>Ga0326728_10000067_pt1 | contig 406359 bp, 383 predicted proteins | sample MB3enrmetagenome_FD_207602 | JGI IMG/M metagenome (GOLD analysis project Ga0326728, IMG submission 207602) | Lab enriched peat soil microbial communities from McLean, Ithaca, NY, United States - MB31MN | ecosystem: Environmental > Terrestrial > Soil > Wetlands > Peat | place: USA: New York...
GGGTTCTCGTCGAAATACTCGCTGAGCGAGGCGTACACGAGCGAGTCGACAATGCCCTTGACACTGCTGTTGCCGAGGCGCATCTTGGTCTGCCCGTCAAACTGGGGGTTGGCCATCTTGACGGACAAAACGGAGGTAAGACCTTCCCGCACATCCTCGCCCCTGAGGGTGATCGTCGCGTTCTCCCTGATGAGGCCGTTGCGTTTTGCGACCGTATTGATCGTCCGGGTGAGCGCACTCCGGAACCCTTCGAGATGCGTCCCTCCCTCCATGGTATTGACCGAGTTTACGTACGAGTAGATCTTCTCGTCATACGCTGTGGTGTATTGCATTGCCACTTCGAGCTCGAGCTTGTTTTCCGAATCCTTTTTGGAAATATCAATCGGGAGCGGGTGAAGGCATTCCGCGCCCTCATCGAGGTACTTGACGAACTCGGTGAGCCCCCCGGCATAGCAGTACGTCGCCGTGTCCCCGGAGCGCTCATCGGTGATGATAATCGTGAGCCCGGCGTTCAGGAATGCCAGTTCCCGCAACCGGTGGGCGAGAATATCGTAATCAAAGGTGGTGGTCTCGAAAATGGTGGCATCCGGGACGAAGTGAATCCGGGTACCGGTCATCTTTGCGCCGAACTGCGCGAGGAATGCCCGCCGGCTCTCCTGCTCCGAGACGATGGGATCGATAGCCGGTACGGCTGAAAGATCTGTCTGGCCGCGGGAGTCCATGGTGACCGGTACTACGGTGCGGCTGAAAGGTGCAGGTTCCCCGTACCACTGCTGGTACCGGGCCAGCAGTTCATTTAAGGACTCTTCCCTCTGGGAGAGCGGGGACGTCACCTTCCCCTGGGAGAACCGCATCCCGTAAATATTGCCGTCGCGGTACACCTGGGCGGAGAGCCAGTTGGAGAGGGCATTGACCACCGAGACGCCGACCCCGTGGAGGCCCCCGGAGACCTGGTAGGTTTCCTTGTCGAATTTCCCGCCTGCGTGCAGCACCGTCAGTACGACCTCGAGGGCGCTCTTGCCGTTCTTCTCCATGCGGTCGACCGGGATGCCCCGCCCGTTGTCCTCGACCATGAGGGAGCCGTCCCGGTTTATCACCACGGCGATACGGCTGCAGAAACCGGCGAGTGCCTCGTCGATGGAGTTGTCCACGACTTCATAGACCAGGTGGTGCAGCCCGCGGGTGTCGGTGCTCCCGATATACATAGCCGGGCGCTCGCGGACCGGCGTGAGCCCTTCGAGAACCGTGATGTGTGACGCATCGTATGTATCAGTCAAACAAAACCTCCCCTAAAAAAACAAAAAAACGGGATTGAATTATCACAATAAATATTGGTGTTGTTATGATTTAAGCGTACCGGCGGAAAAATGCCGTGTTTTTCCTACCGGAAATCCGCGTGGGAATTTCCCCCCGCGATCCTTCACTTGAACTCCCCGGTTCCGGCATCCGGGATCCCGAGTTCGCGGTCGATCGCCACCACCAGCCGGTTCAGGACAGCGATCACATCACGGGCATCCTCCCTGTCCATGGTGCCCGGCTGGTGCCAGATCACTTTTTTCCGGAGGAGGGTAGTCAGCTCCTCCACCGCGGTGCCCCGGAACCGTTCCGGCAGGGTGAGTCCTTCGGCATGATCGCCCACACCAAACCACGCCTGCTCCGGCGGCAGCGCAAAGTGCCGGGCAATCAGCACGATGCTGGTGATAAAACCATGGCCAAACTGGTTCTCCATGCAGGAATGATAGGTGCCGGATGAAAAAAATGTTCTCAGAAGATCCGTATTGCGGTGAGCCAGATGGTAATGGGGATCGCGATGACGAAGACCATCGAAAGGGAGAGAAAGGCAAGATCTCCCGTCTTCAATGGTTTCCTGGTGACAAAGAGAAAACTGTTCCTGCCATAGCCGCGGCAGAGCATGCTTGTATACACCCGTTCGCCCTGCTCATATGCCCGGATGAACATGGTGCCAATGGTGTATCCCAGCTGCCGGATGCGATAGCGCCAGGAGAGTGAAGTGTCGAATGCGTTGAAGCAGCGTGTCGCAAGTGACTCATTCACCTTCCGGTAGATGTATCCGAACACGAAAAGGTACCGTATCATCATGCCGAGCACCAGCGCAAAATCTGCGGGGAGCCCGAGGCGGGTACCCCCTTCGAGCATGTCCTGGAGTTTTGTCGTGGATGAGAGCAGGATAATGAACGATATCGAGATGAGAAATTTGACCAGAAGGATGAAGGCAAACGTGATGGATTCTGAATATACGGCAATCCCGAACGGAAGTGCCAGTATCGCGTGGTAGTCCGTGTAATAATTGTTTTTCAGGAAGATCTGGAAGAATATCACAATCCCCCAGAGGGGGACAATTTCAATGAGCCGGTGGATGTATATCAATGGAGACAACCGGGAGAGTGCCCATAAAAAGATGAAGAACCCCAAAAAAATTGCGCCGACCGTGTAGACCATCGTGGAGTAGGGGACCGATACGATTGCGATGATGACGGCAAATGCGAGGATGATCTTGACCCGGGCATCGAGCCGGTGGATGTAACTGTCCTTGTACGCGTGTTTCTCGATCTGGAACAGTTCTTCAATCATGGTCTTCCTTTGAATGCCTCAAGGAACGCTTTCTCGGCCTCCTCAAAGGTAAAGGCCATCGACACCGGTATGCCCTTTTCCCGGAGGGACTTAATCAGTTTCGGATAATGCGGAACATCGAGCCGTACGGATTTGAGCAGGTCGGTCTGGACAAACACCTCGGCGACGGTCCCCTCGGCGACAATCCTTCCCTTGTCCATAACATAGATGAAATCCGCGATCTCGGGTATGAGACTGACATCGTGGGTCGAGAAGATCACGGTCATCCCGGATCTCTGTTTCAGGTCATTGATGAACCCGAGGAGGTCGTGAACGCCCCTGGGATCAAGACCGGCGGTCGGTTCATCGAGCACAAGCACTTCCGGTTCCATCGCGATTGCTCCGGCAATTGCGACCCGCTTCTTCTCGCCGCCGCTCAGGTGGTGCGGGACCCGGTCGGCAATGTGCTCGATGCCGGTGATCCTCAACGCCTCTTCCACCCGGTGGTGGATGGTCTCTTCATCGAGTCCAAGGTTGGTGGGACCGAAGGCCACGTCCTGCGCGACCGTGGGGGCGATGATCTGGTCGTCCGGGTTCTGGAATACAATCCCGACAAACTTACGTACTTCGCGGATATTGGCCTTTGTTATCGGCTCCCCCCGGATATGGACTGTCCCTGCCGTGGGCCTGAGGATGCCGTTGAAATGCTTAAAAAGGGTACTTTTTCCGGCTCCATTGGAACCCATGACCGCAATACGCGAGTTTCTCGGGGCGATGAAATTGATCCCTTCCAGCGCCTTTACGCTGCCGGGATATGAATAACAGAGATTCCGTGTTTCAATGAGGTGCATGTCCGTATCCTGCAGGTGAAAAATTTAGTTCGAAATTTTGTATTTTTTATGAGGCCCCCTTTTTTAACCCCTTTGCTTTCTGCTTTTTAAGCAGGTACACAAGGCCAAGACCGATCACAAATGTCAGGATCGTCCCGATGAGCATTGCAATGATACCCCCCAGAGGGCCCCAGTTCGCGCCAAGGGTATAATCCTGCATGGGTGAGGAATATGAGAAATGCCCCGGCGCTTCGATGTTGACCGCATTACCGGTTGCCGGTGCCGTAAGGGTTTTCTGGCCGCTCACAATCAGGGCCGTGCTGTCCAGACCATCAGGATCGCTTGAGGCAAGGAATACCGCAACGATCGAGATGGCAATGGCGATAAGGATACCTCCAACCAGAAACTTCCTCGTCTTTTCATCCACCGGAGCTCACCCCTTTGGCCGCCTTAACTTTTTCATCCATGAGATCCGGCCTCACGTTCAGGATCAGTCTGAGCGCGAGAACGGTAATCGCCCCTTCAATGATACCGATGAGGGCATGGTAGACTCCCATCGCGATCAGGCCAGCCAATAACGGGAATGTACCTGCAAGGTACATCTCTACGGCACAGACCTCTGCAGGAATAAAACAGGCGAGCCATGCAGCGGGAAATGCGGCGATGGTAAGGTTCTTTGTGATCGGCATCAGGCCATGGAACGTGTAGTACCCGACAAACCCGCCGATCACCCCCATGTTGATGATGTTGGCACCCATGGTGGTAATCCCGCCGTCACCGAACAATACTCCCTGGACGATCAGCACAAGAGTGAGGATAAAGACGGCGGCAAATGGCGACCCGAGAACAATTGCAACGAGTGCGGCACCAATGAGGTGCCCGCTTGTTCCCATCGAGATGGGGAGATTGAACGACATCAGTGCGAACACCGCTGCCGCAAGTACGGCAACCATCGGGATCTTCTCTTCGGTCAGCTCGTTTTTCGCCCACCGCAGGGCAAGTGCAACAAAAACAAGAGCGATAATCCAGTAGATCGCTCCCTGCCATATCGGCATGAATGCGTCGGGAATATGCATGGGGTCACCGTTAGTATTACAATTATTATGAATTGTATTACCTTATGCTTAAAATATATTGTGTTTTGTTATCGAATCTGAAATATCTGGAAAAAGGTAGAAAGATTGTGCAATGCCATGCAGGTTATATCAGATCCTCATGAATGCCTCGTAGGTATACGTATTTCAATCAGATACTCGTGACCATCTGTTCAGATTTATTTTCCGGGAATTCTGGATCATGATTCCGGCCATCGATGAGTATAGTTGAACCCGACTTGATTATTTCCGGGGTTCTGCCGGCTGCATCTATCATATTCCGGCATATTTTTGAACATTCCCTGGACATATAACTCCGAAAATTTTCCTGATATTCTTACCAAGTATTACGTTTACCATAAATTTTTCAAAAACATTAAAAACAATCAGCAATGATATTCACATGACTGATAACCATGGATGAAGACCTCTCCCGTATCGGGATCTCGCTCCCGAAGAACCTGCTCGACCGGTTTGATGAGATACTGAACTATCGCGGTTACTCGTCCCGCTCAGAAGGGATACGGGACGCAATCCGCACCTATATCACCTATTACAAGTGGATGGCCGATGTCAAAGGGGAACGGGAGGGCGTCATCACGATGGTGTACGAACATGACCAGCGGGGACTGCTCGTCACCCTGACCGATATCCAGCACGAGTTCAATGCCATCATCAAGGCCTCACTCCACTCTCATGTCACCCATGACCGGTGCCTCGAGGTTATCCTCGTGCACGGTGACGGCACCCAGCTCAAGTCGCTTGCGGAACGCCTGATGTCGCAGAAGGGTGTCGAGTCGGTCAAACTCACCACGATCCAGATGGAAGGGTGAGGACAGGACGGGGCCTCTCATCATTTCTGGGGCTCTGACGGATCAGGATCCCTTGGGAAACAATTTTTTTACAGGCTTGTTAACTGAATGGTAATTGCAATTGCGTGGTTCGAATCGATAGCCACGCATTGTTGTTTTGGGTTATAGTTATCTTGCAAAATGCCACCCCTCAGATGTGATATCACTCTTCTGGATTATGGACCGGCGGCGCGCAGGTTTTGGGTTTTGCAAAGTCAATTTTTTTGATGGGATTTTTTAATGGAGTTCAAATCTTTTTTAAACCATTTTTTTATTATTTTCTTTAATTTGACATTTTTAGTTTCATTCTTTTTTAAATCCAAATAAATAGCGGCTACGATAGCTTCCAAAGTTTCTGCAAATAATTTATCACTTTCGACTTCCCCCTTCCCCTTTTGAAAGTAATCCAAGGGTATTTTCATATTTTTAAAGAAATACAGTGTTTTAAGGCTTATATTCTGTATTTTTGCGATTACGTCAGAAAGCGCGCACGAACCGGCATCGTTCAAGTTAATCCAGCCTATCTGGACCGGGGTTGGTTTCCGATGCCAATGAATGTTTATTTTTTTTAATAAATTCTAACACTTGTTAGTAAATCTAATACAGTAAAAAAATAATTCTTGGAAAGATCTCTCCCTATCCTTTGTCCGATTAATTTTCTCTTTTTCACATTTGTTATGTGCGGCAATGTTTTTTGTGTTCCCGCCGGCCCGGCGATCCCGGCCGGATCCCCGGCCCCAGATCCCGATCGGATTTTCTGGACTGATCATCCTATGGGGTATTCCTTTAATTGTAATTAAAAGCAGTCCTATAGGAAAATCCTCTAGGACGACTTTTAATCTCAATTAAAGGAATGACGTAAAATCCAAAATTTGGAGAGTCTCCTGCCGCTGAAATCGCCGGAAAAACTCAGCCCGGAACATGGATCACGAGATTCAATAACTCCAGGTTTCATGTCCTAACGGTGCTTGGTTCAGTTCATCCCGATATAACCACCACCTTGGCGGGGATGTTCACAATTGTGATATTCTATATTATCATTAACTGAATTGTTATTAATAGTCTGATTTGGGCATTTTTTGCCGTAAAAAATTTCAGAACAGTGGTGAACCGGAAATCATTATCATTTACCTGAGTGTGGTGGGAAAAACGTGATTGCCTTCAACATTTCAGTTCTGGGGCAATTCCGTTACCGGCACGGGCATACCTGTAGATTCCATCTTCGCTTCTATCTCGCGGATCTTGTCCAGTTTTGCCTTGGTTGAAGGCCCTTTTGGCACCGCCTTGCACCCGGAAGCAGCGGATGTCGATTCTGCAAACGTCCCGATCTCGCGGGCGATCGTGGTCGTCTCTTCCTTGTCAAAACCGATCAGCGGGCGGTAGATGGGGATCTCTGCCATATCAGTGAGCACGAGAAGGTTGTCGAGTGTCTGGCTTGCCACTTGGCCGATTGACTCACCGGTCACAATCCCCTTTGCTCCGACCTGCTGCGCAAGCGCGGTAGCAATCCGGTACATCCGCCGCTTGCAAAAGATGCAGGTATATTTTTCCAGGTGGTTGCGAACAAGCTCTTTTTTCGCCGCAGCGAGGTACGAGTCCCTTATCACGGTCAGTTCAATACCGGGCTGGTAGCGGGCGAGCACTTCCACCACACGTTTCGCACGTGCAAGCGTTGTTTCGTCAAGGAATGTGTCAAGCGCGACAAACAGCGGTATGATCCGGCAGCCGCGCTTCATCATCATCCACGCGGCGACTGGTGAATCGATGCCGCCGGAGACGAGGGTGACCAGCGTGCCTTCGACACCGAGCGGGAGCCCCCCGGCCGCCTTTGTCACTGTGTCATAGAGGTACACCTGGTCATCGCGGATCTCGACATGGATCTCCTTTTCCGGTACCGCAAGGTTCACTTTGATGTGGGGGAACTCGTTTCTGATCAGGTTGCCATACTCGATCGCTTTGTCACTAGAGGTGAATATGTGCGTGCCCACCCGTTTTATTCTGACGGCAAAAGTCTTTGCCTGGTCGAACCCGTGACGCCGGCAATAATCGGGCAGGTACTCCTCTATCTCATCGAGCCGGATATGCTCCACTTCAGAAAACGAAACGATCCCAAAGATATTTTTCAACAACTCCGGCCGGACGTTGCCATCAAGCCAGATTCGGCCCCGTTCGTTTCTTACATGGATATCCGGCATGACTTCGAGAATGTTTGAGATGAGCACGTTCTCCCACTGCCGGCGCACTGGGTCGGATTTTAAGAATATTTCAGAATATCTGATGAGCCACTGGTTCTTCATAGCGTGATTTCACAGGATAATCATTTTTTCTTCTTTGCCGTTTTCCTGACCCGCTCAACTTCTTCCACACCTTCGATCCGCAGGAGGTAGGTGCCGTGGCAGGGTTTTGTGTAGGGAAAGATGATTTTTGCGCCCTCTTCGATCCCGAGTGCGATGGGCGGCAGCCCGATGATGTACTCATCGAAGAGTTTGTAACCGGGCTCCACATACCAGACTTCTGGGTAGTGCTTCTCGACGTACTCCCGGCATTCCCTGAACGAAGCGCCAAGCGGGAGGATCATGTCATACTTCAGGTTCTCGATGCAGCCCATCCAAACACCTGGTTTATCTTCGTCTTCAGTGCTGCCGGATTGTGCACCGCTTTCTCCACGATTGTTTCGCAGGGAAAATTGATCTCTGCTGTAAGCGGTTCCGGGTCTTTCCCGAAGATGATCACAACCAGCCTGCTTTCCGGGAGGAGATGTCGCATCGTCGCAGCGTAAACAATCCCGGCGTCATTGTGCGCAAAGATCACGCAGAGATCTGCCCCCCGCTTTTTCCCGACTATGTCTTCAATACAGTTCTCGAGCACCATCGTCTGCCCGATGTAAACCTTCTCCGGGTCCGATACCTTCAACAGGCCCAGTACTGACGGATTGCCAGTCACCATGACGTCAGAACCCCGCTTGCGCAGGTTGTGCACGACATGGAAGGCAAGCGCCTGCTGCACCGGCACCTCCGGGCAGCCGAGTACGACCAGCGCGGTTTTTTTATCTGCCATTCATTTCTCTCCCACGAAGCCCTGACGGGTCGTACATTCCTGTGCGGCACCGCAGACATGTTCCGCGTCCCCCGCCTTGAACGGGTGGTGGCAGTAGGGGCAGGTGAAGTCGCATTCTGTTCCCTCGTACGGGCAGATCGTCATCGAGAGGTCGGCAAGCGGGTGACCCTTCCCGTGGATCTCAAATTCCTTGTACCAGCCAAAGGGTGCCCGTTTCACTTCGATTGCCTCCGCAGAGAGAGATCCTTCCAGACCCTTGAGAATAGCGAGTGCGCACGCAGGGGAACCGAGCGTGCTCGTCAGGTGCGCGTATGGGTAGATCATTACCTGACTGACTTTGAGTTGGGCGAGACGTGCAAGGATATTGTTTGTCGCGTTCCTGATCACGTACTCAGGATTTTTTTCATCAAGTTTCTCGACACAGCAGAAGAGAACGACACAGTCCTTCATGCCATCTTCCCTTTTATCAGTCTGTTCTGCCATGTGCGTCTTCTGGGTGGCGCGGTACCAGAATCGATCCGCGTGGATAGAGAGTATCCTCACGGGTTCTCCCTCCCCACAAGCGTGCTGATCGCGTCGCTCGTGATCAATCCAATCACATGCCGCTCACTGTCAACAACCGGCAGCGCAGAGATCGCATGCTCCTCCATCTTTTTTGCCGCATCCTCAACCGGTTCGTCCGGATTCGTGGTAACAACGTCCCGGGACATGATCTCGTCAAGCCAGAGATAGTTGGACGCGACCGCCTTTGCGATGTCCCACGATGTAACGATCCCAACAAGCTGTCCGGCACTGGAGAGAACCGGCAGGTGGTTGACGCTGCACTTGATCATCCTCCGGGCCGCAACCGCAATCGTTGTGCCCTCCTCGATGCACTCGGCTCCGTGGGTCATCACGTCGCTGACCACGGTGTGCGAGAGGAACCTGCCCATCAGGTAGTTGAGCTGGCCCGACTCGAGCAGAAATGCATCGTGGCCGTAGTTGGACCGGATCTCGCAGTAGTGGACCTCACGCTCGTTTGCCGTGAGTGCTGCGACGATTTCCTGTGACTGGTATGGCGGGTAGAGCCAGTCCGATGAGACGGCGACCACCAGAAACGCGGCCTTTGCGTCCGCGAGCCCGGTGGTGAGTGAGCCATCCTGTGTAAGGTCGAAATAGTCGATGGCCTTCGTAATGTACAGGTACGAATTCGCATCAAACCTTTTCGTGAAGGTGTCGCCTTGGTGGTGGAGGTAGCTCTCGACCGCAAAATCGGTGGAGAAGTCAAATCCTACCTGATCCCTGCCCTGCAGTGCCCGCCCGAACTTCGCGTGCATCGACTCATCGGAGAGGTACGTGATATGGCCGACCATCCGGGCGAGCGAGAGCCCTCGGACTGGGCCTGCCGAATCATATGATTTCCGGTCATAGTAGTTGCCACCGTTCCATTCGGGGTCGGAAATGATCGCCTTTCTCCCGACCTCGTTGAACGCGATCTGCTGGGGAGTTGAGTAGCCGCTCGTCGCGATCACAATCGCCTTTTTTACCATGTCGGGATACGAGACTGCCCACTGAAGCGCCTGCATGCCGCCCATCGACCCGCCGGCGACAGCATAGAGCTGGGCGATGCCAAGATGCTCGATTAAAAGTTTCTGGGCGTTCACCATATCCCGGATCGTGATGACCGGAAAAGTAGCCCCATAGGGTTCGTTGGTTTCAGGATTAAGAGAAGAGGGTCCGGTAGACCCTTTACACCCTCCTATGATGTTGCTACAGATCACAAAGTAGCGATCCGTATCAAATGCCTTACCGGGACCGATTACGGAATCCCACCAGCCGGGTTTTTCATCGCCATCGTGATATCCGGCGACATGTGCATCACCGGACAGCGCATGGCAGATCAGGATCGCGTTGCTCTTTTCCCTGTTCAGTTTCCCGTAGGTCTCGTAGGCAATCGTCACCTGGGGCAGAACCGCACCGCTCTCAAGAGTGAGAGGACCGGGAAGGTCCAGAGCTTCTGTTTTGACGATGCCAATTGAACCACGGAGCATGATAATCCCTTATACGTTTGCGAGTGCCTGATCAAGATCTTCGATGATATCCTCGATATCCTCGGTACCGATAGAGAGCCGAACGAAATCGGGGGTCACCCCGGTTTTAGCCTGCTCTTCTGCCGTGAGTTGCTGGTGCGTGGTCGTCGCCGGGTGTATCACGAGACTCTTAGAATCCCCGATGTTGGCAAGGTTACTGAAGAGCTTGAGGCTGTCGATGAATTTCCGGCTTGCCGTTTCACCGCCTTTGATCCCAACACCGACAAGAGGGCCAAATCCTCCGTGAAGGTATTTTTTGGTAAGGATATGGCTGGGGTGTTCGGGAAGACCGGGATAGTTCACCCACGCAACTTTCGGATGCTTCTTTAAGTACTGTGCAACGGCGAGCGCATTCTCCGAGTGCCGGGGGACTCTCAGGTGCAGGGTCTCAAGGCCAATGAGGAAGAGCCATGCATTGAACGGGCTGAGCACGGCGCCCGTGTCCCTCATGAGCGAAACCCGGATCTTGAAGACAAATGCGACATTCCCAAGCCCCGGGAAATTCCCGAACGCATCCCAGTACTTCAGACCGTGATAGCCTGGATCGGGTTCGGTGAATTCGGGGAACTTGCCGTTGTTCCACGCAAACTTCCCTGAATCGACAATCACTCCGCCAATCGAGTTCCCGTGGCCACCGATATACTTTGTTGCCGAGTGGACCACGATATCGACCCCATAATCGATCGGGCGGACGAGGCCGACACCGGTAGTGTTGTCGACCACGAACGGGACACCGTTATCGTGGGCTATCTTCGCGATAGCTTCGAAGTCGGGAGTGTCGAGTTTTGGGTTGCCGACGGTCTCAGCATAGATCGCACGGGTTTTTGGAGTGATCGCCTTTCTAAAAGCCTCGTGATTTGCCGAGTCCACAAAGATGACATGCCGTCCGAGTTTCGGGAAGGTGTAGTGGAAGAGTTCGTACGTGCCGCCGTATAGGTTGTCAGCCGAGACGATCTCGTCACCCGTTTGGGTGATGTTCAGGAGCGAATAGGTAATAGCAGCCTGCCCCGAAGCAGTTGCAATTGCTCCCGCCCCACCTTCAATAGCCGCGATGCGCTTCTCGAACACGTCTGTGGTAGGGTTCATGAGCCGAGTATAGATGTTCCCGAGCTCGCGGAGGCCGAACAGGTTGGCCGCATGCTCCGTGTTTCTGAAGACATACGATGAAGTCTGGTAGATCGGTACGGTTCTGGACCCGGTGGTCGGGTCGGGTACCTGCCCTGCGTGGAGGGCGGTGGTGCCAAGGCGGAATTTCTTCTGGGTCATGCTAGGTTCCTTGGGAGGGTTTGCGTTCATTTTTTTTATTGTTCTACGGGCAGCCCGTATTTTTCCGCGATCTCGGTGAACACATCTGCAAGGTAGCGGATCTGCTTTTCATTGAGACCGTAGGTGTTCAGCTTCCAGGTACGTGTCGCTCCCGCAAATTCCCCGACAATCCCATGGGATGACAGCTCATCGCTGAAGTAGAAACCTCGGCGCTTATGGGTCTTTGCCACAGTGTCGAAGCTCCCTGTGGTGTCGACTTTGCTGAGCGTGTGCTTGCGGGGGTACTCCGAGAGCACCCTGCTGCCGGTGATCTTCCGGAGCCGGTCGATGAAGTAATTGGATCTCTTTACCTGTTCATCCCAGTGGAGCACCCGTTCCTTCACCGTGGGAAACGATGCCATCATCGACAGCAGAGTCCCGCCCATCAGCGTGCACCCGAGCATCTCGACTTCCTTGATCCCAAACTTGCGTTTGGTGATGTCCCCTACCATCGCGGTGGTGCGGAGCGCTTTGGGCGCCCATTCGTCAGTCATTGCAAGTACGCCAGATGGTGCGACCGATGCCATACTCTTGTGTCCGGAGCCGACCACAAAGTCTGCCCCGATAGCCTTACCGTCAACCGGTTGGACACCGACCGTGTAGGCGCCATTGTAGAGGAAGGGTATGTCATACTGGTGTGCGACTTTTCCGATTTCGCTGATTTTATGCTCGTTGGCGAACTGATAGTCGAAGTGGTCGATCATGACGAGCACAGGGAGTTTTCCGGTCTCCGCTTTGACCTCTTCTATTTTCTGTGCTGTTGCTTCGCCGGTGACGATGTTCTCTGCATTCAGCGGCACTTCCTTTACAACGCCGCCGGCATTCTCGATCGCCAGAAACTCGGTATAGTGGGCAAGGGCGGATACGACCACGCTGTCACCTTTGTTGACGAGCGTTCCCGTTACAGCCTGGAACCCGCGGCGGGCACCCGGTACAACCCGGGCAAGGTCCATGTTCACGAACTTCGCCAGTTCGGCATGGAACTCCGCGATGCCCGGCTTGGAGATCTTATCCAGCCGGAACGGTTTTCGGCAGGCATCACACGTTGAGTACCCGTCACCATAGGAGATGATTGCCTTTCTCGCCTCCGTCGTCAGCCTCCCCGCCGCCTGAATGGGGTGGATGTTGATATACCGTTCTTCCCGCGACCTGACATCGAGCGTCCCGGCTATTTTTGTCACCGCTGGAGATCCGGATCCTGTCTCGAGATCCGCGATGATTGCCTTAAGTCCGGCAATCTGCTGCCGAAACGCTGATTCCTCCTCTGCATCGAAACCAGTCGGGAGGGACTCGCGGAAGAGCCCCCGGATCTCTTCGAGTGCAAAGAGTGCTTCGAATGTTTTCTGGATTCTGATACTCATGGTATATTTCTCCTGAGAGCCAGGACCCGGAATCGAACCGGGATACGCTGATCTGCAGTCAGCTGCGTAGCCTTTCCGCCATCCTGGCACTGATCATTATTCACGATTGTGAATTGACTATATTAGATAACAATCGTCAATATTTATAGGTTCTCCAATCGGCGGGTTTTTCCTGATCTCCCTCTCCGTCGTAAACCGGCAGTTTTTTGCCAAGGAAATGTATGCTGCATAGAGATAATGCGCGCAGAAAATTAATGCGTGCTAGTAATAAGAATAAGATATTTCCTAATATTACACTGACCGCAAAAATGGGGCTGCGTCACGGATTTCGCTGGGACAATTTTTGTCTCATCTCTGTAATATGACTATGACGCTAAAACAACCCATGAAGTATGATCGGTACTCGAAGAAAACCTACAACAAACAATGTAAGTCCTGTTGTATACCGCTACAAAAGCCAGGACCCGGAATCGAACCGGGATACGCTGATCTGCAGTCAGCTGCGTAGCCTTTCCGCCATCCTGGCGCCGGTCATTCACAATTGTGACTTTGACATACCAATGTGGGTGCAGGAATTATTTAAGGGATAATTTATCGGCAAGATTTACCTTTTACCGGCATGGTAGATACGAAATTGGATCGCTTTTCTGTGCAATGGAGCCGGATACTCTGAGGATACTGGTCATGACGGGCGGTCAAGAGTGATCCAGATAAATACCAAAAAGGGTTCGGATCTCAGCCAATACGAATCCAGTTAAAGATCGTACTGAGTGTGAAATCTCAGCCCGTGCAAGGCATTCGTGAACGCAGCAATGACAAAAAGGAAGAACCTGCCGGGTTGATGCATAGAGGGCCGCGTTATGCAACAACCACCTCTTTTTGTGATCTGTTCAGGTCATACAGGCTCTGCCGGGCGTCAATGAAATAATGGCGCTCGATGAGAACTTTTTCATCCCTGAGGCGGTTCAATGCATATCGCACAGTCCTTGATGGCAGTGAAGTCTCACGGATGAGATCTTTCTGGGTCTGCTGACCGCGTATTTCCAGCACTTTGTACACGAGCTTTGCCGATGGCGGCAGGTGCCCGATCGATATAACGTTCTGTTCAATCTCATTTATGGTTTCGACAAAGACGATCCCTCATAGTGGATCACCATACCTAAGTAGGAATTCACAATTGTTAAGTATTTCGCTTATGATACCGGCAACTGGCATAGTGTGAATCTAGTACTCGAAAAGAACGAGTTCTGTCATGAAACCAAAATATATATTGAACACGCACAATTAACAATTGTGAAGTAGGAGCAAACATCACAGCGCTGCGGTGAATTCATTGGAAACATCTGGAAGGTATCTATGAAAATCTATGACAATATCACCAAAACTATCGGCAATACCCCCCTCGTGCGGTTGAACCGGGTGACGAAAGGCCTGAATTCAATCGTACTTGCCAAAGTCGAGTCGTTCAACCCCATGAGTAGCGTTAAGGACCGGATCGGCGCGGCGATGATTGATGCGGCAGAAACGGCAGGACTTATCAGACCTGATACCATCATTCTTGAACCCACCAGCGGGAACACCGGCATAGGACTTGCCATGGTGGCTGCTGCCAGGGGTTACCGGATCAAGCTGGTCATGCCGGAAACGATGAGTATCGAGCGGCGTAAACTCCTCAAGGCCTTCGGCGCGGATCTCGTCCTCACGCCCGGAAAAGAGGGAATGAAGGGTGCGATAGGAAAAGCAGAGGCACTCCTTGCCGAGAATCCACGGTATTTCTATATCCCCCAGCAGTTCCGTAACCCGGCCAATCCTGCCATCCACCGAAAGACAACAGCGGAGGAGATCTGGCGAGACACAGATGGGCAGGTGGACGCCATAGTCGCGGGCGTGGGCACTGGAGGTACCATCACCGGGATCGCCTCAGTGATCAAGCCCCGCAGGCCGGGATTCAAAGCTATGGCCGTGGAACCCGATACATCACCCGTTCTCTCTGGAGGTAACCCTGGCCCGCACAAGATCCAAGGCATCGGTGCGGGTTTTGTTCCTGATGTGCTCCAAAAGGATCTTCTCGACGAGGTGATCCGCGTGACCTACGAAGATGCCGTTGCAGCCGCACGGCGTATGGCCAAGGAGGAAGGGATCCTCATCGGCATTTCGGGTGGTGCAGCTACGTGGGCAGCGCTCCAGGTGGCGGCACGCAAGGAGTATGTGGGCAAGACCATTGTCGTCATCCTACCGGATACTGGCGAGCGGTACCTGAGCACGGAACTCTTCGAAGCATAATGGGGAAAGACCATGGTTTTTAACCGTCTCCGTGAAGATATCCGGGCAATCTTTTCCAAGGATCCGGCCGCCCGCTCTACTATTGAGATCCTGTTCTGCTATCCCGGTCTCCATGCACTCTGGTTTCACCGGCGGACGCACTGGCTCTGGACGCACAAAATGAAGTTCTGTGCCCGGTTCATCTCGCACGTAAGCCGGTTTCTGACCGGTATCGAGATCCATCCTGGAGCGCAGATCGGGCATCGTGTGGTCATCGACCATGGCATGGGGGTCGTTATCGGTGAGACAGCCGAAGTGGGCAACGACGTCCTCATCTATATGGGTGTGGTGCTGGGAGGTACCGCCCTTGAGAATATTAAACGCCATCCCACTATTGAAGATGAAGTGATCATCGGGTCCGGGGCGATCGTTCTTGGACCTATCCGCGTCGGCAGGGGAGCAAAAGTCGGGGCGGGTGCTGTTGTTGTGAGATCAGTACCTCCTGGTGCAACTGTCGTCGGAGTTCCGGGAAGAATTGCCGGTCCGGAATGTCCCCCGCAATCTGCCATCGAACCCGAAGGAATGCCGGACCCGATGCTCAGGGTTGTCAGCCGGCTCCTTGACCGCCAGAACCAGCTTGAGAACCGTATTAGAGCGATGGAACAATCCCTCTCTATCCCAGAGGCAGAAGCGCTGCGTGCCAGCTATGCGTGTGAGTCAGAGATACGTGAGATCTTAAAAGAGGTGATCGATCCTGAGGTGGGTATTGATATCGTGGATCTCGGGCTCATCAAGGAGATCACTATAAAGGGGAACAGCGTGGAGATCGGCATGGTTCTCACGAGCAAAGCGTGCCCGTTGGTCGATCACCTTTCTGAACAAGTTAAACGCAAGGTGCTCGGTGTGTGCGGCATTGACCATGTAGAAGTCAAGGTGCTTGATGAACCATGGAACTGGGACCGGTTCGTGAAACAGCGTGGAAGCCTCCAGCAGATCTGAACCGTGATAATATAGGGGAATCTCCTCACTTGCCGCGTCAGCCCAAGGGAACCCGTGTTCAGCAACGCCAAGGTGTTCCTTACATTATCCACCGGCAACCGGGGGGAATACCGCAATTTCGTCCCCGTCCACCACGGTTACCTTTGCTGCATCGCCAATCTCCACCCGCTTGCCGTTCCGCATAAGGATGACAAACTCGTGGAATGCGCCGTGCTCATCAAAGATGGCATCGAAGGATTCCTTGTTCTTTTTCGCTATGTCTTTGATCAACTCGGAAAGGACCTTCCCTTTCGGAGCATCGATCACGATATCCGTCCCGAGCAGTTCCCGGAACCGGGCAAAAAACCGGAGTTTTACTGTCATTTCTTCTTCCTCACTTGAACTTTTTTCTTACCGCATGATACACACACAGGATTTCTTACAACCGCAATTTCCTCCGCGTGTGCCGTCATCCCGTCCCAGATGAAAAGCCGGTTTGTCAGGAGCTCACCGCTACCTAATAGGTATTTCAACACCTCGGTTACCTGTACCATCCCAATAAAACCGGGTGTCGCACCGACCACAGGAAAGACTTCCTTTGGCGGGGGATTGGGGAAGATACACCGCAGGCATGCGGTCTTTTCGGGAATAATCGTCGTTGCCTGCCCGTAGAGCCCGCGTATCGCGCCGTGGAACAACGGGATTTTTTTTCGGATTGCAGCCTCATTGAGTACATATCGTGTTGGGAAATTGTCCATCGCATCCACGATCCCATCCGCTTTGCCAACAAGGTTGTCGACGTTTGTCTCATCGATGGTGGTATCAATCACCCTAACCGTGATGTCCGGGTTGACCTCACGGAGTTTATCTTCTGCCGATGCCGTCTTCTTTCTTCCGATATCGCGGTCGTAGTGGAGGATCTGTCGGTTGAGGTTCGTCTGTTCGACGACATCCTTGTCCACGAGTGTCAGCGTACCCACACCTGCGACCGCGAGATAGATCGAGACTGGAGAGCCAAGCCCGCCGGCACCGGCGATAAAGATCTCTGCTTTTTTCAGTTTTTCCTGCCCCTCGTCACCAAAGAGCATCATCTGCCGTTTATATCGTTCACGTTCTCGTTCTGAAAACATAATTCACCTAAAGAGCCGGATCAGAACCGGTGACACACAGGTGTTAGTGCTGACACTCAGGTTCTTCACCGTGGTCGTGGGAATGGGTTGTGGTCTCTGTCCACGGTTCAAGACCGTGTTTTACGCGATAATCGTTGATCGCCTTGTGGATACCCTCTTCTGCGAGCACCGAGCAGTGCATTTTGATCGGTGGGAGTCCCTCAAGCGCATCGGCCACCGCCTTGTTGGAGAGCTTCCACGCCTCGTCAAGGGTCTTTCCCTTCACGAGTTCTGTTGCCATACTGCTTGATGCGATTGCCGCCCCGCACCCGAACGTCTTGAACTTCGCATCTACGACGATGTTATTCTCGACTTTTAAAAAAATCTTCATGATGTCGCCGCAGACCGGGTTCCCGACCTCGCCAACGCCGTCCGGGTTCTCGATCTCGCCGACATTCCGCGGGTTCTTGAAATGGTCCATGACCGTTTCGCTATACATTGCACCCTCCTCCCTTCACAGCCTTTTGGTACAAGGGGGACATATCCCGAAGGCGTGATACCACTTTTGGCAGCACCTCAAGCACTGTATCAATGTCCTTTTCGGTGTTCACGTCACCTAATGTCAGCCGGAGCGAGCCGTGAGCAACCTCCGGCGATAACCCGGTCGCTAGCAGCACGTGGGAGGGCTCGAGCGATCCAGACGTGCAAGCGCTGCCCGTGGAACCGCAGATCCCCTCGTCGTCAAGCCACAAGAGCATGGACTCACCTTCGATGAATTCGAAGCTCACATTGAAATTCCCCGGCAGCCGTTTCTCCGGGTGCCCATTCAACCGGGAATGGTGGATATTTTCGAGCGCTCCCTTGAGCAACCGGTCCCGCATCGCCCGGATCTTTGCGTTGTGTCCCGGGATGTCTGCCGTCGCCAGCTCGATCGCCTTTCCGAGCCCTACGATGCCCGCTATATTTTCTGTCCCTGCACGGCGTTTCCATTCCTGGGCCCCCCCATGGATCAGATTTTCGATCCGAACACCCTTTTTTATGTAGAGTGCCCCGACACCTTTGGGGCCGTAGAACTTGTGCGCAGAAAGAGAGAGCAAGTCGATGTTCTGCGCCTTCACGTCGATCGGGACGTTCCCGATGGCCTGAACGGCATCGGTATGGAAGTAAACCTTGTGTCTTCTGGCGATTGCACCGAGCTCGGCAATGGGTTCTATCGTTCCGATCTCGTTGTTCGCATACATGATCGAGATGAGGATTGTTTTTTCGGTGATCGCCTTTTCAAGAACTGTAGGATCGACAAGGCCGTACTGGTCGACTGGGAGATAGGTAAGCTCAAAACCCTCTTTTTCCAGGAACTGGCAGGCATGGAGGACGGCGTGGTGCTCAATCTGCGTCGTGATGATATGGTTTCCTCGCTTCCTGTTGGCAAAGGCGAGCCCTTTGATCGCCCAGTTGTCCGATTCGCTTCCGCCCGATGTAAAATATATTTCGTTAGGTTCAGCGCCCAGAGCCTTTGCCACCTGAGCCCGCGCCACATCGATTGCCCTTTTTGACTCGCGTGCGATGCTGTAGATTGATGAAGGGTTACCGAAGTGTTCAGTAAAGTAAGGGATCATCGCATCCAAGACTTCTTTCTTCGTATAGGTCGTTGCGGCGTGATCCATGTAGATGATACGTTTCTCTCCCATGCTGTCACCTCTATCTGAATATATACTCTGGTTTTTGAATTGTTTCTTTCTGTATCTTTACAGTGGTCAAACAATTCCCAGCTCTTCCCTGGCGCTTTGTGAGCCTGTCCATCAGATTGTGTACCAAAACCCCCTCGCTCTAATGTACCCGCGAGAGGGGCTGGTAGCCGGTTCGTTATACGTTCACAATTGTGAACAAACATTATTAAATCACAATTGTGATAATATAAAGATTGTGATGTGATGGAATCCCCCTGTCAGAAAATTGTCTGGGACGTTTTGCCTGCGATCCGATCGGCAATCGCCGTGGAGCTCGTTAGGTGCGGAGTGTCACAGGTCGAAGCGGCGCGGATGCTCGAGATCGCTCCCTCCGCGGTCTCCCAATACATCTCCGGCAAGCGCGGCTATCGTATCGAGTTCGAGAATGACGTAAAGCACTCCATCGAACAGCTCGCAAAGGACCTCAGGAAGGGCAGAAACGTCAACCTCGTCAAGAGGATCTGCGATATCTGCCGCCAGCTCCGGGATGATGAGGAGCAGTGCGGCAGTGCAGCGGACGGACGCTGCAGAACCTGAAAATTTTCAGCTGTTTTATCCTCATGGGGTGACAGCCAGATACGGGAGAGTAGGGTTATGGACACAGCAGCTAAGAGAGAGCTCCTCAAAAAAAAGATCACCGACTGTGATTCGATGCTCGTCTCGTTCTCAGGCGGCGTGGATAGCGGCCTTCTGGCCGTGCTCGCCCACGAGGTACTCGGTAGCAAAAGCCGCTGTGTCTTTCTGGACAGCCCGGTCGTTCCGCGCGAGGCACTCAAAGAAGCCCGGCATATCGCCCGGAAGTACGGTCTGGATCTGGAGGTCGTTTCCCTCCCCATCATGGACGATGACCGGTTCCGGACAAACCCTGCGGACCGCTGTTACTGGTGCAAGAAAAAATCCGCAATAGTCCTGAAATGGCGGGCAGCGGAGCTGGGGTTTTCCTGCGTTGCCGATGGTATCAACCTTTCAGACATGCGCGAGCACCGCCCGGGACTCGTAGCGAGCAGCGAGGAAGGGATCGTGCACCCGTTCCTTGAGACGGGCATGAACAAGGAGGATATTCGGGAGATCGCACAGCTGTCCGGCCTCACATTGCCGCCTCTCAACAATTTTCCGTTGTTCCATTATTTTATGGCTGAATCCCAGAACTAATTACAGTTATATTCCCCTTCACTGAAACGTCAGGATCAAATGCCCAAAACAGGTCCTCTTTTCAAAAGTGAGGGTCAGGCGGACCCGAACTTCTAGGAAAAACGCATGTTTTTCCGCGTTCATGGTCTATTGTGCGATCCGGCCGGAGAATCGCTGTCCAAAAGCGCCTAAAGAGACACATTTTTTGGTGAGATAATAGCCCGGATTGCCCTGATTCTGGCAATCTGGCCGATTCCGGAAAACAGGGGCACGGTTTTTCGCGAATGAGTCACATTTTTCCCACCGTCAGGGGTAAACGGAGCCCATATTGGGCGTATTTTCCCTACGCTCATCTCGGGATCATCGGGTATATAAACCGGCAAAAACAGGCCTTTTTCCATGTGTCATGAACTTTGGTACGATCCGGCCTGGGATCGGCCGCCCAATTAGTGCTATTTGATGCTTTTTCCGGGCACGGATTATACGGATTTCCGGAAATCCGGGCATAATATGAGGTTTTCGAAAAAACCAACTGTCGTTTTTTCGCGAATTACTGTCATACATGCCCCCGGGAGGGGTAATCCGGGGCCATATCGGGCCCGGATTAGGGGGAGCTCTTTGTGGACTCTCCTGCCCGGGACATTCACCCCCGTACCGGTTATCACGCTGTTTTCAGGGGGACGACCGTGATGGTATTGCCGCTCTCCCGGCAATAGGTCTCGACCCGCCGGAAGACATGCGGGACCATCGACCCCGGGCTCAAAAGGAGCGAGGACTCGCCAAGGAGTGCCCGCAGGATGCACTTGTCGATCACGCCGTAGGCGAAATCGAGCGATATCGATTCGCGCTCAGCAAGGGTCTTCGCCCGGGTACCCATTGCCCCCCGCTTTGCTGACGGGTGGTCGGTGACCCACGCAACGATCTCCTCCAAACTGGTTGCATCAATATTACAGACACTGATAGTTCCAGGCACTCTCTCCGCCCGGGGTTTGCTGAAGCTCTGTTCGAGCGAGCTGACCAGCTGGAGGACGGACTTGGGAGACCGGGTCTTTTCCATCATCTGTCGCGAGACGAGTTCCGTATAGACTTCCAGCACCGCCGGCATCCGGAGGTTCGAGGACGCGATGAGCGCCGGGTCCGTAAAGACGTCTTCGGGGGAGCCGGCATGAAGCACGGTCCCCTTGTTGATGAGAATGACCTCGTCCGCCCAGTGGTACGCGAGTTCCACGTCATGGGTTGAGATGATGATCGTCGTCCCCCGGGCATTGAGTTCATCGAGCAGCTCCAAGAGATCCGCTGCACCGGCCGGGTCGAGCGAGCTGGTGGGTTCATCAAAGACAAGGATATCCGGCTCCATTGCGAGGGTGCCGGCGATTGCGGCCCGTTTCTTCTCACCGCCACTCAGCTGGTGCGGCGGCCGCTTCTCGTACCCGATCAGGCCCACCGCCGCAAGCGATCGGGTAACCGTTGCCCGGATCTCGTCCGGTGCCATTCCGAGGTTGAGAGGGCCGAACGCCACGTCCTGGTACACGGTCGGGGCGAAGAGCTGGGTGTCCGAATTCTGGAATACCATCCCGACCTTCTTACGCACCTCGCGCAGTGAGCGGCTGTCGTACCGGAGCGGTTCACCGTTGAGAATCACCCGCCCTTTCGAGGGTTCAAGAACCCCGTTGCACATCAGCAACAGAGTGGTCTTCCCGGCACCATTGGGGCCAACCAGAGCAACCTTGACTCCTTTTTTTATCGAGAAAGTTACACCGGAAAGTGATTCCCGGCAGTTTGGATAGGCATAATGAATATTATCAAATTCGAGCAGGTTTGTCATCTTTCACCTGAAAGGTACTATTGTGCTGGTCATGATTGCAACGGTAATGCAGAGACCCAGATAGACTGCGATGGACGCAATTGCCGCCGGTTTCGGGGGATTCTGCTGGCCTGGTAGTTCCAGTTTGCCATCATAACACCGCGAATCCATCGCAATGATCAGGTCTTCGGCCTCCTTCCATGCCCGGATAAAGAGCATGGCGCCGAGCATCGCCATTGAATTGAGCGATCGTTTGAATGTGGTGTACCCATGCCGGATAGCTTGGGCATTGTGGATGGCGATTGCCTGACCGATAAAGACGAAGATAAAATGGTAGATCAGCATGGAAAGATCGATAAGCACCGGCGGAACGCGCAGACCATGCATAACAGAGAAGATCTCAATCATGGGGGTTGTCAGGGCAATAAAGAAGAGTCCGCACATCCCGCCAAAGGTCCTGACGAGTACAAGGAATGCGAGGTTTGCAGAGCCAGATGTTGCGGTCAACGGGACGTTAGCGATTGAAAACGTCAGGATTGGCTCGCCGCCTCCGCTAAGAAAGAGAATCACAATCACGGATAAGACTGCAAATGTCAGCGGGATCAGGAGAAGTTCGGCGTACACCCGCGCCGGGATTCTTGCGAAGACCAAGGTAATTGCAGAAAGTGTAAAGAGAATAAACAGGGGTGCAACCGGGCCCGGAGAGACAACACAGATCAATATCGCCCCCATTCCGAGGATAAATTTGAGATAGCTGTTCACGTCCCGTAAGGCATTTGCCTGAGCATAGTAGTCCAGATTATCCTCCAGGATCTTCATATGGAACCCATATCCTTTCCTGTCAAGATATTAGTAAAATTAAAGAGAGAGATTATGCAGCTTTTGCACTATCCCGTTTGCCCCGGTAAAACCCGAAGAAGTAGCCTATCACAAACGCTCCCAGCCCTGACTGGATGCTGAAGAGGAGGGATTCGACCTCAGTGCTGGGGGGCGTCCAGAGAGGCTGTATCCAGGGTGTATATCCCGTTGCTTCAATAGCAGCACTGCCCAAATCATCTGATCCCTGCCAGGTCTCCTGCCCGGGTTTGGCATTTGCCTGGATATTTGCATTCTGGATGAGGAAGACCGCGGCAAAGACGATAACCACGACTGCAAAGAGGATCTCAAGTCTGTACTTCGCAAAAACTTTGAAGTTCATGAGAAACTCCCCATGATTTTGGTGGCCTGTTCCTGCGTGAGTACTTTGAGTTTGACGAGAATATCGGACCGGCTCTGGATAATATACTTGAACACGAGTGCAATCAGCACACCCTCAAGGATCGCAAGGGGTACCTGCGTGACGGCATAGATCGCAAAGAAGGTCTCAAACGAGATCAGGAACCCGCCATGCGTTGCCGGAAATGCAGCGGCAAGCTCGATTGCCGTGATCACATAGGTGAAGAGATCCGCGACGGCTGTGACGAGGAAAATATTGACAAATATGTTCAGGTTTACTGCTTTTCCCAGCCGGTAAACGGCATACCCGAGAAGCGGGCCGGCAATCCCCATTGAGACGTCATTGGCGCCGAGCGTCGTAATGCCACCATGGGCCATAAAGAGCGCCTGGAAGATGAGGACGATCACGCTGAGTACGGCCGTAATGATCGGGCCGAACAGCACGACAGAGAGCCCGGTGCCGGTGGGATGGGAGCAGCTGCCCACAACGGGAGAAGGCATCTTCAGCGAGGAGAGGAGGAAGATGAACGCCCCCGACACGGCAAGGAGTGAGAGCGTCTCACGATGCTCCTTCACCTGTTTGTTTAGAAGATAAACCCCATAGATGATGAATGGCGCCATTACAAGATACCAGAAGACACACCATTGCCAGGGTAGAAATCCTTCCATTATGTGCATGATAAACAATTGTATTTGTTTTAACTTAATAAAATTTGCTAAGAGAAGTTTGCCAGAGACTTCTTCCTACACTTTACAATCTCGGTTCAGAGGGTGTCTGATAGTAAAATTTGGTGCCATCCCAAACATTATTCTGATAAATGTGCATATGAATGGATATGGAGAATGGGGAAGAACGGGAACTTCCGCCGCGCAAGGTAGAGTACCTGAAGTACCTGTACGGGAAGAGCGGGAAGGTGAGAACCTCCGATATCTCGCGGGAGTTTTCTGTCGATCCCTCTACGATCACCAAGACCATGCAGGAACTCTCGGATGCCGGCCTTGTCAGTCACGAACCGTACCATGGGATCAGCCTGACGGATACGGGAAAAAGATACGCAGCGTACTTCATAAAGCGGCACCGTATCCTGAGCCTGGTGCTCACCCATTACGGACTCTCGCACGAACAAGCGTGTGCGGAGGCCTCGCGCTTCGAGAGTATGGTATCGAAAGAGGCAATCGACCGGATCTGCGCTGCGATGGGTCACCCGTACCAGGGGATCTGCGGTGAGATTACCCACGACGACGGGTGTCTGAACCAGGAACCGGCACAATAGACCTTTCCCCGGTTGCCGTGGTTCCGGCAATGTTAAGACGATATGAGTGGGAAGGTGCCGTTCGTACGGAAAGGGTTTTCCTGATATCCCCGTGACTGGCGCTTCGAAAAATATTGGGGTTACCCCAATTTTTTCATAATGATTATATGGCCGGATAACAATATTCCCTCCCGGGTTGCCAAAAGGCATTTCTGTGAGAAGGTTAGAGAATGGCCCCGCCACCAGAGACGAGAAAAATTATCCGGATACGTGTTCTTGCGATTATCGTTGTGCTGGCTGGTCTGGCAGCAATTCTCTTTTTTCTGATAAATTCCGGCTCCGGCAACGCACAATCGTATACCGCCGGGTCAACCGGAAAACTCCAGGTCATCACCTCATTCAGGCCGATTACGCTGCTTGTGGAACCGGTTGCAGGAAACTATGCTGATATCACCCAGATCCTTCCCCCCGGTGCTGAACCCCACGAGTACGAGCCAAGACCCGGCGATGCGATGACGCTTGCGAAAGGGAAGGTGCTGTTTTACGACGGGCCGTTCATGGAACCCTGGGTGGAAAACCTTGCCGGTTCGGTCAACCCGGATATTGTACGTGCACCCTTCATCGACTCGATCCCGCCATCGGTTCTGGCACAGATGAAGAACGAATACAAAAACTTCCCTGACACAAACCAGGATCCCCATCTCTGGCTCTCTCCACAACTTGCAGAATATTACGTATCTTACATCGCCCGGCAGCTTTCAGCGGCAGACCCGGCCAATGCATCCTCATACCAGAAGAATGCGGACGCATTCGAGGTACGTTTGCAGAAACTGGATCAGGATTACAGGACCGGACTTTCAAACTGTACGACACGGGCATTCCTGACATCTCATGCGTTCCTGGATTACCAGGCCGCCGCATATAACCTGACCGCGCTCTCGATCACCGGGTTAAGTCCTGATGCAGAGCCGTCAATCGAGCAGATGGCGGCGATCCTGAACGAATCAAAGGCAGACAACGTGCAGGGTGTGCTTGCCGAGACCGATGAAGTCCAGTCGTTAAGCCAGTCCGTTGCAACCGAGCTTGGACTGCCGCTGTACTCCTACACGACCATGGAGATTCTGCCAAACGGGCCTCCTGCCGCCGGTGATAATGATTATGTTGCCATAATGGAAAATAACCTCCAGCAGATGAGGCAGGCATTGAAATGCCAGTAGACGCTCCACGGGACCGGCCGGTGTGCATGACCGTCAGCAATGTCAGTTTCTCGTACGGCACCGAACCGGTTCTTGAAAGGATCACCCTTGTGGTCAGGCAGGAAGAGTTCGTGGGTATTGCCGGCCCGAATGGTGCCGGTAAAACAACCCTCCTGAAGATCCTTGTCGGCCTGATCCGGCCGGAGACGGGGACGGTGGAGTTTACCTGTCATATGGATGAATGCGAGGGCATGTCTCCCTGCCGTCCCTGTATCGGGTATGTTCCCCAGCAGCCGGTGCTGCGGCAGGAGCGGTTCCCGGTCACTGTTCGGGAAGTTATCGAGATGGGCACGTACGGACGGACCGGTCTTTTCACCCGGCTGACCGCAGAGGACACAATGGCGGTAGATAAGGCGATAGCGGAAGCCGGGCTTAACCGCGTTGCGCACGAGCTCTTCTCAGATCTCTCGGGTGGCCAGCAGCAGCGGGTGATGATCGCCCGTGCCCTCGTCGGCAATCCTCACATCCTTGCCCTCGATGAACCGACAAACGGGGTCGATGCCAAAAGCAGGCAGGAGTTCTACGCGCTGCTCTCCCATCTCCACGAGACGCATAAGATTACCGTCCTCCTTATCCTCCATGACCTGACCGAGTTGAGCCGTATGATGGAACGGATTGTCTTTCTGCATCACCGGATCCTGTACGATGGACCGGCGCAGGCCCTTGGCGCAGAAGGTCTCTGGAACCTGATGGTTCAGGCCGGTAACCACTGAAAGGGGAGGCTCTCCGGATGGTGCTTGAATTTCTGATGTTCAGGTTTGGCGTGCGTGCGTTTATCGGTGGGCTGATTGTTGCGGTCACCTGTGCAAGCCTCGGGGTATTCATTGTCCTGCGCAGGCTGTCGCTGATCGCTGATGGCCTCGGCCATGTAGCCTTTGGGGGTATTGCACTCGGGTTCTGGACCGGGATCTATCCACTCTACACTGCCGTTGCTTCTGTTATTGCCGGTGCCTTTGGCATTCATGCACTGGGCCGGCTCCGGGTTGCATCCGATGCAGCAATCGCGATCCTCTTTTCGGCAGGGCTCGCTATCGGGATTGTCCTTGTCAGCATGGCGCAGTCTGCCCCGGCGGACCTTCTCTCCTACCTGTTCGGGACAATTCTCGGGATCAACGACAATGACGTGTACCTTGCCGCAGGACTTGGCGTGATCGTCCTTTTGGTGCTCTTTTTACTCTGGAAGGAGTGGATCAGTATCACGCTTGATCCGGACTTTGCACGGGTCGCCGGGATGCCGGTGACTGCGCTTGAGATCCTCTTTACGGTTCTTGTGGGTCTCACCGTTGTCGTCGCTACCCGGCTTGTCGGTGTACTGCTTGTATCAAGTCTCATGGTGATCCCGGCAATTGCAGCAATCCAGCTCAAACAGCCCTTCCGGCGCACGGTACTTCTCGCGCTTGGCATTGCGATCGTATCAGTGGTCATCGGCCTCCAGCTCTCGTTCTCCTACAACATTGCATCCGGGGGATCGATCGTCCTGGTCACCATCGGTTTCTTCATTCTGGCCGTGCTGGTGGCCCGTCTCTGGCCAAGGATGCAAAAGGATCTGCTGGTCGATGACTGGAAGCACGAGTGTGCCAAGCCGGAGACAAAAGACCTGATAAGGTAGACAGCCGGCCGGATTTTTTTACAAAAAACGACATGAGCACTTAAAAATTGTTCTCAATTTTCCTTTAATAGAAATTAAAGGAACTGTCCTATAGGACATAAATTATTACGACGGAGAAAATTTATCTGGATTCTGGCAGAAATTCCGGCGTGGTGCCGGGGCCGGGAATCCGGAACCGGAGATCCGGAAAACGGATCCGGATCGCCGGACCGGCCGGATCACAAAAAATATTCCCCAACACAACAAACAAGATAACAGAACCAATGATTTTGGGAATTATACCATCAAAAATACACACCAAGAATGGTGTAATATAAAAAAAATTCTGAAAAACATTTCCCGGTTTTTTCCAAAATTTCCGGAAATTTTTTATGAACTTTTTTAAAATCTTTTCCAGCGTTGCCAGAAATTTTTTTGGAAAACGCCGGCATTGTTTTGCGTCGGATTATGAGATATGGTGCACGAAAGCCCTAGGTATCATAGTACAATCCCCATTGATTAACATCGCCCCGAATTCCTGCCCGTATCTTCGTTATTTCGCGAAAATACACCAGAATACCCCTGACTTCACCGGAAGGCAGCCAAGGCCCTTTCTTGGCGTTTCTCAGCAAAAACGTACCAAAGCACGTGCAAAATGAAAACTCACCCAGATCTTGGGGGTCTTTTTCCGCCATTTTGGTGGCGTTTTAAGGAAATCCGGGCCAATATGGCGGGTTTTATTCTTAGGGCAAATCCGGGCGTTTTACGGGGTTTTCCGGACCACGGATCCGGGAATCGGAGCCCGATACGGGCCCGGATTCCCGGTGCAGGATGGCGAGATAGACCGGGTTGAATAAGGTCGCTTATGAAGGGATTGGGACGCAGGGGTTGTCAGATTTGAGCGGATTATCTAAGCTCACAACGGACTCTCAAAAGATTTCTCTCTCATTGAACCTGGACAGAAAATTTTTTACAATTTTCTCCACAGACCCTGCCGGATTTTTTTAAAAGTACGACCGGATACCGGACGCAAGAAGCGGCGAGAGATACCGGAGCAGCGCCGGTTTTTTTATGAGCAACCGGACCAGCGATGCGGGGCGGTCCATGTCCCCGTGCTGGATGATGGTGTCACGAATGGCCGGGTCATTGAGCGCCCGGATCAGCCCGTCAATCGTCTCTGGGGACATCTCCTGCCGCATCAGGAAAAGCCGGAACCCGAGCGCGAGCTCCCGGCCGATATCTGCCTGCCACCGTTCTTCATATGCCGAAAGCGCACGGTCAGTAAAGCGATCATGCTCGCAACATGCGGTCGCCACCTCCGCCGCGTACCGGGCGGTGCGGACACCGGTGTAGACACCCCCGCCGGAAGTGGGTTTTGCAAACCCCGCCGCATCTCCGGTAAAGAGGGTGCGGTGCCCGTATGTCCGGGGCATTACGCCAAGGGGGAGTGTGCCGGTGACGAGATGCAGATCGGATCTCATGCCGAGTGCACGCACAAACGAGGTGAAATGCTCTTTTACCTGCGTCTTCCCGCACAGCCCGGCCCGGACCCTCCCGTCTCCGGCCGGGATCGCCCAGCCAAAGAACTCCGGCGATGCATCGGGATAGATCTCGACTAGACCGGGATCGCAGTCATACGCTCCCTCTGCCTGGATACCGGCAAGGTACACCCTCGCCCGTTCCATGCCCAGCGCACGGGCGATCGTGCTCCGCGGGCCGTCCGCGGCGATCAGGAGCCGGAACGGGTGTTCTTCATGCCCGTTGATCCCCCGGGTAAGCACGTGTGTCCCATGAACCCCGTACACCTGGGTTTTGAGCTGGAACACCGCACCCGCGTCCGCCGCCGCCGCTGCCATTTCCCGGTCGAGAATCCCCCGGTCGACTACGTGCGCTTTTGGGACGCGGGCGTTGATACAGAGCTCGCTTCCGGTACCGGTGATGACACGGGTACCGGTGACCGTGTTGGTGACAGAACGCCGGCTGACCCGGCACTCGTCAAACGCGGCGAGGGAGAGGAGGCCGGCGCACTGGACCGGGGAGCCGATCGTCCCGTGCTCCTCGATGCAGAGCGTGTCAACGCCGGCCTCTGCGCATGCCCGTGCGGCTGCGCTGCCGGCAGGCCCTGCACCGGTGACAACAACATCCCATCTCATCCAACGGCTCCCCCGAATGAAACACAAAAAACGGATGATTACGGTTATTTGTCTCTCGGTTTTGACGGCAGATAGCCGATGAGATGCGGCAGATTCGGTGGTGCCGGTATATTCTCCCCTTCTCTCATGCGCAGGCCCAGTATGACAACAAAAAAGCCAAAGACGAGGAGAACTGTACCTATGATCGTCATAACCGGATTTTCCTGCAGGGGAGCAACATACCAGAAAAAGAGGCCGAGGAGGACAATAACCGCCACGACCACTCCGCCGACAAGGAAGTATTTCTCACCGGGCCGGGTGAGTGCAACCGCGATGCCGGTATAAGTGGAATAGAGTGCGAGCACCGCAATCGCGAGCAGGAAGATGATCCGGGTGAGATCCGAAAACACGACTGACCCGATGCCGATGATGATCAGGGCAAACGAGAGGATAAACCAGAAAAGGGACTCCTCGCCGGGTGATGTAATAGCAAGAAACCCGAAGATGATGATCCCTGCGATCACCAGGAACCAGAAGATCCGCAGAAACAATCCCATCAGAGGGTCCGGGATGATGAGAGCAAGACCGCCGAAAATAACGCTTATCAACCCTTTAACAAGGCATGACAGCTTTGCATCCATGGAATGAGATTCTCCTTTTGAGAATATATCTTCATATCCTGTGCTGATGAGGTTGACGGGCGGCTATGGGTTTTCTGCCAGACCCATTTTTTGGTGCCCGATCCCCGGGAGTCACCCGGTTTTCCTGTCTTTCTCCCCGATCTTATGGTGGTCCGGCCACGGCAAAAATCCGGATACTCCTGTTATCGGGCGACGGGTATCCTGCCCTGTGCGGCTCCATGGATACCGCCTGCCCCGCTCATTTCAGGGACGACCAAACCCAAAGAATTGTATTCCAAGCAGTTTCTCTATCGCGAAGAGGACCCCGAAAAAGAGGAGTGCGTACAGCACAAACCGGACGATGAACTGTTCCGGGCCGGTGATGCCGGCGAATACGACGATCATGTTTGCGATCATATCGGCAATGATGACCGCACAGAGAATACCGGCAAAAAAGGTCACCCATTTTCTGGCAGCGGTGAGATCCATAACCCATATACTTTGTTGAAGGTATTAAAAAACTGTCAGGCTGATACACGGACGGGATGGCAGAGACCCTGCCGAGAGTGCCACCGGTAAGAGTGCCTTGCGTGACGGACGGAAACAGGATAGTCTGCAAATCAAAAAAAAAAATTCTTCGCGCTCCACAACTGGGACCGATTCGGAAAAAGTATTTCAAGCCGCCATACGTATCTCACGGTTGTACCGGTCAGAACACGCGGTCCCGATTGCCGTTCTTTTAATGTCGGCCATACGGGGAAATGCCGCAGGGTGAAAGGTGGTTGTCATATGGCAGGACGAAACACCCTCATGTTGTTGAAGGATATCCGGGAGAATATCGTCTCGGTCGCCCAATTGATCGAGGGCCTCAGTTATGAAGAGTTTCACCGTGATGAGTGGACGTATGCCGCTGTTATCAGGTGCATCCGGACAATTGGAGGGACCGCGCAGCGCATCCCGACCATCGCCCGGGTAAAATATGCGCTTGTCCCGTGGAAGGAACTGGCGGCACTTGAAGATGCCGTGACACATGCGGATCCAACTACCCTTCCCATAACTGTCTGGAAGATCAGCACGGAAACACTCCCGGTCATCCGCCCGCTCGTCGAGAACGTGATCGGAGAGATCGAGCGATGATATCAGGATGACCGCAGTCCCGCCGGTTCATTGAGGGAAAAATCAACCTGGTCGTTTCATCTGCACGACCGAAATGCCAAAAGGGATGGTTCCGGGCATCTTCCCAACAGGACTTTCCTGTAAATTTCACAAAATCCAGAACAGTTATCTGCAGATGGTATGAGAATTAAAGTATGGATGATGATACCGGCACCGCAGAACTTCAGGAACCCGAGCCTGAAACCGGACCGCCGAAGCCGGTTCCCCTGGGCCCGGGATTCTATCTCGTGATGGGGCTCATCGGGGTGCTGGTTTTTCTGATCATCTTCTTCAACCTGCCGGCTGCAGAGGCGGCGGCACCTGTGACCCTCACGCACACGGACTGGATGCTGGAGTCGTATGCAGACAGCACCGGTACCATTGTGCCAGTGCAGAATGGCTCATCAGTATCTGCACAGTTTGGAACCGGTGGCCAGCTGGCCGGTTCTTGCGGGTGTAACCAGTATCATGCCACCTATTTCATCATGGGAGATTCCATGAATATCACCGCTCTTGCCCCAACGATGATGTATTGCCCGGCACCGGGCGTGATGGCGCTGGAATCCGACTGCTTCAATGATCTCCAGCGGGTCTCGCTCTACCGGGTTCATGGGACGGAACTGCACCTGTACGATGCATCCGGAAAACCGTTGCTTGTCTTTGCACCGGCCGGTTCCTGATCATCGGGGATACTCGGGCAGAACAGGAACCGGGAGCGCAGAGCGCTTTTTATCACCCCGGGGGACTGCCGGCTGCAGGTTCATCCATCCGGAAGAAGGGACCTTTGAAATAGGGCAGCACCTGCAGAAACCGCGTGACGGTTATCCCAACATTAAAAACAGTCCGGCACAATACTACTCATCGGGAGAATTTATCACTATGGAAGCAAAGAGCGAACACAAAGACGGAGTGCTGGTCTTTTATATCAACGGCCGGCTGGACGCGTTCGGTGCCAGGCAGCTGGACGAGTGGACACGGGGTGCACTTCAGGACGATGACAAGGAACTCGTCCTTGACCTTACCAATTGCCCGTACCTCTCCAGCGGCGGGCTGCGTTCTTTCAATGCCCTTAAAAAAGAGATGAAGCGCCGGAATGGCCGCTTTGCCCTTGCCGGTGTCGGAGATTACCCGAAAAAAGTACTCGATATGGCGGGTTTCTCGACAATCTTGGAGATCTTTCCCGCCGTCAAGGAGGCAGTCGATGACATGCGCAGGAAGCGGAAGAACCCGACGCTCTTTAATGAAATCTTCTACAAAAAGATTGAGGATGAGGGGGTGACAATCACCTTTGAACCGGGCTGGATGACCAGCCCCCCGGTCCTGCGGGTCACCGGTGACCTCCAGAAGATCCTGCAGGCCCGGCTGACACCGGAGGATATACGGGAGAAAAAATTCTCCGAGATCACCTACTCACTCGGCCTCGGAGGCCTTGGTGCCGAAAAAAAAGAGGCCATGCCGGTGCTCGGGGAGATGATTACGCTCTATGGCTCAATGGTCTGGCTCCCGACCGATGGCAACAATACACCTGACTTCCTCACGCCCCTTGACACCAGCGGTGACGTGCCGGTATATACGGGATTCAATATTACGCTTGACGGCCCGTTTAACGAGTATCTCACGATCGACACCAAACAACCGCAGGGAATTACCCTTGCCGATATCTACCGTACCATATTTTCGGGCGCACGCCAGAGGGTGGCCAGCTACCGTGGCGTGGTCGCAGTCGCGATCTGGGGGGTGCTGGAGGGTCTGGCGAGTTCCGGTATCAAAAAGTCGCCGGTAGCAGGTTCCGGCCTGCCTTCCGGTGCATCGATCATGGATCCGGTACAGGCCGGTACGTGGATGGCCTCTGATACCGGCATGTCGTACAAGGGCGACACGCTCGTGGGCTTTGGTATCGGTGTTGACCTTACGCACGACCTCTCCTCGTTCAACACACAGAATCTCGAGGCGATTTCATCGGCAAACCCGGAAAACCGTGGGGCCTCAAAAGAGATGCACCTCCACAACCACGGTGTCGTGTTCCGAGGCGTGCCATACGACGCATCCCTCGACCTCAATTCACAGGTAAAAAAGATCGTGAGCGACGCGGAATTCGTCGATATGCGGCACCTCCTCGACAGCACCCGGCTGCGTAAGGCAAAAGTAGGCGTTGCTTATATCCAGGATATCGTCAGGGACTCCTAACGGTTTTCTGCCGCCCTTTTTTTGACCAGCACAAGGACGTTTTTATTATCAGCAAACCGGTAGACAACCTCGTCCATTACCTGCCGGATTAAAAAGATCCCCAGCCCGCCGATTGGCCGGTTGTCAAGATCTGCGGAGAGATCCGGTTCGGGCGCTAAGAGCGGGTCGAACGCCGGCGCATCATCGGCAATCTCGACCGTCGCTTTGTCCGGTTCCACAGCGCACAGGATCGCAATCGTACCCGGAGCACCGGCATACCCATACCTGATGGTGTTGGTGATCACTTCCTCAACGGCCAGCTGTATATCAAGGATTTCTTCTTTGGAAAACCCTCCCGATTGCAAACACTCTTCAATCTCCGATAAGGTGCGAGGGATCTCATCCATATCAGCATGGACAACAATGCTCGTGAATGTGGCCATGCTGTCACATCACCCGTATGACCATGAGCGTGATGTCGTCTGATTGCGGGTGTTTCCCGGCAAAGAGCCTGACTGCATCGAGGATCCGGGCGAGGATCTCTTCCGCACCGGCGCCCGGTGTGCTTCTGATGACTTCATGGAGCCGCTCTTCGCCAAACATCTGCTCCTGCTCGTCTGTCGCTTCCGTGATACCGTCTGTGTACAGGACGAGAATATCTCCGGCGTCGAGCGGGTACGTCTCGGCCCGGTAATCCGCGTCCGTGCTGATACCCATCGCGATACCGGTAGCGCCGAGCTCCGCGATCGTCCCATCTCTGCTGCGCAGGATGACCGCCGGATTATGTCCGGCATTTACATAGGTAAGTGACCGGGCCGTACTATCGATAATCCCGTAAAAGGCTGTGGCAAACATCCCTGTTCTGGAACCGGCGGTGATCTGGTTGTTGGAATCCCGTATGACAAGATCCGGGTTGTCGCGGTATCTTGTCGCGTTTACCCGGACCACGATCCGCAGGAGGGCCGCAAAGAGCGCCGCCGGTACCCCTGTGCCGGCCGCATCGGCAATCAGAATGCCTCTTTTCCCCCGTTCAAAGGGGACGACATCATACACGGTACCTCCCGCCTCCTTTGCCATTGCACACCGGGCCGCGATCTCGAACCCTTCAGCGGGTTCGACGGAATCGGGAAGAGAACTCTTCTGGATCTCTACAGCGATCTCCAGTTCCGCACCTTCCCGCGCCGTCTCGCGGAGGAGGGCATCCCGATTGCCCTGCACCTTCCGATCGTTCTCGCGGCCGGTGATGAAGAAGGCAAAAATAAACATGCCCGCCGCGTTGGCAAGGACCATGGGAATGGCCACATCCGCCACTATGTCCATCGCAGCGGCAAACGGGCGGCTGATGGCAAGCGTAAGGAGAAGATGGAGACTCTCCATCAGGACAGCAAAGACTACCGCCACCGTGATCCCGGCACACCGGCGGCCGTTTGCAAGCCAGATAAGGCCGCCAAAGAGGCCCGCAAGGATGGTCGCGGTGACGCTGGCTATGACCGTGACGCCGCCAAGCGTCCCCCGGTAAGCAGCCCCGATCAGGCCGGCGCCGAGACCGACCATCGGGCCGCCCACGAGACCCCCTGCCATGGGCCCGAAGTCGCGGAAGTTTATGATTGCGCCCGGCAGCAGGCCGTCCCCGCTGATCGACCCATACACCGACAGGGCGCCAAAGACGCAGACCAGGAGGATCTGGACTTTCAGCGCCGGGTGGCCGTCCAGTACCGATGAAAAAAAACGGCTCCGCGTCAGGACGCAGGCGACTGCTGCGATGACACAGAGCAGCTGCAGGAGCACCAGCAGGAAATCGAGGATCATGGCGGCCATCGGTTCACCCACGTATGGTTTGCACATGAACGCACTTAAAAGGCCGGTATCCTCATGGCAGAAAGATTATCACGGCACGGGAATGATCCTTCTACTGCAATCACGCGACGATTCTGCGGGGGATGTGAGATTGGAGATAACGACAACGAGGTACAAGGGTGCTGCCGTGCTTACCGTGAGCGGACGGGTGGATTCCCTGACTGCAGGTGATCTCGAGCAGGCGATTAACGGGGAGATCGGGCAGGGGCACCGGCAGATCCTCCTCAACTTCGCAGGTGTCTCCTATATCTCCAGTGGCGGGCTGCGGGTACTGCTCGCCACGGCAAAAAAGTTGCGCGGTGAAGGGGACCGGTATGCCCTCTGTTCTCTTTCGGCGGAAGTCCATAAGATCCTGAGACTTACCGGCTTTCTCTCCATCCTGACAACGTATCCTTCTGAGGGAGAGGCGCTTGCCCGTTGGTGACAAGACGCCCCTGACGCCCCTTGCGTGGCAGCCGGTTCCCGGGGCACCGGGGATAACGATCTTCCCGTTTATCCGGAAGCTCGATGTCATCTCCTCCAATTCGTTTTTGATCCGGCTGCCGGATGCGATTCTCGCGATCGATCCCGGGGGGCTTCCGGAGCAGGCACGTATGCTCGCTGAGGTTATCTCAGGTATTCCCGGGGGGCGCGACCTGCCGGTGATCGCGTTCCTGACACATGCCCATGTGGATCATTTCCTCGGGATGCTGCACGAACCGTTCTTCGCGGACCCCGCACGGTCCGTAATTGCCGTGCAGGAAGCGGGTGCGACGGCGCTCGCGGAGCAGGACTCCCGGCTTACGCAGGCATCTGTCCTCGGGCGGGGGATCGCCCCCCTGCGGGTGGGACTACGCCTTTTTTGTCGGCAGGAGCCTGCCATTTCCGGCAATCCGGACTGCATCCCCATCGCGGGTGGCATGACGGCCACGATCTCTTATGATGTCTGGTCACCGGGGGAGGACTCATCCCTTGATCGCGCGTGTCTCAGTTTTGGGCCCGACTGCCGGATCGAGGTATACCACACGCCGGGCCACAGCCCCGACAGTATCTGCATCCGTATTGGCCGGCTCCTCTTCATCGGTGATCTGCTCTTTGCCGCTAACCCGGGGATCGCGGGACTGGCAGGCTGGGACCAGGAAGCGCTGCTCCGTTCGCTGAATGGCGTGCTTGCCCTGCTGGACAGGGGCGATACCGATCTGGTCTGTCCCGGACATGGGGGGGTGATCCAAAGAGAAACCGCGCAGTCCATGCTCGCCGCGGCCCGGAGGGATGCACAGGGGCTTGCCGGTATCGCAGAGCTGGACAGCGAACGGGCGGTGCAGACCGCAGCCTTTGCCGAGGACTGCATGGAACAGGTGAACGAGCTCTTCTCGGTCATGGCGGGACGGCTCTGGTACGTCTCGTACGTCATGGAGGATCTCGGTGAACCTGCCATTGCCGGGAAGGCAGGCTCGCTTATCCGTGGTGAGATGATCGATGAACTGCTTGATGCCTTCCATGCCTTCTCGATCGAGCACCACGCGGCTGACCAGGTCCCGATCCACCTTGCCCTCAAGGCCGGGCAGGTGATCGCAAGGCTGGACCGGGCATTTGAGAGAGACCAGCTCGCCCGGATCATCGACCCGACTCTTGTATACCGGGCAGAGCATGTGCTTTCCGCGTACATTTCGATGCTGCGGGGGTTCCCGCCACCCGCGGAACGCGTGAGATGCGACCTGCGCGAGGCGCTCGGGGTAGCGGTCACCAACTGTTCGGTCCCCGCGTGCTCCGACGATGAGGTCCTTTCGGTTTCCGATGACGAGGAATCTTTTTTGCAGATGCTGCTGGCACGAATCGGTACGCGGCCGCTGCTGGAAGATGTGGCATTTGCCTTCCGGCACGGGGACGACTCCCCGACCGCCCTCATCGACCGCGGGCATTTCATGGACCTGGTCACCTATATCCTTGAAGATCTGGTGGGCTCCGGAGCCGGAACGGTGATCATGGATCTGGAATGCACGGAGGACATGGCCGTCGTCCATATCACCGGGACGGGCATGACGGCGCGTCCGTCGGAGGCATGGCGGATCCGTGGATTCCTCCACCGGCTCGCTGCGCTGGCAGGTGGTTCGCTCACCTGCGATGATCCCGGGGGATCCCGCCGGTTCAGGTTCGAAGTCGCCCGGGCGGGGTAACCGCGACGTCGCACTGCCGGGCCCGGGACAGGACGAACCGGTCTCATTCCCTCGTGGAATCGTTTCTGCGCAACTTTATTTAACCCGTACTCATAATGGTCGCGTGATGGGAGCGGGATCGTCATGGCTGAGGCCGGCTTTTTAAATTTATCTCCTGCGCAGGAGACCGGCATAAAAATTGCGGTCGAGAGCACCTGCGAGCTCTGCCGCGAGTACCGTTCCCCCTCTCTGCTGGAGATCCATGTGATCTCCCGGAAAAAATACCCGGAGATGGTGCGGGATCCCTCGGCACGGATCCTCGTTGTCTGTCCGCACTGCCACCGGCACATTCACCGGCTGCCGGTGCCGGTGGAAAAGCAGCGGACGCTCGTGCGGAAACGTGCATTTGAGATCCGGCGGGACTTGCGGAAGATCCTCGGCTACAAGCCAAAACCCGTCACGCCGCAGGATGATGTGGGGGTCGCCCAGATCTACGAAGAATACCTCAACATGTTTCCTCCGGAACGATAGCGCGGGTACCCGCCGTGCATGCCCAATGTAAACACCGGTCAGTCTCCGATTTCTCCTGCCGGTTTGCGTTTTCCCACCGTTGCAAGGTAGATGAGAAACTGCTCCACGCCATCGAGCCCGAGGAGGGAGTCTATCGCATCGTCATCGAATGCTGCGACTGCACAGACGCCGCAGCCGACCGCTTCTGCGGCAAGGTACAGGTTCTGGCAGACATGCCCGGCGTCCTTATGCAGCTCGCGGTACCCGCGTTCGCCGTACCTCCATGTCATCCGGTACGGTACGGCGACCCAGAGAAAGACCACCCCGCATCTCATGATAAACTGCTGGCCCAGACAGGCTTCTGCAATCCGGATATGAAGCGCAGGGTCAATGGTGATCCGCTGGAGCCGGTGGGAGAGGGCAAGGTACCGGTATAATCCCGGCTCAATCTCTTCCACATCGTTTGCAAGGAGATACGTCTCGAATGCGTGGCGGGCGCCTGCCGAAGGTACCGTGCGGAAGGTGGCGTATGAACCGGACATGTGCCTGACCCCCTGTGTGCACCAGAGCAGGAACGCGAGATCGGCCAGCGTGAGCGGTTCTTTTGCATATGACCTGATGCTGCGCCGGTTTTCAATCGCTGTCCGGAGATCGACCGGCGGGACATCGATTCTCTCCGGCCGGGGGAGGTCGATGATCAGACCATTTTTATCCGGGGGAAGTTCGAGCGGCGGCTGAGGTAAGCCCTTTTCCTGATCCGAACGGGGAAGATACCGGTATCTTGTCCGTTCCATGAACTCCCTGCCGGTTGATAGCGGCGGCTGTTCCATGGCATACGCCTCATGTTCCGGCAATATAGAACTTTCGGGCGATCCATAGCGAACCACGATATGAATTGCTGCCGTGCTGTGCTGTGATAAACAAGCACCCGGCGGTTTTGGTGGATTAGAGGAGGAAGAAAAGAACCGCCATATCTTACCATTTTAAATGTTGCCATCCCACTTCCTGTACCGGATCGCTCAAATTCCCGTTACAGTTGATAACCTGATATCCATGAAAAGACCCATGAAGAAACACTGCACCCCTGTTCGCCCATGCCCTGTCCCGCTGCTTGAATTCGCAAACGTCACGGTCATCAAAGGCGACAAAAAAGTCCTTGACGCGGTCTCTCTTACGATCGGTGAAGGTGAGAACCTCGCGATCCTCGGGCCAAACGGTGCCGGCAAATCCTCGTTTATCAAGACGATCACCCGGGAATACTATCCCGTAATTGGCGATGACCATGTCACGTTCCGGATGGGGGGACAGGATGTATGGGACGTCTTTGAGATGCGATCCTTTTTCGGCATCGTTTCAAACGACCTCCAGTATATCTTCACCCGGGATATCACCGGCCGGGAGGTCATCCTCTCCGGGTTCTTCTCCAGCATCGGGCTCTTCAACCGGACCATTACTTCCGCGATGCATGCAAAGGCTGACAAAATCCTCCGGTTCCTTGAGATCGATCACCTCCAAAACCGGCCGATGACCACCCTTTCCTCGGGAGAGGCGCGGCGTTTCTTGATCGGCCGGGCACTCGTCAATGACCCCGCGACCCTGATCCTCGATGAGCCCACGAACAGCCTTGACCTCCACGCGCTTCACACATTCCGTATGACATTGCGGAAGATCGCACAGGCCGGTACCGGCATCATCCTTGTCACGCATAATCTCCATGACATCATTCCGGAGATCTCCCGCGTCGTCCTGATGAAAGACGGGAGGTTTATTGCCGATGGCCGGAAAGCGGAGATGCTGACCGATACGAAGATTGGCGGGCTCTTTTCCGTGCCGGTGCATGTAAAAGAAGAAGGCGGCTGGTATTATGCAACAGGATATTAGAGGAAGACCGGGCTCTTGACCGGTACGTCTTTTTCAGCAGACATGCCCCCGCCCACCTGCCGGTCAGGTTTTACGTTTCACGAGCTATTTATGTGCTGAAACATACTTCTCTTGACGGGAATGAAAAATTACCATGCTGTCGACCTCGTGGCCATCGCGTGGCATGCCATGAGCAGGTACGGTTTTGAGCCGCGGTTCCCGGATGCAGTTATCCGGGAAGTCAGCGCCATCAACGGTGACAAAATCCCGGACAGCCGGCACGCTATACGGGACCTGCGCCAGCTCCTCTGGTCATCGATTGACAATTATGACTCAATGGATCTCGACCAGATCGAATACTGTGAACGCGGCGGGAACGGGGAGATCATAGTCACGGTCGCGATTGCGGATGTCGATCTTTTTGTGCCGGACAACTCGCAGACGGACCAGCACGCCGCATTCAACGGCACCTCGGTCTATACCGGGATCGTGACATTTCCCATGCTGCCGGACCGGCTCTCCAAAGGCATCTCGTCCCTCCTGCCCGGCGGGGATCACCGGGCCATTGTCATCAGGTACGCGGTGCTGCCGGACGGGAGCGTCCGCCCGGGCAGCATCTGTCAGGCGCTCGTTGCAAACAAGGCAAAGCTCGTCTACGAAGAGATCGGAAGATGGCTGGAAGGGGATACTGCCGCCCCGGTATCTGTCAAGGAGGTTGCCGGCCTCGAAGACCAGCTGCGCCTGCAGATGGAGGCCGCACTCCGCATGAAAAAATACCGGGAAGGAAAGGGCGCGCTCGATTTGGAAACCATCGAAGCCCAGGCAGTTATCGAGCAGGGCGCTGTCCGCGACATCGTCCTCCAGAAAAAGAACCTTGCACGGCAGCTGATCGAGGAGTTCATGGTTGCGGCCAACGGGACGATGGTGGCATTTCTGGGAAAGGCCGGCATCCCCATGATCCAGCGGGTCGTCCGGATTCCCAAGAACTGGGCAGGTATTGTCGGGCTGGCTGAAACACACGGCGCGGTCCTGCCGCCACAGCCGGATGCAGCGGCACTCGCACGGTTTCTCGAAAAGCAGCGGAGTGCCGACTTGGAACATTTCCCTGACCTGTCGCTGGCCGTGGTCAAACTCATAGGGCCCGGCGAGTACGTACCGCTTGACCCCGGTGCTGTGCCGGTCGGCCACTTCGGGCTTGCCGTCACCGATTATACGCACAGCACGGCCCCGAACCGGCGCTACGTTGACCTCATCACCCAGCGCCTCGTAAAATCTGTCCTTGACAGTAAGCCAAGCCCCTACACCCACAACGAGCTCGCCGACCAGTCAGCGTGGCTGACCGACCGGGAGAAAGGGTCAAAAAAAGTTGAGCGCTTTATGCGCAAGGCGGCCGCGGCCGTGCTTCTCCATGACCAGACCGGCAAGACCTTCGATGCGCTCGTCACCGGCGCCTCACCGAAAGGGACCTATGTCCGTCTCATCATACCTCCAGCTGAGGGCCGGGTGATGCAGGGGGAGGAGGGCCTTACTGTCGGCCAGAGAGTCCGCGTCCGCCTTCTGCAAACCGACCCCTATAACGGCTTCATCGATTTCGCGTACATCGGGAAACGGCCGGTGTGATCATGGATACCGGAAACCTTCCCCAACATTTCGAGCTACATCCCCCCCAATCCGGGCTCGAATCAGCCTCTGATTTTCCGTTTTCCGATACTGTTTTCCAGATCCATGGGAAATGATGGTGACTCCCGACAAAAATATTGTTTTAAATGGGTATTTTTTGAAACCATTCATTTTAATCAGAAAAAAATCGGCCAATTTAGCGGCCCTGCAGCAGCCCCGGAAAAAGGGGAGGTGATTTGGATCGATCCACGGGATGATCGGCCACGGAAAGGCCCTTGGTACGCGTTTTTCGAAAAATACCAAGAAACACGTTATAATAGGTTATTTTTAAGAAAAGGTCAATTATATCCGTTTTCATGGGTACGAATACCCGGGAACATTCAGCCGGGCAGGCAGCCTGGCGGGACCTGGCAGATTCACAAACGGCACGGTACAATATTCATATGAATCTCTACCGGTTTTTCAGCGATGACAGATCGGGCTTTCTTCCGTGCTGCTCCAGCATGTCCCGGACCGTTATATCCGGGTGCCGGTACCTCCCCCGCTGCCGGCTTTTGTCCCCGGTCTGGATCGACTTCTTCGGGCAGAAATTCACGCAGGCATAACACATCTCACATTTGTGCAGCCAGACCGGCCGCTGGTCCTGCATCACGATGTTTGCCGCAGGGCAGACCTTTTCACATGCTGTGCAGCCAGTACAGGTATCGTCCACGCTGAATCTCTTGTCCCACGTACTGGTCCCCCGGATAAAAAACGGGTGCACCAGCCGGAGGAAGAGGAGCCGGAAACCGTGTTCCGCGTCACGGGTTCTCCGGTGTTCGCGGATCGCGGCTGATACATCTTTGGCCTTTTTCGCGGCACCCGCAAAAAGGGCCTGCTGCTCATCCGCACCCGCAACATCACACTTCTCGATAAAGTTCGATGGCATCACAAAGCCGAAACCGGCGTCCAGGCTCCTCCCCTGCCGGGCGAGGATCCGGTCCAGTTCCGCAAATGCCCCGCCCGCCCCGGTACCGCCCATCGTGCAGGCACAGAACAGGTAGTCCGCGTCCGAAAGATCAACCTTTTCCGCGAACCGCGCGACTATCTTCGGAAGACCGGCGCAGTAGACCGGGAACGAAAACCCGGTAGATCCTTTCGGGGCCATGAGTGGTTTTTTACTCTCCAGTGCCCATGGGATCGGGACGAGCGTCGTCTCGCCGAGTGCTGCCGCCAGCTGGCGGGCAATGGCAAGCGAGTTGCCGGTGCCGGTAAAATAATAGATCGTGGCTGGCATGAACATCTCCGCATGGCGGCCGGCTTACGGCACACTGGTCGCCGGTACCGGGCAGGTTCCGGCTGCCGCACCATGCCAGAGCGCCCACCCGATCAGAAGTCCGAGTACTATTCCTGCTGCACCTGCGACGACCACCGCGATGAACATGTCACGTTCCATGGGGATCAGGTTTCTCCAAGAAATCAGATAAAGGTTCGGAACCGCAATGCCTGCAGGTTCCCAAATTCACGTCACAGTTGTCTCTTAAAAAATGGACACGCTTATGTGACCGGATGGAGATGGTTATTCCGGAATACTGATGACTGCCCCAGTCGACCGACCGCCGGCCGGCCCATTCCGGAAAAAGCCGCTCATGGCGCTCATCAGGGAATGTTCGGCACGAAACACATTACGAAGGGTGCTCTCGCCCTGGGAACTCCTCCTGCTCGGGATCGGTTCAACGGTCGGCGCCGGCATCTTCGTGGTCACCGGTGTCGCCGCCGGCAGCTATGCCGGCCCTGCGGTCGTGTTCTCCTTTGTGATCTCTGGTACCGTCGCGCTTTTTGCCGCAATGTGTTATGTCGAACTCGCATCCATGGTTCCCTGCGCCGGCAGCGCGTACACCTATGCGTACGCGGGGCTCGGGGAGATCTGGGCGTGGATCATCGGCTGGGACATGATCCTTGAATACGCGTTCTCCATCTCCGCGGTGGCCGTCGGATGGTCTGGTTATATAGGGACACTGTTTGCGAACGCCGGTCTCCCCCTTCCCGCGGCGCTCGCCAACCCGTTCGGGGTCAGCGGGGGCATCGTGAATCTCCCGGCCGTTTTTGTCATCCTCTGCATCACCGCACTGCTCATCATCGGTGTCAAGGAGAGCGCAATGGTGAACAACATCATCGTGATCGTCAAAATCGGGGTCATTCTTCTCTTCCTCTTCCTCGCGACCAGCCATATCAGCGCAGCCAATTATTCCCCCTTTGCCCCGTATGGCATAAACGGCGTCCTCACTGGCGCCGCGATCGTCTTTTTTGCCTATATCGGGTTCGACGCGGTCACTACCGCTGCGGAAGAGACCGACAACCCCCGGCGCAACATCCCGCTGGGGATCATCGGTTCTGCCGTGATCGTCATGATACTCTATATCGTCGTTTCAGCGGTGCTGACCGGTGTGGTGCCCTACACCTCCCTTATTAACAATAACGCGCCGATTTCGTACGCGCTTACCGTGATCGGAATCCCGTGGGGAGCGGCACTTGTCTCGGTGGGGGCGATCGCCGGCCTCACCTCGGTTCTCATCGTCACGCTCTATGGCCAGACCCGGATCTTCTTTGCCATGGCACGTGACGGTCTCCTCCCGCGTGTCTTTGCCTATGTGCACCCGGTATACCGGACGCCGGTCCTCATCACCCTGATCACTGGTTCCGTGACCGCGATCATCGCCGGTTTCCTGCCGCTTGATATTATTGTGCAACTGGTCAATGTCGGTACGCTCTCCGCATTTTTCATTGTTGCCGTTACCGTCGTCGTCCTCCGCAGGACCGAACCCGATGCCCCGCGCACCTTCCGGACGCCGCTGGTGCCATTCGTGCCCATCCTCTGCATGCTCTTCTGTCTGGGGCTCATCTCTGTGCTCCCGGTCATCACGCTCCTCCGCTTCGTGATTTGGCTGGTCATCGGCCTTACTATCTATTACCTCTATGGCATCCGGCACAGTGTCCTTGGTGCCCATCCGGAAGGTTCACCCGGGGATGGATCCGACCTTGGGTAAACGGCGGTTCGTGCCAGCGCTCCAGATAAACCGCAACGGGCTCTTTCCCATGCAGTTCCCGCTGCCGTGTAATACCAGTTATTTCCTGTCAGTCGTCTCGTGATTGCGGCTAGTGTCACCCATGCGGAAGCCGGCCTTTGGCACGGTGATCTCGAACCGTGCCCCGCTGCCGTGCTTTCCTGTCTCGAAGATCGTGATGCCGGTGATGGACAGGATCTCCCGGGCCAGAAAGAGACCAAAACCGGAATTCTTACCATAGCCTTTATCGAAGATCTTCTGTTTCTCATCAAGCGGAACGCCAATACCATCATCCTCGACAACGATCACCAGCCCGTCATCAGCCTCTGCGCAGCTGACTCCAATCCGCGTTACCCGTTCACCATGCCGGATGGCATTGTCAAAGAGGTTGAAAAAAACCTTCTGGAGCATAGGGTCTGCAAAGATCTCGATATCCGTACCCGAGCTTGTAAAAACGACCCCCTTGGGTTTCACACTGTCAAGAACCTCGCTGAGATGGTGCCAGTCTGGGGCGTGCTCGCCCAGCTCCTGGTAGGTTCGGGTGAATTCTATCTGCCGTGCAATTGCCTGGCTCACCGCGTCGATCTTTTTCAGAAAATCGTTGATTACCGGGTCAGCTCCCTTCATCATGGCGAGCTGGATGTAACCCTGCAGGACGGTGAGCTGGTTTGCCACATCGTGCCGGGTGATACTGTTTAACAGGTTGAGCTTTTTGTTTGCCTCTTTGAGTGCCTCTTCTGCATGTATGCGCCCGGTAATGTCGCGCAGCGCCATGAAGTTTGCCGGTTGCCCATGATACGGGATCTTCGTCCCGATCGATTCGATCCAGATATCGTTTCCTTCAGGAGTACGGGCACGGTATTTCCGGGTATAACTCCCCTTCCCGGAAAAGATATGCCGCAGGTCACGGATCAGGGTCGTGCGAAACTCGGGGGAGGCGAAATCGAGGGAATTTTTCCCGATCACCTGTGCCGGATCAGCAAGGTCCATCATCCGCAGGAAACTCGGGCTGGCGTAGAGGATCGTGCCGGAAAAGTCCTGTATAAGCACGCCATCAAACGCGAAATCCGCCAAGAGCCGGTACATCTCCTCGCTCTCCTTTACCATCTGACGGTTTTGCGCGAGTTCCTCGGAACGCCCCCGGAGTTTCTCCTCGGTTACCGCGAGCTGACCGCTGGTGCTCTGAAGGTCTGATTCAACCTGCCTGAGTCTGGTGATATCCTGCAGGGTCTCGATTGCCCCGATGACGTTTCCGCCGGCATCATGGATTGGGGCCGCAGTAAAAAACAGGTACGTGCCCCCTTTAAGCCGGGGGAAATAATCCGTCGCCTCGTACGCGTCGGCAATATCAGCCGATTTTGCGTGTTTTCCCCCATACCAGCGGGTAATACCGTCAATGTTCTGGTCTACGATGAGATCCGCAAGGCATGGGCGCTGCTGATCATAAAATGCCTTCCAGTGATCCGATGTCCCGATAATCGCAGGTGCGGCGATACCGCTGGAGATCTCCAGCGCACGGTTCCATGAAATGACATGGTGGTTCCTGTCGATGACAAAGGTCGGAATCGGGGTTCCCCGGATAATTTCTTTCAGCTGCTGCCGGCCCGAATGCACCTGCACTGAAAGTTTTACCTTGTGCGAGAGCTCGGCAAACTGCGCTGTCGGATCGCCACCTTTCTGCAGGTAAAAATCCGCACCGTTGTTGATCGCCTCGATCACCACTTCCTCCCGTCCCTTGCCGGTGAAGAGGATGAACGGAATATCCCTTCCGCTGTCGCGGACGGCTTTTAGCAGGCTGATGCCATCCATCCCCGGCATCTGGTAGTCGGAGATGATGGCATCATAACGTTTTTCCGCGAGGCGTGCGAGGGCATCCTGAGCCGATTCCGAGGTATCCACGGCAAAATCACCGGTCCGTTCTAGGAACAACCGGCTGACCCCGAGAAGCGCGGGCTCGTCATCGACATACAGGATCGTGAGCATGAACGTAACGTCCACGCAGGTTAAGATATTCTTTTGCCTTGGGGAATCATTGCCGCATGTCACCACGGCTGCTGTCCATCTGGCCCATACCATGAAGGCCGGCCGCGCCCGTTGATCCGGTGGAAGGGGCAATTTCCGGCACCGGGGTTCGGCATCCCGGCCTTTCTCATCGTCATACCGTCAGGTTCCTCTGCCATAAAAAATTGTCCACATCGATACATTTTTTCATCTAGGCTGCAAATGGAAACGTCATCATTTCAGGAATGGGAGGTGCCCTGCCGCATGCCGAGACGTATTGAAACCGGGACGCTGGAAGGGGAGGCAATCGGTTTTTCTGATGCACTCTTCTCCGGCTGGCTTGAACTCCATGATGACGGCCGGCTCTACCTCTATTATCTCATTTCACGGTACAAAAACGAGGGCAACGCACAGGCCCTGTTCCGGCGCTGGCTGCGGGACAGCTACGATATCCGGATCGTTATGCCTTCACCGATTATGCAACATATCATACTCAAATTCGGATTTGAGCCCGCCCGGGAGTACCTTCCCGCTCATTATGAGGACGAAGTCGAAGTCTGGCGTCGGCCGTCAGTTCTCAACATGGTGAGATACGCGACCTCCGGGCGGTCCCGTGTCCATTCTCATTAGTGAATTTCCCTCTTCCGGCAGCGGCCTTTCCGGATGCCATCCCTGTCTGGAAAAAGAGGCAGGATCCCGGGACGCACAGGATACTTCCGGTTTCCGGCATTACCCGAGGGAGCCTTTTTCAGGCCTGGCCGGCAAGCTCCGCCGGATAAGGGTTCACCTGACATGAATAATGGCTGGACCAACACAATCCCCAATATTTATGAAGAAGTAATAATCATGATCGATAGATTTCTGTCCGGGCCGGCTCCTGCGGACGAGGAAGAGGTTGGAACCAAGGATATTGGGCGGGAATTGATCCTGATCGGAAGAAGGTGTGTGATGAAAAAACTGGTTGCAGTTACGGTAATCGTGGTGCTTGTGTGTGTCGTGACCGCCGGGGCAGCTCCTGCGGGCATGATCTCACCAGCTGGTGCCGCCCTGCAGGACACTACGGGAGGGCACGGGCTTCTCGCTGATGGACATGATGTGGTCATGACGCATGAGACCATTCAGGAACAGCGGGAGGATATCCGGCAGGATGTGCGGGACACGAGCCAGGATATTACCGGGAACCTGACTGCAGGGCATGAAGCGATTCAGGATCAGCGCGAGGCAATGCGAAACGATCAAGAGAACTGGACGACCGGTCATGAAGCCATCGTGCAGGAGCGTCAGGGGGAGGTAACATACGTCCATGAGAACAGGGTCGAACTTGCCCAGAATGTGACGGATCTTCAATCGCAAATCCAGAGCGAACGCCAGACAGAGCAGGAAGAGTTCGCCAATCTTACGGATGCGCAGAAACTCGGTCTCGTCCACTGGTACGATGTCGGGATCGCAACCCATGCACTCATGTCGATGCAGAACCTGACCGGTGTTATCGGCCCGCAGGTGGCAGATCTTGCCTATGAGATCAACGCATCGGAGAACAATATCACACCTCTTGAACAGCGGATTGAGGACCGGAGTGAGATCTTCCGTCTCTTACTTGGGGGCGATCAGACGGCCTCGAACCAGATCAATGAACAGGTAGCACTGAACCAACAAAGGATTCAGACCATTCAACAACTGATGCAGAATTCCACCCTTCAACCGGACGTCCAGCAGGCAATGCAGGACCAGATAACTACCCTGCAGCAGGAGCAGGCCCGGCTGGCAAACCTGACCGCCGCAGAACAGAATGACCGTGGTCTGTTCTGGTGGATCTGAACCGGTAGTCACTTTTTTACCGGATATACCGTCAGACTACCCGCCCGCGCCTCCGCACCGTGTGAGACCAACCCTTTTTATCCTTCGCACCGATTCGTACATACGAAACTGTATTACCGGACCAGGATTCCGGTACCGGGGGACAGCCATGACTGATAAAAAGACCGTTTCCATATCGTCTGACCCGGAATTTTTACAGGATTTGTCGGACTACCTTGAAGTGCTCTCCAACCCGGTGCGGCTCAAAATTCTCCAGTTTATCGCGAAAGAGCCCAAGGAGACGACCGAGATCGCCTCGCATATCGGTACGACATACCAGAACACCAAAAAACATCTTGACCGGCTGGTTATCACGAGTCTTGTGAAACGGGAGGCAGGGTTCGGCAGGGAAACCGAGCGGGGAATCGCGCCGGTCTGGAAATTCTCGCTTGCACCGGGGGGGCTTGAGACTCTCGTGAGGACACTGGGGATCTTCTCGAGTGTTACCATCCCGCCGGGATACAATGATATCGACCGCCGGATCCGGTCCGTGCGGTCGGCCATGATTGGAAAGGGTGACGGGGGCGGCCCGTTATTGTACCTGATCAGCGGACCGGCAGACGGGCATGCATTTATCCTGAAAAAAGACCGGGTCGCTATCGGGAGGGAAGACCCGGGTTCGACAAATCCCTCCGCTGATGCCGGCGTCGTCCTGCCGGATGCGTACCGCGGCGTGACCAGGGTCACCCGGCCCCATGCCGTCATCACCCGCACCGGTAACGGCTGGCAGATTGAAGACCGGGGGAGTACGGGTGGGACGTTTGTGAACGCGCAGCGCCTCGCCCCGGGACAAGGCGTATCGCTCTCCACCGGTGACGTGATTGACCTCTCGCTTGGTTCCTATGGTGCACGGCTGCTGTTCATTTCCCCGGAATAACCGGCATGGTGGGACTGCCAGGCCGACCCACCCGGCACTATGTATCCTGCCCGTGTTATGTACCTGCATTTTCCTGATCCTGCTCGCAGCAGTTCCGGTGACGGCATCGGTGCCCGTGCCCGGCCCGGCCGGTACGGGAAATGCAGCTCCCATCATAGCGGTCAGTGATACGAATCTCTGGCAATCTGCCGGAACTGCCCCGAATCCGGTGACGGCCGGGATACAAGTTCCTGCCATGCAGGTAGTGGTAACCGGTGAATCGTCCTCCGGTGGGGTATCCCGTCCTGTCGCGGCCGGCAACCAGAGTTCCATCCTTCCGGCACGCACGGATCGTGTCGGCGAGCTCCGGCAGGAACTTGTTCAGGCAGATCTCCGGCAACCGGCACCGTTACCCGTGTTCCGTGTTGCAATCATCCTGATCATCGCGTTTGCCGCTGTTGCTCTGATCCTGTATTTTCTCTTCCGACGGCGTCCCGTTCCCGTAAAAGAGGAGGCCAAAAACCCGGAGGCGCCGGTTTCGTCTGCGACCGTGATTGAACCGTCACCGGCCGGGCGCCCTGGCGTGGAGATTCCCGTTTCCCACCCGGGGGCGCTGTTCCCCCCCTCACTCGAACAGAAGTACCGCGATCCCGAATTTATTGGAGAAGGAGGTCTCGCCCGGGTCTTTCGGGCAAAACGGGCAAAAGACGGGATGGTCGTCGCCGTGAAGGTCCCGATCCGGTACGATGAAGCCACCGGCACCCATTTCACCCGGGACATGACGGTCTGGCAGGGCCTCCATCACCCCAATATCATCTCGATCTATGCGGCCAACATCCTTCCGGTACCCTATATTGAGATGGAGTATGCCCGGTCATCGCTCGCGGCCATGAAATTCCCCATCAACGAGAGCGAAGCGCTGGTGATCGTCCGCCGGGTCGCACGCGGGCTTGCCTATGCGCATGCGCACGGCATCGTGCACCGGGACATCAAACCGGAGAACATCCTGATCACCGATGACGGCACGCCAAAGATCACCGATTGGGGCCTTGCACGACCGGTGGCAGATTCCCATCAGTCCAGCGTGATCAGCTTCTCCCCCGTCTATGCCGCGCCGGAGCAGATCGCCCCGGGCCGGTACGGGAAGCCGGGACCCCGGACCGATATCTACCAGCTCGGGGTTCTCCTGTACGAGATGCTGACCGGGATGGTACCATTCCGGAGCGAGGGGTTGCTGGAGCTGAACCAGGCAATCCTGTCTGAAACGCCACCCCGGCCCAGCTGGGCGGGAGCCCATGTCGAGCGGATCCGGCAGATTATCGCAAAATGCCTCGCAAAAAATCCCGATGACCGGTACGAATCGGTTGCCGCCCTCATTGCTGACCTCGACAGCTTGGACGAGGCCGGATAGCCGGTGCAGGTACCGGTCATGGAATGGATATTGCCTAGTACCCGCCTCCAGCCGGTTGCATGGCGGTCGTCACGGTTGTCACCGTCGTTGCAGGGTTCATGGTCGGCGCGGGTATTATGGTAGCGGGGACCACGCCGGTTATGTTCGCGACGTACCACAGGTTATTGAATCCGTTCCCGTTCATGTCACCGGGATTCGTATCGTTGGCGAAGTAGTAAAGCGGCCGTCCCATGTATGCGGCCTGCGGCGTCCCGTCCGCCCGGGAGATGGTGTTGAAATCCGGCACTTTGAGCAGCGACGGGGCGATTATGGATGCAGGAGCGAATGGCGGCCACTTGGCGGGGCAGGCACCCGTGCATCCACTTGTCCCGTTGGAATCTTTCGCAAAGAAGTACAACGTCCTTCCCAGTCCATCCGTCAGGTACGATCCGGTCGCCGCACGATCGGTGACCATCACCGTATAATCCGGCCGGGCAACGTACCACACGTTGAGCACTCCCTCGCCCTTTGTATCGCCGGGGCCGCTATCACTCTGGTAATAATAGAGCGGCCAGCCACGGTACGTGGTCTCCTTTGTCCCGTCAGTACGAGTGATGGACGAAAAGTCAGCGGCCGAAAGAGATGCCGGCACGATGACGTTATCCGTAGAGAATACCGGCCAGATCACTGCACAAGTCCCGTAGCATGTGCTTGCGCCGCTGTGCGGCACATCCGTGATGAAATAGTACAGGGTACGGCCGTTTGTGTCCGCGAGGACGTTTCCGATCGGGGTGCTGACAAGGGTGACGGTATCAGCGGCTGAACTCGTTCCCGGTTGCGCAGTTGCCTGTGCCGGTTGCTGCTGTGAACAACCGGCAACGACAGCAACTGCAATGGCAACAAGAACAAGGGTGAATATGCACAAGGATCTCATGTGTTTTCCTCCATCCTGTATGAACGTCCATCCTCCCATTTGTCGATAAACGTTTGGATGATGCCCAACAAAGGCGGCCGGTCGATGGGGACCATGACTGAGACTGTATCGGTATCCGGGTAACCGCTCCTTTATATCGCGCCCCGGCTCATTCTTGTGAGATACCGGAAGTGATGCGGGAATACCTTGCCGTCTCCTCCCGGCATCGGACGGCATGAAACACACTGCTATATTCTCTGCTGATTCCCTGATGAGGCACTCACCGGAACCGGCAACGGTTCCGGCTACCGGAGTCCTCTGGGTTACCGTATATGGTACTGGTGTGGTCGTGACAACGGGAGAGCCACCGCAGCTTATTTTGCCGGCAAACCCGGTGCCTGCCGACGTCCCTGCCCGTATCGAGTACCTCGGCCATCGCGCCGGGAACCCCTGTTACGCGGCGGAGCTACCCGCAGGTACTTCCCTGCCGGAAGGCTATGCCTGCACCGGTGTCCGGGACCTTTTTGGCAGGATAACGGATGACGAGCTTGCGATCGCCGCTTTTGCTGTCCGGATGATTGAATTTGCGCGAACCACCCGGTTCTGCGGCTGGTGCGGGACTGGCATTGAACGTGTCGTTGCGGAGAGGGCACGTCGATGTCCCTCCTGCGGCCTTGTCGTGTACCCCCGGCTCTCCCCGGCGGTCCTCGTACTGGTGCAGAAAGGGGATGCAGTCCTCCTCGCCCGTTCCCCCCGGTTCCCGTCCGGCGTCCACAGCCTCATTGCGGGGTTCGTGGAACCGGGCGAGACGCTGGAACATGCGGTGCACCGCGAGGTTCATGAGGAAACCGGCATTGGGATCAAGGATCTCCGGTACATGGCAAGCGAACCATGGCCGTTCCCGGACTCGCTCATGGTCGCGTTTGTCGCTGACTACGCCGGGGGTGAGATTGTCATCGATCCAGCTGAGATCGTCTCGGCAGGCTGGTTCGATCGGGCGCATCTCCCGCCCCTTCCCCCGCAGATGAGCCTCTCACGGGCGCTCATCGACTGGTGGGCAGGCAGGGTGGAAACCAACCCCTGCAATGAACGATAAATTCCGGCGCCGGCGCGTGCAGTATCCAGTATGGCAGGAGACACCGGCAGGCCTGGTGTGTAAAACCGCTGCTCCTTTGCCGTGTGTAAGCCGTTCAGGAACGGATTACCCGTCCCGTTCAGGGCTGCCAAAAAAGGGGGCCTCTGCCCGGCATGCCCCCTCGTCGTCCCCCGGCAACCGGACGATCAAATTCGAACCATCAGCATGCGGGCTGATTTCGTCATTCCCGTACTACATACTACAGGGAGATGATCTTTTTCCCGGCCAAACGACAATATCAGATCAGGCCGACATATTCAGCTGCTCGATTATTGGGGCAAATACCTTTTTTATGCCAATGGATCGTGTTCCTGATCTTTATACGGGGGAGAGTTTTTATATCTTTACCATTTATAGAATGAATAACAGAGGTCAGCCGTTGGAATTTCAGCGTCACCGGCGCGGGCTTGAGCCCCCCCGCATGGAGGCACCGGGCATCCCGGTCGAAATGTTTCTTGTTCTGAGGGCCAAACGCTCGCTTCTCCCGTTTTTCACCTGTTTTCTCTTCTCTGAAAAGAGCTTTTTCCGGTGGAAACGCGAATGCATGACGCAAAAAATTTCCCCTACGAGAGAGCGGTTAAAATTCTCTGTTGAGAGTTATGGAGATGAATTCCGATCCATCAGGCGCAGATGAAGATATCTCTGTCCCGGAAGAGGCCATCGATATCTTCGTTCTCTGCGGAAACTCCACGGACGCCGAGCAGCTTGAACAGCAGCTGGCCCCGATGGGATACAGGGTTACGCTCTTTTCCGATACCGCAGGCCTGCTCGAAAGCCTTCGGACAGGACTGCCCAATCTTCTCATCTGCGATACTACCGGTCCCGGACAGGGTGGCTATGAGCTCTGCCGCGAGATCAAGGCAGATGACGATCTCTGGAGGATCCCGGTCCTCCTCATCACCGGCACCGCAAGCCTCAGTGACCTCCTGATCGTTCTCGACAGTAACGCGGAAAACTTCATCGCACGCCCGTATGATCCGCAGTATCTCTATTCGCTCATCGATGCGACACTTAATACGCCGGTCGAGAAACCGGACCCGGAGAAGATCAAGACCCAGTTCAAGATACGGCTTGACGAGCGCGAGTACGTGATAACGGCCGATCGCCGTAAGCTCCTCGAATTCCTCCTCTCCTCGTTTGAGATTGCTGTCAGCCGTGCCGCGGAACAGGCACGGGTGCAGCAGGAGCTCGATACGCTCGCGGCAGAGCTTGAGCAGCAGGTGGCCGACCGGACCGCAAGCCTCAGCAGTGAGGTGACCCGGCTCGAGACGATGGTTAAAGAGCATACCCGCTCCCTTTCACTTACGGAATCCGCGCTGCAGGAACAGAAAAAAGAGATCATGGATGTGCGCGGGCAGCTCGCGGATCGCGAACAGGCGATCGCCGCAGACAAAGATGAGATCGCCCGGCTCACGGAGGATCTCGGGAATACCCGTTCCCGGCAGGCAGAGGCGGAAGAAAAGAGCCGCACGCTTTCCACTGAGAAGGACGAGCTCGAACATGCCCTCCGCGGCGATGCAGAGGCGCTGAACCGGGATCTCGAAAGCACCCGTGCGGAGCTCGAGGGCGTCCGGCACCAGCTCCACGAGGAGATCGAGCGCCGCACCTCTCTCGATCTCCGGTGCGGCGAGCTCACCCGGGAAAGAGAGGAGACCGGGAAGGCATTGAGTGCCCGGGCCACCGAGCTGGAACAGCTCAAAAGTGCTCTTGTCGCCGAGAAAGACCGCGCAGCGGTTGCCGGGGAGGATGCCAGGTCTGCCCTTATGGAGAAGAGCCGATCCGAGCAGGATCTCCGTCAGAGGCTCAATGATATCACGGAAAAAGCAAAACAGCAGGCACAGGAAAACCTGCGGCTTGCCGATGACCTTGCTGCTGAGCAGTCGCGCCGGACGGAAGTCGAGCACCAGCTCGAGGTGCTCCGGCAGGAGATGGTAAAAAAGGAGACTGCGCTTGTCGCGGAAAAGGGAAGCATCCGGGAGCACCGCGATGTCCTGCAGGAGAAATTCGATGCGCTGAGCGAATCGTTTGGCGCTGAGCGGCAGAAGAGTGCCTCACTTGAATCAGAGGTCCAGGAGCTGAAGGTCACCCTCAGGCAGCGCGATGGCGATATGCAAACGCTTATCCATCGACTGGAGGAGACAAACGCCGCCGCAGAAGAGGAGAAGCACCAGCGCCTCTGTGTGGAAAAGACCTTGAAAGAGGCTGTAAGTGCCAAAGATGAGGAACTGCAGGCGCTCCGTCTGGCGTATGACAAGCTTCGCGGGGAACTGGATGCACACAAGACAGAGCTGGCCGTTGTCGCGCGGGAGCGGGAGACGACAAAGAGTGCCCAGAAAAATCTCGAGGACGAACTGGCCGCCTCAGTGCTGGGCCGGGCACAGGCAGAGAAGCTGGCACGGGCGATCTCCTATGAGCGGGACCAGCTCAGGGAAGAACTCGGTAACGAGCAGCGAATGCGGTCAAGCAAGGAAGAAGAACTGAGTCAGGCAGTGCAGGCAAGGGAGAAGATCGAGCAGAACCTTCGCGCGGTCACGGAAGAGAAAGTGACAGAGGAGACCAGCCGGCAGTCAAGGATCCAAAAGCTGAAGGACGAGCTTGAGACTATGCTCTCCCGCCAGAAGTCGCTTGAATCGATGCTGATTGCCGCAGGGAAAGAACAGGCGGAAAAGGAGGCGGCACTGCAGTCGCTGTCCGGCGAGCTCGAGCAGGTGATGGCACAGCTTGAGATAGAGACCGGAAAACGGCGGGCAGCGGAGGAGGAACTCGATGAGATGCGGCGGGCGCTCCCCCGGAAAAAACCGGTCGTCACTACCACGATTATCGATGAATCACCCGCAGAAAGGCAGGCGGTCATCATCAGGGAATCTGATCTGCCGGCCGTTGTCGATTCCGTTATGCAGGCAGTCGCGGTGCCGGAATCCTCTCCTCCCAAACCGGCTCCGGCTCGTGAAGACCAGACAGTCCCACTGTATGACGAACCGGAGGATGTTCCTCATGTAGAGATCCGGAGTGTCGAGGATCTTTACGAGAATCCGCACGAGCTTGATATCCATGACCTGCCGGATGCCGCCCCGGTACCAGCCACCGGTGCTGAAGCACAACCCGATACGCACGTGGAGGACGGTTACGATGAGAGCCATCCCGGCGCTGTCCGGGCAGATGAAGAGTTGCCCGGCGAAGAACCCTTGGCAGCGGGGGATCTTTTGGCTGATGCCGGGGCGGAAAAAGGAGCGGACTCTGTTCCTGAGGCCGGAGAGGATGAGGAGGAACCGGATACCGTCGCCCCGCCGGTGATGACCGGCATGGCTCCTCCGGCCGGTGATACGGCTTTCAGCCGCCAGCAGTGGTTCGATCTCGTGAAATGGGCGCATAACACGCCGGCGCTCTCCCATGATGACCGGCTCCGTATTGTCAGGCTGGGCCGGCTGATCCAGAAAGGGAGGCGGCTGACCCGGCGTCAGGAAACCCAGCTTGCCGAGCTGGTTGCTCTCGCCCGCTCAATGGGATACGGTTCCAACAATTAATCGTCTTTTTACCTGGCTGGTTTTTTTATTATGTCGTGAGGCATGACGGGACGTGTTTTGTCATGGCCGAACTGCACACGGTATCACCGGCCTGTACGCTCTCCGCCGTTTCTGTCATTCAGCCGGCCCACATTGTTGGAGAAAAGAGGAGAAGAAGACCTCAATGGGTAACAAGAACGGGCGCCAGCGTGCCGATAGTTCCGGCAGTTTCCGGATCCACGCTCACGTCGGAAAGTCCAACCATCATCCCGAGGCAGGCCGCGGTGCCGATGATGCCGAGCGGCAGGAAGAGTCCACGGGGGAGAAAAGCCCGGCTCCCAAGGCCCGCAATGACGAGGAGTAGCATAGCGTGCTGGATATGGTACTGCGCGATCCGGGGATCCGTCCGGTCGCAGGGGCGTATCGAACCCGCGAGGGTTACCGGGATAAACGGGAAGAACGGCCAAATCCCCTTCCGGGTACAGAGATCTTCAACGAGATGGAGGCCCATGCCAAGGATTACGCCGCCAAGGAATACGGTTGTGGCAGGGAACAGAAATGCCGCACCGGAAACAGTGACCGGCACGTACAGCATTGCCGCGAGAATGGCTGAAATCACGGCAAGGCCGGGAAGCGAATGGGTGAGCCGCTTATCGTTTACCTGAAATTCGCCGGGGAGGACTTCCCGGTACAGCCGGCATATCAGGGGGGCACAGATCCGTCTGCTGAACTGTACGACATACCATGCCGGCGTCCGGAAGGTAAGCCGCCGGGGTTTCGTCATCTGGATGTCCGGGAGAACTGCCCCAAAACACGTGCCGGCGATGACCAGTGCCATCGTGAACGGGTCAGAAAAAAGCCCGGAGCTGCAGAGGATAAGGGCGCATATCAGGGCGAGGGTCACGTGGTGCCGGGTGATCATGATGGTATTTTCTCCAGAACCTGTATCCGTTCAGATCAGGTTGCCGGCAGAGGTAATCCGATCACTTTTTTTGCATTCTTCTTCTTTGTCAGCCAGACCAGTTTTTCGTCACGAAAGCCGAAACCGGGCATGAAATGAACCTGTACCGGGGGCTGGACACCGGATACATCGGCACCCTGTGGCACGAGCAGGAAACACCTGCTGTTTCTCAATCCGTTCTCATTCTGACCGAAAACTGCGCCGATCGTGTCTGCCGGGACGACCGATTCATAGGAGACCAGCACGAGCGCCTGCTCGCGTCTGTTCCATATCGCACGGGAGTAGCGGTACAGGGTGCCGCATCCGGAGGATACCTGTTCTTTTCTCTCCCATCCGTCCTGCGCAGGCAACAGGTGATTCAAATCCCGCATCTCGAACACGTGCATCGTGTCACTGATTGAACCCATGGTTTATCACTGAAAAACGTGGTATGTGAACGCTTATAAGTTTTGGTATTTTGGTTAATTTTTTAAAATGTAAATATAAAATGTTATACCTTGGGAAAGTGTGTTTAATACCTTGTTAATTGTTATGACAAGGATGGCATTCTTTGAGAGAATCATCGGTAAGATTTAACGCAGGGGAGATCTTCCAGGTTCGTATATCCGCCGGTAAATGATCGATTGCAGGACAATAAGAGAACAGGTTTTCCACAAGGATGGTATCAACCGGTTTTCTCACCGGATAAATAAAAACGGATAACGATACCGGTGACCAGACCAGATAAAAGAAAAATTGTTTAGTCCACGGCGATCATCACTTCGCTGGATTTGATGACCGCATAGGCAGGTACACCGACGGCAAGTCTGAGGTTTTCCACCGATTTCTTGGTTATGATCGAGGTAACCTCCTGCCCGCCGGGAAGCTCGATGGTGATTTCGGAGTTGACAGCTCCCGGTATGATCTTCTTCACTTTTCCTTTCAGGATGTTCCGTGCACTGATCTTCATGCTCTCACCAGTGTTTTCATACGTGATACCAGTATTTGAAAATGCGTATCCTGCAGTACGACCGGGACGTCAAACGTGAGAGAATGAATGAGCGGATTGGATGGGGAAAATAAGCTATGCCTGCCGTGTATTTCGCCGGATTTTCTGGATTTTTGATCCTTGGGAACAGGCCTGCCCCCGGGCACATTCCGGGACGACAGATAATGAAACCATGACCGGTGAAAGTACATTGCTTTTAATGTACTTTATAATAAAATTAAAAAAAGTTAATAAACAATCCCCGCAATATGCAATATCCTCTCATTATATTCAGGAAAGGATGGATAAAGATGAAATGGACATTTGTTTCCAGACAGACTCTTCTTGTCAGTATCGCCTGCGCTCTTCTGCTCGCCACGGTATTTTTCCCCGGCTGCACATCCAGCACCCCGCAGACACCAGCATCCGCAGCTACTGTTGCGGCAACACCAGCACCCGCACCACAACCGGTTGCTACGGCTGCGGCACAGGCTCCCGCCACCGTCGCGACCACCAGCACGCCCAAGCCGGTCTACACCGCCTCGCCCGGAAATCTTGTCGTGTTCACGGCTGCCTCGCTGACTGGCGCTTCGACAACGATCGGATCCTCGTTTACCGCTGCTTACCCGGGGACGACCGTCTCTTTCGACCTTGACGGCACACAGGCGCTCAAGACTCAGGTCGAGAATGGTGCCTATGCCGATGTCTTCATCTCTGCAAGCAACAGTTACACCAACACCCTGCAGAGCGAAGGCTACTTTGTTGACGGTACGGTCAAGAAACTGGCGACCAACTACGTGATCCTGATCCTCCCGCCCTCCAACCCCGCCAACATCCAGTCGCTTGCCGACCTTGCAAAGCCCGGTGTGAAGATTGCCATGGAGGCCAAACAGGTGCCGGCCGGGACGGCAACACTCGCGGTGCTTGCCAACCTCGCAAATTCCACGTATAATCAGGCCTGGGAGAACGCAACGCTCGCCAACGTGGTGACCTACGAGACCTCCGAGCCGGCCGTCGCCACCAAGGTCTCCCTCGGGGAAGTTGATGCAGGATTTGTATACCAGTCTACGGCAGCCGCAGCTGCCCCCGGCACCTACCAGAGCATCGCAATCCCGGTAAAGTACAACTACCTCCAGACATATACCATCGCTATCCTCAAGGAGAGTACCAACCAGGCTGCAGCCGGATGGTTTGAACAGTATATGCTTTCATCGGCCGGCCAGAATATCCTGAAGGAATATGGGTTCATGGGGCCCTCTTAAACCCCCTTGTCGTTTTTACCGGTCCAACCAGCACATTCTTCCTGACCCTTGACCAGTTTTACACTGGAACCCCCCATTATGACCCCGGCACACACCCGCCAGAGCCGATATCGCGGTACCCTCACCTATCTTGGTGCCGGTATCCTGATCGCAGCAGTCACGCTGTATCTCGCGCTGCCGATCCTCGCCCTCTTTCTCCGGGTGACGCCGGATATGTTCTTTACCACCATCCACGATCCCGTGGTGTCAAGCGCACTCTGGCTGAGCCTGTATACAACGGCGATCACCCTTGCCGTGGTCATCCTCGTCGGCACGCCATTTGCCTATTTCCACTCCCGGTACGCGTACCCGGGAAAAGTGATTGTGGATACCCTTATCGATCTCCCGCTGGTCCTCCCCCCGGCCGTCGCCGGTGTCGCCCTCCTCATGCTCTACGGCCGGGTCGGGGTTCTCGGCCGGTACTTCAACATGTTCGGGATCTCGATTGCCTTTACCACGCTTGCAGTGATCATGGCGCAGATCTTTGTCGCGTCCCCGTTCTACCTCCGGCAGGCAAAATCCCTCTTTGAGCAGATGGACCCGGCGTACGAGCAGACCGCGCGGACGCTCGGGGCCTCGTCATTACGGACACTGGTGCAGGTCATCCTGCCCATGACGGCAGGCGGCCTTGTATCCGGCGCGGTCATGACATTCGGCCGGGCGCTGGGAGAGTTCGGCGCGACGATCATGTTTGCCGGCAACCTGCCCGGGGTGACCCAGACCATGCCGCTCGCGGTTTACGTGGGGATTGAGAGTAACGTCAATGTCGGGCTGACGATCTCGATCGTGCTGGTGATCATATCGTTTGCTATCATGATCGCCGTGCGCCTGATCCAGAAGAGGGAGGCGGAGCGTGCTTGAAGCGGTGATGGTAAAACGCCTCCGGGATTATACCCTCGACCTCGCACTGAGCGTAAAGCCCGGCGAGATCATGACCCTTATGGGGTTGAACGGTTCAGGCAAGTCGACCACCCTCAACATTATAGCGGGCCTGCTCCAACCCGATACTGCCACCATCACTATTATCGGGGAGTGTCTCTGCAGCACGGACAAGGGCATCAATGTTCCGGCCGAAGACCGCCGGATCGGGTATGTCCTCCAGAATTCTGCGGTATTTCCCCACATGTCCGTGCGCGACAACGTTGCTTTCGGCCTTCGCACCCGGCATATCCCGCGGGCGGTCATCTCGGAGCGCGTCACATACTGGATGGATCACATGCATATCGCAGATCTGGCCGCGATCAAAGCCGGCAATCTTTCCGGCGGGCAGAAACAGAGAGTGGCACTTGCCCGGGCCCTTGCCATCGAGCCGGACCTCCTGATGCTCGATGAGCCGTTTACGGCGCTCGATGCTGAAAGTACAAAGACCGTAAAAGAGCTCACCCGGAAGTTTGTTAAAAAGTTACAGATACCCTGTATCGTGGTGACGCACCGGGTTGCTGACAGCGCGGAGATCGGCGACCGTGCCTGCGTGATCTGCCAGGGCAAAAAAGAATGGGAAGGCAATCCGGGTGAGATACCGGAGCTCTGCACGGTCTGCCGGTGCAGGTGAAGTCACGAGCTGCGAACTTTTTCTTTCATGTCATCGTCATGCAAACGGGCAGTTCGTCATTGCAGAGAGGTACCTCTATGCTTATGCATGAAGGATGGGCCTCCTTATGGTATACCTGCAATTCCCCTGCCAGCGGTGCAGACGGAATGAAATGCCCGTGACCCAAATGACCGATCGCACGATGGGATATAAAACTTAAAGGCATGCGGTTTTAATAGGAACGCAGAGAAGCTTTCTTCTTATATATGCGGTGCTTTACAGATTCAAAGGCGTGGGAGGCTATGCACCCCAGTCTAAATCTGCTCCGCTCTGGAGACTAGACACTTACTATCGGTACGCTGGTATAATGGACCTATACACGATGACTCATCAGATAACTATTCACACGGTGATCCCATGACGCTTGAATCGCTTCGATCCATGATCCGGAAACAGATAAAACCTGCACTGGTAATCTTTTTCCTGGTCACGCTTCTGACCGGAATTTTCTATCCCGTTGTCATCACCGGTATCGCGCAGCTCATCTTCCCGTCTCAGGCAAACGGCAGCCTTCTCATACATAACGGGACAATTGCTGGCTCGGCACTGATAGGCCAGCCGTTCACCTCGCCGGATTACTTCTGGGGACGACCATCAGCTACCACGCCATTTCCCGATAACGCCGGCAGTTCCACCGGCTCGAACCTCGGGCCGACCAACCCGGCCCTCATCACTGAGGTCAAAGCCCAGATCGATGCCCTCCACGCTGCCGATCCAAACAATACCCGGCCAATCCCTGTGGATCTCGTTACCTCCTCGGGAAGCGGTCTTGACCCGGATATCAGTATTGCGGCCGCGTATTACCAGGCTCCACGGGTCGCGAGGTGGCGCAATATCAGTGTTCAAGTGATAGATACGCTCGTCGCCCAGCATATCGTGCCCCGCCAGTTCGGGATCTTCGGTGAACCTCGCATCAACGTCCTCTCTCTTAACCTCGCGCTCGATGATTTGAGCGCCGGCAGGATCACTGTCGCACCATCAGCGTCCACCTTTACCCCGCCCCCGGAAAACACGACCCTCTTTTTCGGCATTCCAATGATGGACTGGGTCCAGCTGCTCCTCTTTGCCGTCGTGATCGCAGTACTGATTGTACCGCTCGGGAGGTTCATGGCGAAGATATATTCAGGAGAAAAGACGTTCCTCTCACCGATCCTCGGGCCCATTGAACGGTGGCTCCTCACTACTTCGGGCGTTTCAGTTGATGAAGAGATGGACTGGAAGATGTTTGCTGTAGCGATGATGATCTTCTCTCTCATCGGGATCGCCTTCGTGTTCATCCTTCAGGAGGTTCAGCAGTTCCTTCCGCTCAACCCTGCCGCAATCGGCCCGCCTTCCTGGGATCTCTCACTCAACACCGCGATCAGTTTTGCAACCAACACCAACTGGCAGGCATACGCTGGTGAAACCGGGGTCAGTTACCTGACGCAGATGATCGGCCTCACTGTGCAGAACTTTATGTCGCCAGCGGTGGGGATGGCAGTTCTTATTGCATTCGTTTACGGCTTCTCACGCAGGTCAGGAGCCACCATCGGGAACTTCTGGGTGCTGTTCGTGAGAAGCGTCCTGATCCTCCTGCCGATTGCCGGAATTATTGCACTCGTCCTCGTCTCACAGGGGACTGTCCAGACGTTTGGGGGACCCGTGACTGTACCGCTCCTCAACCCGGTCAACGATTCTTCCGGCAACCTTGTGACCACGCAGACTATCCCGCTTGGGCCCGCCGCTTCGCAGATAGCCATCAAGCAGCTCGGCACCAACGGCGGCGGATTCTTCAACGCAAACTCAGCTCATCCCCTGGAAAATCCGACGCCGTTTTCGAACTTTGTGGAGATGCTCGCGATTGTTCTTATCGCGATCGCTCTTTGCTACACGTTTGGCCGCATGATCGGGTCGGCTAGAAAGGGGATCGCCCTGCTGATCGCGATGTGCCTCCTCTTCATCCCGCTTGCCGGCATTGCAATCTGGTCCGAGACTGGTGGCAACCCGGCGTTTACCCCGCTCGGTATCGACCAGAACCCGCTCCATGCCCAGCCGGGCGGGAACATGGAGGGAAAAGAAGTGCGCTTTGGCCCCGTCCAGTCAGCATTCTTCTCAGTTTTGACGACAGTGACCTCCTGTGGCGCGGACAATTCGATGCACGACTCATTCATGCCGCTCGGAGGCTTTGTCCAGATCTTCGATATTCAGTTGGGCGAAGTAGTTTTTGGCGGTGTCGGTTCGGGCCTGTACTGCATGCTCGTCTTCGTTATTATAGCGATGTTCATTGCCGGACTGATGGTCGGGAGGACTCCCGAGCTCTATGGCAAGAAGATCGAACCGTACGAGATGAAGCTGTCCACGATCCACATCCTCATTCCCATCTTTCTGATCCTTATCGGCACGGCCATCGCAGTCATGACCGTCGCTGGCACGTCAGCGGTTCTTAATCCCGGACCACATGGTTTCTCTGAGATCCTGTACGCATTCAGCTCTGCCTCCCAGAATAACGGCAGCGCGTTTGCCGGGCTATCAGCGGACACCCTGTTTTACAATATCTCTACGGCAATAGCAATGTTCATCGGACGCTATCTCGTCATCATCATTACGCTCGCACTTGCCGGTGCTTTTGTGGTAAAAAAGATCGTCCCCGAGAGCGAAGGGACCCTCCGGGACCACCGCCCGCTCTTCATCATCTGGCTGGTCTTTGTGATTGTCGTTATCGGCGCACTCAGTTTTATCCCCGCCCTTTCGCTCGGGCCCATCGTTGAGCACCTGAACATGGTCGCGGGAGGGTTGATCCATGTCTGATCCCCGTCAAGCCAGAAACCCCCACGCGATCCCGGGACTTTACCAGCGTGCGTTTATCGACGCGCTCTGGAAGCTCGACCCGCGAACTCTCGTGCACAATCCCGTGATGTTTACCGTGGAGATCGGCAGCGCGATCACCACGCTGTTGTGGTTGCGGGCGCTTACCGGCCAAGGTGATGAGCCCGCCGGATTTATCGGTGCCATCTCCGCGTGGCTCTGGTTCACGGTCCTCTTCGCAAACTTTGCCGAGGCTCTTGCGGAAGGGCGGGGCAAGGCACAGGCCGAGTCGCTCCGGAGGATGCGGCAGGACACAATCGCTAAAAAACTGGATGACACATACTCAATCCAGAAAGGAAAGTCACCAGATCCCGCGGATTACCGGAACGTGTCATCATCGGCACTCCGCAAGGGCGACCTTTTCTGCGTGCAGGCCGATGACACGATCCCGGTTGACGGGGAGGTCATTGAAGGAATCGCCTCGGTCAACGAGAGCGCGATTACCGGCGAGAGCGCCCCGGTTATCCGGGAATCCGGCGGCGAGCGGAGCGCGGTCACTGGCGGGACAGCCATCCTTTCCGACTGGCTGATCGTGCGGGTCAGTGCGAATCCTGGTGAAGGGTTCCTCGACCACATGATCAGCCTTGTCGAAGGAGCAAAGCGGCAGAAAACTCCCAACGAGATCGCTCTCTCTCTCCTTCTGATCGGGCTCACTGCTGTCTTCGTGGTGGTATCGGCAACCCTATGGGCTTTCTCCCAGTACAGTGTCGGTGTGACGGGAACCGGAACGATAATCTCCGTGACCGTTCTCATCTCGCTCTTTGTCTGCCTTGCGCCGACGACGATAGGGGGCCTTCTGAGTGCAATCGGGATCGCAGGCATGGATCGCCTCATCCAGCGGAACGTAATCACGACATCCGGGCGGGCGATCGAGGCGGCGGGGGATGTCGATGTCCTCCTCCTCGACAAGACCGGAACCATCACGCTCGGGAACCGTCAGGCAGTGGAACTGATCCCGGTCGACGGGACAGACATTATGGATCTTGCAGAGACGGCTCAGCTCGCGTCGCTCGCCGACGAAACCCCGGAGGGGCGCAGCATCGTGGTGCTCGCCAAGGAGAAGTACAGCCTCCGGGGAAGAACTGTCGGGGGGACCGAAACGGTACCTGAGATGCAGTTCATCCCGTTCTCGAGCCATACCCGGATGAGCGGTGTCGACCACGGAGATCTCCGGATCCGGAAAGGCGCCGCGGATGTCATGTTCACGACGATCCAAGCGCATGGCGGGACGATATCCGATCAGCTCCGGGAAGAGGTCGACCGGATAGCGCGCGCTGGAGGCACACCACTTGTTGTCAGCCGGAACGAGCGGGCACTCGGGGTGATCTACCTCAAGGATATTGTCAAAGGCGGGATCCGGGAGCGGTTTGCCCAGCTCCGGAAGATGGGGATCAGAACTGTGATGATTACCGGAGACAACCGGCTTACGGCTGCAACAATTGCGGCAGAGGCCGGAGTAGACGATTTCCTTGCGGAAGCGACGCCCGAGAGCAAGCTCAAATTGATTCGTGAATACCAGAGCGGCGGACGTATGGTCGCGATGACCGGTGATGGCACAAATGACGCGCCGGCGCTTGCGCAGGCGGATGTCGCAGTCGCGATGAACACCGGAACGCAGCCGGCCCGGGAGGCGGCAAATATGATCGATCTTGATTCCAACCCGACAAAACTGATCGAGATCGTTGAGATTGGCAAACAGCTGCTGATGACCCGGGGGGCGCTCACCACCTTTTCGATCGCAAACGACATCGCCAAGTACTTCGCGATTATCCCGGTCGCGTTCGCCTCCACGTACCCGTCGTTAGGAGTGCTCAATGTCCTCCATCTCCAGCACGGCATCCTCTCTGCCGTAATCTTCAACGCGCTCATCATCGTCGCGCTTATCCCTCTTGCCCTCCATGGCGTGAAGTACCGCCCGATGTCAGCTGAGGACGCGCTCAGGAACAACATCCTCATCTATGGTGTCGGTGGCCTTGTCGCCCCCTTCATCGGTATCAAGATCATCGACCTCCTGCTGGTCTTTTTAGGGGTGTGACCTGTTCGTATGACCATCCCGACGGACCGGCGCCCTGACCCGGACACACTCCTTGCCCGCGTTCAGGGGGAGGAACGGCAGAAACACCGGGGCAAGCTGAAGATCTTTCTGGGCTATATCGCGGGTGTGGGAAAGACATACGAGATGCTCAGGGCCGCTCATCTCCGGCAGAACGAGGGGATCGATGTCAGGATCGGGCTCGCAGAAACCCATGGCAGACGGGAAACCGAAGCGCTGCTTGAAGGACTGCCGGTCATCCCCCTCAAGATGGTGGAGTACCGGGGTGTTGTAATCCCGGAGATGGATCTTGACGGCATCCTTGCTGTCCGCCCACAACTGATTCTCGTGGACGAGCTTGCTCACACGAATGCGCCGGGCTCCCGGCACACAAAACGCTATCAGGATGTGGAGGAGCTTCTCGACTCGGGAATTGATGTCTATACCACCTTAAACATCCAGCATGTTGAGAGCCTCAACGACGTCGTCGCCCAGATCACCGGCGTGATCGTCCGTGAGACGATCCCCGACCGCGTGATCGACGAGGCAAACGAGATCGAACTCGTCGATCTCGCTCCTCCCGAGCTCCTCCAACGGTTGCGGGAGGGAAAGGTGTATGTCCCCGACATGGCAGCCCGGGCTATCGAACAGTTCTTCAACGAGGGCAACCTGTACGCGCTGCGGGAACTCGCGCTGCGGCGTGCCGCTGAACGGGTTGACAGCCAGATGCTGGCGTACATGCAGACCCGGGCAATCCCGGGGCCGTGGGCCGCTGGAGAGCACTTGCTGGTCTGTGTCGGCCCGGGCCCGCTTTCCGAACGACTGGTACGGACCGCCCGGCGGCAGGCTGACCGTATCAACGCGAAATGGAGCGCGCTCTATGTCGAGACACCCTCCCATCACCGGCTCTCAAAGGAGGCAAAGGACCAGCTCTCCCGGACGCTGCAGCTCGCGGAGAACCTGGGGGGCTCGACGGTGTCTGTCTTCGGGCTGAATGTGGCCACCACTGTGATCGAGTATGCCCGGCAGCATAACGTGACCCGGATCATCATCGGCAAGACGCTGCGCCCGCGCTGGCAGGAGTTCGTCTTTGGTTCTGTTGTGGATCAGCTCATCCACAACAGCGGTACTATCGATGTGTACGTGATCAGCAGCGAGGAGAAGACTCCAGAGAAGCCGGTGCCGATGGAGCCCCTCCTCCCGGCAACACCGCCCCGCGATTATGTCAGCAGCTTCGTCCTCGTGATTCTTATCACGATCCTTGGCTGGCTGATTCGATCATTCATCTCGCAGGTAAACCTCATCATGCTCTACCTGCTGGCCGTTGTCTTCGTCGCATTCCGGCGGGGACTGCGCCCTGCCATCTTCACGGCGGTAGTTGGTCTGCTTGCATTCGACTTCTTCCTGATCCGGCCGTATTTCACGTTACAGTTAGGGGATACGGAATACCTCATCACGTTCGCGGGACTCATCACGGTCGCCGTCCTCATCAGCTTGCTCGTGGCCCGGGCCCGCGAACATGCCTACGCGGCTCAGGCCCGCGAGAAGGAGACCAGTACGCTCTATGCCCTTTCACAGGATCTTGCGGTTGCAGTGGATACCGAGACGATCATCGGCGCAGTCGCCACGCACATCTCGGAGATTTTCCAGTGGAAGAGCGCCTTTCTGCTGCCGGAGAACAACCGGCTGGCGGTTCGCGGTGGGAGCCCCGGACTGAGTCTGGATGCCGATGAGATCGCTGTGGCAACTTGGGCGTTCCAGCACGGTGCCGTCGCGGGATACGACACGGACACGCTCCACGGCTCACGGCTCCGGTTCATCCCGCTCCAGAGTTCGCAGGGGGTGCTGGGCATCATTGGAGTGCAGCCCACGGATCCTGAGGGTGTGATTACCCACGAGCAGGCCAGGATCCTGACAGCATTTGCGAACCAGGCGGCACTCGCGCTTGAGCGGGTGAATCTCGTAAAGCGTGCAGCAGATGCCGTCTTCCGGCAGAACCCCTGAAACTTTCCGTTGTCCCGACGGTGGTAAGACCGTATCTGCCCCATCAGGAAAACGACTGATTCAGCCGGCCCTGTTCCTGTTGAAAACGCGGGGTGACCCTGTGAGAGGAGAAACACCAGTTCTAGAACCCATCTATTTTTAGAGGTTTTACTACCACTATGCCTCCTACCAAAATCTCCTCATCCTGGGCTCCGTTTGCCCTTTTTGATCGGATTTTTAAGTCTTAATCGCGAAAAACCAAGTCTCTGTTTTCCTGATTTGACTGTTTCATCCAGTGTTGGAATATCCGGGTCCATAGTATGGCCGGAAATATGTCCTTTTAGGCTCTTTTGAACCGCCAATCGGGTTCCAAGCTGTACGAGAGTTCAGAAAAATGGAAAAATAGTTGTTTTTGGGGATGTCCCGGATGACGCAATCCTCGCGAATTTCCGGAACCGGGCAGATACCGTACCGGCCCGGGCGCTAGTACTCGTTATGGAAATGGAGGTTCAGGTCACCCTCGTGTTTCCCGGCCCGTGCATCTCCAGATGCAAGATTGAGAAGATCGCGGCGGGTCAGAGAGCCTGCTGAGACTGTACCGTCATCGGCAGAACGGGATTTTCTTTAAAAGCCTTTTTTCCCGTTTCTCAAAAGATACTGTACGCGGCTTGCATGATCATGGTTCCATGGACCGTTCCGCTCTATCATATGTCCTGCCGGACGTTGTCCTGCATCAGCGTGCTTTTCAACCGGGACGCTGAACTCCTGTATACGGCATGGACCTCCGTTCACTGATCCCGCGCAACACCCAGGCTTTCCGGACAAAGACCATCCAGAAACTGATGGAATGCACCGGTGGCGAAAATGCACTGAAAAAGGTGCTCTCGCCACTCGATCTCACCCTGATGGGGATCGGGGCGATCATCGGGACCGGCATATTCGTGATCACCGGGGTTGTCGCGGCGAACTATTCCGGCCCGGCGCTCGTGATCTCGTTTATCATCTCCGGGACAGTCTGCGCCTTTGCCGCGCTCAGTTACGCGGAGTTTGCCTCGATGGTTCCTGTGGCCGGAAGTGCATATACCTACGGTTATGCCTCGCTTGGCGAGATCTGGGCATGGATTATCGGCTGGGATCTTATCCTCGAGTACTCGGTCTCTATTGCTGCGGTCGCCATCGGCTGGTCAGGCTATATGACGAGCCTTGCTGCCGGTATCGGCGTCACCGTACCTGCCGCCATCGTCAACCCCCCCGGCGTTGCCGGGGGCATCGTGAACCTCCCTGCCATCATGATCATCCTGCTCATCACCTGCGTCCTTGTGATCGGGGTCAAGGAGAGCGCCCGCATCAACACCGTGATCGTTCTGGTCAAACTCATCGTGATCATGCTCTTTTTATACCTTGCGTTCGGCCATATCCAGCCGGTGAACTGGACGCCGTTCATGCCCTTCGGCTGGAGCGGTGTGATCGCCGGTGCCGCGATTGTCTTCTTCGCCTATATCGGATTCGACGCGGTCTCGACCGCGGCAGAGGAGGTAAAAAACCCGCAGAGGGACGTACCCATCGGGATCCTTTCCTCGCTCGCTATCGCCACCGTACTCTACATTGCCGTATCCGCGGTGCTGACCGGGATCGTGCCGTATACTGCATTTGCAACGACGAGCGCCCCGGTCGCGTTTGCGCTGGGCGCAATCGGCATCTCATGGGGGTCGGCGCTCGTATCGGTGGGTGCGATCTGCGGTATCACTTCCGTACTCCTCGTCCTCCTCTACGGGCAGACCCGTATCTTCTTTGCAATGTCCCGTGACGGCCTCCTCCCCCCGGTCTTCCGCAAGATCCACCCGGTCTACCGCACACCGGTCAAGGTCACCCTCCTCGTGGGTGCTGTCACTGCAGTCCTCGCCAGCCTCCTCCCGCTCACGACGATTGCCGAGCTGGTCAATATCGGGACACTTGCAGCGTTCATCATCGTCTCGTTTGGCGTGATCGTGCTCCGCCGCACCCAGCCGGACACCCCCCGCCCCTTCCATTGTCCCCTTGTCCCATTGGTACCCGCCCTCTGCATCGTCTCGTGCCTGTACCTGATCGTCGTGCTCCCGACACTCACGCACCTGCGCTTTGTGATCTGGCTTGCCATCGGCCTTGTGATCTACTTCCTCTACAGCCGCCACCACAGCCGGATCAACGAGGACACGAGTACTCTTGAATGCTTGAGCCGGTAAAAGTGCACTCCTGATCTCGCAATTGCTTGAATCTGACCGCAAATCGCGCGATCAGATTGTTCCGGTTTTCCGCAGGAAAAGCCCGATCGCAGCGTAACAGATCGCGGCAACCGCAAAGGCGATGGCGACACTGGTGACAAAAAAGACATTGCCGGCAGCAACGGCCTGCCAGCAGAAATAAAGGATCGCGACAATCCCGGCAGCCAGTATGATCGCGCCTCCGTACATGAACGCAAGCGCGAGGGTACCCATAGCGACCAGATCATCCATGGTGAAAGGTATGGCGCAGTGACATATGAACTGCGCCGGTGCGTCAGAAAAAAGCTGCTCACTCAAGGTAAGCGGCGAGAAGGCCGGTGTAGAGCCGGCTGATGTTCTCATCAGTCTTTGGCATTGGGGGAAAACCGGTGTACTCGCAGGTCTTTGGGATATCGCGGGCAAGATTGAGATGATACTGGTCACGCGACCAGAACCATCTCTGCTGCCCGTAGTACCATGCAAGATACTCCTGCTCGGGTTGCCCCGGTGTCGGAACAAGAAGGGCGCAGCGCTTGCCCAGTTCTGCCAGTTCCATCATGGTGGTATATCCCGAGCGGCAGATTACGCACCGCGCCCGGTTCATCAGGGCGATCTTCTCTTCCGTGGGAACATACGAGATGACACTGCAACCGCAGGAATCCGATCTCTCAAACGGGCGCTGCGGGCTCCCGAGGAGGACGACACCGTTCTCCCCGAGATCCCCCAGCTGCGGCAGGACGAACTGCTCGAGACACGTCCGCTGGGGCTCCGGCCCGGAGACGATGATCAGGTAATCAAGGTCCTCCGGATGGTCCTGTCGCCGGGCACTCGAGAGAATACCGGCAAAGAACACCCGCTCCCGCGCTACATTGGTTTCCGGCCGCGAGAGCTTGCCGGCGAGCGGTACCGCCCCTGCCGGGTTGTCGGGGACGATTATCCGGTCGAATTTTTCATGGAGGTAGCTGTTCGCCGAGACCGCGGCGAGCTCCAGCGGCCACATCGCGAGCGGCAGGTGGTAGTGAAGCTGGTGGGTGATGAAGAGGGACGGGACCTTCGGGGAGTAGACACCCAGCCGGTTGTCGCTGATGATGAGGTCGTACCGGTCACGGGCAAGGAGGGTCTCCAGCATCGTACGTTCACGCGCGATTGCACGAAGCATAAACGGGAAGTTCGCACAGAACTTTGGGAGGAACCACCGGCCCGAGCTGTATGCCGCAGGATAATCGGGGAATTCGATACACCTGCATTCAGGGAACTCCTGCCGAAGCACCGCAAGCGCGCTCCCACAGGCGGCGACCGTCACCTCGTGGCCGTGCGCGAGGATCGCGCTGATGACCGGGATGTCTCGGGTCGCGTGCCCGAGTCCCCAGTTCAGTGGCGATACCAGTACGTGCGACATCAGGTCTCCTGTACAATGGTTATGCAGGCAGCATATTGAACAATTCGGGACTAAGGTGCGGCAGATCTCATGTCACTACGGCCTTACGGAACCGCCACCAGGCAAACGTGTACATGACAGCAGCAAATGCGACGAGCCCGCCAAATGAGACCAAAATGTCAGCAGGGGTATAGGTGTATTGCTGGCCGAGCGCCACAAACTGGTTACCGATCGCGAAATACCGGATCCCGGTGATCAGGAGGGTCAGGGGGTTGTAGATCGAGATGATTTTCAGGATCTCCGGGAACGCGGTGACCGGGTAGAGCGCGTTGCTGGCAAAGAAGATGGGCATGGTAAGCAGGGTCATGATCCCCTGAAGCCCCTCGGGGCTCTCAAGCGAGATCGATATCCCGGCAGAGAGGAAGAGGAAACCCAGCGAGAAGACCGCGACAAAGAGAAGGATGCCCAGTACCGCGATCGCGATCTGCATGGAGCTGTAGCCGGCAAAGAAGCCGGCCCCGATGAGGAGGCCGAATCCCATGATGATGAGTGCCTGGATAAACGACTTGGTCATACCGGAGAGGCTGATACCGAAGATGACCTGGTTCCGCGGCATGGGGCTTGCCATGATCTCCCGCATCAGCCCCCAGTTCTTATCGAAGAGAAGCGTCATCCCGCCAAAGAGGCTCGTAAAGAGCGTGGTCATCGCGATGATCCCCGCCGCCATGAAGGTAAGGTAGCCCACCGGATGCATGCCGGCCGGGACCGGCACCCCGGCCATGATCTGATCGAAGCTTGACGACATGGCGATGCCGAAGAACGCGAGCCAGAGCGCGGGCTGTAACAGCGAAGAGATGAGAAGTGTCCGGAACCGGAAGAACCGGATCATGTCGCGCCAGTAGATCGTCAGAAAACCGTACGCCATCTCATCTCCCCCGCCGGTGCGAGATGAACGGTTCGGCTTTGCCCACCGGTTCATCACGGAGCTCACGTCCAGTGTAGTGCACAAAGACGTCATCCATCGAAGGTTTCTTGAGGTTCACCGTGGTGATCGCGATGCCGGCATCCCTCAGGCGGTCCATGATAACCGGCAGCACCCGCGTCCCGTCCTCGTTTACCATGATGACGATCCCCTTTGTCTTGATCGAGGTGTCTTTTACCGCCGGCAGCCCTTGCACGAGTGCTATCGCAGCTGCGTTGTCGCTGGTCTCAAGGTAGATGAGGTCTTCACCCAGGGTATTCTTGAGTTTCCAGGATGTGCCGGTGATGATGATCTTCCCGTGGTCGATGATGCTGATCCGGTCCGAGAGCTGGTCGGCCTCGTCCATGTAGTGGGTGGTCAGGAAGATGGTCGTCCCGGCCTTGTTCACGTTTTTGATATACTCCCACATCCGCATCCGGGTCTGGGGGTCAAGGCCGATGGTCGGTTCGTCAAGAAAAAGGACTTTCGGGCGTGTCATGAGCCCGCGGGCGATCTCCAGCCTCCGTTTCATGCCACCGGAGAGGTTCTTGGTCCGCACGTCCCGCTTTGACCCTAACTCCACAAGCTTGAGGAGTTCTTCGATCCGGGCGCGCCGCTCGGCGCGGGGCATCGCGTAGAGACGCCCGTGGAACTCAAGGATCTCCCAGACCGTCATATCACGGTCGAGCGTAATCTCCTGGAAGACGATCCCGATCGATTCGCGGACCTTCTGCGGGTCACTCGTTATATCATAACCGGCAATATGCGCCTCGCCTTTCTGGAGGGAGAGGAGCGTGATGAGCACGTTGATCGCCGTGCTCTTGCCGGCGCCGTTAGGTCCCAAGAACGAAAAGATCTCGCCTTCGAAGACAGAGAAACTGATCCCGTCGACAGCCAGAAAATCGCCATATACGTGTTCGAGGTTCTTGACCGTTATGATCTCCCGGCTTCCCGCCGGTTGTATCTCTGTCATGCGCCACCAGCCGTTTCCTTTACACCAGTCCGGTGCTTGGTGACACCTGACGCAGGTACCTCGTCTGCATGCCCGTTCTCCTGCACTACCCGGATGAACCCGGTAACCCAGTCACGCTCGGCCCGGATCTGTGCAAGCGCCCGGTCGAACAGGGCGATCACGTAATAGGGCCGCCCTTCACGATACCTCTCTTCACGCCCCAATGTAATGATGCTGACCGCCTTGTCGATCATTCCGAGCCGTTTTTTCAGGCTGGAAGTGACATCCTTGGGAGGGAGCAGGGTGAGGTTGGCGATCCCGAGATCGAATGCCGAGATGTTCCGGGTATACGTGGAAAGAAAACCTCTGACTGCCATTTCCATATCCCTGCGTCCGGCCGGGGTGATGGTATAGATCCGGCGTGACGGGCCAGTCTCCTGCTGCTCGCAGGTACTGGTGATCAGACCCCGCCCCTCCAATCGTTTGAGCACGTAATAGATGGAGGAGAACCCGATCTTTGTCCAGTACCGCATGCCCCGTTCCTCAATGATCTTCTCGATGGTATACCCGTACAGCGGGCGCTCGCAGAGCAGCCCGAGCACGGCCGCCTCCCGCTCGCTGATGCCGGGATCCTGATATTTCATATCTATAATATTCTCATATCAGAGTATTTGAACGTGCAAGTATATCTCCATGCCATTTCCCTATTGGTATGAAAAGTCCCGGCTTTTTCATCGAATGCACCTGAACAGTCCTATCTCTCATCACTGTTTCAGGATACAACTACCGGCAAACTACGAATAGTGAACAGCAACTTAATGATTAAATAATTAGAACATCTAATTATTAGAAAATGCAATCAATATGACAACAGACCGAAAAAAATCTGCCCGTACCCTGCTTGAAGTGGTTCCTCTTATTATGCAGGGAATACGCTCTGAGATGCGGAACCGGCGGTTACTGGATCTGACCGTCCCTCAGTTCCGCACATTGGCATTTGTGAACCGGAATGAAGGCTCTTCACTCTGGGAGGTGGCAAACCACGTGGGACTGACCCCCCCATCCATGTCGAGAATTGTTGACGGTCTCATTGCACGAGGACTGATGGTACGAAAAGATGATCCCGATGACCGGCGGCGTGTGCGGCTGACCGTCACCAATCGCGGACAGGCTATTCTGGAAACCGTAACTCTGGGAACCCTGTCGTACCTGGCAGACAAACTCGGCGATCTGGATGCTGATAAGAGAGCCGCCATCGATACCGCCATGGAAGCGCTGCGAACCGTCTTTGCCATCCCGCATGGAGAAGAGAGGTGATGTGAGATTATGGATGTTCCTGCAACAGAACAATTCGCTCTTGGGCCCTGTGGGCTGAAAACAGTCAATGGATTGAGTGTGCAGCCCCCCCTTAAAGCCGGCAAGGACAGGACGACACTTATTACCGTCAGCAATATGAGCAAAAAGTTCGGCACGGTTACGGCAGTGGATGCCATCAGTTTCGAGGTATTTGAAGGCGAAATCTTCGGGCTTGTTGGCCTGAACGGAGCCGGGAAGACAACGACAATGTTGATCCTGTCGTCCCTTCTCAATCCAAATTCCGGCAGTGCAAGCGTGTGCGGTTATGATGTCATGAAGGAGAAGGATGATGTACGGCGTTCCATAGGGTTTGTATTCGAGGAAGAGGCTGTTGACATTTACCTTACGGGCAGGCAGAATCTGGACTTTGCCGCGCGCATGTACAGTCTTTCACGGCAGGAGCGGGAGCGGATGGTGGCGTCGGTCTTAAAGACGGTCGGGCTGGAACAGCACGCGAATTCGAAAGTAAGGAATTATTCAGGAGGGATGCTGCGAAGGCTTGAGATAGCCAGAGGCATGCTGACCTCTCCCCGGGTTCTCCTCCTCGACGAGCCGACCATAGGGCTGGACGTGCAGACCCGAAGATATGTCTGGGACTACATCCGGAGAACGAACAGGGAGATGGGGGTTACTGCCCTGTTAGCGACATCATATCTTGACGAAGCCGATTATCTCTGTAACCGGATAGCGATTCTGCATGAAGGCAGGATAGTAGCGACAGGTACCCCTGAGGCGCTGAAAGCCTCGATCGGTGAGAATCTGATAACATTTAAGTTGTCAAAAGGCTCCCCGGAAGAATTTGCAGGAGTGCTGCAGGAGATGCATTGGGTAAAGAGCATCGAGAGTCGTGGCAACGGCACGTTTGTGCTGAGCCTGAAGGACAAAAGTATCGGCATACCCGGGATCGTGAGAATGGCCAAAGCACACGGATTTGGCATCACGTCTATACAATCAAGCACACCGAGCCTGAATGATGTTTTACTGCATTACACAAAGAAGGACACAGAAGGAGCATGATGAATAATGGACAACGTCATAGAGGTTCATCAGCTGACAAAGAAATTCGGTGACTTTGCTGCGGTCGACCACATCGATTTCACCGTCAGGAGAGGTGAAATATTTGGGTTCGTCGGTCCAAACGGAGCGGGAAAATCAACGACCATAAAGATGCTGACAACAATGCTGCACCCGACTTCAGGTTCCGCCCGGATCTGCGGGTACGACGTGGCCAAAGAGAGTGACGAAGTGAGACGGCATATCGGGATTGTTTTTCAGGACCGGTCCAGCGATGATTATCTCACCGGCAGGCAGAACCTTGATTTTCACGCACGGATGTACGGGATGAGCAAAGAGGACAGGGAGGCGAAGATGGAAGAGGTTCTTGTTCTGCTCGAACTGAAAGGAAAAGAGAACATCAGGCTTCGCATTCTGCCGGAAGGTGTCCGTCGCCGGTTTGAAGTGGCACGGGGCTTCATGACCCGACCTGACGTCGTGTTCCTCGACGAGCCGACCATAGGATTTGATATAAAGGCGAGGATGGATCTCTGGAATCAGATAAAGAGGGCGAGGGAGAAAGACGGCGTTACCGTCTCGCTCACGACCCATTTTATTGAGGAGGCGAACTATCTCTGTGACCGGGTGGCCATCATTGACAAGGCAAGAATCGTAGCCCTGGATACGCCCCAGAATCTGAAGGAAGCGGTAGGTACGGACTTAATCTCAGTTCAGATTGTTGATGGAGGGGAGAGGAGAGCTGCCTTCATGGAGAAGGTAAAAGAACTTGACTGGGTCAAGCGTGTTGAGGAATACAGCAATTCGATTTTGTTAAATGCGGAAAGCGGCGAGGGAAGGGTGTCCGACCTGATAGATTTTGCAGATGCGCATGGATTTGTCATTACATCGGTAGATGAGCATGAACCGAGTCTGGAGGACGTCTTTGTGCACTTTACCGGCCGGACGATACGGGAAGCGGAAGGTGAGGGGACCGGCATGAAACCCGGAAAAACTATGGGGGAGGTGTGAGGGAACATGGAAACAAAAACAGTAAAACATAAACCGCTGTTTGAGGGTGAGCCAATCTATAGCATGTGGTTGCGGGAACTGCTACGGTTCTTCGCCATGCCATCTAGGATCCTCGCGACGTTTGCATCGCCGTTCACTTGGCTTGTTCTTTTAGGTGTTCCTTTGAGCCAGGTCTTCCCGACCGGGGATATCCAGAGTATGTTCGGGGGGTTAACCTTCTTTGCGTTCATCGTCCCCGGGGTTCTCAGCATGGGCCTGCTGTTTGGAGGTACGAACAGCGGTGTTACCGTCCTCTGGGACAAGGAGTTCGGTTTCCTGAAAGAAGTGATGGTCGCTCCTGTACGGCGTACATCGCTCATGATCGGCAGGAGCCTGGGAGCGCTGACGATTGCACTCATCCAGGCTGTGACCACGATATGCGTTGCACTCATCCTTGGCATCTGGCTTGGTTTTAAAATAATCAGCGTTTCCGGTTTTGTCCTTGCGATGGGCTTCATGATTATTACCTTCTTTGCCTTCGTCGGTTTCGGCCTGACGCTTGGCGCAATGATCGAGGAGACCGAGGGGTTTATGACGATTATCCGCATGATCGAGTTCCCGATGTTTTTCCTGTCCGGTGCTCTGTTGCCAATCAACATGATTAAGGGCATACCTGTCCTATACCAGTTGCAGTTCATCAATCCCCTCACGTATGGCGTTGACGGGATACGGGGGCTCCTCACCGGTGCATTCTTCCTTCCGGCATGGATTGATCTCACCGTTATTGTCGCTTTCGCACTGCTCTTCCTTTTCCTTGGTGCCTATACATTTTCGCGGATGGAAGTTGACTAAACCGGTAATCTTCACCCCATTTTTTACAGCGGCTTTCAACAGGGCTGCTGCGTTGTCAGTTGACGTAAAAGTCTGACAACGTGAAGTATGAGTCATCAGCTGCATATGCACCATCACCGCAGTTTGCAGATCTTTAGGAGGGAAAAAGTTAATCCGCGCCCAAAATAAAGAGATTTTGCGATGCCAAAGAACCCTGAAAATAGAAATATTCCCAAACCTGAAAGAGATTTCCGGTACAAACAATGCCTTATCGTAAGAGACGATGTGAAGATGAGCTGCGGCAAGAAATGTGCACAGGCAGCACATGCCTCGATCGGTGCATACGAAAATGCGGACAAGGCTATAAGAAAGGCGTGGCTGGCCGAAGGGCAGAGGAAGGTGGTGCTGAAAGCGCCGGACGAGCGGACGCTGTTTGAACTGAAGGTGATCGCCGAACGGGCCGGGATCTCTACATCCCTTGTGCAGGACGCCGGCATGACCGAGATCCCGCCCGGCACCATCACCGCGCTCGGCATCGGGCCGGCACGGTCTGAAGACCTCGACCGGATCACCGGTGCACTCACGCTCCTATGAGAGAGAGCCCGTTCCCCCTCGATCGCGATCTTGGGCTCAGGTATTACGCGAGCGATACTGACGGTATCGGGGGGAAACTCCGCACGGTGCCGGAGGATTTCGTGGTTGAGGAGATCCCGCTTCCGGAGCATGGGGGAACCGATGGCCCCTACCTCATCTGTCGGCTCACCAAAACAAACTGGGAACTCCATCACGCGGTCAAGGAAATCGCAAAACGGCTTGGGATCAGCCACCGCCGGATCAGCTGGGCGGGGACCAAAGACAAGAACGCGGTGACAACCCAGCTCATCTCCCTCTACAACGTGACGCCGGAGGAGATCGACGGGTTCCGTCTCAGGGATATCACGCTTGAGGTTGTCGGCCGGTCGAATACCGCGTTCTCCCTTGGCGACCTGCAGGGCAACCGTTTCGACATCGTGATCCGGGATGCCGGCCCGGACGATCTCGAAGACCGTGTTGCCGCAGTCTCGGCGGTTGCCGCGACGGCGCTGCCCAACTATTTCGGGCCCCAGCGCTTCGGGGTGATCCGCCCGCTGACGCACCGGATCGGGGAGTACATTCTCCACGCAGACTATGAACGGGCGGTGGTCACGTATGTTGGCGAAGCATTCTCCCGCGAGCCGGAGGAGATTCGCCAGGTCAGGACCGCTTTTATGGAATCGCGTGATCCGGCGGCAGCGCTGCGCACGTTGCCGCCGCAGATGTCATTTGAGCGGTCGATGCTCCATCACCTCCACGTGCATCCCGGTGATTATGCCGGGGCGCTCCGGCAGCTCCCGCCCCGGCTCCTCTCGATGTTTGTCTCGGCATTCCAGTCGTACCTCTTCAACTGTGCCCTCTCCCGTCGGCTGGAGAACGGGCATACTCTGACCGGCCCTGTCCTTGGCGACCGGCTCCTCTTTACAAACGGCAGGACCGATCTCGTGACGGAAAAAAACATTCCTGCGGTCATGCTCCACCTCAGGAGGGGGCGGTGCAGCATTGCTCTCTTTATGCCAGGAAGAGGCGGGACGGATACCCCGCTGCCGGACGCCACGGTACGGCAGATCCTTGCCGACAAAGGGATCACGGCAGAGGATTTCCGGCAGGCGTCTCAGTTTGTCAGTACCTCGTTTGACGGGGCATGGCGCCCGATCACACTTGGCACTAAGATTGGGTACGAGGTTACGGGTACAACCGTGCGGCTCCGGTTCGCCCTGCCTCCTGGCCATTATGCGACAACGGTCTGCCGGGAGTTTATGAAGGACGACCCGATAACAATGGTCTGAAAAAATCCGTTAGTGCCGTGCCGCCGCCAGTTGCTTGGCGCCATCAATAGCATCGTTGAGGTTGCCGAGCTGGTCGACGAGATTGATCTTCAGCGCATCGGCGCCCCGGAAGACTCGCCCATCTTCGATATCCGAGCGGGCGATTGCTCGCTGCATTGTCACATCGTTGATGAACTCCTCGAAACTCTCGTTGACAACCTGCTGGGCATAGTCCCGTTCCTCATCGGTGAGGGAGTGGGAGGCCGACCCCATGTCCTTCATATCACCGGATTTGACGATAGTGACATTGTACCCCTCGGTGTTCATCCAGCGACTGATGTCGGAGAACGTCCAGATGACCCCGATACCCCCGGTGAACGAGTCCGGGTCCGCATAGATCTTATCGGCATGTGCACTCACGTAATAGGCGGCAGAGGTTGCCATGTCGCCCATGGAGACCACGACCGGTTTCTTCGTCTTCGCGTACTCAAGGTCGCCGATGATCTCTTCCGCAGCAGCCGGGGAGCCACCGGGGCTGTTCACCCGGAGCACGATTGCCTCGACCATCGGGTCGTCTGCCGCATCGCGGAGCTCGGTGCCGACCACCTCACTGCCGATCGAGTCCGTGTCGGAAACGTCGCCGGTTTCAAGCGTCCCTTCCATGCGCACTACTTTGACGCCCATCTGGTTCTCGTGAGAGATATAGACAACGACACCGAGAATGCCAATCACGGCAATGAGCACTATCAGTACAAAAAGGACCCATCTGATTCCCGGCCCGTTGTGCGATGGCCTCGGGGGAGTCTGCGACTGGGCGACTTCAGTATAGATCTCCATGCACGTCTCCTCCTGTATACAGTACGTCAAATTCAGAGACGAGGTTGCTTCCGCACAGGTAATACTTTTTGAGGTTCAGGCGGATCATTTCCTCTTCAGAGTTGATGTGCATCCCCCCTACAAGCGACGGGGTGTCCGACCCCCCGACAATAAAGGGAAGGTGGATGAGCCGGATCTCATCAACAAGCCTTTCGTGGAGCATATGCCAGTTGAGCGTAGGGCCGCCTTCGATCATCAGTTTCTTCACACCGAATTTCTCAAAGAGAATATTCATCAGTAGCGGGAGATCAACATGCGTTTTTCCGGCGAATACTACATTTACGCCTTTCGCCCGGATCGCGGCGACTTGGTCTTTTGGCGCCTGCTCGCAGACAGCGATCACGGTAGGAGCATCGGGACCGAGCACGTTTGCATCCAGCGGAATATCGGCCATGCTGCAGGGTATCACACGGAGTGGACTCCTGCCCGGGACCAGCCGGACGGTCAGGTAAGAGTTGTCGATCCGTATGGTATTAGCGCCGACCATGATTGCGTCATAGGCAGCGCGGGTCTCATGGAGCAGGATCTCGGTCTCATGCGCCATGTATTTCATCAGGATCTTACTTGAGGCTCCCTTCTTCAGGGTGAGCTTGCCGTCCGCGGTGATCTCGGACATCATAAGGACATGCGGACGGTTCAGTGTTGTTGCCATCACCATTCCACTCTCTGGTAAGATAGGGCGCATGATATAAAGAAGGTGGTGATGGGCGGAAGGTGTACCGGGATCTCGTTCCTCATCATCCCGTAACTATTAATGGTTCGTATTCCCATCATGTGAGCTATGAACATTACCACCCTCCGTCCCCGGTTCAAGACTTCTCTCGAACCGGTCGCAGGGTTTTTTATCCGGTGCGGTCTCACCCCGAACCAGTGCTCGCTTCTCGCGTTCGCCGCCGGCATTGTCTGTGCGATCCTCTTCCTCGAGCGCCAGTTTTTCTGGGGGAGTATTGCCCTGCTGCTCTCCGCCGTATTCGATCTCGTGGATGGCAGCATCGCACGGCAGACCAATGCCCACACCAACTTCGGTGCGGTCTTTGACTGGATCGTGGACAAGTATGTGGACGCCCTCGTGCTGCTCGGGATCGGCCTCAGTGGCATCGCAATCGTGAGCCGGTTTCCTGCCGTCCCGCCCATCGCCGACTTTGCTATTGTTGGGTTTGCCATTACCGGTTCGCTGATGAACACCTTCATCAAACCGGTGGTCTACGCGGAGATCGGGTACCGCGAGAAGGTGGAGGGCAAGATCGACGACCCGCTGGAAGGGGTGGGGTTCTTCGGGCGGCCCGAGACCCTCCTTGTGGTGATCCTCGGCGGCGTCTCCGGCTTTATCTGGGTATCGGTGATCATCGTTGCGATCTGCACGAACCTCTCGGCAATCGAACGGATCCTGTACCTGTACAAAACCCTCTCCTGATTTTGCGGTACCGCATGCATCCTGATTTTTCACGATTTTAAACGATAGCATTCATGAAGAATGGGTCATGATTAGGAGTAAGGATAGCCACGTTGTCAGTTAAACCTCCTCCTCTGCCCGGATACAACGTTAATCCTTACCCGACTTTTCCGAACCTTCCCGCGTGGTCCCGCCAAACTCTTTGCTCACCTCACCGTAATAGATCTGGTAAAGTTCATCGGCAAAATTCCCAAGCCGGGGGATAATGGTAAAGAGACCGTAGGCAATGAGGATAAGCACAAAGAGGGCGAGAATTTCAGCGATTACGTTGTGCGCCCAGAAAAAACTCTCATAGCCCAGTTCCCCATTGCTCGCGATCTCCGACCAGTAGGGAAACCACTGGCCGGTATATGCCATGATCACAAAGACATTCCTGAACAGGTTGAGGATATAGATAGTCGGCGCAACAAGAAAGAAGGCAAGTACTTTCTGGCGGGAGGTGGTGTGGACGGCCGCGGCTACACCGAGCATGATCGCTATGCTCTGTATACCGGTACAGGCAAGGATGATCTCGACCCGGTAGCCGTTCCGTGCAATGATGTTCCACGCATCGAGTGCGACCGGGGACTGGAATACGCCGAGAAGCCAGACCACCTCGTTCACGACAACGCTGATCAGCCAGTCACCGAGCGCCGGGGTATACTGGAACGGCGCGTAGATCAAAAATGCGACCGCGGCCGCCCGGGAAAGGTGCTGTACGCGTGGGTCACCGGCGAGCAGGTGCCGTACCGTGATGTAGAGGAAGGGCACCGAGAGAGCGGCCATTACGGGATAGAGGAAGTTGTTGATCGAAAAATAATAAGGCAGCTCGGCGAAGAGAAAGACGACAATAAAAATCCAGCCCACAATGGCGGCGTAGTTCCGGTGTGGACCGGGTATCAGGAATGCGAGAAATCCGATACAGGATATCAGCACGAGATACTCGATCATTGTTAAATATTCTGCACATGACCAAAAAAAGGATTCTCTCGCGACAGGTCATAGCAACAATAGGGGATAAAAAATACTGTTAACGCGGTGTCGCGCAAAATCAGGTCGATTTCCGGTTATTTCTACACACACTTTAATTTGGAAGCGTAGCGCATATTAATTGATGTTTTGTCCGGAGTGCAAGAGCCTGCTCATCTCCAGCGGGGGCCAGCTCAAATGCCGCAAATGCGGGTATATCAGGAAGATTGATGGGGCCGACAAAAACCAGATGACGCGTAAAAAGAAGCGGACCGAGAACGAGATCACCATCGTCGATGACGAGGGTGAAAAGATCAAGACCCAGCCCACGATCCAGATCAAGTGCCCGAAATGCGGGAACAACTTGGCATTCTGGTGGCTCCGTCAGCTCCGCGCCGCTGATGAGAGCGAGGTCCGGTTCTTCCGCTGCACCGAGTGCGAGTACACTTGGCGGCAATACGATTGATTTTCAGATACATTTGTAAAAATTCCACCGGAGTTATGAGTTCTTTTCCACACAATCCTTAAGCCATCATCGAAATTTAGTGACGATGCAGCAACAGCTCTTATAATCGAGGCTATGAACCGTATCTGTCGCAATTTGAAAAAGTATCGGAAAAGACAATTTTTTTAGTGCCACGAACGTAAGCGGGCAGCTGGGGAAACTTGTCAGAAAGTGCAATTTTTCGAGTATCCTCGTGCGGGACAGATCACAAGGTTACCGCATATTAAACATAGCGCCGTTGCCAAATCCAGAGCAATAAAAGCAGAACCCCCCGCAGCTATCCCCGGTTCGTGCCCAGTACGAGAACGACAATTCCTAATGCCATGATGTCAAAGAGCGCCGGGAGCTGGGTCCGTTGCGTTGGTGTATTTACAGGTCCGCTGACATTGGACGGAACCGGTGTCGCCATCACGGTTGCCTGAACTGTCGGCACCTGTGCGGTTGTCATTATTGTCTCTAGCAAAGGAGTTGGCAGGACACTGGTCACGGGGAGTGTCGCCAATGGTGTCTGAATCAGGGTAGGGACACCGAGAGCGACGGTGACATCTTGGCCGGGCGCTGCCGGGTTCTGTGCCACGACAGAGAACGCTTCTGCTGCCGTGGCCTGCGATGTCCGGAAAGCGACAATGCCATACCCGTTTGAATCCGTGGTTACCTGTGCATAGTAGCTGGTATTTGAGACCGTCGGGGTGGATGGGGCGACATCGTCAAGGATCGTGCGGCCGCCGCCACCATAATATTTGTATAACCCGATAACAAACGGGCCACCAGCAGGATCCTGCACGATATTTTCCTGTGATGAAGCGATAACCGGCGGCTGTTCTCCCGGTTCCCCGCTCAGGGAGAACGTCCCTTTCAGCCAGACATAATAAGGTATATTCGGTTTTCCTACTATCGTAACCGTGAACGTCTGCCCCCGTGTAAGGGAGCTGCTGCCTTGGGCACCTATCGGTGGAATGAGAACCCAGATGAGAATGACAATCAACAGTATCATTCCTAAAGAGAAGCATTTTCCCGTCATACTAATCCTTCCATCGACTTGCACGCATGGAAGAGTACAGCAGCTCCGGGATAAAAGCATGCACCCTGCCGGAAATTCCGGAGCCTGATGCTGCAACGGCTGAAAGAAGAGATGAACTGTTTGGACATATGCCATGATCGCCCGACATATGATAAATTACCCTCACAACCGTGCTGTCACAGGTCTGAAGTAGCTGTGTGCGGTAAAACTCATTTTTGAATGGTAACGGAAATCTTTCTTCCCATTTCCCGGTCTGTTGATCTCTCACCTCGTTTTTTCAATCCAAAGATTTAATCGCTAATGACTGATATACACCAGATTATATTATGGAGAGGACAAGGGTACGCAAATGAACATTGATGAAGCATTTACTGGCCTTGAGGCAGCGATTGTTCTTATCGCGTTCGTTGTAGTCGCCGCCGTGTTCGCGTATGTCGTTCTGGGTGCCGGGTTCTTTACAACCCAGAAGAGCCAGGAGGTCGTCCATAGTGGCATCCAGCAGACAGGCTCCACATTGATGGTCGTAGGTGAGGTCTACGGTGTGGATATAGCCGGTCCTTCCAATACCATCAATGCGATCAACGTCACATTGGCACTTGCACCAGGTGGAATTCCGATAGACATGGACAAAGCAGTAGTGACTTATAGTAATTCGTCGGTTATGGAAACGTTGCAGGAAACTACAGGCGGATATGAAACGCAACCAGCCCCTGGAGAATGGGCAATTACTCTCGTTGATCATGATATCGGTACCAGTAACCATCTGCTGGAAATTGGGGAGCAATTTGAAATTTCTGCGATGCCATCTCACCCGATCCCTCCTGATGACATCATCACCCTTGAGATCAAACCCGCTGTTGGGGCGCCGCTGGAGATCGTGAGGACCCTGCCCGGTTACCTTAACCAAGCCAACGTCCTTTACTAAAATACTCTTCTTTTTTATCGAAACAGGAACGCAGCGGCAAATGTGGTGATCCTGATATATGGGCCGCCAGAAATTACTTTGAAAGGGGATTTCCTTCGGCAGCAGATCGCGGGGAAAAGCCTTCTTTCAATCATGCGCAGGATCGACAAGTATTGCGCGGGTTCAGGACGTTGTGGTACCGGGTTTTTCGGAACAATTTTAATTACCGGAGATCTTTTACCATGCCCGACAGGTCATCTCTCCGGAAACAGCTCCCCTGCCCGTATACTGTCATGGTCATCACGACGCTTGACCACGAAATGTGCTGGTGCCGGTACAATAGATTTAGGTCGCACGGCTCCCGGTTCACCGGTGTGAACCATACGGTACATGAATCTCAAACCGGGCACCCTTCCCCGGGATGCCGGTCTCTTTGATGCCGATGCCCGTCGTGGCAAGGATCTCCTTGATAAAGAAGAGCCCGTACCCGGCATGCCTGCCGTAGGTCTCCGGGAAGAGGGCCCCCTTCTTCTCGACAGGTATACCGACACCGTCGTCCTCGCAGACAATGATGAGCTTGTTATCAAGGGTGCGATCAGAGAACCGTATCCGGGACAGTTTCTCCCCGCCATGCTTCAGCGCATTGTCAATCATGTAATAAAATGCCTTTTCCAGAAGACGGTCAGCAAAAATCTCCACATTTTTCATCTCGACATCAACCGTGACCTTTCCCAGGTTCACGCCGACCCTTGCCCGCATGATGGTATCGGGAACATTCTGCCATTCCGGCAGGCTGGCCCCGATGTCCTGGTATTCCTTGATAAATTTGATCTGACGGTTGATTCTGGCGATTGCCACCTTCACATTGGCTATATCGGTTTTCTGGCCGTCACGTTCCAGGTCCCCGGAGAGTTCCGTCAATTGGTTTAAGATATCTTGGCTGGTGATGCTGTTGAGGAACGCGAGTCTTGTCGTTGCCCGTTGGAGGGACGCTTCAGTGAACTCCTCCTCCTGCATCTCCCGCTTCAGTTCATGCCAGAGCCGTCCGGCCAGAACAGCGAGCGCAAAGACAAGAAACACGCTGATAATGAATAACTCCGTCAAGTGAAGGGATTCAAATCCCTGAAGAAACGAAAAGAGGATCTCTGTCAGATTCAATGCGCTTGAGATGAGGAACAGGAATGCAGAAAAAATAATGATCGCGAGCACATATTTTACAATCAGAAAATAGGGCATTCCGCGTTTTTTTGCAGGATCCTCGCTCATATACACACTTCCCATTCTATCCATAATCCCCAATTGCAAATGAAGATTGCGGCTTGAGGATTTTTCTTATGTCTCATCTCCTTTCGCGATTCGACAAATCGGAGAGTTCTTAGTATGTCAGAATTTGACTTTTCAGGGAAAAGATCAATTGGAGAAGGAAACCCCGGGGTTTCTTCAAACTCTTCTTGAGTGTGACGTATACCTCATGAAACGCACGCATATTGAAATCATACCAATGGCGTTTCCACTCCCTCATTCTTTCAACGATACCTGATTTCTGCCAAAGCGCTCAAGTGATCTTGAATAAATGGCTAATCCCGCGCATGACGGATGATACAAATTTGTTAAAAAAGTTAAAACCCACTACGGTTCGGTCTTTTATGTTGTATTTACGGCTCCGGTAACTGTGGCGGCGGCAGTCGTAATTACTGCGCTGGTTGTCGTAGCCACTGTAACGCTGGTACCGGTATCGCCGCTGATCACCGGGGCCTGGGCGATACCGGTAGTCGTATCGACGCTCAGGGTCACCTTGCCAAATCGTGCCGATGTGACACCGTGTGAGAGTAATTGGCCGTCCTTATAGATCTCGACCGTGATGTCATGGCTGGAACCATCCAGCTTCCAGAATGAAGCGGTTACGGATCCGGTTGCATTCTCGATCTCGTAGACGCGATCGCCGGAACTAGTCACCCGCTCTTCCGTGTCCAGCATACCATAGGTGCCTTTCCATCCCCCAAGATAGTCCACGTGGACCCAGACACCCGTCTGTGGAATGGCGATAGCCGTGGTTTCCGCAACGACAACAGCACCTGATGATGGTGCACTCTGAGCAGAAACTGGTGTTGCGGTCACCGTTGTGCCAGTCCCTGAGGTGCTCGCAGTACCGCTCCCAATCATCGGAACCACCAGTACGACAGTCGCCGCAATGATGAGGATGATCACGACTATCCCGGCAGCGATAAACAACATCTTTTTACTTTTCGGTTGTCGGGGTTCCTGCGGGCCGGCGGTCTGCATGGATTCCGGGACGAGCGGTGTGGGGTGGAGTTCTTTGGGTGAGAACAGCCGGGGGATAAACCGCTTCCCTGTTGGTTTTACGGGAACCGGTGCCGGTGTGCTTGGGGATTCGGGTGACGAAGGCAGTCCGGCTTGCGCAGCGTCAGCCGGTGTCTCCGGCGGCGATACTGGCGGTTGTGCCGGAGGCTCGGGCGGAACCGCCCTTAGCGGATCTACCGGAACTTTTTCCATCGATTTTTGGATAAGCAGCTCAATAGACTGGATCTCCCTGTCGATTGGGCGCTCCTTTTTTATGACAATAGCCGGGGGCTGTGGCATTGGTACAGGAGGAACTTCTCCCGGCACAATGATCTTCGCGCCGCAGTAATTGCAAAACTCGGAACGGTCCGGTAATCGGTTCCCGCACCGTGTGCAGTAAATCCCAAGCGAGAGTTCCGGCAACGGTGTAGTGTCAGCCGCGGGGCGGGCCTCGCCGCCCCCCCCGTCAGGGACTGGTCCCGATGCAACAGGTAAGCCGACGACTTCGATCTTCGGTGATTCCGCGTGTTCAGCAATCTTTGATGCCGGTTCGAAACCGGGAATAACCTTTCGGATAACCTGCTCAAGCGAGGGGGTGAGATGGTCCTTGATCAGCCGGATCCATTCGTCCCGCTCCTTCTTCCGGTTCCCCCCTCCTTCGCGCGAGAACGTGAGAACCATCTGTCGGGTGTCACCGGTCTTTGTGAAGATCGTGAGCGTCATGATCTGGTCGCGGATGGCATTTTCACCCGGCTCAACATCCTTTAACGTGGCCAGAGGGATCTCTTTTGGGGGGAGGAGGTTTTTGATTTTGTCCACCAGAATAATCCGTTTGCTGGTGAGCACCGCCTCAAATGATATCGATTTAACGTGAACCGCCTGTGCCCGGGCGAGCACTTCCTCGTCACGGCCTAATTCCGGGTCGTTCATTGTTGCCGCTCCTTCCCACTATTCTTTCAGCATGGGATGTCTGTCGAGAAAAAGATATTTGTCGAACGATAAAAACAACGCATTAAAACTAAAAAATTTAGGATATGTTTATCTCAGGAATTTCACTGAATCGGGCAATGCACCCTCTCTGGCAAGTATTTCCCTGAGCTGGGTTGAAGCCTGCATTTGCGATTTTATCTCTGATGAGATAGTGATTCCACATTCCTTTGATTCTGGATCATCCGGGTTACAACTACACAATTCACCGGCAAGACCAAGATCAAACACGTACTTAGTGATGTGGTTTTGGACGAAGGTGATTTCAGCCATCATATGTTCTCCGGGAGTTACGGGAGATGCAAAGGAAAATCGGATAACGTCTTCTAATGGATGCGGGAACCCCTCAACTGACAATTTTATAAAGCATTCCACTTCAAAGCGCTCATTCTCAAGCTTTTTTATTGCCGAGTGCTCGACACTCATCATGAGAATGCGGTTTGCAGGTATCAGATGGATGTGACGATCTTTATCAAGCATTGCGATACTAATTATTGGCAAAATCTTTCACCTCTGCATGATATTCTTCCGCAATAAATAAAGTGCTTTTGTTGTGATTGGGCAGTTCATGTACTTCCTGCCATGATGCTGTTCTGCCATCAGGATGGTGAATTGTGTGGATCTTATCGTACCATACTTCGACACAATTTTACCTTCTATCGACAACCAGATCCATAACAACCGTCAGGCCGGAGCAGTCTGCTGCGGGCAGGATACAGCAGAGGTTGCCTGAAAACACGGCCCCGGGCATAATGTCAGAGGGAACAGTGCACAACGGCCATTATGGATTGGGTTGCGACAGGATCGATTTCTGGAGATCTGAAAAAAATGGTGTTTACCTGCCGGCAGTGTGGAATATGCTGCATGTATCTTGGCGATTACATTGTCATCGAACGGCAGACCGGGCCGTTCACCTTTGAATGTTGCATGGTCTCAACGGATACGCCGTTTGCGGCCGAGATTGACGAGGACAAGCGGCACCTCTTTCTAGACCATACCTTCCCGGACCTGCACCCTCATGCCTGCCGGTTTCTCCGCCCTGATGGCGATCTCGTCCGCTGCACTATCCACCGCGACAGCCCCGCACCGTGTAAGTTCTACCGGTGCGTAGTGATGCGAATCATTGATCAGGACGGGATGCCGGCAGGGACTGTGACCGGGACACTTGCGTTACATTCAAGTGATGTGGCGCTGCGGGCTGCTTGGGAGGATGCACTTCGAATATTCCCGAAGACATTGCCTAATGCAGAGGAGAGCCTGAAGAAGTATCTGGAAGAAAAAGGATATTGCGTAGAGTAAGCCTCACGGAAAAATCGTGGCATCCCCTATTGAGGATATTGCCTGCCTGCTATATCCCCAGGTAGGCCTTCTGGATGTGGTTCTCGTGCATCAGTTCCTTTGCCTTGCCGGAGAGAACGATTCTCCCGTTCTCGAGAACATAGCCCCGCTGGCACATGTCAAGCGCGTGCCGGACGTTCTGCTCCAGAAGGAGGATGGTCATACCCACTCGGCCGAGCTGCTCCAGCGCCCGGAACACCTGCCCGGTGAGGAGTGGTGAGAGGCCGGTCGATGGCTCATCGAGGATCAGGAGCTTCGGGCCGGACATCAGCGCCCTGCCGATCACGAGCATCTGCTGTTCCCCGCCGCTCAGCGTACCTGCCATCTGCTGCTCGCGCTCCCGGAGGATAGGGAAGAGCTGATAGACCCGCTCCAGATGTCCGTCCAACCCTCTCCGCCCGGATCCGCCAAGAAGGAGGTTCTCGATCACGGGCATTTTCGGGAAGATCTCCCGTTTTTCCGGGACGAGTGCAATCCCTCTCTGGAAGATCTCGTACGGCCGCATACCGAGGATCTCCTCATCGCAGAAGGTGATACTGCCGTGCGCATTCCGGTTCAGCCCCACGATCGTCTCGACCAGAGTGGTCTTTCCCGCGCCGTTTGGCCCTATCAGCGTAACGATCTCACGGCTGCCGACTGCCAGCTGCAGATCCCGGATGATCGGGAGGTTCCCATGGAAGATATCGAGATGGGATATTTCGAGCACGACGACCTCCTTTTAGAACACACTCATGTCGCCAAGGTACGTATCGATCACCTGCTGGTTGTTCACCACTTCGTAGGGCTGGCCTTCGGCAATCTTTTCTCCGTGATCCAGCACCACGATCCGGTCGGATACGCCCATGATGACGCTCATGACGTGCTCGATGATCAGAATGGATCTCCCTTCGTCCCGGATCTTTTTTATCAGGTCTACCGCCTCGCCGCTCTCTTTGGGGTTCAGCCCCGTCGTCAGCTCATCGAGGAGGAGGAGTTTCGGGTCAGATGCGAGCGCTCGTGCCAACTGCACCCGTTTGAGTTCGACCACGTTCAGGTTCCGGTTGGGCGTATCGATCTTTTCCGGTGGCAACCCTACGTATGTCAGGATCCCTGCCGCTTTCTGCCGCGCATCATTCATGCTGACCGATTGGCTGTTCCCGAAGAGCGCACCGACCATGACACATTCGCAAGCCGTGAGATTTGGAAACGCCTCGGCTATCTGGAATGTTTTCGCGATGCCCTTCCGGCAGATCCGGTCCGCTTTTAAGCCGGTGATATCCTCTCCACAGAATATCACGCTCCCCGCGGTTGGTGGCGTAATACCGGAGATGATGTTCAGGAGCGTTGTCTTGCCGGCTCCATTTGGCCCGACCAGACCGACGATCTCACCACGACCAACCCTCAGATCGACACTATTGACGGCAAGGAGGCCACCGATCTGTTTGGTCACACACGAGAGGCTGAGCGTGGGGATCACCGTGCTAAAAACTGGCATGCTATAGGTTGCCAAGGCATGATATTAATGTATGGCCGAACCGGAGGACACCAGACGGACTGGAGCCGGCGAGAGAGCCCTGCCGGTTCCCGTGCCAGAGGAGAAAGGTAATTATTATATTTGTTGACCCCGGACGTTGAGTGTGCCATGCTATCGCATAGCAGAAGAGGTACCAATGAACACATACATAAAAGGCATGATTCTGGTTGTCGCGGTCGTGCTTGCGGCGATCCTCGTATCCGGCTGTACCCAGCAGACTGGCTATCAGGCGAACGTATCTGAGGTCAAGATCGGAGTGATCGCATCGCTTACCGGCCCGGCCAGCAACGTGGGGACGAGCATGTGGCAGTCCGCGCAGGTCGCCGCTGACGAGATCAACGCGAACGGCGGTATTAATATCAACGGAAAAATGGTCCCGATCAAGCTGATCGTTGGCGACGATGAGTCCACCCAGCAGGGCGGCCAGACTGCCGCTACCCAGCTGATCACCGGGAACAATGTCGATATCCTCGTCGGCGGATACTCGTCAGCGGTCACCTCATCGTATGAGCAGACCGTTGCCCAGTACAAGATCCCGTATATCGTAACCGGTGCATCGAGCCCGATCATCACCCACCGTACCGATATCGACACCAGCTATATCTTCCACCACTGCCCGACCACCGACACCTACGGTCAGTACACCACGACCTTCATCGACCAGGTGGTCCGGCCGGCAGTCGACCAGAATCTGAGTGCACCGACCACCCGGCCGTTCCGGCTCGCTCTTATCTACCAGGATACAGCGTTCGGCAAGGGTGTACAGTCAGCGGTGAACGCGACGATTGTGCAGAACAACCTGAATATCCAGCTGGTTTCCCAGCAGAGCTTCAAGATGGGTGAGAGTGATTTCCGGACACCTCTCACCGCGATCAAGGCGGCAAACCCTGATGCAGTTTATATCGCTGCATTCCCGAACGAGGGCGCCCCGCTGATAACGCAGGCACGGAGGGATATCGGGCTGAACACGATCTTTTTGAATGTTGAGAACAATGACAACGCCCAGTTCTACAAGGATCTTGGCCAGTATGGCGAAGGGGCTATTATCGAGAGCAGGTTCTCACCCTACACGGCGCCGGCAGGTACGGTCGCTGATGCCCAGAACGCGTTTAAGAACAGCTACTATGCAAAGTTCGGAACGTACCCGGACATGATGGGTGCGTCCACGTACGAGGGTGTTTATATCGCGGCAAAGGCGATCGGGAATGCGGGCACGACCGACAAGGCCACGGTCCGGCAGGCGCTCGTCAGCCTGAACATGCCCCAGATCATCGAGGCCATGAAGGGGGGGACGATCTCGTTCTCAAGCGATTTCCGCGAGTCGCAGTTCGACCTGTGGATGGAACAGCTGGAGTTCAATTCCACGATCGGAGAGACCCGACCGACTATTGTCTGGCCTGACAACCTGAAAGTGACAGGATTTACGCTTCCTGCATGGTACACTCCCGGCAGCACGTGATCCCTACCACACCTCTTTTATTGCATACCGGCGGATAGGTGATCGATCACATCATGGTTGACGCGGGGATCCTGCTCCAGATCCTGTTCTGGGGGGCATACGCCGGCTGCATCTACATCCTGCTCGCCACCGGGCTGAACCTGATCTTCGGCGTCATGAAGGTCGTGAATTTCGCGCATGGCGAGTTCCTCATGATTGGCGCATATGTCACTGCGACGGTCTTTTTTCTGACCGGCATGAACCCCTATGCGATCATCGTGCTCTCCATGCTCGTGCTCATCGGTATCGGCGCAGTGGTGGAACGTCTCTGTTTTCGTCCGATCCTCGGCACGAGCAAGCTCAACGAGATCTTCCTCTCCATCGGGCTGATCTACATATTCCAGAACGGCGCCGCCATGATCTGGGGTGACCAGTGGCAGAGCATCAGGAGCCCGTACCAGGGTATCACCGTCTCTCTGGGTTCGCTCAACATCCCGATCGATTATCTCATCATCATGGCAGTGACCGCCGCGATCCTCTGCGGGCTGTACCTCTTCCTCAGAAAGACGGAGACCGGCCGACAGATGCGGGCGACCAGCCAGAACCGGAAAGGGGCGATGCTGGTCGGAATCAATGTCGAACGGATGGACGTCATGAGTTTTTCCATCGGGTGCGCCCTTGCGGCAGCCGCGGGGACGCTCTGGGTGGTGAGCGGGCAGGTCTTCAACCCGTACATGGGCTCGATTCCTGCCATAAAGGCATTTGCCATCATTATTCTCGGCGGCCTCGGGAGTATTCCCGGTGCCATTGTCGGTGGCCTGCTCTACGGCATCGCCGAGAACGGCGCGGCGTACTTCTTAGGTGGCATCTGGAAAGATGCTATCTCTTTTATTATCCTGATTGTCGTGCTTATCGTGAAACCGACAGGGCTTTTCGGTGAGTCCGGGGAATGAACCGCATGAACCTGAACCGCGACATGATCATCCGGTACGGGACTTTTGCTCTTGTTGCCATTGCCATTGGCATGCCGTTTATCTCCGGCGACCTCTACATACTCAACCTTCTTGTTCTCATGCTCATCTTCATCATCTTTGCATCAGCATGGAACCTGCTCGCCTCTTCAGGCCAAGGTTCGCTTGGCCATGCGGCGTTCTTCGGTATCGGGGCCTATGCATCGACACTGATCGCGGCAGAGAGTGGCATTACCCCATACATCACGATCTTTTTGGGCGCGGCAGTTGCGGCGCTGATCGGTGTTCTTATCGGGCTCACCTGCGTCCGGCTCCGGGAATGGTTCCTTGCGATGGTCACGTTTGGCTTTGCCATCATCGTTCAGACCATTACGGTGAGTGTACTCGCTCCAATCACTGGCGGCTGGGACGGGATCTCCTCCCCCCGGCTCGTCAGCCCCGGCATCCCTGGCTACCAGCTGATTCAGTACTATTCGATCCTGTTCATCACTATCGGCTGCATCTTTCTGATCCATATCATCATGAAGTCCCGGCTCGGTCTTGCCTTCTCCGCGATCCGGGAGAACGAGGTAGAAGCGCGGGCGACGGGGGTCGATCCCGTGCGCACCCGTCTCATCGCGTTTGCAATCAGCGCATATCTTGCCGGAATTGCAGGGGCACTTGAGATCCACTATATCGGCTACCTCACGCCGGAGATATACGGTGTCGACATCTCTTTCTGGCCGATCGTCTACGTCATCTTCGGTGGCTTGGGAACCCTTGCCGGTCCGGTGATCGGGACGGTCGTCCTCATGTCGATCTGGGAAGGGCTGAGGCAGGCCGGGCTGACGTTCGGGCGCTACATCATCATCGGCGTTCTGCTGATTCTCGTGATCATCGCCCTGCCAACGGGGCTTGTGTCGTTACCGGGCGAAGTGAGAGAGCGGTGGAAAATGTGGAAAGAAAAAAGAAATGTGAGGGTAGAGACGGCTGATGTGACACCCAACAAAGAGGACTAAAAATATCCGGATTGGCTCCTGCCCGCTCGTCCGGGTTTTCGGGTTTTGCGAAAAAATCTTCTCCTTTCGCGAAGCATCAGGGCACCCGTCAAACCGTTGAAATAGGGTTCCTTATAAAAATTGATTCCAAGGGAAAGAATAAGCATCCTTACATCCCGGCGCATCTCATTCAATAACAGGAACAGACCATGCCTGACGAACTTACCCGGCTCGTGCTCTTCCTGATCATCCTTGCCGGCGCCGCAACCCTCGCCGCTGCCAGCATCCATGTTATAGCAGACCATTCCACACGACCACAACAGGAGGCTGTTTGCAATATCGCTGATGACGACTGCATGAGGTACTGCGAGGCATCCTGTATGGCCACCCCCCAGCCGTGCCTCGATGCCTGTATCGCATCGTGCGATTGATGATGACCTGGTCTTTTGTCATGCGAAAAAGTACCGGATATGAATCATGTTATATTATGCGAAAAAAGGTCAGGATGTGAAGTAAAAAAAATTCAACGCCCAGGTCGGAATTCGAATCCGAGTCGATTGCGTGACAGGCAATCATGATAGGCCGCTACACTACCTGGGCATTTTTACAGTATATCCCGCCTCCCGGATTCGGACCGGGGACATCGCGGTAGCCGCGCAGTTACCTCAATCGGTAAACCATACTACAGCCGCGCACTCTACCAGGCTGAGTTAAGGCGGGGCACTGCGGTCATTATATAGGGATAGTCGGGTATTAAACGTATCGTTAAAGACGCCACGTTTTCGGGGTGAATGCGCCAATCTGCCCCGGATTTTGGGGGATTTGTTTATATAATCCGCGATCCAATGATTTGGTATGTCTCGCACAACAGTGTCGGGAGATTGTCTTCTTCACCGATAGCCATGCACGTGAAGAAGTGACTGTTTTTGATACCACGCTCCGGGATGGAGAACAGACCCCGGGGATAGCATTCACCTTTGAACAGAAAATGGATATCGCCCGCCAGCTTTCCGCGATCGGCGTCCATATGATTGAGGCAGGGTTTCCTGCATCCTCGAAAGCCGAGAAGGAGACGGTTGCTGCCATCAAGAAGCTCGGGCTCGAAGCAAACATATGCGGGCTCGCACGTTCGGTCAAGGCCGATGTTGACGCCTGCCTCGACTGCGATGTCGACATGGTCCATGTTTTCATCCCCACATCGGATATCCAGCGGGAGAACACGATCAACAAGACCAGGGAAGAGGTGCTTGCGATGACGGACGATATCATCCGGTACATCCGCGGGCATGTCAACCGCTGCATGTTCTCACCCATGGATGCAACCCGCACGGATGGCGACTACCTCATCGAGGTCTGCCGGACCGCAGCACTGGCCGGGGCGACCATCATCAACATCCCGGACACAGTCGGCGTGATCGCCCCGTCCGGGATGAAGCGGCTGATGACGCGGATCGCGCGGGAAGTGGATTGCCCGCTCGATGTGCACTGCCACAACGACTTCGGTCTTGCCGTTGCCAATACTGTTGCGGCTGTCGAAGCCGGCGCCTCGCAGGTGCAGGTGACCGTCAACGGCCTTGGGGAGCGGGCGGGCAATGCAGATCTCGCCCAGACCGTGATGATCCTCGAGTCGATCTACCGGATCAGGACCGGGATAAAAAAAGAGAGGTTGGTGGAGACTTCGCGGCTGGTCTCCCGGTTCTCGGGCATCGGTATCACACCCACGCAGCCGGTCGTTGGGGAAAATGTTTTCTCGCACGAGAGCGGCATCCATTCGCATGGTGTCATCAAGTGTACCGAGACGTTCGAGCCCGGTATCATGACGCCCGAGATGGTCGGGCACCGCCGGCGGCTTACGCTGGGCAAGCACGTGGGCCGGCATGCGGTGCGCCAGATGCTCGCCGATGTCCACATCAGTCCGGATGACCCACAGCTTGACGTGATTGTCGAGCGCGTCAAGGCAATCGCCAACCGGGGCAAGCGGGTGACCGATGCAGATCTCTACGAGATCGCGGAGAGCGTGATGGGGATCGAGCTCAACCACAAGATGTTCGACCTCGTGGACATCGCGATCATGACCGGGAACCACGCGATCCCGACAGCAAGCGTCAGGGCCAAAGTAAACGGCACCGAGCACGTTCATTCGAGTGTGGGCAACGGGCCGGTGGATGCGGCGCTTAACGCGATCTTCGGGATCGTCCCGGCGCGGATCCTGCTCAAGGAGTTCAACATCGAAGCGGTCAGCGGCGGTTCGGACGCGATGTGCCACGTCACCATCGCGGTCGAAGATGAGCGCGGTAAGATTTACGATGCCAGCGGGAGCGGCGACGATATCGTGCTCGCGTCTGTCGAAGCGCTGGTGAACGCGATCAACCTGACGAGCAGGGTATAGAATTTCTCATCCCTGCTGCTCCCTGAACCGGAAACCATTCCGGTTCAGCAACGGCCTCACTCTTTTTTAATGCAATAGGATACCGTTGTTTCCATATGACGGGAAGAGGAACCACGGATTGGAATCCCATCTCCAAGTATCAGCGGGATCCTGCGGGGGGCTCCCCATCTGTGGAGTGCCCGGAACCGGCGGGGGCAGCAGTGATGCCCGCTCCGGCATGAGGATAATGGAACAATTTTTATCGATGCTGACCGAACATGATCAGGAGTGCGAAGATGCAGAACATTTCACCAAAAGTGCAGAACCAGCTAGCCCAGTTGCAGCAGGTGCAGCAACAGCTCCAGGCTATTCTCTCGCAGAAAGCCCAGTACGAGATGGCTGTGCGCGAGGCGAAGCGTGCGCAGGAAGAGATCAAGGATGCTGCCGATGATGCCACGATGTACCTGAGCGTCGGAACGGTCATGGTGCAGAAGAAAAAGGATGTCATTGATCAGAAACTGGTGGAGAAGGTCGAGATGCTCGAACTTCGGATCAAATCTCTTGAGAAGCAGGAGAAACTCCTTCAGGGTAAGTTCGAGCAGTTGCAGGCACAGATCAAGTCAGCGATAGAGGGTAAGAGCGCCCCGAACGCAGCATAAGATACATCTTTTTTTTCCTTCGGGCATCAGGATCTTTTTCAGAAAAGAGATTCCGCAATTATAGCAGGATCCGGTTCCGGAATCCGTGTGCAGTGGAGGGATCGGATGCAGGTATCTCCAGAATCCTCCCGATCAGGACCGGATCAGCTCCCTGAAGACCCTCAGAAAAATAAGCCCTTAAAACGTTCCGTTTGCCAAACGGACGATCCCGATTTTTGGCTGGAGTGGAAACGATGTCCACGCCCATAGAAAAGTCCCAGGATATCGCGTCTTTTGTAAAAATATTGGATTTTCACGGGATCCAGAAATGCAATACAGCAGCGTTTTAAGGGCACCTATTTTTGGGATGTCATTTAGATCGATCCAAGGGATGATCGGCTACGGAAAGGGCCTTAGCGGCCGTTCTTTGAGAGGCGGCGGAAAACGGGTTATAATCAGTTATTTTCACTAAAGGACTGATTATCTCCGTTTTCCCCCGGGGCATGGTTTAGCCGGCGTCCTGAATTGAACTATGGCTTGAATTTTTGAAATTGTTCGATAGGTCTGATGGACTATTTCAAAAATGATCGATGACGCTGCCGGACATTTTTTAAATTTTTTATTAGCGAATATTTTTTGAAAATTGCCGATAATCCTGACAACCTTTTTTGAATATTTTTAATAGCGTAGCCAGATCTTTTTATTTTCGATAACCGTATCGGAAGGGCAACACCTTATGAGGAACAGGTGTCAAACTTCAAATTCCGGATAACCTTTGCTTAATGTCAGCAATCCCGGGCGCACGTGTATAAACTCAGCATCGTACCAGATCCTGCATCTCTTCGGCAACATTGATCAGCCGAAGGAACATATTGAGTGCCGCCCGCATCGCTGCCAAGTCCTGCGCCTTGACCTGCACAACAAGCGTTTGCCCCTCTTCCATCCAGCACCGCGTCGCAGACCGGGGATTCACTTCATCGATCAGTTCCGGTGCAAGCGCCCGGTAAATGCGTTCCGCGTGATCCGTCGTGAACCGGAAGAGCGCTTCGTGCGTTGGCACAGTGTATCCTCAAAAGGATATAGGAAAATACAATAAAAAGGATTGAGGCCGGCAGGTGTAACTTTTACCGCGCCTTGAGTTCCTTAATAGCGGCGCCCCGTTCCTTGAACAGGATGCGATGGCCACAGTAAGGGCACCGGACGTTGACATCGATCTCAACCTTCTGTTTGCAACGGGCGCACTTGTAGGTACTAGCCATGTCCAATCAGGGTTGTTCGGGGTTTTCCTCAATGATAGTGCGGTCGATGGTGCGCAATGCAATCCGGAGCGTCGGGGTCTGGGGTTGGTACGAGCCGCCTGCGAACTTGTACCCGCACTTCCGGCACTCCCAGATGCCGGTACCCGCCCGCCGGACGGACATCATGTCGCACTTCGGGCAGCGATGGAAGCCCCGGGAGATCTTCTCCATCTCTGCGACCCTCTTGCGCACGAATCGCCCGTACCTGCAGCCAAAACGCCCTGCACTTCCGGTGACTTTTCCTTTTGCTGATTTATCTGATCCTGCCATGATGGTAATTCACCAAATTGTCTTTCTATATCTGTTTCAGGAATTAATATACTTGATTGAGGATTTTCACCTGCCCTTCTCCCTTGGTGATCTTGTTGATCAGGTCGTAAAATTCGCCTTGGATGCCAGCAGGGATCCGGACCACGCATACCCAAGACCCATCCTTCTGCCATTCGTCCTTCTCCATCGTGGATGCCGCCGCAATGTCGCCATATGCGCGTGCGGCAAAGTCAGGGGGGATCTTGATCGCGATCCGGAGTTCCTCGAACCGGATGGGCAGGATCGGGCGCAACGCTTTGACCGTTTCCTTCACCAGTTCGTCGAGATGCCGGAAGGGGTCGATGTTCACCCGCGCCTCCTCCATAGCCATCTCGATGCGTTGGGGCGGGTGCGGGTGGTTGGTCTGAGGGTTGATCGCGTTGCGGGCGATGAACGTGATCACCTGACGGCGCTTCTCCTCTGTCATCTCACGGCGCTGATCGGCCGTGAGGTGGATCTCACCTTTCTGGATGATCCTCTTTGCTACTGATGCAAAATCGGTGGTATGGAAGACTTTGGTGAGCGCCTCGTCAGATGCACGCGTTCCCCGTGAAGCGTTCCCGAAAACATTGAGAGCGGCGACCACATCCTCGATGTTCAGGTTCTCACCCTGCCGAACGCGTGCTGCAAGGTGCGGTTCGACCAGGATCTCGAACCGCTCACCATAACTCTCCAGCCGGGCCACTACAGCGCTCTCCAGCGGGATCATACGGGTTTTTACTCACTGTTTGAACTGTTCGACAAACGAGGCAACTTCGTCCTTGCTCATCTTCCGGAATACCGGGTTTTCGTGCTCAATGACCCCGATCTCCACGGTATCCACGTCAAATTTACCCTCTGTGGCGGAATGAAGCGCCTTGAGGCCGAGCTGGATTGCATCCTTGATGGAAAGTCCGGCATTGTACTCCTCCTCAAAAACTTTCATAGCGGCAGGGCGTCCTATGCCGATCCCGGTTGCCTTGTATTCAAGGAGGGTCCCGGACGGGTCGGTCTCGAAGAGCCGGCCCTCACTGTCACTCACACCTGCGATCAGGAGTGCGGTGCCGTACGGGCGGATACCACCGTACTGGGTGAGCGTCTGCATATGATCGCAGAGTTTTTTGGCGAGTGCCTCCACCTCGATCTTTTCATCGTAGGAAACCCGGTTGATCTGGCACTCGATCCTCGCCCGGTCCACAAGGGCACGTGCATCTCCGACAAGTCCGGAAGAAGCGACACCGATATGTTCGTCGATCTTGAAAATTTTTTCAATCGATGAGGGTTCCAGCAGCTTGGAGCTGACGCGTTTGTCAACGATCAGGACGACCCCGTCCTTTGCCTTGATGCCGACCGCGGTCGTCCCGCGCTTTACCGCCTCACGGGCATATTCCACCTGGTACAAGCGTCCGTCGGGCGAAAAAACGGTGATCGCCCGGTCGTATCCCATCTGATATTGCGGTTGCATTATGATCCCTCCAGATCCTCTCTTGTCAGAAACAATCGGTGTGCATTTTTAAATCCCTTTTCAATTACATCAAACTTCTGTCCGTTCCTACTGGTAATTTCTACGGACTTTCCATCAAAGGAGAGTTCACCGTCAGTCGTGGGCAGTTCTGGTCGGAGAGGCACACCCATGCTTTTGATCCGTTCCCGCAGGCTCTCGATCGTCCCGGAAATGGCATATACCCGAATCGCGATCATGCGGTCGTGACAGGCAGTCACTGTCGGGATCGCGATGGTAAACTCCCTTTCGGTCCCCCGTCGGCACCGGAGGATCACGAACCCGTTTTCTGCCGAAATAACTGCCGGCCGCATGGCAGCCATCACAACGTCACCCCAGAGAGAGGTCACTGCCTCGCACAGAGCGTAGTAGAGTTCTTTTACTTCGACCGGGATCCCTGCCGGTTCGACCCGGGCCAAGACGTACCGGCGTTTTTCCCTGAGCGTGGGGGGGCGCGTGCTCATGATATCACCTTTACGGCAACAGCGTCCGGTCCGGTGATCCTGCTGACGCCGGCCAACGCCAGCTCAATATCGGATATATCCATGCCGATTACCGAGCAGAGTCCGGACACCTCCCGGACCGTGCGAAGGCCGAGCACCGACCGGGCAGAGGATGAGATCGTGAGCGGGAACTCGAAACGGTGTTGCAGGACAACCAGATCACGGTACCGGTGGAGCGCCTTCTGGCGGAGGTGTCCCCGGCAGGCGATCAGCACTGAGAGATCGAGATCGACGGCGGTCATGTTATCCGCAGCGATCTTTGCCGTCACGTGATCGAACGCGTACCGGTCTGCTTCATGGATTCCGCGGAGAATGGAGATGGCTTTTGTACCGGCAACGGCACGGTTGAACCCGTTGTCCCCAGCCTGCACGGATATCACCGAGCCGGAGCCGCAAGCTTTCCTGGCCCGTTCCTGAATATCCTTTACTCCGGCATTGGCCAGATGGATACCGGAAAGAATGGTCACGCCATAAATCTCCATGGCAGGAGTGTCTATTGCAACAATACTGTCATAGCCGTACTCACGTGCTTCAAGCGCCAGCCGGCTGACGGATGAGTCACCGGCAGGATACGGGTACACGCAGGCGTCGGTGATCTTCATGAAGATACCATTGCGGGAAAAAAGATAAGGCTATAGGTTATTTGCCCTGGTTCGCATGCGAGCGGATGCTGGGGCGGGTCTTCTCGGTTCCCCGGCCACGGGCACCCATGCCGCGACCGCGGCGACCTGCGGCAGTCTTGCCGCGTTCGGCACGTCCGCGGTGCACAGATCTTGCGATCCATGCGAAGGTGGGATCGTTCCGGATCGCCGGGTGGTGACCATCGACAAGGATGACTTCATAGTATTTCAGTTTCCCGTCCTGTCCGACCCAGTAGGAGTTGAGGGCTTCCATATTCGGGTACCGGCGGGATGCACGTTCCTCCGCGATCCGCTGGAGGCTCTTTGCCGGCGTGATCCGGTTTTTGCCCATGCGTGCCGAGCGGCGTGCGCGGACGTACCGGGAGCGCCGGCGGCCGCCGCGCCGGACCTGCACGCGGACGACTGCAATGCCCTGTTTTGCTTTAAACCCAAGAGCGCGCGCGCGGTCAATCCGGGTGGGGTGGTCGACCCGAATGACACTTCCTTCGCGGCGCCATGCCTGCATCCGGTCCCAGAGCAGGTTCTTTACTTCGCTTGCGTCAGGTTTGTTCCATGCCTCCCTGACATAGGCATACATCGATTTAACCATCGCTTGTAACACCTCAAGGTTCAGCCCGTACGGGCTACATTCCTTTGGAACGGGACGAATCCCGCATTCCTATAATCTTTGGCAGATGGGGTATTAAAGTACACCGGGATTTTGTATGGCTGCCGGTATTCCACTGTCGGGGCAGGATCAACCCTTTTTCTTCTCCACGACCCTGATACCGGTGATATTGGTGACGGGATACTGGCCACGTTCGTCTTTCTCCGCGGACTTCACCATGTCCCAGATGGTGAGGAGTGCGACCGAGACCCCGGTCAGCGCCTCCATCTCGACACCGGTCTTTCCGGAAGACTTCACCCTGACGGTAGACTCGATATACCCGTCACCGTCCGCGAAATCCACGCCGATTGCGCTGATGGGAATCGTGTGGCACATGGGGATGATCCGGGGCGTCTCCTTCACCGCAAGGGTCGCCGCAATCCGGGCGGTGGCAAGGACGTTGCCCTTCACTACCTTTCCTTCCCGGATCGCGGCAAGAGTCGCCGGACGCAGGTAAATCCTGCCGGTGGCCACCGCTTCCCGCAACATGTTCCCCTTTCCGCTGACGTCAACCATCTGCGCCCGGTCGTCAGTTATATGGGTAAACTCCACCATTCACGCACGTCTCCGGAAGAGTTCATGAGGCAGCCGGTCCACGAGGTCCGACGCGAGCATCCCCTCTCCCCGCTCGGCCGCAACCCGTTGTCCTGCAGATCCGGTCGCATACGCAGCGATGCAGGCCGACTCGAAGGCAGGGAGGTGACAGAGCAGTGCCCCCGCAACACCCGCAAGCACATCACCGGTTCCCCCCACGGTCATAGCCGGGTCGCCGGTCCGGTTGAACCGCACCCGGCTGCCATCCGTGATGATGTCGACCGGCCCTTTGAGAAGTACCGTGCCACCCAACCCTGTATCCCGTGCCGCACGTGCGCGCCCGGCCGTATCATCCGGCAACCTTGTGCCGGTAATCCGGGCAAACTCTCCGGCATGCGGCGTGTATATCGTCTCTTTTTGCGCAACCGGCAGCGGGAGCCGGAGAGCATCGGCATCGAAGACTGCCTTTTTGCAGTGTGGCGCGACGGCCAGAACCACTGCATGGCTTTCAGTGCCCAGCCCGTTCCCGCAGATGACGGTATCTGCCTGGTCCGCAAGGGCAATCAGCCGTTCCGTATGCTCTTTTTTGATCGAAGGGCCTTCAAGCCGTTCGAAAATGAGATCTGGCACGGGTTCAAAGACCGGCGATGCGATCCGGACAATATCCGCACCGGCCCGCAGGGCCCCAAGACCGGCGAGATAAGGGGCACCCTGGTACGGTCCGCCACCGATGACCAGCACCTTCCCACCAGCGCCCTTATGGCTCTTTTTGTTCCGTGCATGGATGAGCGTGAGATCGCCAGGCCCGACACTGCACTCGGCCTCGACCGGAATACCGATGTCCATGACCGTAGAACCGCCGACCTTTGCCCGGTGGAAGGCACAGATTCGATCCGCCCGTATGCCGGGCGTCGGGAGATCAGCGGCAATGATCAGTGCCTTTGAGGAATTGGCCATATCAACGCATGTGGCGAGCGGTTCCTGCAGGTGCCCGGAGGCGCCTGTCCCCAGCAGGGCATCGATGATCACGTCCGCGGTGCCAAAGAGCGGTTGAAGGGCCCTTAGATCGTCTATGCAGCTGAAGGGATGGAGCCCAACCCGGCACCGCTTCAGCGCTGCAAGCTGGTGCTCGCAGGATGGGCTGCGCCTGCCAAGATCAAGATAGCAGAGTTCGGTCTCCACCCCTTGCTGCAGGTGGCGGGCGGCGACCATGCCATCGCCGCCGTTGTTCCCCTTTCCGCAGAGAGCCAGCACGCGCCCGGGGCGGGCGGCAAGAACGAGAGCGGCAAGCGAGGTTCCAGCACTCTCCATCAGCTGGAGCTCACTAACGCCAAGGGCGATTGCATTTTTTTCCACTGCACGCATCCGTTCCAGTGTAATGATCCCGGTTTCAAGGAATCCTTCGGTCTGTTCTGGTCGCATTTCCCGTACAATTCATCTGTATAGACTCCTTACATAATATGCGATGGGGTTCTGCGATGATGTAAAAGAGGCAGCAGAGCTGATCACGGCCGCCCGCGAAGTGACCATCATCTCACATATCGATGCGGATGGTATCTCATGCGAGGCGATCCTTTCACAGGCAGTCTCGCGATACGGCATTCCCGTGCGATCTGTTTTTGTCCGGCAGCTTGAGCCGCTCACGATGCCACAGGTGCCGTCGGATCCATCATTCAAGATTTTCTGCGATCTCGGGGCAGGACAGCAGAACCTGCTCGAAGAGCGCGGGCTTCGGGAAAACGAGGTGCTGATAGTCGATCATCATGTCAGCCAGCCGTGCTCCCGGGATTACCCTCAGACCAACTGCCTGCCATACGGGCACAACCGGATGAGCGCAGCCGGGATCTCTTATCTCATCGCAAAGGAAATGGATGCCGCAAACATCGATCTTGCCGGAATCGCGGTGATCGGCAACGTCGGGGACATGATGGCACGGGAGACCTGCGGCCTCGTGGGACCGGCCCGGAAAGTGATCGTGGAGGACGGTATCCGGCACCGGTCGCTCGAGGTATGCAAAAAAGATCTCAATTGTTACGGGACCTCGACACGGCCGGTCTACCTCTCGCTCGCATATAACGATGACCCGTTCATCCGGGGGATCAGCAATAACCCTGAAGGGGCAAAGCAGTTTCTGAAACGGCTGGGCATCCGGCAGCAGACTCCGGATGGGCGGTGGCTGGTCTGGGAGGAACTCTCGGCCCTGGACCGGCGGACGATCATCTCCGCGCTTGCCGAGCAGCTGATTGCAAATGGCGAGAAGGTCGACCGGCTCCTCGCCGAGACCTACCGGTTCCCCGGGGAGATCCCTCGTACGCCCCTCCGCAATGCACAGGAATATGCAACCCTCCTGAATGCCTGCGGGCGGTGGACAAAACCGGCGGTCGGCAGCGCGATCCTCAAAGGCGATCGGGGTACCGCGTACCGCGAGGCGGAGCATATGCTGAACAACCACCGGGCGATCATCCGGAACCTGCTCCAGTTTATCATCGAGACCGGTGTCGTGGAGCTCGAGAACCTCCAGTACCTCCATGTCGGCGGGAGATACCCGGATACGATCGTCGGGATCGGGGCGGGTATGGCGCTTTCGAAGCTGAACAGCAGCAAACCCATCCTGATCATGTGCGAAGTGCCTGAAGACCCCCGCCTCACCAAGGTCTCAATGCGCACGACCGAGCGCGTTGTAGGTCAGGGAATCGACCTCCAGCAGGCAGTCAGCGACGCTTCTGCAGAATACGGCGGCGGCGGAGGAGGCCACCGGATAGCGGCAGGGGCGTTCATCCCGAAATCGGCAGAACAGGAGTTTATCAACCGTGTCGACCGGATACTCGGAGAACAAATCGCTACGAAGGATTCAGGTCATCGCTGATTACCAGTTCGGTGCGCTTGTCGGGACCGGGCTCTTTCCGGAAGGATGCGAGTTTATCCTCTCGACAACCGGCCGGATCCGCCAGATATTGTATGGGGGTGTGCGCTTGGCCACCCTCCGTGCATCGGACGGACGACTGACGCTTGGCATCGAGGGCGCACGGCTCCTCAAAACATTACTTCCCGCCCCCGGCTACCGGGTGATAATCCGGGACGATGTAGCGGAGTTTGTGGCGCAGGGAAAAAATGCGTTTGCCCGGCATGTCGTTGCCGCGGATCCGGAGATCCGCGCTGGCGACGAGGTACTGGTGGTTGCGGAGGGTGACCGGCTTGTTGCCTGCGGCGCTGCGCAGATTTCAGGAATGGAGATGCTTGCATTTAATTATGGAGTAGCCGTAAAAGTACGGCAGGGGAGTGTCAGACATGCTTCCGGGAAATATCAACCCGCGCCAGATGAAGGCGATGATGAAGAAGCTCGGCATGCAGGTCGAGCCGATTGAAGACGTCGAAAATATCACCATTAAGACGCCGAAAGGGAATTACGTTTTTGACAACGCGGAAGTGACTGCGATGACCATGCAGGGCGTTACAACCTACCAGATCACCGGCCAGCCACGGTTCGAGGAGGCGGCTGTTTCGATCCCGGATGAAGATGTTACCATGGTTGCGGCGCAGGCCGGGGTTTCCCCGGAAAAGGCTAAAGAAACGCTCGTCGCTACCAAAGGCGATATTGCAGAAGCGATTCTGCGGCTCTCCGGGCCATGATCGAAACTGGAGACCGCGTCCTCCTTGTTGGTGAGGGACGGGAATTTTTTGTCCGGGCCGGTGCAGGGACGTTTTCCACCGATAAAGGCAAGCTGGATCTCGTCCGGCTCGTTGGCGCCACTCCCGGGGACATTATCGCTACGCATAATGGTGCTCCGTTTACGGTACGGATCCCCCGCCCGCCCGATTTTTTTGCCCACGGTAAACGATCCGGCGCCCCGATGCTTCCCAAGGATATCGGTCTTGTTATAGCCTACACCGGCATGAACCACCGGGACGACGTTCTTGATGCGGGCACCGGTAGCGGTATCTCGGCGATCTATTTCGGTGGGATCGCACGGAGTGTCAAGACCTACGAGAGCCGCGAAGAATTTTCCCGGCTCGCGGAAAAAAATATCCGTGAAGCGAAGCTGGACACGGTCGAGGTGATCGCGGCTGATGTACTGACCGCATCCGGGTATTTTGATGTGGTGCATCTGGACATGCAGATTGGACCGGATCACGTTGCCTTCGCACACGATCACCTCAGAGCCGGGGGATATCTTGCCTGCTACACGCCATTTTTGGAGCAGATGGCGCTCGTTGTCGATGCGGCGCAGGAGCGGTTTGTTGAAGTTCATACCCATGAGATGATCGAACGGGAGATGACCCGCTCAAAACGCGGGACGCGGCCGTCGACAAGTATCTGCCACTCAGGCTATATCACGATCGCGAGGAAATAGAAGCCGGCGTTACCTGGAAGGAAAGCCGGATAGCCGAAAGGCGCCATCGCGACGTGTGCAGTAAGCTCTCGCGGGAAGAATCCTGATAGCATCGGTCCTGACTGTCTGATAGTTGCCGATTTTTGAAAAAAAATTATTCAAACAACCGATAGTTCGGCGCTTCATCGGTGATCAGGATGTTATGCGGGTGGCTTTCAGTCATTCCCGCATGGGTGATGCGGACAAATTTTGCCTTGCTTCGCATCTCGGCAATCGTCGCCGAGCCGGTGTAACCCATCGCTGATTTGAGCCCGCCGACGAGCTGGTAGATCACTTCTCCCACACGTCCGACATAGGGCGTGACCCCTTCAACTCCTTCAGGGACAAACTTCGTACTTCCGATTCCCTTCTTCTGAAAATACCGGTCGCTTGATTCACCGGTGCTCATCACGCCGAGCGACCCCATACCACGGTACTGCTTGTAGCGCCGGCCCTTGATGGTGATCACTTTGCCCGGCGCTTCATCGGTGCCAGCAAACATGCTGCCCATCATTACCGTGTCGGCACCTGCGGCAATCGCCTTTGCCACGTCACCGGAGAAACGCACGCCGCCATCGGCAATGATCGCAACGCCCGATCCGGACACAGCATCTGCTACCTGTGAAATGGCCGTGATCTGGGGGACGCCAGTTCCGGCGACGATACGGGTTGTGCAGATAGAACCGGGACCGATTCCGACCTTAATCCCATCGACATTGGTATCGAGCAACGCCTCTGCCCCTTTCGGTGTGGCGATGTTGCCGGCTATAACATCTGCCTTTGTGCTTCCCTTGATATCCCTGACCGCAGCCACAACCTTCATGTTGTGCGCGTGGGCGCAGTCAACCACGAGAACGTCTACGCCATGCTCGTCAAGCATAGTAGCCCGGGCAAAATCGAAGGGGCCGACCGCAGCGGCAACCCGCAGATTTCCTTTGGCATCCCTTGTAGCCCTCGGGTACTGGCGCTTCTCGAGAATGTCCTGCATAGTGATGATGCCGATCAGCTTGCCGTGATAGTCCACCACCGGCAGGCGCTCGACCTTGTTGGTGTACATGATCTCGAGTGCCTTCTCCGCCGTGATGTCCTCATCGGCGGTGATCGGCTTCTTGGTCATGATCGACTTGATGCTCTCTTCACCGCGCCGGGAGACGATCGCACGCACATCTCGGCGGCTAACAATCCCGATAATCCGACCCTTGTCGACAACCGGCACGCCACCAATGCTGTATTGGTTCATCAGGCGCTCAGCATCGGAAACCGTAGCGCTCTCCTCAACGTACAGGACATCACGTTCGATCAGTTCCTCCGCCTGCTTGACGATATTGACCTCCTGGAGCTCGCGTTCCGGAGTCATGTTTCTGTGGATGACGCCGATCCCACCCTCGCGCGCGAGCGCGATTGCCATCGTCGATTCGGTCACGGTATCCATCGCCGCAGAAACGAGTGGGATCCTGAGCCCGATATTTTTGGTAAACCTTGCATTCGTGTCCGCCTCGGAAGGTTCGATCCACGATTCCTGCGGCTCCAGCAATACGTCATCGAACGTGAGGGAAAGCGGGACGTCCAGTTTCTCAATATACATATATCACCTTATCCTTGCAAGGGCGGTCTGAATGAGATCCTCGCGGATGGTCGCGTTCCGGTCACCGCCGCAGACCATTCCCCGAACGCCGATGATGTCCGGGTTTATTCTCTTCAGTACATCGATATCTTGAAACTTCAGGGACCCTGCCAACGCCGTGCCGAGGCCCAGATCCCGGTTTTTTTCGGTAAACCTGCCAAGCATCTCTTCATTCATGAATGCAAATGTGCTCATGCCATCCTTGATGCCAGTGTCGACCATGACGAGGTCTGCACCACCAGCAGCAGCGAGCGGGGCAATATCGAACGGGGAAATTGAGTTCATCCGTTTGTAATCAGAATAGCCGGCGATCACGACATATTTCTCCGGGAACTCATCTTTTACCGCTTTCACAACAGCCCCGATCAAGTCCCGGGCTTGTTCTTTTCCACGGAACGCAAGCCCGATCTTCACATAGTCAGCGCCGGCGCAGGCAGCGCCGTAAGCAGCCAGTGCCGCACTGCCAGGTTTATACGGGAAATCACCGATTGCAGCGCTCACCGGTTTTTTTGCAAATGCCTTTATCCCGCGGATCACCCAAGGAAAGTTGGCGCCGAGTGAGCCCTCCGAAGGTCTTTTAACGTCAATTATATCGGCAGCAACAGAATGTCTCGCCTCATCGATAGAGCTTGGGCTGACCAACAATTGCATAACGTTTAATGATCTTTTATCCTAATAATGAATAAATGAAAGTATACTTTCAAATATCTATTAAGATAAGGTCATCCCTCCTTTTTCACATAGTATGAATGCTAGAGATTAAGGACTTTTCCTTCTGACGTTCATTTCAATAAAAAGGAGTTTCAACCTTAATTTCGCGAAGTTTTTTTATTAAGTTTTACCGATGAACTCAAAAACGAGTTTTTCTTTTATAAAACGCACACCATCCGGGCCACGGCATTATCCAAGCACGGTCAAAGAAGGGGATCATGGTAACTCTATGGTGCACGGAGAAAAATTCTATATTTGAACTGATGAAGAACCCTGATCCTGAGCACTTCAATACCACTCTGGTACCTTGCAAAGGATCGACCTGCCAGCGATGAAATGATGGCCGGTGGTTTGCACTCATTAGAGTGGGGAAGGAGGGCATGGGGATTATTAAACAATATTGACTAAAACAAAAAGATAGCGATTTATAAATAAAAACGACTTTATTTTTATATTGGTGGACGATGGGCATTAGAACTATTTTTTCCGGATCCGTGCATTTTACCCGTGCAACGCTGGTGGACAAATGGTCACGGTGGCTGATCTTCATCGTGCTCGGCCTGCCTTGGCTGGCATTATACTACATTATTGATGCTGACAAAATCATCGACGGCACCACTATCCACTGGGAGCTTGTGCCCTGGGTCCCGGTTGCCGTACTCGCCATCGCCGGTATCATCTGTTCATTTTTTGTTTCCGGCTACCTTGTGAGACTCCTTCGGGGTGGGACGACACCTCCTGAGTTTGATGACTGGCCCCATCTTGCAGCTGACGGGATTAAGCTGGATATTGTTATCCTGTTGTGGCTTGTCCCGGTGCTGGTTATAATAGTCTTTCCTGCTATCCTTCTGTTTGGCGGGATATTGACTGGAGGATCGCTTGGGGGGTTTTTAGGGCTCATTTTCCTGTTACCCGTCCTTATTATCATTGCCTTGGTAGTTCTGGTTCTTACTGCGCTGTATGGGATTATCGGGATCATCCGGTTTGCGCGGACCGGGAGCATCCGGGAAGGTTTTGCCCTTTCTGTAATCGGGTCGACCATCGCCCGGATTGGGCGGATAACCTATATTGTATCTCTCGTAATTCTTCTGGTCGTTGGGATTCTCTTTTCCCTCGTCGCCGGTGCCTTGTTCCTGATCCCCTATGCCGGAAAGGTCCTTGCGGCATGTCTCGCGCCATTCCTCACCGTGTTCCAGTACCGGGTCCTTGCGAGGATCTATGATTCGCAGGAATCCGTCCCGGTGCCACAATCTTTTGAGGTCACTTCCGGTAACGGCCTGCCGCAAACCACTGGTGCTTCATGGAAGGATATTCTCAAATGGGGCTGCGTGCTGGTTATTATTCTTGCGATCATTTTTCTGCCGCTGTACCTCCTGCTTGGTTCCACATTCTTCTCCTTACCTTCCATGACCGCGGCTGAACTCGGACAAGCGCAAAATGACGACATCAGCATCTATGGCAATAACACCTTCTTTGCCTATCCTCAGTTTACCCATGACGGGAACTCGATTGTCTACATTGCAACCACTCGCCTTGCTAACAGTTCTAACTTGGAGAGCGACATCTGGATCATGAACCGGACCGGTAACTACCAGACTCAGGTCACCCATGTGGGTGATATCAAGAAGGTCTTCCTTGACCCGGTGTCTGACAAAATGGCGTACAATCGGTACGAGAACGGGAACCTGTCTCTCTATATCCGGAATGATATTGCATCGCCCGCGGTCCAGATCGACGCTCCGCTGCCGTTCATGTATTTCTCCTCTTGGAGCCCCGACGGGAAGCGGTTTGCCGCGACAGGGCTTAACCTGTTGGATTCCGATTATATGACCACTTTGCCGGACGGAGAGAATGTCCCAACAACAGGTACTGAATGGAGCTGGCTCTTTGTCATGAACGCAGACGGGAGCGCCCCCCAAGAGTTAGCAAAGGTCAGTACAGGACAGTTTGATATAAGTACAGAATCCTCATGGAGCCCCAACGGGACCATGCTGGTCGCTCCCTTGTATTCACCCGGCAATTTCGGTCTTGGTGTCATTGAAACTACAACGGGATCCATCGTGCAGATTACCCGTGGTGTGGATCAGTCTATCCAGAAGATTACCCGGCGCGAAGATACCTATCCTCGTTGGAGCCCGGACGGCAACTGGATCGCGTTTATCCGTGAAGGTGATGTTTACTTAGTAAAGCCGGACGGCACCAATCTGCAGAACCTCACCGCGGACGGCACCATCAATGCCCTCGCGTGGAGCCCTGACTCTTCACGCCTTGCCTTTTCAGCGGATCATTATCTTGGGGTCATCAATCCTGATGGAAGCAACCTCATCCGGATTGCCAATATCCAGCCCGGGCCCGTATCGTGGAACCCGGATGAACAAACTCTAGTGTATTGTCCGGGTATAGGAGTGAGGATCCGGATCATGGCCCTCACCCCTGGTGTTATAAAAATGGGCGAGTTTGAAACAAACCAGCTGGAAGCGACGGCGAGGGCCATGGGGACACCCCTAGGATCTTCCTCATCGGTTTTACAGACACCCGTAGAACCCTCCCCATTGGCTTTACAGACACCCCCACCCTCTAATCAAACGAAAACAGAATGGGTTTATAACCCCAAAACAGGGAGTTATGTACAAACAGTTGTCCCGGTAACAACGACCATATAACGCCAAATTTTTTCGATAAAGTAAAAATAAAATGTGTTCGGATTTTTGCCGTTCTAGGAGCAAAAAAAAATACCATACAGTAAATTGAGGTTTTCTGTGTGTTTGTTCAAAATAATACATTGTTAACAGTGAATCATTGTAAAAGATATATAGGCTATTTCATCGAATAAATTACTCTAATAGTGATTGTGTTGTCGATGGAACTGGTGCTTGCGATGGATTTGCGGCGCAATCTGGTCGTACATGGGAGATCCGGCAATAGATTGACATACAAACCGCTTGACTGGGGCTATCCTCCGACGACAGAACCGCTGGGTTTCGTGAAAGCCATAGCGCCGAAATATCTCTACATCGCAGATCTTGACCGGATCGAGGGGGCCGGCTCGCACGATGCAGTTGTCCGTACGTGTTCAGAGATTGTTGCCCGTTGCCATGTCGACCGTGGTTGCCGTTCGCCAGATGACATGCTGGCCGGGGATCGCATCACAAACGTCGTCGGTACTGAGACCGGTGGCAGCGATCTCTCGCGGTATCATGGTGGCGTGCTGAGCATTGACGTAAAGGACGGGCGTGTGATTCCGTCCGGGGCCGATCCGGTCCGGATGCTCCGGTCTGCACGCGGCTGGCATTTTGAGGGATGTATCCTCCTGAACCTTGGTGCTGTGGGAACGGAGAGCGGCACGGATCCGCAGACACTTGGGGAATGGAGAGATGCTTACGACAAACACCTGCTCTACGGAGGGGGAGTGGCAGACGCAAGGGATCTCGACCACATCCATGACGCAGGGTTTGATGGTGCCATTATCGCGACCGCCCTGCACAAGGGCACTGTTCCGATAGATTGGATCAGGAGGGGAGTATTCTGTTAGTCACGCTGGAGGGGATTGATGGGACCGGCAAAAGCACGCTTCTTAACGGGCTTAGGGATCTGCTCGCCGATCTCGATCCGGTCTTAACCCGAGAACCTGGTGCCACGTGGGTCGGTGATGCGGTCCGTCGGGCGATTGCAGAGCAGATCGATCCCATCACCGAAGCCACTCTTTTTATTGCCGATCACGCCGCTAATCTCGCGACTGTCGTACGGCCGGCGCTTGCAAGCGGCAGGCTTGTCATCTCCGATCGCTACACGGATAGCCGGTTTGCCTACCAGTCAGTCACCCTTGCAGGGATCCTGCCGGATCCATTGGGTTGGCTTAAAGCAATGCACAACGGCTGGTCAATTGTCCCGGACAAAACATTCCTGCTCGTGCTCCCGGTCGATGATATCCTCGTACGCCTTGCCACAAAGACCGGGCGGGAGCACTTCGAAAAACGCGATGTTCTCGAAAAAGTACAGAATAATTATCTGGAATATGCGCGTTCCGAACCGACCAGGTTTGTAATTCTCGATGCAGGAAAAGATAAGGACGAAATAGCCGCGTTCGTCGCTGATGCGATCAGGCTGGCTTTGCAATCGTCACGAGCACCTCGCCGACACTGACGACCTCTACCTGTGCCCCTTCTTCCATAACAGAGTACTTCAGTGTAAACGCGTTGTCTGGAATGTCAACGTCAGTACCGTCAAGCCTGACCGATTTTGGCGGGTGCTCCAGATCTTCCGGCGATAACGCCCGGATCGCGTCCATGAATGCTTTGGCCTGTTTGCGGAATGTAGGGCCGACGATCGCCCGGTTGAATTCAATACCTGAAACCATCCGTTCGAGCTGTGCCATATCCGTGCGCCAGCGGACATCAGCATTGAGGGTGCGCCCGGTATCACCTTCGTCGTTAATCGTATGCGGTGCGTACACGGTTACTTTCCCGAGCGGAGCGTTCAGGGCACGACCTGTGTCATGCTTGTATTTACGCACCGCCGAAACCACCTGCACGAGCACGTCTCCTTCAAGACGTGCCGCATCATCGTCATACGTGAACGAGACCCATGGCTGCTCATGAACGCTGCCGCATCCGAGGTACGAGTAACACTCCTCGGCAAAATACGGCGTAAAGGGTGCCAGCAGCCGGCAGAGCGCATCGTACGCGGTGTGCAGCACGAGACAGGCACTGTTTCGTGACGTATCATTTGCATAGAGCCGGCCTTTTGCCAGTTCGATATAATTGTCGGCCAACACCTCCCATGCGAACTCGCGGATGGCCTTGAGCGCGATATCAAACTGATACCGCTCCATCGCACTGCTCACAGCAAAGATTGTATCAGAGAGTCGTACCAGGAGCCAGCGATCGGCAAGCGCGGTGACCCGGGCATCCCGGTCAAGTCCCTCTTTTTCGAGCTGCATAAGGGAAAACCGCGCGATGTTCCATATCTTGGTCTGGAACCTGGACGCGGCAATCACATCGTTCCAGTTGAACATGATGTCCGAACCGGTCGCCGCTCCAGATGCCGCCCATTGCCGGAGCGCGTCGGCGCCGTATTTGCCAAGGATATCTTCCGGCAAAATGATATTGCCCCGGCTCTTACTCATCTTGAAACCGTCCTCTCCAAGCACCATCCCGTTAACGAGGATCTCCTCCCAAGGTTTCATGCCGGTAAGCGCAATGGAGCGGAGGATAGAGTAGAACGCCCAGGTTCTGATGATATCGTGACCCTGCGGGCGGATCTGCGCCGGGAAGATCGCCGGCTTCCCGCTGCCATTCCATCCAGTCACATTGAGGACGGAGATCGAGGAGTCCATCCAGGTATCTAGCACGTCTTCTTCCGGCACGAACCTGTTGCCCCCGCATTTCGGGCAGGAGTGATTGGGTGTTGTAAGTGTCGGATCGCAGGGCAGGTCGTTTTCGTCCGGCACTACCATCTCCCCGCATTTTTTACAGAACCAGACCGGGATAGGCGTCGCAAAGACACGCTGCCGAGATATGCACCAGTCCCACTCCATCTGATCTACCCAGTTCTCCATCCGCAGGAGCATGTGTTCCGGGTACCATCTGATCTGGTGGGCGGCGTTTCGAATCTCGTCCGGTTTGATTTTCACGAACCACTGCCGCTCAGATAGGATCTCGATGGGCGTTTTACACCGCCAGCAGGTACCGACCCGCTGTTCAAGATTCTCCTGCCTTCTGAGGATGCCGCTCGCGTTCATGTCAGCAAGGATCGCGGTGCGGCACTCACTCGTGTTCATGCCCTTGTATTTCCCGGCAATCTCGGTCATCCGGCCCCGGCGATCGATCGCTTTCCTGAGAGCAAGATGGTGCTGTTTCCACCAGTGGACATCCTGTTTATCACCAAATGTACAGATCATAACGGCACCGGAGCCAAATGCCGGGTCAACGGCTTCATCCTTCACGACCGGAACGTCATGACCAAAAAGCGGGACCTTCATTGTTTTTCCATGGAGCCGCTGGAAACGCCCATCACCAGGATGTACGGCAACCGCGACGCAGGCAGCAAGCAGCTCGGGCCGCGTGGTTGCGATTTCTACGCCATCGAAATCGAAATAGTTGAGCTGCGTCCCCCGGTCTTCGTACGTGACCTCTGCAAACGCGATCGCCGTCTCGCATCGGGTGCAGTAGTTCACCGGGTGCTCGCTCTGATAGATGTAGCCCGATTTCAACATCCGCAGGAATGAGAGTTGGGTCTTTGAATAATATGCCGGCATCATCGTGATGTATTCATTGCTCCAATCCGTGGAGAATGCCATGCGGCGGAGTGTAAGCCGCATCTGGCCGATATTTTTTATCGTAAGCTCGCGGCACATCCTGCGGAATTCTTCGCGGGAGACATCGTTCTTGGTGATGTGATTGAGCTCCTCAACCTTCACTTCCGTGGGGAGCCCATGGCAGTCCCAACCCTGCGGAAACATCACGTTGTATCCTTTCATCCGCTTGTATCGGGCGAGGAAATCGATATAGCACCAGTTCAATGCATTGCCGATATGGAAATTGCCTGTCGGGTAAGGGGGAGGGGTATCGATCACGAACTGTGGTTTGTCCGATGTCCGGTCAAAGTAGTGGTCTTCATCTCGCCAGGAATGTCGCCAGCGTTCCTCCACTTCGGCAAAATCATAATTCTTTGGCAACTGATCTGATGACACCATTCCGTTCACGTTTGGTCGTTACATAAAATATAGTAATCGTATCGGTTTTACCTCTTCCCGCTCTGGATAGAGAGGGGATATGAAAAATACGATAAGACTCTTGACCGTTGAGGACACATAGCTGACCAATGGAAAAACAACGCGGTTTGGGCTATGCAGCGGCACTTGCCGGGGGTGCGATCCTTATCGGTCCCTACCTGAAGCCGCCATGGCTGATGGCCCTGATTATCATACTCTATTCTCTCATTCTCCTCCGGTTTTTTGATACCAGATATCTCACATATACCTTTTGTATCCTTGCCGCCTTGTACGGTGTCGGTCTCCTCCCGTTCCTTGTCCTCGCTACCACGCTGGCAATGCTCGCGCTCGGTGAGCTGGTCTTCCAGACAGGAGCCGACGATCTCAATACCTACCTCTATTATATCATCTCTACCGCCTGGGCTGGCGTGCTGGTCATGGTCTACCTCGGGGAACGAGCGCTGCTCATGGTCGTTATCGGCATCATTGCGGCTGTGCTCATGAAGGTCATCCTCCTGAAATACGAGGACTCACTCCTGCTCGAAGGGGTCGGTATCGCGATGACGATGTATCTGATTGATGAACTCAATTATAAAGCCGATCTTCAGATCGTGGTAATCGCGGTTATCATTGCTTTCACATTTGGTTATTTCGCCTTCCGGTTCAGAACCGCCGACCTTTCTGGTCTTTTTTCAGCGGCAATGATCGGGATTATTCTCATGGTATTTGCGGATGCCCGATGGTTCATTATCATGCTCGCATTTTTCATCCTTGGGTCGGTCTGCACCCGATACAAGTACGATTACAAAAAACGGATCGGTGTCGAGCAGGGCCAGAGCGGGGCGCGGGGGTACCGTAATGTCTTTGCCAATGGCATATTCGCTGCCGCAGCGGCTGTGCTCTACGGCGTCTTTGACCAGCCGGTCTTTATTGTGTTGTATGTCGGCTGTGTGGCAACCGCAGCGGCAGACACGATAGCAAGTGAGATCGGGGTGACCGGCGGGATACCCTACATGATTACGACACTTGAAAAGGTGCCGATTGGAACAAATGGCGGAGTGACCATAACCGGTGAACTGGTTGCAATTCTCGGTGGTTTTCTCGTCGCGATGGTCGCTCTGGCCTTAAATGTTGTTACCCCGGTTATGGTGATCATATGCACGCTTGCGGGATTTGTCGGCACCAATATCGACAGCCTTATCGGTGCGACGCTGGAAAACCGGGGATTTCTTGGTAATGCGGGCACTAACCTTCTTGCAACGATCGGTGGCGGCGTATTCGCGATTGTGCTGTACCTGCTGGTGCATCACTAAATGATAAACGGCGGCACTTCATGCAGGGTTTATCCCCTCTGACATGCCATGATCTCAACTGGCATCCACGCCAGGAAAATGCTTTAATATTTATACCAACGGCCTTTGCTGTCATATTCTCCAGTCTGCAGTATGGGCGGAGCCGCCATATCTGAGAGTTTCCGGAAAAAGCATGCCTTGTAGGTATAAAGAACGGGGACGGCAAGAAATATACCGAAAAAAAGGATGATCGATGTAACCCACATGCCTCCCGGACCAATCAGTGATGTGAGCTGATCGGGAGTCAGCGCGGTAAGTTGTGTCTCGTTATAGTTCATGATCGGTGCAAGCTGATCATAGAGGGATGCCTCCCAGACTGCCATAAGTGTAAAAAAAATGGCAATGGCAACCGCAGCACTCACAATAAAAAACCCGATCACCTCGCCGACATGGTTGAGTGTAAGGTCAATACTGCGCCGGATCGAATCAAATGCCCTCTGATCTTCGAATACTGCGATAACATCGGCAAAATATGTCAGGAGGAATGTGGGGATCATGATAAAGACAGAGAGCGCAGACAGGACCATGATGTCCGGTGTACCGCCAGTGGCAATGGATGTCGTGATGATAATCAATACAAAGACCAGCATGACCGCAAATATTATAACCATCTGCGGGAGCAGTACCCGGAAATAGTACTTTACCCCTTCTGAGAACAGTGACGCTATTCCCCCCTCATTCTTTTTTATGACGGCAAATATCCCTGCGATAAAAAGGGTGAGAATGAGCCAGCATACAAGCAGAAGCCGGCTGGCAAAGAAGATGCCTGAGATATTATACAGGATCCAGAGAGCCGCGGCAAGCAGACCGGCCACGATGCCCGGGAACCACAGCACAGGTCTTTTTCCAAGGAGGGCAATTGCCTCCTTAAAATCCTCCAGCACCATCGTTACCGGATCCTCGGCATTGCAACGATCTCCCGGACCTGCAGGTCAAAGAAACTGGCCGTGTGAGCCGGACGGATTACGCAGACCGTATCCGCGCCGCTCGCCGTACCGCCGACAGCGATGACCTCCTCTTCAACACCAATAACCCCCTGATCGGCAGCGATCAGCACGCATTCGACGGCAACTTTCAGTCCCACGGCAACGATCCGGCGGAGTGCTTCGGCAATCGCTTCCGTACGGGATCCTCCGCCAACCCGGCTCGAGCGGGAGAGTGCGCGTTCGAGACCGGAGAGTGCATGGGTGCCGGTGACGATCTTCACGCCTTTTTTTATGAGAGTAGCGGCCGTATCAGGGGAAAACTCCCATTCCCCAGGTCTTGCAAACCCGAAGACATGGGTGACAATGACGAGGTTCAGACCCGTGCCGTCCACCACATTGGAAAAAACCATGGCAGTTCTGCCGGAAGAACTTGCGACGACGATGGTTTTCAGCTGCAATTCCTGTGCCCGTTCAACGGCAAACCGGGCTGCGTCCGCCGTATTCTCATCCCCGGGTTTATCGAAATAATAGATATGTCTAGCGATAAACGTCATGCGTATATTTTAATAAGCCGGCATGAAAAACTTTGTCAGATTTTTCATGCGGGCGGGAAAAACCCGGTCCCCCTTTCATGAAAACGGGAATTTATCCCATGCGTCCATCGCCCGGGTTCGCCGGTAATAAAAAACAGAATCGGGTTTGAGGAACCACCCATGATCACTCTTGCTCTCGCAGGCAAACCAAACTGTGGAAAATCGACCTTTTTCAAGGCAGCAACTATGGCAAATGCCGAAATTGCCAATTATCCGTTCACGACTATTAACCCCAACTTCGGCGTCGCGTACGTGAGAACGGAATGCCCATGCCATGGCCTTCACCTTGAATGCGGTCATTGTGTTGACGGAAACCGGTTTGTAGCCGTGAACCTGATCGATGTCGCCGGCCTTGTCCCTGATGCCCACAAGGGCAAGGGACTCGGTAACCAGTTCCTCGATCATCTCCGGCAGGCGGATGCAATCCTGCATGTCGTGGATGCAAGTGGCGGGACAGACAGCGAGGGAAACCCGGTGGGTGCGGGGAACCACGACCCTGCAGAGGATATCAAATTCCTCGGCTTCGAGATGACCATGTGGGTATATGGTATCCTTGAAAAGCATTGGGCGAGGCTGAACCGCCAAGCGCAGGTTAAGGGATCCTCCGTTTACCAAGCAGTCGCGGATGTCTTTACCGGCCTGGGTATCACACCCGAGAACGTCCGCGATACGGAACTTCTGCTCAGGCTCGATCTGGTGCACGCGAGGATGGAGGATCTGATTCCTTTCTGTGCCGAGATCGTGAAGATCTCAAAACCGATGCTGGTTGTCGGGAACAAGATCGATGAAGCCCCCGAGGCGCTCCGGGCAAAACTGGCGCATGAACCGGTGGCTTTTGCCAGCGCCGCCTCGGAGCTTGCGCTCCGCAACGCGGCGGCGGCGCATATCGTGAAGTATCTCCCAGGGGACCCGGGCTTTTCCATCGCCAACGAGGCTGCACTTTCCGCGCCCCAAAAAACCGGGCTCGCACGGATTTCGGTGGTGATGAAGGAGAATGGTGGAACCGGAGTCCAGCAGGCGATCAACCGTGCAGTGTTTGGGCTCCTTGACCGGATTGTCGTGTACCCGGTGGAAGATGAGAACCACTACTGCGACAAGCAGGGAAGAGTGCTGCCGGATGCATTTCTCATGAAACAGGGATCGACACCCCATGACCTCGCTTTCCAGGTGCATACGGATATCGGCCAAGGCTTCCTGTATGCCGTGGATGCCCGCACAAAAATGCGGATCAAGGAAAACCATGAACTCAAAAACGGGGATATTATCAAAATCGTGAGTGCCGCCAGATAGCAGGCGAATCTTGGTTTTATATGACACACGGCATCTCCTTGTCAGACAATCCTGCCGCTCTTGGAGAAAATCTCTTTTTTAATGCTTTTTTTTCCCGCTTAATTCCCGAATTTGCCACAAAGTTTTTAAGCTGATCCCGTCAACAGTGGAATTACCCGACGATGGGAAGGAGGTGGCTTCATTGGGCACCGAGATCTACCAGGCACAAGTAATAAGGAATTTCTTTGATACTATCACCGGTACAGACCGGAACCTCACGCGCATTTCCATGTGCGTTTTGAGCCTCGCGAAACTTCGCATGGAGCCCCCGGAAAAGATAACCACCCTCCTTGACCAGCTCAAAAAGAGCAAGATGCACAAGGAACTTTCGGTCGATATCCTTGACTTCGTATGCGATGCAGCTAATGAGCTCGATATCACGATGGTGCAAACCGCATTCGGGGTGAAGGATATTAAAGGTGTGGCACAGGACTTCAACGCAGTCAGTCTTGACAGCCTGTAACCTTTTTATCTTTTATCCATTTTTTACAGGTTTTTGTTTGTGCCACCATCCTCTATTAAGTTGAAGATATCTTTTTTTGAGCCGGGATCTGGTCTGGTCCCGTTTCCACTTGCTGTATCCGGCCAAATTAGTGAAAAAATAAGAAAAAATGGGGAAGATACCAATTTTTATTCCCAATTAGGTTTATGCGGATAAAAAGGACATGAAATGGTTCGCTGCTTCTGTTGCGGGAGGCAGAAGCAGGGATAGCAGATCCGTTTTATGCTATTCCTAGTGCTTTTTTATATCCGCTTAGCAGTTTGATGATATATTTCCGGTGCTCGTCAAGCGCTTGTTCATCCTCCGGGGAAGTAAGTGTTGCAACCCCGTACAGCAGGATCAGTGCATTATCGAGCTCAAGTGAGCCGAGATCTTCAATACGATCCAGTGGGAGGTTGATGGCGAGATACATATGATCCTCCGGCGGGAACCGGACGGACAGATCCGCCTGTACCTGCGAAATGTCAAGGTCTTCCGCGTTCGCCCTCACGATCATCAGGGCTGTTTTGAGAGCATTCATGCTTCCACCATCCGGCAGGAGTGAGAGGGCAAGCGAGCACTCATTGGAAGCGTTGGAATAGAGCCCGAACTTGAATGCGAGAAATGCCGAAGCTATATCATGGGCTGTTTTTTCAGGTATACCAGAGAAATGTGGTCGTACCCTTTCGATATAGTCTTTGAGAAATTGTTCCATCCGTTCAACGCCTCCCGTGGTGTTTGCAATTATCCCGGTCATCTGCCGGACCTGGCCGCAGCGCGTATGCAATCATTATCTATTAGTACGTGTACACAAATCCGAGATGAATATATCCATTGCACCGGCACCGCGCTTAATCGCGGGTTTATATGGGAACATATGACCAATACCATGTTCACAAGCATATGGGCGCAGTGATTTTTTCCGATGTGCATGCTGATGCGGAGGCGGTAGCGGCACTTGCTTCCTGCATCCGCGATCCGTCATTTCCTGCGGCCTTCGGGCCGGTGGAACTGATCGTGAATCTTGGTGATATCCTGCACCGTGGCAATCATCCAAAAGAAGCGCTCGAAGTCATCCTAGAACTCTCGCGCGAATTCCGGCTTGTCTCCGTGCTCGGCAACCATGACCATGCCTTCCTGAATGGCATCCCTGTTTCCGGTAGCGATGAAGCAAGTGCGTCCCATCACGACCAGCTGCGCGGCTCGACCCTGCTTTCGATCTTTCACGAAATGCCGATGGAATGGGTTAATGACGGGATGCTATTTGTCCATGGCGGACCGCTCGATCTGGGTCCCCAGACCCTCAGGCTCAAGTGCTGGCAGCGTCTTTCCCATACAGCAGGTAATTCGTTGACCGGCTACCATTATACCGCATCGATGGCATTCGAGGTTCTTCTCCAGCGGGGTTTGTCCCACATGGTCTGCGGGCACCAGCACTCCCATGTCTGTTGCAGAAAGACACCTGCCGGTATCCTCCAGTATCCCGTGAGGTTTGCGCCCCTGCACTTACAGACAGAAACGGGCCGGCAGATTGAAACCGCATCGGTTTCACTCGATATGCCGACACTGTTCCGGATCGGCGGTTGCCATGGCGATGAACCGGAATTAGCATATGCGGACAATTTGGTCTTTTCCTTTATCCGGCTTACAAAACATGAAGGGTAGCTTATCTGTATCGGTTTGCGTGCCTTCAGGTATGCGGGGTGATCAAATAATTTTTATAATACTTATCCTTTCTTTATAAACAACGCAGCTATTTTCCAGATAACTTTATATAATGTTACCACAAAGTGGTAATTATGCCTCGTGCAGGCGAGGGACGTTCGATCCGGATCGATCCCGAGGTGTATGAGGCTTTGCTAACGCTCAAGCGTGGCAATATGAGCTTCAGTGATGTCATCGCGCAGATGCTCCGCGACTGCTATGGGTGGTCGGATGCCTTCCCGGCCACCCAGAGCGATCTGGAGGATTTTGTCGGGATAGATACCGAGTGATGGCACCAGCCGGGCTGCCGTGCACTCAAACCCCCATCAGCAATACACTCGTCTGGTGTCGGAAATATGAATCGATTGATCGCCGAGGATATAACGGAAGACAAGCTGAACTGGCTTATCGAAAATGTTGAGGATATGTTCACCTTTCCCGAAGATGAGGAAAACGATCAACCCTGAAAACAGGAAAGGCGCCTGGTGTGTTACCCTCCCACCGACGCCTGATCGTCAGTCTGAAGTTGCACCGTCTCCCCAATTATCTCTTCCATTTTTTTTACCAGTTCGTTTCTGAGCTCCGGAATTGACGCAACGGTCTTTTCCCGCCAAAGTGACAACTCCTGCTGGCTCTGCTCCTCACGGGCACGCATCATCTCCAGCTGGACTTTTTCGCGTTCAAGCGCGTTCAATCGGGTTAGAACCGGATGAGAAGCGAGGGCCTGCTCTGCCATTTGGCATTCGGCGCTGAGCTCCCGGTAGCGTTCACTGAGTGCCGCAATATCGGAACAGAATTTCTCCTTATCGGCAAACATGGCCCGTTCATCTTTATTTTTTAACGGGAGCTCGCCCACATCAGTCATTGCCTGCACTACCGGGCACGCGGCTGCGAGGGCTGCAGTAATTATCTCTTGCTCAACGACTTCATGGTCAGAAAGGACATTCATCGCATTTTTAAGGATGTTCTTTTCTTTGGAAAGATGCTTCCGGATTGCGATCTTTTCCGCTTTACGGAATACGTGTGCGGCCGTCATAGAGAGCGAGGCATAAGATCGCAAGATCTCTTCGCGCCGCTCCACCAGCTCAGCGCACCGCGCCTGCTGCCCTTCAAGAGATTTTGTGGAACCATCGCGCGAAATCCGATCCATTTCTGCCGTGATCTCGCGGGTGCGGTTTTCGGCCTCGTGAATGCGGGTCCTCGTACGGTTCTCCTTTTCAGTTGCCTTTTTCAGATCTCTTTTGACTTCGGCAAGCGCTGAGCAGGTCTTCCGGGCTGCACTTATTGCCTCTCTCCCTTTTTTGTACCGGGTCAGTGCTCCTGTCATCGCATTGACCTCCCGCCCGATCGCGTCGATGCCTGCATCTATTGCTTTCATCTCCTGTGGAAAGACCTCCTTGAGATATCTTCCCTGCCCATGGAGGCTGTTGAGACAGATTTTCAGGCAGTCAGCAACCGCAGCATAAAATTCCTCAGTATCTTCCGGGAATTCCTTCGCAAGCGATGTGTTCATCGCCTTTATAAAAAGAGGAACGGAATTTTTCGCAATGCTTCTGATCTTCGGGTGGATCTCAGGATCCTGATCAGCTCCCTTCAGGTCGTTCACGACCAGCTGGAGGTTGGCGATCGCGTTCCGGATATTCCGGACCTGTTCCTCGGTCTCTGCGGTAAACATATCACGGGAATCTTTCTCCCGATCATCCAGCAATCCTAGGATCTGGCCGCTGGTAAGGGTGACGGTTTTTTTGGGCGCTTGGCCGAAAATTGTTTTTAAAAATTTCAGCATATTATGGCACTCCGGCAATTCCCTGCCGTAATATCAAGTTCTTTTATAAGGTGACCGGTTTTACTGCTCGTCCCGCGCGATCTCGCGGAGCCGTTCTACGCCGCCGATTTCGCGGATTACCTTCACGACGGCCGTCGGGACAAGGTCCTCCCACGGCTCTCCATTCATCATTCTGCGTCGGATTTCAGTGCCGCTGTGCCGCTCACGTTCGTACATTGCCGGTGACTGCACGTCAACTCCGGCCTCACGGAAGAGGCGAACCACAAGCGGGTTTGAGGAATAGCAGGTGTCAAACGGCGGGGTCATCGAGCGGACATGCGCCGCCCAAAGCGCATTCCTGCTGATGTCCTCGATGGGGATCACATAGAACGGGCAACCGAGTGATGCGAGTGCCCGGGTAATCATCAGTACCCTCTCTCCTGAGGTAAACGGGTTTTCCGGCGTATGGGAGAGTTGGGCGCTCCCGATTCCAATGATGATCTCATCGACAGACCGGGCGATGCGGTCAAGCACTGATTGGTGCCCATTGTGGTAGGGCTGGAACCTTCCGATATAAAATCCGCGTTTCATGGAGGTACCCCCCGGTGAGCGATGCGGGCGGCAAAGGCACCGGCAATGAACCCGGCATCGATGTTCACGACCGCAATCACCGAACATGACTGGAGCATGCTGGCGAGTGCCGCCCTTCCTTGCCCCATGTAGCCATAGCCTGTGCTGACCGGCACGCCGATCACCGGCCTGTCTACGAGGCCTGCAACCACGGCCGGGAGTGTCCCTTCCCGGCCTGCGCAGACGATAAAGACATCGGCATCGACCAGCGGTTTCAGTGCCGGGAACAGGCGGTGGATGCCTGCCGCCCCTACATCATATGCAGTCTTCACGCTGCACCCCATTTCTTCGGCAATGACCTTTGCCTCTTCTGCAACGCGGATATCGGAGGTACCCGCCGTTATGATGGCGACGACTCCATCACTCACGTGTGGGGAGTTTTCCTTGAAGAGAATAATTACACGGGCCAAGTCGCGGTATTCCATTCCAATCCCGGTATCCCGGCAGATTGCCCGGACCGCGGCTTCCTGTTCAGCGTTCACGCGCGTGATAACACAGCGCCCGGCAGATTCTGTCTGCCTGATGGCGATCTCGGCAAGGCGCGTTGGATCTTTCCCTTCGGCCAGTACGACCTCCGGCATCCCGCACCGGACCGCCCGACCGAGATCGAGACAGGCAAAATCGCCTACCTGTTCGAGACGGAGGCCTTCAATCTCGCAGGCGGCCTCGTCACGGGAGATCTCGCCGTTCCGGTACCGGTCGAGCACCCGGGAAAGCATTGGGTTTGCATGCATACGTGTGATAATACAGATATGGAGAGGCGTATAATAAGATAGTTCATTGCCATGTCGTACCTTATCTGGGTTGCCGGTTTCGGTGCCGTAGCCGTGATCTTTCTCTGGCTCCGGGACGCGCGGATCTTTTACCGGACCGGGCTTCCCGGCTACCGGAAAGCGGCATACCAAGGTGTCCTTTTTGGTGCTCTGGGAACGCTTGGTGTTGAGTGCGCTCTGGCGGATCTCGAGCTACCAGGTCTCGGTCTCATCCTTGCGGCGCTCTACTTGCAAGGCAGGATTGCGCGTGAGAAGATCTGGGAGAGTGAGAGTACGGTCGAGCGGTTGTTTGGCAGCACCACGCGACCAAGGGCGAATAAGAAATAATGGTGCGGCGACCAATACAGATAGGGATTTTCATTATGCTCCAGAAACCGCGGGGTACACGGGATTTTTTACCGGATGAGATGGAGGCGCGGCGAAGTATCGAAACGAAGCTGCGCGGGATCGCACGCTGCTGGGGATACCGCGAGGTCTGCACGCCTGAGTTCGAGAACCTTGACCTCTTCACGATGCGATCCGGCGAAGGGATCATCGATGAAATGTATGTCTTTGAGGACAAGGGGGGACGAAAGCTTGCCCTGCGCCCGGAGATCACCGCAGCCGTAATCCGAATGTACATCAATGAGGCCTGCGTCGCCCCCAAACCCATCCGCTGGTGTTACTTTGCCGACTGTTTCCGGTACGAGCGCCCGCAGAAAGGGCGGTACCGTCAGTTCTGGCAGTTTGGCGTGGAGCTTATCGGCGCGGATACGGCTACGGCCGATGCAGAGGTAATTGCGCTTGCCGCTGATATGCTCGATATGACTGGCGTCGCCTATGACCTCAGGGTGGGACACCTCGCATTTTTGAAAAACCTGCTCATAGATCTCGAACCACCGGTGCAACGGAGCGTGATGGCATATCTCGACAAGAAGGACTTTACCGGGCTGGCGGGGGCCCTGAGAGAACTGGGTAAACCTGATCTCGTCCACTCACTCACGGCCCTCGCGGAGTGCCGGACCCTTCGTGAAGCGTTCGAGATTTCCGGTACCGTCCCGGAACGCGAGCGGATCGAACGGACTATCATGATGCTCGATGCCTTTGGCATCCGGTACAGTCTCGACTTTGGGATCGTGCGGGGGCTTGACTATTATACCGGCATGGTCTTTGAAGGGTTTGCCGGAAATCTCGGCGCTGAGAATCAGATCATCGGCGGAGGGGCATACCGGCTTTCCCACCTCTTTGGCGGGGACGACGTCGCATCCTGCGGTTTTGCGATCGGCTTTGACCGGGTGATGGTCTCACTGGGAACCATAGTGTCCCGTAAAGAGACGGTGGTGGCGATTGCCTCTACGAGTGAAGGCAGTATCCGCGTGCCAGACGTCGCCCGTGCATTCCGCGCCGCCGGAATCCGCGTAGAGGTGGACCTCATGGAGCGCGGGCTCGGCGCCCAGCTTGCCCATGCCGCGAAGTCTGCCGACTTTGCCGTGGTAATCGGCAGGAGGGAAGCCGAGGCCGGCGAGGTCACGCTCAAGAACCTTCACACAGGAGAGCAGAAAACTCTCGATTTGGCCGCGGCGATAGCCGAGGTGAACGCATATGGTGCTTGCTGATGAGCTGGCAAAGCAGCAGCGCAGCATCAGTGTCGCAGAATTTTTCGAGAAGAACAAACACCTGCTGGGATTCGATTCACCGACCCGGGGCGTGATCACCACTATCAAGGAGGCGGTGGATAACGCGCTCGATGCCTGCGAGGAGGCGCAGGTGCTGCCCGATATCTACATCAGCATCAAAAAGACCGGCGACGAGATCTTTCGGATCATCGTTGAGGACAATGGCCCCGGCATCGTCCCGGCGCAGGTCCCTTTTGTCTTTGGCAAGCTCCTGTATGGCTCCCGGTTCCACCAGATCCGGCAAACCCGGGGCCAGCAGGGCATCGGGATCTCCGCAGCGGTGCTCTATGCCCAACTGACGAGCGGCCTTCCCACTGTCGTGATATCCCGCACCGGCCCGAAAGAGCTGGCCTGCAGGTTCGAGATCCAGATACGGATCGAGAATAACGAACCCGATATCGTATCGCAGCATCCATTTGAATGGGATCGGATCCACGGAACACGTGTCCAGATCGAGTTCAGGAGCACGATGGCGGCAAAGAAGAAACTCCTCGAATACCTCAAGTACACGTCTGTCGTGAACCCCCATGCACGGTTCCGGGTGGATCTTGACGACGAGTCGTTCACCTTCGAACGGGTGAGCCAGGAGGTAGTTGCCTGCCCGGTCGCCATCCAGCCACACCCGCACGGCATCGAGTTCGGACAGCTCAAACGGATGGCGGCGGCAAGCGACGAGAATCTGATCGATTTCCTCGTGAACGGGTTCTCGCGGGTCGGGAAGAAGACCGCGAAGGAGATGTGCGCGAAGGCCGCGCTCAAGGGTACGGTGAGGGTAAAGGATCTCGCAGCAGAAGACCTCAAATCCCTGCTTGCCGCGATGCAGTCCGTTGCCGTGCCGGCGCCGCCGACCACCCAGTGCCTCTCGCCTATCGGGGAAGATTTGATCCGGCGCGGCCTTGATAAGGAATTCCAGATGGACTTTGTTACAGCGCGCACCCGCCCGAGCTCCGTTTATGCCAGTCACCCGTTTGTCGTTGAGGCGGCTATTGGTTACGGTGGCCGGCTTCCCGCAGAAGGCAATGCGATAATCCTCCGGTTTGCCAACCGTGTCCCGCTCATGTACCAGCAGGGCGCCTGCGCGATCACGCAGTGCGTCACTGACGTGAACTGGAAGGCTTACAACATCACCCAGCAGGGACTCCCTCAGGGGGCGGTCCTGATTCTCGTCCACGTCGCATCCACGAACGTCCCCTTCACCAGCGAGAGCAAGGATGCGATCGCAGGTATCCCGGAGATCGAAAAAGAGATCGTGCTTGCCCTGCAGGATCTCGGGCGTGAGCTCAGGCTCTTTCTCTCCCGGCGCGACCGGAACAAACTGGCCGAGGATCGTGCGCGGGCGGTCTGCGCCATTATCCCGGAACTCGCAGCCAAAGTGAGCGAGATCGTGGAAAAACCGCTGGTGGACACCATCCCTATCGAAGGGAAGCTGATGCGCAAGCTGATCGCAAAGAAGTGGACGCTGGAGGGAAAGGTTACCATCGAGGTGAGCAACTACTCCGGCTACGAAGGAGAGATCTCGGTCTATGACATATCCGCCGATAATGCGGAGGATGCCGTCCCCCGGCCGGACTTCGTGAGTGAGATGGACGGCCAGTTTACCAAGGTCTGGAAACCCGTGGTGTCAACCCGGACTGCATGGCGGGTTTCGTATTCCGGCGCAGGCGGCGGGATGCTGGATATCCGGGGGGTTGAGGACAACAAGAAGATGGTGGTGGATCTCGATGTCTAAAGAAGAGCTTGACCGGCGTTCTATGGCGGCAATGCTTGCCATCGCGTCCGCATGGTACGACCAGATGAAGGCGGGGGAGATACCCTCCATCTCGCTGCCCACCCGGACGAAATACAACATCGAGTACGATGATGCAAGCGAGGTCTGGAAGTACGGCGACAAGGAGAGCACGCGGACTGCAGCGACGGCAAAGAGTGCAACGCACCTGTTGAAGATGGCGTACGTGATAGGTTTTGTAAAGCAGCAGCTGATCGAGAACCGGTCTTCCACGCTAAGGGAGATGTATTACATATCTGAGGGCTGGAAGCGGGCGAAATTTGCCGCGCAGGACGAGAGCAACTTCCTCGTTGAGGACCTGGAGATCATATCCGAGGTGCCGCGCGAGGGGTTCCACCTCCGCCCTGAGGAAGACGGTGCCAGCATCTACGGTCCCATGCGCATCCGGGAGCAGACGCGGCGCGGCCTCAAGACGATCCACTGCCAGGACGACGTGGGTGCTGCGGGATACTCGATCCCGAACAACGTGGAAACTATCGAGTTCGTTGATCACGATGCGAAGTTCGTGATCGCCCTGGAGACCGGCGGCATGTACGACCGGCTGATCGAGAACGGGTTCGACGAGGAGTTCCACGCGATCTTCGTCCACCTCAAGGGCCAGCCGGCCCGGTCGACCCGGCGAATGCTCAACAAGATCAGCACGACCTGGAACCTCCCGATACTGGTCTTTACTGATGGCGATCCGTGGTCGTACCGCATCTATGCCTCGGTTGCCTACGGTGCGATCAAGAGTGCCCACATGTCAGAACTGCTCGCGACACCGAAGGCGCAGTTCCTCGGGCTTCAGCCAAGCGACATCAGGGACTACAACCTGCCATCGGACAAACTCTCCGAAAAAGACGTGGAAGCGCTGAACGCCGAACTGACCGATCCCCGGTTTGCAACCGATTACTGGAAGAAGCAGATCAACCTCCAGCTTGAGATGGGGCTGAAATCAGAACAGCAGGCGTTTGCCGCGCGCGGGCTGGATTTCGTGACGAAAAAGTACCTGCCGGCAAGACTCGCCGACATGGGAATTATCTGACCTGTTCTCAAGAGAATTGCTCTCACCGTGCGGCAGTAAGCATATCTCGCAATGATTCAGCAAACGGGATCTGCGGGCTCCATCCGGTTGTCTTCCGGACACGCCCGATGTCAGCCTGCTGGAACGGAAGAACCAATGAAGGAGATTTTTCCTGAAGTCTGATACGGTAATTATTCCCGGTTATATCCTTGATATCATTGAATATTTCCTGAACCGTATGGGCAGTTCCCGAACCGACATTGAACACCGTTCCTGCGCATTCACCGGCAAAATCCGGATGGGTGAGAATCGCCAAGTACGCTTTCACGGCATCGCGCACGTCAATAAAGTCGCGGGACGAGATTGTCTCCATGAGGTCGAGAGCATCCCTGTGACCACGTTCCATTTCTACGACTTGTTGCACAATCCTCCCGCACACAAGTGAACTCGGTAGGTCTGGCCCGATAAGGTTAAACGGGCGTACGATAACTACCTGTGCGCCATGCACTGCGTGGTACATCAGGGCAAGATGCTCCTGTGCTGCCTTGCTCACGCCGTAATCGGTCAGGGGTTTGAGACAGGAATCTTCTGCAACCGGCTGGTGTCCTGTATAGCCGTATACGGCAGACGAGCTAACCACAAGGACCCGGCAAGCGGGCTGTGATGAGAGTACCGCCTCGAGCAGGTTTCTCGTACCCATCACATTGATTGCGAGCAGATCTTCGAGCGACCCGCGGTTCAGGCCTGCGAGATGCATGATGGCGTCAGGGCGGACCGACCGGATCGTTTCAGCAACCTTCGTGGGATCGGTGAGGTCGGCATTCAGGCAAGTGGCAGAATCGGGAAACCGCCCCCGTGGTTCGGGATTGTGCGTGAGCGCAAAGAGTGCAACGGAAGATTCAGTGGCCAGCTGCCGTACCATCTGCCTTCCAGAAAACCCGGAAGCGCCGGTAACAAGAACCTTCATGGGAGAAACCGGTCTTTGTACCGTTCGAACTCCTCGATCGAGCGGGCATAATCATCGGGACGGCCGATATCAAGCCAATACCCTTTATAGGGGTAACTGAACACATCCACATTCTCACCGGTCAGCGCATACATCAGCTGGTCGAAGCCAAATGGCTCATCCTTCGGGACGAATTCGAGTATTTTTCTTGAGAAGGCATAAATCCCCATGCTGACATCGAAATGATACGTGGGTTTCTCCCTGAAGGCAACAATTTTGTTGTTTCGATCCTTGTCGATGACGCCAAAATCGATTTTGGCATCGCGTTTATACGTTGCAATGGTCGCTACTGCACCACGCTTTACGTGAGCATCCATAAAAGCGGAGAGATCGAGATCGGTCAGGATGTCACCGTTCATGACAAGAAAATTTTCATCAAGATCCGGAATAAGGCGCAGGGGGCCGATCGTCCCGAGCGGTTCGGGTTCATGAGTATACGAAATATCGAGACCGATCGAGCCGCTGCCGCTGAGATAGGCTTGAATCAGCTCGTGGAGATAACCGGTACAGATAGTGATACGGATAAACCCGAAGCGTTTCAGCTGGCGGAGGATGACACCGAGGACGGGGTGATCGCCGATCGGCATCAGCGGCTTGGGAAGAACTGTGGTATACGGGAGGAGCCGGCGCCCCTTTCCCCCTGCAAGGATGACGGCCTGCATGATCTCTCTCCTAAATGTTGTACCGTCCGGGTTTATACGACCTGACATTATCTTTCATCCACCGGATGGTGCGGGCAAGGCCGTCTTCGAGCTGGATCTTCGGTCCCCAGCTGGCAAGCTCGCGGGCAAGGTTGTTGTCGCAGACCAGTTGCATCACCTCGCTCTTCTCCGGCCTAATGCGGGCATCGTCGCATACTATCTTTGCCTTTGGGTTCGCCAGCCGGATGGCCATCTCCGCGAGTTCGCCTATGGTGACACCCTGCCCGGATCCGGTATTGATGGTCTTTCCCACCGTCCTTGTACTTTCGGCAAGTCGGATAAATCCCTGCACCGTATCCGCCACATACGTAAGATCGCGGACCGGATTCAAAGAGCCGAGCCGTACGGTATCCCCGATCAGCGCCTGGGTGATGATGGTCGGGATGACCGCACGGGCGGACTGGCGGGGACCGAACGTGTTGAAGGGCCGGATGGTGGTGACATGGAGGCCAAAGGAACAATAAAAGGACTCTGCGATCTTATCCGCCCCAATCTTGCTGGCAGAATAGGGTGATTGGCCCTGGAGGGGGTGTTTCTCATCGATGGGAGTGTACTGCGCTGTGCCATACACTTCGCTCGTTGAGGTATGAACGACACGGTCTGTTCCGGCATCAAGACAGGCTTGCATGACGTTCAGCGTCCCTTTGATATTCGTATTGACATAGGATTCGGGTGCCGCATAAGAATACGGTATGCCGATGAGCGCAGCAAGGTGGAATACGATATCTTTTTCCGATACGGCCTTTCGAACAAAAAGCGAATCAGTGACATCACCGGCAATGACGGTCATGTTGGATGTCTTTTCATAGTTCTTCCCCTCCAACATTCCCCAATCATTCCGCGCATTGTAATGGACAAAAGCAGTGACGTCTGCTCCCCGGCGAAGTAACTCGTCAACGAGATGGCTCCCGATAAATCCGCCAGCACCGGTAACGAGCACCTGTTTATCCTGCCATTTCATGGTGTGTCCCGTTTATATGTTCTGATGAGGGCCTGATAATCTTTCTCTGCCGCTGCCATCAGGGTGTACCATTGACCATCTTTCTTGATCTTTTCCCGTGCAGCATTTCCTAATGCTAAACCAAGTTGAGGATTCTGTGCCAGAAGAAGGATTTTTTCCGCAAGCTGTCTCGGAGAGCCAGGGGGGATGAGGAGTCCGTTTTTCTGGTTCTCGATCCATTCAGGAATTCCGCCTACTGTCGTTGCAATGCAGGGAAGCGCGCTCGCCATCGCTTCAAGAATGGACACGGGTGTACCATCTGATCGTGAAGTGGTGACAAAGATGTCTGCATTCCGGTAATCTTGCGGGACTTTGCTGAAATGAGTTTTTTGCCGGAATGTGACGACATCTGAAATGCCAAGAGATGCTACAAGATTTCGGATTTTTTGTTCATCCGGCCCCTCGCCTTTGAGTGTGAGGCGAAGTCGGCGCTCTTTCTGGTATGCGATGGCAAATCCTTTCACCAGTGTCTCGGAATCATAGACCGGGTAAAATCCCCGGTTTGAGAAGATCTCGATCGTTAAACTGTCTGTGGCTTTTTTTTCCGATCTTGGTGTGAAGAGATCTGTATCAACGCCAAATGGGAGATAGTGAATTTTTTCTGCGGAAATGTTGAAATCGGAAACAATATGGTTGCTGATATTATGAGATATTGCATAAATGAGATCAGCATATTGGAGAACTTTTTGTGAATAATATCGGATCAAACGGTTTTTTAATGGAAGTATCAAGATGTCATCACCCCATGCGGAGACTATTGACGGTCTGAATCCGAGATTGGGCATGTGGAAACCGTACTTCGCAATAAAATGGGCGTGCATGATATCGGGTTTAATTTTTTTCACGAGGTGCTTTATCGCCATATGGCGGGGGATAAACGAGAGATAGAGATTGTCCCATCTCGATAGAAGGACATGCTCAGTCACTCCATTAATTACAACGTTCATCGGATCATAGGTAATAAGGTGAACATCGTGCCCTCTATGTGCGAAATATTCCGCCCAGCGCTGGGTGTGGGTGCTGCGACCATCGGCGATGAGGAGTATGATCATGGTTTATGGGCTCCTTTGGGAATGTCACTTGTTGATTTTTTTTCAGAAAGAAGGGACAATCTGGACATATCCGTTCTTGCATTGAATGGCGGTCTTATTTCGCTACCCATGTGTTCTTAAACGTTTTGAATGGATCGCTGCGGATCTGTTGATTTAGTTTCAGAAGCACAGCAAAAAAATTGCTGCGCCATTGATACCCATTTCCACCATTGACGTGGGTGTACATCAATAACCTTCCCTTCGGGAAAAGAACAGTGCCCTTACTATCCTGCGGGTGGGGAACCAGATCATCAGCAGTCCCGCAGGCAGAATGACCATGAGATCCCGGAATTTGCTAAACCACTGGGATAAGGAAACGGGTTTTTCCAATGTCCAGCAAGCAAGGGAGAGCCCGGTAAATATGCCGGGGAAGAAGCCGGCCATAGTATCCCCTCGCGTGAAGCCGGCAAACAAGCAGTCGTTTATAAAACGTCGCTGCGCCGCAAGAAACTCCACTGCGTATTGGTCAAAATCTTTTCCCAGATCAAGACGGAGCTGGACAAACATCCTGAGCATATCCAGGTATCCTTGTGGTGACGAGAACAGGAACCGGAACGTTTCCGAGTGCTCCCCCTCCCGGTAAAAGACACAAACTCCGCTCAAAAACGCGATATCATGACTCCGCGCAATTTTAAGCCACTGGTAAAAATCTGATGAATAGGGATATTCAAGACTAAATGGTCCCACTTCTTGGTAAATGTCGCGGAGAACCATAACTGAAGGGCAGATGATATATGAGCGGGCAGAGAGCAGGCGCCTGAATCCTTCCGGCGCCGGGTATATACGATCGGTATCACTGAATGTAATATCTTTTTCAAAACTATCGCTCGTAATACGTGCTCGGGTCGATGTCATTACAACCGATGGGTGCTCTTGGAAAAACCTTACACACTGTGAAGTAAAATCTGGCTCAATATAATCATCCGAGTGGAGGATATGCAGGAATTTGCCGGTTGCCAGCTCAATGCAACGGTTGAAATTCCCAAACATACCCAGATTCCTCTCGTTTTTTACATAAGTAAGTCGCTCATCAACATATGAGGCAACGACAGCAGCAGTATTATCATTGGAATCATTATCAATGACGATTATCTCGATATTCCTGTATGTTTGGCCTAGAGCACTCTCAATAGCCCTGTCGATCATCCCAGCCCGGTTATAGGTTGGAATACAGATGGATACAAGGGGCTCTTCAGGCATGGTTCATTCCTGCGGGTATTGCGTTGAGATAGCACATTGTCCTAATTGTAGTCTGAACTGCATCAGCACCAGTCTTTTTGAAAATAGTCCTTAAACCATACGATGGTTTTATGTATGCCATCATTAATTCCTGTTTCCGGCGCCCAGTGGAGTACTGTTTGTGCTTTTGAAATATCTCCCGAATTATACCAAACTTCGTTCGCCCTGTGTGCAACTGACCCCCAGGGAAGGTTGATATCTGAACCAATGTCCCCCCGTATTTTTTCCACCAATGAACGGATGGAAATCGCCTCACCCGTGCCAACATTAAAGATAGCATGCTCATTTTTGAAAGGATACGATTTCAACACAGCTAGATATGCATTGACAATATCCTCGACATAGACAAAATCCCACTCCTGTTTTCCGGTCGTTAGGTTGGGAGGTGTATTTTTCAGGATACAACCGATAACATACGGGATTAAACGTCGTTCATGATCACCGGGTCCATATGGAGAGAACAGGCGGAGGGTGACACAGGGGAGGCGGAATGCATTAGCATAGTAACTGCAGGCCTCTTCTGCTTGAATCTTGGAGAGTGCGTACAGGTTTTGAGGTTTGATGGCATCCTCTTCTTTAAGGCGCTGTTTTTTCTGTTCGTAGACTGCACACGAACTTGTATTCACAAAGAGTTTTACCGCACCAGACCCTTTTGCTGCTTCCAAAAGATTTATCGTTCCTTTCACATTTGTATCTATCATCACGCCAATCTCATCGCACCTGTGCATAACCGCGTAATATGTCACAAGGTGGATGATGGAATCTGGTTCAAATGCAGAAACTGCAGTTTTAATCTCTTCGTAATTCCGGATATCCCCTTGATAGTAAGAAACACCTTCGATTCTGCCAGTTTTTTGGGATGCTGATTCGGATCGCACCAATGCGCCAACTAAATAGCCTTCAGCCTTCAAACGGGGCACAAGATGCCTTCCGATAAAACCCGTCGCACCGGTGACAAAGATCTTTTTAATCGTCATGATCTGAAGATTCTGGTCTATCCGTGCCGGATATCCCAATTGTACTTGATCCGCTGGTCAAAAGGATCTAACCGTTCGATCTCATCAGGATCATGAGGAATCGTTGAACAGTTTGCCACAATTGATAGTGTGGTTCCCACGCCTTTAAAACCATTCCAGACGAGTGGGGGAATCTGAACAAGGCAATAATTATCAGGTCCAAGGAAAATTTCCTGCAGTTCTCCACTGGTCTTACTTGAATGCCGATCATCATAGAGAACGAGTTTAATAGTTCCGTATGGTACCGCATAATTCAAGGTCATTTTTTTATGAAGATGCCACCCCTTGATTACACCCGGATATATGCAGGAGAAATAGATCTCGCCAAAACTGATAAAATCCGGATCGTCATTTCGTATCATATGCATAATTTTACCACGTTCGTCAAGGATTTGCCGAAGCGGTTTGACTGAAACACCTTCAATCATAGTCAACTCTCCATATATTCAATAATCTGTTGCTTGGTGATAGATTCCGCATTTTCTCCTTCTTTAACAGATTTATACCAGTTTGCTGTCTGCTCAACAGTTTTTTTAAAACCCCATTTGGGATACCAGCCCAGATAGTGATGTGCCTTATCACAGTTCAGATGAAGGAGACCCGCTTCAGGGGGATCATTCTCTCTTTTAGTGATTTTAATTTCCCCGGTACCCCAAAATGATATCAATTCATTGGCAATTTCATTTACGGTATGCATTTCCTGGCTTTCAGGTCCAAAATTATATGATCCTCTAAACTGCTTTGGTTTTTCATATATGCGTGAAGCGAGGAGGAGATAGCCGGACAATGGCTCCAGTACGTGCTGCCAGGGTCTGGTGGCATGGGGATTTCTTAACTCAATAGGTTTATTATTCTCGAGGGCTCTGATGCAATCTGGTACAATCCGATCTGTGGACCAGTCCCCTCCACCTATTACATTTCCTGCCCTGACACTTGCAGCTCCAAATTGAGGTCTATCATTGAAAAAAGATTCCTGATATGCAAAGTATATAATTTCAGCAGCTGCTTTTGAGGCACTGTAGGGATCTTTGCCGCCCAATTCATCGTTCTCACGATACCCCCAGAACCATTCTTTATTTTTATAACATTTATCGGAGGTTATTACAGTAAGAACCTTTACCGATGGAGTAACCCTCACCGCTTCAAGGATATTAACGGTTCCGCTAATATTGGTGTCTAACGTAAGTTTCGGTTCATTATAGGATTTTCTGACGAGAGGCTGGGCTGCGAGATGAAAAACAAATTCTGGTTGAATTTTTTTCATGAAATCCCGGACTTGGGGAAACTTCCTTACATCCCCATCCTTATGACAAATCAGTTTTTCGAGGCCTAAAACAGTGTAATGATCATAGTCTCTCTCCGGAGGCAGGGCAAACCCATATACCTCTGCACCGAGATGATGGAGCCAATACGCCAGCCACGAACCTTTGAAACCGGTGTCTCCGGTTATCAGAACCCTTTTCTTTTGAAAGATTTCGTAACTGGAATTCACCAGATCACCCAAGGAGCTTTCTTTTGTTCATAGAGCTGATTGAGGAGCAGGTATTCCCGTGATGTATCCATCGGTTGCCAGAACCCATCATGCTTAAAGACCGTCATTTCGCCATCTTTTACTAGGTTCCGCAAGGGTTCTTGTTCAAAAACATTGCCTTCTCTATCATCAATGTAATTGAAAATCTCATTCCGGCAGACAAAAAAACCTCCTGATATTCTTCCTCCGGTTGTCTGAGGCTTTTCATTGAACTCTGTGACAAGTCCTTGATTATTGCACTGGAGTTCTCCGAATCTTCCCGGTGGTCTCACACCCGTAACCGTGAGGATTTTTCCATGCGAATTATGAAAGTCAAGCAGTCTTCGAAGGTCAATATTGCCAACTCCGTCTCCATAGGTCAGCATAAAGTTTTTCTCCCCTTTGAAATACTTCATAACGTGTTTTATTCTTGCACCGGTCATTGCATGTTGTCCGGTTTCAGCAAGTGTTACTTTCCAGTTTTCTGCTATCTTTTTGTTATGATATCTAATTGGGGTCTTCCCGCTCATATCTATGGTAAAATCCATTGTGTGGGAACGGTAATTCATAAAAAAATCACGGATGATGTCCCCTTTGTATCCTAAACAGAGCACGAAATGATCATGACCCCATGATGCATAATATTTCATGATATGCCAGAGAATGGGATATTCCCCGATGGGGATCATTGGTTTAGGAATATTTTCTGCCACATCACGAATCCGGGTTCCATACCCCCCGCAAAGAATTATTACTTTCATATTTAGGATGCTCCTTGGAAATAACAAATAAATTCTGACTTTTCATTCACGGTATTTATTCTTTGGCATTATACTCTTAACTTCAATATTTATTTTTATAATATGGTAATACCCTCTTAAAAATAGATTCTGTATTTCTGTAATGCAAAGAATTGATCCAGCTAGACAATTTTCCTTTCGCTCCTCGCTTCTCTTAGTCTTAAATCTCGCCGCTTAAAAACAGGTATCGGTTGTCCTGAGTCGAAGCGGAAAATTCACCGATCTGCTACTCCACAGGTTATTACTCGACCGGTTATTCTCAGCAAATTGCGTTTTCGGATTGTTACGGTATTCTCTCTATCCAGATTAATCCAACCTCGTAAGTCCTATACTTGTAGGCAAATTCGTACACTATAAATTATCATTGCGAAAAATTGCCATTTTCAACATGCCACTTGCGATAATACATCTGTATATATTCTACGCATGGAGCAGCGAACATCATTTTAATAAATGAGTATAAATATTGAAATTTTCTCCGAGAGCATAAAATTTTTTTCCAGTATCGGTGGTCACTCTTTAATATCGAGATTTCAATCGGGATATATATGCCATATTTGAATTGGAAATGATAGAGGAGTTTTTGCAATGGCACAGAATGGTATGCCATTCTGTAATCATCGCTCGGCAGGAGTCTGTTCAAGTTTTTATAATCTTCTTTTTTAAGAGATTTTGTTATGTATTCTTCAAAGAACATTGTCCCTGGGTACGGCTGTGTTACACCCAGTCCCACAATAGTCGGTTTGATATCTTTTAGAAGTTTATCCGTCATCTGGATATCATCTTCGGTTTCTGTAGGGAGATTCAAGAGAATATTCGCAAAAGTACGTATATTATATTTCTTGCATAAAGCGAATGCCTGGTGAATTTGATCAACGGTAATTCCTTTTCTGATAATGTTTAATAGTCTTGGCGAACCGGTTTCAACGCCAAAATCGAGTTGCAGACATCCGGATTCACTCATTAATTTTAATAAATTCTCGTTTTTGAAACAACTACTGTTCACTCTTGTTTCTGCAGCCCAAAGCATTGTGAGACCACTTTTCTGGTAAGCTTCACAAAATTCAGTCACATCGTTTTCAACAATACCAAACGTATCATCCATTATATAAAAAAAGTCAAACCCGTATCGTTTTTCAAGAAGTTCTAGTTCCTTCATAATGATATCGACCGGTCTTTTTCTTACCAAGGATTGGCCTTTCGGGCAACTATTTGCATTCCATACTGAATTGGCGGCACAAAATCCGCACTTGAAAGGACATCCCCTTCCCGTATATATAACTGCACAGGACGCCGGCATTCTGCGTATAAGATATTTTGTGGGTCTGGTATACCGTGTCATATCAATTTTATGATAGGCAGGCATCCCGCAATCTTTTAAGTTAATTACCTCCCGTTTTTCTGTTGTTTTGCATGTATTGCCCTCTAAATAACTAATTCCTTTTATTTCGCTTAATCTTGATGTATCCAGATCGCTCACTAAGATCTCTTTGAGAGTAATCTCCCCTTCCCCTCTCACAGCGATATCGAATGGTGATCCTGGGTAAATGAAATCTTCAGGACATATTGAGGGGTGGGCATTCCCGACAATTATGGTAATACCAGTCTCTTTTTTGATCAATTCAGCTAATGATAGTGACTGTTCAAAATCTGTCACAAATGTCGCCAAGCCCACAAACCTCGGCTTTGTTTTTTTCAGATAATCGATAACTGCCTGATGATATTGCTCTTCATGTTTGATTGATTCATTAAAAATCTCGCAAAAATATCCTTCTTTTTCAAGAAATCCGGCAAGATATAAAAAATAAAAAGGCATGTATTCGCTATTTACATTCGTCGGGGAAACAATGAATGAAATATCAGGCGGATTTTTATGAATCTGTGACTTATGATTCATATTTATTGCCATCAGTTCTCCTCCGATTTTATTATTTTGAGATAGAACGTCAATTCATCTAACGGAAAAATATGACTTAGATGTCGCTCATAAAATACAGAATATTTATTGCAGAAACGTAAAATTGGCATAAGGAACAGTTCTTTCAAACCCACCTTTGGAAAATCGTCATCGAATACAATTTTCATTGTTATAAAAAGGCATTTCGAGTAGTTGTGCAGTGCGTGATGAATACGCAACAGATCAAAAAATGTAAATGACTCGAAGATAAAATAATGGCTATGGGTAGGGCCGATACAGGCATATCGTGATCTGAAATAGGGCAATTTTATTACAATAATTCCATGAGGTTTGCTGATGCGGGGAGGTCTCTCCATAACTTTCAAGAAATTATCAAGATACTCGATGACATTATCGGCATAATTTTCATCAAACGTTGACCCCTCAAAAGAATATGGCAATATATCAAGATCATGGAGTATATCTGCAATCGTATCCGGATTGATATAGATTCTTATTGATCCTGTTTTTTTCTGATTTCCACAATCTAAATCCTGAATTTTTTTCACGATAAATAGCCCTCTCATTATTTTTTGGTAATATCAAATTCGAACTCAGAATCCGGCAACACTGGTTTAATATATCCAATGTACTTAACCATTGACGTATAAATCCATCGAAACCATTTAAAAAAGCCTTGCTGATAGACCTACCAGAGCAAAAACCGAGATTGCAAAACTAGGAGTTCGGTTACCGGAATGTCATGATACTTATTGTTAAGAATGAAACTTTCGGCCGAGTGCGTAAATCCTCCATAAAATAAAAAAAATATTGTTCGTATTGGATCGTGTAATTATTTATTTTCCGTAAGGTGAGAATAAACTCTGTAATATTCCTGTGCAATCAGGTTGATATCAAACATTGCTACAGCACGTGATCTGCATTTTTGTGAAATTACTCTCTCTTTTTCATTATTGGATAAACACCATTCAATTCCACTAGCCAAACTGTTCGCTTCATACATATCAGCGAGGTAACCACAGGATTTATGTTCAATTATATCCCGTGCCCCGCCTGTATTAAATGCGACAACCGGTGTTCCGCACGCCATTGATTCCAAAACGGTAAGACCGAATGCTTCCTGAATTGCCGGCGAAATATAAACATCAGATGCCGAATATAGAAGAGATAACGCAATTTCACCGGATATTTTTCCTAAATTATGGTGAGAGATCCCTGTAGAATCAATTTTTGGTGCTACGGTATCCCCAAATGTGAGGAGTTCGCAGTTTGATTTTATGGAGAGAGGTAAATTTTTTAATGCAGATTGCAGATAATGGAATCCTTTCCTAGGGAGACTCGCTGCCCCAATAGCCCCAAAAAGGATAAATTTTTTCCCCATGGGTAAATTAAGAATTTCCCGCGCCCACTGTTGATTTATTGGTTTATAGACTGTCAGATCAACGCCATTCGGAATGACATGGATATTTTTTTTCTGAAGCGATCCGCTGGTATATGCACAATCGGCAAGCCATTTGCTTGGGGTGATAATCTCAAAGTTCAAAGGCTCCAAATATTTTCGTTTTTTATCAAACAGGAAATAACTGAGATCATGATAACAATGTGAGTTTAATTGGGGGCATGCTCCACAATGTGTTTTGTATTTTTCACAATCCCCGGTATAACAACAACCTCCTGTGAATGTCCACATATCATGGAGGGTTAGTACAATAGGAATCTTTATTTTTTTTATTTGTGAAATCGGAAAAAATCCACCATTAATCCTATGAATATTTACAATATCGGGTTTTATCTGACTTATTTTTTTAGTAATGTTATAAGGGAGCCACCCAACACTCCATGACGTGTTTTGTCGGTTTTTATAAAAAATGAGTGGAGCAGAATCAGCATAGTCCCGCACCATTGTTGTACTTTTGTATAATCTTGAATCTGAAGTCAAGACATTCGGATCATCCGTGGTTTTTACCTGCACATACATCTGCGCGTCAACTCCGATGTTTTTTAAACCCAAAAAAAGCCTTTTCGCAGCTAGTGAAGCGCCACCAAGATCTTCATATGTGCTGAGCAGAAGTGATTTCATCAATAAATCTCTGTATTATTTTCTTTTATAATATTCGATGATGTAGTATCTTTCGAAATCTCCCAGAAAATTTAAAGTTTTTCAATTCAGTTTTTTATATTATAAGCCGGATTTTTTACATCATAAATAGTATGCAAATCTGTGCAATATCTCATGAGAGAACATATATGATCAAGTGTTGCTCGAACATACAGGATGAAATGGGCATCGAGGAATTTCTATATTAATTAGAAGTTATTAAAATTTATGGGGTCGCTAGGTTTTGTTCATCTACTTATTTGACCTTGGGACTTAAGCACTTGACTCCGACCGAAAGAGCTAAGAACTAAGAGCACCAACACTTGGCAGAACAAGCCCGGAATGGAGATCAAGCGAGTGTGAATCCAACAAAATGCACCAATGACAAATTCATCAACTTTCTCATCGCGACCTATCAAGCATGTACTTGTTCGGAAGCATCCCGGTATTTGCCAAACAAATCAGATTCAATAGCTCACGATTTCATTAAGCGGTTGTTAGAGAGGCAGCCTCACCAAATGGAGACGCTTTATACCGAGGCGTAAAACGGTTAATCCGGCACTGGAGTGGGAAGCATCACCAGGTTGTTCGGGGCATTATCCTGATCTCGACGATTTGGACGGATGGATCAGTGATCGTACCCGTTGATTTTCGGATCTATCATTCTGATACGGATGGGAATGATACAAATGACAATTTCAGGGATATGATCCGGGCAACAGAAGAACGTCAGTTTCGACCGAATTGTGTCATTTTCGGCTTATGATATTCAAGTAACAATAATATGAAATCAATCCGTTCTCTGAAGTGGCATTGGTGCACCCGCCTCAAATCCAATAGGCTTGTGGATCTGGATCATACGTATAACCGCCCAATCTCTGAGATCGATATACCTCCTGAAGGGAGGATTGTTCACCTGCGCCAATATGGTTTCATCAAGGTGTTCCAAGTTGTTAATTCTGATGGAGATGCTGAACATTGGGCAACCGATATCCTTGATGCATCAGAATCTGACAGAAAATCATTCAAGGATCTTGGATGGAATATATAAGTATTTCACCGGGGCATTAAGCAGTGTTGCGGTATCGAGAGAAACCAGGGACGCAAAGAAGTGGTCCAGCGAGGCCACATTTTCCTCTCGCTCCTTGCTTTTCGTCGCTTGGAATCTCACCGCTTAACAACAGGTATCATCTGGTATGAGTCGAAGCGGGAAATTCACCGTTCTGCTATTCCACACGTTATTGCTCGACTGGTATTCTGAGCAAATTGCGTTTTCGGATTGTTACGGCATTCTCTCTATCCAGATTAATCCAACCGCATAAGTCCTACACTTGTATGTAAATTCGTACACTATAAATTATCATTGCGAACAATTGCCATTTTCAACACGCCACTTGCGATAATATATCTGTATATATTCTACACATGGGGCAGCGATCATCATTTTAATAAATGAATATAAATACTGAAACTTTCTCTGAGAACATACAATTTTTTTCCAGTATCAGCGGTCACTCTTTAATATCGAGATTTCAACCGGCATATATATGCCATATTTAAATTGGAAATGATAGAGGAGTTTTTGCAATGGCATAGAATGGTATGCTATTCTGTGAGGATGGTTTTTCGTTTGTTTCTCTATTGACCCCCGAGATAGGTTTCATCCGCTTCAACAGTCCCGGAGAAGATCTTTGGAACATCCTTGGTGAGAACTCTTCTTACTACTGTGAAAGCTCTCATGACCCTTCGGCGTTTAAGGGATTTACGGGTAGAGATGTTCTGATTGCTTTGTTCAAGGAGGAACCAATTGAGAAGGTCTTTCCATTGATCTCGGGTCAGACAAAATGGAAGACGATGAGACCTAAATCCGTACTGGCACTTAGAACAGCGTCTTTTTTGTTGCCTAACAGGTATACCTTTCTGACCTGCATTTGGGGCATCGGATTTTAACCATTTTCCCTCTCGTAATCTGGTTACGAGTTCAGTGGTTAAAATCGAACTATGTCCTTTAGTTTTTCTATTTGGGCAGTATCTCCAGATCAAGAATTGGATGATTGATCTCAATTGTTGTAGGGGACCCGATTATAATGCATTTTATCGGAAGCGCTAATATTTATGCCATCTGAAAAATACGGGAGACAATATTGTGATTATTGAGTTTTTATGTAGATCCTGCACGAGTAATCCACGCGGTGAAGATATACAGGGATGTTATTTTCTGAAAAATATTCGTCCACGGCCTTTTTTGCACCCATCCAGTGGCCATAATCGTCTATGATCAACACGCCGCCAACAGAGAGTAGGGGATACAGATGCTCCAGTTCATGTTTTGTAGATTCATACATGTCTGTATCAAGACGCAGGAGAGATATCCTTTCCGGAAGTGTGCTTGGGATCGTATCTTCGACTTTTCCTTTTACGTAATGTATCTTATCCTCCGGATACCGCGTCCTATTCAACACTGATTGAACTGCATCTAGAGATATTCCGACAAAATAGATATTTTCAGCATTTATTCGTTTGATCTCGTCCGATGCGGATTCCCCTTTATAATCAATATCTTTGTCAATCCCGCGGATATCTTGAAAGAACTGGAAGGTATCATAGAGATATAAGGATCTGGAAGTGTCTTTTGCGTTTAACAGGGTAATGGCGGATGCCATCATGCTTCCACCACGCCATACTCCGCACTCAACAATATCTCCGGGAATACTTTTTGTCAAAATGTACTGAATTGAGCGAATAAGAGTCACTATACACTCGGGGGAAGTCATGGTGAATGGTTTCGTCAATAGTATAGTTTGTATCTCGAAATCCGTAAAATCTACAGGATAGGTATCTCGTTCGAGCCTGTATCCGAGATGCTTCATTATCTTTGTCGGGATGCCGTAAAGTACCATGATTTTATACCGTTCCATCTGACCTGATAGTTCTGATTGTGTTGCTGTCTGGATCAACAGGATTATCGCATATCAGTAATATGGCAGATCGACTGGGATCATCATCTTTCCAAACATAATTTTGTTGGGAATCATGAACTGATAAAATATTTGACATCATACTTATTCAGTTTTTTTCGCATGCAGAATATAGTTAGAATACGAGTAGGTTTTTGTCGTGTTCCAATTATTCATGATATAGGGAACCAATTCCGGATTGGACTTTTCAGTGGGCTTCATTTTCGGATGGATTTCAATTTCAATGCGCCGGATCCCGTCTAAATCTGATTTATTAATAAACCATTCTCCCCCTTCGCAATCACATTTCAAAAAATCAACTTTTCCCCCGCACATATCAACAATTTCCTTAAAGGGATATGTCTGGATATCACTTTTTTCCTTACCTTGGAATGTCAGATTGATTGTACTCCCGTTGCCAATAGCGAGAGGTAATACGGTAACATTGGTTATACCACTCAGCCGAATGTTCTCTCGTAATTCCTCGGTATAAAGAGGTTCGATTGCAAAAACGTGCTTAACCTTGCGCGCAGCCCGTATGGTCACAGACCCTATATGAGCACCAATATCCAACAAAATATCTGTATCACGCATATCACTCCAATCATATCCAAGTATGACTTCCTCCATGACAAGCCGTAAGTTTTTTGTTGCTTTAAATACGGAGCCGTCCTTCAGGATTACTGTATCAATATATTTTAATCCGGTAAGGATATCATCAGGGTCATATACGGACTGGATCCCATATATTCTATTTTTTATCCATACCATTACGTGATCTTGTAAAAACCATTTTATCTGGAGCAGTAATTTCATAGCGTATTTCCTCTTATTTCCTTGATGTGAATAATAATTAATGTGATTACTGAATGGAAGCCACATGTGAATAATAGGAGAATCATTTCAACGTTTTATTGTTTAGATTCATATTTAGATATAATTTCTTTAAGTTTCGCAATTGCCATACCCGCACTGTTTTATGTGTGAATGTCAGTTTCATAGTTCAATAGACAATTTCCGTCCACCCAATCCATTAAACAATGCTTTATGTGTTTTTTTAACATATTTATCAATATTATCCGGCAAGTTCTTACAATAATTCCATCAGTTGCTAATGTGGTGAAGTCCCCCCATAACTTTTACGATATTATCAAGATGCTCGATAACGTTATCAACATATATCATCAAACGATGATTCTTCAAAACGATAGGGAAAAATATAAGATCATGGATTATATCTGCACTCGTATCCGGATTGCTATCGATTTCCATTGTTCCTGTTTTTTCCGATTTCCGCAACATAAATCCAGAATTTTTTCAGGTATCCAATCCTAATAATATTCCGTTATCATAATCTAATTCTTACCTTATCGAATGATTTGCTAAAGGAAAAAAATCTCCTTCTCACAATAGGAGGGTTACACTCATAGCATACCCCAATGAGCGGAGCTGATAAATGCTGATTGTTCTCTATATTTCGTGATTTCAGTTATTCTCTCGGTTGCCCCATGAACCGGATCCCTTTTTAACTGCTTCGATGGATTTATACTCCAGTGGTTAAGAATATAATATAGATTAGAGTCTAGGTAGACGCATATACCGTTTGATTTTTACAAATCCACAAAAATTCGGGGGGGATTTGAATCAAAACAATAATACTTTTGGAAGATAGCTATAGTATTCACAGAGTTCTCGAGGACATGGCGACTCTCTCCGGTGATCTCGTTTTTGTCGCTCTGACACCAAGTGCATCTTACGCATTTGAACGATGTGCTATTAGGTATAGCACAGTTATGGATTATTGTTTTGATGATACCGAATGTCATATCGAGGGTTTGAAAAACTTTAATAGAATTAAATGTTTAATCACCGTACTCGAAAAAGAAATTGCTCATTTCCACAATATTTCGACTCTGACCCCTGCTCAACATTCGATTTACAATTTGAAGTTCCTGCTGGATGGTTTATGGACAACCATACTTAGGTTGAAAAAAATTATTGATCGCGAAAAACCCGCCATTATCTACTTATATACATCAAAACTTGCTAAACCCCGCATTGGGAGATTTGCCTTTTCTAATGATGAATCTGTATATAGAGAAGTATTACTCATGGCTGGCTGGCAAATTACAATAAAAGTAATTTGTACAAATCCATCAAATGTTGATATAAAAGAAACTGTATGCAATGGATCTCTAGTAAAAAAATCTTTTTTTATAGATTGGTTGCAAAATCTGGATCTCTTGATCAATCTCGGAATTATATTCAAACGGGAAGGTTTTGCCGCAGCGGGAAACGCCTTTTTTAAATCCCTGAAACCAGATAGCAGTACACCTGTTTTGATCTATAACAGCGGGTATAATTGGGATGATTCTCTCGCCGAATTTTATCGGCAGGGGCTATATCCTGTATATCGTATCACGGACGAATCTGTTGATCTGGTCCACATCGCGACACCAGATTATTACGATCAAATTATTGAGATATGTGCCTCGCATTCCCAACTGCGTGAATTTGATGAAATTCTTGGAATAGATGTATCAGCATTTTTTTTTAACCGGTTTTCGCAGATACTTGCAACCTCAATCAAAGAATCAGTGGCAGCGTATCAATTTGCTCAAAAAAAAATTCAACAGAAAAAAGTGCAATGTCTTCTCCTCGCAACGCGCGAACGCGCAATGGGTTACGCTATTTTGCAGGCAGCTCGGGATGCAAAAAAACCTGTTGTGTCGTGGCAGCATGGCGGTGGAGGATATGCATTTTGGCCAATGATCCCATTTTTTGAATTCTATGATTCTGACGTTCATTTTGTCTTTTCAAAAAGTGTGGCACAGAATTATATTGAATCAGCCAAAAAAATCGGTTTGTCCAAGCTGCCGGTATTTTATTCGATGAATTCAAGTTCACTGGATAATTTTTATAAAAAAATAAGAAAAGGTACTCATACTGAAAAAAGAAAAAATATTGTTTATATTACAACCCATTATGCAAACAATCTATTTCACATCTCATCCCCATTTAACCCTCTTGCAGTTGATGATCGTCTCTGGGTTGTTCAGAAAAGAATTCTCGATTTTGCGAACTCGTTCCCTGATATTAATTTTATAGTTAAATTACATCCTACCCACTACGATAAAGAACCTTTGAAAAGCTATGTTAATGACAAGAATATAAAAAATATCCAGATTATTTCTTCCGAAAAATCAATTCTTGACATTATGCATCTGACGGACATAATTATAACCGACCATATAACAACCAGTATCCTTCAAATCCTTACCTCTGACATTCCCGTGTTTGTTTATAATGGAATCTCCCGTGTCGAAGACGAGGCACTTGCATCCCTGAAAAAACGCACATATGTGTATGATGATGTTGAAATAATGATCACCGACCTTGTACGGTATATCCCTGATCGGACCACACTGGATCCTTCAGTGAATTGTTTAAATACAGATTTTATCCTGAAATACGGGACGGATATAACCCGACTCAACAGTGCCGAGAACGCAGCTAAAAAACTCAAAGAGATCATAGCTGATTCATTAAAAAAACAATGAACCAACTATGGTGAATATATATCTCTAAAAAGAGTCTCAAACGGAGACTTCACCAGAATTTCTGAGAAATCAGACTTTACACAAATGTTTCTGCCATACCGGTCAAAATGCAATCATAATTGCTGTTTTAATGGATTTTTGTGTTTTTTCGAAGCGATAAATATCAGTGAACTTGTGTTTTTGTCTCAATCAATGGAAAACTAGGATAATCCAAACGTGACATTATGATCACTCCTTCGTTCAATATTTTCATTGATAGGGATCCCATTGACCTTCACCGGCTTTCTGTGTTGAGGGCCATCATTTTCACATTCATGCAATGCCTCTCCTATCTCAAAAAGAAACACAAATTAAAGTCTTGTTCAGATTCAATACGAACCTCATGAACAAGGTTTTTGGTAACCTCCTGTGCACCGATTTAAATTATCGTCAATTCCCGTGGAGGGGCGATTATTGAAATGATCAACCGCGAATCTAACGTGGCTTTACATTACATTACAATAATGATAATTTTCCCTTTTTTCACCCGAACTAAACCGAGTAAGAAATAGAGTGGTAAAAAATGTCTCAGAATCACTCTTGCTTTCGGTTTTAAATCCTTTAAATTTTCCTTATTTTGAGAGTTATCGCAGCACCGGGTTTTTTGAACAGTTACATGGTTGAAGTGATTGTAAGAAAAATAGAAGAAATATTGTCGGCAAGGATCAAGAGTAGTAGTTACCATCACATGCCTGAAATAAAAAACTGGCATTATTTCGAATATTCAGATAGTTATTTTAGATTTTCTTTTGCATCGATAATCAGATTTACTAATTCCCTGAATGCACCCCTTCCCCCTTTGCTTTGGCAAATATATTTGACCTTACTTTTAACCCGGTCTTCAGCATCAATCGGACAACAAGGAAATCCAACAACCTCCAGTAAGGGAACATCGTTGATGTCATCACCAATAAAGGCAACATTTTGAGGACGGATATCAAATTTTTTTAGTATTTCCAGCCCTTTGGATAATTTGTCCGTAATGCCGATGTGAACTTCATCAACACGAATTTTTGCTGCTCTGCACAGTACAATCTTACTGTTTTCTTTGGTAATAATTACCGGTATAATATTGTTCAGTCTCAAAAGTTCAAAGCCCATTCCGTCCCGTGAATTGAAACACTTCAAGAATTCACCACTTTCGGAATAATACATAGATCCATCGGTAAGAACGCCATCTACATCGGTGATTACCATCATGATTTTGTTATTTTTCAGAAATTTTTTCCCGGATTGTTTTAGCCGATCATTTTCCAGAATTTCGCTCAATTTTACCTCCCAGTTACATGCGGGATTTACTAAGTATTTTTGAATTGATGCAGTTAAAAGGGTTTTTCTCCAGAGCACAATCACTTCCGGTTTTCAAAGACATGATAGTCCGGTCTCCTTATTACGGTTTATCCTTCAGTTTCACGGTCCCATACAGGTTGTCATATCGCTGCCTGTATTTTTCCTGCATTTTTTCATTTATACTGACAATTTCCGGGTGAATCCTGAGCAGCTGGAGGATCTCCCGCAGGGAGAAAAATCCATCCTTTGAATAAAGGTGCATAAAAATCGTCTTGAAGAACTCATAATCTTCCTGGTAATCGAGAGTCATTCTTATCTCCGGCTGGTTCAATTCTGCATCCATGACCTGAATATTTTTTATCTTGAACAATCCCGTTTTTGTAAAAAATCTCTCTTGGCCCTGCGTGTCGTCATCATCCTTGATTGCACAGATCTTCCGGAGTGCCGATACTTTTATCCCCGTCGGTGTGGCACCGAAAGGCAGTCCTTTGCAGGTAATATAATCAAATTCATCCGTTGATAATTCTCCTGCAATTACATCAATATATTCCGGGTCACAGAAGACATCGTCTGCTTCAGCACTGATAAAATAGTCGACTTTGAAATAATCTGCCGTATCCAGCCATCGTTGAAGTATATCCGTGGGATGACCCCGAAAGATTTTAATTTCGCAGTTTTGGGCAATTTTCTCAAAGACATCATCTTCAGGAAGAACGGTGGTACAAAGAACAAATAATTTTGGATAGAGGGCGTGCTTGATTCTTGTTATCATCTGTTCAATAATTGGCTTGCCACATACTGGCAGAAGGTGCTTCCCGGGGAGACGTGTTGACCCGATACGCGCGGTAATGAAAACAGGGATGTTTTTCTCTGGGGTATGCTTTGGATTGTTCATTGGTATTGACTCCTTTTAGATATTGTTACAGTTTTAATCACCGACAAATGATATTTCCTCTGTTTTCATGATCTCTTTGTCTCATAATCAGCTGTATCTGGCATTCCATCCGACTGACCTCGGGAAATCGTTCCTCCAGGTCTGGATACCCTTTTCCGTAACTATCTTCAATCCGTGCTACCTGATATTGGCCCGATGAAATTATATTATATCCTATTCCCCTCATATTGTACTAATGGTGATCAATATGAATATGGATTTTGAACATCTGGACAAGCCATATTTTATTGGAGAAATCGGTATAAATCATAACGGCGATATCCAGATAGCCAAAAAACTGATGGATGCCGCGTTTGCATGTAACTGGGACTGCGTAAAATTTCAGAAGAGAAATCCTGACGTCTGTGTACCGGAAAAGCAAAAAAATGTCATCCGCGATACCCCTTGGGGTAAAATGACCTATCTGAACTATAGGTATAAAATTGAGTTCGGAAAATCAGAATATGACTATATAGATACCTATTGCAAGGAAAAACCTCTGGACTGGACTGCATCCATCTGGGATCTCGACAGTTTGCATTTTTTATCGAACTATCATGTTCCGTTCATAAAAATCCCCTCGGCATTATTAACCAACCTGAAACTATTAAAGGAGGCTGCCCAGACGGGTATTACCCTTATTGTCTCCACGGGAATGTCCTCCTTTGATGAGATCGATTCCGCAATGAAAGTAATTACAAAATACGGTGAAAAACCGGTTTTGATGCATACAAACTCCAGTTACCCCACACCGCCATCCGAGCTGAACCTAAATCTCATTCCGGTCCTGAAAAAGAGGTACGATTGCGTGATCGGTTATTCCGGACATGAATTTGATCTGGAACCAACGGTTATTGCCGTGGCATTAGGGGCACAGGTAATCGAGCGACATATTACCCTCTCGCATAATCTGTGGGGAACCGATCAGAAATCAAGTCTTGAAGTTCATGCGATGGATCTCCTTAAAAAACGGGCAAATGATGTATGGACCATGCTGGGTTCCACAGAGAAGACTGTGACTCCAAGCGAATTGCCTATACGTGAAAAATTACGGGTCCGATAATTCCATCCATCTAGTTTTTTATTCCTATCAGCATGACACTGTGGTGGTTCTGCCCGGGAATGTCAGATCATGTTCCGCCGGGGGATAAAGTGCACGACGCGAAAATGCTGCAAATATTTTAGGGCTCATTAGTAGTCTTCATTTTCCATCAGGAGGGAACAATACTTCGGTATCTTTCTCCTGTAACTCCGGTCTGAACCTGAAACCGGAAAAACTGTATGAAAAAAGCTTTTACTTGGTAACATTTTCCTCGCAATACTCTCCAATCAAGTGCATATCACACTGATCCCTACATTTCAGACCCGATGTCAGATTGAAATGATCTTTGCGGAACTGGCGATATTTCTCCCCGTTCCAGATATCCAACAATGATTCTTTTACAGCATCGCCCAAGATGATCTCATTGTTGAAATCTTCCATGCACATGGCGGCTTCACCATTCGATTTGATCGTCATGGACATCCACGGATGCTTGCAGAACTCCGACCAGTGAACCGATGCAGTCCGATGATAATCTTTTCTATACCACTGCTGGTCCTCACTCTTCAGGTAGATATAGACATCTTCCCCCGCAAATGCTTCACGTAATTTCCTGAAGTCATCCATCTGGTCCGGCCTGTTGAGATTGAGCATGGTGATAATTATGGTAGTCTTATATCCCAACTCCTTTTTAATTGCCAGCAATTCTAGGATCTTTTTGTAGGAATCTGAAAAATTCGATGCAGTGCCCCGGATCTTCTTATGCGTGATATCGGACACGCTTTCAAGTGAATATTTGATATAATCCAGATTGTTCTCGAACATTCTCCGGGTGGCATTCATTTCGATATTTGCAGGGTTGCAACTGAAATAGGAAGAGAAGCCTCTTTCATGCAGTAATCTTACATAGTCGGCCATATTTTTGTCCAGAAGTGGATCGCCATACCCATGCAACTGGATCACTTTTGGGATTATATAGAGAAAAAAGTGGTTTTCACTCATGTCTGTACCTGAAATCCCATATTCTGATTCACAAAACTGTGCCCAGGTTTTCCATTCCTGTGCTGAAAATGGTTTCAGCTGATCGATTATTCTCTCAAATGTCTCTTTTTTCAGTGTTTTTACTGATCTGGTCATCATTGTTGTGCGGGGACACATCTCGCACCGCATATTGCAGGCATTGGTCGTTTCGATGTTGTATACTATTGGGGTTTTGCTGCGGAATGTTTCGAACTGAATGAATAATTCATCCTGAGAAAATTTCTCCCCTGCATTGATACGTTTCTGGATCTCCCGAGCCTGCATGTAAAAATGGATATCGAACATTATCCCGCTACCTCGAGGAGAATTTCTCAATAATCTGCGATAAGATCTCCGCCTTTTTTCTTGCCAAGTTCAGGTCCCGGTAATTGGTTTTGAACTGCATCAGAAGCGGCTGGATCTTTTCGGCAACAGGGCATAATCCGCGGTAATATTGAACGTCCTGGTAGACCCACGGGCACCGGTCCACAAACTTCCTTTCGGCGATGACTGGTTCCAGGTACGGCACTGCCCATGCCCCGTAGATTCCGTCTCCCCCGGCGTTGATATATTCCTTCCGGAATTCTTCCCAAGTCACTCCGATGCTCTCAAGCCCTTTATAGATAACTCCGAGTGTGTAATACGAATTTGTATATCCCCTTGGTGTCTTTTGCGGGATTAGGTAATCACATTGCTTCATCGTATTGATGAAGAGCTGTGCTGAATCAATCCTCAACTGGACAAGATCATCAATCCTCTCCAGCTGGGCCATCGCGATGGCTGCGTTGAATTCAGACAACCGGTAATTCCATCCTAGGATGTCATGTCGTTTATAATTCGGATTCTGGAATATATCTTGGTTGAGCCTTACCCTCCCCTCGCTTGCTTTCAGGTTTTTAAAGCCATGCCCCCCAATCTTCCTAGCAGTCTCGGCATATTGTTCATTATTGGTGATCAGAATACCCCCCTCCCCGCAGGAAAGGTGTTTGGTATTTTCGAAACTGTAGCTGGCCATATCGCCGATAGTCCCGGTCATCCTTCCCTTATATGTGCTCAGATAACACTGGGCATTATCTTCGATTACCGCCAGATCATATTTTCTGGCGATCTTTAAAATTGGATCATAATCCGGTGGAAGACCATACAACGATACGGGAATGATCGCTTTGGTCTTATCCGTTATTTTTCTTTCAATATCTTTGGGATTGATGGTATAAGTTTCCGCGTTGATATCGGCATACACCGGCACCGCATTTGCATGAATTGTTGCCGTGCTGTCCATTATCACCGTCAGGGCCGGTGAAATTACTTCATCCCCGGGCCCTACACCGACTGCCTCCAGTGCGGCATGTAGGGTTGAGGTTCCTGAATTCATGGAGACCGCGTATTTGGTCCCGATTCTTTTTGCAAATGCACCTTCGAGAGCTTGGTTCCAGTTTCCTGTCGTCGCCGACCAGTTTTCAGAATTCAATACCTTCTTGATGTATTTTAACTCGTTTCCGAGATATTTTGATGGATTTTTATTCTGATCCGTAATCGTCACACCCTATAAATGATATTTCCCAGTCGCGTTTTATTCCTATTATGCCTCTGCATGTTCCCTCGTAAGGAATCAGAGCATTTCCTTTTTATATGGGTAGATTAGTTATTATTAGCTATCAATATTATTTAGCCTTACGACGGGAAGATGGTAGCGGTAAAATGATTGAAATGCCTGATTTTTCGCAGTCTTTCGAATATGAAAAAAATTTTTATTTATCCTGTGACATTACCCGGATCAGTAAAATTCTGGCACACTATGAACTCTATAAAAAAACCGTAGACCTGCCAGGTGCTTTTATTGAATGCGGACTCTTCAAAGGGGCATCATTTACCCTTTTTGCGACATTCCGCGAATTAATGGGAGGCTCGTCCTCGAGATCATTGATCGGATTTGATACCTTTGATAGGTACCCGGAAACGCTATTTGTGGATGATAAATCCTTCAGAAAATCCTTCATCAAAATCGCCGGGGAACAGTGTATTTCAAGGGACCAGATGATCGAGGCTCTTAACAACAAAAAAATATTTCAGAACATTGAACTGGTGGAAGGAGATATCACAGAAACCGTTCCCGCATATATTCATGAACATCCGGAACTGAAAATTTCGTTATTAAATTTGGACACTGACATTTATGAGCCTGCCGTCACCATATTGGAACAACTGTACCCAAGAATTGTGAAATACGGTATTCTGATTATCGATGATTATGGTGTTGTTCCCGGTGAAACAAAAGCTATTGATGATTTCTTCAAGGGCAGGGACATTACTATCAGGAAATTTCCCTTCCGGATGGGACCGTGTTATATCATAAAAGAAGAATTGTAATTTTTTTAGCTCTATCGAACCACGATTGCTTATCGTTTTCTACGAAATCATTCGCATTTCCCTGCTACCGGCATGCAGACAACGATCCTTATACCTTACCGAATATGGTTTTCACGACGATCCGGGTTCTTTTTCTGCAACTGCGTATATGGTGTCACAGATAAATCGATCCTTCAGGCAATTTTCATATTCAGCACGAAGTGTGGGGGTGAATATTGAATTGTAATATCCCTGTCCGCCTGGTTTTCCATACTGCATCCAGTACATATGATTTGAGAGATCGTATCTCTGCAATGGAAAAATCTCCGCTTGATATCCTGCCCGATCCAGTACACACGCTAGGGAATGTTTTGAAAAGTAATAATTGTGGGCAATTTCCCAATAAAAATCGAGATGCTCTTTTATTTTATACACGGAAACCAGCACATCTTCCACATTCGGGACTTCAATAATCAGTTTTCCATTTTCCGGCAGTTTTTTCTTCAATTCTTTGAGAAAATGAATGGGGTCGACGATGTGTTCAAGGACATGAAACATGAAGATAAGATCGCAGGAATTGTCGGGGATCTGATCTAGTGATTCCCGGACATCCAGTCCCCTGCCTCGTGCATATTTTACAAAGTCTTTTGTTAATTCAACACCAGTAACGGATTTTACATGCTCTTTGACTTCAGAAAGAAAATATCCGGAGGCACACCCAATCTCAAGAAGTCTCATATCCGGTGAATACAGATCCATAAACCTCGAAACTCGTCGTTTTGCTTCCGGCAGACTGGCTTCCCAGAGGCTTTTTGCATTCTGATTATCGTACACAGACCTGTAGGTGTTTTCATAAAATTCCTTTTCGGTCTCCGGTGTCATTCTCGGATAGAGAAAAACAAAACCGCATTGATCACACCGAAACGGTCGCGGAGGCAGATCGTATCGTATATTATCGTGAATCCTGCTGCATTTTGTGCTGCCACAGAGATAACAGGACATTTCTTGTGGATTTGACGTGAATGGAACACCTTTTTCGTTATGCATAATTTCCTGAATCCGGTCTGATTTTATCCTTACTTCCAGTTATATATAATGGGCACGGTAGTAAAAAAAATATATCGTAAAAATGTATCTCCAATACTCTCACGCTTCAACTATGACTGCCCTTTTATGTTCAAATCTTATTGTTTATCGATAAAAGTTTATTTGATTTGAACAATTTCTAGTAAGCCGCCACCGTGATTTGAACATGGGATCTGCTGATTACAAGTTAGCCGCTCTGCCAACTAATCCACTGAAGCGCCATATATTATAGGAATTTACTGGTAAAAAAGATGGTGCTGATTGTGGATCATTCACGGATTGGAACAGATAAATATCATCGCCCCGCCGTCTCCAATTCTGTCCCCCTCTCTTGACCAATATATAATTGATAATATTCACCTTTCTTTTCCATCAATGCATCATGCGTCCCACTTTCAGCGATCTCCCCGGCTCTCATCACGTGAATAATATCCGCACCTTGAATCGTTGACAATCTGTGCGCTATTGTAATGACAGTCATGTTTTTTGATAACTGCTGAACGGAATCAATAATTTTCTTTTCTGAAATATTATCTAAAGAGCTGGTAGCCTCATCCAGCAGTAAAATATCCGGACTCCGGAGGATAATCCGTGCAATGGCAATTCTCTGTCTCTGCCCCCCCGATAGTTTCATCCCCTGATCCCCGATAATTGTATCATAGCCCTGATCAGAATTAATAATAAAGTCATGGGCATCAGCAAGTTTTGCTGCCTCAATTATTTCTTGATCACTGCGATCCAGCCCAAATCTGATATTTTCCTTGATAGTATCATGATAAATAAAAGTCTCTTGGCCAATATATCCAAGAGATCTTAGATAATCTGCATGGTCAAATTCATCTAAATTGATCCCATCAACAAAAATACCGCCCGAATCGGGTTTGTAGAGCAATGCCAGAAGATTTGCCGTAGTCGTCTTGCCGGAACCCGAATTCCCCACGATAGCAACCTTGCTGTTTTTGCCAATCTCGAAAGAGAGATTATGAATGGTGTCTTGGTGAGCCCCGGGATATCCGAACGATATATCCTTAAATTCAATCTTGTTTTTAAATGAAAATGCCCGTTTTTTATCTTTAGTGTTTTCAGTAATCTTCTTATCGCCATTCTCGTTGAGTTGATTATATACTAGTATAAGTGCAGGAAGATACTGGACAATATTAGTCAAATCAATCTGGGCCGAACTAAGGCTGGGGATTAGACGGTACAGAGAGAGCATTATAGTCCCGAATATACCGATATATATAATGAAATTACCGCCGGTAAAGAAGTATAAGAGGATAGCACCTAATGCAATTATCGAAAACATTAGAAAATCATTGATAATAGAGGGTAGTTTAGCAAGGGCATTTACATTTGTATATGTCTTTAAAAGTTTCTTTAACGCAGAGTCATATTTACTCTTGAATAATCCGCGAGAATCGGTTATAAAGATGGTTTTAATCCCTGATATGAACTCCTGGTATATAACTGACTTTTCCATAGCCGCTTTTGTTAACTCAAAACTATTTCGATACATTCTTGAAAATAACTGTTTTTTTACGAGATATGCGTACATCACTCCTACGATTATCACTCCGACCGTAAGCCAGAATGAGAGATAAAATATAAATAATAAATAAAAAAGAGAAGTCATTGTATCTTTTATAAAGTCAATAAATGCACTTACAGCTGAACTGGCATCGTTTACTGCTCCTTGACCGATATATAATAAGTCACCCTGTTTCTTTTCTGCAAAATAGCTGTATTGATTGTTCGTCACCTTATTAAAAACACTACGGTCCATTGAAATGCGGACTGATGCAAAGATATATGCTCCGTAATATGCTACGATCGCGTAAAACCCGGCAATAACAATACTGACCAGGATCAGAAGCAATGCTGATGCAATAAAGGGATTAAGCGACGAGGGCAGTACATGATTATAAAATACATCTAGTAATTTTGGCTGGTTTTTCACCCCAAGACCATAGTTAATGATCGGGTATACTAGTGAAACCCTGAACACCTCAAGCCCGCTGAGTGCGATAACTGCAAGCAGATATAATGCAAGTATCTTTTTAAAAGGGCTGAAGATGAAACGCAAAATTTTCATAGAGTCTCTAACAACTGACAATCTGGAGCCTCCTTACTATCTAATGTAAGTACGTTTCATTCCTGTCGGGTAATTCTCATTCATCTCTTGGAAGAAAACTATTCCTTAGACTATATAACATTCTAATCCTTGTTGTAGGTAGTCTTTGTGGATTGAATACATCATTATGACTTAACTCTTTTCCAATCAGTTAAAAAAAGATCCAACCCCACATCAGTCAGGTTGTGTTTAGTCATTAATTCGATAACTGACGGGGGTATTGTTACGACATGAGATCCCACTTTTACAGCGGAAAGAACGTGCATAGGGTTGCGTATACTCGCCGTGATGACTTGAGTCGAATAATTATGCCGTGTAAAAATATCGACTGCATCCTTGACGATATCAATCCCATTATGACCAATATCATCCAGACGGCCTATAAACACACTTGCATAAGTTGCCCCGCAATTTGCGGCTAATATTGCTTGGTTGGTTGAAAAAATAAGAGTGACATTTGTTTTAATATTCATCTGACTTAATCTTTTAGTTGCTTTTAGACCCTCCATTGTCATAGGAACTTTGATAACAATATTAGGAGATATTTGGGATATTTGTTTAGCCTCTTCGACCATCTGATTGGATTCAAGGCTCATAATTTCAACACTTATCGGGCCCTGCACAATTTTTGATATTTCCATTAGTAACTCTTCAAACGAATATTCTGTTTTTGTTTTTGCGATTAAACTTGGGTTGGTGGTCACACCATCAATAATAAAACTGTATTTCCTTATCTGATCAATATCCGCTGTATCCAGAAATATCTTCATAACGCACCCGCTCCTCACCAATCTATGGTTCTGATTACTTTTATCTTTTCGTTCATAGAATAAAATTTTGTACTGCATCGAATAAATCTGCTGCTACATAATCGACAGGGCATCTTTTATTCTCGTATTCATGGAGACCATGACCCGTTTTAACTAATATTGTTTTGCAGCCTACTGCTCGCCCAGCTTCAATATCGCTCCATTTGTCACCAACTAAAAAAGAAGATTTAAAATCAACATTATACTTTTTCCCCCCCTCTATAAGCATCCCGGGTTTTGGTTTTCTACAATTGCAATCGATACGATATTTTTGCATTTTTGCTTCGGGATGGTGAGGACAATAATAGATTGCATCAATGTGGGCATTAACTTGTTTGAGTTGTACGATCATTGCCTGGTTAAATATTTCAATATCGTTTTCATCGTAAAATCCTTTTGCTACGCCAGATTGGTTAGTAATAATTATTACTTTAAAATTTTCATTGTTCAACATTTTTATCGCGGATCCGCTGCCTTCTATTAATGTGAGCTGGTCAATGCGATGAGCGTAATGTGGGGGATCCTGAGTTATAACGCCATCACGATCAAGAAAAACTGCTTTATTCATATCCATAACACAATCCGCTTTATTTAAATAATGCTTTATATTCCCTAATGACTGTGCCTCTGTGTATAATGGCGGCAACCCAGCCTTCTGTTTCATGGTATTGCTGATCTTTTCCGGGCACTGCTTATCCCGGAGACGTGCCGGTGCTGAGGCAAACCCGCATCGAAGTTCTCCCTAACGTTCGTCCGCCGTAAGAGCGGACAGAGTGCTTTTCCAGTTATGCGATTATTCGGGACGGTCGTGCCACCATCTTCAACTTTGGTTCTATCATAATTTCTCTCATCACGATTTCCATCTTACACCGCAAGTATCTTTTTAATTTTAATTTTCATATATGGAGGCAGGTGCTCAGATAGATCGTAAATATATTTACCAATACGATATGGCACCCGGTACCCGAACAATTTGACTATAAAAATTTTTAATCTTAACCTGTTACTGGGAATTACAAAACGGGACCTACAGTTCCTGCAGGCAACGATCTTACTGCCAAAATTCTTCGGCAGATGGTAATTTTTGTATACAACTATCTCCTTGCATATAGGGCATCTTACATGAATTTCATGACGGTCTTTTGTCTGGATATTTACTAATGGATTTGCATAATATACAGGAATTGCAGCAGCTTCAATTATATCCGCGGTCATTTGCTGGTATTCTTTATCGGTCATTGCATCAGTAAAATTAATTGGGACTGGCCAATCCTGTTTTGCCCGATCTTCAATAAACTGCATCTCGTCTTTTATAATCCCTTTTTTCACAGCATTTTTGTAAATATACGAGCCCGGATAAAGCACGATATGCATCAGACCGATACTACTTCCAAACTCAGGGTGACTCTTCCAATAATCAAGTGTTTCCTGGTACGTTTCTTTGGTTTCAGCAATATCTCCAAAAATGAAGTTGCCCGTAAAAGTCACCCCTTCATGTTTACAAACATGTAGGGCATTATCGATTTGATTAGGGGTTATTCTTTTTTTCATGCTCTCAAGAACTGGAATACTATAACTTTCAAGACCTAGACTAATAAAATAACAACCGGCATCCTTCATCTCTTTTACTGTATCGTCGTCAAGATAATCCACTCTCATCGAACACCCCCATTTTATTTCCCAAGGGATTGTTGATGCAAACTTCTTAATATTCCTGCATAACTCGGATAACCGCTCCCGGTTTTGGGCGAACAGTTCATCATAAAAGTTGAATATGTTTACCCTGTATCTTTTGACAGCATACTTAACCTCTTCCATGATATTTTCAACTGACCGCCTTCGGTATTTATCGCCTAACGGATGATAACAAAAGGTGCAAGTAAATGGACAGGATCTGCTCGCTATTATCGGGTATGCCCGGGGGTTGTCGAATACATCAAAGGTTACGTTGTCGCTCGGACGCATGTGGTCTAAAAATTCTGCCAGTCCCAACCCGTCATAATCAGGAAATGGGATGAGATCGAGATTTTTTATTGGTTGCCGGGGATTGGTGACTTTGAGGGCGCGTTCTGGTTCTCGGTAGATTATTCCATTCACACCATTTAAATCATTATTACTTTTGATACAGTCTAACAACTCAATTATTGTCTCTTCGCCCTCCCCCACAATTCCAAAATCCGGCTCTAACATTTTAAACATAATCTCTGGTTGACTCGAGATCAAGCCACCGCCTAGAATTATTTTTGTTTCTGGGGCATGTCTTCTGACGGATTCAACAACAGATTTTATGTGTGGGTAAAATGGGGATAACCCCCCGGTAATAACAAAATCATAATTGTTTTGGAATTCTTTTTCAATAAGGGTATCAACCGATCCGTCTATATGATTCAAATTTAAAACGTTCACTTGATGGTTATTTTGTTTTAAGACGGCAGAGATATATCCAAGTCCAATCGGCAGAGTATAATCAAAATTCGCTTTATCTGCTTCTGGATCACCAATCAATAATCGTTGGAACCTGACTACTATAATGAGACACTTCATATCATAAACACTTAAAAATATATTGCGCCAAACTAATTCAAAAAATCATCGCCCTTTGACCTAAGCCAGATCGCCCCACATCTGGACTCAGGATGAATCCAGCGGTGTTCTATACGAAAGTCGGGGCATGTTTTAAGAATTTCCCAGAAGCGGTTATGGCGCTTGAGGTCACCTTCGGTATCGACCCAGGTTCCCTGTAGACGTTGCCACCGTTCATGGACTGCTGCCAAAATCTCTTCAGGGGTCAGATCAATAATCTTGATGATATTACGATCGCGGTACTCATTACAGTTATATTGCTCTCGCAAGTTCAGAGGAATTCCTGATGCTTGCCACACTAAAGTCTTGAACAGGTGCATAGCATTACTCCATGATACAAGATCTCGAAGTGGACCGAAGTTCAGGTACAGAAGGGGCCTTCCATACATTGCACTGATACAATCTGGCCCGGAACCTGTACCTATACACAAATCGCAATGAGCAAATAGCCAAATATCCAGAAAATCGCTTCTATCTGGATGGAAGGCATAGTCGATGATACGATGATGACTGCTTGGGATAGGTTTAGCCATAACCTTTCCCATCCGTAGCACCCACACTCCTTGATCCGCCAACCACTCTGCAGCGGGTACATAAGTAGCAATATCGGAATCACGGTAGTCAAGATGATGCCATCCATACCCCACTTTCGGATCATATAAAACCCCTTCTTCATGCTGCGGAGGGTCGGTATTCTGGCAGGGGAAGTGGTTCATGTAACTGCTGTCCCGTACAAGCAAGCAAACAAACTGATCACCCTCTTGCCAGCCTTGCTTGCGCAACCAATCTTTGGCTCGGGCATTTTCTTGAGGGTAAAATGACATTTTCGCTTGAGTTTGCTCTAACCAACCATGGCTGCCACCGCGGCCTGGACGCGTGGGGATGGAAATATTGTGCATGGCTCCACCGGGTAATATTTGATTCCATTGGTCTAGAGGGCGAAACCAGGGAGAAACATGAAAGTTCCGCCGCACCAGCGTTGCCAAGAAATAATTACAGATGGGCTTATATTTGAACCAGTACAAATCCAGAGACATTTTGGATTGTTGTTGGGAAATGGCGTACATTTGACAAACTTCCACAACAAAGTCACCAATGCGACTGGAAGGAAATCGACCAAAGCGGATTACGCGCCATGGACGGAGGCAACGGATAAGGAGGACAGCCGGAATAGCCCAGATTCCACAGATAAGTACTACCAGATATTCAAGTAATGCAAGAATTTTCCACCGCATTACTGACCAACCTCCAGAGCGAATTTCAAAGAGATGTCTGTTCAGAGACTTCATTGAAAACCACCGAGTTTATTTTCATATTTAATCCCAACAACAAAAGTTTCATTGGAGAAGTACTTCATAAAGTCAGCTAAAGAATGGGATATCTGTTTTTTAAATTTTGGGGGAACTATCGTCATAACGTAATTTAAGTAAATAACGGATCGTTGGATCATTTTATAATTCTCATATTCAAGAATGGTTAATCCACCTGATGAGAATAAGGATTTAATTGCTTTTTTTGTCCAATATGTAACATGTTCTGGCGGTTTATACTGGTATGGAATCACAGATTCCGTTGTAACTTTTGTTAATTCCATAATAACTCCAAGATTTGATGTTGAGATAATTGTGTAATTTGACATTTGGACATAATAAAACACTTAATATTATGAATATCGTGTAATATTCTAAATAATAAGTGAATCTAAAGATCTCCGTCTTATTGAAAGCAATTCTTCTTCTGAAATTTCCATTACCTTGGCTATTTTACGTCGTTTTTCAGGATTTGTAAAATTTATTCTATCCCATTCGTATGCCCTTAGGATAGAGATATCTTTTTTAGAGAATTGATCAGTTTGGATTATCGCATGTTTCCAATCAATGGTTTTTGTATCAAAATTTTCATCCATACATTTTAATTCAATTGCTAATTTGAATAGATCTGTTTTAGGAAGAGGTACTGCAAAAAATATTTTTACATAATCCAGATCAATTTGTTCAGCGAATAACAAGGTCTGTCGTATCTCATCCCATGTCTCCCCTGGAAATCCCAATATAAAATTTCCTGTAATAAAAATTCCTAACTCTTTAGCCCATTTAATAATTTCGAGTACTTTTTCTTTTTTAATTGACTTATGAATAATATCTTTCAGTACTCTTGGAGAGCCCGATTCAATTGCGATATCAATATATTGACACCCACTTCTTTTCATCAAATTTAATAATTCATAATCCAGATAAAATAATGCAGTATTTATCATCTTCCATTGTAGATCTAATTTCTCGTCAATTAATCCCTTCAAAAAACTAATTGTTCTTTTTCGATCGGTTAAAAAATTATCATCCATTATATTAAACGATTTTATATGATATGTGGTTTTAAGCCATTTCAACTCATTTAGGACGTTTTCCGGACTTCTGGCTCGAAATTTCGCGCCGGCGATATGTCTGACTTGGCAAAAACAACAATTAAATGGACACCCACGAGAAGTAAATAGCCAAGCATATGGTAAAACCGGGGGTCGATCAGTACTATTTCTTTCGATTAAATTACTATATGCGGGAAAATCAATTAAATGATATGCAGGTAGCGGTAATTTATCTAGATCTTCGATAAGATCTGCGCGCCCGCCGTTAATGATGCATTTTCCTTCTCTATACCAAACCCCTTTGGGGATTTTATGATTTTGGTTTTGAAGATATTCAATTAAATCGCGAAAGACATATTCCCCTTCACCTGAGATCAAATAATCGATATTACAGTCACTCATTACATATTCTTCATTAGTCGTTGCATATACTCCCCCGATTACAGTGATTATTTGAGGATTAACTTCCTTTACGATTCTTGCTACAGTATGTCCTGTAGTTCCATATTGATCCATCAAAACTGTAATACCGACCAAATCCGGGGATTCATTTTTAATAATTTGTTTAAACTCCTCCTCAGTAAAGTTTTTAAAATTAGCATCAATTATTTGAATGTCATATCTTTTATCAATCATTGCAGCAATTAGACAGAGGTTGTATGGGACAAAATGCCAATATGTAATATCATCTAAACCTCTCCATCTAAAATTTGGGACAACAAGGAAAATTTTTTTGATTTGTTTCATTATTCACCATTCATATATGGGATTGTCTTATTTTATCAAGTTTCGTCTTTACACTACCGAGTATTCGAGTCTGATAGGAGAACAAGTTTCCCCGCCCCCTCTCATATGAACCGTACGTGCGACTTTCACCGCACGTGGATCAAGCACTTCGTAAAAGGGGATCGCCACAGCGGCGGGGGCAGAGGCATTGCCGAAGCCCCCTGGAGCTTTAAAACCTTTAATCCAAGTGCTATTTACTGGAGATATTATGTAAAAGTTAGGGGTTAAAATAACACTTTACCTAAAAATTATTATACATCGTCCAGGGTGTCCATTCATAATTGAATAAATACCCTCATTAATATCTTCTAACGATATTATCTTGGTAATTATTGAATTTAGGTCTAATTTTCCATTATTAATATGTTCAATTAAAAGTGGTATATCTCGAGCAGGTAATGATCCTCCCCCACATGAACCATTTAATGACATCTTTCTATGAATCGCTAGTGGATCAATGGAGATTGTCGTATTTGGTGGGGGCACAGCTACAACGTATAAAAATCCAGGTATTGAACATATTTTCGCTCCTATTTCTATCAGTTTTGGAGAAGGAGCACAGATGAAGACATAATCGGTGCCTTCGCCATCTGTTAGCTCCATCATCTTCAAGTATATGTCATCGATAGAACTGTCGATTATATCTGTTGCGCCTAGATGTGCTGCAATTTGGAGACTTTTGTTATTTTTGTCAATTGCGTATATTTTCGTAGATTGAGCGATAACCGCCCCCTGAATCACATTTAAGCCAACGCCCCCGCATCCAACAACTGCCACTGTTGCACCAGGAACAACTTTTGCTTCGTTTATGACAACTCCGATTCCAGTCATTACAGCGCAGCCCAATATAGAAAGATAGGCTATATTTCTTATATCAGATTTAAAGGCAGTCACGCGATTTTCGGGTACGACACAGTATTCATTGAAAGTCGTAACTGGGCCCGCATTAATTTTTTTATTTTTAATGTGATACTCCGGTTTTTTTGCATCCAATCCATTGCCGATTATCCAAGTGACAATAACATGATCTCCCTTTTGTACCATTGTGACACCAGGCCCAACATCAACAACAATTCCCACACCTTCATGCCCTAACATGTGAGGCAGATATGGATCCTTTCCTTGTATTCCCTGAATTTCTTCAATTTGTTTTCCACAAATACCGCTTGCTATCAATTTAACTAATACTTGACCAAAATCAAGTGGTCCATCAAAAGTAACATCTTGAAGAAGTAATGGAGAATTAATTTTCTCTAAAATTGCCGCTTTGAAGGTTATCGGATATTTGACTGATATCATATTATACCTCAGATTTTCAACTATTTATCACCTTAAATTACATTGTTCCGCCATCAACATTGACAATTGTACCTTGTGCGAATGTTACAAATTTTGAACTTAAAAACAATACAAAAGGGGCAATTTCATCGGGATTACCTAATCTTCCTATAGCATGGTGATGGCGCAAAAAATCATGCATCATTTCAGGATTATTTTTTTTAATATTATCCCAATGACCGCCTTCGGAGATAAATGCTCCAGGCATTATTGCAGAAACAACGATACCTTGCTGAGCTAAAGATCTACCAATACCTTTAGTGTAGGCATTGAGATAGGCCTTAGAAGCAGCATACGGAGAAGAACCTCTTACTGTTTCTGCAGATATTGAAGAAATATGGATAACTCTTCCCCATGATTGTTTAATCATTTTTGGAATTAAAATCGAATTCATTTCTATAGCAATACCTACATTGAGGGTCCAAACTCGATACCATTCGTTAACCGGTGAGAGAGGATCTTTTACGTTTAATGTCCCCCCTAAATTATGAACAATTATATCGACAGAACCATGTTTTTGAAGAATTTCAAGACTTGCATGAGTCGGGGCACCTTTTTCCATTAAATCATAAACATGCCATGAGTGACCTTTGTTTTCTCCGCCAATTGAATTCACAATTTCTTGTAGTTCTCTTTTTCTTCGGGAAATAATGCTCACTTTAGCACCAGATTCAGAGAACAATTTGGCTATCGATGCACCGAGGCCTTGACTTGCCCCAGTAATAAGAACCCTCTTCCCATCAATTCCCAAATCCATAATTTAATTATAGTTTACTTCCATATAAATTCAAGTTTTTTGGGCTCTGTAGAATTCTTCAGAAATAAATCCATATGAAGATCGCGAGAATAATTTTGGAGATGTTGTAGAGAATTAATTTGATTTTGAGTTCTTTAATCTGTGCTTGGAATTTACGTGCTTTCAGAGATTCTCCAAACTTTCTTTTAATTACGGAGAATACGGTTTCGACTTTGTTTCGTTGATGTTAGCAGAACTTATGGATCGTTGTAAAATGAGGTGCTTTATTGTGATGGATTTTCTCCCGGAGAGAGAGTCCATGATCTCGGTAGGACTTATTGTAGACCGGTACTCTTCAGGCAGCTACTCTTTCGGGAGAAGGAGAATGAGTAACTGGTGCTGATTATAGGTTCTTTTAGAATATTTTGATGAATAGAAGGGAATTCTGGAATCTTTGATCAAGCCGAATGATAATTCAACAAACCCGATAAACCGGTTTGTTGACATTATTTTGTCTTTTTACTGATTATTTGCATAACAAGGTAACGTGACACCGTTCCTTTGATCTTTCGGTCTCGGTAAAATATCTTTCAGATAAGGATTTCTACAGAGCCGTTTTCTGGTCGTTGTGCGTTTTCTGTGAGTTAGTACAGGTACAAAATGTTCCGGTCTGAAATTAATGACGTTTTTTATGGGGGTCCGGGAATGGGAATGCCAATAGATTTTTTACATTATTTACAATGAATTTATCCAAAATTTGATTTTTTTCAAGCAATTCGAGATATTGTCCAGATTCTCCAAACTTGTCGTTTATTCCAAGTATTTTCATAGGCACATAGTAATTTGTACAGAGAAGCTCAGCTACCGCACTTCCAAGCCCTCCAATTTTACTATGTTCTTCAATGGTAAGTACTGCACCACACTCCTTTGCAGCCGTTAATATTGATGATGTATCAAGTGGTTTTATAGTATGAACCTCAATAACCGAAGCAGAAATTTGTGCTTTTTTTAACAAAGCAGAAGCTTTTAAAGCTTCATGGACCATCGATCCCGTTGCAATAATTGCAACATCACTACCCTTACATAATTCTATTGCATTATCGTTAAAGATATAGTCATTTTCAAAAACAGTTGGCGTTTTTTCACGATTTAATCGGATATATGCAGGTCCTTTATGATTTGCCTCGTAACAAACCGCTTCCCTTGTCTGTATTGCGTCCGAGGGCACTATCACCCGCATGTTCGGAATAACCCGCATGATCGCAATATCTTCAAGTGATTGGTGTGAAGCACCATCTGAAGCATTAGACAGTCCGGCATGCGTGACAACGATCTTAACATTCAGTTTATCGTATGCTATCGTATTCCGAATTTGTTCCCACGCCCTGCATAAAAAAATTGCATATGTGCTCGCAAACACCGTTTTTCCGGATAAAGCTAAACCCGATGCAGTACCAATAAGGTTTTGCTCAGCACAACCAACATTAATAAACCGATGAGGAAATTTCTTTGAAAAACGTATCGTTTGTGTTGATACAGATAAATCTGCGTCAATTACAACAATATCTGGGTTATTATCTCCTAATTCCGCAAGAGTGTTCCCATAAACTTCTCTTGTAGATTCGATTTTATTCATTTGAATCATCCAATTCTTTAAATGCTCTTTTCATCTCTTCTGAACTCAAACATTTTCCATGATACGAATTTTGACCTTCCATGAAACTAATTCCTTTTCCCTTTATTGTATCGGCAATAATTAATGTGGGTTTATGAGGTATTTTCTGGGAAAAATCCAAGAAGCGAATCAAATCAATAAAATTATGCCCATTTATTGTATTGACATTCCATCCAAAAGATTCCCATTTAGAACGAAGTGGTTCTAATGCAATAACCTTCTCTGTTGCATTATCGATCTGAAATTGATTTCTATCAATAATTGCACATAAATTATCTAATTCATACTGCGATGCGAACATTGCTGCTTCCCAGATCTGCCCCTCATCACATTCTCCATCACCAAGAAGTACAAACGTTCTAAAATTCTTATTATCCATTTTTGCTGCCAATGCAATCCCGTTGGCAATTGATAACCCTTGACCCAACGAACCTGTTGATACTTCAATTCCTGGTATATGAGAATCGGGATGCCCTTGTAGTATGGATCCCAATTTTCTAAAATTTTGTAGTTCATTTGAAGAAAAATATCCACAATGCGCTAGAATGGCATAAAGCGCTGGTGCTGCATGCCCCTTCGATAAAATAAATCTATCACGAATCGCCCACCGGGGATTGGCAGGATCATGGTTCATAATATTACAATAAAGGGCTACAAGAATTTCCGTACAGGAAAGAGAACCCCCAGGATGACCCGATCCTGCCAAATGAGTCTGGATCAAAATATCTCTTCGAATCTGTTTAGCAATTGATTGAAGATTGGAAATCTCGTTCATCATTATCTCAATTTATGTAATGAATAATTGAATTTTTACAGTATTACCCTTTCCCTTAAAATGGTCCTGTAAAAGATGTATCTGGTACATCTAATGGTCCTGAATGCATTTGAGGAATTTCAGATTCATTAATCTCACGTTTCATTACGTGCATGATTATTTTAACAATATCTTTTGCTCTTGGGTAATATAAGTTCGATAACGCAGGGCTGGTTGGTGAAGGGCATTCAGGAAAACCAATTCTTTGAGGAGATTCTTTCAAACATTGAATATTATTTTCTACGACTGTAGAAACAATTTCTGCTCCGATACCTCCTGTTTTCCAGTCATTATCAACGACAACAAGACGCCCGGTTTTTTGAACAGATTTTAAAAAAATGTCAGTGTCAAGAGGTCTCAACGTTCGGAGATTGATTATTTCACAATGAATCCCAAACTTCTTTAAAAATTCTGCTGCCTTCAATGATTCAAGGACCATATAGGAAAATGTTACAATGGTGATATCCGTGCCTTCCAAAACGGTCTTTCCTTTTCCAATGGGAACGGTATAACTCTCTTCCGGGACTTCTCCGATAATATTGTGAAGCCAGCGGTGTTCAAAAAAGATTACAGGATTATCATCTTTGATACTTGCAATGAGTAAACCTTTGGCATCATAGGGTGTTGTTGGAGCCACTACCTTGAGCCCGGGTATGTGTGCAAACATACTCTCCATGCTCTGGGCATGCTGGGGACCCTGCCCCCATCCACGACCGATGATCATTCTGATCACCAGCGGGACACTTTTCTTTCCTGAAAACATGTAGTGCCATTTTGCGGCCTGGTTTACAATCTGATCTATCGATAATAATGCAAAGTCGACCCTCTGATGAGTAAGAATTGGCCTTAAACCCACCAGTGCCGTTCCAATCGCCACGCCGGTCATTGCATTCTCCGCACAGGGAATATCCATGACACGATCGCAGCCATATTTCTGTTGCAAACCGAGAGTTGTCCCGAAAATCCCTTTTGGATCCGGAACCCCGAGGCCGAATATGTATACAGAAGGATCGTCCTGCATAGAGAGATCGATGGCTTCCCGGATTGCTTCGTATAGATGTAATTCCCGTGTCATTGATGGTCTCCGCCAGATCAGTTATTTCCTGTATATGTCTTTCATGAGAAATTCCATATCGGGAAACGGGCTCTCTTGTGCAAACGTAAATGATTTTTCAATTTTTTTCATAATTTCGTGGGTTATATTCTCTATTGTCTGAACATCAAGGATCCTATTCGAAAGCAGATAATCTTTAAATGCGTCGATGGGACACATCTTTTTCCAGGAGTTAAATTCTTCTTCCGTCCGGTAGCCAAGGTTATTATCATAATAGGGCCCGCAATGTTCACGCCAGCGATATGTTTTAAGTTCTAAAAAGACAGGTCCTTTCCCAGTCTTGATTAATTCAATGGCTTTTTTCATTAATTGATAGACTTCAAGTACATTGTTTCCATTCCCTTGGAAACTCTCGATGCCATGACTTTTTGCCAATGCACAGATCTCCCTGTTTGGGGGCTGACGGACAGATAATGGTGAATACACAGAGAAAAAATTATTTTCACATATAAATACAATGGGGAGTCGTTTTAAGGAAGCAAAATTGAGACTTTCATGGAATACACCCTCTTCAACGGCTCCGTCCCCGAAAAAGACAGTTGTGATCGTCTCCATCTTCTTCAGTTTTGTGCTGAATGCAACACCAGTTGCAATCGGTATGCAGCTACCGACGATTGGCACTGCCCCGAGGAATCCGTGGGATAGATCGATCAGATGCATTGAGCCGCTTTTCCCGTTACAGCACCCGGTTTGTCTGCCATACAGTTCGGCAAGCATTTTTTTGAGATTCCCGCCTTTTGCTAGATAATGACCATGCGACCGGTGATTACTCAAAACATAATCATCCCGGGATAAATGTGCACAGATGCCAACAGCGATGGCCTCCTGTCCAATCGAAAGGTGCACCGGACATCGCATTTCCTGTTCTGGATAGATTCTGGCAATTTCTTCCTCTACTAGCCGTATGTAGAGCATTTCATAAAACAATTTTTTTAATATATATGGGGTGAGCTCACAATTATTTTCAATCATAAGACATCATTTATATAAAATTTACATGAGCATGCGGTTTTTTCAACTGTGAAAGGTACCGGTTTATTGCATCTAATCTACATCCATTTCGACAGTGTTCTATTTTGTTTTTTGTCAATTTGTGTATAATATTTTTCCTTTTTTCACCTTCCCAGATAGCGGCAAATGAATTGTCGTGCAGGTTTCCATAACAAAATTCTGGATTTTTATAGAACATCATACAGGGAATTATTGAGCCATCTGCTTCAATAAGCGTAAAAAACGGCATTCCGTAACATACCTGATATTCCCGTTTTATTATCAACCGTTGAGCGGTTTGTGAACGGAAAATTACTTGAAATTCGGGAGTCTCAAATTTTTTTATCTCTTCCTGAATACTCTGGTACTGTGAATATTCAATCGAATATCGGTTTTTACTTAATGGATGCTGGGAATATGGTTTAATCTGAACATTATCAACACCGATCTCCTTGAAAAGTTTAATGAAGGATACAAGATCTTTAAGATTATCAGGAATCAGTAAAAATTGAACACCTATTACGACAGATAAATTACCCTTTTTTTTAATCGCCACAGCGTCACGGAGATTCGTTAAAATGCTGTCAAAATCTTTCAATCCGCCACGGTGTATTTTTTTATGTGTATGAGCTGTGCCAGCGTCAACACTAAAACGAATCCATGATAGAGAGGGGAGGGTCTTTTCCAGTTTTTCCTGGTCAAATAAAACACCATTTGTGGTTATTGCGACATCAAGACCCTGAAGTTTGGAATAGGAAATAAATTCACAAATGTCACGGTGCATCAAAGGCTCTCCTTCTCCCGCAAACATAACCGATTTTACACCACACTCAGCCATTTCACGAAGTGCCCGTTTCATCACTCCGGAATCAATATCAATGGGTTTTTTTTCGAACCAGTCCAAAGCACAAAAAATACACCGGTGATTACAACGATTCGTCACCCCGATCTCCACATAGATAGGAAAACAATCGCCTGTTTTAAGCCACTCCGAAACCCGTTCGGGATGATATATCAATTTATGATTGTCAACATCTACTTCCATGAGACCTCCGGGAGCTAAAGAATACTTTTATTTTGCATGCAATTGGATTGGTTTCTCTCGATACAATTGTATCCGATTTTTGATGTTTGATCCGAAATATAGTGGGTAAGTACTGAATGCGCCAATTCTACATATCCATACTCTTTGGAGGGGACATAAATGTTGATATCCCCCATGCTCCGGAGTGGGTTATCCGGAAGAAAACCAGATAAGGTAATAATCTGATTGCATCCATGATCCCGTGCAGTATTGACCGCATCAATTATATTCTGGGAACGACCCGAACTGCTGATTGAAAAAAGCATATCCTGTTTATCAGCCCAAAGTTTGATTAATTCACGATAAGCCGCTGCATAGCTGATATCATTTGATAGTGCCGTTAATAGGGGCACTTCAGTGAATACCATTGCCCGGATTTGTGCTGCCTTACAAAGATCATTCTGTAAATGACTTGCAATCGCAGCACTTCCACCGTTTCCAATAATCATCACTTTTTTTTGGGTTGTTTTTATCTTGTGGAGATTGGTGATAATCAAGGATAATCCTTCATTAACATCCAACGTTTGTCCCTTCATATCAGTAATTTCGACTCTTTTCAGAAAAGAGTGTAACTTATCAGAGTAGTGCGCAAAAGGTATCATTATTCACTCAATGGGTGTTTTATTTGAGTAGTGTCGATAAATATTTTTTGAAGGGAACTTTTTCAATTGAGCTTCTGTGCCCTACTATTGATACTGCGACTGATGCTGCTGCATTGCCAATAAAGCCTGTAATAATTGCTGGAGCCTGTTGAACAGCACATAATGATGCAATTGCAATTAATGCATCGCCCGAACCGATACGATCGACAACCGTCTTGGCAAATGCCGGAACAATAATAATTTCATCATCATCTGATTGATAACAAATACACCCCTCTTTACCCTGTGTAACAATTGCGATAGAACTGCAAAGTTTTTTTGCAACGTTTTTAAGCATATCGAAAATTGTACCGGAATTATTCCGTTCCTCTAATCTGATTTCCAAGTTATTGAGACAGATAAAATCAGCAGACGGATACTTTGAAATAACATTAAATCCTCTGTTCCCTGAGTTTGCCTGGGCATTTATCGCAAGAAATTTCGCGTTTGCTGAGATTAATTGCGCAGTATAATGAGATATAAAACCATGACCAAAGTCAACAACCAGCACAAGGTCATATTCTTTAATACGAGAAAGGATTTGATCGTGAAGCATTGATTGTTCCGATGCAGATAAATCGCGCTGGTTAATTTTGTGTATCTCGAAAAGCTTTTGAACAGGTGTACTCTCACAGACATATCGCTGCTTCACAATTGTAGGAGAATTCTCTTTGTAAAAAAAGATAGGGTTCACGTTACTGTGGAGATGTTCTTTGATAAAAGTCTCCTCCGGTTCAAATTGCCCGAGCATTGCAATTAGGTCAACATTATCACAAAAATTTGCGAGATTGTTCGCAACGGCTAGGATCCCCCCTGCAAATCGCTCCTTTGATAAGTAGCGTACTACAATCGCGGGGTCTTTGGTTGCGACGCCAATCATATCACAATAATTGTATTCATCGAGAACTGCTTCACCAATAACGAGCACTTTGAGAAATCTGGCATTGTCAATGTAGGAGAATATATTGCTCTCACCATATACTTTTGACAAAGTCTGGAGAAAATTCCGTGTCTCTTCTGAGAAATCTGATAAAAACCGGTTAAGAAGGGTTGATGAGCTAAATACAATATCCTCCGTAAAAAGCATCGTCCCCCCGATCTCCCGGAGGGCCTGTTCTTCCTCACCAATCATTCCGGTCAAATCATTTTCAGATGTTTTATATTCAGATCCCTTTGCATAGATATCTGGTTTTAACAGTTGGATTGTTTCAACTGCGGTGGGCCATTCATTTAGTGCTACATAATCAACAACCGCTAATGCGGCTATTGCATCACATCGTAACTGCTCTGGGAATGCAGGCCGGTTTGGCCCTTTGTTTACATATCGATCGGGAGTAACCGTGACTATGAGAATATCACCCGCAGTTTTTGCCTTCTCGAAATACTTGATATGTCCGATATGCAACAGATCAAATACTCCATGACACAGAACAACCTTCTTATTCTTACGTATTTTATCAAGGCTCTGAGCAAGATCCTGAAGGGAAAGGATTTTAGGGTTACTGTTTATCATGATATTTACCCTCTGAGAAGATACGAAAACCAGTCTTTTGTTGCGGAAGCTATTGTCTTTTCATCCCAGACCGGTGCATTTTGCCATAGGTCAATATTATCCAGCATCAGTTTGACGCCACTCTCAAAAGAGATCTTCGGAGACCACCCCAGATCATGCCGGATCTTATTTGTATCTGCAAAGGTGCAATCAGGTTCACCAGGACGTTTAGGTATATACATAAATTTACCTCCAAGGAGATCGACCAATCGGTTTATTGAATACGTGCCACCCGATCCAACATTATAAATTTCTTTTCTTTTCTCCGACTCAGCTGCTTTGATGAATGCATCAACAACATCTGTTATATAGGTGAAATCCCGGGTTTGCGTCCCATCACCGACTATCGTGAACGGTTTTCCTGCAAGTTTTTGGGCAAGGAAGACTCCGAAGACTGCCCCATAGGCTCCTGACGTCCGGGAACGCGGACCGTACACATTGAAGAGACGGAGAGATATGCACGGAAGGCCATATGTCTGATCCCAGTGTATGACATATTGCTCACCAAGATATTTTGTTAACGCATAAGGATACATTGGACGGATTGGCGCAGTTTCCGGTGTCGGATAACTATCCGGTATTCCGTAACAAGAGGAGGATGCAGCATAGATAAATTTCTTAACCCCTGCTTTTCGCGCCGCCTCTAGTACGGTGATTGTGCCGTTTACATTAGCACTGTGGTACTTGAGGGGTTCTTGGATTGAAGGGATGATATCAGCTAATGCAGCAAGATGGAATACAAATGTTGTATCTTCAAAAGCCTTTGACACGGCGGAAAAATCTGTGATATCAATTTTTTCAATGGTAAGATGCGGGGATTTTTCAAAATTCCTTATATTGTCCATTCTTCCTGTTGAAAAGTTATCAAGAATCACCACCTGGTAACCTTTGATAAGAAGAACCTCGGCAAGATGACTGCCAATAAAACCAGCACCGCCAGTGACAATAACTTTTTTCATCATAGTCCCTCATTTTTCTTTTAATTTAAAATTTAATGTATATAATCCAATCAATTTTTATTCTGTAGATGCAGCTACCTAATACCCTAGAGCCTCAGCCGTGGTCGACCCTTTTGTTCAAACTTTACGACGTGAAATTTGCTTAATTTATTATGGGTGCGCATGTATTTTAATGCTCCTTATGTCAGGAGTCCGGTCGGCGCAGGTTATGCAAAGACAAATATTGGAATTATTTTTTTGGCTCGCGTTTGGATATTAGCCTTAGCCTCACTAAAACAAACAACAACGCCAATAAAACTATGATAATTGCAACAGCAATCCAAAATGTCATCCCGGGCATTGGGAGGGCACCAGACGGTTGTATCGCCCCAGTTATCGTATGGGATGGTAGGGTGGTCACCACCGTTTGATTAGAGACCGCGTGATTGGCACTCACCATAATACCTAGAGATAACCCCAAATCCATAAAATTTTACCGCTTGGCACTAAATTTCCAACATAGGTCGTGGTACCGGCTTAAGTGGGGATGAGATCTTAATAGTTCAAAAGATAGAACTTTTTTCATCTCAATTCCATCCCACTTACGAGGAGGGTACCCACTTCTGCGCCGGGGGGCGCTCGGCCGCCATTAATCAAGCGTAATTCTTGGGATAATTATATTTATTCAGGATATATAAAGGAAATTCCCTACAGGCGGTGGGCATTTTGACTGAAAATTTGTCATTGACGGATAAAGTTGTTACGGCTCTCAACAACAAAGCGGGGCTAATTGGAACGATAGTAGCGCTTGCAGTCATACTTGGCCTTATTATCTATGCTATTCCGGTGCAGAATTGGCTGCTCCTTGCGATCTCTGTGGGGGCGTTGGGTGGACTTGTGCATGAAATAGCACAAAGCCAAGGCCAATACATGACTCCTCACACAGATACTAGTGGAAACTTTGTGCTCGGCGGTCTCATGGGATTGGTTAACGGGGGGATAGCGGGATTATTACTAATGCAATCACAACCCACAACCCAAAATCTAGTACCATTCATGATCGAAGTTTTCTTGGCAGGGCTCGCACTCAAAGGTGTCAATGATGCAGTAAATCCTCCTGCTAAAACTCCATAATAACACACATTTTTTCAATCACAAAAAACGGGTATTAAACTTTCAGTCCTTTCAAGAATTCGAGGAACATTTCAAGGAATTCTGCTTATGCTGGGGGGCTCCTCGAGAAGGAGATTCTGGACCAAGAGGTCCACAAAAATTTCGGAATTATTATCGAGGTGTGTAACAAGAGTATTTTTACGGGGGCCCCGTTTACGTCAGCAGACTAAAGGTACCCCCAGAATTATACTTCTACCATCTATTATAAATATTTACCCCATCTAACTATTATCGTCACCACTTTGTGAATTAGCCCTCACGAGAATGCGAACCCCTCGTTTATTGTTCTGAAAAGAGTGGTGACAAAGATTTCTGTAGTGATTGCTCTATGCTATTTTTTCAGCGGGGAAACCGTTATGGATATATCTTTTGGTTCCTTGGGAAACAGGGTAAATGACGCCAGCATAATCCCCATACCCACCAGGATAAGTCCATAGGCATAAGCGATCATCCCGTTTACTCGTGACTGTGCCAGCCACATTACACAAAAACCCATATTCAGAAAAACGGCCCCGCATACCACTTGGAAGAAGTCCAGCTTTGAATATGTCCAATACTTCCTCCATTGGAACATAGTGGACAATGATTCTTTGAAGCAAAATAGTTATTTGTAATTTAAAACATACCTATTCAACTTATTTTTTCATTTTATTCATCAGTTCAAGGAATACGGCCTGTGCCTTGGGATCTTCGAGGAGGAGTTTCCGGACCTGGTCGCTGCTCAGGAAGACTTCTTGGTGCACTTCGTCGGTGAGCGGTTTGCCGCAGACGTGGCAGAAATTACTCTGGGGGCCGTTCATCGCAAAACAGGATTTGCACTGCCGGGGGACCATCTTCTTCTCTTCTTTGATCTCTTTTTTCCTGATCCCCATATTCTCCCGGAATTCGGCGTCGATGTCCTGCTCGCTCAGGACAACATAGTTCTTGAACATATTCGTGCCGAGATTCCCCCACATCACCTGTTTGATGACGCTCTCCTGATAGTTCTGTTTTATCAGACTGGTGATCCTGCTCTTCCGGAACAGGTGGGGGGTTACCCGCTTCTCCACACCGGCTCTCTTCGCGGCCCTGCCGATAATCTGCGACATCGCACGGTATTCCATCGGCTCGCCATTCGTGGAGATGAAAACAAAGTTGTTATTGTCGGGAGTGCCGGGGTAATTGTTCCGCCATCCGGCGAGATATTCAACTGATGCACCTAACAGAGCGCGACGGATCTTCCGGGTTTTTGTATCCGCGAGCGTCAGGCCGACGGTGCTGTCATCGTTGAAAACGACATCCTTCCATTTTATGCGGGCCAGTTCACCGATACGGCAGCCGGATTCATACAGGACAAAGAGTAGGGCCTTGTCCCGGAAGGTCCGGGCCTGGGTGACCATGGCTAATATCTCGTCCTCTTGTAAAATGCTGTCCAGGGTGGTTGTGCAGGTATCTACCGGGGGGACTTTGATCTTGTCGATCTTCACCTTTGACAGGCTGGAGTGCCCTTCGCTTATCATCCACTGTAAAAACCATCTCAGTCCTTTGACATAGTCGTGCTTGGTGTTCTCCTTGAAGGGGGTTCCCCGGAGGGTGTTTGCAGTTTTCAGGGCATTCAATGCCGCGTGGATCTGCGAGATGGTGACTTCACGGTAGGGTGATTTTATGAACCTTCGCCAGTTGACCAGTTCAAAGATGCTCTTTACGACTCGCAGGTTTGAGATGTGCCGTTCGGCCTGATACTGCGCTGCGTACGCCCGGATCAGGTCCGCGTCATCGTGCGTGATCTGTCCTGATGAGAGCGCCTTCTTTATCGACGCTTCGCCGTATTTCAGGTTGTCCTGGCTGTGAAATCCCATGCTTTAGGATTGAAAAATATTGTTCAAATACTTGTCGATGTGAACTGAACAAAAAACAGTAAGCCTCAGCCGTGATTTGAACACGGGACCTGCTGATTACAAGTCAGCCGCTCTGCCAGCTAAGCCACTGAGGCGCTATGTATAATAGGCCACCGTTGATAAAAAAGATGGTGCCAGCAGAATTTTCACTCATGCCTCTTGATGCCTGCCAGTAACAACCTGATAAAATGCCCGCTCTTTTAGGGAAACATCATTCGGATTTCGCGTACCCGGTCCTGACCTGCAGGAACGGCACAGCCAATCACTGTCCAATCCCAAACACATTATATGGACAAGAACCGACATGAAATGTACTGATGGCGCAGCTGACCGTTGATATCGGGGGACGGGCGGGCATTGACTGCCGGGGGTTCTGCGAATACTGCTACTTCAAACGCGTGAAGACGACCCGGGCTTTCGGGTGCCGTTACTGCCTGCCGTTCAAAAAAGGCTGTGATTATTGCACCAAGGGAGTAAAAGAGGAGTACAGCGGGTTCAAGGACCTGAGGGATATCGCAGACGAGACGCTTGCCGGCCTACAGGGAAGGACCGGCGACCTGGAACGGATCACCATCAGCGGTGGTGGCGACCCGAGCTGCTACCCGCGTTTTTCGGATCTCATCGAGCTGCTCGGCGCCACGGAAGCACCGCTCCATATTGGGTATACCAGCGGAAAGGGTTGGGATGATAGAAAAACTACTGACCTTCTCATCGACAACGGCCTCTCGGAAATCTCATACACGGTCTTTGCCACTGATCCGGCGCTCCGGAAACGGTGGATGCACGACCCGACACCAGATATTTCACTTGCGATCCTAGAACGGCTCTGCGATGCCGTGGATGTGTATGCCGCTGCCGTCGTCCTGCCGGGGATCAACGATGGTGCGGTGCTTGAGAAGACCTGCGCATGGCTCGAGGAACGTGGGGCAAAAGGACTTATTCTCATGCGATTTGCGAATGAAACAAACCAGGGGCTCATTCTAGAAAACGCCCCAATAATAAGGGGACAGGCTGTTCAGACCGTGGCTGCGTTCCAGGATATGGTCACGGACCTTGCTGGCTGTTTCTCTATGAAGATCTCCGGCACTCCTCTCTGCGACCCGCAGATCGGGTCCCCCTTTGCGATCCTGCATGAGCCGGATCTCCTCGCAAAACTTCCGTGTGTCGAAAAACGGGCATCCGTCATCTCCGGTAGTATTGCCACGCCGTTTGTCAACTCGGTGCTGCGGGTCCGGGGATCGACGGTGCCGGTAGTTCCGGTAAAAAAAGAGATTGCATGCCTGATCACTATCGATGATCTGAAGGAGCTCGATCTTCCTGGATTGGAAACAACGGTTATCATTCCGGGCCGGGCGTTTGTCCATGATAAGGAGGCACAGGAGGTGCTTAGTGCAGACGGTTCTGACCGCGAGGTGGTGAGGGGCCCAGAGACGCTCACTGCCGATGCGGAGACCAGCATGGGTATGACAAAGGAGCAGGTGCTCGCCATGGAGATGCAGGGGTTTGCCGAACTGATCCGGACGATCAACCTGTACGGGCGATAGGTGTGGGGTACTACAACCTGTCAAGTCCCCGTGCAAGAACTCCAGAAGACGCTCTCTGGGAAAAGATGCTGCGAGTGGGTTACGATCCCACGATCTCCAGATATCCCAAAGCCCAAACGCAGTTTCTCGCGTTTTGTAAACCCTATGAGTCTGGCGCCCTAACCAGCTAGGCCACCGCAGCACAAAAGTGCATAGAAAAAAGGCCGTAAAAACTATTAAAGGTTCTGATGCACCGGTACGGCGCGGATCATTCCTTTTTCTGCCGTAGGTAGAGGTTCACCGCGGCTGTGATCGCAGCGACCTTTTTTCCCTGTGAGAACGAACCGGCGAGCGTCTGCATCCGGGCTTCCTCGTCGGACGTGTAACGCTCGAGTGTCTTTAAGATATGCTCTTCCTGCAGGAAGTGCGTATGCGTGTTTCCCTCGACAAACTGCTGGTTGTTCATGATCGCGTAATGGAGTGGCAGGGTGGTCTTGACACCGAGAATGATGTACTCCGAGATCGCCCGGCGCATCCGCTTGATCGCTTCGGGACGGGTGCTGTCCCAGGCGCAGAGCTTCGCGATCATGGAGTCGTAGATAGGCGATATGGTATAGCCCATATGGATCCCGCTGTCCACCCGGATGCCCGGGCCACCCGGCGAACGGTACAGGATGATCTTGCCGGGATCGGCAGCGAAATTGTTGAGCGGGTCTTCCGCGTTGATCCGGCATTCGATAGCATGGCCACGGATGGTGATGTCCTGCTGATCGAATGGTAGCGATTCCCCTGCCGCGATCGCGATCTGCTGCTTGACGAGATCGATCCCGGTGACAAACTCGGTGATCGTGTGCTCCACTTGGAGCCGTGTGTTCACCTCCATGAAGTAATAGTTCCCGTTGCTGTAGAGAAATTCGACCGATCCGGCATTCGTATAATCCGAAACTTCTGCCACCTTAAGAGCCGATGCCGACATGCGCTTGCGCAGCTCCGGCGTCATGATCGGTGAGGGGGCCTCTTCGACGAGCTTCTGGTGCCGGCGCTGGATAGAACACTCGCGATCAAAAAGGTGCACCGCATGGCCGTTTTCATCGGCCAGCACTTGGAACTCGATATGCCTCGGCTTGATTAGGTACTTCTCGATAAAGACCGTCGCATCCCCGAAAGCGGACTGCGCGATGCGCATGCCGGCCGAGATGGCCTTTTCAAGCGCGCTCTCATTGTCGACTATCTGCATGCCGATTCCGCCGCCGCCGGCACTTGCCTTTACAATGACCGGGTACCCGATCGCATCAGCGACCTTTTTTGCTGCATCGATGTCGCTTATGCCCTCATCTGTGCCCGGGAGCACCGGGACGCCGGCATCCCTCATCATCTTCTTGCTGCCAATCTTGGAGCCCATCGCCTGTATCGTCTTCGACCGCGGGCCGATGAAGGTCACCCCTTCGTCTTGGCAGAGCTTGGCAAACCGGAAGTTCTCGGCAAGAAAACCATATCCGGGGTGGATCGCTTCGGCGCCGCTCTTCTTGGCAATGTCCATGATCCGCTCCATGTTGAGGTAGCTCTTGGAGGGATGGGCCTCGCCGACCGGAAACGCTTCGTCCGCATACTTGACATGTAGTGCGTTTTTGTCGGCATCGGAGTAGATCCCGACCGTCTCAATGTCGAGCTCGCGGCATGCCCGCATAACCCGGATCGCGATCTCGCCCCGGTTTGCTATCAGGATCTTTTCGAAAAATTTCATTGGACCACCAGCAGGACATCGCCATTCTGGACGACATCGCCGGTATCGACAAAAATCTCGATTACTTTGCCGTCAATCGGGCTGTGGATGGGGTTTTCCATCTTCATCGCTTCAAGCACAAGCAGAGTATCCCCTTTCTTCACGGCACTCCCGCGGCTGACGAGTACCTGGAGTACCATGCCCTGCATGTTGCTCCTGATACCCCCGGCAATCTCGCCCCGCGGCGCTTTCTGCGGGGTGGCGCTCGTCACCTCCACCCTGCTCCCGCCCACCGAGACGATCCTGACGGCAAAGACCTCCCCATCGACTTCCACCTCCATCTGGTCGGGAATGCCGGCAGCCGGTTGCGGGGCGGTCTGGTGCCGGGGGATATCCTCGACCTCCCGCTCGCCTTTTAAAAATGATGGTGCGATGGCCGGGTAAAGGATATAAGTGAGTATGTCCTCCTCTTTTTTCACCAGCCCCGCTTTTTCCGCCTCCGCTTTCATGCTCTCGTAGGCCGGTTCGAGCAGGTCGGCAGGGCGCACGGTTATCACTTTCTCGTCACCGATGATCAGATGTCGGATCTCATCGCTTACCGGTGCCGGGGATCTCCCGTACAGCCCGCGGACGTAGTCCTTGACCTCTTTGGTGACATTGCGGTACCGTTCACCGTTCACGAGTACGTTCAGGACCGCCTGTGTACCGACGATCTGGCTGGTCGGGGTGACAAGAGGCGGGTAGCCGAGGTCCTTTCTCACCCGCGGGATCTCTGCGAACACTTCCTCAAGGCGGTTCAGCGCGTCCTGCTCCTGAAGCTGGGAAACGAGATTGGAGATCATGCCGCCCGGGAGCTGGTAGATGAGCACGTCGCTGTCCACGCGCTCGGAAATCGGGTTGAGGAGCCCCGCGTATTTCTCCCGTGTACTGACGCAGATATCCCTGACCTTCCGGAGCCTGAGAAGATCGATCCCCGTGTCCCGGGGCGTACCGATCAGGGACGCAACGACGCTTTCTGTCGGCGGCTGGGAAGTCCCCATAGAGAACGGCGACATCGCGGTATCGAGAATGTCCACACCCGCTTCGATGGCTGCCTGGTAACTCATGGGGGCGATGCCGCTCGTTGAGTGGCTGTGGAGACAGACCTTCGTATCAACCGCATCCTTTATGCCGGTGATCAGGTCATGTGCAGCCTGCGGCATGATGAGTCCGGCCATGTCCTTGATGCAGATCGAGTCGCAGTCAAATGCAGCGAGCTCCCTGGCCATCTCAATGAATTTCTGCGTGGAATGGACCGGGCTTGTCGTATAGGATATGGCACCTTGGAGGTGGGCGCCGGTCTGTTTGATCCGTTCCATCGATTCCTTCATGTTCCGGATATCGTTGAGGGCATCGAAGACCCGGAATATTTCGACACCATTTGCATGCGCCGCATCGACAAACCGGTCGACCACATCATCCGGGTAGTGACGGTAGCCGACGAGGTTCTGTCCCCTAATGAGCATCTGGATAGGAGTCTGCTGGAGTTCTTCTTTGAGCGCCCGGAGCCGTTCCCACGGGTCATCATTCAGGAACCTGATGCAGGTATCGAACGTGGCCCCACCCCACGCCTCGACGGAGAAGAAACCGCAGGTATCAATCTCGCGTGCGAGCGGGATCATGTCTTCGGTGCGGAGGCGGGTGGCGATGAGCGATTGGGGGGCATCGCGGAGTGTTGTGTCCGTGATGGAAAGCCTGTGCGAACTGGCAGCGCGCATGAGAAACCTCAAAGCCTCCGGGTATTACTATTCAGCCTCAGGAAAATTTACCGGTAAAGTATAAAAAATTCACTAACACCGTAAACGGCGACAAGCAGGATACCGGCCGCACAGATCCCACCAAAGACGTCCCACCGGTTCGGGCGAAAGACCGGGCAGAGCATTCCCCCGTTCCGGTACCCCCGCACGGCCAGCAGCTCTGCAGCATCTTCCGCCCGCTGCAGGGCATCCCAGATGAGCAGGTGCCCGGCCGGCAGGATGGTGCGGATGCTCCAATCCTGCCCCTTGAGAATCAAAGCGGTCCGTATACGGGCGCTGTCTTCGAAAAGGGCATCGGCCATCTGCATCCCCATCTCTGCGGTCATCCCGATCTCAAACCCCGCTCTCCTGCCCAAAAGCCAGACACTGACTGAAAGAAAATCTCCATCCACCCGCGAGGCATACAGCCACATCCCGATGAGCAGGATGACCACCATCCGGAAGAAGTATGAAAGACCGTTGCCGCCGGTCAGGATCGTGAGTGCAGCGACCGCAGCAAGGAGCAGCACCATGATGGGTACTGCCGGTTTGTTTTGAAGCATCCGGATCCGGGGGGTAAAGACCAGCCACCAGAGCAGCGCAAAAAAAGCCCCCCAGATACTGACAAACGCCGCGAGCGAGAGCAGCGCGGCACTGGCCAGTATTATTCTCGGATCCTGCATGCCGCCTCCCGGATACTGTCTGGCGTGAGGTTATCCGGCAGCGTTCCCGCGCTGACGAGTTTTTTTACGAGAGCCGGCGCATGCTGCCACCGTTGAAGGGCGCCAGGCAGGCCACCGCGGTCAGCGAGGCGGCCGTCCGCAATTTCCCAGATTCGGTCTACGCGTGGGAAGGTCGCCTGTTCATGGGTAAAGATGACCGTAGTTCCTTCCTGCCGCAGGCTGAGGTCTTTGCAGAGCCGCTCTTTCTCGCTGCAGTCGAGGGAGCTGAACGGCTCGTCCAGCAGCAGCAGGTCGTACGGCCGTGCAAGGATGCAGGTAAGATGGAGGCGTTTAAGTTCTCCTCGGCTCAGGCAAAGTGGTGGCGTGTCAGCAGTGATACAAAGACCAGTTATCCGGATAACCTCCTCTGCGTCAAGACCCCACGATGCACACTCTTCTGCAACGGTCAGGCCGGTGAGGTGAAACTCGGGGAATTGCGTGGAGAGCATTGCTGTGTGGATCTGCACCCTGCGAACAGTCCCCTTTTCCGGGAGGATAAGCCCGGCCATGATCAGGGCAAGCATCGATTTTCCGCTGCCGACATCCCCGGTCACGAGGTGGATTCCCTTATCGAAACATCCGTCTGCCACCAGCGACCATGGGCCGCGACGGATCATGACCTGATCGAGGACGAGCATCAAAGCAGGCCCCTCAACGAAAGCGGGTAAAACGGTGTGCCGGAAAGGGAAGCAAAAACAGAAGACGGGCTGCCGGCATGTACCAGCCGGCCATGGTCGATGAAGAGGAGATAGTCGCCGGATGCAGCAGTCTCCATCTGCTGGGTGCATCGGAGGACATAAGCGGTCCCAGACTGCCGTAGTATGGTATCGATAGCGGCACAGCGGGCAGCATCAAGATGCGAATCATATTCATCAAGGGCGAGCAGCGTGGGCTTGGTAATACACGCGGCGGCAAGGGCCACCAGTACTTTCTCACCCCCGCTGAGGTTCCGCATCCGCCGGCCAAGTAGGTGGCCGACGCCTAGTGCCCCGGCACGGGCGATGATGATCTCCTCTGTCTCTTTGCAGGGGAGGTGGCGGAAGCGGAGCGGCGAGGCCAGCTCGTCGTTGACAGTCGAAAAGAGAATATTCCTGTCCGGGAATTCGTTCACATACCCAACATCAGTCTGTCGCGGAGTTTTACTGTCAATCAATACAGTACCATCCTTCGGATCCAAAAGCCCGGCGCAGTACCGGATCAGCGTGGTCTTGCCACTGCCGTTTGGGCCGATCACGGACGTGATCCCCGGTGGGATCTCAAGATGATCGATCGAAAGAGACCGGCAGCGGATCTCGTGAAGCGTGATCATGGCAGGTTCTGTGCGATCCGGTACACGGCATAGATCTTGACCGTATCACCGGGGAGGAAAACCACCAGTCCCGCAAGGACGGCCGCGGCGGGGGCCATACCGGTAGAACAGATGAGCCATGCCATGCCAGTAACGAGGATAATCCCTGAGGCAGCAGCGAGGCCGGCGATGCGGACCCGACTGGAAGGGCAATCGTAAGCGTATCCCGCGATTAGCGTGGCCGGGATGAACCCGGCAATATAGCCCCCGGTAGGACCGAGCAGTACACCGATGCCGGCAATGCCATTATGAAAGACCGGCAACCCGAGAGCACCGAGCAGGATGTACAGTGTCACCGGGATTACCGCGTGGCGCTTCATGACAGTTGCCGCCAAGAGGACAAAGAGCGTCTGGAGCGTGAGCGGCACCGGGAAAAAGGGGATCGCAATCCAGCTCCCGAGCGTGATGAGCGCAATGAATGCGGCGGAATATGCGACGAAGCGAGACCGCCGAAGATCCCCAAACATCGTCAACCATCAAAAATTATGCGGTTGACGATAAAAACATGTGCCTTTTAATGGTGGAAACAGTCACCGGCAATAACCCGTTCGAGCTTGCCATTGTCTTTCCTGATAATCAGTGCCCCGAATTCGTCGATGTCAACTGCCTCGCCAGAGAAGCTGTTCTTGAGCGTCCTGATATCGACCCGGCGGTCGAGCGTGCAGGAGAGGCTCTTCCACTCCCGGATGACCGTATCATATTCCCCGCTCTCGATGAGGAGGTAATGGTTCTCGAATTCTTTGAGAATACGGGCTAGGAACGATGCCCGGTCCACATCGTGCCCGAGCTCGGCGGATATGGAGGTGATATCCTTCTGCAGTGCCGGCGAGAACTCCTTGAGGGGCACATTCACGTCAATTCCCATGCCGAGCAGGCAGTAGTGCACGGTATCCGCTTCTGCCGAGAGCTCGAGCAGGAGCCCTGCCACCTTCTTGTTGCCGATAAAGATATCATTGGGCCATTTGATCAGCGCCCCGAGATCGAACTCCCGGCGGATCGCCCGTGCGACTGCGACTGACCCGGCCATCGTGATCATAAAGACGCGGTCGATGGGGATATGCGGCTTTAAAACGACCGTGACCCAGATACCCCCGGTGGGAGAGACCCATGCCCTGCCCATTCTGCCAATGCCACCGGTCTGTTCTTCCGCGATGATCACCATGCCGTGCATCTTCTCTACATCCCCTTCAGAACAGATCTGCTTGCCCACCCAGATGGTCGAAGGGGTATTCTCCAGATACCGGATCTTCTTCCCAATGAACCGGGTCCGGAGTTTTTTGTGGATCTCGTACGGGAGCAGTTTGCTGCTGGTGCGCGTGAGATTGTATCCTTCCTTCTGCGATGACGAGATATCATATCCCATCATCCGCAGCTCGTTGATGTGTTTCCAGACCGCTGACCGTGTGATGCCGAGCTCGTTGCTGATAATTTCCCCAGAGACCGGCGTGTCAGAGCGCTCGAGAATTTCCAGCACCTTGAACGCAGAGTCCGGCATGAGTTCACCGCTTTGAATCGATCTGTTCCGATGGCAGCGGGCAGGGATCCTTCCCGCATACCTGCTTGAGGATTGCAGACTGGTGTTCCATCAGCGTTGCGAGATCGAAGATGCCGGTGATATCAACCACCCCGATAGCCCCGATCGGATTGCCATCACGGTCCCTGATGGGGGAAACAGTGACCGGTACCCCTTTATAAGCACCACTCTGCGGTGTTTCCCGAATGATCCGGTTGGCAGCAATGGCTTCCGTGAGGGCCGGGCCTTCATAATGACGGTCGATCACCCTGCCCTCCTCAACACGGATGCCGGGATTCTGTACCGATTTTGCTGTGACCGGCAGGCGATGGAGGATCTCGTGGATGGCAAGGACAACAGGTTCGAGATCTTCGGCCTTCGCGCTCGCAGAAAGGATATAGCGGTGCATGTGAGGTGTACCTCATCATTCTGGTCAATTTTTATCTAGAATAAGGTTTGTGTTCCCGCGGCGCAGAAATTTTTTAAAAAGGCACGTGAGGGGAATTCGTGGATGCTGGTGACGATGATGGTGCCTTTTCCAACCTTTTTTTCAATGAGGACAGCATGCCCTTCCGCGATACCGGCTGCATTCCCCATGTGTGAAGGGAACGTGCCATCGCATTCGATGCTTGTGGGGTCGAAGTCCTCCACGATCGAGCCGGCCGCCGGGAATGCCGCGCAGTCTATCTTGCGAGGATGGACATCGTGGCAGTAGGTTACGGAAAACGGGAGCCAGTCATAGGCATCGATCCGGTCGATAGCAGCGCCAAAAACGAGAAGATTGCCGCCGTTCTCCACGAATTTCCGTATGCGGGATGCGGAAGCGCGCAACGCGGGGAGAAGGCGGGAATAGGCAGGATTCCCAAAGCCGGTGGGCACGATGAGGCAGGAGAATGACCCCCGGTAGAAAGGCGCCGCAAGCATATAGGGGGTGACCAGTTCGCAGGATATTCCGCATTCCTCGATATAGCGGTTGAAATGCTGGGCTGAATCCCAGACAAACCCGGCCCGGCACCTGCTCATCCCTTGATCACTCCTATAGGGGAGAGACGGGCAACAAGCTGCGAGAGCCCTGCCTCGTGGACGACCCGCACCACCTCGTCGCTGGGCTTGTACACTTCCGGTGCCTCGTCGGCGATCGCCGCCTCGCTGGGAGCTCTGACGACAATCCCCTCATTTCTCAGGCGCTCTGCTACAGCACGCCCGTTCAGCCGTTTCTTGGCCTGCGACCGGCTCATGATCCGTCCTGATCCATGGCAGGTACTACCGAACGTGCGTTCCATCGCAGTTCTGGTGCCCCGAAGAACATACGAGGAGGTGCCCATGCTGCCGGGAATAATGACCGGTTGGCCGATAGTAGCCAGATCCGGAGGGAGATCCGGACTACCCGGCCCGAACGATCGGGTAGCACCTTTCCGGTGGACGCAGACCGTCATCAGCCGTCCGTCCACCTCATGTTCTTCGATCTTTGCAACGTTGTGCGATACATCATATACAAGCGGCATGCTCTCGTATTCGATACCAAACATCCGGGAGAAGAGCTGGCGTGCTGCATGCATTATCATCTGTCGGTTTGCCCAGGCATAGTTTGCTGCCGCCGCCATTGCGCCGAGATACGCCTTCCCTTCCAGAGATCGGATTGGGGCGCAGGCAAGTTGCCGGTCCGGCAGCGTGATGTGGTATTTTCTCGTCGCCTCTTCGAGTACCCTGAGGTGATCGGTGCAGACCTGATGACCGAGCCCCCGGGAACCGCAGTGGATCATGCAGCAGACCTGCCCTGGAGTGATGCCAAATGCCGCCGCCGCCGCCTCGTCATAGATCTCGCGGACTACCTGGACTTCGAGAAAATGGTTGCCTGACCCGAGTGTCCCACCCTGAGGTAACCCGCGCTGGTGTGCTTTTGCCGAAACGGCGCGGGAGTCAGCCTGTTGCATGCAGCCCTTTTCCTCGCACCTGGCAAGGTCGCGCTCGATGCCGTAACCGGCTTCGACGGCCCAGCGTGCCCCTTTCTTCATCAGGGTATCGAGCGAAGCGGGGGAAATTCTGACGGTACTTTTTGCGCCAACGCCGGTCGGTACAGTGCGGAAGAGCGCGTCCACAAGCTCCCCGGGTTTTTTCAGGTCGCCGGCAACAAGCGGCGTTGTAAAGAGCCGGACCCCGCAGTTGATGTCAAACCCGACGCCACCGGGAGATATCACACCGTCATCAAGCGAGAATGCAGCGACTCCGCCAATCGGGAACCCGTAGCCCCAGTGGATATCCGGCATGGCAAGGGCATACCGGACGATGCCGGGCAGCGTCGCGATGTTGGCAAGCTGCTGGACCGCCCCAGGTTCGAGCATTGCCCCAAGAGATTCCGAAAGAAAGAACCTTCCCGGGACCCGCATGTCGGGCACGAAACCGATCGGTACCTCCCACTCGTCTATCCCGGCGCGCCTGATACCTTCAAGCATATCCATATTTCCCTGTCATACATCAAATACGATCTCCAGCATATATCCGTTGGCATCGTGCCTGATTGAAAGGCCCGAATATGAGATGCCTTTCACACCTGTCCCTCTATGGTGACGGGTGGGATCGAATGGTTCACCGTCAAGTGCGGCATGGATGTGCCGCCCGCTGATGGTGACGACTGCCCGTGCAAAGACCAGCCCGTCAACTTCGGAGACATACAGGATCTCCGATAAAAAATCCAGGAGCAGCGATTCGGTGTCCGCAGCGGTAATGTCAATTGCCCTGCATACCCCGCCGCTTTTCCGGTCGGTCCCGAACATGACCTGCATCAGCGCCATGCAGGCCTCACCAAACAGGCCCTCAAGTGTCGGGGCGCTGGCCCGGATCTTCACATCCGCTGTATGAGGGAGCTCGATAAAACTCATCTGCGTTCGTGCCCAATCAGTTCATCATCGAAAAAGGGGATCATATCGCCCCGTATATCCTGAAGGAAGCGTACCTGATGGATGGAAATATAGATAGTATGCGACCCGGCTTTTATCAGGATGTCTGACTTTTTCGGGGGTTTGATACGTACCGGCAGGAGGATTGGACCGCCACAGGAGGTGCAGATGCGGAAATCGCAGTTCCGCTTCTCGATATAGTCAAGGACTTCGGGACTGATGTTCACTTCCGGCAGGCCGGCAGGGCCACTGGTATAAACAGGCATTTTCACCAACTGGTTGAGAACAAAAAGTGTTTAGACTTAAATACCCGAAACGACATAGTACCATGCATGCCCAAGAAGGCCTCACACAAAACGCAACGGTGGGAGGTAGCTTCCACACTCTTGCAAGACTTCATAAACCGGTATCAACGCACCACTGGATATGTTTATCGCGCTGGTTTGCTGGACTTCATAGACTTTATCGCCGGTAAACGCATGCGCGCGCGCGAGGCAACCACGGAAGATATGGCGAAGTATGAAGCGTTTATCTCCGGCTATATTGCTGACAAGAAACGAAAGCACACCAATGATGTAATAGGGTATGTGAGGAACCTGCGCGAAAGGGGTATTGTACCTAAGACCGCGCATGTACGGTTAGCTGCTGTCAAAGAATTTCTGTTACGGCAGGGAATTGTACTTAGCGAGATCGACAAGAGAGACGTAAAGCATTTAATACCGCGTGGTGGCAGGAGGACTAACATCGAACACATCGACCGGGAAAACTTATCGGAGATCATTCATCACTTCGATGCAAGAGGACGAGCTTGGGTATTGGTGCTCGCGTCATCAGGTATGCGTATCGGAGAAGTACTTTCCATGCAATGGAATGATGTGACGTTTCCAGACCGCACAAAGTACCCGGATAAACCAGTACAGATTTTTGTCAGAGATTCAAAAACCGGAAACTCCAGAGTGGCATTCGTTACTCGTGAGGCTGAACAGGCATTGCTGGAATGGAAAAAAGAAGTTGACAATTACCGCGCATTTGCGACAAAGAGATCGGAGAACCTAAAGAACGACAATAAGGTAAAGCGTAATAGCGATGATCGGGTGTTCCCATTTTCCCGAACCAGTTGTTATGCAATGTGGAATGCCGCGCTAGAAAAATCCGGTCATTACAACCGCGATCCGCAAACTAAGCACGTAAGGATGAACATTCATAGGTTGAGGAATTTCTTCTCAGTGCAAGCTGCACCGCTGGCAACTAAGGACGTGAGTGAAATGCTGATGGGACACCACGATGAGTATGAGGATGCATATCGGGGGCAATCACCGGCAAAAATAGAGGAAGCGTACCGGAAGGCTGAACCCGCGCTCACCATCGGCACAACTACACCGGGGATGGAACGGCAGGCGGAAGAGCTGGAAGCACTGAAAAAGGAGAACGCAGCACTCCAGGAGCGATTACAACATGTCGAGCAGAAACAGGAAACTCTCGAAACTGTCAAAGCCCGCGCGCATGCCGATCCGATGTATGCGGAACTTGTGGCTCGGCTCGAAAAGATGGAAACGGAGTTTAAGAAAGGGAAGTAGTAACCCTTTTTATGCGTTATCAATTTTTCCTATCTGGTCAGACCTTAATTACCATGGATCATTGGACAGTTCCATAATAAATCCAAAGATCCTAACAAGAATATTTAACAGTGAATATTGATGTAAAAATTACATAACAATGGGAAGTTGAAAAGTGGATACCTTCAGCCAAAGAGAGCGGATAAAATGAACAATAAAAACAAACGCCTCCCTAAAATTTCTAATAAAGAAAAATTAATCAAAATTATCCAAGTTCTTCTCTATGAGGATTGGGTTGAAACAGGAGATTTTGCTTGGAAAACAGGTGCAAGATCGAAACCGGTAAGTAAAACAAACGACAGTACCAAAAAAAATTTTGATTTGTTTGCAGATCAATTAAAAGAATTAGAGGATAAAAAAATTATAATCTCTAAAAAAGACCACACAAAAAAATGGAAAATTATACCGACAATCTACTCTCTTAACAAAAAAAATTGGGAAACGGTTTTGTTCATTTATAAGAATATTCCAGATAGTCAAGACTATATTCTAAAGAATAATTGGACTTTTGATTTGATTTATACTCAAAAAATTAAAGGTATCTCTGATATAAACGTGAAAAGCGATATCAAAATAATGTTAAAATTATCTCCGACATTTTATCAGTTCGCGATGGAATTTTCGAATCTTAAGGAGATGGCAGAATTATACTACAAATGTTCGATTTTGTATAAATTTGACGTATTGGATCGTTTTAAACCTGAAGTTAAAAAAATCCTATTAGACCGAAAACAAAAATTTGCATTTCATGAGTTATTTTTATTTAGTGTTTTTTGCGACAAGGCAAAAAATCTCGAAAACTCGGCTGCATTTATTTTATTAAAAGAAATCAAGAAACGGTCAGCTGAAGATGAGGCAATTAGAATGGGTGAGTTTTCTCTCCTACTTAAGTTCCTTACAACACGGGCAATATTTGAATTAGAGAGAAAAGAACCAAGACAAATTCAAAAACTAAAGGATCTCGTTGAGAAATGTGATCAACTCGTTTCTTATATTCAGAGCGTCGCGACTGTGGACAAGACTGCGAAGAAGAAATTTGGTGATTTAATCAAAACCTTTAATGAAATCGACACTATTCTTGGGGTTAATAAAACTTTATCGGAACAATACTTCGTGAAATAATCCTTTTCAAACTAATTTTCTCATAGACATAGTCGATTATTAAAGTGTTTTTAGTCGAGTAGTTATCTATTGTTTTTAGAATAGTCTATTAATCAAATAATTTCAAGAAAATAAACGTTCTATATGTCTATTTTTGGGAGATAACCTTTAAAAATAGCCAAAACTTTAAATAAACCGCTCAAATAGTGAATTTGGTTAAACCCACAAGGTGAAAAAATGATCAAAAATTCCGATTTATTAAAAATCGTTGGATACACAGGTGGAGGACCCAGGAGAACAAACACGGGGAGGCCCTTGGACGGAACACACCCCGCAGCACCTCACAAGGAGGGCACGTATGAGCTCGACTTCTAACAATATATTTATCGTGCCCTATGAAGTCTTCCAGGCTCTCGATCCGATAGAGAAGATCGTCATTCGTGCCCAAGAAGCTCGTGGAGAAGTGCGGATCGCTGGTGAACCTAAGGAGGAGCCGCGATGAAACATCCTCCTGATGACAAGGAAGCAAACCCGGAACCTCCCTGTTCGTGGATTACAGACCCCCTAGATATCCTGAAGTGGTGTAAATCCCAAGGCGTTACCCCCATGCCCTGTATATGGGGAACAAAAAAAGCAGTCCGCGATATGTGGAAGAGCACCTTAGAAAAACAAGGCCACCCAGATTGTGGCGGTTTTCTTGTTGATCACCCGGCCCGTCGAGCGGCTATTGAAAGGTTCTGGAAAACTCACGAGCACCCACACAAGCAGATGAACAACATATCACTCGTAACCTCGTGGAACGGGATCTGCAGTATTGATTGCGATATCTGGACGGTAATGCGGCTTGCCGAGACTCTCCTCGACGCTCCTAAAGTTCTCTCTAAAAAAGGTGGGAAGTTCATCCTTCGTTTGATAGGTGACGCGCCCGCGCAGGTCCAATACGCAAAGGAAAAACCACAGAAAGGCAAAAAACCCAGCGTCGGACTCGAATTTTTCTCCCGTGGAAAACACGTCTTGATTTATGGGATGCACCCGGACCTCGACGCCAACGGCAAGCCTGTCTTCTACAAATTCTACCCGAAGCCCATTCCCTCGATGACCTGGGACCAAATATACGCCATCCTCATTCGAATCGCAAACCAAAGCGGACTTCCAGAAGAAATAACAACGGAGAGTCGATCCAAGGAAAGAATAGAACCAGATGTCATAACCAACGCCTATATTCACAACCCTAAAAAAACAGGACAGAGCATCTCCGATTGGTTTAACCTCCCCTACCCTCAGCCAATCAATTCCGTAAAAACGGAAAACGGTCTTCAAGGAACACACCCGGTCCATGGGAGCACGGGAGGAAAAAACTTCTCCGTGACCAATGATGGAACCTTTTACTGTTTTCGTCATGGTGTGGGTGGCGATCGCTTTCTCTGGTTCCTCATTGAAAACCATATAATAGAATGCGAGCAGGCCGAAGGCGGGTGGAAAGGTCTCACGCCAAATCAGCAGGAAGAGGCCCGCAACCTCCTCAAATCAAAATATCCGGAACGTTATGAGGAATTTCGGAAACTATCCCATAAAATCAGAACTACAAAAAAGAGATCCGGTGCTACAGAAACGATCGTAGAGAGCCTCCCCGATCGTCTCCCAGATCACCACATCACCCTCCTCAATGGGCTCGCCCGTATCGGGAAGAGCACCTTTGGGGTGAAGTGCCTTCTCGACGCCGGGCAGGGCCTCTTTATCGCCAATACCCACAGCATCATGGAACACGCCATGCGCCTGATGAAAGACATGTGGACCAAACGCCAGATCTCTGATCGGACTGCAGTTGCTATTGGCGGGAAACAATATTGCTGCAATGACGAGCAACGAAAGGGCCGGTGCAACGGCTGCCCCAAGGCCCCGAAGAACCCCCAGGAAGAATACAAGGACAAACCTGGGATCTCAATATTGGCTTTAAACACCATTGTACTCGATCTCCTCCAAAAAAACAAGATGCTCACAAAGGACAATATCCCCCCCGAATATTGCCCATACTACATCCTGATGCACGCCCACGACCAGGCAGACTTCGTATTCCTCGTCCCCTTCTTCAGCTCTGTTGACGACGAGACCAGACGTGTTGAGCCGAAAGAAAACGGACTGGCTGTCATTGATGAGGGGCCTACCTGCGATCACTATCGTACCCCCTGCGTCGAGATCGCGCTCTACCGCCGGCTCCCGCGTGGGAGGAGTGCCGTGGAATGGAATGAAAATATTCCAAACCAATTTATATTACTTAAAGAATACGTCACCCACCGTCTCGATGATGAAGACGGCAAACCCTCTTCAAGAATGCCCAAAGAGGACAGTATAATAATCTCCGTCATAGAAAAATTCCTACCGGTATACGATATCCTCGCTGAGTTCAACAATAACCCGACCTCTGAAGGATTCCAAAAAGCAAACAAATTCATCTCGGCGATCGATTTCGGGTGCAAAGAATACCCCAGAGAACTCAAGACGTCCATCCTCAGGAAGGTCGAGGAATATGCCCGAGAGGCCGGCCTCGACAGCAACGCAATAAACGAGATCTTCGTCGTCTGCTTGTATCCCGGATTATCATTATTCTCCTGGCAAGGAGATAATCCCAAGAAACTATTCATGATCTCCAATGACAGCCTGTATCTCATTCCCGACTTCGGAAAGCTCCTCGTAATCGGAGCTTCCCAGGGAAGAAGATTCGTCCGTGACTACGCAGCAGCCCTTGGGATAACTGACATTTCGGAAATCTACGTGACCGGGTTCCCTTATGCGCAGAATTATATTATTTTCGCATTGACCGGTGCATCCGAGGACAAACTCAAGAAACTCAAGGAAAAGGACGAAGGTATCGACCAGGCCAACATTCAACGTGTGCAATTTGACAAGTTCATACGGGCCGCAAACAAGCACAACAACTCCAAGAAGAAGCGGCACGGAAGCCTCCTGATAACGGCATCGAAAGACACCCAGGACCTGATGCACAAACGCCTGAAGTGCGGGTCTACCCTAGTCACCAACCACAGCACCCAGGACATTCGCAGGGAAGTGTACCTCACGGGAAACATCGGGATATACACCCAGAACTCCTGTATCTCCAGAGGCATCGACGTCCCCTTCATCGACCGGGTCTACTTCAATCCCGGCGGGTTTGCTGCACCTGCTATCACGGCCCGCATCCAGTATCTCAAAGACCAAAAAGATGAGCCTGGCGCAGACATAGACGCACTCGATAGTGAAATCGAAGACCTCTGGGCCCAATGGGACGAGATTCAGTCAGACGAGATTACCAACAACGTGCTCAGGACGGCCCCTATACCAGGAGACCCCAACTCGCTTATTCACACAAAGGTTATCGTGATGCGCCAGCATGACTACGAGAAGCTTGACGATCGTATCAAGGCTCTCGTGGAAGTCGTCCCGGTAGACGATGACACGGACCCGAAACTCATCTTGGAGGCCATGGACAGCATCCACCGTGCCGTTGTTATGGAGAAGAATAAGTCAGAGGTGGAAGAAGGCCCCAACATTCCACTCTCCGAGCAGCGGGAACGATTGAGGCACTACCTGGACTATCATGTGCAGTGTATAGACCGCAGCAAACTGCCATATAAGAAGGTCATCAAAAGCATCGCAAACCAAACAGCCATGCTGAACGGCAAGAGGATGACAAAAGCAGCCCTGATAAAAAATATCTCTAGAAATATGGGCACCCACGTCTCCAAGGAAGCGATACTCCAATGCATCCTCCTGGGGCTTGCCGACAGGCACCTCATCGACGAGCGCGCCGACGGCAAAATTTTCTACCGGCTCCACCCGAACGTAATCGCTTATGTGAGCGGGGGCATCCGCCGTGTAGGACCGGATTACCCGGGCAATTTATCGATTTTTGATTAAGATCGCCAATTCCGGGAACTCAATTATAATTTTGGTCGATAAAAAGAACCGAAATTGAAATTAGAGCGAAATTTGAAAAAAAAATACCCCTACTTTAGGGGTCAAAATTTCTTCTAGTATATAAAACCAGATCCCAAATACGCCCGATACGTCCCCCATTTTAGAGACGGGTTCCCGGAATTTAAGCAGATCGACGATCAAGATGGCTTTTATATTAATCCGTTTGGAATTTAAAGCCCGTAAAATCAAGTTAACCTCGGCCATCGACGTGAAATAATATCACTCCTCATTCAGCACGTCATCGAGACCGACCGCGTTCAGGTCAGCTTGGATTGTTCTAGTAATGAACGACTGAGCGGGCCCCGGGGGAAGTCCCAGTTCATAGAGAACGCGACCAGCGATAGCCTGGGGGTCTGGCGTCCCGGAGTGTTCTGACATTTTTTTCTTCAAGGCAGGCTCAGGTTTTCTTGCCGATGTTGGCAACATTCATTGTGCTTACACTTCCAGGCTTTGTCGTATATTTTTGGATGGTCTTTCTTTTTCTACGACGGTCACTTGCTAAACCGCAAGTGACAATTTGATTGGGATCTCCACGATACTTTGCTACTGTCTTTAGGAAACATATGACAAACTTGGGCAATCTTGCGATTTGACCAATTACCCCACTCTCTCTCAGGAAAGGGTTGAGATTGGCATCCTTTGCATGGATCGCGGGTTCTATTCGGTCGACGTTTTTACAACGCTCAATAATCTCGGTATCAAGTATGTGACACCTGCCAAGGAGAATCCAAACGCGATAAGACAGATGCGCGGAGTATTCCCCCCGCAAATCCGTCCGTTAACAATAAGGAGTCCAACTAGTGATAACAAATCGGTAACAGTGAATCTTGTGATGGTTCTCGATATAGAGAAAGAAAAGCGGGCATTCATTACGAATATGGATATTGATCGTTCGAAAACCAAGGAATTGTCGCGGTTGTATTCCAAGAGATGGGGAATAGAAACAGCATATCGCGTGAAGAACGATTTCAGACCGAAAACAACATCGAAGAACTATGTTATCCGTCTGTTCTATTTCCTGTTCTCGGTCTGTCTTTACAACCTATGGGAACTGGTAAATGTCATTCTGGCATTAGTGAAACGGATTGATTCGGAGACTCCGGTTATAGCAGCGAAGTTGTTTGGGACGATCCTTTTCAGGGTGTTCGGATTTAAAGGGATGAACCCCCCTCCAGATGTTTAAAAGTCGCTCTTTATCCGGCCTCATCAGGGAATCGGCGGGTTAGTCCCCGTCACAACTGGCAAATATCCCGATCAAGATGCACCAGAACCTTAAGCGTAGTGTGAGATATCATCGTATCCATATTACAAAGCAAGCAGTTATAAACAGGATAAAAATTCTTCAAGTTCCAACGATTTTTTCGTAAAAACCTTTAATTACAATAGATATAAGGTAATACTATGTTAATCGAATACAGCATAGAAAATTTTCGGTCTATCTCCGAAACAAAAAAATTCAGCTTGTTACCTGCAAAAGGATCATCAAAACCAGGCAATCTGCTAACAATTGAAGACAATAAAAATATAAAAAAATTGCTTAAAAGTTGCGTAATTTATGGTGCTAATGCTTCTGGCAAAACTAATGTGATTTATGCATTGCATATAATTCGTGATTTGGTTTTAAATTCAAAAAATTATAATGTTGGGGATGAAGTGAATGGTTATTTTCCATTCGCCTTAGATAGTAAATATTCCAATAAACCTACTAAATTTATGATTCATTTTATCAAAGACCATATCGAATACAAATACGGATTCAGCTATACTTCTGAAAAGATTATTTCTGAAGAATTACTGTATTACAAAGGTAAAAAAGAGCGCTATTTTTTTAAAAGGAATTTAGATAAGATTGAGCCCTCTGAAGATATGGAAGAATTGACAAATTTATTCCGAAATACTGGGGACAATGTTCTTTTTCTCTCTAAAGCAAATAATGAATATAAAAAATTCAAACCGGTTTTTGAATGGTTCAGCAAAAATATATCAATTTTCGGAACTGCAATGGGACCGCTATTTCCATTGCTTAGTCCAGAATTTACTATTTCATATATGAATTCATCTCCAGAAAATAAACAAAAAGTCTTGAAATTATTACACTATGCAGATTTTAATATTTCAGATATTAAGGGTAAAACTGTACCTGTGGGTAATAAACCTCTAGAGGATTTCAAAACTTATATATTATCAATGGTTATTGATGCTCAAGATAAAATTGATACTATCGAAAAGAAAATCAGTCCAACAGTTCTCAAGGAGAGGCTAAATAAACCAGTTTCTTACTCACCAAGCCTTTTTGAATTAATGTCGGTGAGAGAAACATCCGATGGCAAAACCATTATCAAAGATTTTGTGCCATTTGAATCGGCGGGAACTACCCAATTTTTTAATATCATTGGATTGTGGCTAGAAGCATTGCAAGATGAAAATAAGGTCATTGTAATTGATGAATTTGACACAAGATTACATCCCGATCTTCAAATTTATTTAATTCAATTGTTTCATGATCCTGAGATCAATAGAAAAAACTCTCAATTGATAATTACATCGCACAATACGAGATTATTAGCCCTTGATATATTTAGAAGAGAGCAAATTTTATTTACTGAAAAAAACACCGAATCACAATCTACAGAATTTTTCTCGTTATATGATTATGAGAAAAGGCAAGATCGATCGGTTGAGAAAAATTATTTCTTCGGACGGTATGGTGCACTGCCAGATATAACCTATGGAGAAATCTAAAGTGAGGTGATAAATATTTTCAGATCTCGTTCACTTAGATTACCTCACAGAAAGACAATTAGGATTTATTCTAATGGGAGAACAGAAAAGAATTATTTCAATTTACAAAAAAAAGCATATCGTGGTAGCAGAACTGTAAAAGTCATTCATAAAGAAGGGAAAGAAATTAAAACAATTTTGGAAAAAATAAAAAGAGAATGCGATGGACGAAGTTTAATATCAGGTGATAAAATATTTTGCGTTGTTGATGTGGATACTCTGACAGATATTAATATTCTGGAGGTTTTTAGGGTAAAACCAAAATATGTCGATTTAATCCTTTCTAACCCAAATTTTGAACTATGGCTTTTATTGCATTTTCAATGTCATACTACAAGAATAACAAAAGATGAGACCGAACCGATAGTAAGGGCTCATTTACATGAATATCACAAACCTAATATTGAACCATTTTTTTCACAATTGAAAGAAAATGAAACAACTGCCATGAGAAATGCTAAGGTATTACGAGCCCAGCATTTAAAGGAAGAAGTCGATTTAAATTCGATAGCTGCAAATCCTCATACTTATGTCGATTATGTTATAGAATTTTTAAATTTGCATTGAAAAGAAACGAATTCATTTCACATTACACTTAAGTCCCGTTAAAGTAACAGAAACTGTGAACCTACACGTCGATGGGGATTTTACTTTCGGAAGTACTGGACCAATCCCTACATGCCTGGATAAACTTCCAGAAGGTATATGTTTCTTAGCGATTGGATTATGTTAATTCTCCATGCCAAAGACTGAGATCTGGGTTTAGACTGTTGTGTGGTTTAATGCGTCCCTTTTTAGGGCGTTGGAATTCGAACTTGGGATTTTCTTAATACAGGCATTACAATAAGGTAATATTCTATTGACATTCTGTTGGAGGGTCTCCGCGATATTTAGTAAAATTGGAGGGAGGTTATTTTTGTCCGGATCGAACCTTTTCAGGGCTGGGAGGTACAGGAGTAGGATAATTTGACCGTGTCGCTGAAAAACCCGGGAAAAAAACCGTTTTTCTCCAACCTGTGCGCATGAGAACGATGTACTGAATTTTGCTGTGCTTTTGTCTCCAGCGCTTGAATTTCTTGCAGGTTCGAAAGTGCCCGAAGACTCCTTGCCGTTTCTCGAATACCTGGGAGCAAAACGGGCACGGAAAATTCATCGCGGGCACCTTCGATACCTGGTTAGTTTTCCTCATAGGTTAAGTCTTAATCGTACTGCCATCTTTTGGGACAAACTTTCGAGCCCAGAAGGGTAGGCGTCGTGGTGCAGCAGCTGCAGCTTTAGCTGCCGCCTCAGCCCGAGCCTTCTCCTTTAACATATCTTCAACGATCTCGCACAATTCGCAGTCTTTCTTATTCTCTTTAGGGTTTGCCCCAGCTTGTGCTACGTCTTCAGTAGTTGACTGCTCTGTCACCGCCTGTGTAGGCACTTTCGGCGGAGCCTCGATATTAGGCTCTGCAGTTGTTGGTGTAGGAGTGTCATTGCCGGGCTTGTCAACATCGATGTCCGTGATGTTGCACGATTTGCGTCCGTCCGGATATGTGAGGCATTTGACTCTGATTAAATAAGCTTTTTCAATCACGTCAGGATTGTTTGCTGACGTTGCCTTTTCCGACTTGTCGTCGATACCGTTATTTTTCGTCATAATTAACTCTATTAATTACTCCGCATATATATCTATCCCATGGGAAGATGTGAAATGTGGCGTATAACTGCCACTTTTCCCATTTTTAACAGATTTCGAAGCTTTTTGAGTTTATCTTCTCTAAAAAAGATATTTGTAGGGAAGATGTTAATAAATCCCTATCTTATTGCGACTCTTTATAGCCGATTGAACCCAAAATACCATTATTTGTTAAAGCCGATTATTCGTAATATATTTTGTAGGAACCATGAGGTATAGATCCCAGCCTCGTATCACGATTAGCCTTGAAAAAATAGAGGGTGTAAACCTTATTCCACGCAAGTCCTGCTCAACAACCTACGAATCGACGTTTATCACCGTATCTATACCACAGGCTCTAACCAAGGATCATTACGGAAAACTAGGGGGAAATTTTGATATCCAAAAATGAGCCCTTGTATGGTCAGGGTTTTTGAGCTTTTTTAATATGGTTCTCATGTGGTCAGAACGAGGTTAATTTTGTTGCACCCTTGGGAGGGATTGAAATTATCCCTATCAAAACCATCACCTGATTAATTCCACGTGAATGTGAATATTTGCTGGCGGTATGATGAGGGAGGTGTCCATTCTGTTATCTAGGAGGAGGGCATTCACAATAACCAGATAATATTGTCCGTTGTCGCTAGATCCTACTGACCTGGAACCAGGATCAGTATGGTGATCTTCACATGTGTGCCGGCAGTGATCTCATAGCATGGCTGATAAAGCCGCATTTTATGGTGTTCTTTTGGCCGATCTCGGGTCTGATCGATGGAACGTATATCCCGGATTGAAATCGCACCACTTTTACCCACTTGGGTCAGGTTCCTTCCCTTCACGGTTCGTCGCGTTAGCCATTCACGTGATAACTAACACTCCTCACGGCGTGCCGCTCCGCCGTATTGGATGAATATAAAATCCGTTATTACTTAGTATTGCCATCTTTCATCGAAGAGGAATGGCGTTTGATAATTACCCATTCGCCTTTTCTTACAAGCACATCAACAACCAAGCGATGAAGATCCGACGGAAGATGCTCATATTGCTCTTCTGTTAAAATCATTTTTCTCGTTCCATCCTTTTGCATCACAGTATCCACAATCCGCTCTGTTCTTTCCATTTGGGGAGGAGCATGTCGTTGTTTTCTAACCCTCTTCGAGATCTGGTCCTTCCCATCGATTTGTGAAGGCGGATGTAGGGTCTCTCCTGTCCCTACAATCCGGTCTTCATCATTTACTTGAGGAGATAGAGATTGATTCCCACTATCCTCAACCAAACTGGACATTATTCTGTAACGAAAGGGAATGCAATTTGACGTTCTTGTGAGCATGCCATCGCAGTAGAGATCCATGAATAACGTTCGGCTAAATCCCAATATCCGGGATGCTTCTTTATAAGTGAAAGAGCGGCGATGAAAATGGTTGATGAATCTGATAAGAAGCTGCCGTTTGAAACATCCCATCCCTTTCAAACTCGTTCCCATTCAAATCCCACTCATAAACCATGTTATTGGGCAATCAGAACGCATGAGAACCCCATCACCTGATTAACTCCACTTGAACATGGATATTCGCGGGGCGGATGACAAGGGAGGTGTCCATTCTGTTATCTAGGATGGGGGCATTCACAATAACCAGGTAATATCGTCCTTGGGAGGGCAGTGTATAGCTGAATTGCTGTGAAACCACATTCGTATAGACCACTGGAACAGAACTGTAAGAGAAAGAGGACTGGCTTTGTGCCATTGCGACCCGATAAATAGTATACAAACCTTGATCCATGATTAAAACCGCAACGGGATCGCCATACGAGGTAACCCCGATGTTGAATTGATATCCTTGGTCTCCAGCAAGAAGGTAGGATACCATGTGGTTGTAAGGTATGGCCTTTGTCTCATCTACAATAGGTATTGGCGGAGCGCTTGCGGTAGGATTGCCATTCATCGCGGTGGCTACTGCAGCTACCACGGGACCAACAAGACCTGATGCGGCATTACTGCCCTCGCCACTTCCTTGAACGGCACGCTCTCCTGCACTTTCAGCAGTTTCTGTGCAAGCCGACGCAAACACAAAAAGAATGACCAGAATGATAAGAAATATTCCTGCAAGTTTCAGATTTTTCTGGTTAATGTGAGGGTTCATTAGGAACATTCCCCCGATTTACGCTAATGCCCTGCAAAGGAATTCAGTACCCCCTCGAAGAGCGATTGTGCGTCCGCTTGACTCTTGTAACTGGCTGTCATAATTATAAAGTCTCGTTGACTCTGGGGATCTTCCCAGATGGAAATCACGTAATAGCCCAGGTTTGAGTTATAGCCAGAATAATGACCATTTCCGGTTACATAATAGACTGTCTGACCCGAATGCGTAGTTTCTTGGATTGAACTCCCGGTAAAATCCGCCACACCATCTTTTTGGAGAGTTGATTCGAAAATCGAGAAATATTTTTGTTGCTGACTAACTTGTGACAGATCGTTTCCTTCCGGAATCCACATCACTGCGATTTGTTGGTGATCCGGGTTATCAAAAACAAGGCCGCCTTTATAGTACGTCGCAGTTGCATAGGTCGGGGCACTGGTGTTTATTGGAATGGATGATGGATAGTTAAAAGTTATCCCATAATTTGAGTATTGGACCCACTGGTAATTTGAACTACTGCTAACATTAGAGGTAAGCCCTGAGACAAATCCCGCTGCAATTATCAAGGCAAATATGATGGCGAGGGAAGCAACAAAAAGTATGACCGTCCATAAAAGACTCCCCCAGTGTTCGCTTTTGGGGTATATCTTCACGATAATCCAATAGATGATAAACAAGATGACCAGGCTTGCAATAAATATCCCGAAAAATACAACGATGGTATATACAACATTGGCATTATTCAGCTGCGAAAACGCCCACAAAAAAGCATAAACAAAAGATAAATAAATAACAACTTTTAGCCCGATTTTTAAATTTTCGAACATTTCCCATCACCTGACGCTCATCAGCGTTTTGTAGGACAATGCATACATTAATATCAATTGTATATCTTGCATACAAGTGATATAAAATAGTAATTGTTGACAACGAAAGTACTAAGATGGCGAATTATACCTCCATTAGGGTCGAAAAAGAGACTCGCGATAAATTAGATTCTCTCGGAAAAAGAAGAGAAAGCTACAACGAGATTATAAAAAAACTTATCAGATTTTATGAAGAACAGCAAAAAACCCACTCTGTGTAATAGATTCCGCCCATTTGACAGGACTTACAAGTAATGCTGATAAACCACCAAGACAATACCATCCATTTTGAGCATTTATGGAAATTATTCCGGAAATTCACCAAGTGGATGGAGTCAACGGCAACTGTTACATTATCATCCGGGACGGCCTGACGGTTATCGATACCGGTCTTCCGGGTAGCGGGAAGAAGATCCTTGCATATATCCGAGATTGGCTGCACCGCGACCCTGCGGAGATCACGACCATCATCCTTACCCACTTCCATGTGGACCATATTGGAGCAGTAGCATTTCTGAAGAGCGCAGCTCCCAAAGCCAAGGTTGCTATCGGTGCAGGTGATGAGAAATATGTAGACGGGACACTCCAACGGCCTATGCCATTGGGATTCCGAGGTTTGAGAATCCGCATTGGCAGGTTCTTCATGCGCACCGAGCCGTTCACACCGGATATCGTTCTTGCTGACGGTGACCGAATCAGCGGGCTTCTCTGTGTTGCACTCCCCGGCCATACACCTGGAAGCATCGGCCTGCTTGACGAAAAGTCAAAAGCGTTCTTCTCTGGAGACATCCTCCGTTCCGACGGTAAGACGGTTACTGGCGGCCCGCCGGAGTATACCATGGATTTGGCCCAGGAACATGCATCTCTCCGGAAGGTTGCAGCCCTAAGTTTCGATATCTTGCTACCTGGCCATGGCGTGCCGCTCCGGCCCGGCGCATCTGAGAAGGTCCGGGAATTTGTGAATGGTATACTTGCTGGAACGTAAGGATAGGTTGCGGAATTCCCTTGGATCAGTCTTCCTCAAGACGCCATTCTGTCCCCATGTTAAGGTCTGGTTCATCTTGGTTCTGGTGCATTTTCGAGACTTAAAGAAAATGGCCTCTTCGCGATCGATACTAGTCTAGTATTTAAAACGTCACGACCACGCACTAGACCTCATGCGATGGGCCCTGCGCACACCGCACCAAAGTGTTGGTAGTTGTTCTACCACAGACCACTTGGGAAATCAGACATGAAATTTTCCTTTATCAGTGGTCTGTGGTTGATCCTTTCTTTTCTCTAGGTGTGTTACCTTATCTTTCCCTCGATTTTTAGCATAAGGGATCACCATGGAAAAGATGGGTATTTTTGGTGTTAGGATGATGGTTGAACCATAAACCATGGTTGTCCATACAACGGGTTCTGATAAGATGACGGGACTTAACGGAAATGATATAGTAGTCACTTCATATCAGCCTAGACTTGCAATGTGTCTCTGTCAAGGCATCCTATCTCTTTTTTTAATATTTCAAAACGCTCTTCTGGTATCGGGTAGATGAACGATAAGAACGTCGTATCAAGAGAATGATTTCTTGTAATCACTTTACTATCAAATCCACCAACAAATGTTAGACCTGAATACGAGTCTTTATTCATTTTTGGGACCTCTTTGTATGAGATTATAAGAATGTAATCTTCATAACCCTCGTTTTGTGGGGGGCATAATATCCATCCACAGTATTGATAAACGTTTTTTTGAATCCTATGTCGGATAACCGGCTCTCCTTTGGGGTGGAGAAATCGGGGGTCTTCCTGAGGTTTATTTAATAATGATTGAAAATATTGTCTAGTGAATAGTCTTCCCACTATTTTTATTGATTCTGGTTCTTGACCATTTAATTTAAGGATTACGTTTTTCCTTTTTAGAGCGGATTTGTTGCCATCCTTTTTAGGATCGTATTTTTCAAAATCCTTGAAGCCTTGAATTAAAAGTGTAAATAAATGACCATTGAGATTTTTCAGAGGAACGGATTTTTTTCGAATCGTTGTGAAGATTTTTCCTGATTGCGAAAAATGTGCATTACCATCAGGATGATGTGAATATTTTACAAGATTTGATGTTACTTTTACTGTCGGCCCTAAATTCAAAGTGATAGGAAATTTACTATTTCCGGGTATTGTAACGAGTCCTATTGATCCTCTCCTTTGTAGATAATAGGGAAAATTGATAAAGATGCTTCCTTTTTTATCAAAAATGATTTGAAACGTTTTGTAAATGTTGTCGAATTCTTGAATGCTGATAACATATCTTTTAGAGAAGAATGATGTAATGTCGTTAGTATTTTCAGAAGTCTCTAGACGGCCAATCATATTTTACAATTAATTGGGTTCATTAGTTATTATTACATGCATTTTGGGATTACAACAAAATTTTTTAGAGAATTAGTAAAACAATTCTCTAAAAAATACATTATGATGTACTAAAATTTTGTCATAATCCAGAACTAAACTATTTTTAAAATACACAAAAGAAGCGCAGTGCCTCGAACATCAAGGCAAAGTGCGCCGACCGGACTGCGGGCAGATGCAAGGGGGCTTGTATCTCTCAACCAAATAGAAAAGATAGTGTTTCATTATAGAACACAAATATATAATTAACATGGACTGTGCTGAAATAATCGCACTATGGTTGTTATCTTGGGGTATTTTCATAATAACAGTTTATTCTCTTATAAACTGGACTTCTAGACCCGCTTCGAGATCTTCGTGGTTTTTTGATAGAATTGTTTGCGCAATCACAAACCTAATATCAAAAATTATAAAATTTATCAAAATGGCTTGCGGAAAGATGAAGGAAAACGCATTTATTCAAATTATTCTCATGAGTGTAGTTTTAATTGCAATAGGCTTTTACATCCTGAATATTCCGCTATATGCCTGTTTGGTCATTCCATCAGTAATAATTTTGATGATTATTATTGGTTGGTTAAGTCCATCCGATATTATAAGTAATACAATTGCTTCAATTAGCAGGGATAGGGAATTAATTTCCTTGTTCATCAACCCACTTCGTATTTTAGGTGTTTGTTTCTGCCTTCTCGGATCAGTTTTCGCTGCACTTGATTTAGTCCTCCTAAATGATGAAAATTTCCGAGGTTTCTCTCTTATCGGTTTCGGATTAATATTCTTATCATTTTCATACACAATGCTTCAAATTTACAATAATGAGAAATTTTTGGACACGGTTCGAGAAATTACTAAATCAAAAGGAAAAAAATATACAACAATTATAAACATCGCAAAAATGGAAAAAATTCTATTTCTTGCGCGATTTATTTTTATCGTAGGATGTTTAGTTGTGCTTTATTCGGTTCATTTGCTAATAGAAAGTAAGATAAATTATCCCTTAACTAATTTACCAAATATTCAAATTGCCTTATCCATTTTCTTTGGGAGTGTCGATATATTTGGAATTGGAATTGTATTTTTAATTACAGCAGGAACTTTTGAGATAGATGCAATTAATATTATTACCAAAAATCAAATTTTGAGTAAATTAAAGTTTGATTATAGTCATGAGCATTTGCAGGTTTGATCTTAAATACCAATATCTTCGTTCTATTGGCAGATCGCCACGTCGATGTGAGGAAAGCATTGTGCAGATGAAAAAAGCCCTATTTTGACCCTATCCTCGCTTGCATCCCGCGCAGGGGAGATGTTTCCAGTATTTCACCCTAGTGAAGTATCTCCCCCACTGGCAGCATGAGGGCCACCCGGGCACTCACCTTTGGTGAGGCTAGTGAGATTGCGGTGCGTGCGGCGTTATTCTTGGTCGTCACTATCACCCGGTTACCCGGCTTAAGTGTTATAATTGACCACCACAGTGTCTTGGTGTAGCCGGCGCGACTCGTTGGTCATATTCTATACGCCGGTTATCGACCGGACCTTCTCCTATCTGATACGGCGGGCTGACCGTATTATCGAGATTGCATCCGTCGATGAGTTATCGTCTCGGGAACCAGTCCGAAGCATCCGCATGCGGCGAAACTACGGCACGCGTCTAGAGGGGCAAAGGACGCTGGATATATAAGGGTCGTTATCGAGTTATACTTGTTTATGGAAAAGTTTCGACTTATGATTTTAATATTTTCAGCAATAATCCTCTTTTTAGTATTAATCTCAATCACTCAAAATTTTCTTGTTAATTATGTCGAAGACAAACACTATCACCAACTGTTTTCCTCGGTAAAAGAGGAGGGAAACGCTACAATAAACAATATTGTTAATCAAACGCAAATTTACAATACTTCCCCTATAAGATTAAACAAAATTGCTACCTTAATCACTCAGAACTTTTCAGACCCTTTTTGGTCGTATCAGCAAGAGCGTTTTTGTTATTACCCTAGTAATCAGGCCTACTATTATTGTAATCCATGGTATGAAACACCATTGTACAATCTTTTCGATAAAAATCCTACGATATATCTTTACATTGTTGACAAGCAAGGGCGAGTAAAAATACAAGGAACAAACGATTTAACCAATAGTCCTGAATGGATTGCCTATCAAAAAACTGGAACTTGTCAACCAATATCTGTATTGTTCAATGAAACAGTAAACCGATCTGGTTTTGTCAGTCAAGTTGTCACAGCTAAAGGAACAGACCATGCGTGGGATGAAATTCAAATAAACGGTTCATGGAAAGTTTTTGATGTCCAAGACTTTGGTTCAGATAACGGGTCTGTAAAGTCGTATTATTGGAATGCCAACCCGAGAGACTATTATAAAACTTTCAATAACTCGAATCTAACTGTGTTTACGTTAGATTTTCAAACCAATAATTATGGTGAAGATGTTACTCAATTATACACACAATGATTTTTAATAATGCTACCGGGTGTTAAACCCGGATTAACGTTATTTCGCATACCATAGGTTATGACAGAAAAACACTCCGTTTTATTTCATTATTGAGCAGTGGGTCAATTTCCTCAGCAAGTATCTTGATTCCATTCAAACACAGATACATTTCATCATGAAATTCGAATTTTTGTGCAAGTAACAACGGTCTATAGTTTTCAGCACTTTCGACTTTTTTGTAAAATTCAAATATTTTGTCACTCAAAGGCTTATCAAAATTAAATATGTCCGTCATGACGGTGTAAAACAGGTCATTTTTTTCACAGAATGGTAGGATAAATGGTTTATTATCACCACCGGGTATAAAAGCCTGCCTTACTATCTCTTGGAAGTCTATTGGTAGAACTCTTTGGTACAATCTTCCAATATCAGTTTTCAGAGCCTTTGCGATATTTCTGCGTCGATAATTTGTTTGCAACTTCCACAGATAAGCCGAAGAAATGCAACCTATGAATGCACCAAGAATTAAACCAACTACAAACGTGATAATATATATCCAGTCAATTGCCATATGACGAGATAATTATATTTTGACAGGATAATTCTTCTTATAACGAGTGCTATTTTTTTGACAGTACTGCCCGGCCTGCGGGATGATGCTGCCGGATTGAAAAAAGAAAAAATTCATTGAACCCGGACAAAATCAATCTCATCGTAATTTCCCCATGCATCGTTGAACATTGCGATTTTATCCGGATTCCGACCTATAACTCCAAAATTTCCAGATACAGGTTGATTATTTTGTGAAACCCCTTTCCAATAATACATTCCTTGACAGGGATCATTATTGACCCCCGGATAATAAGAAATTGAATCCGTTTCGGTTCCTGTATTGCTATTCATAATGAGCTGTGCTTTTCCATTTCCAAGTGTTTGGAGTGTCGCAGAAGTAATCTCGCTTGGGACAGTTGTAGAGGTATATTTTCCTTCAACAAATACAGCACAAGATGATGAGGGTGTTGGTGTTGAAGTGACGGCGGGTGTATCAACTTTATATGCAATTCCAGCGGGTTCAGCAACTGAAATATCGCATACAAAATTCTCTGAAATAGTTTGTGATTGCCCCGGTGCTAACGTCATTGTTTCTCCCTCATATCCCCCACTTAATGTATTATAATTTGAATCGAACAAAGATAGGCCACCAAAAAATGTATAAGTCTGAGTACCGGTATTTGTAAAAGTCCCAGTGACCGTGAAAGTTTTTGTGGAAGCCAAAACATTTGTCCTTGTCGTGTATGAGGTATCGTGAACCTTTATGGCTGTTTTTACCGTCTCGGGTGACGATGATGGGGATGATGATGTTCCGAAAACAATCGCACCCACAATTGCTGCACCTACAAACACTACAATTAGAATCCCAATGCACAACCCCGCCCAGAATAAAATCCCGCGTTTTTTCTGAGGAGGTTTAGGTGGCTTTGACAATTGCGTTGGACCGGTCTCTGGCACTTTTACAGTTTGATTTAAGGGAGTCCCACACGAATTACAAAACTCCGCGCCATCGCGGTTTTCTTTTCCACATTTTTGGCAGAACATGATGCCACCTCTAGAATTACTTCATCTTCGCTACTTCGGCTTTTGCTGCATTCAATTTAATTTCTGTTTCTGTTGCTGCCGCAGATTTTGTGTTGTCCCACCACCACGCGACAATTATCAGCGGGATTCCGATGATAAGCCCTACAATAGTAATACAACAAATAACCCCGACCACGGCAATAACAAGCGGCCCAAGATGCGAGGACTCGTTATCGAACTTCTCTTGTAATAGCCGGATTTCATTTTCTTTTAACTGGATATCGGCAGCAGTCGTAGTTGATTTTTGCGTGAGACTAGCTCCGCATGAGTCACAGAATGCCGCACCATCTGCACTTTCCTTTCCGCATTTTTGGCAGAACATTACCAAGACTCCGTTAAATTAATTCCTTGATCTCAATACTAGACAATATATTTATTGATTCGATTATTACGGGGCGGTCATCCACTTTCACCCCGCTCAGCCCGGTTCTTTTTCTATTTTAGCAGAGGAGTATCCGGTGCCTATCCTATGCATATCAAGATCCACAAGGGCATGAGCCTATACCCGGGCACCTTCAATGCGGTAATCGCACCTGAGAAGGTGATGATCTCAGCTATCAACAGTAACGCGGATCTCCAGCGGTTCCTCTTTCTCTACATCAGCGGGAACTACTCGCGCATCCTCTCGGGTGTCAACCGCACGTCCGGGAACTTCGATGTCCGAAGAGCATTCACGGCACACCATCTCTTTGAGGCGATTAAGGAGGCGGGATATACTATCATCCTAGTCGAGCATGACCTGTCACTGTTCGATGGCGCAGAGGAGATGCTTTGATCCCGTCTCCGGTGCATTGAAGGAGGCCGGGCGCGAGTCGCTGGTCATACTCTATACGCCGGTTATCGACCGGAGATTCTCCTCTCTGATACGGAGAGTGGATCGTATCATCGAGATTGTGTCCATCGAAGAGCTATCGTTCCTGGATCCGTTTCGGAGCATCCGCACGCAGAGAAACGGCGGGCCCCTGCTGAATGGGCAACGGATGTTAGAGGTGTCGTGATGGATGGGCAGGCCGAGCATGATCGAGCGAAAGCGGTAGTTTTATCCAAACGCTCGGCAGAATCGCACAGTATGAACGGGCAGTCCGGGCTATCACTTATAGAACTCCTCCATAGTCCAGATCCTGATGCCAACCGGATTATCAATGCTTTTGTCACCCGATTCAACGCAGCCTATGGAATCCCAGAAACTGACCGGTGGGGTATTACGAAAGAGGACTGGCAGCGATATGAATTTCTAGGTGACCGTATCTTGAACTTGGTCGTTGCACAGACCCTCTTAACGCGGCGCGACTGTATTCTGGATGAAGGGGAGATGACAAAGATGTTGGGGGCTGTCGTATCTAACGAGTCGCTTTCTGCCCTTGCCACGAGAATTGATCCCTTGGGGTTTGCGCAGTTGATCCCCGTGTCAATCGGCGAACAGAACAGTTACGGAAAGCGGATCACCGGAGGAGCATTCGAGGCATTCATCGGGGCCCTGTACTGCGAGGTGGGGCTCGACGATGTTGCGCATTTCATCAACACGATTATGGCAGAATCATTGAACCATTATGATCCGCAGAACAACGCGGTCGGGATCCTGCAGGAGTATTTCCAGAAGAAGGAGCAGTCCCTACCGGTGTACCGCGAGATCGAGCGCACCGGCCCGGATCACAAACCCGTCTTCACATATCAGGTCCTCTACAATAGCGAGGTCCTAGGTGAAGGCACCGGCGAGACTGCCCGGCAGGCAAAGCAGGCTGCGGCAAAGCGGGCTCTTACTACTATCGCTTTGACGAAATCGTTACCGGACCGGTAACCAGATGGTCTATTCTTTTTTACCAAGAAGGTGATGTCGTTGAGTGCAATTAGATTGCCAAGATGTTCGGTGAGGTTTGAAAACTCGATTGCGTTCATTGCTGTACCGCGTATTGTTGTAATAGGTGAAATGAATGATGGGGGGGATTGTGCTTTCCCATTGCTTTTAAGGCATGTTATATTTTTCAAAGGTTAATTGAGGTTAAAAAAATTTACAGGTTCATTAGATTTCAATTTTGTAAGAATTTGATCGAGATCCACTTTTTTCGAGAAAATAATTTCGAAGTGAGTTGAATTATGATCACGTACCATTTCGTTTATTATCGAGTTAATTAGGGTCAACGTATAATATTCAGCTTTTTCTGTAAAAAATGGCAATATTTTATTATCATAATGTGCTTTGTGCACAATAAAATTTCTATATCGATATATTTTCTTTAACTCATCCTCAATTTGTTTAATTCGTTCTCCAATTTCATTTAGTGCCATATTTCCATTTGAGTAGAATGTTTCAATTTTGATAATTTTTTCTGTTACGAATGCATCCGTCACTTCTTTCTTTATCAAATTTAAATTATCAATAAATCCCTTTTGGTCTAACATATCTCCTTCATTTTTATCCAGTTGACATTGTTTCATTGTCTCTTCGCTGAGTTTGAATGGGAGAGCTATTTCACCATGATTTCCCCATAATTTTTGGTATTTTGCTTGATGCCAAAAATAAGAGAACAAATTCATTGGCTTATATGACAATTCTTTAAGAAGAATGATGGGAGGGGCGTATTCTCTAACAATTGAAATTTTACTATTTCCTCCACTTTTTCTTATTAACAAAGAGTTTTCTTTAAAATTAAAAAGATTTTCCAGTGCTATCCAATAATTTAATAATTTATCTTCTGCAATATCCGATTCAAATCCCTTTTTGTACCAATGTAAAGAGAAAAGTAATGATTCCACGGACGATTTATTATTTGATTTTTCTTCGAAAAAAATATGATTCAGGTCATTTATAAATGGAGTATTACTGATTCGTCCACGTAAAAAACTCACCAATTCAAGTGATTTATATTTTCGCTTAAACTCTTCTTCTTTAGACAACCTAACGCTGGATTGAACTAACTTCCCGTTTTTTACGATAAGATATTTATTTTGAGCAATTTTAAAAGGAGCCTCTGATCTATCATAAGACCTTAAGATAATTAGTGATTTATTGATTTTTTCAATTGCCAACTTTTTTCCAAATTCAACATCCCGATATTGAATTTCAACTGCAGCGTTAATAAAGTGGTCTTCAGCTTTCTTATTAAAAAATTCAACAATATTATCACCAAAAGTCGAGGCCCATAAATTTTTTTCAGTAACGTATAATTTCCGAAGTGGTGAATAGAAATTAACATCTCCAATTGTGATATCAACGGGACCTTGTAGACCTGTAACCTCGAAAATAAAAAATGCTGTTTCTTCCTCTTTATTGAAAATACGTTTTAGTGAATCAATACGGTCCCCTATTGTTAACGAATCAATTTCTATCTTTACTGCTTCAAAGTACTTCTGTTCATCGTAGGTATCTCCTTGTTTAAAACTTTCAATTTTAGTTTTTGTTGGAAAATTAGTTATCAGGATAAAATTATCACTACTGATTCCAAATACTTCAAGTTCGCCCGAGTTATTATTATATTCTTCAGAATTTTTTTTATAGATTTCATAATGTGATAAAATTTGTTTTGGAATTTCTTTAATCGACTCTAATTCATAATTATTTAGAAGAAATTCAATGATCAGATTTTGAGATAACAAGGCTAAGTTGTTTTTATTATCTGAAGAGAGAATCTCATCTAACAGAATTATTTTTAATTTTTCACAGTTTTTTACAAAAAAAAGTCCATTTTCAATTTTTTTCAATATCTCCTTAGAAAGAATCCTAAAATACTCAGAAAATTTAGGTTCTTTTAATTGTTCTGATAGTAATATAAAATCAGATTTAAAGAACTCCCTTACAACAGGATCTGATTTAAGATATCTCCCACATTGTTCTTTGAAAAATTTTAAATTATACGGGTTCTCTAAGCGGTTAAATTCAATTTCATCAATGATATCAAGAACCAAAAGGTGTGGAGAAGAGAATTCTAAATTATAGAGATTTCTTGTAAAATTGTTACAAATTTCTTCCCATAATAATTTCCAGTAATTGATGATTTCGGATTTTATAGGCCAATCTCCAGACGTATTGATCAGACTAGGATCATGTTCCATTAAAGGTAAAAGGGGTTCAAATATAATAAAATAGTAACCCTTTTTCGTCCTTTTTGGAATCTCATTTATATAAGTTCCGTGATGGGAGTTTTGCCCCTCCACCGTTGGGACCGATGAATCCGAATGCACTCGCCTTCTTTTACGGAGGTGGTGACATCTTTGAGGGGGACAAGTTGACCGCAAGCAATCTGGTTATTTTTTCAGCCATATCGTTTAAATAGCGCCGGGTAAAATTCCAACTGATATACAGATTGCCATCCTTGATGGTGGTGAACCGGGCCACATCTGCGTCCGGCAATTTATCAAACAAATGGCATTGCTCTTCCCGTAATATATCGCGAGTGAGATTTACTTTTTTCTTATCGTACGCACTTAGTTTCGGGCGATTTTTCGAGCCTTTTGGCCTTCCACGGGACATAATATATGGAATTATTCAGTGATGAATAAAAATTGTTTCGAATTTGTGCCGAATTAAATATTCAGAAAATATTTTATTCCCCTGACGTTGAAATTCAAATTGTGGTTAATGCCTGAATTTGCCAGGATCGCGGCGAGGGATTAGTCAGGTGAGACATCATGAATGAATCTGTGACAAAACTGTATCAGGAGATATGTGAGACTTATTTTCCGCGCTGGAAGCCTTGGGATTTTACATTTAATCATAGATGGTCCCGTTCGGGGTATTGCAATATTGAGCGTAAGCATATCTACTTCGGTGATCCTTCCTCCACTCTTATAATCCATGAGATTTGCCATGCCGTAAGCGCTCCAAACCACGGTAAAAAATGGCAGGCTCGCGTTTTGAAAGCCGCGGAGATCGCAAAACAATATGATTGTAAACTCTCGAAAGAACTCGTTGCTGAGGTAGAAGGATATCAGAACAATGATATTAATGAAAAGGAAGAAATGGAGTCTTTCTATAATCGTATTGCTGAAACTTTCAACATGATATATAAAGAAAATTCGCGATCGAATCACCTCAAAGCGGTCAATGTCTTTCATGTATTGAAAAATCTATTAGCGGAGATGGGTATCCGAAAAGAATGGAACGAAAAGAGGTTCGAAAAAATTTTGAGACGTGGAAGAAAAATTGCCGCCCTTGAGTGGAATAGGCATAAGAAAGTTAAAAAACATCGATAGAAATCGGCTGACAATATTGTTCATCGTGTACGATGATGTTGCCGGATTGATAATAGCCTCACAGGAGTTCTTGGGTTCGAATTCTACCCCTCGCATTGATCACAGGGGTTATAGTTATCTCGCATTTTGCAACCAATCAGATGTGATATCACTGTTTTGAGCGAGCTGGGGCGGCGCGCGGATTTAGGAAATGTATTCAAGCATTTCTCGTATCTGTGATGATATTTTTGTAATTTTTTGGGGATTATTGAGGAGTTGCCATAATTATTGTAACATTGAGGCTTTTTTTGGAATCGGCATCATATTGGTATATCGGAAAGTTGTAGATTACAAGATAATAATCCCCCTCTACTGGAGGATAAAAATTAAAAACTCTATCCTCTATATTGGAATAATGGGTTCTCCACCACAACGGACTTGTGGTTATATTTCCTTCCAAGAATGGTTTGAAATTACTGAAATTTTCTTGATCAAAAATGAAAGAATTAAGACTTCCAGTATTCACGATAATTTCCATTGAAATCGTTTTGTTCGGAGAACCATGAAATGGAAGGACGGTATAACTGTGATATGATATCGGAATACCTCCAGGAATTTCATTTAAGTTCGAAGAAGTCTGATAAAATGAAGAGTGAGGGAAATTTTCCAAATATCCAGTGTCCGGGAACGTGTTAAAATTACCATTTGGGTAAAAAACGTAATACTCCCCATTATCATCAAAGTGATACCCTCCGGGAGTTTTTGGTATGTAATCAAGATTTAACCAATAACTTGTAACACCTTGTGAATCAACTTCTTCGTGCCAATAAGCCATTTTTGTTGAATAGCGTTTTGTTACATAATCGGTAACAATTTGTGCATCATTCGCGGAATTTCCAATAAACAACTCTGGATACACATGCCAGTTCATACTATCTGGACTTGATACCTTCACAATTCTAGAATTTCCACCGATTGCTTCTATTGAGGCTGATGTAAGAACTGCGAGATTAAGACAATTTCCACGTAAACCTCCTGTGATTAGATCACTTGCATTTAAATAATGCGAATAATCATCCGGATATGCTACCCAAGTCCAATTATTATTAATGCTATCCCATATATCGAATACTTGTTTGAAATTATAATTTCCACGGTTAGATGGTGTTATGTAGGTTGAGGCATACTTCTTTACAATAGGATTATTATAATCGATATTTTGAGCTATTTTGTTTGCTGTTTGTTCTCCTGTTAAGAAAATCGACAATGGAATACTAGTTTGTGTTGGAATAACGGTATTGGCTGAAATTGTTTGATTCAAATTATTGGTTTGATTAATAGGAGATACACAACCAGAAATCAGAACTATTGAAATTAACAAGATGAAAAAAATACGAGCCAATAATAATCCCATATTAGGATAATAATTAATTCTATCTCTTATTTTTTTTCAATTTTATCAGTCAATTTCGCAAGTTTTTACAAGATCCCACTGATTCAACCGTTCCCTGACATGCTTATTCAGAGTAAATGGTGGTTCGTTCCGGTTGTCTGGATGTGCCCCGGACTACGGCCATCAAGGGAGGATTACTTTCGCCCCGTTCAGTCCGGTGCTTTTTCTCCCTCAGTGAATGACGTATCCGGTGCTATGCATATTGCGATCCGCAAGGGAATGAGGACTTGGAGGTGTCGTGATGGGCAGGACGTTTGCAAGCATCCGCCATGGCGTGAAGAGCATGGCATACCAGTGGGGTGCGATAGGCCCACGCGCTCAGGCAAGGTGGCACCACTCGTTGGTGGGAGGTGGGTCGAAACCGTTTCCTAGAAAAATATAAGTGTTCAAAGATATGTACATATAATTGTGCATAAACATGTACAACATTGTGCACAAAGTGATTGTAATGAAAAAGAACCAACCGAGCGATACTACCATGGGCCGAACTGTCAGTGTCGAAGAACTCAAGGGGATGTATTTCGGAAAGCTCGATCAATACTTTTCGGTAATGATGAAAGGGCATGGCATTGGGGGAAAAGAGAAAGAAGTCTATGAACTTGCTGTTCGGGCTTTTATCAACGATATCTCATACAATGGATTACCAACGATTAGACGTGCACGCTATAACCGCGAATTTGGGTGTGCACTCGGGTCATTTGATCTTAGGGGGAAAGCCCAAGAAATGATCAATCGGAAACGCGAATATTACCCATAGGGGCAATATTGCAAACTCTTTTTTTATTATGTGCTGTTGAATTTTGACAGATGCTGGAGGCGGATGCATTTGTCGAAGCCCCAAGAACGTTGAGAGATTTTTCTCATGAGTTCTCCAGACCCAAAAAACCGGCACTTTATCATCGTAGGAATCAACAATCATTCATTGCAGGAAGATGGATATGGGCGTTTTCCGGTATGCAGATAAGTATGCGGCCCCGAGCAAGGAGCAGCGGAAAAGGTACATGACAAGGAAGAGCGAGGAGCACCATTTCGGACCCGAAGGACAGATCGTGCTCATCGAATATCACGAAGCTGCATACCTTAAAGACGATATCGACAACATCCGCATTCTCTTCACTGGGTTCAAGGATAAACAGAAGGCCCGCGAAGAGGCAAAGCGGCTGGCGGATCAACACGAGCACAAAGTGCCGTATCAAAGTCTCTTTACGACGGGAGGGAAGGCTGTCGATGATCCCCAACTTCCCGACCGTAAGTCCGTGTGATCTGACAATTCTGTCAACGTCCCAAAAAATAAAAGCAGGATATGCTTATCTATATAATACAAACGAAATGAAAGTAATCTGGAATAGTCTGGTGGTTCGATGCGACAGGAAAGTGTCCAATATTTCACCGAAAAGGAAGAAGAGTTGGCCAATCTGTTAATCGAAATTGGAACGAAGAAAAATGTTGCTAAAGTGCTGGTGTTTCTTGCAAATACACCAGAAGCAACCTCCCGGGCGATCGAGCGCGGGACCGATCTGCGCCAGCCCGAAGTGAGTCTGGCCATGAAGTACCTGTTAGATCAAGGATGGATCAGAAGTCAAGATACCCCCTCTGAGAAGAAAGGTCGGCCGACGAAAGTCTACGAGCTGGCAAAACCCATAACCGAGATTATGGACTTCATCGAGAAAGAGAAGAAAAAGGAAGCCGATAATCGGCTCGTCCTTATCAAGAAATTACGGAATTACCTCCCTTGATACCATCCCAACGTCCCTATCCGGGTACCATCAAAAACAGGCCTTTTTTTTTAGTTGCTCCATACTTTTATCTATCAACGCAGAGAAAGACCCACAGAATCAATCTGTGAAGGTTTCTGACCTGCCTAAAAGAGCCGGTGCCAGAATAATAAGGTGAGAATATGCGTAGTCTGGTGGAATTGATCGGTATGATCGGTATCGGAGTCTCGGCTCTAATCGTAATCATTGTTGTGGGCCTCATTCTGCTTGCCGTGATTCTCATAGGTAATCGGCGCATATGAACAGTAAGTCCGAAAGTAAGAGATTCTCGATCTAGGTGTTTATCTCATTGCATTTCTCAATCGCCCGTTAAATTACACGTACACTAAAAATGCGGCTTTGGGATGGTGATCAATATCAAGAATGTAAAAAATAGTTAAACTATTGACCAGATTAGGGTCATAACTGATTTTAATATATCATAATGTATATCTTTTACAAGATTTAATTAAGTCACAAACCCGGTCAGTGCATTCTTTATTGATATTCGGAACCTGGGGTGTAATATGGTTCAATGAAATCAATCGAATTCGTCATCACTTTTTTTAGTGTATTTCCTTCATGAAGAGTCAATATATAGCCTAATTCAGATTCTTCGATTATGAATACCCTGTTAAAGACCTGCCCTGAATTCAAAAAAATATTTACTGGTCCTTTAACCGGTCCGTATGGAAAAGTTAGCATAAGTATGGTGAACATCCAAAAAGAGAGAACTAACTCAATATACACTAATGTTAACAAATTAAAATTTCGAAAATAGGTAAAAATGACGCTCACGATCATCAATAACGCGATAAGATTTCTGCCACGCTGTTTATTCATAATCAAGATGATTAACCCATCCCTTCTATTAAAGGGTAAAATTAATTGATGTGGTCTAATTCCTTTGCAAAAATTGTCTAAACGTTTGTAATCTTGCATCATATTTCCAAAGTCAATAAAAAATAAACCAAAAATAACAGATGATACAAACATTAAAAGATTAATAAACACTTCAAGAGGCCTATTCATTTCAACCCATAAAAAATAACAATAAGGAATTAAAAAAAATGCATTAAACATTGCTAAAACAAAAAATGATGCTAAAGCTGTTTGTTCATGAATACTCTTGCGATCTTGAGAGAAAATCATGTGTCCACGATACTCTATTGTTAAAATGATATACAAAATCCCAAAAACAAATGCAATGACAACGGCAATTTCGGTAAAATTCGGGTTATAAAATAAATTCACGATTTTCGTATAATAAATCGTGAGTATATAAGTTGAATTTTCAAATAAAGTGAAAATTTTAGTTATAGATCTCCAATAATAAATTAAAAATAAATAATATAATGCAGTAATTACTGCGAATAACCCCAAAATTAGTAATGAGTATTTAGGCTCATCACCGGATCCTCTATTTAAAAGATTATTTGAAGAATTTTCTATCATTTCAAAGGATTTTGATATTTGAATATTAATCCCTTTCCACTTCAGAGACCTTGCACATAAATTCGTGCAGGTATGGCATTTTAGTTCCAAAGACCTACCCTGATTAACTGCTGATCTCAGCACACAATTTTTCGGCCTGTTCCAAGATAGTTACAACTGCCTTTGGCTGCTTATCTGGTGGATAATTGTATTTAGTCAAAATACGCTTCACCATCACCCGCATCTTTGCCTTAACGCTCTCTTTTACAGTCCAGTCGATGGTGACATTTTTCCGGATCTGATCCACCAGTTCGTGGGCAATTTTCCGAAGAACTTCGTCACCGAGAATCATGACTGCACTGTCATTGACTTCCAGCGCCTCGTAGAAGGCCAGTTCTGCATCTGTAAGCCCGAGATCCTGCCCACGCTTATCCGCTTCGCGCAGCTCTTTTGCCAGTTTGATGAGTTCTTCAATGACCTCAACGGTCTCGATTGCCCGGTTCTTGTACCGGTGGATGGTCTCCTCAAGCATCCGTTCGAATGACCGGGACTGGACGAGCCGTTTCTTCTGTCGGGCACGAATCTCGTCGTTCAACAGTTTCCTGAGGAGTTCTACTGCCACGTTTTTCTGCGGGATCCCCCGGACCTCCGCGAGGAATTCTTCTGACAGGATAGAGATATCCGGTTTTTTGAGACCTGCGGCAGAGAAGATATCGATGACTTGATCTGATACAATCGCGCCGCTCACGATCTGGCGGATCGCGTGTTCCATGTCCCAGGCCCTGCCTGCCTGGTCGCTGTCAGTATCGAATTTTACGAGCGCCGCGCGGACAGCTTGGAAGAACGCCACGTCATCCCGGATTTTGAGCGCTTCCTCGTGGGGGACCGATAATGCAAATGCCTTGGAGAGTTCCGTGACTGCTGCAACGAACCGTTTCTTTCCGTCTTTTTTAGCAAGGACAAAATTCTGGGCAATCGGGAGCAGGGCAAGCCGGCGTTGCGGGTCTTCCCAGTCCGACCAGTCAAAGCCGTGAAAGATGCCACAGCAGATCTCGTATTTCTCCAGCAGGACCGCAACCGCCTCTTCCTGATCAATCGCGGTCTTGCCGGTGCCGCCGCTTTCAGTGTATGTCGCAATCGCTTTCCGCAGTTCATCCCCCAATCCGATATAATCGACAACGAGGCCGCCGGGCTTGTCCTTGAAGACCCGGTTGACCCGCGCGATCGCCTGCATGAGGGTATGCCCCTGCATCGGCTTGTCGATATACATGGTGTGGAGCGATGGGACATCGAATCCGGTCAGCCACATGTCACGGACGATGGCGATCTTGAAAGGATCGTCATCATTCTTCTTCTTGAACCGTTTAGCCAGTGCCTCCCTGCGCGGCTTGTTCCGGATGTGCTGCTGCCATACTGGTTGATCGGTTGCCGAACCGGTCATGATGACCTTGAGCATGCCTTTGTCATCATCATCAGCATACCAGTCGGGACGGAGCCTAATGAGTTCGTTGTAGAGTTCAACGCAGATACGCCGGCTCATGCAGACGATCATCGCTTTGCCATCGATCGACCTCTGCCGCTGCTCGTAATGGTCAACGATATCATGTGCGATGAGCGCGATCCGTTTCTCCGTGCCGACTACGGCTTCCAGCGCTGCCCATTTGGATTTGAGATCCTCTTTCTTCTCGATTTCCTCGCCTTCGGTCACTTCCTCGAACTTCGGATCGATCTTCGGCCGTTCCTTCTCGTCAAGATCGATCTTCGCGAGCCGGCTCTCGTAATAGATCGGGACCGTGGCCTTATCCTCGACCGCGCGCTGGATATCATAGATGCTGATGTAGTCACCGAAAACATGCCGGGTGTTCTTATCGGTCAATTCGATAGGGGTACCGGTAAACCCGATGAATGTCGCGCCAGGAAGGGCATCCCGGATATGGCGGGCGAACCCGTCGATGAAATCATACTGGCTCCGGTGGGCTTCGTCAGTGATGACGATAATATTCTTCCGGTCGCTTAATGCGGGATATTTACCACCTTTCTTCTCCGGGAAGAATTTCTGGATCGTGGTGAACACGATCCCTCCAGATCCTACTGCAAGCAGTTTTTTCAAGTCTTCCCGGTCTGCTGCCTGCACTGGTTTCTGCCGGAGAATCTCGTGGCAGTGCGAGAAGGTGCCAAAAAGCTGGTCATCGAGGTCGTTCCGGTCGGTGATAACGACAATTGTCGGGTTTTCCATGGCAGGATTAAGCACGATTTCGCCGGTGAAGAAAACCATGGTCAGGCTTTTCCCCGACCCCTGAGTATGCCAGACAACACCACCTCTCCGGTCGCCGCTCGGTTGGGATGCCTTGACCGTACTCTCAACCGCTTTTTTCACGGCGTGGTACTGGTGGTACCCAGCCATCTTCTTTGCAACCGATCCGTCATCGTCAACCTCGAAGACAATGTAATTCCTGATCAGGTCGAGGAGCCGTTTTTTCTCGAACACGCCTTTGGTTAAGACTTCGAGACGGAGCATTGTTGCCGGGGCGAGGTTTTCACCTTCGATTGTCCGCCAAGGCATGAAACGTTCACGGATAGAAGTAAGCGTTCCGATACGTGCATCCAGGCCGTCCGAGATCACGACCATCTCGTTGTAGGTGAAAAGGGAGGGTATCTGCTGTTTGTAGGTCTGGATCTGGGTAAATGCTTTCTCGATGGTCGCCTTCTCGTCTGCGGGATTCTTCAGTTCGATCACGATGAGAGGGAGACCGTTGACGAACAGAACAATATCCGGCCTGCGGTTGTTGTGGTTCTCGATGACCGTGAACTGGTTGACAGCGAGCCAGTCGTTCTTCTCCGGGCGATCGAAGTCTGCCAGCCGTACCTGGTCACCCTTGATTGTGCCATCAGGCCGCCGGTACTCCACTTCAACGCCATCGATAAGCATCCGGTGGAAAACCCGGTTATTGCTAACCATTGATGGGGAGTCCGGATGCAGGATCTTTCTTATTGCAGCTTCCTGAACATCAAGCGGAACATCGGGGTTGAGTTTTGCGATTGCTGCAGTGAGCCGTCGTTTCAGGATCACTTCGTGCCAGTCTGACCGTTCTGCTAACGGTTCGCCCGGGCCGATATCGGGGCCGAAAAGAACGGTATAACCGAGGTCACAGAGCCACGCCAAGGTATGTTCTTCGACATGGGATTCAGCGACCTGGGCTGTAACATGCGTCAAGACTGTGCCTCCTGTCTGTACATAAAGACCTGTCGTTTACCATCCTGGTATTTCTTCAGTTTCCCCATACCTTCAAGCAGTGTGAGATCGGTTCTTGCCGTCGGTAACGATACCTTGTACTTTCCGGCAATCTCACTGATGGTGTAATGTCGTGTGGGATGCTTGATGAAGTCACGCAGAATCTCTGCCTGCCGGAATGAGATATTAGGTATCTGTTCGACCAGCTGAAGGGATTTTGCTTCTTCTTCCTTCTTGTGTATGATATATTGTTTTAGGTCATCCAATGCCCTACTAATAATGCGGATGTTGAAATCGATGAAATAGGTCATGTCGTTGGCGTCGGTCTCGGTCAGTTGGTATGCCCGGGCGTACTGAGCCGGAGCATGGACAAATATCCTCGATATCGAGATGTATTCCAGCAGGTCGTAGTGGTGTTTGAGGGCAAACCAGTAGAAGAGCGCCCGGGCAGTCCTGCCGTTGCCATCATTGAATGGGTGAATGTACCCAATGAGGAAATGAAGGATGATTGCCTTGACAATCGGGTGAATGAACTCTTCATCCCCATTCGCGAACGCGATGAGATCATCGATCATGGCCGGGATTTTTGCACTTTCCGGTGGGTAATGATAGACCGTCGTAGGGTCTGTCTTGCTGCTGACAACGATATCATCTGTAGTTCGGAAATCCGTCTCGTCACGTTCACTCTCCAGAGTGCCCTTGGTGATCTCACGGTGGATCTCAAGGAGGAGCTCATGGGATAACGGTTTGTCCCGCAGTTCCTTGAGGCGTGAGATCGTGCGGTAGTTGTTGACGATCATCCGTTCCGAGTTGCTCTTTGGCTTCCTGCCCTCCCGCAGGATCTTCTTTGCCGCGGCTCGGGTCGTTGCCGCTCCTTCGAGCTGGCTGGAAGCGATGGCCTCTTCCATCAGTGAGTTGATGAGGTATTGTTTCTTGTTGGCCTCGCTTGGAAATTCCTCGAAGAGCCAGTCAAACGATGCAGGAGAAGCCTTGTCAATCTTATGGAGCTGTTTCTGGAACTGTTCCGGAGTATAGAAGTAGAATACCTCAGAGCCCACCCGAAGTTCACGATATTTCGTACTCCGCATGCTTCGTATGACATACCAGAATACCGTAAGATTGAAAGCCAACTTCTTGTAACGGAGATCGTCCCAGTGGATGTACTCCTGCTCGTTGTATCGCCGAATCAGTTTGCGTAGTTCCTCTGACTCCGCGTCCTTCCGGTGCACTTTTGCGGCCAGAGTGTTATACTCATCAAGATAATCCGCCCACAACTTGTCGAATGACGGCGGTTTCTGGGGCTTCTTCATCCTACACCTCTGCTGAAGACATCTGTAAATTCTTGTAAAATTTTCAGGTATTTACAGATCAGTTGGTGCGGGAGGACAAAAAGGTTCTGTAAATTACTAAAAAATTTTCAGATTGCGTACTTCCTCGCGTCAGGTCTCTGCCTTAACCTGGATCTCCCCACTCATCAGTTTCGGCAGCAGCGCATCGCGGATCTTGGCGAGCGTGCGGGACTGCTCGACATTGCTTCTAACTAATTTGAATAATATTTCATTCATTTCATCAAATTTCTGCAACACATTTTGAGATGGAACAACGATTGCTTGCATCCCCATTAAATCAATATTTAGATTTTTTTGAACAGAGCCGTCAGCAATTCTGACTAGCTCATTGCTCATTTCGATTAAATTATGATACAAATATCCTTTAGATATCCGTTTAATATCCCTAAATAATAGCCATCCGTCATGAATACAACCATAAATTTCAATGAATACTGGAACTCCACATGTTGCACTATTTGATAGGACAATATCTCCTGGGTGCACTTCGACACTATTAGAAATACCTTCTTCTTTGAGTAATTCTCTCGTTTCATATAAGAATGGACTTGGGAGTTTTGTTACGTCAGCAATTTTAATCCAAGGTATTGTTCCATTCATATACTCTTGAATAGGGCGTGGGGAGCTTCCTCTTGTAATCTTACAAATCTCTTTTAAATCGCAAACTTCCCACCCTCTTGGCACTTCCTGCCCACTCACCTCTTCAAACCCATCCGGAAACAGCGCCGCAATCTCCGGTGGCAGTCCGGTGTCGCGCCCTTCTGCCTTCACCCGAACCGGATCGAAGTCCACGAACCATGACTGAAAGATCGCACGAGCCATCGCTTCGAGCGTCTCGTTCATTTGCCGGTTGAGCTCGATCTTATCATCTAGCGAGCCGAGGATGCAGGCGATGGTGTGTTGGGTTGGGAGTGGGGGATAGCAAATAGGAATATCGCTCAAAATTTCCGTATTTATGGAAGGCATCGTTGCACCGACAGCAATCTTTCGGATATATTCTTTGAATGACGGTAGTCCCATAATATAGGATAAATAAACGGAATCCAGTTTGTCCGGATCAGGTCGGACACGTAAACAACGCCCTGAAAAAAGCCACCCATCTTCAGCCTCTCGTACCAAAGCTCTTCTATCAACGGATCCTACACGACTGAAAATGATATCGCCTTTTTTTATTGAGTACCGTGACAGACGTTGCCGGTCCCCCTCTGTAACTCTTGGCAGATTTTCATGTAATATTCGATTTTCACCTAAATGCTCGACGGTCAGAATGGGTGTGCCAATTGATACGTAATCTGAATTGTGGAGTTGACTGCCAAAAGGCCCCGTTTGTATACCGATTTTCTTAATACAAAGATCTTCCAGTCTATCTAACTGATAATCTTCTGGAAATGATCCGTAAGGGATTTCAATCATCCTCATCATCATCGTCGTTATGGCTTGCTGCCAATGCGAGAATTCCTATCCCTAATAGCGTTAGCCCTCCGAGAAGTTGGTTCCTGTCTTTTGTCTGTTTATTAGTTACAATGAAATTGTACAAACGAGTGAATTCCGATAATCGCGTGTGTTCATTAGAAAAATTCAGATAATGGATGTTAGCAAGCATTCCAGTCGGTTTTGTTTCGTCAAGAAGCAATGGAATGATAATTTTATTTTGACCGAGTGCAACTCCAATTTCCTGCTGAACATAAGAGGACTGTCGTGCAGATGAACTATAAAATACCAGAAAGATATCAGATGCCGTAATATTCTGCGTGATCCGCTGGCTGATGATATCACCCGGGTTTAGATCATCATCTGCAAAAAAAACCTGTATTCCCTCAATCTGTAACAGATTATCCAAAATAGGTTTGATTTTCTCGATGTCTTTCGTGCTGTAACTTGCGAATATATTGAAATTACCGGTCATAATTCACCCATCAATCCCGTAACCCAATTTTTTCAGATTACCGGCAATCTCCTTTTCCAACTGCTCCGATTCCTGAAACTGCGCCTCAAGCCTCACTGTCAGCCGCACCATCTTCTTTTCGAACGGCTCGCCATCATCTACGATATCCTTGGCACCAACATACCGCCCAGGCGTCAAGATGTGCCCATTCTTCCGGATTTCATCGGTAGTGGCACTCTTGCAGAACCCCGATATATCCGCGTATCCTCCGGCTTCCTTCTCGCCTCGCCATGCATGATAGGTCGAAGCGATCTTTACGATGTCCTCATCGGTCAGTTCACGGTGGACCCGGTCGATCAGTATCCCCATCTTCCGGGCATCAATAAAAAGTGTCTGGCCTCGGCGATTCCGGAATTTATGATTTTTCTTGTCCCGAGTCACAAACCAGAGGCAGACGGGGATCTGGGTGGAGTAAAAGAGCTGGCCAGGAAGCGCAATCATGGAATCCACGAGGTCGGCTTCGATGATGTTCTTTCGGATCTCGCCTTCGCCTGACTGGTTGGAGGACATCGAGCCATTTGCGAGCACGAAGCCTGCGATGCCGGTCGGAGTGAGGTGGTGGATGAAGTGCTGTACCCAACCGAAGTTCGCGTTGCCGGCCGGCGGGATGCCATATTTCCAGCGGGCATCTTCTTTTAGTCGCTCGCCGCCCCAATCGCTTGAATTGAACGGCGGATTCGCAAGAATAAAATCTGCCTTCAGATCCGGGTGCAGGTCGCGATGGAAACTGTCCGCGTGCTCGGGACCAAGATTACTCTCGATTCCCCGGATGGCGAGGTTCATCTTCGCCAGCTTCCAGGTGGTCGGATTGGACTCCTGCCCGTAGATGCTGATATCCCCGATTTTACCGCCATGTGCTTCGACGAACTTCTCGGACGAGACAAACATCCCGCCAGAACCACAGCACGGATCATATACCCTGCCCTTGTACGGTTCGATCATCTCGACAAGAAGCCGTACCACACACCGCGCGGTGTAGAACTGCCCGCCCTTCTTCCCCTCCGCACTCGCGAACTGTGATAGGAAATACTCATACACGCGCCCGAGAATATCCTTCGACCGGTTCTCCTTGTCGCCAAGCCCAATCGTGCCGATCAAATCGATCAGCTCACCAAGTCGTTGCTTGTCAAGTGCCGGGCGGGCGTAATCTTTCGGCAGCACGCCCTTGAGCGAGGGGTTATCGCGCTCAATCGCTACCATCGCATCATCGATCAACTTTCCGATCGTTGGTTGCTTTGCATTTGCCTGTAGGGTTGACCAGCGGGCTTCTTTCGGTACCCAGAAGACATTAACCGACTGGTACTCGTCCCGATCCTCCAGTGTCCGGTACCGTGCCTGCGGCTCGGCAATGTACCATTCACTCTTCGGATCACTTAGTTCGGATTCAAGTGACAAATGCCGTTCAAGAAAAGCGTCAGAGATATATTTCAGGAAGATGAGCCCGAGAACTACATGCTTGTATTCCGCTGCATCCATGTTGTTGCGGAGCTTGTCAGCGGCAGCCCAGAGCGTGGCCTCAAACCCGAGATTCGCCCCGTTACTGGATTTCTGTTTCTTTGTAGTCTGCCGGGCCATGCAAGGAATTCCTAATATGATGTTATTTACTGCGAGGTACGTTAAGGGTTTTGACATAATATGCATAGAAATTGAGACGGAACGTGACATTAAGCGAGTAGTAATATTAAGATTTGAGTCAGAGGGCAGAAGCCATAAAAACAATATTAGATCTCGTACATAGTGCAAATGCTAGGACTACAATTCGCAATGGTGCAAACTCGATTGTAAACGTTGCGATGTTCAAAACGATCCTCCAGTCGGTCATCACCTGCAGCCCATTCGGCTGCGTCACAAACATGACCCCCTATAGGGATCCCCACATTAGAACCAAAGCTATGCGCGCACGTTTACTGTTGTATGCGTCATCTCCACTCCGGCGCTGCTGTTCGGCCCGCGAGCGGGGTTTTTTTTATATTTGAGGTGTCCGTCAATCTCAGCATGCTGGGATAAGCCTAATGCGGCACTGGGTCCTGCCGCTTTGGTATCCGCAGCGTGCGAATCAGTGCTTGCACGATGGTCCTTGGTAGTGTATAAAGGTGGCATATCAGGAACGGGTTAGAACTTGCGCCGATGAGATTTTGTTGGTCGATCTCTGGTCTAATCGGCCAAGATTATACCCGGATCGAAAACGTCAGTGTTTTCGTCCAGCTGGTACTTACGGGATGGGATCGTCATGGGGCTGTCACTTGCAGAACTCCGCTGAGACCTGGGAAAACCTGTGGTCACTTGCGAGTACGAACGATACCCTGCGATATTGCACTGACGATCCGCGCGGTTCGATCCGGTTTCCCGGTTCCTTTTCAGGAAATTTCTGCCGGGTTGCTTTCTCCTTGAAGGTTCAAGGGGGCCCGTCTATTTTCCCGTCTATTTCCTTTTACTGACATAAAAGGAAAGAAAATTTTAACATTTTCCGGGTGGAATATCCCGGAAAACCCGGAGCCGGAACCGGACCGGAACCCCAGAGCCGGACCGGCCGGAGCCGGCCAATACCCCAAAAGATGTTTATATCGCAATCAGTAATTGTAAACAGGCATTATGCTACTATGATTGGCAGGGAAGCGTTAAAAACGGTTATGTTGATGGACGGAGGTATCTCATACCCCGACTAACCGGACAACCATGTCCGCATATTTCTCTTTGAGCTCGTAGGTGTTGACTCCATCGGCATTCCGGCTCGCCCGCAGGATACCAATCCGTGAGGCGATGATGCCGACCATCGACGCGATCGCGTGGAACGTCACCGAAAAATGCTTCCGCAGTGCGGCAACGATATCAGCGATTGTCATCGGTCTGATGCGCAGAAAGAGACGGAGAACTTCACGGCGGATGCCGGTCTTGTCCCGTGACAGATAGGACTTCAATCGTCCTTCAATCACGTGTGCGATCTCGGAATGAGATCTCATATGGGTAGTGTCGCTGGCGTCTATATATATATTTTTTGATTTTTTGCGTTTAACAATCCCTGATGGCCAATTCAGCCGCTATATTCAGAGGTTATGTTATTCTGCGAACTTTTTGCAACCGGGTTTGCCCGCATGATGTGAGCATACCCTCCCCGCGTCGTATATCCGTGCATTATTTAATCGTGCATGAACAGATAGGTATGTTATGGGATTATTCAACTACAACGTCGAGAAATATTCACCGAAACAGTTGATGATATTCCCGCTGGTGCTCCTTGCAATTTCGCTCGTGATACTTGGATACACGACCGCTACTACCGGCTTGCCGGTCAAACCGGGAATTGACTTTTCCGGTGGGACGGCCGTAACGATCATCACAACGGATACCCCGGCTCAGATAACGGCAACATTTACCGGCTACCCGCTGGTTGATATCGGACAAGGAGTGAACAACGGGAAATTCGTCACTTTCGGCGCGATGAGCGATACCCAGTACCAGAACCTGACGGGTCTGATAGAAACAAAATATCCTGACGCAACAGTCAGCCAGATCGGGGAGTCGTTCGCGAAATCCCTCCAGTCACAGGCTGTTATCGCAGTTATTCTCGCTTTTATCGGGATGGCGATCGTTGTTTTTATATCGTTCAGGACGTTTGTCCCGTCCTGTGCAGTCGTGCTCTCAGCATTTGCTGACATGGCCATGACCGCGGCAGTAATGAATGTAATTGGTATAACTCTCTCGCTGGGAACCACTGCGGCCCTGCTCATGCTCATCGGTTATTCAGTGGATACCGATATCCTGCTCACCACCCGGGTGCTCAAGCGGCAGGGCAAACTGAACGACAAGCTGACGGGTGCATTCCGTACCGGCATCATCATGACCTCCACGACGTTTGCAGCGGTCACCGTACTGCTGCTGGTCTCGTGGGTGGGGCAGGTCGAGACCATCTGGGAGATCTCTGCCGTGCTCATGATCGGCCTGATCTTTGATATCTTCAACACCTGGCTCACCAATGTCGGGATTGTGAAATGGTACGTGCTTAAGGGAGGAGGCAAATGAAGGAAGCAGGACTTCGGGCGGCGTTCAAGGACTGGCGGGTGGTGATTCTTCTCGTTCTTGTCGTCCTCTCTGTTGTGGCTATCTATCCGCATTTTGACAGCAACGGGAAACTTACCACCAATCTCCAGTATGGGCTTGATCTCCAGCAGGGTGCATGGCTCCAGTTGGAATTCAAGGCTGAAGTCGTCGGGTATACGACGACCCAGCCAGTCGATACATTTGTCGCGAACCTCTCAAAGAGCCTCGACGCTGATGTAGAGCAGGTTGATGCCACTCATCTCGAGATACGGAAATCCTATACGCAGGACGAACTTGAACCGATCTTCGCGGCAAACGGGGGAACTATCGTCTCCTACCAGATTGGCGTCTCTTCGAGTACCGCGGCTCTTGTAAAGCAGATCCTTGAGGATAAAATCAACTCGATGGGCACCAAGGACTTTAAAGTCAATACCCTCACGGGCATGAATAATGTTGCCCGCTATGTCCGTGTGGAGCTTGCCGGCGTCGACATGAAAGAGGCGCAGGATATCGTTGGCAGACAGGGTAAATTTGAGATCCGGATCCAGTCCACGGGCAACCAGACCGAGCACGTGCTGTATGGTGATGCAATTACGAGCGTTCAGATCCCCAGCCAGCAGCCGGCCGGCAGCGGCAACTGGGGGGTCGCGTTTACGCTCAGTGATGCAGGTGCCGCTGCATTCCAAAATGCCGCGATCCAGAACGGCGCCACGAACGATCCGTCGCACCACCAGATCGCCATGCTCCTCGATAATGTGACCGTGTATTCCGCACCGCTCTCGCAGGATCTGGCCAGCCAGCTCCAGGGCCAGACCACCAAGGATCTCTATGCCTCGACCGGATCCGGCACCACGGGCATGCAGGAAGCGACCGATCTTGAGATCCATCTCCGTGCCGGGGCACTGCCGGTCGACGTGAACGTTGCTGGTTCCGGTTCGACGTCTGCCTCTCTCGGCCAGTACTACCTGCAAATGTGCTTTATCGCTGGAATCCTCGCGCTCATCATGGTCGCCTTTGTGATCTTCTTCCGTTACCGGGAACCCCAGATCGTGCTCCCCATGGTGCTGATCAACGCATCTGAGATCATTATCCTCCTTGGGTTCATCAGCCTGATCAGATTCCAGATGGATCTCCCGACGATTGCCGGCTTGATCGCAGTCCTCGGTACCGGTATTGATCAACTGGTCCTGATAACGGATGAGATCCTGCATGAGGGCAAAGTGCCGTCGCCGACACTCTACTTAAAAAGGCTTGCCCGGGCGCTTTCGATCATCGTAGTAGCTGCAGGCACGGTGATCATCGCGATGCTGCCGCTCGCGCTCATGGATCTTTCCACGCTGAAAGGATTTGCCCTCATCACAATGATGGGCGTGATCGTGGGCGTGCTCGTGACCCGGCCGGCGTACGGCAGGATCATCATGGAGATCCTCTCCGAATAGCGATACCATACCTTTATCTTTTTTTTAACCGACTATTCTTCCGGGTACATCTCATGAGCAGACCTGTCCTGTATGATTTTTTTGCTACCTGGTGCGGCCCGTGCCGGATGCAGACACCTATCCTCGAGGAACTCGCAAAAAAGATGGGAGATTCGGTGGAGATAAGAAAAGTGGATGTCGACCAGCATATGGATCTTGCGGAAAAATACGGCATCCAGGTGGTCCCGACTCTTATAATCGAGAAGGATGGCAAGGTGGTCCGGACCATGGAAGGCGTCACCGATGAAGCGACGCTGGAAAAACTCCTGCAGCCGCTGGTGGGATAGATGAAGATCGGTATTGTCGGGGGCACGGGAGATATCGGCGAGGGTATGGCGATGCGCCTCTCACCCGTTTTTGATGTGGTGGTTGGTTCACGCGAGAAGGAAAAGGCAGACACCACGTGCCGGATGACGGAAGAAACCCTGAAAAACACCGGCAGGGAATGCTCGCTTGTCGGGGAGTGCAATCAAGGGTGCGTTGACGGAGCAGATGTGGTAATCCTCGCGATACCATTCAGGCACGTTCTTCCGACACTCTCAACCCTGCACGGCCTTGAGAAAAAGATCGTGATAAGCCCGGTCAACCCGATGGAGAAACAGGATTTTTTTATGTTCACCCCTCCACCGGAGGGCTCGGCCGCCCTGATGATCCAAAAACTTCTTCCCGGTGCCCGGGTGTGCGCGGCGTTTAATACTATTGCGGCGAACCGCTGGAAGGCAATCGACGAGGAGCTTACATATTCCGTGCCGGTATGTGGCGATGACGAGAAGGCAAAACAGGAAGTGATGGCCATCGTCAACCGGATCTCCCAATTGCAGGCTTTCAACGCAGGCCCGCTTGCCGTCTCGTCCATGGTGGAGGCGCTCACCCCGCTCGTGCTCAACATCGCCCGGTACAACAAGATGAAGGATGTCGGCATACAATTCCGCTAGAGCGCGAAAGATGATCGGTATCCTCAGCCGGCAGTTCGGTGAGATACCGTGGTGGCCGGGAGATGCCGATGAGGTGATGATCGGGGCGATCCTGACCCAGCAGACCCGGTGGGAAAACGTAGAACCGGCACTTGCCAACCTGAAGCGTACCGGTTTATGCTCGCTTGAAGCGATCCATGCGGCGCAGCTGCCGGAAATCGAGAATGTGGTGAGGTGTACCGGTTTTTACCGCGTCAAGGCAGGGAGGCTGAAAGCACTTGCGGCGCATGTCACGAATACATACGGTGGTGTAGCACAAATGATGTTGATTCCGACGGATCAACTCCGGATCGGCCTGCTATCGGTTACGGGAATCGGCGAAGAGACCGCGGACAGCATCCTCTGCTATGGTTTTTCCCGCCCGAGTCTCGTAATCGATTCGTACACCGAACGGATGACGCGCTGCGCCGGTATAACGGTACCGCGATCCGGGCTTAAGTCACTATTTGAAGGTGTGCTGCCCCCAAAGATCTCTGCATACCGGCAGGCACATGCACATATCGTTGAATACGCGAAAAGGTTCTGTACGAAAAAGAGGTGCGAAGGATGCCGGATTATGGCTTTGAACGGGTAGGAAAACGGTTGTTCGCCGAACATCTGGTGGGCGGAAACTTTGGTAATATGAGCGTGTGAGAGGGAGATACCGGTTTTTATATCAAACGGACCGGTGCTTATCTCGATGCACCCGGCCAGCCGGTCTTTGTGCCGTTTTCCGGGGATGTCCCCAAAGATGCGTCCAGCGAGTACCGGGTTCATCTCGCGATCTACCGGAAAATGCCCTGCCGTGCGATCGTGCATGCGCATCCGCCATTTGCCGTTGCCGCGTCACTGAGCACGGATGAAATTATTCCTCTTGACAGCGAGGGCGAAATGTTCTGCCCGCGGATCCCGGTGGTGGCGGGTGCGCCCGGTACCCAGCACCTTGCCGATGTGGTGGCCGATGCCATGGTGACGCATAGAAATGAAAAATTTTCGCATTAGTATTTTTTATTCCGTAAACCTTTTTCATTTCTTTACTAAGAATCAATTATGCAGTCGATAGATGGTTATATCGATTATAAACGTCGGGAATATTGTAATGATGTGAAATGCCCGATGCAATCGCTTTTGAATAAAGAAGTGGAAAAATCTCCTAAATATGAAGAAATCCGGGCGATTTGTGCATCCAATTGTTTGCATAGTACCTATGAATTTCACCATTGGTTAACAGAGAAGGGATACCTGATTGTCAGACCGGAGCAAAAATAATCCCAGCTTTTTTTATAGTTGTGTATAATAAATTCTGGTGAAGTGTTCCCATGGTAAATGCATATCTTGATATTGGAATTCAAAGCCGAATGAACCGGATAATCAATCCGAAAGATAATCGAGTAGTTATGCTTGCGATAGACCATCCCTATTTTCAGGGGCCGACAACGGGCTTGCGTAATATGAGTAAAACAATAAAAACACTCCTTCCCTATTGCGATTGTCTGATGACGACACGCGGGGCAGTGCGGAGCAATATTGCGCCCGAAGATGCCGGGTCAAAACCCATCATGTTACGTGTTACCGGGGGAAACAGCGTTTTAAATGAAGAGTTAAGTGATGAAAAGCTTACGGTTACCATTGAAGAAGCCATCCGGATGGATGCGGCCGGTGTTGCGGTCAGCGTGTTTATCGGATCTGCCAATCAACAACAAACGATTATAAATCTCACCGAAATGATCAATCAGGCCGAAGAATATGGAATTCCCGTTTTGGCAGTAACCGCCGTGGGGAAAAACATGGCCCGGGATTTGCGCTATTTAGCGCTTGCATCCCGTATCTGCCAGGATGTCGGGGCCCGGATTATCAAAACATATTATTGTGAGGAATTTTCCAAACTGACTGACTGGGTTGCTCCAACTGCTGTCGTGGTTGCAGGAGGTAAGTATTCAAGTCCTCCTGACGCTCTCCAGATGGCCTACAACTCTGTCCAGGCGGGTGCAGCGGGGGTTGATTTCGGACGAAATATTTTCCAGGATGCCAATCCTATCGGCATGATCAAAGCAATTGATTCAATTGTCCATGAAAATCATACGGTAAAGGAAGCCCTGGATATCTACAATGCATGCTTACCCGGTGCGTCCAAGCTTGACTAAATTTTTCATATCTTTTATAAATTTACTCTCTCCAAGGTGAATACGATGAAAGCAGCGGTCTATTATAAGAACAGTGACATTCGCACCGAAGATGTTGAAGATCTATCGGTTGGACCGGGAGAGATCAAAGTCAGGATCATGGCGTGCGGAGTTTGTGGGTCAGATGTCATGGAATGGTACCGGATTAAGCGTGCGGGAAGACCCGGGGGTATTGGATCTTTTGGACATGAATGCACAGGAATTATCGCAGAAGTCGGTTCCAAGGTTGATCCGAAATGGAAAGTGGGAGATCGGGTCGTCGTTACCCATCACGTAGCATGTAACACGTGTAATGCCTGTATACGCGGGCATACGACCGCATGTGACACACTGCAAAAAACAAAATTTAAAAATGCGTTTGGGGCGTTTGCAGAATATGTTGTTCTGCCCGAAATCAACGTGGATCGGGGTATTTTACGCCTTCCTGAATCGGTTTCCTTTGATTCGGGGACCTTTGTTGAACCCCTTGGATGCGTTGTGCGTGGGCAGCAGTGTGCTCCGACGTCTGATGGTCGATCAGTCCTGATCATCGGTGCCGGCATCACCGGATTGCTGCATCTTCAGGTAGCCCGTCTGAATGGTGCGGGATTTATCGCTATCTCCAATCCGAGTCCTGAACGGTTGGGGGTCGCCCGGAAATTCGGTGCCGATGCAACCATTTCCGTTATGGAAGATGTTCCAGGAAGGTTTAAAGAATTAAATGGTGGGTTGGGTGCGGACACCGTTATTATGACCGCACCGGTTCCCATTTGTGTGAAACAGTCCTTTGAAGCAGTTGGACCAGGAGGGACGATCTTGTTTTTTGCCCCCACCAATCCGGAAATCCAATCCGAAATCAATCTCTGGAACCTGTGGCAAAAAGAGGTTACGATTACGCATTCATATGCTGCCGATTTCCATAATCTTTCAACGGCCCTGAAATTGATTCTTTATAAAAAAGTGAATGTGACCGACATGATAACCCATGTTTTTCCCTTACAAAAAACGGCCGAAGGTTTTCTCCTGACTGCCCGGCACCGAGATGGAAGTTTAAAAGTTATCATCCATCCACAGGAATAACATTTTTTTCTCATTTCTCAAATGCGGCCGGAAAGGTGCTGCAGAATGTCTTTTGAGACCCAAATAACCCTGTTTGTGGCACACCCTCGTTCCTACAACAATAGCGTCTGATAGCAAGGATTCTCTCCCCCGCCACCTCCCAAGATACGCGTATCCTGGGCCCGGTTCTAAAACGGAGACGTTTGATCCGCCTTCACACAGCACCGATCGCGGTAAATACCATCTCAAATCGATCAGCCCCTGAATACCTGTTGAGCAGTGCTGGTAAAACCCCCGGTCCCGTCCTTTCCTCCACAGCGTGCATGAGAAATCCAGGAGGGGGTGTTCATCATCCAAAAAAGGTGATTTTTCTATCAATTAACATTCCCTTGAGAAAGTTTTGGTTCTGTTATTCTCTCCCTCAAAGAGAAACTGACGGTTTCCTGAATTTTACACAAATTAATTTTTACGTCTGAAGTTACTTTCGGATCTACTGTTTTAACCTCGCTTGCGGAGCATGCATGCAAAGTGATCGCGTTAAAAAAAGCGTATACTCACTAAAATGCTCCCTCAAATCATCTTTAAATCCCTGTCTACCTTCACTGATGAAAAAATCTGATGGGACTTGAAAATGGCTCCAGAGAAATCATCAAAGTTCTCTGAACGTTATTGCCGAACCATCCTGAAACGTTAAAATCAAGTACTGACCTCGCTATACACCTATTTTACATTCACGGGTAATTGCCCGCATGCGTTCACTTCTGCTGCCTTGGCGGCTGGAGCAATTGGATTTCCCGGATGATCTCGCGGTGGAAGACCAGCAGCATGTCTGAGATCATGCCGAACATGAAGATCTCAATCCCAACCACGATCAGCAGCACGGTGAGGATGGTCAGCGGGATGTGTTCGATATGGTGCAGCCATTCGAGCAGCACGTATACACCAGTAAGCAGGCCAAGGAAGGAAGTGAAGAGCCCCATGATACCAAAATAGAACATCGGGTTATTTACCCGGGCCAGCCGGTAGATTGTGGTGACGATTTTTATACCGTCATGGAAAGGAGAGAGTTTGGTCGATGTGCCCGGGCGACGGGAGTACCGGATGGGAACAACCATGATCCGCTGGCCGTTGCGGACCGCTTCGACTGAGATCTCGGTCTCGATCTCAAAGCCCGTTTCTTTGAGATGCATCTGCTGGATGGCGAGTTTGGAGAAGGCACGGTAGCCGGAGAGGATATCGTGGAGATCCCGGCTGTGGGCTATTTTGAACAGGAGGTTGAGCATATGGTTACCAAAGAGGTTGAGGCGGGAGAATGACCCATCTTCAGAATTCATGAGCCGATCGCCTATCACCTGGTCAAAGCCTAAAAAGAGCGGGGTGAGTAACTTTTCCGCATCCTTAGCCGAGTACGTGCCGTCTCCGTCCAACATGAGGATGTACGGCTGTTCGATCACTTCGAATGCCTCGATGATCGCGTTTCCCTTTCCCTTCCCGGACTGGGTTCGGACGGTGGCGCCAGCTTCCCGGGCAATCTTCACCGTGTTGTCGGTACTTTTCCCGTCAACGACGAGGATATGGTTATAACCGAGCGCCACAAACTCCCTGACGACATTGCCAATGGTCATAGCCTCGTTGAGGGTGGGGATGAGGATACAGACCTCGCCTTTATTGAATTTCATCGGTATATTATTCTTAATCGGGTGTCATAAGTGCTTCTATGCATATCCCGAAAAAGGGGATACGGGCGCTTGGCATCGCGGAGAGCTATTCCGGGCGGCAATATTCCACCCTTTCAGGAATTGTCATGCGCAAGGATATGATTGTTGACGGGAGTGTCTTTGCCAGCGTGACAGTTGGAGGAATGGACGCGACTGATGCGATCCTGACAATCGTCCGGGCCCTGAACCGCCGGGACATCAACGTGATCCTCCTCTCCGGCTGCGTAATCTCGTGGTTCAATGTGATCGATCCGGAAGCGATCGTCCGCACGGCCGGTATCCCGGTGATCTGTGTCACGTACGAGGATTCACCGGGACTTGAGGAGGACATCCGCCATCATTTTCCCGCTGATGAGGTCCGCATTAGTGCGTACCGAAACCTAGGGGAGCGGTTGCCGGTCACCCTGCCTGAAGGCAAGACGATTTACGTCCGGAGCTGGGGGATAGCATTTCCGGATGCGGCCCTCATCTGCCGGGATTTTACCCGCGACGGGAAGATACCGGAACCGCTGCGGGTTGCGCGGCTCTGTGCGCGGGCAGCACATGCGTACTCCCTTGCACGTGCAGTAGAACCACCAAATCCTTGGGAGGGAAAGGAGAATTCATATTTCCATCCGGAAAATGGTGAGATAAGGTGAATTTAGGTTTATGGCGCAGAAAGTGAACCTTTGCCGGTGGGTATGCCTTGAATGCCATTATATCTACGATCCGGCCAAGGGAGACCCCAAAGGCGGGATCCCTCCCGGTGTCTCCTTCGAGAATCTCCCGAATACCTGGCGCTGCCCGGAATGTCATGTCCTCAAAATAAAGAAGGGCGTGTTCAAACGGCTTGATGACTGAACGGTTTGATTGCGCACTTTTTCCGTTATGCTTTGTATGTATGCCGGGAAATGACCATGTTGGTAAGGGTATCGTAGATCTCTGCTGAAATGATATCGCCCGGGTAAAATGTTCTATCAGTAAAATCGATGGCGATTTGTTCCCCGGGTCCCCAGAAGACCCCCTGGCAGCCGGTGCCCCCCATGGTCTGGACACCGTAATGAGCAGTACTGATAAAGTCATGCCCGTTCATGGTCTGGATCCGGCCGTTGACCGGCGCTCCGTTTTTATAGAATACGGCCCTGAGGTATTTGTTCGGATAGCTGATAGTGCCGGTGTTCAAAAGCATGACTTTGCTGTCGTAATTGAGTACGCCATTCTCATTGGTATGCATGACACGGGTGATCTGGAAAATGGGCGGGACCTCGCCCGGGATGAAGAGCGGCGGCAGCCAGAGCATGGTAAGCAGGAGAGCCGCAAGTATAAGGGTAATGATGACCATCAGGAGCGTGCCGGTGGTCTGTGATGTTGCGTCGAGATGAGAATGCCGCGGTGCCAATAATGCCCGTTCTCTGGTCTGGATAATAAACCTGCTGAAATCATGCGGGCATTCCAAAGTTGAAAAATAACCGTCGTGAAATATTGTACAGCTGAATTTCACGGACTGCCCCGATCGATGAAGAATCCCGTTGTCAAATGGCAACTGTTTCTTACCGTTTCCTTTAACGACTCCTTAATCTCAATTACGGCAAGCTGAAGGATGCATCGATTGCGAGAAAGGTTTGAATTTCAGGAATGTTTGTTGTGTACCCAGAAAGAGGAGGGTTCTCATATACTCGTTAACCCTTTCACATAAATACCTCGAACGCCCAACGAATGGATTATGAGGCGGGCATCCCACCCGGGTGGCGCGTAAGATGGAAACCGTTTCAGCGGCCGGAGTGGATCTTGATTCGCGGAAGTCCGGGCGGGAATTCTACAATGAAGGGCTTGCCCTCGGCCGTGAAGGAAGGCACGAGGATGCTCTCACTTCGTTTTCCCTTGCACTTGCGGTTGATCCCGGCCTCGCGCTTGCTTGGGCCGGAAGAGGATTTGCACTGGGCAAATTGGGAAGGTTCGAAGAAGAAATTGCATGTTGTGACCGGGCAATCGAACTCGATTCTGACTGTATTGATGCGTGGAACAACAAGGGATTCGCTCTCGGCAAACTTGACCGGTTTGAGGAAAAAGTGGAGTGCTGCGACCGGGCGCTTGCCATCGATCCTGAAAATGCGACTGCATGGAACAACAAAGGGGTTGCACTCGGGATGCTCGGCAGGTACGAAGCAGAGATCCGGTGCTGCGATCAGGCGCTCAAACTCCGGACCCGGTACCTCTCTGCATGGGTAAACAAGGGCTATGCACTTGGCAAACTGAAACGGTATAATGAAGAGATTGAGTGCTACGATCGCGCCCTCAAAGTCTACCCCCGCTTCATATCCGCCCTCACCAATAAATCTATTGCCCTCATCACTCTGAAACAGTATCGCGAAGCAATCGAGATACTCGGACGGGCGCTTGCCATCGAGCCGGAGGATGCAAAAGCACTGTACCGCAAGGGGCTCTGTCTCTCCGTGCTCGGCCGGCACGAAGAGGCGATCCGCAGTCTTGAAAAGTCACTTGACCTCGATCCATCGATTGCCGATGCGTGGGTGGTACTGAGTAATTCATGCTTCCTGATCGGCAGGCTGGAAGATTCTGCCCGTGCCTTTGATCAGGCTTATTATATCGATATCAGAGATGTCAGGGCTGGTGTCATCAAGGGGTTATCCCTGTTAAAAACCGGAAAGGTGGAGGACGCTCTCCGCTGTTTTGCCGATGTGTTCGGCGTCCTGCTCCGATGATACCGCGTCGGGATCCGGAAAGCACCCGCGGTATTTATGGCTCCGGCACCAACAGGGGAATATGGATATTGAGGAGTTTGTCCGCCGGCATCTCGCGGATGGCGAGAGCGAGGATGCAATTTTTAACCGGCTCAGTGGGCATATCGCTGCGATAAAAAAATCAAGTCCTGTTTATATTGCGGCATTTGCCCGAGCTGTTATTGATGAAGTGAAGAATACTCAAGGACTTACCGGTGATTTTTTTTCATTCGAGCCGGCAGGGGTGAAAATGGGGGAGTTCGGCGTTGGCTCCCGCGGGAAAGGCGATTTTTTTGCCCACCGGGAGATTGCGCGGATCATCGGCAAGACCAAGGCAGAGGTCGGGGTTGATGAAATGGACGATGCCGGCGCAGTGCGGGCCGGTGGGGAGTACATTGTCTGCACCGTTGACGGCATGCATTCGCGCCTTTCTGATTACCCGTTCTTGGCCGGGTTTCACGTGACCCGTGCGACACTTCGTGACCTGTACGTTATGGGTGCAAAACCTGTCATGCTCTTTTCAGATATTCATGTGGCCGATGATGGTGATGTGGCAAAGATCTTCGATTATACGGCAGGAGTGACAACGGTGGGTGAAGCGATGGATGTGCCGCTTGTGACCGGGTCGACCCTGCGGATCGGAGGCGACATGGTGCTCGGGAACCGCCTTACCGGCTGCGTCGGGGCCGTGGGTGTGGCCCGTCACCTGACCGCCCGAAGATCGACGCAGCCAGGAGACGTGTTGCTGATGACCGAGGGTGCCGGTGGAGGTACGATTGCAACTGCAGCGATCTATTCCGGTTTTCCAGATGTTGTCGAAGAGACAATCAACCTCAATTTCCTCATCACCTGCGAGGCGTTGATAAAAAGCCCGGTATTTTCACAGGTTCACGCGATGACCGATGTGACTAACGGCGGGTTGCGCGGTGATGTATTCGAGATGGCGGAGACCGCCGGCTGCCGCATCCGGATCCGGGAAGAGGACGCGGGCAAATGTGTAAATCCCCGCGTCCGCGCCATGCTCGAGTCGCTCCGGATCGATTACCTCGGCGTATCGCTCGATTCGCTGCTGGTGGTCACACCACCGGCGGCAGCGGCAGAAATTGCACAGATCATCCAATCAACCGGAGTCATGTGCCATGAGGTTGGGTCAGTGGAGGTGGGAAGATCTGAGTCCGTCCTTGTCGTTGATGGGAAGGAGCAGGATTTCCTGCCAAGGTTCCGCGAGGCTGCGTATACCCCGGTAAAAAAGGTCGTGGATATGGAGGTCCGGGATTTCGATGAGATGAAGTCGGGCGTAAGGCGGGCATCTGAAGCGGCTATCCGGAAGAAACGGCGGATGCTTGAACGGTTGCGGGCAGGAAAGTCGATAAATGCCGGCAGGTAATAACCGGTTTTCCCAGCGGACATGGTGAATATGTCGGGATGCTATAACCAGAGTTCCTGATAGACTTCATGAACTTTATCTATCATCCTTCTTACCTCCGCTGTTCTCTCAAAAAAATTCCCAAGGAAGAGTGGTGCCATGGGGTAAGGGAGGTCCCATTTCTGCAACAGTGGAGGTGATCTCATAAGGGCCCACCTCCCGTCAGGATCCCCAAAATGGCCCTTTCCTTCATTTCAGGTGCTCAACTGCAGATCAAAAAAGAGGTGGCTTTAAAACGCTGCTGTATTGCAGGGCTAGATCACTTGAAAATCAGGTATTTTTGCAAAAGAGGCAAAATCAAGAGACTTTTCCGTGGGCGTGGACATCATTTCCTGTGGAACCCAAAAACAGGATCGCCGGATTGGCAAAAAGAGCCCGATACGGGCCCGGAATAGTCCGAGTCATCTACCCACTAAAACGCCCTTAAAATAAGTCCGGAATTGAGTGGCCGGGAGAGGGGGGTATGTGGAGTGTGATCCCTCCCTTCATCTGAACGAGTGTTGGCAAATCTGAAATGATGCAGGTTGATCATGCACCGATGATTTTTACAAACATCAAATTGATCGTTCAATTAGTTTCCTGGTGTGCATGTGAGCCTGTCCGGTTTATGCCAGTTTTCCGGATCGAAAATCGGCACCAACCGGTTACCCTTCCGGTTTCTTCCCGTTCACGCAGATATTGTATGCAAGCTGCGGGATACGCCGTTCAACAAACGGCTCCACCCGTCGGGCGAGGTAAAACAGTGGATCAATCATATCGATATGGGCAAACGAACACCAGCCGACCCGGACATCGGTAAAACCGGCGTTTTCAAACAGATCCTGCATCTCATTCCCATCATAATAGCGCTCCCCAAAGTTCTTCATCACCACATGCCTGACCCGCATCTTTTCACTGAAATGATAGAGAGCGGGAATACCGCGGGTGAGCAGTTTTTTCCCGAGCGTGCAGATCGCGATTGCCCCACCTGGCCGCAGGACCCGGTACGCCTCATTGAGCATTGTGGGCGGGTCCCTCAGATAGCTGAAGACGAGGAGGCTGGAGACTGCATCAAAAGAGTTGTCACGGAAGGGGATCCTCTCGCCGGATGCAACCGTAAATTCGGATGCCCCGCACCTGTAGCGGGCGCGCTCGATCATCCGCCTGCTGATGTCGATACCCACAGCATGCCCCCCGCTTGCGGTATATTTCTCTACAAAAAGCCCGGTCCCGCACCCGATATCGAGCAGTTTCGCTCCCACGGGAAGCGACTCCATGATATGGCGGCTGATATGCATGTGGTAGCACCTGCCGTGGACCTGATCGTAATGGTCGTCATATACATCGGCAATGGAATCATAGTGCTGTTGTATCTTCTCCATACCGGCAGCGCTCACAGAAAGACCTCCCGGATGCCGGTTGCAAAAGATCCGATCTGAAGGTATTCGTTGTTGCAGTGCCCGATGCGATAGTCTGCCTCAGCAAGGGCGATGGCGAGAAGAGGGTGGTTGTAATCACGCTGGGCGGCCATCCGGATATCAGAGAGCACCTCGCGGCCGGTGAGCCCGTAATCGATCATCAGCGATTCGAACTGCCGGATTGCCCCGCGAACATCTCCTTTCCGGATCAGCTGGAGCGCCGATGATGCAACCGTGCCGGTCTCTGACCCGGCAATTTTGGTGAGGCTCTTGCATTGACCAGACTCCATGGCAATCTGGAGCAGAAGAATTGCTTTCCGAAGGTCTCCCTGCGATACCTGCGCAATCATGTCGATATCATCACCCGAGCAGGGAAACGCACCGCTTCTCTCGTTTTCCCGGATCATGGTCAGGTGCCGGACCACTTCGTCCACCGGCACGGGAGAGAAGAAGAGCGGGAGACAGCGCGATGTGATTGCCGGAATAACAGCGCTCTGGTTCGTGGTCGAGAAAACAAACCGGCACGTGTCGCTGTAACGCTCCATGATACGGCGGAGTCCCTGCTGGGCGTCGCGGGTGAGCGCATGGGCGTCCTCAAAGACCATCAGCTTGAAATCCGCATCGAGCGGGCGCATCGATGCATACCATTTCAGGATGTATTTGAAGTTGACAATCAGGCTCTCGTTTTTCTGGTACAGGTGGGAGTACCGCTCGTCCTCCTCCAGTAACTTTTTGCCTTGTTGGGAAAAGAGATCGGCAGTCTGGAAAACGGATGTGTTCATTTCCCAGTTCCCGCCATAGAGTTCTTTTGCGAAGCATTCGATGGCAACACTCTTACCGGTGCCGTGCGGGCCGGTGAGCATCAGGTGTGGGACTGTTCCTGAGCCTCCGAACGATCTGAGGAGCGCCACGACATTCTCCTGCCCGGCAATCCCGTCAAGCTGTGCCGGGCGGTACCGTTCAGTCCAGAGCATGGTCGAGCCTCGCAGACATCTCACGTATAGCTTCTGATAAAAGATAATGGTTGTCCAGTGTCTGCAGGAAGTGCCGGATATCACGTTGCGAGAGCTCTTTGCAGGCTCCCGTGATAACCGGCAGGGCACGGGTTACTTCGTCTACAATCGTGAGCGTAGCTGTGCGGGCAGTCCGGGAGAGGGGATTGAGGTCAATGGCGATGACCTGTTTCCCCATGGCGACCAGTACCTCACACCGGTCGCCGTCTTCCAATGGCACCAGCACCACGTCAGCAGAGTACATCCCGTCACGCCGGCACCATGCCCGGTCATGGGGAAGCGGCAGCAGGCGCTCGGCAGGGCCGGAGAAGACCTCGGCACCGGCATCGCGGAGCAATGCTTCGATCTGCCGCACCCGGTCTTCTGTCCGGTGGAAGAGATTCACTTCGACAAGCGCTCCGCAGGCACACTGCAGTTCTGCGATTCCGGCTGCTGCGAGGGCAGCGGTGTTTCCGTTAACGGAGATGACCGGGTGCCGTGCAGACCGTAGCATCGCCGCGGCAGTCCGTTCGGCAAGAAGTGCACTTTCGGTTGTCCGCTCGCCAATCAGGTAATCGAACGCCTCGCCCCGCCCGTGCGCGGTCAGCCCCTCCCATGCGACGACCCCCGTTTTCGCGCAGTCCGCAAGACGCTCACGGACAACAAGCGAACGGTACCTAGGGTGGTCCGGGGGGATCATCCGCGCACCTCAAGTATCCGGACACCCGAGCGGGCCATGTGCAGCTCGTGCACCTCGCCAAACGACCTGAGCACGGGTTCTGCGGCCCTCCCGTAGGCAAAAATACCGTTGCCCAGCATGGTCATGCTCGCCGGGACATACTCCCGGTCGCACGCGGCGAGAACCCCTTTCACCTCTGGGGTCTCAAGACCGCTCTGGTCAGCAAATTCACGGGAGAGACGGAAAAAATCACCGGCGTTTTCCGGTATTACGGAGGGAAACGCGGCTGCCACCCGTGCCATTTGTGCGGGCGAACCAAGGACTGCCGGCGTATGGATAGGGCCGAAACTGAGCGCAAACACCGGTTCGGGAAGATCAAAGTGCCGTTCGATCGGCCCCCGGATCCCGGCGCCGGTGCGAACCACGCGCCCGCCGCCCTGGCATGCGGCAACATCGCCGAGGCCGGTGCGGAAGATCACTTCCGTTTCATGGGCAATTCCCGCGATCTCCTCAACGCGCAGGCCGGTCTCATTAAGGCGGTTTACTGCTGTAAGGGTGGCGAGCAGTGCAGCGGCAGAAAGCCCGAAGCCTGCACCAATAGGGAGCTGGCATTCTGTGACAACATCGACCGCAGCATCAATTTTATCAAGTGCGGCATGGAGGGGGGGGGACTCCCGGGCAGCTTCGCGGGTAACACCGTCCTGACCGGTTTTTTTTATGATAATCGAGCATGTTGCTGCGGGCCTGACGGTGGCTGTCACGCCGGAGTCGATCACGATGCCGGCGCCAATGCTTCCCGTGGCGGCAGGGTCGTGCCCGTCAATCCGCCGGAAATATCCGGAGATATGCCCGGGGCAGAACGCGGTTACGGATGCGGGTGTCATGGCAATGGAAGGTTTACCGGAAAGAATTGGGCGTGATTATCTTAAAGGAGTTCCCCTGCAGGCGCCGGCGAAAAAAGGAACAGTGATCGTGCCACGCTCCCTTTTTGCCTTCCGTCAGTCTCAGGCCGCCCTGCGGGAACGGCGGCGACGATCGCCGGCCTCTGCATTCCTAGCCAGGTGCTGCCAGATCGCGGCGGCAATCTCGTCTTTGTCCCCGGCAACCGGCACACACTCCTTTTTCGTGAGGATGCGGTAATCGCCGGTTCTTGTCCCCATGCTTGCAGGAGTGTTGGTCACGACCATGGTGACGCCGCGGTCGAGCAGTGCCTGCGCTGCGGGTCGGGTCTTTTTCCCAATCTTGAATGCGACCACTATTGTCTCGCGGTTCTCCAGGACAAGATCGAGAAGCTTGGGGAGGGGTTCGAGTTCTAGGTGTACTGGTCTTCCGCTGGGGATCTTGCCCCCGGTCCTGAACGGGGCAAAATCGGAGATCGCGGCAGCGCTAAGGTAGATATCCGGGGGGTTCTTCCGGAAGTACTGCTCCACCGCCTCCCGCATTTCACCGGCCGTCTCAACGGGTACATTGGTGACGCATGGCAGCATATCGCGGTGGACGACCGTTACGTCTGCACCGAGACGGAACGCCTCGAGCGCGAGCTCCTGCCCCATCAGTCCGCTTGAGCGCGTCGTGAGTACCCGAACGTCATCTACCGGCTCACGGCAGGAGCCGCTGGTGATGAGGACATGTTTGTTGGCAAGGGAATTGCCGAGCACCGCCCGTTCGCACCGGAGCACGATCTCCATGATATCGGCGATCTTTGCCTTGCCTTCCTCCACCTTCGGCCCGGCAAATTCAATGCCCCAGTCCCTGAGGAGCCGGATATTTTTTACCACCGCCGGGTGCCGGTACATGCTGTGATGCATCGCCGGTACGATCATGATAGGTATCCGGCTGCCCAGTGCTGTTGTTGCAAAGGTGGTGACCGGCGTGTCATCGATCCCGCACGCGATCTTGCCGATCGTATTTGCCGTACAGGGAGCTATCAGCAGAAGATCTGCACTCCCCTCGTCCCCGCAGAATGCCACGTGTTCCACCCGGCCGGACAACCGGGTGATGACATCCCGCCCGCTCGCGTACGTGAGCGCATCGGGGTGGATGATACTCTGTGCCGCGGCACTCATCACGGGCTGGACGCTTGCGCCCCTGCGGCGAAGAGCGTGGATTAGCTTCACCGTCTCGACCGCCGAGATACTGCCGGTCACACCGATCACGATCTCTCTTCCGGCAAGTGTCTTTCGGGTCATGAAAAGGTCACGTCCTGTACCACGTGCATCGCATGCGGGCTGTATTTCTTCACTTTATGTACGTGGATGGTGACAGAAAAACCCGCGCCTTCCGCGAGCCTGCTGATCGCATCCACAACCGGCCCGATGCTGTGGAGATGGATGATGCTGCCGGCATGCACGTGATCGAATACCGCAGGGAGCATCCGGATCGCGTCGAAATGCCCCATGACGATCCGGTCGTACTCTCCGTTCAGCAGGTCGCGGCAGTCACCGGGCTCCGCCTCTACCTGCGATACAAGGTGGTTCTCTTTGATGTTCCTCTGCAGGTAGCCAAAGGCCACAGGATTGATCTCCATCGCATGGACCTTTGCACAGCTGCCTGCCATCGGGATGGTGAAGTACCCGATACCGGCAAACATGTCCGCCACCCGGCTTCCTTCCGGGCTCCCGCGCACGAGCTGTGCCATTCGCATCTTCTCGTTCCGGTTCCCCTGTGCAAACATCACCTTCCGGGGATCGAGGAAATACATGTACCCGCTCTCCTGGTGCCGCACTTCCCCCACGTTGCCCCAAAGAACCTCAGTCCGCGGGGTGCGGGTTGCGGCCATCAGAGACTCGATCCAGAGGATGCCGCGCGGGCGGCGGAACCTCGCGATCTCATCGATCTCGTCCTCGCGCGGCCTCCTGCCGTGGATCACTGCCACGTCACCGAGCATGAAAAATCCCCGGCTACTGTAGCGGTGCCGCTCCGGGATCTTGCGGTCGAACGGCTCGCCCTCCTTTGCCGGTACCCAGACAATATCCCCTTCCGCGTACGGTCGCCGGCTCTGGTCCACCCAGCCGGCATCCCGCACTTCTGCCAGCCTCTCTTTTGTGACCTTCCGCACGTTCATGGCTCACCGCACAATCACGAGGCGGTCGCCGTCACGGATGACACGGATGTACTTCCCGGCATCCGCATCCGCCCACGGCGGTTTCCGGTATTCGGCCGATATGCCGGATTCCGGATCAAGTATACCCGCCATATCACCGGAAATATAGGCCACAAGAGCGGGTTCTGCATTCCGCGCGTTGCCCACCAGCCGTACGACCGCATCCAGCGGTAGGGAACGGCTCTTGCCTTCGTCAAGGTCGAAGACCCGGATGCGCCTCCCGTCAACCTGCTCCACTTCCGCGTAGGTCCTGTCAAGCCGGACCACATCCTGTTTCCGGAACCGGGGAAGCCGGACCGAGTACGTGATCCGGTAGAGCTGCCTTCCATCTTTCTCACCCACCAGTTTTGGGTGTGTGGTGTACCTCCCGCCCAGCTGGGCCGTGATGCCCTGTGCAATCATGAGACCGATATGCTGGGAGCCCACCGTGATGTCGAGGCCATCGCGGGTCTCGGCCATGTCCGAGATGAACGAAAGGCGCTCCCCTCCTGCCTGCAGGGAGTCCTCGACCTGCGTTGCAATCTCCGCTGCGGCCTGCATCTCGAACGGGCTCACATCTCTTCCCTCCGCCCGCACCTGCACGATGCCCTCGTAATAGCTCCCGCTGATCCGGTTGCACCGATCGCATTGCTCTTTCTGCCAGATAATCTCGACCGTGCACGTCTTTTCAACGGGAATGGAATACAATGTACCCTTCGCCGTGATCGCCGCACGGGACCGGTTGGGGCCGGTATCGTCTATGTGAATGGTTATTTTTGGTTTTTTCAGGTCCGGATGGAGGTGCACGGCGCCTTTTGCGAGTTCCGGTGCAATTACGCCCCGGTCCATGTTTGTATCCGCCCACGTGTTTGCTTTTTTTGTCGCACCGCAGGCCGGGCAGTGGATGCCCGTGACCCGGGTATCGCAGGTTATCCACCGCGTATCTCCGGCCCGGCAGTGGTTGCAGAGCCCGTCTGTATCCGATGGCCTGCCGCACTTCGGGCAGAACCGGTCCTGTATCGCCTTTTTCATAGCCGGTAGATCTGAGCATGGGGGACGGTTCCGATCATGACGCAGTCCCCCCGGGTGATCAGCCCCATCCCGATGGCAATCGAGATGGCACGTTCTCCCATGATGTTGATGATGTCCCCCCGCCCGAGCGCTTCCCGCACTTCATCAGCGCACGCCCGAGTAGTGCCATAAAAATGTTCGGATATCGTCACGTTCAGGTCGCCATGCGCAATTGTCATGTTCAGCAGCTCACAATCACAGACTGCAACCACATCCCCCATCTCACGCGAATGGTGGATCTTGAGAAACATTGATCACCTTTTGGCAGGGCAGACAGATAAATCGTATTCTGGAACTGGTCAACCAAGAGTGATGGTGACCCCGTACACCCTTTCAATTGTCTCCGCATGGATCCGGAAGCAGTCTTCTTCGGTGATCAGCCCGGCTTCGAGCAGTTTTTTTGTGTTCTTCGGAACCGACTTTGGACCGGTCACCGCGCCGGGCCGCGAGTTCTCGTCCATGAAATCGCTCTCCATCGTGAAGGGCCGGCGCTCCCGCGCAAGAACCGGAATAGCCTCGTGTTTTGCAATAAGCGAGGGGTGGAGTGGGGTGTCCGGGGAACCGTAGTGCTTCACCACCCGCCCTTTTACCATGCCCGCACGCTCCGCCATCGCCATGACATCAGTACACGGGCCACTCTCTGCATGGATCTGGAGGGCGCAGCCGGCGTCTCCGGCAAGGGTAAGCGCGTGGAGCAGGATCGCATTTGACGCATCCCATATCTCTGTATCCACCGGATAGTGGGGGCGCCCGCTCTTCAGCGCCACCGCACGGCCGTCATGGACGTACCGGGCGGCGGCATCAAGCCCTTCTTTCATCACTGTTGTCGCATCTGCGAGGGACATTCGTTCCATAAGGCGGCTGATCTCTGCGGGATGTATGCCAAGTACAGGAAATACGACGAGACCGGTCTCCCCAATCAGGCCGGCGATCCGGAGGGTTTCATCGAAGACCCGGATGTAATCAGCACCGGTCTTGGGGTGGATGTCCAGCGACCACGAGGGTTTGGAGACCAAAAAGAGGTGTGTGCCACCAGTACGCTGGAAGTCCTCTGTCGCTCCAATCCCCCGGCCGTTCACCGGGTCGATGTGGATGTGATCGTCAGTGATTGGGAAGCGGGGAGATCTCATGGCACTCCACGATCCGCATCAGCGGGTACCCGTTGCTGCTCACCAGCTGCGCCCGGCAGTAGGCAAACCCGACCCGGGTCACGATCTCGACGTCAAGCATCAGGCCGGACACCTCGCTGTAACCGAACCGGTTCGGGGTCATCAGGTTCCGTTTGAGCCGTACCGTGACCTCCTCCACGTACGGCTGGAGGATCACCGCTTTCTCGATTGCCGTCTCGACACTCGCAGCCGACGCCTTCGAGACCGGCGTCCCGACCCACTGGTGGTACAGCGCCCCGAGTTTGATCCCGGCCTCAAAAGCGGCCTGTTCACGGTCACTGGTCATAACAAAACTCCCGATCAGATTAACTGGATGATCCCCTGCTTGGGCTCCATTGCCTCGCCGTGGCGAAGGAGCATCTCGATGCCTTCCCGCACCTTATCATGGGCAAAACCCCGGGTCACGACCGCTTCGACCACCTGATCGATCGAGGCACGCCGGCCCTCGCCGCCGATCTCGCGGATCGCATCCTTGATCACCCGGATAATATCCCGTTTCTCCTTGGAGATGCCGGTCACAACCTTGTCGATATCAAAATTCCCGGTCTTTGCGTCATACGCGATCTGGCGCAGGCACGCGTCCACGATATGGATCACGCGTTCAGCATCGCCAAGCTCGATCGTGTTCGAGAGCCGGATACGGGCGCTTGCCTCGGCGAGCCGGACCAAGGCCTCCAGTTGTCGTGCCGTCACCGGCACCGGCTTGCTGGGCTCCGCGATCCCCCTGAGTTTGAGGTAGTAGGCGATGAGCGCCTCGTTTGCCTCTGCAGATAGCACGGGGAAGCATGTGCGTTTGGAGTAGGCGACGTACTTCCGGAAGAGCCCGGGCTCGATATCCGGCATCACGGGCCTGAGCTGCTGCTCGATATATTCTTCCGTGATCCCGGGGATTGGCATCTTTCTGTGCTGTGCGATCAGCTCCCCGATTCCGTGCGCCTTGAGGATGTGTTCGGCGATGGCAAGGTCCCGTTTCTGTTCCGGCTGGTCGGTCATGATAAAGATCAGATCAAAACGCGAGAGGAGCGATGGTGGCATGTTGATCTGGTCAGCGATGTCGCCGTACATGTCAAACCTCCCGTACTTCGGGTTTGCCGCGCCAAGAAGTGCGCAACGGGACTTGAGCGTTGCGGTGATGCCCGCCTTTGCCACGCTGATGGTCTGCTGCTCCATCGCTTCGTGGAGGGCAGAGCGGTCCTCTTTCTGCATCTTGTCCATCTCGTCGACCGCCGCGATCCCCATGTCCGCGAGCACGAGCGCGCCGGCCTCGAGCGTCCAGCGTCCTTCCCCAAACTCGTCCTTGACCGCGGTTGCCGTGAGCCCGGCGGATGTCGAAGACTGCCCGCTCGTGTAGATGGCACGGGGCGAGCATTTCACGATATACCGCAGGAGCTGGCTCTTGGCGATACCGGGATCACCGATGAGGAGCACGTGGATGTCGCCCCTAAGGTGGCTCCCATCCGGCATCTCCTTTGCAATTCCTCCGAAAAGCTGGAGTGCAATCGCTTCTTTCACGTCTTCGTTCCCGTAGATCGTGGGGGCGATGGAATGCGTGGCCATCCGGTAGATCATCGGGTCCTGCGAGAGTTTTTTGATCTCGTCTTCCGCGCGGTCATCGATCTCCACCTCCTCGAATTCCTTTTCTGCGATCTCGATAGAGTTGCATTCCAGAAAGATGTCAAAGACCGTGCTTTTTTCCCCGCGCACCATCCGCTGCATCGAGCGGAGGATGCCGTTGATCACCACGCGATCCCCCGGGGAGACCTTGCCCGAAAGGTCATCGGTTACATCGATGTCCAGCGTCTGCGGCTGCTCACCGCCCCTGAGCCCTTCCGGGGATTCCTGCACCCGCAGTTTCTGGGAATCGACAAACGTGGAACGCCGGGGCACCAGATCCAGCTTCCGGAAGGTGCAGCCATCCGTCGCGCAACCATCCGGTTCGATGAATTTGCCGTATTTCTGCACTTTTGTCGTGAAGTGCCCGGCCGGGCACTTGAAGACCGCTTTGATAACCCGGGGACGAACTTCCGTTGTCTTGCGCAGGATCCCCTCTGCCGAGATGAATTTATTGATGTCGTCTGACCGGATATCCCGGATGGCGGTCTTTTTCGGGAGGTTAATAAACCTGATGTTGATAGGTTCTTTCTCGTCTTTGACCCGTATCAGCTGGTTTTTCCTGATGGCATCCCAGACATCCTCCAGCACCTTGCCCGGGTTCTCCATCAGTTCGTCGGCAAGAGTGATGCCGGCCTTGCCGAACCGCTCGACATCCCGGTAGTCGATGTAGAGGGAGCGCCGGTACGGGTACTCGCGGGAGATCTCAGCAAGTTCTTTTTTACACCGGCTCTTCAGGAACTTTGCCCAGTCCTCTGATCGTTCACCATCATGCTGCTCCGATGCCTTTTCCATCCCTGCGCCTCACCGTTTCTTCTGCGTCTTTTTCTGGGTTGTGAGCACGAACCGGGCGATCAGCGCCTCCATCTGGATATCGCTGTCCGCGCCTTCTGAAAGCCGGAAGTCCGTCTCCCCAAGGTGGTCGATCAGCTCCACCTTGAGGCCACGGTCCATGCTGCGTTTCACGAGCGCACGGTAGCACTGGTTGATCAGCTCGTTGGGCGCAATCCCCCGCTCGTGAAGCAGGTGCGCAAGCAGCGATTCTGCACCGTCAAAGTCCTCTGAAAGCGACAGTTTCAGGAGTTCCTCGATCTCGTCCGGCCGGGCATTGGAGGTGATCGCGTAGATCATCGGCTCCTCGATCGTGATGCTGATGATCGCCGCTCCCTGCAGGGCGTTAATTGCCTTGCGCATGTCTCCCTGCGCGATGTAGATAATCGCATCCATGGCCTTTGGAGTGATATGAAGTCCTTCATGGGTTGCGATCCGGGATATCTCCTCTTTTAATGCCTGCGGGTTGAGTGGCCTGAACCGGTAGATCGCGCACCGGCTCTGGATAGGGTCGATAATCTTTGACGAGTAATTGCATGAGAGGATAAACCTGCAGGTCTGCGCATAGCTCTCCATTGTCCTGCGCAATGCCGCCTGCGCGTCCGTGGTGAGGGCATCTGCCTCGTCCAGAAAGAGGATCTTGAATGTCGCGTCTCCGAGCGGGGTGGTGCGGGCGAACTGCTTGATCTGGTTGCGAACCACATCGATCCCGCGTTCATCGGAAGCGTTCAGTTCGCGGAAGTTCATCTGCCATGATTCGCCGAAAAACTCCCGCGCGAGCGTGACTGCCGCCGTCGTCTTTCCCACGCCGGCACTGCCGGTAAAGAGGAGGTGCGGAAGGTTGCCGGTCCTTACATAGGAAGAGAGGCGCTCAACAATCTCGTCCTGCCCGACAATATCCGCCAGGCGTGTCGGGCGGTATTTCTCGATCCAGATGGTGTGGTTCTCGTCCATGCGCTCCTTCCCGATGTATACACTATGATGCTGTCCGGGCACATCTAGCTGATCGTTTTAGGGGGCACCCTGCCAGCAGGGAAAAATTTTTATTGCCGATCACATGAATGTCAATATCTTTATCATAAGGGTTTTGAAATTAATTTTCATGAAATATTACCGCGTTCTGGTCGCTCTTTTAATCACCATCACCTTTATACTGGTTCCCGGGTCCGCGAGCCTTGGCAAGATCTATGCCGGCGCTACGATCTTCGTCGGGGAAAGCAATCTGGACATATCGTCCGCGCTGAACGGGTATACCATGATTGCCTGGTGGCCACCAGGTGCCGATATGAGTACGAACCCGGTAGTAACCCTGAATGTACCGGATCCGACAAAATTCACGATAGACGTGAATAATTTTTCCGGGTATACAGGGACTTGGTACACTTGGGGCAAGCAGCCCTATAATGTAGCATTCACGGTCATCCAGCCTCAGATCGACCTGAAGGTCTGGGACGTGGACCATAATACGGATATCACCGGGCAGTCCGTGCCGCTGACCACCAATATTACGTACCGGATCGACACGAACCTCTGGCTGGCGCTCAATTACTCGTACCGGCCGAATATGAACACGGCGGACACTTTCTATACTGTCTCGCTCACCAATCCGAAGGGTACCCTTCTCTCGCAGTTATATACCGGCAATCTCGGGGCACAAAATACCCATATCTTCCCGTTTGACAGTAATCCCTACATCACCTCATCACCTTATTACGGGGCGAACTTGCCGTACTGGGACCGGAATGCCCGCAGCACCGATGGCAGCATTGTCTATCCAGCGGGCACGTACACTTTCAGTGTGTCGCAGAATCTGAATGATATGAGCGATGCCTACAGCGCCAATGCATCGGTAAACACGATCGGGGTTCTTACCAGCGGGGACAAGACCGTCACCTTCCTGCCGGCCCCAGCGACCTCGTCTCCGACGCCTGTCGTACCGGCAACGACCATCACTCAAAGCGTGACCACTCCGGCCCCAGCGACGCAGGTTCCTGCGAAGACGACAACGATCGTTCCGGTAAAGACCACCTATACGCCCCTGTCATCTGAAGTAGCGGTACTCGGTGTGGGACTGGCCGCCATCATAGTCATTGCCAGATGCCGTTACCAGTGATCCCGCTCCATCTTTTTATCCCATCTTTTATCTGATCAGAAGGAGATTGTATCGGGGATTATGGCTAAAAAGAAGATGCCGAAAAAGAAAAAAGCAGATTCTGCCGGCAGCCGGTTGAAACGGATGCATCCTATCGGTATAGTAATTATCGCCGTTATCTGTATTGCGGTTGCAGCCGGGGTCTTCATTCTTCAAAAATCCGCCCCGGTCCAGAACGCAGGTGCCCTTTATTGTCAGAGTGTCGATCTCGCCAATGCAGGCGATTACCAAGATGCGCTTCAGAAAGCAGACTTGGCTCTGGCGCAGAACATCAGTTCCCTAACCCCTATTATCCAGTCAGATCGGGCGGGAATTCTTTACGCGCTGGGAAGAAATGATGAAGCAATTGCAGCAGCAGATGTGGCAATTGCCGCGCCGGGAAACCTGACGACCCTGAAGTCCATCGCATATTACAATAAAGCCAATGCGCTTTATGCTCTCGGCAGAACTGCGGAAGCATATGCAGCCTATGCAAATGCATCGGCGCTCGATCCGACGCACCAGAATATCCCTGCAAAATTCCCCTGATTGCATCCAAGGAAATCCGGTTGGTTGCAGAGAGCCCATGCCGGCCGGACCACCATGACACGGGGAAGATGTTTTTGCATCCGGTTTTCACAGACTATACACTGACTATACCTTGAATATCTCTCTTTTGCAAATAGTAATCACGCATATGGAAGGTGCAGCGCGCGTTTTTGCCGGTGATTATAATATGGCAACGTTGTCCGTTGCCGGTGACGAAGGCAGCCCGTGCTGGGTGGTAACCCCCGGTGGAGCTTGGTGCCGCCTGCTGTATCTGGCCGGTGCACTGACCGAAGTCCGGGAAAATGGGGACATGCTGCACTGCCGGCTTGCCGACCCGACCGGGGCATTTGATGTTGTAATTGGCGGGCGCAGGACACCGGTTGCCGGCGTTGTCCGGAAGATCGTGGTTCCGGCGTTTGTCACAATATCCGGTACCGCCCAGTTCTACCGGAGGAACGGTGAGGCGGTGGTATCCGTGCGGCCGGATCACGTACTGGTGGTCGACCGTGGTATCCGTGACTACTGGGTGCTCACGACGGCCGAATCGACCATCTGCCGACTGGAACGGCTGCTGGAGGCAGTCGAGGGAAGATTGACTGATAAACGGGTTCTTGCTGTGGTCCACCACTACGGGCTGTCGCTGGCCATGCTCAGGGAGATGGCTGCGATGGTTGATGGGGCGGTCCAGAGTGTACGGCCAACCACAAATAACCCGGCAACCGGAACTGACGTGCGGGGTATCATCATGGAGATCCTGCGTGAGGAAAGCGGGCCGCGGGGTACAGCGGTGCAGCACGTTATCGAGTGTGCGGCAGCGCAGGGGTTCGCGCAAGAAGCGGTGCTTGCGGCGATCGGGGAGCTGATCCAGGATGACGACTGCTACCAGCCCCAGAAAGGATACCTAAAACTGCTATGAAAATGAAATTTTTACCCGGGGGTCCGGCACTAGTGGTTGAGGGGACGCTGCGTCTCCTCGTGGTTGCAGACCTGCATTTCGGGATCGAAGCGGATCTCGCATCCCACGGGCTGCATATCCGGAGCCACAGCGCGGAAAGGCTCGAACGGCTGATGCATACCATCGATGCTGCAGGACCGGATATCCTTGTCCTGCTGGGCGATATCAAGCATAGCATCCCCCTCCTGACCCGGCAGGAATACGAGGAGATGCCCGGGATACTCGATACTATCCGTGACCGGATTACCCTCAAGGTATTCCCGGGCAACCACGATATCGGGATTGAACGGTTTCTTGACAAAGGAGAGATCCTGCCCAAGCAAGGCGCGGTCATCGACGGCGTAGGTTACTTCCATGGTCACATGTACCCCGCTGCCTCTCTTGCCGGGCACTTGATCATTACCGGTCACCATCATCCGCTGGTCTCCCTCCGTGACGAAGTAGGATGCGCCCTTCAGGCGCCAGCGTACCTCCGTGCCGATGTCGATGCGGCAGCACTGGGGCTGGTGAGTACGGATGGGAGTCGCGCTCCGACCCGTGTTCTCCTGATGCCTGCATTTAACGAGATCGCCGGCTATGATATCTTCCAGATCGCCAGCAATCCATTCTCGCCGGTATCGCGGTGCATGAATGCAGATGAGGCAGAAGTTATCCTCACGGACGGGACGTACATCGGCCCGCTGCGATCGCTGGTGTGCGATGAACGGGATTGAGGGGCTGGACCCAAGGGTCCGGGCATGCATCCGGAAGCGGGGTTTCCTGAAGCTTTCCGAGGCGCAGGAACAGGCGATACCTCAGGTTCTTGCCGGGAACCACTGCGTCCTGATCGCACCCACCGGTACCGGCAAGACGGAGAGCGCGATGTTCCCGGTCTTCAACGCGCTGCTTGGTATGCCAGCGGGCAGGGGGATCAAGGCGCTCTATGTCACCCCCCTGCGTTCGCTCAACCGGGATATCCTTTCGCGGATGGAATGGTGGTGCCGCGAACTCGGCCTGACGGTCGGGGTCCGGCACGGTGACACGTCCATGAGCGAACGGCGCAAACAGGCGCTTTCTCCGCCAGACCTCCTTATCACTACGCCTGAGACCCTCCAGGCGCTCTTTATGGGAAAGAGACTCCGTAAACACTTGGCGCATATCCGTTTTGTCATCGTTGACGAGATCCATGAGATAGCAGGAAGCAAGCGGGGTGCACAGCTCGCCGTCGCGCTCGAACGGCTTGTCATCTATGCCGGTGAATTCCAGCGCATCGGTCTTTCCGCGACCGTGGGTAACCCGGAAGATATCGCCCGGTTCCTCTGCGGCGCACGCCCGTGCCCGGTCGTGCAGGTGCCGGTCGCAAAACAGCTGAAGATCGATGTCAGGTTCGCCGGTGAAAATTTCTCGCAGCAGGTAAAGGCGCTCGGCCATGCGCTGGATCAGGAAGGGTCCACGCTGGTATTCGTGAATACCCGTGTGACTGCCGAGGCTCTCGGTCATGCACTCTTCGAACGAGGGGACGTGGAAGTCCACCATGGTTCGCTCTCGAAGGAGATCCGGATCGATGCGGAGGAACGTTTCAAACGGGGCGAGATACGGACGCTTATCTGCACCTCGTCAATGGAGCTAGGGATTGATATCGGGCGGGTGGATCATGTGATCCAGTTCGGTTCCCCCCGCGAGGTGGTGCGGCTGGTCCAGCGGGTTGGGCGTGCCGGTCACCAGCTGAATACCATATCCCGCGGTACCATCCTTGCGACGGGCTTTGACGATCTTCTGGAATCTCTCGTGATTGCCCGCAGGGCCCTGGCAAATGAGATCGAGCCGGTCGTGCCCGATGCCAATCCTGGCGATGTGCTCGCCAACCAGGTCGCCGCACTCGCCGTGGAGTACGGTGAAATCGCGCGGTCAAGGATCCGGGAAATCGTGGAGCGCACGGCGGTGTTTGCCGAATGCGGTACGCTTCTGGACGATGTCTGCCGGCAGCTTGAGGAGCACCGGATCATCCGCATGGATGGAGAACGGATCATCACGACCACTCGGGCCCGGCGGTATCTTGCCGGCAATCTCTCGATGATCCATGACGAGCGCAAGGTGCCGATCTACGATATGGTCTCGCGACGGACTGTCGGCACGCTTGACGAGTCATTTGTCGTTGGCTGGGTGCACACCGGGGCGGTCTTCATCACCAAGGGGCAGCTCTGGCGGATCCTTGAGATCGCTGACGGCCGGCTCACGGTCGAGCCGGCAAAAAAAGTCCAAGGGGAACTCCCGTCATGGGAGGGCGAACAGATTCCGGTCCCGTTTGCGGTCGCAAATGAGGTAGGTAGTGTCAGGCGGGAGGGCACGTTCAGCCGTTACACGGATGAAAAGGAGAGTCGCGCTTTTGCCGGGCACTTCCTCGTGGAAATAGAAAAAAACCGTTCCCTGATCCCAACCGACCGGCTTGTCACGCTGGAACCTGCCGAGGAGGGAGTCCTCTGCAACGTCTGTGCTGGTCATAAGGCAAACGAGGCACTCGGCCGGGTGCTCTCCATCCTGATCTCGGCACGGTACGGCACCACGGTCGGTATTGAGCTTGACGCGTACCGGATCATGCTGCGTCTTCCATCATCGATCCGGGCGGCCGATGTCAGGGATCTCCTGTGCAGCCTCGAACCCTCACACCTCCCCGCGATCCTTCGGCTCGCCCTCAAGCGGACGGCGCTTTTTAAGTGGAAGCTCGTTCAGATCGCAAAAAAATTCGGGGCCATCGATCCTGACGCTGATTATGAAAGGATCAGCATCCAGCGCCTGCTCGATTATTTTGATGGCACTGTTATCCAGCAGGAAGCGTACCGGGAACTGCTCACCGATTATATGGATGCGGATACTGCTACCGGTATTGTGGCTCAGATCCGGGCGGGCGCGATTATAACAGCAATCGGCCCGCGCTCATTGATCGGGGCAGAAGGGCTCCTCTCCTCCCGGGATCATATCCCGCCGTCTAATGCTGATCAGGCAGTCCTCAAGATCCTGAGACGGCGGCTCGAACAAGATGATGTAGTACTGGCCTGCATGAACTGTCGTAGCTGGAAAAGCCGCACGGTGGTCTCCCGTGTTCCTGAACACCCGCAATGCCCGAAATGCGGGGCACGGCTGATAGCGGCGCTCAAACCGTACGAAGAGGAAGCATACGCAATTGCAGCAAAAAAGAAGAAGAACGACGAGGAGCGTGCGGTCGAACAGCGGCTGATAAAAAACGCAAATATCGTCCTTTCCAGCGGAAAAAAAGCGGTAATTGCACTCTCTGCCCGGGGTGTGGGCCCTGAAACTGCCTCCCGGATCCTCGCGACGCTGACAGAAAGCGATGCATTCTACCGGGAGATCCTCAAAGCCGAGCGTACGTTTATCCAGACGCACCGGTACTGGGTATAGTTGCGGCTCTTATCTGCAGGCATTCCTGAATCTGGGTGCTATAGCCGGGCAGGATATTCTCTCAATCGAAAAACTGTTTCCAGAGAATATTTCCCAGTGGCAGCACCCACAATATGAGGTAAACTAAAAACTCCCAAAAAAGCAGTGCGGAGAAAACAGGTGTGCAAAATCTTCGCGGGTCACATGATGCTTTCGAGTTTTTGCTCCAGGAAATCGAGTCCCCTCTTGATGTCATCAAGGTTTTTACCGCCGGTGAGGATGATCTTGCCAGATGAGAAGAGGAGCGCGACGATCTTTGGATCCTTGATGCGGTAGACGAGGCCCGGGAACTGCTCCGGTTCATACTCAATATTTTCGAGATTGAGGGTGACGACTACTTTGTTAAGGTTGATGTATTTGCCGATATCGTACGAGCAGACGATGTTCGTGATCGCCACTTTCGGCTTGTCGTACGTTTTGACGCCGGCTTCTTTGAGGGACTTGATGATGATCGCGAGGCCTTCTTTCAATGCCTTGTCGTCCCTGATACCGGTCAGGACAACCTTGCCCGAGGAAAAAATCAGCGAGGCGATCTTCGGTTTCTCAATCCGGTAGACTGCGCCCGGGAACCTTTTCGTGTTGAGTTCACAGTTCCTGATCTTCCCGGAAACTTCGTTGAGATCGATGGATTCGGCGATGACGCCGGAGGCGACGATGTTCTCAATTTTTAATGAATCGTACCGTTTATCAGCCATCCAGTACTGTATGCAGTCTATCGAATCATAATACTAATGGACAACCTTTATGTCCTGCAAACGCCGGTTTTTCAGACGGTAAAATTGTCATGGCAGTTTTCTCTTTCCATTTATGTGCATCTTAAAGATACCAGTAAGCCCGGTGCTGCTACCAAGTGGAAAAAGACAGATTGAAATGGAAACAAGGGCAATACTGCCGGTGAATTTATGGGTGAAGACGGGCATAACATGGAAGATTATGAAGGGACCAAAGAAACATTACCATCACTGTTCGCGAGTACTATAACCTTGGTTTTGATGTGATCGATGCCTGGGCAAGGAAGGACCGGAACAAACTTGCCATGATCTGGGTGAGCCAGCAGGGCGAAGAGAAAAAACACAGTTTCCTCGACTTGGCCAACCTCTCCAACCAGGCGGCAAACGTCCTCCTGAAGGCAGGATACGAACCCTCCGAGTCACTCGTCCGGGGGGATAAAGACCTTTGTGAAGCGCACTACGGCACCGTACAAGTACCCGCGTGCCATCGAATTCGTGCCCGACCTCCCCAAGACCATCTCCGGCAAGATCGAGCGGAACGAGCTGCGGGATCGCGAACTTCCGCGCCAGCGGGAACGGAAATAGATCTTCTCCTTCTAACATCAATTTGCGTAGATCTCTTTCTCGGCATTTTTTCATCTGGTGCACTATTCAGATAAATTTTGAAGTGATGTTAATATTCTGGTGCATCAGCCAATCGGAACACTGATAATATGCACCACGAAAGGGATCCGGTATGGTGCGGTATTCTGTTTCCATGGATGAGACGCTTACAGGAAAAATTGACAAATCCTGTGAAAAACGAAAGATTTCCCGATCAGAATGGATAAATGAGGCATGCACCAAAACCCTCGACCAGACTGAAGCGGGACATACGATTGGTGCTACTGCACTCCCCCCGATTGCTGCGTCCTCGCGTACGGATCAGCCCGTGGATTACGAGACTCTTTACCGGGATTTCCGGATCGATGTGCCCGAGTATTTCAATTTCGGTTTTGACGTGGTTGATTTCTGGGCAAGGAAGGACCGGAACAAACTCGCCATGATCTGGGTGAACCAAAAGGGAGTCGAGAAGAAATTCACCTTCTGGGACATGATGCGGCTCTCCAACCAGATTGTGAACATGCTGATCAAGTACGGCGTCGCCAAGGGGGACCGCGTGATCATCATGCTGCCCCGTATACCGGAGTGGTGGATCTTCACCCTTGCGCTAATCAAGCGTGGCGCGGTTTATTGCCCGGCACCTACGATGCTTACCGCAAAAGACCTGAAATACCGGATCAATGCTGCCGAGATCAAGATGGTGATAACCATGGAAGAGCATGCGGACAAGGTGGATGTGATTGCCAAAGAATGCCCTTCCCTGACCTGCCGGTTCCTTGTTGATGGCAGTCGTCCGGGGTGGGTCAGTTACCCGGTGGAACTCGACTACCCTGCGCCGGTCTCGGTCAGGCTGGTCAACCTGCCGGGTATGAAGAAGACCAAATCGAGCGACCCGATGCTCATGTTCTTCACTTCCGGCACCACGGGCGAACCGAAGATGGTGCTCCACGACCATACATACGCGCTTGGGCATATCGTCACCGGCCGGCTCTGGCACGACCTGAAGACCAACGACCTCCACTTCACGCTCTCGGACACCGGCTGGGCCAAGAGCGCATGGGGAAAGCTGTTCGGGCAGTGGATTGAAGGCGCCTGCATCTTTGTCTATGATATACGGGGAAAGTTCAACACGACTGAGATCCTGCCACTTCTCGAACGGTACGGCATCACCACGTTCTGCTGCCCGCCGACCATTTACCGGATGCTGATCCTCGCCGATCTCGATAAGTTTGATTTCTCCGAGCTCCGGCACTGCGTGAGCGCGGGAGAGCCGCTCAACCCCGAAGTGATCAAGGCATGGAAAGAGGCGACCGGTCTCACGATCTACGAGGGGTATGGTCAGACCGAGACCGTGCTCTGTATCGGCACGTTCCCGGGGATGACGCCAAAGTTCGGGGCCATGGGCCGGCCGTCGCCCGGATGGCACATCGAGCTCCATGATGACAACGGAAAAAAGGTGGGCGTCCATGAGGAAGGGCGGATCGCGATTAAAACAGACCCCCGCCCGCCCGGCATGCTCATGGAATACCTGAATAATGATGAGGAGAACAAAAAATCGTTTGTGAACGGCTTCTACTATACCGGTGACAAGGCGTACATGGATGAGGACGGGTACTTCTGGTTCATCGGCCGGGATGACGACGTGATCAAGTCGTCCGGCTATCGCATCGGCCCGTTCGAGGTGGAGAGCGCGCTCATCGAACACCCGTCAATTGCCGAGGCGGCGGTAATCGGGGCGCCGGACGATATCCGCGGCCTGGTCGTGAAGGCGTTCGTGATCCTGAAACCGGGTTTCTCCCCGTCCGATGGGCTGGCCAGGGAGCTCCAGAACCACGTCAAGAAGGTCACCGCCCCGTACAAGTACCCCCGTGTCATCGAGTTCGTCGATTCGCTGCCCAAGACCATCTCCGGCAAGATCAGGCGAAACGAGCTGCGGGAGCGTGAACTGAAAAAATACGCAGCCGAAAATAATGCCGACCGAAGTTCCTGAAAACCTGAATCCGGGTTAGCCCGGCTTCAGCCCGGGAGTGGTTCGAGGGACCATCTTTCCGGTTCCTGTAAACCCCTCCTTTTTTCAGCAATATCTCTGCATGACTTTTGATGCCGGACAGCTCTTCGGGGCTGCAGTCCTGCAGGTGATGGAAATCTACCATGCCGGTTCCGGTAACGCACGCAACAGGTGGCAGGAGAGAGTTCTCTCCTGATATCGGTGATTGCCCGCGATGGGTGGAGAGAACCCGCCGGGAAATGGATCCCATCCGAAAAAGGGGAATTTATAGTGCAGGGGCTGGCTGCACCTTTTTTGCTGTGACCGAGACGACAATTGCCGATATACCAAGCACCAGTGCAAAGGCACCTGCGATGAACGGGACAAGCATGACGGAAACGAAGGGGAAGACCAGCAGCAGGATACCGAAAACCAGGCTGAGAATGCCCAGTACTGCCGTTCCCGCATCACGGGCACCATATGCGTGGTACAGGTGGACGCATCCCATGAAACACGCCCAGAACCCGAGGAATATGATGAAAAACGACAGGATGAACAATGTAGAGAAGAGCGGGTAGCCGAGGATCAGAATCCCGGCTATGATGTTCACTATCCCGAGGAAGATCTTCCATCCCGCGTTGGCCCTGTCGACTGCAAGGCTGGCCAGCGTGAACAAGCCGCCGACAAGCCAGTATGCGCCAAGGAACATGATGAACAGCACGGTCGTCATTGCCGGCATCGCAAAGAACATGATGCCCACGATAAGGGTCAGGATCCCCCACAGGAGGAGGAGCCACCAGGGAAACAGGCTGAAATTTTTCGGGAGGTTCAGTTCGGGTGTTGGTTCTGCCATAGGAACACACTATCCTTTTAGAGAGTGATACAGGCTGTCCCCTTATTAGGATTATTATTTTTAATAGCCTTTCTCATATGGCGGGCAATGGGGGTGTACCGTCATTCATTCCGCATATATTTTCCCTTACCTTTATGTAATCCGCGACGTAATCTATACAGGCGCGAGGGTAGCCAAGCCAGGTCAACGGCGCTGGATTCAGGGTCCAGTCTCGCAGGAGTTCTTGGGTTCAAATCCCATCCCTCGCATCGTGACATGAGCAATTTTAATATCCTTCAGGCTGCCTCTCCACATTTCTGATAGGACTTTAACCAGATACCGCGGTCTCCCATTCCGGTAGATCTCCAAACACATATCAGAACCCGGAGATGATAGTTCCGGCAATGAGCGCGAAGGAACGGTACTTCGAGATCGATGTGGCACGGGGTATCGCGATTGTCATGATGATCCTCTTTCATACCCTTTTTGATCTTAATTTTTTTGGGATTGCTCCCGTTGAGATCTCTACCGGTTTCTGGCGATACTTTGCGTACGCCACAGCCTCGCTCTTTCTTCTCATTGTCGGGATCTCGCTGACAATCAGCCGGGCCCGTGCGGAACCTCACCTCACGGACCGGGATAGTATCAGGAAATTTCTCCTCCGGGGAGCCGGGATCTTCTGCTGTGGCCTGCTGGTCACCGTTGCCACGTGGTGGTATCTCCGCGAGGGGTTCATCATCTTTGGCATCCTGCACCTGATCGGCGTTTCGGTCATGATCGCGCCGCTCTTCTTCCGGTTCCGGCAGTGGAACGCGGTGATCGGGCTAATCGTTATCGTTGCCGGCTGGAGTATCAGCACTGTCAGCGGCCCGATCTGGCTGCTGCCGCTGGGCCTACACCCGCCATCGTTCTGGTCGGTCGATTACACGCCGCTCCTCCCATGGTTCGGGCTGGTGCTGATCGGCATCGCTGCAGGAAATCTTCTGTACCCGGGAGGAAAACGGCGCTTCAGCATGCCGGCACTCCGCCCTGCTGCCATTGCGGCGCTCACGTTCCTTGGCCGGCACTCCCTGGTCATTTATCTGGTGCACCAGCCGGTGATCCTTTCGGTGCTCTTCCTGATCACGGGCAAGCCCATTTTGTGAACGTGCGCCATAAATGAGCTGCCGGCGTTTATCCGTGTCGACGCTCTGATCGGCTCGCAACTGGTGGAAAAAGGGTATCACAAAAATAATTTCCTAAGAAGTTTCCAGGGAACTTTTTCAGCGGATAGAGGCAATCGGATCGCAGGATGCGAAAGGAGTATTTTTTTGGGCATCTCTACGCTTCAAACAGCGGCACGTCACGGAAGGTGGCGACATCAAACACCCCACGGTCGGTGACCCGGAGTGCCGGTATCACCGTGAGCACCAAAAACGAGAGGTACATGAAGGGATCATCAATGCCACCCATCTTTGCCGTTACTGCATGGAGTGTGTCCAGCCGGGCGACAACATCGCGATACGGCAACATCGACATCAGCCCCCCGCATTCAAGTTGCAGGATGGTTGCGTTTGTCCCGGTGACTGCCGCCATCCCGCCCTGGGCTTTGATGACCGCATCTATGGCTCGCAGGATCTCGTCGTCACCAACACCCACCGCAACAATGTTATGTGCATCGTGTGCGATGCTCGCTGCGATCGCGCCACTGGTGAACCCAAAGCCGTGGACGAGCCCAACCCCGATCCGCTGGTAACCGTACCGGTTGCAGACCACGGCCTTGAGGATATCCCTCTCATGGTCAGGAATCGCTCCGGTTTCGATATCGAACCAGAGCGATTCGGTGAGTACCTGGTGTGGTACGAGCCCGATGACGCGTGCGCGGCCGGCGCCGGTGATCCGGATCTGATGAGGTGATGGCGTAGTACATCGAACACTGGGAGGGAAGACAGGAACGCCCAAGCCGCCATCTGCCGTCCCCGTCTCTCTTCCGGAAAGGAATGTCCGGAGAACCGTCAACTCCTTAAGGTTGTTGACAACACAGAGATCCGCTCGCCGCCCGGGTGCAAGCGCCCCCCGGTCGGCAAGTCCGAACCGCTCTGCTGCTGAGAGGGTCGCCATCCGGATCGCGAGCTCGGGCTCAAGACCGCAGGCAACTGCCCGGCGGATGCAACGGTCGATATGCCCCTCGCGTTCGAGCAGGTCGGCATGGCAGTCGTCAGTCGCAAAGCAGCAGCGGGTGACGTTTTTTGGCGTCACGAGCGGGACAAGCCCGGCGATGTTGCGTTCAGTAGAACCTTCCCGGATGAAGATGTACATCCCCCGCCGGAGTTTCTCTTCTGCCTCATCACGCCGCGTGCACTCATGGTCGCTCTGGAGACCGGCGAGGACGTACGCATTCAGGTCATCGCCGGAGAGCAGCGGCGCATGCCCGTCCCGGATACCGGCGAGTGCGAGTTTCGCGAGGACACTTGGATCCCCGGCAAGCACACCCGGCACGTTCATCATCTCGCCCAGACCCAGCACGCCATCGCGCCCGTTGAAGCGGGCAAGCGCCGGGGCGTCCAGTACTGCACCACCTACATCCGCAGGGGTTGCCGGCACGCAGGAGGGGAGCATGTACAGGATATCTGCCGCCGCCCCCTCCCGCCCGGCAAGCATGAATTCAATCCCCGCTTCCCCCGCAACATTAGCGATCTCGTGAGGATCCGCAATCACGGTTGTTGTGCCGTGGCGTGCGACGAGGCGTGCATACTCGCGGGGGACGAGCAGCGAGCTCTCGATGTGCACGTGGGCATCAATCAGTCCGGGGAGAAGATACCTGCCGGCGAGATCCTCCTCCCATGTTCCCCGGTACGACCTGCCGATCCCGACAATGGTGCCATTTTTAACCGCAAGATCGGAGTGTTCCCATTCACCGGAAAAGGCGTCAAAGATCTCGGCATTCCGGTATACCACATCCGAGGGTACTGTACCGCAGGCAGCGGCAATCAGGTCGGGATCCGGCGCTGGCATCGCTTACACCACGATGTCCCGGATGACCGCCGGCTGGCGTTCCCTGTCGACGATCAGGTAGATATACAGTTTGTAGCTTCCCGGATCGAGATGGAGTGGCACCACAATCGCATTCCCGCCGCTTTCCAGTGTCACTGGCACGATGGTAACCCCCTGCTCCTCCTGCTCAAGCTCCCGGACCTGAAATACCCGGACCTGAAGACCTGCGTCTGCCGGGCTGCTGCCGGTGACATAGACCGTCAGGTTGTTGTTATTGTACAAGACGGAGCCTATGGAAAAAGAGGTACAACCAGCGGTAATAACGATTAGCACGATGAGGAGACCGAAAAGGAAGAACGGCCGGACAACCATAGTTCAGTTGTAAAAGTTCACGGATTTAAAACTATAGTGTTTACACGGCTTGCAGAATGTAGCCGGTGTCCGGTCAAAAAAAAATCTCCCTCGAAGGGAATTTTCCCGGATCTTTTTTGGTAATTACCCGGTCCTTTTATTTGCAAAACCGTTGTTTCGGAGTATTTTGCAATACGTATCGAAGAACCGGATGAACATGAGCGTGCAGGGAGTTCAGCCGGTGGCACCATAAGCGGTTTTTTGATTTTGCCGGCGCCTTTTGGGGATCAGGTTCTGTGCCCTATCAGCCGTCAGCATAAGGGGGTAATGTGGGCTCGAAGCATGATTCGTCCATTATGATACCAATAAATCTTCCGGACCAATGGGAGCACCGCTCATCAAACGACTACAAACGACTAAAAACGAATATGTCCTTCATTACTGCCGGTTCACCGCAAAGATACGGGTTATTCTCTCCGCAATGCCTTTCAGGAAACGCTGGATGAAATCCCACCGGATATATACGTTACCGTCCCTGACAATCACAAACTGGTCGACATCCGCATCTGGTAATTTATCAAACAGGGGGCATTGTATTTCCCGCATCTTTTCCCGGGTCTGTTTCACTTTATTTTTGTTATATACGCTTAATTTCGGACGATTCTTCGATCCTTTCGGTCTTCCGCGTGGCATGATAAAAAATTACTGGCAAGAATCTATATAAATTATATGGTTTTAAGTCCTGTAAAACTGCTCCGACACCAATCCGGACGCACTTCGGAGGCGAATCGCCGTTCGTGGCACCAGTGTTCGGCCAGAGAAATTTTTCCGTAGAAAAAGTTCAGCTACCTGGTCCGTGGACACGGTCACTGTTGGTGTGCCCTCACTATCGTAAGAGCCCTTTCATTGGTATTCAGGTTTATTCAAATGCATTTTTGATTAAAAAATATCAATCGTGGTTGCGACAGGGAAAAAATTTCCGCACGACCCGGTTTTAATTGGCAGGAAACTCTTTTTGCAATTTTATCGCGGTATACATTTTAAAAATACCAAGGGTTCCTTCCTAAAAAATATAATTCGATGACCCGGAAACACCGGAGCTGCCATTTGCGGGGATTTCCCGGACTATCAGGAAAATTTCCGGTATTTTGCTGCATATGATCGATCAAAAATATAATTTAAATTATTTAAATAAAAGGCCTAAAAACCGCAATAATGCACCCTTTGAAAGTAAAGCAAATTTATTAAAGGGATTATAAGTAAAAGATGAATCAGGTGATATCATTACAACCGTCACGTTCTCCCACCATAAAGGTGGTACCGGGAAGACCACCTCCTGTCTCAATATCGCCGGGTTTTGTGTGCAGGCCGGGAGACGCGTGCTCGTTGTTGACTGCGACCCTCAGGCAAACGCGACCAGCGGGCTCGGCATCAGCCCGGAATCGGTCGGCCGGAACATGTATGACGTGTTCATGAGCCGGGTTGAAGGGTTTCCTTCAGTCGGAATTAACGATATCATCAGAAAAACCGCCTCCGGCATTGATTGCGCACCGTCGAATCTTGACCTTGTCGGCGCCGAACCATACCTCTACCAGATCGACACACGGGCCGGTGTCCTCAACAACGCGCTTGGGGATATCCGGCAGCGATATGATCTCATTCTTATCGATACACCTCCCAGCATGGGTCAGTTTGTCATCAACGGGCTTTTTGCTGCGGACCATGTCGTTGTTGCTCTCGATTCCGGTTCATTTGCGCTTCACGGGATTACAACGCTTTCGACAATCTTTGATGACATGAAGCAGGATCTGGGAAAAGAGATCCATGTGGACATGGCGATCATCTCCAGGTGGGGGGAAGGGGGCACTTTTGGTGAAATCGTGCCGGATCAGCCGGAGGACACCAGTTTCCTTGGCAGGATCCTGCGGATCTTTTTACCCGGCCGGGCACCAACACCGGAAGACGTGTCGGGCCGGGAAGAGAGGGGAAAAGAGGGGGAACGCCTCTCAATGATGCTTGCCGCGATCCGGCTCCGGTTCCCGCTCGTTTACACCGTGCCGTATTCGCCGGAAGTCTACGAAGCCCAAAAACAGGGGATGCCGATCTCGCATGTTGCCCCCGAAAGCGGAGCAGGAAAGGTATACAGGACAATTGCAGATGAGGTAATGAAATGGACATAAAAGAAGTTGAAAATATCGTGAAACGGGCAGCCGACGGGGATCTTACTGTCCGCGTGGACGAGAACCGGGCAGGGCCGGAATTAAAACCGCTGGTACAGCAGATCAACCTAATTCTGGCACGTGCAGCCGACACCGCCGAGAAAAAACACCGGGCGGACACAATGATCCGGTACAACCCCCTTGCCATTGCGATCCTGAAGCGGGACAAGGCAATCGTGAATATCAACAAGAAATATGAGACGCTCTGGCGCGGCACCCGGGAAGAACTGATGAAAAAGCGGCTGTACGATTTTGACATTACGGTCCTTTCCGGCGAGCACTTCTACGCATGTTTCGAAACAAAAAAACTTGCCGTGAGTGAATGCCTCGTCAAATGGGCGGACGGGGTGAAAAAATACCTCACCCTGAACGCGATTCCGAATCTGGACAAGAGCGGGGAGGTGGACGGGGCGTTCTATTTCTGGGTAGATAATACCGACCTCCGGGAAAAGATTGAAGCAGCAAAAAAGGTACAGCAACAGGTTGATCGGATGATCCAGGAAAACCCGTATGCGCTCTTCACTATCGATACCGGCCTTGGAGTGAAGACGGTCAACCAGGCGTTCCTGAAGCTGACCGGTTACACGCGGGAATCGGTCAGCCGGCTTTCGATGAAGGACTTCAAGTACATCAAAAACAAGGGAGCCAGTGTCGAAGGTACGATCAAATCCAAACAAAGAAGTCAGGGAGAATCCACAATCGAGTTCCCGGCGGGTACCCTCATCCTGGAATGGTACTATATCCCCCTGCTTGATGACGCGGGAAATGTCGAGTTCCTCCTTGTCGTCTTTAATGACATCACCGGACGCCGGAAACAGGAGCAGGAGATCAAGAACCTGATGGAAGAATCCCAGAAGAAGGCACAGGCGCTTTCCCAGAGTGCAGCGGTGCTGGAATCCGGACTCTCGCAGCTGGCTGCGGGGAACCTTACCGTCACTGCGGAGATTGCCGAGAGTGATCCGCTCGTCAACCTGAAAAGGGACTACAACAAGGTGATCGAGTCGATGAAAAACGTCATCGCGGAGATGGGCAAATCCGCGCAGCAGATCGACGTCACCACGCAGGAGACCAGCAAGAGCACACAGGAAATCTCGAAATCGACCGAGCAGGTTGCGGTGGCCACGCAGCAGTCTGCTGACGGGGCGAAGAAACAGCTGAGCGAGATCGAGAAGGTGAGCAAGGACGTGGCCGACCTCTCCGCCTCCATCGAGGAGATTACCAGCACATCGCACGGCCTCATGGAGCACGCCCAGAAAGCAGCAAACGAAGGGAACCAGGCGGCCGAACTCGGCAAGGTCGCGACTGCGAAGATGGTGACGGTGGAGAAGATCGCCGGAGAAAGCGTGAACGAGATCACCGCCCTCAACGAACGGATGAAGGAGATCTCCAACATCGTCAAGATGATCGCGGATATCTCCAGCCAGACCAACCTGCTGGCCCTGAACGCGGCCATAGAAGCGGCACGGGCAGGGGAACACGGGCGTGGCTTTGCCGTTGTCGCGGGCGAGGTGCGTAACCTGGCCGGTGAATCAAAGACCGCCACCAACCACATTGAAGGCCTGATCAGCACGATCCAGGGAAACAGTGACAAGACGGCGGCGGCGATCAAGAGCTCCTACAAGGAGATCCAGACCGGGATTGAGAGCGTCAATAAGACGATCGATGCGCTGAACCGGATCATCGAAGAGTCAAATGTGGTTGCCCGGGGTGTGACTGAGATTACCAAGGCAACCGAAGATCAGGCGGAAGCGACCAACCGGGTGATGCAGGGTATGGAGCAGACCAATACTATCACCCGCGAGAACCAGGAGCGGATGGAAGATATGGCAGCGCTCGCGGAGGAGACCAGCGCGTCCACAGAAGAGATTGCCAGCGCCTCCTCGGAACTTGCCGCGATGGCGGAACGGCTCAAGACCCTGATGGATCGATTCAAACTGAGGTGAGCGATGGCTGCGACTGTCGATGTGGTGGAATTCGAACTCGGTGGCGAACGCTACGCCTTAGATATCCAGCTCGCCCGGGAGATCGTGGAGATGATGCCCATCACCCCCATCCCGCGGGCGCCGCCATTTATATCCGGCGTCATCAACCTCCGCGGGGAGATCACCAACATCATGAACTTAAACACGCTCCTTGGTCTTCCCAATGAGGCCGTGCGGGAGAACCAGAAGATCATCGTTCTCGTTCCGGAAGCGGCCGGGGGGAGCAATGTCGGCGTCATTGTCGATGACGTTTCGAGCGTGACACAGGTACCCGAATCCGCAATCGAGCACATGGGTGAAGGTTTCTCGTCAGAGTTCTCCCATTTTGTCAAGGGAATCATCAAGATTTCCGGCGACGAGGGTGAAAAAAAGACAAAAGGGCTGGTTATCTGGATCGATATGCAGAAGGTGCTCAAGGATCTGGCAAACCAGTGAATGGAATGCAGCAGTGGTACAGCAGGTCAGAGAGCAGAAAAAACGAGAGGACAAAGGAGATTTTGCATGACGGAAGAACGACCGGGAAGGAAAGCACTGTTCACCGGGGCGCAGATTCTGCCGCGGGACTCATCTGAGGAGATTGCACAGCACGTAAAACAATTGAACGATGAGCTGGCTGGTATACTGCAGGCTGCCATAGCAGGGAAGCCCGGTACCCTGCCTGAAGCGTCACGGTTCGGTGCAGAGTATGCAGTACTTGTCGCTGCCGTGCGGGCGGCTCTCCCTTTCCTAGCGGCGGCGAAAAAAATTCCTGCTGTTTCCGGGGGTGCTCCTGTCGCAGGGGCTAAAGAGTACGAGCGGATCATTGCGGATCTCCGGCAGCAACTCGATCTCATGGTCCAGAAAAACCCGTTCCCCATGCTGCTGGTCACTCCTGCCTTCTCGATAATCGAGGCTAACGCTGCATACCTCCAGATGAGCGGGATCCGGGAGAGCGAGATCCTGAAGACAAGTATCCGCGATTTTACCATCACCGCGCAATCAGGTGAAGGGGCAAAAGTGGCGCTCAAGGAAAAAAGGCGTGCCTTTGGTACCGTCACCGTGACGCTCCCTTCTGGCGTGCACGTGCTGGAGCAGTACTGCATTCCGGTGCTCGGCTCTGATGGGGAGGCTGTGTCCCTGCTCTTCGTCTACAACGACATCACCGCCCGGGAGAAAAAGAACGAGGAGATCGAGCGCCTGAAATCCCGGTCGGATACCGTAGTCCAGCAGAACCCCATGCCTATCATAATCGTGGATCTTGAGTTCCATATCCGGGTGGTCAACGAGGCGTACGTAAGGGTGAGCGGGATAGAAAAGGGCGATCTCCTGCGCATGTCCCTGCGTGATTTCAAGATTCTTGAACAGACCGGCGAAGGGCTGAAGCAGGTCATCCAGAACCGCAAGCGATCGTTCGGGGAGGTGGTCGTCCAGTTCCCGAAGACCACCTGTCGGCTGCAACAATACGGTATTCCCATCTCCGATGCCCATGGAAACGTGGAGAGTATCCTCGTTGTCTACAACGATATTACTGAAGAGCACCGGAAGATGGAGGAGATCACCGCGCTGCACCGGACGTCGGATACGGTTGTCCAGCAGAACCCGATTCCGATCCTGATGACCGACCTCTCATTTACCGTAATCCAAGCCAATGCTGCGTACCATCAGATGAGCGGGTACCCACAAGATCGGATCGTGGGGATGAGCCTCCGGGAAGTAAAGATTATCGAGCAGAAAGGTGAAGGGGCAAAGGTTGCAGTTGCAAAAAAGCGCAGGGCGTTTGGCGAGGTGACCGTGGAACTCCCGAGCGGCAGGCATATCCTTGAACAGTACGTGATGCCCCTCCTCTCCGGTAGCAACGAGATCGAACACCTCCTTTTCGTCTATAACGATGTCACGGCGCAGCGCACCAGCCAGCAGGAGCTGGCGAAAAAGATGGAAGAGGCGACCCTTTTCAGGCAACGTTCCGATACCATCGTGATGCAGAACCCGATGCCTATTATGCTGATGGATGCTTCTTTTAAAATCATGCTGGCCAATGATGCCTATGTTACCCTCACCGGCATCCCGAAGGAACGGCTCACCGGCATGAGTGCCCGGGATTTCAAGATTATCGGGCAGAAGGGTGAAGGGCTCAAAAAGGTGCTCTCGGAGAAGAAGCGAAGCCTTGGGGAGGTCACCATTGAATTTCCGACCGGTATACGCGTTCTCGAACAGTATGGCATTCCGATGCTCGATGCACACCAGAACGTTTCCACCATCCTCTGTGTCTATAACGATGTGACCATGGAGCGCGAACAGCAGCAGAAGATCCAGACGATGATGGAAGAGGCAAAGGCAAGCGCTGAACTACTGTCCGTAAGTGCCGCCGAGCTGCAGACCGGGATGGCCAAGATTGCCGGCGGCGATCTCACATACCGGGTTAGCATAGATGATGCGGACCCCCTTGTCACGCTCAAAAAAGATTACAACTCCTCCATTGACTCAATACGGACTGTTCTTGCGGAACTGATGCAGGCAATCCTGAAACTTGATACTACCGTCCATGACACTATCAGGAGCACGGAGGAGATTGCAAAAGCCACCGAGCAGGTCGCGGTCTCCTCCCAGAAGGCGACCGATGATGCAAAGGCACAACTCGGGAGCGTGGAGAAGATTTCCGGGGAAATTTCCGAGATATCCGCATCGATCGAGGAGATTGCGAGCACTACCCATGATGTCATGACGCACGCTGAGAAGGCGGCAAAAGAAGGGGCCCAGGCAGCGGAGACCGGAAAGATAGCGACTGGCAAGATGCAGGCGGTCGAAAAGATCTCCCGGCAAAGCGTGGATGAAATGACGGCCCTGAACGACCAGATGCGCCAGATTTCGAAGATCGTGAACCTGATAACCGACATTGCCAACCAGACCAACCTGCTGGCCTTAAACGCGGCCATTGAAGCGGCACGGGCAGGGGAACACGGGCGTGGCTTTGCCGTGGTCGCCGGTGAGGTAAAGAACCTTGCCGGGGAGTCCAAGAGGGCGAGCAGCCAGATCGAGGTGCTCATCAAGTCGATACAGTCAAAGAGCGAGGCCACCTCATCGTCTATGATGAACTCGTTTGAGGAGATTAAGACCGGTATCGAGAGCGTGAACAGGACCGTGGACCTGCTGAACCGTATCGTCTCCGAGGCAAACGTGGTATCGCTGGGCGTGGGCGAGATTACCAAGGCGACCGAAGATCAGGCGCGGGAGACCACGGCGCTGATGTCCGGTATCGAGTCGGTCAGGGTGATCACCCGGGACAACCAGCAGCGGATGGAGGACATGGCGGCGCTTGCCGAGGAGACCAGCGCGTCCACAGAAGAGATCGCGAGCGCCTCGCAGGAGATGTCTGCCATGGCAGACCGGAGCCGGAAGATGATCGAGGGATTCCATATTTAAGGAATTCCTTGAGAATGGCACGTTTTTCGCGTGAATATAAACGGGCCGGCGACGAACCTCAAAATCTTATTTCCCGTGAGTGAACGGTGCAGACGATGATGGACGATTTTACCCTGCTGAAACGCTTTATCGAGCAGACCCTCAAGATCCAATGCTCGAATTACAAGGAAGACTACATCAAGCGCCGACTTCTCTCCCGCATGCGTTCGACCGGTACGTCAACGTATGATGAGTACCTCCGGTATCTCAGGGCAAATACCCTGGAGCTGGACCTGTTGAGAAACGCCCTCACGATCAACGTTACTGAGTTCTTCCGGGACGCCGATGTTTACGATATCCTGAGAAAGGAAATATTTCCCGCCCTTTTTTCCCGAAGAAAGAAAGTCCGGATCTGGTGCGCCGGTTGCTCAACCGGTGAAGAACCCTATTCCCTCGCCATGATCCTTTCCGAGGCGATGACGCTGGACCGCGAGATCTCCGTACAGATCTATGCTACGGACATCGATGAAGTGGTGCTCGGGAAGGCAAAAGAGGGGATCTACCCGGTAAAAGCCATGGGCAAACTCACCGAGGCCCAGATCCACCGCCACTTCACCAAGCTTCCCGATGGCAACTTCCAGGCCAGATCTCACCTGAAGGAACTGATCCGGTTCCGCCCCCACGATCTCATGAGCGGCCAGCCGATCTCCCGGTATCTTGACATGATCTCCTGCAGGAACGTCACGATCTATTTCACTGAAAAGCAGAAGGATGACCTCGTACGGATGTTTCACGGGGCGCTCGTTACCGGGGGGTATTATGTTATGGGAAAGACCGAGTACCTCGGCCGGGAAGTGGAAGGGCTGTTCGTACCGGTCAATTCCCTCCAGAAAATCTATATGAAAAAGGGATAAACCTGCGGGTCACCCGGTCAGTGCTTCTTCTGTCCATCCATCTCTTCCTCCTTCTCCCTGACAATATTTCTGGTGAAGGAACGCTGCAGCGCCTTTCGTGAAGCGTGGCGTTTCACCTCATTATAAACGGTGACAAAATTGACACCGACCACGATAATCACGAGCATCAGGCTTACCCAGAGCATAACTCCCTGCACGGTAAGAAAAGCGGCCCAGAGAATGACAACAAATGAGATCAGGTAAAAAATGACCCATGTCTGCAGGCCGGGGAGTTCCATACCCACCATTATTCGTTACGCAAATAATAAAGTGTTCCCACGTCGGAGCCTGCAGGATTATGGTCGTCGATATCCACGGCCATCACTCCATCACCTGCGGGTAAAATCCATTCTGACGTGGTTATTTTCCGACCCACATTATGGGTAGGAACCACCGAAGAACGGAAAATCGTGCGGGAATGACCGGTCGTTAGTCCCGCTGTACCGCCTCGCGCGAAAGCGTCACGGTTTTTATACGAGACTGCCGAGTAGTATGTGTGGGAACAGGAGATCTTATCACGCTCATCGGCGGCTTCATCGTCATCCTGATAGTGGCCGTGATAGTGAATCCCGGGTATCTCTCTTCAGCACTCACCCTCCTCCCGGTGAACGGCAGCAACGTCCGACCCACGCTTGCAGGGGTTCCTCCCAGCTTGGTACCAACGCCGGCTTCCACTCCCAACGCGACGCTGACCCCGCGGCCGTTGGAAGCACCCTATCGCATTTTCTATACCAGCAACCCGTTTACGCACCCCGTCGTTACACTCCCGGACAACATGAACGCATACGGCACATCAGACATCCCCTTCAGTACATCGAATTACGTCACGTTTGCTTTTATTGAGGAACCACAGGGCGGGGTGACGCAGACATTCACGGTGCCATACGACATCTGGAGCATGAATATCACGGTGATCGCAGAACGGCAGCCCCAGTACGCGAGATTCCGCATGGCGCTCTGCGATGCAAATACGGGTGCCATCATTAAAGGTGCCGAGATCCTGAATGGGGGGACGATATTCAGGAATGTTCAGGTATCCCATAGAGGCATGTATATCATCATCAGCACCGAGTATGTCGATCGGTTCCGGATCGATCTTGAGACCCCATACTCGTATTACGAAAAGACCTGATCTGCGACGTAACCGTTATACTGCTGCATTCAGGACAGAGGTGCTGGTAAAAATCCGAAGACTTATCCGATTTTTTCTATGGTCACGCGCACGCGGTCACCGGCTTTGATCGGGTGCCCCTTGGGGATGTCGATGTTGAACCAGAGGACATTTGGGCTGTCCTGTGTCGGATCCTGACTCATCAGGCAGTCCTTATATTCGTTGATATCTGCCACAAATTCGATCTCTGATTCAAAGTCCAGAATCGTCGTCATAATAAAAGGAAATATAAATGAAAGAGAGATCAGATGGCCCGTGGGGTGACCATCCACGTTGTGCTGTTCGAATAGCTCCACCGGATGATGGTAAGTTCCTTGCACATATCGGCAAGGATCGCCATATTCGTTCCTACTTCCTTGGGTGACAACCCGAGATCCTTTGCGATGTATTTCGATTTGAAGTAGTGTTTTCCCTTGGTTATCCCGGTGTGGAGATAATGAACAATTTTGTGCTGGGTTTCATTGTACTTTTCACGTATCTGCTTGCCTGTGGACATGTTTCGCCTCAGCATTAAAAAATCATATAGAACAACTTGTATATATATATAACCAACTCTCTCGACCAAAATTCGGGCATTTTTTTCCAGCAGCCGCAAAAATCTGACCAGAAGCTATTTAATACGGTCGTATGTCGAGCTGTTTCCCATCCGGTTATATTCTGCGCTGATTTGCATGATTTAAGGGAATAATCCGCCCCCTTCTGATGCATGATAATGGTCATGGGTTAATTCTCTACCGGTGCTTCGCCAATTTTTGCAATCAGCGCCTCCAGCACCACATCGCGCATACCTTCCACGAACTTGATGCTGCCCACCACCAGGTGCCCGCCCCCGCTGATACCCCCGCCGGGTATCCCGGCATGCAGTTCCCGCACCATGCGGGGGATATTCATGTGTACCCCCCGGGATCGGAGTACGGCAAAGTCCGGCCCGAAACCGATCGTGACGACCGGTTTTCCGTCATTCTGCCGGCAGAGCCGGTCATGCACTTCGCCGGATGTCTTGCCGGGCGGGGGGAAGGTGAACTTGTGGGCATGGATCTCCACGTCGATGAGGAAGAGGTGGGCCTCGTTCTTCAGGACACGGGTGACCACGTGCGGCATGCAGGCGTTCATCTGGTCCTCTATCATTGCGTTCGCCCCTTCGACAAGGAGACTGACCAGCCGGGTATGGCGTTCCGGGTTGCCGGCGAGATTGAGAATGTCTTTTACGATCTCCCGGCCGTCATTGAACCGGAGCCAGAACTGCTCATAGTCGAGCGCAAGGGCAATGTCCTTGCACGCCTCTTCTGTGTACTGGTCACGCACGAGCGCGAGATAGAGGGCGCGTTCCGGTGCCTCACTCCGGTCACCGACGCCCGCGATGGCCGGCAGGTGCCGGATGAGGGATTCGATCTTTGGATTGATCAGCCGGGCGACTTCCGTGCCGAGCATGCCCGCGGTTATCCCGAAATCGCCGCCGACATGGTAGGGGTTGACATGGGCGATGAGGTACTTGTCGATGGTTGCATCAGGGTGATGGTGATCGATGACGATGAACGGGAGATCGTATACGCTTGCGATCTTATATGACGGTTCGTCCTCTTCGGTGGAACCGTTGTCCGTGAGGATAACAAGTGGCATCTTCTGGCCGAACCGGACGTGATCTTTTAAGGAAAAATCGAGGTCCCGGGTGATATCCTCGATCTCGTAGAAGGGAGCCTTGGAGGGAGCTCGCTTAAAGAGGTAGTAGTCTGCATCAAAGTCACCGCCGCTCTCCCGGATGAGCGAGACCACGGCCTGTTCGATAGCGACGGCCGAGCAGATGCCGTCGGCATCCGCGTGGTGCCGGAGGATGATCGGCTGGGAGGTGAATACCGCCCTCCGTATGATCTTTGCGACCTTCCGCAACTCGGGGCGGAGGCTCTCCATCACGTCACTTTTTACCAGCGGCTGGATATTCTCCGGCTCGGCCCGTGCATCCAGTGCTTTTTCGATCCGGTCCCGGACCATTTTTTCCTGATCGCCGCGAAGGGCCGCAACCGAATCGGCCTCGATCTGGAGCTGGTTGTTGCGGAGCATTACTTCGCCGATGACCCGGACAATGTTGTTGAGCTCGACCTCGGGATACGCCCTCACGCCGGCCTCGATGAATGCGGCGACATTCTGGGTGCCCGACTCATCGACAATGGTGAAGATGGTCGGCCCGCTGGTCTGTTTGATCTGGGCGACTTCCCCCTCGATGGCAACGGTCTTTCCCACTTTTTGCGGCAGATCGGATATTCGGACCATGGTGGACGTGCGTTCGACGTTTTGTACCTGGTAGACCTTGATCTGCTGCTCGTCCAGATCGATGTTCCCGTTGGGCCGGATCTGCCGGATCCTGACAAGGACATTGTCCTTCTCCCGGTGTTCGGCCTTGATGTTGCTCTTGTGCACGAGCCCCTTGATCCGGTCGTTGAGCTGGACAAACATGCCGAAATTCGCGAATCCCTGGACCTTTCCTGCGTAAATCTTTCCTTCTTCGACGTCGGACAGGTCGCAGCCTGCGGCCAGCCGGTAGACGATGATGTCGGTATCCTGTTCCATCTTCTCTCTCCACACACAGCGAAACAAAACGATGGGTTTCGTGGTATTCGTATCGGGTATCGTTCAACGTTGCACGCGCGCGGCAATGCTGAGTGTATCAAGAATGGTCGCCTGAAGGTTATGTTAATTGTTATTGGACAACGGCATGTGGACGCGGGTGCAGGTCCGGATAAATAAGAAGGGCATTGCAACGAAGGGATCTCCTGATGCAGCATCATCCATGTTGTGTTTTCGGGTTCTTCTAACCTCTACGGAATCAAAGAGAATGGGGCCACGGTCTCCAGGATCATTTCCGGTACGGAATTTCGAGCATATCGAGGTCGTCCGGAACGATCACCGTGCCGGAGAACGCTGCCCGTGCGTCGCGGAGGTGGCCGGATGCATCGGTATACCTCGAGCTGACATGGATGAGGGCAAGGATGTTTGCGTTTGCCGCTGTTGCTGCTTCCCCCGCCTGTGCCGCGGTCGCATGGAAGAATTCGGCGGCACGCCCGGTCTCGGTCTCATCATAGGTCGCATCGTGGATGAGCAGGTTCGCGTCCCGCCCGAACTCGAGCAGGGCCGGGATGACCGGGCGCGTGTCACCGGTATAGACGATCTTTCTCCCCGGGCGCGGTTCGCCCATCACGTCTGATGGTTTCACGTTCACGGGCACGCCGTCCTTTTCCATGATGAGGGTTTCGCCGCGCTGGAGCCGGCCGAAGAGCGGCCCGGGAGGGACACCGAGCGCAATGGCGCGCTCGCGGTCGAACCTGCCGGGGCGGGGGTCCTCCTCAATCACGTAGCCGAGCGCCGGAAGGCCGTGGTGCACGCCGAAGCCCGTCACCGTGTAGCCGTTGAACCGCACCCACGAGCCGTGGGAGAGCTCGACTGATTTGAGGGAAAACTTCAGGTTGAACCTGCTGAGCTGCCGGAGTATCTCCATAAATTCGTGCACCCATGGGGGGCCATAGATGGTGAGCGGCTCGCTGCGCCCGTTAAACGACATGGTCTGGAGAAGGCCGAAAATCCCGAGAAAGTGATCCGCGTGCCAGTGCGTGACGAAGATCGCGTCAACGGTAAAACCGCACCGTGCCCGCATCATCTGCTGCTGCGCCCCTTCCCCGCAATCGAAGAGCAGGGTATCGGAGCCGCGGCGGATCATGATACAGGCCGGGTTGCGTACCGGTGTCGGCAGCGCGCCGGCCGTACCGAGGAAATAAACCTGCAAGGTCTCGCCGCTCATGTTATGTACCCCATAGTTTTACTACCGCAGTTCGCTGATGCTCACTGCTCACGCAAAACACTCCTTAAACACATGCAGGCTTTTCCTTGCCTCCTCAATCGAGCGCCCTTCGATTACCACGACACCGGAATAACGGGCGGCTACGGTGTTTCCCACCACTTTCCAGTTGATAGTACCGTCACCCAGCGCAAGATGCTCATCAATGATCCCGTGGTTGTCGTGGATATGGATGTGATCGGCCTGCCCGACAACCGAGAGGAAGTCGTTTACCTTTCCGACGGTATTCGCGTGCCCGAAGTCGAAGGTCATCCCGATGCCCTCGATGCCTTCGACCATGCCGAGTAGTTCTTCCGGGAACCGACAGAGAAATTCCTTCGAACTGATCATGTTCTCTAGGCAGGCAAGCACCGAATGCTCCACGGCACAGGTCCCGATCTGCCGCAGCGCCTCTTTCTGGAGTTCCCAGACCCGCTGCGGCACCAGTTTCCCGGACGGGGAGAGGTAGCCGGGGTGGATGGTCACCCGGTCGGTCAGTGCCGATGCATGCCCGATGCAGACCTCGATCTGCCGGATCGATTCACACCAGATCGGGTCGTTGAGGGTCGCAAGGTTGAGATCGCCATAGGGGGCATGGACCGAGATGCCGAGCCGGCTGCTGGCGATGACCTCTTCGATCCTCTTAAAATTTTCCGTGTTGTCGAGCCGGTAGTTGCCGTCCGCGACGATCTCCCAGCCGGTATAGCCGGCCTCCTCGATACCGTATACCCACTGGATGTCATCCCAGACCTTTGCCGACGAGGAAAAATACGGAAGGAGGCTCATGCGTCACGCTCCAGCCTGTCCAGCAGCCCGTGCACCGCATCAGTATACTCCGCGAGCGTCCCGTCGTTCCGGATACGGATGTCAGCCATGGCGAGTGCCGCCTCCAGCCCCCACCGCCGTTCCCGTTCATCGCGAACCCGGAGCGCGGCCGCGGACGTAACGTCATCGGAGCGCCCCCGGGTACCCAGCCGCTCCAGCCGCTGCTCAAAGGATGAATCGATGGCGACAAGGACAAAGCCGGGGAACTTACCCTGAAACACCCGGACCTCCGCGTCTCCCCGGATACCGTCGATCAGCACGAGCGGGGTACCCTGCTGCACGATGGCAGCAACGCACCGGTTCGCGATGGCGTCCATCCCCTCCTCCGCGCGGAGCCGGTCTGCCACCGCGCCGAAATTCTCATCGGTTGGGGCAAGGCCGGCTTCTTTTACCGTGTCGCGGATCACGTCGCCCATAACGACAACCGGGATCCCTCTCCCTCTGGCTATCTTTGAGATTTCGCCTTTACCGCTTGCGGGAAGCCCGACGACTCCGATCACTCTCATGGACAACCTCACCACCTTCACGCGTCCGGATCTTCACGCTCCGAACCAATCCGTCCGCAATCAGTCTCATTTCCTGTTCGGTGAGCGGAGGGACCTCCTGCGTCACGCCCTGCTGGAGGACAAGATCCACGTCCCCGACCTCGCTCACGATGATTGGGACCTCGTCATCGAACCCGCGGAAGAGCGTGATGACAACCTGGAATTCCGGGAGCGCCCCGGATGCGTGCGCCTCCCTGCAGAGCGCAAGCGAGCGTTGCACCTTCTTCACATAATTTCCCCCAAGAAGGTTATTATACCGCGCCCAGCGTGCCTTAATGTCAAGTGCCACCCGGTCGACCAACCGCTCAGCAATGACCGTCTCAAGGACATCGGGAAAGATGCCATTGGTCTGGATGCCGGTAGCAAGCCCGAGATTGCGGGATGCCCGCGCAAGTGAGAGGAGCGCATCTCTCTGCATCGTGGGCTCCCCACCCGAGAAGACGACACCGCTGATTGCAAGGAGCGAGCTCTTGATCATCTCCACGATGTCATCGACCTCCCGCAGGTCTTCTCCGGACAGGATTTTGGCGTTCTGGCAGTAGGTGCAGCGGACCGGGCATCCCCGGAAAAAAACGGTGCAGACCGACCTGCCCCGCCAGTCAACGGTCGAGAGCGAGACAAAGCCCCCGAAATTCAGCTTGATACGATCACCGTGCAGGAATAGTGGGTGTGGAGGTTATTTTAGTGTATTGAGTTGCGGTGGAAACGGCAGCGGGATCACTTCCGGGAATCCTGCCCACCAGGCACGTTATAAAAAGGAGAGGGAGATTAGAATTTGAAATACCGGTTCACGATTTTTATCGCGCAGTAGTCGCCGCACATCGTGCACCCGTCCGTATCCGCGGGCATCCGTTCCTTGCGGATTTCCCGTGCACGTGCCGGGTTCATGGCGACGGCAAACTGGCGTTCCCAGTCGAGCTCGCGCCGGGCGTGGCCCATCTCGAGATCTGCCGCACGGGTCTTTTTGAGCTTGATCATGTCGCCGACATGAGCGGCGATACGCGAGCTGATCACGCCTTCATAGACCTCCTCAGGGGTGGGGAGGGCGAGGTGTTCGGCCGGCGTTACATAACAGATAAAATCGGCGCCGCAGGACGAGGATATTGCCGCCCCGATGGCCGCCACCCGGTCATCGTAGCCGGGTGCGATGTCGGTGACAATCGGGCCGAGCATGTAGAAGGGCTTGTTGTTCGTGACGCGCTTCATCAGGGTCACGTTCGTTGCAATCTCATCGATGGGCACGTGCCCTGGTCCCTCAACTATAACCTGGACGTCCTGCGCCTGGGCCTTGTCCGCGAGCTCCGCGTTGATCAGGAGCTCCTGGATGCCTGCCCGGTCTGTCGCATCATGGACGGCGCCGGCCCGCATCCCGTTGCCCATCGAGAGCGTGACCTCGTGCTCCTTCATGATCTCGAGGAGGTAGTCGAATTCGGAATAAAGCGGGTTCTCCTTCTCGTTGTGGAGCATCCACGCGGTCATGAAGGCGCCGCCCCGGGAGACAAGCCCCGCGTGCCGCCCCTGGTTCCGGAGCCTTTTCACCGTCTCCCAGTTGATGCCGGTGTGGATCGCCATGAAGTTGGTGCCCAGTTTTGCCTGCTCGGCGGTGACGCGGAAGAGGTCGTCCTCTTTCATGTGGACGACCGCGCCATACTTTTCAACCGCTTCGATGAATGCCTGGTACAGCGGGACGCTCCCGACCGAGAGGGTGGTGTTGGCGATGATCTGCCGCCGGATCTCCGCAAAATCTCCGCCAGTGGAGAGCTCCATCAGCGTATCGGCACCGGCACGTTCGGCCTGCCGCGCTTTCTCGATCTCCATGGGGATGTCGACGATATCGGTCGATGTCCCGATCGATGCGTTCACCTTGGTGCGGAGCCCTTCCCCAATACCGCAGATCTTGACGTCCCGGTACGGGGAGACCGGGATCACGATGTGGCCTTCCGCCACGCCGCGCCGCACGAAGTCTTCGGTAACTCCCTCCTGCGCCGCGACCTGTCTCATCTCATCTGTGACGATGCCGCGCTTTGCATCAGCAACGATACTCATACCGTACCAATTCCTCAAAAGAAGAGATAAAGTCTCGTTTTTACGATTCCGTGCGAAATTTTGCTTGTTTTGTGCACAAGTAAAGTTGATTTGGGATAAGGAAGGCTGAATTGTGTTAAGGTGGAGAAGGCGGAAAACCGATTATCGCTGAACGTGAAGTGAGCTGCCGGATCAAAAGAGTGGAGGGTGAGGGTTGGGGGGTAAAGAGGTACTGCTGTCTGCATCCGGATCGGAGACCGGATTTTTGTAAAATTTTGCATGGCCGATCCGGATTTTTTTAAAACGCCGGCATTGCTTCTGGCCGGTTCTGGTGGAAATCCGGGTTCTGGATGATAACCTGTAAGAAGCCCAGAATCAGCGCTCAAATTGCCGTTATTTCGCGAAAATACGCCAAAATGCCCCCGATTTAATTGGCGGGCCGCCAATGCCCTTTCCTTGGCAGGTCTCGAGAAAATCGTATTATTGATCGCTGAAATGAAAACTCACCCAGATCTTGGAGGTCTTTTTCCGTCAATATTATCGCGTATTTTGGCAATCGGAGCCATTATGTCGGGTTTTATCCTCATAGAAAATCCGGGCGTTTTGCGGGCGTTTCCGGGATCGGTTTTGGGGAATCCGGGGCTGAATTGGGCCCGGATTCCGGGTGCACCCTGGTGGATCGGAAAGGTCCGGCAAGACCACCGATGGGGCAGTAAAAAGGGGTGGATCCCACAACAGGATAGAGCGGATACTTCCGGTACGGAGGAGTCATCTGACCGCGAACCCTGCAGAACATTTTTTGAAAATGTTCACCGGCCTTTTGGTAATTTTAGGGAACAGTCCGGGCAATCCGGGAAACAGGTTTCCGGAATAATGCACGAAACGTTCCCGCACGGGAACGCGTTTCGCCGGGCGGTGGTGTGATACGAAGGGGGGCCGTATCGTTGGGGAGATGGGAGGTATCTTCGGTGACGTACCGAGCCATCGGTATATGTCAGGGATTGTTTTAAAAATTGAAAAATGTGCAAATCTTTTTTTATCTGGATTGCAAAATAGGCTGACTGGCAGCTTGTTTGCAGACCAGTCGCTCTCAAAATGATTACTCATGAACATTCCGGGCTGCCCGAGATCTCGTTGGAGGAAAAAACATGGAAGCCGTTATGGTAGCATTGTGGTTTTTAGTCGGACTCTGCCTCTTGGTCGGCGGACTCATGAGCATGTACACGGGTTGGGCCCTCGCAATTGCCGGGGTCCTGATCATCATCCTCGCAATTGTGCTGGCATTGAAAAAGAAACCCGAGATGAAAGCGTAAGCAAACTTCCCTCTTTTTCTTGATGAAAAGAGGATTTTATCCGATCAAGGTAAAAGTCTGGATGATCTGGTTTGCGGTTCTTATATCCAATTGCGATGGTCCAGGGGTCACACTGTTTTCACCATAGGATTCAGTATAATAGTTCCCCCCGGCTAAAACTAGATAATATTCAATTTTGGTCGGAGCTTCATCAGAAAATGATGCTGTTATCGTGAAATGTCGCGCCGAATATCCATTTATCGTATATGGATTCTCGTCTCTTCCTACACTAACAACGGTTCTTGTGTAACTCAGACTATTTGCGTTGCTACATGAGGGGAGTACTGTTACTCTTTTCTGTCGCATCTGATCTATCCACCAATTGATATACCCATTATAATCAGCCTCAGAAATCTGGGGGGAACTTTCATTATATGTGGATATGCTTGGGCCCCATTGTTCATTATTGATATAAATCCATTCAAGATTATCGGGAGATGACAATGAAAATCCCGTGGTACCAAAACACGCATTGGATAGATATCGGACGTTCGCCTGATTGTTGGCGTCAATGTATGCTTTTTGTGACGGAGGATTATCATATATTACCCAGTCATCGGGCTTGCAAATCCTCATGCCATTGTCGTAATCGGTATAATATACCCATCCTGCCTGGACAGGTGTCGGCGTTGTCATGACAGGAAGAGGGGATGGTCTTATACTGGGAGTTTCTGCAGGTTCGGTCTCGGTGGTTTCCGGTGACGTCTCGTTCACTTCCTTTGCCTGAGGGACTGAATTATTCATGACTTCCCCGGCCTGGGGGGTTGATCCGTTCATGACATTCCCGGCCTGGGGGGTTGGCACTGGTGGCGCCTGGACGGCCGGGGTCGTTATTCCTATTGTCATGGACAACAAGATCATAACCCATCCCCCCATGGCGATGATGGCGATGATGCTGAATATAAACCAATCCCGTGTCATAGCCTGAAGTTCCCAATAAAACCGGTTCGGGAATTCTCCTATCAAATACTCACAACGGCTCGAATATAAAAGTAGCTCAATGAGGGTTCTGTTGCATCTGGGATTGAGGCGGAATTATAGATTTGTGAGATACTCTTACTCTGCCAGTTTCAATTGTTTCCTTGCCGGGAAAGTCCCTTCCTTCATCCAACTCTCCCTCAATCAGAGAGCAATATCCCGTGAACGCACCAGAATCCCCCCAATCTTCTTGGAACAAGAATTATCATATCAGGATAGAATCAGGCAGATATGAAGCAGAGCATAATTTTCATTTTCATGATTATTTGCGTTGGGGCAATGGTTGCTGCCGGATGCACGAACGCGGGATCAAGGAATGTGACCCCTCAAACACCGACTGCGCTGGCACCGACCCCTCCGGTTGTGCATGCGACAGTGACCGCAACGCCAACTGCAACGGCTGCTGTGCCACTCACTACTATACCGGTAACGGTACAACCGGCTTCAACAATCGATTTTTCAAATTATGCTCCCGCACCTGATGCCCCGATTGTTGTGACATCGTTCCAGCCGTACCTGTATTTAGCATCGAATGGTTTGTGGGCGTACTTTGAGATCCCGGATTGTTACATGCGGCTCCTGTTGCCGGATGTCGTGAACGCCCCTGATTACGGGATAACCCCGGCTCATCCCAATATCACTTCAATTTCCTCCGGGCGATTTCAGGTGATTTTAAATGAATGGAATGAAGAGGAAAATCAGAATCCTCCAGTGACAGGAGCTGATCATTGTAGGGATGTACCTCCGGCTCCGTATTGGACTTTTATTGAAGTCTCATCATTAATCACGCCACGCAATTTCAAACCGGTTAACTATGAAATAGTGGTGATTTACCAGGCATTTGGGAAAAACGCGGGTATTTATATTACAAACCAGACTCTGTCAACGAACAACCCGCAGGTGCGGATCGTGAGCTACATCCCAGTACGGTCTGATCAAGCCGGTTATATTTCAAATATTCCGGTGCAATTTTACAAATTAAGTGGTTAAGGGAAAAATCACACCCATATATTAAAACCTGTTTTACAGCATCACGTCCCGCCACCTATCACCCCATTTTGAAAGCCCCAAAGTCCCGTCACCCTATCAGAACCATCATATATAGTATTTATATATCCTCCCCCCGCTAACATAGGGTAAATCTTAAACCGGTCAGAGGGGTTCACGATGACCGATAATGATTATGCAGAAGTTACGGTAAAGGAAGCGGCCCATGACGATGCCGGAAGGGGCATCGCACGGGTGAGTATCGAGGTGATGAAGAAGCTCGGGCTGGTCTCGGGCGACGTCATCGAGATACAAGGGAAGAAGAAGGCGGCGGGCATCGTCTGGCCGGGATTTGCACAGGACACCGGTTACGGTACTCTGAGGATTGACGGGAACATCCGCGGGAACGCTGGCACCGGTATCGATGAGAAGGTGAAGATCTCCAAGTCGGAAGCCGCCTACGCAACGAAGGTGGTGATCCAGCCGACGCAGCCGATCCGGCTGGTGGGCGGCGAGCAATATCTTTCTCGAATTTTACGGGGACGATCAGTAATTGAGGGACAGACGCTGCGTGTCGATATCATAGGAAATTCCGTAACTTTTGTCATCGTGCGGGTCTCTCCAAAATCTATCGCTATTGTTTCTGATAACACTGAAATTGAGCTCAAGGATGAACCTGTATACCCTGAAGAAGGTAAACGGGAAATTTCAACAACTCAATACGAAGATATCGGTGGATTGGAACGCGAGCTCCAGCTTGTCCGTGAAATGATTGAACTTCCGTTACGCCACCCTGAAATCTTTGAAAAGTTGGGTATAAAACCTCCAAAAGGAGTTCTGTTTTTTGGTCCTCCAGGTACTGGTAAGACCCTGATTGCCAAAGCGGTTGCCAATGAAGTCGATGCTCATTTTATTACACTTTCGGGTCCTGAGATTATGAGCAAGTTTTACGGGGATAGTGAAAAAGCTCTGCGCGACAGGTTTCATGATGCAGAAGAGAATGCCCCCTCGATTATATTTATCGATGAGATCGACTCAATCGCCCCAAAACGCGAAGAGGTCCAGGGTGAAGTTGAACGTCGTATCGTTGCTCAGTTGCTTGCACTTATGGACGGTTTGGCTGGCCGCGGGCAAGTCATCGTGATTGCTGCAACGAATCTACCCAATTCCATAGATCCGGCACTTCGGCGAGGCGGGCGATTCGACCGTGAGATAGAGATCGGAATTCCTGATAAGAAAGGGAGGCTGGAGATCTTCCAGGTACACACTCGTGGTGTTCCACTTGCAAAGGATGTCGATATTGTCTCTCTTGCTGAAACAACTTTCGGGTTTGTCGGGGCGGATATTGCGCTTTTCGTGAAAGAAGCAGCGATGAATGCGATCCGGAAAATTATTCCCCTCATTGATATTGATAAGGAAATCCCAAATGAAGTCATCGGCCAGCTCAAGCTTACGAAAAGCGATTTTGACGCGGCCCGTAAAATAGTCCAACCCAGCGCCCTGCGGGAAGTCCTTATCGAAGTTCCAGATATCCCTTGGGAAGATATCGCAGGTCTTGATAAGATCAAGGACACACTCATCAAAATTATTGAGGGCAGGCTGCGATTTCCCCAGATCTTTGAAAAATTAAACTACGAACCCCCTAGAGGAATCCTGCTCTTTGGTCCACCAGGTACCGGAAAGACATTGCTCGTTAAAGGAATTGCGAGCAAACGGCAGATTAATTTCATTTCGGTAAAAGGGCCTGAACTTCTTTCCAAAGGGGTGGGTGATTCCGAAAAGCACGTGCGTGAAGTATTTAGGAAGGCGCGACAATCTGCACCCTGTATCATTTTCTTTGATGAAATAGATGCGTTGTTCCCGAAGAGAGGATCAATCAGCGATTCTACGCATGTCACAGAGAGCGTCCTAAGCCAATTCCTGACCGAACTGGATGGTGTTGAAGAGCTCAGGGAGGTATTTGTAATCGGAGCAACCAACCGCCCAGATCTACTCGATCCTGCCATCCTGCGCCCGGGCCGGCTCGAAAAACATCTGTATATCCCCCCTCCGGATGAGGTTGCAAGAAAGGCCATACTTTTAACACATCTAAAAAATTTGAAGGGCCTTCTCGATTCCGATATAGATATTGACGAATTAGTAAATAGGACCCGATTTTTTGTGGGGGCTGATCTTGAAGCACTTGTGCGTGAGGTAAAAGCACTCATTATTGATGAATTGACCCGGAGCGAAGTTGGCAGCGAGAGCGGTAAAGCCTTGGAGTATGCCATAAATATTAGCCGACGGCATTTTGATACAGCACTTGAAAAGATCAAAGGTACTCTCGATGGGACTGATTTCGAGCGATACGAGCAGAAATCCTGGGATCTTTTGTACACAAAAGGAAAACGGGATCTCCTCTACCAAGCGGTAAATCTTGTCAACCAGATCGAATATCTGAAAGAAAAACATTTGATCAATAACAAAATGGCCAAACATGCTGATGAGCTTCGGGATCTTGTTTACTGGAAGAGGAAATCCTTCGATTTGATCCAGAAGCGTACAGCTGAACTTCGACAAGTGCTTGATGATTCAATCAAGAAAAATCAAGTCCCCTGAATTGCTTCCTTTGAGGAGTTTGTTTATTCTGGTGGATTGCTGGTTTTGGATTAAACCGGTACTGTTGCGTTGTCGGGACTTTTGCCTTTTCAAAGCGCGCTGTTGCATCGCGGGACTTTTGGCTGGAAAAAGATTATTGATAATATGTTTGGGGTTCGGTTGGTTTAACACCAGATTGTATCATTTTATCATAAGCATCAACATTATTTTTCATCCATATAGCGACAGACTTGAAAGTTTCTGGACTCATTCTAATATCAACTAAAAAAATCCTTTTAACGGTACTTACTGAAATCTCAGGGGCGCCTTGCCCCTCGGCGAGAGCACCCATCTCTATTTGTGGTACATCCACAAAGAATGTCATTCGACCCCCATTTAGGTTTAAATTGCCAAGAGCTCCATCAATAAACTGTACTTTGAAACCCGGATCATTCTCGGCTTCAAATTGTACTCCTTTTGGTTTTTGTGCCATTTTGACCTCCAAAAATTAGAGATGACATTTGGGTATTAACCGAATCCCAAATTCTCTACAGACAGCTGTACAAGCGAAGATTATTAAATTTATTAAAAGTTATTTTACCGATAGGCCAATCATAGTTTCCCAGCGGTTTCCCATCAAATTGATCGGGATATTTGCCATCTGTGCCGGTGTTAAACCATTAATCCCCTGATGCGGTCTGATATAGTTGTAATAAGTCTGCATGCCCGCTACAAATTCCTGTGCTCCTACTGAGCTGTCGAGGCTCCTCATTACCTTTGTGCGCTCTCTGAACGTTCCGTTTAATCGCTCAAGAATGTTATTGTTTGGGTGAGTCTCGAAATCCTTAAGCCGGATGTGGGGGTTCTGGATCGGTGCAGACACATCAAAGAACTCTGCCTTTATTGCCTTCTGATAAGCTGGCAGTCCATCGGTAACAATCGCATCGGGCCTCCGGTTGGCAATCTCTTTTGCTCTCTGCAATGGCTTACGCGCATCGTTCACAAACCGCGTCTCGGTAATCTGGCAGGCAAGGAGGTAGCGCGTCTTTGCATCCATGATATTCCAGAGCCATTCATAGCACTTTTTCTTACCCTCTTTCTTGATGAAAACTGTCGTTTCATCGGAGTGCCATATATTCCCAACATCGGCTTCGTACTTCTCAGCGTATTTACTGAGGAGTTTCATGTATTTCCTGATCCAGCGCATCGGAGTGGTCTGACAGACTTTCTTATCATGGAACTGCTGGATGTGATCAGTAATCTTCCGGAGGGATACGCCCTTGAAATAAAGGTCGAGTGTGAGGGTGATCACTTTGGGATCATATTTTACCCGGTTGAATCCCTTATCAATAACAAATCTGTGGTTGCAATTGAGGCAGCCGTACCGCTGGATCTCGCCATAGGTATTTGCTCTAATTCCCTTTCTTATGATGTTCTGGCTTTTGCAGATCGGACAGATAATCGTCTCAGCATCACCAAGAACTTTTCGAGCTTTTATATCACTTTCTACATCTATTTTAATTTTTAGGGAGAACTGAACGGCGTAGATATGTTTACATGGCTGATTCTGTGCCGCGAAGTCGAGGCAGGAGCATGTCCAATTGTAGTGATCGGATTTTGCTTTTGATACAAACGTACGGATGACTTGGTAATACGCATCCTTTGATTGTGATCGGACATCCCATTCGTTCTTACCAGTCTGGATGATGGTGTCCGGTTCTGACAGGATTTTTAATCCCCTTAACTTTCTTGGGTTGCTGAATTGATCCATCTTCACTTACTCTTTAAACCTACTTTGTTAGTATATTACTATATACGTAAGTATTGCGTATATACCTTTTGGTGATACCCGTCATTGTTATATATTTTATAGTAACATATTATGTAATATGGCTAAAGTAAAACTAGAGGTTGAGGGATACCGGTGTGAGCGGTGCGGTCACGAATGGATCGCCCGAGGAAAAGAAGAGCCAAGAGTCTGCCCAAAATGTAAGAGTCCTTATTGGGATGTTCCCAAAAAATCTAAAATTTTATCTGATAATTAATCGAATTCCGTCAATTATTTCTCTTGTTTTAACGTCGTTGAGTTGTCCTCTTTTTTTAATTATAATTTTATTATCTGCTGTAAACAATTTATTAGGGCGGATGTAGCAATTTGGAATGGGCAGATTTCCTTGAGAAAAATCAGAATTGCTTAGATTTATCGAATAAGAATCTGAATGTCGCTCTTTTGTTATTTGACATACAATTTGATCATCACCTGATAAATTAGCAACAACAACAGCGGGACGCCTTGTTTTTCCCATTAAATCAGTAAAGGGGAAAGGAAGAACGATTACGTCTCCCTTTACAAATCTTCCCAAGCTTCATCCTCCTCTGGAGAAAGCCATTCTTTTGCGAGACTTACTTCGCTTGCTAAAGCACAAAACAATTCTTCGTTATATATTTTTACAAATTTTGACTGTGTTTGTTCAACGAAAATGCATTGAAATGAACTAGAAAATTGTAACATTAAAGATCCTATATTCAATAGAGGCTGTATATTTTTGATTTCAAAGTTATCACTTTTCGAGGTTTCTGAATGAACCTCTTGGGTAAAAAATTTTGAAAAAGCCCCGAAGGTATTCGTTCCTGTTATTTGTTGAGAGATTTGGCAAGTAGTCATATAAATCGGGGAATGCTTTTATTTTTTCGACAGATTTGGATTTTTTATATTTGCTATTGGCTGAACTTGGATGAGATACATTGGATCTCCGCGCTGATCACGCATGTCCGTTTTATTAATTTGCGAGATATGCGGTGTGAACATCAAAATTGTGCCGTCTTGTAATCTATATTCGCTGCCCCTCACCTCTCCAACCGGTGTGGGGACTAGATTATTTTCTGGAGTTGTAGATCCTAGGGTTTGTTTGGGGGGGACGCTTCCTAATACGGGGTTCACCAAAAAACTTAGAGCCGGTTTACCAAGAGCATCTAACATATTCTCCTGGACTAAACGCACCAATACAAGTTTCACTTTTATAATGGCGCCGTCATCTAGCCGATATATGTTCCACGATTCGCGAACATCCTCAAATTCAAGATCTTCGGCCATTTTTCTCCAATGTGATACGTTAGTGTTTTCTCCATATATAAACCATATTGCATAGTTGCTATCGGGATCGCAACATGCTAAGGAGCTTGACGAGTGAGGGAGGATCATACCACATCACACCCAAAAGTCCCGCGATGCAACAGCGCGCTTTGAAAAGGCAAAAGTCCCGACAACGCAACAGTACCATTAAACCAATATTTTATATACTTATTCATACTAACTTATGGTAAGTCTTTCAAAGGAGCATTACGATTATGCCAGATAACAATGGTGTAAAACTGACCGTGCAGGAAGCGTTGAAGAATGAAGACGTGGTGGGACGCAAACATTGCGACACTTCCCTGGCTGATAATTGACAGGCTGAACCTGTCCAGCGGGGACGTGGAGAAAACACCACCAGTCAGTTGCAGGCCCGGCCAAGGAAAAGGTTAAAGAGTCATAAAAAGTTAAAGCAGGTTTCAATGGATACCGATGATGTCCAGCTAAAAAAAACACAGCTAACGGAAGAGATTGAACGGCTGAAAAAAGAACTCGATGAAAAAACACTTCTTGCAGAGGAGCGGCTGAACCGGCTGAAATACCTCCAGTCAGATTTTGATAATTATCGCAAATGGTCTGAGAAAGAGAAAAGAGAGATCATCGCGCTCGCAAACGAGGACCTGATCAAAGATCTCCTTGTAATCCTCGATGATTTCGAACGGGCGCTGCCATGTCTCGAACAGGAAAAAAACAAGGCAGGAATGGAAATGATCCACAAAAATCTCGCAAAAATTCTTTCAGCCTATGGGTTGCAGCCGATGGACTGCGTTGGAAAAAAATTTGATCCGCAATTCCATGAAGCACTCTGTACCGAGAAGTGCACGAAAGAGCAGAACACCGTTCTTGAGGAACTGGGAAAGGGTTACCGGTTGAAGTCCAAAGTGATCAGACCTTCGAAAGTAAAGATCGCAGAACATGTCATAGAAGATAAAGGTGAGAACAATGGGTAAAGAAAAAATAATCGGCATTGATCTGGGAACATCCAACAGCGAAGCTGCTGTCATGATAGGCGGCAAACCGACCATCATCCCTTCAGCAGAGGGGGCAACAGTAGCCGGCAAGATGTTCCCTTCGTATGTAGCGTTTACCGCAGACGGCCAGCTTCTCGTCGGAGAGCCGGCGCGGCGGCAGGCTGTGAGTAATCCTGACGGGACGGTCACTGCGGCAAAACGGAAAATGGGCACCTCTCACGTATACAAAATATACGGAAAGGAATACACGCCCCAGCAGATCTCCTCATTCCTTCTGCAGAAGATCAAGAGAGATGCGGAGGCATTTTTAGGGGAGAAAATATCAAAGGCCGTTATTACGGTTCCTGCATATTTCAATGACAACCAGCGGACTGCTACCAAGGATGCCGGGAAGATCGCGGGTCTCGATGTCGTCAGGCTTGTCAACGAGCCCACCGCAGCATCCATGGCGTACGGTCTCGACCGTGGCGGCGAATACAAGATTCTTGTATTTGATCTCGGCGGCGGTACCCTTGATGTAACTATCATGGAATTTGGTGGCGGTACGTTCACTGTTCTTGCAACTTCCGGTGATACCCAGCTGGGTGGCACGGACATGGACAATGCAATTTACGAATGGATTGCTGATGAGTTCAAAAAACAGGAAGGGATCGATCTACGCGCCGACAAGATGGCGATCAACCGGGTAAAAGAAGCTGCTGAAAAAGCAAAGATCGAGCTCTCGACCGTACTTGAGACGGAGATCAACCTTCCCTATGTTTCTGCCACGCAGGCCGGCCCCAAACATCTTTCCATCAAACTGTCCCGGGCAAAGCTCGAGCAGCTGATCGAACCGATTATCAAACGGTGTATCAAGCCGTTCGATCAGGCACTGAAGGATGCAAATCTGACCAAGGATGACATCCAGAAAGTGATCCTTGTCGGGGGACCGACCCGGATGCCAATCGTCCAGAAATTCATTGAAGAGCATGTCGGCAACAAGATGGTGCGGGGCATCGATCCGATGGAATGTGTTGCCATGGGTGCTGCGATTCAGGGGGGAATCCTTGGTGGGGAAATTACGGACATGGTCCTCCTTGATGTTACGCCCCTGACACTGGGCCTTGAAACGCTCGGCGGGGTGAGGACAGCTCTGATTGACCGGAACACGACGATTCCGACAAAGAAGAGCCAGATCTTCTCGACCGCCGCAGACATGCAGACTTCGGTTACCATCCATGTGCTGCAGGGTGAACGGCCCATGGCCTCAGATAATGTAAGCCTTGGCCAGTTCAACCTCGTCGGGCTGCCACCTGCGCCAAGGGGTGTGCCTCAGATCGAAGTCACCTTCGATATCGATGCATCCGGTATCCTCAATGTATCGGCAAAGGACCTCGGTACAGGAAAGGAGCAGAAGATGACCATCACCGCCTCGACAAAATTGGCCGATAGCGATGTGAAGAAGATGGTCAATGATGCTAAGGAATACGAGGAGCAGGATAAAGCCCGAAAAGATGAGGTGGAGGCACGCAATACCGCTGATTCTCTTGTGTACACTGCTGAAAAAACAAAATCCGACCTGGCAGACAAGTTGAACCCGGATATTGTTGACCGGCTGAACGGGGCGATTACCGGTGTCAAGGCAGCACTGGAGGGAAAGGATACCGCAACAATCAGGTCAGAGACGGAAAAACTCACCAAGATCCTTGGGGAAGCCGGCTCCGCCGCATACCAGGAAGTCAGCCGGAGGCAAGCCCAGCAGCAGGCCGGACCGCAGGAAACTTCTGGGGGAGGGGAGTCCGGCGGGAACACTGGTGGCCCGGGTGGCGAGAACGTAGTTGACGCTGATTTCAAAGTAAAAGATGAGAAGTAATATTTTTTTTTGCGCCTATGGCAGCGGGAGATTATTATGAAATTCTTGGCGTAAAACGGGATGCATCACCGGATGATCTGAAAAAGGCGTTCCGGCACCTTGCACGGAAATACCACCCGGACCTGAACAAGGGCAGCAAGGAAGCGGAAGAAAAATTCAAGGAGATCAATGAGGCCTATCAGGTCCTTTCCGATCCCCAGAAAAAAGCCCAGTACGACCAGGTGGGACATGCAGAGTTTAGGCCCGGGGATAGTGCCAGTTACAAACCTCCCAGTTATGACGACCTGTTTCGGGACTTTGGTCTGGGTGATATCTTCGATGCATTTTCCGGGGGATCCCGGAAGACCCGAAGACGGGCGGGTGCGGATCTCCGGTATGATCTCGAGATATCCCTTGCCGATGCGTTCAATGGTACAAAAAATACCGTTGCTGTCCCGCACCAGTCAGAGTGCCCGGCCTGTCATGGTACTGGCGCACAACCCGGCTCCATGAGGGACTGTCCCACGTGCCGGGGAACCGGTGAGGTCCGGAGTTCCCGTAATGTCGGCGGCCGCTCGATGACAAATATCGCCGTGTGCGTGGATTGCGGCGGGAGTGGTAGGATCATCGATAAACCCTGCATGACCTGTCAGGGGAGAAGTGTCCTGCAAAAAACCCGGAAGATCGAGATAACAATCCCACGCGGTGTTGAAGACGGGCAGTTCCTGAGAATTGCGGGGGAAGGCGAGCCCGGGGAAAACCATGGACCCCCGGGGGATCTCTATGCTGTTGTCCATGTAAAAAAACATGATCTTTTCGAACGGCAGGGTGCTGACCTGTATACGACCGCAATTGTCGGACTCCCTACAGCCCTATTGGGAGGGGAGATCAGCGTGCCGACACTCACCGGAAGTGCGCTCCTAAAAATTCCCCGGGGTACACAGAGCCACACCCTCTTCCGGCTCCGGGGGCAGGGTATGCCCTTCATGAATTCCGACAGTAGAGGAGATCTTCTGGTAAAGGTCATCGTGAAGATTCCTGCAACCCTGACAAAAAAACAGGAGGCGTTGATGAAAGAGGCATTTGTTGAAGGACCCGGATAAGGCCCCCGTGAATAAGGGACCCTTGCCCGGAACTACTAAAAAATGGGATCCAGCTATAATAGTTACCAAAAAAGGTGAGGTGAACTCCATGGTCCGATGGTATTACCGGTCAATCTTTGATGAACTCGAGGATATGAGAAAGTACATGGAATCATTGTCACGGCAGATGTCCGATACCAGCCCGATGGTACTGTTGCCCAGTCCAGCGTTATCCACAATAAAGATGCTGCCGAAACAGCGCGATGTTCTCTATGTTCTACGGGTGGATGTAGCCAATACGAAGCGGGAAGTTGTCGTCACGGCCGACATGATTCCGGGGGTTTTGAAAAAGGACATCACACTGACCCTGATCGATCCCGTAACACTCAGGATCTCCTGCGAACGCAGGGATGAAAATCGGGAAGAAAAAGATGGATATTTCCTATGGGAGCGAACGTTCGGGTCCATGATACGGATCATTCCGCTTCCCCGGGCGGTTTCAGAAGAGGGATCCCGCGCCTCCTTCCGGGAAGGGATTCTTGAAATACACCTTAAAAAATCCGAAAAGGAGACAAAAGGAAAAATTCCTATTGACTGAAAATTTCGGACGGACATGAAGACCGTGCTATTGCCGGACTAGCATGCAAGAGAAGCAGATGGAAAAAGGAATCAGTCCCCATTAACCGGGGCAGAGATCATATGCCGGTGGCAGAACCAATAATTGAACAACATTGATACAAAAGGTGAAATTATTCATGAATTTCGATAAATTCACTATCAAATCACAGGAAGCCGTTCAGAAAGCGATGGAAATAGCAACGGCAAAACAGAACCAGGCTATCGAGACTTCGCATCTCCTCAAAGGGATGCTCATGGTTGACGAGAATGTCATCCCATACCTCCTCAAGAAACTGAACGTGAACCTTGATGTCTTCACCCCCGCACTCGACCGGATGATAGATGCTTATCCCAAGGTCACCGGTGGGGAGCAGCACCTTTCCAGCGACGCCACAAAAGCCCTGCAGAAAGCCACTGCACTTGCCCAGGAATTTAAGGATGATTTTGTCACCTTGGAGCATCTTCTCCTGGGAATACTTTCTGTGAACGACCGGACCTCACGGCTGCTGAAGGAGAACGGGGTTTCTGAAAAAGACCTGAGAACTGCCATCAGCCAGTTGCGGAAAGGCTCGACCGTTCACAACCAGGATGCGGAAGAGACCTATAATGCCTTGGAAAAATATTCCCGGAACTTAAATGATCTCGCCCGTACCGGAAAACTCGATCCGGTCATCGGCCGTGACGAAGAGATCCGCAGGGTGCTGCAGATCCTTTCAAGGAGGACGAAGAACAACCCAATTCTCATCGGGGAACCCGGTGTAGGAAAAACGGCCATTGCCGAAGGTCTCGCCCACCGGATCATTGATGGGGATGTACCGGAGAACCTGAAGACCAAGCAGATCTACACCCTTGATATGGGAGCCCTGATCGCCGGGGCTAAATTCAAGGGAGAATTTGAAGAACGGTTGAAAAGCGTGATCAAGGAAGTGGTATCCGCCGAAGGGGGGATCATCCTTTTCATCGACGAGATCCACACCCTGGTGGGGGCCGGCGCGAGCGAAGGCGCCATGGACGCCGCCAATATCCTGAAACCCGCGCTTTCACGGGGAGAACTGCATGTCATTGGCGCAACAACTTTAAAAGAATACCAGAAATATTTCGAGAAGGACAAAGCGCTCGAGCGACGTTTCCAGCCGGTGATGGTTAATGAGCCGGATATGGTGGATGCCATCTCAATCCTTCGCGGCATCAAAGGAAAATACGAAACCCATCATAATGTGCAAATCAAGGATGAGGCTATCATTGCCGCCGTTGAACTTTCGCAACGCTATATCTCCGACCGTTTCCTTCCCGACAAGGCTATCGACCTGATCGATGAGGCTGCCGCAAAACTCCGCCTCGAGAGAGACTCGAAACCGGAAGAATTGGAAATGATTGAACGCAGGATCCAGCAGCTGAAAATTGAGATGGAAGCCTTCAAACGTGAGAAGGATGAGAAAAAACTGAAGACCCTGAATGTAGAGATTGAGAACCTGACAGAGGAGCGAAACCGGCTGGAGGTGAAGTGGCAATCGGAAAAAGATCTTGCAGACCAGATCCAATCGCGTAAAAATGAGATCGAGAACCTGAAATTTGAGGCCGAAGGTGCCGAACGGAGCGGAGACCTCGGCAGGGTGGCAGAGATCCGTTATGGTCGTATCCCGGAGACCGAGAAGACCATTGAGGGCCTCAAGGAAAAACTGACCGCGCAGCAGAAGGATTCCCCGATGGTAAAAGAGGAGGTGGGCGCAGAGGAGATTGCCGACGTGGTTTCGCGCTGGACCGGGATTCCCGTGAGCAGGATGCTGCAGAGTGAAAAAGAAAAACTGCTGAACCTCGAGGCCGAACTCCACAAGCGTGTCGTAGGCCAGGATGAAGCCATCGGGGCAGTCTCCGATGCAATCCGCCGGAATCGTGCCGGATTGCAGGACCCAAAACGTCCAATTGGTTCTTTCATTTTTCTGGGGACGACCGGCGTGGGAAAGACTGAACTGGCAAAAGCCTTGGCAGAATTCCTGTTCAACAACGAGAATAGCATGGTACGGATCGATATGTCGGAATACCAGGAAAGGCATACCGTTTCAAGACTGATCGGAGCGCCTCCGGGCTATGTGGGCTATGAAGAAAGCGGGCAGCTGACAGAAGCTGTCCGGAGAAAGCCCTATTCCGTGGTATTGCTGGATGAGATCGAAAAAGCCCACCCGGATGTGTTCAATATCCTGTTGCAGGTTCTTGACGACGGCCGTCTGACAGACAACAAGGGCCGTACGGTGGATTTCAAGAATACCATTATCATCATGACATCGAACATCGGGTCACACATTATTCAGGAAAACCTGGAGCACGTCACCGATAAAAACCGGGACGAGGTATTCGAACACACCCGGGAACAGGTGTTTGACCTTCTCAAGAAGACCATCCGTCCCGAATTCCTCAACCGGATCGATGAGATCATCATGTTTAAACCGCTCACCAAGGATGAGATTCAGAAGGTTGTCGAGCTTCAAGTGGGGAACGTCCAGAAAATGCTCGGGAAGAGCGATATCCGGCTCAGGGCAACAAAGAAAGCCATCCAGTTTATCGCTACCCAAGGCTTTGACCCGCAATTCGGTGCGCGGCCGATCAAACGCGTGATCCAGAAAAATCTACTGAACGAATTGTCAAAAATGATTCTGGAAGGAAAAGTAAACAAAGACAAGGAGATCGTGGTTGATGAGAAAGAAGGAAAGCTGATGTTCAGGAATACCTGATCCTGAACCTGCCAGCGGGAACGTGCAGACGTACCACACGACCGCCGCACTGCCGGCAGTCGATCCGCACTCCCTGTGGCACTCGATCAGAAACGGTGTGCTCGAAGTGACCCTGCAGGCAGCACCGGCGTAAAAAGACGGCATACCCTGCAGGAAAAATCCCTTTTTCATATGCTCAGATATTTTATAGTGCCAGTGACATTTACTGTACAGTGATTTTTATGGTAAAGACCACCGTCTCCGTCATCAAAGCGGATATCGGGAGTTTCCCCGGGCATTCCCGCACCCACCCGAAGATCCTCGAAAAGGCCGCAAAGAAGCTCAAAGAACAGGAGGGCAAACTGCTCATCGACTCGGTCGTCACCCACTGCGGTGATGATCTCGAGCTGATCATGACACACACCCACGGGGTGGACAATGAGAAGATCCACAAGCTCGCGTGGGATGTCTTTATGGAATGCGCAGAGATGGCCAAGAGTATGAAGCTCTACGGCGCCGGGCAGGACATCCTCTCAACGGCATTCTCCGGCAACGTCAAGGGAATGGGCCCGGGTGTCGCGGAGATGGAGTTCGAGGAGCGGGGGTCGGATCCGCTCCTCGTCTTCATGGCCGACAAGACCGAACCGGGTGCATGGAATTTCTTCCTGTACAAGATCTTTGCCGACCCCTTCAATACGCCCGGCCTTGTCATCGATCCATCGATGCACGCCGGATTTGTCTTTGAGGTTCACGATCTCTTCGAGAAACGTAAGATCAATTTCACGACTCCCGAAGAGATCTACAGCCTGCTCGCGTACATCGGGGCACCGTCACGGTACGTCATCAAGCATGTCTTCCGCAAAGACGGAGTCATCGCCGCGGCGACCAGCACCCAGCGCCTGAGTCTGCTTGCAGGGCGGTATGTGGGCAAGGACGACCCGGTCATGATCGTCCGTTCCCAGAGCGGCCTTCCCGCTGTCGGCGAAGTGATCGAACCTTTCTGCACGCCGGTCCTCGTCGCCGGCTGGATGCGGGGCTCTCATCACGGGCCGTTCATGCCGGTCGGGCTCTGCGATGCCAACTGCACCCGGTTTGACGGGCCGCCAAGGGTTCTCTGCTTCGGGTTCCAGGTCTGCAACGGGAAGCTGATCGGCCCGGCTGATATGTTTGACGACCCCGGCTTTGACCGGGTACGGATGCGGTGCAACGAGCTTGCCGATGTGATGCGGGCGCATGGGCCGTTCGAGCCCCACCGGCTCTCGCTTGACGAGATGGAGTACACAACGCTGCCGGCGGTCGAAAAGGAGCTCGCGAAGCGGTGGGAACCGCTCAAAGAGTAAACCCATCTCTTTTTACGTACCGGACTACCCTTTCGCCGCACGGGAAATTCTCTTCAGACAAATATAAAAATCATGTATCATGATCGATGAGCAAACTTTAATTATCTCACGCTCCAAATTAGGGCAGATGGTTAACGGAATTGTTTTGCCGATAAAAAAAGTGTTTGCCCTCGTGGATTCAAAGATTTCCGTTGAGATCAAAGATGAAGGGCGGAAGCTGCAGGGGCGCCTTGTCGCTGTTGACGAATACCTGAACATTCACATGGATGAGACCATCGAGTTCGTCAACAACCAGCGCGGGCGCAGTCTCGGCACGGTCGTGATCAGGGGCAATAATATCCTTACCATTGCCCCGGCTATCTGAAGCGCTGAATGTGGTGGCCATGTCTGACCCGCTGGAACAAGGGCTGAATCTGATCCAGTCAAAGCCGGATGGGATCCTCCAGAGTGATCTCTGGAAAGAACTGGGTGTTGACAGTAGGAAGTGCTCCCGGATCGTGAAGAAACTGGAGGACAGCGGGCTCATCGAACGCGTCGAATTTAAGAAAGACGGCGTCAGGACATACCTGCTCCGGTCCAAACGGCTGCCGGCAAATCCGGAGGATCTCCTTGCCGGTGACGAACTGATTCCCTGCATTTCCTGCGACCTCGAATGCATCGTCGAGGAGTGCCACCCGCTGATGGACTGGATGTACCAGCTCGCCATCGTCGGCCACCGGAAAAAATAATTTTTGTCTGCCTCCGGATATTTTACCTGTTTTCAAAAGAGATATTCTGAGCGGTTGAAGCGTACCTGCGTCAATGGCCGTGCCGGTCCTTTTCCCGCACCTGCCATGTCTGATCCTGGTTTAATGATTCCACCCTTACCGTATCATCGGCATCCCGTGGGTGCGGTTACGGTACAGGGGAAGTTATCAGAGCAGCAGCCGGATCCTGCCCCAATGGTGATTTCCTTCTCTGGCTGATTGGTATTCCGGCCATGGTTTGCACGCCATCTGTCGTTTCCTCGGCGTTCAACAACTATTTATTGCAACAATATCCAGATCATATGCATAAAATGCCGGCGGTTACCGCACAGGATGCCCGATGATCTCTGTTTTGTTCGTGGATGACAGTACCGATTTTTTGGCACAGGTCCGTTCCACCCTAGAAAAGACCGGCGAAGTGCGTCTCGATGTCGCGCAGTCCACGAAGCATGCGGTCGAAAAACTCAAGGCCCGGACGTACGATGTCGTCATCTGCGGTGAGCGGGTGCCGGAGGTCAACGGGATAGAGTTTGTCTCCGACATGGACGGGATCGGCCTGTTAAAATTCCTCCGGTCTGCAGGAAATACGGTACCGGTCCTCCTCTTTCACCGGCAGGGAGCAAATAAGATCGTGCTTGAAGAGGTCGCGGGCGGGATCGAGCTCATGCTCTCACGATCCGGTGACATCCGCCCGCAGGTGGCCGAACTCGTGACCATGCTCAAACAGACGGCGCTCCGCCGGAAGGCTGAACGCGAGCTGAAGCTGCAGAACGACCAGCTGAGCACGATCCTCTCGGCGACCCCGCTGGGCGTCTTCCAGATGCGAAACGATGCCATCGAGTGGGTGAACCGGCCTCTCGCGGGGCTGCTCGGGTACATGGATCTCCAGCTCGTGGGAAAACCCGTCAGGACACTCTTCAGGAGCGAGGAAGAGTTCGGGCAGGTCTGCCGCGACCTCCAGATCCACCGCGACGTGCTCGGAAACGGGCTTGCGGAGTGCGAGCTGGTCCGAAACGGCGGAGGCACTATTGCCTGCAGCCTCCAGTCGCAGCTGATCGATCCGTTCGATGCAAGAAAGGGCGGTATCGTGGTGGTCACGGACGTAACCGAACGAAAGAAGATGAAGGATGCCCTCAAAGAGAGCGAGGCGAAGTACCGCGAGATGATGCAGAATGCCCAGAGCATCATTATCCGTATGGATATGCAAGGTACGATCACGTTTTTTAACACCTACGCTCTCGCATTCTTTGATTTCTCACCGGAGGATGTGATAGGGAAGAACGTGGTGGGCACGATTGTGCCGCAGAAGACCCGGGCCGGCCATGATCTTTCGATGATGGCAAACGACATCGGGTTCAATGCAGAGGGGTACGCGATCAACGTGAGTGAAAATGTCCGCCGTAATGGCGACCGGGTCTGGATCGCCTGGATCAACAAGGCTATCCGGGACCCGCAGGGGCATATCTCCGAGATCCTCTGTATCGGCAACGACATTACTGATCGCCGCCAGACCGGGCAGGTGCGGATCAGCACAGATACATGGAAGGACCAGGTGGTGGCAGACACCGATGTGCGGGACGAGGTCTTTGACACGGTCTTCCATATCTGCACGGAGATCTCCATTGAGGGCAGAGAGGGGAAGTCGGTCGGCACGACGTTTTTGATAGGGGATACCAAGAACGTGCTGGCAAAATCCCGGCAGATCATGCTGAATGCATTCGAAGGCCACCAGCCGGAACAGCGGATGGTGACCAACCCCGACCTGAAAGAGAACATCAAGGAGTTTGCCCAGCTTGACGGCGCTTTCGTGGTCACGGGCGACGGTTTTATCGAGGCATCGGGACGCTACATCACGGTGGACTCAAGCAGCGTGACACTCCCCAAGGGGATGGGCACCCGGCACAACTCGGTCGCGGCAATTACGAGCGTGACCCAGGCGGTCGGCATCGTGGTCTCGCAGAGCGGCGGGGGGATCACGATCTTCAAGAACGGGCAGATCTTAAAGAAGATCGCACTGTGAATTTTTGATCGCTCAAACCCGCCCTCTTTTGTGGTTCTTTATTAATTCGCTATATGCTCTGCCGCATTTACGGTATTCCCGGATCATCTTTTCCCATTAGTTATCGGGGAATCATTCATCAGTTGGACTTTCTGGTCTGGTGTAAACTCAGCATCCGTATTTTTCCGCGTCAAGTTGATTCGTTCTCACGCACTCATTTTACATCATATAAATGAATTCTTCGGAGTCCTATCACCTTAAATAATACTATCAATAAAAAAAATATTCATAAATCAGGTGTTTTAAATTACCTCGATAAACTCTCCCGAAAAGGGAAAAACCCTAAAAAACAAAATGCCTCGGACAGAGGAGAAACCTTGGAAAATCGTTTATATCATGTTGTGTCTGGCACTTCTCACGCTCGCTGCATACCAGTTTTTTATTATATTGCCGACATCTAACCTTGGTTGGGATTACCGAATAATTGTAGGTGCGGTGCAGTCACTTGATCATAACCAAAACCCCTACATTGTTAAAAATATCGAGCAATACGCCGGGGGTGTGGGGGGTCCATTTGTTTATCCGCCTTACACCCTGTATTTCTTCTGGCTTCTCGATTCTCTCTTTGTATACCATTATATCGTGATTTATTACGTATTATTAGTCATTCTCCTGATAATCAGCGGATATCTCATCGTGACCTTGAATCATAAGCCGCATTATCTTTTCCTTACAACCTTGTTGGTGACAGGTTTTATGAGCCTTTACTGGAATTTCCTTACTGGGAACAAGGACATTTTCTTCCTGTTTTTATTCGCAGTTATTTTCATATTGTTGATAAAGGAAAAATACTGGCAGTCATCGATCGTGATGGGCCTCGCCGCTGCAGTTTCGCTTATCACAGGCCCGTTTATCGCATTGTACCTGGTCATCCGGCGTCCGATCTTGGATCGTCTGGCCTATATTGTCGTATCCATCGGGGTAGTAGCAGCATTGTTTCTTGTGAGTTATTGCATAAATCCGTTGTTCCTTGCCTCCTACATTGGTACCTTGCAAGGAACTACAAGCGGAACTATAAGCCCTTTTAATGAACCCGGCGGGTGGAATCTCCCCACACCGTATTGGCTGTTTATGGAGCTCATCAGCAGCGTATCTCCTGGGAATGGCATTCCTATAATTCTTGTCTCATGCATTTATATCGGCATCATCCTGTACGCAACCTGGAATTATTATCAAAGACATACCGGAGAACTCCTGAAGATTTACTCGCTTGTCATGCTCTCGGTTTTTATGATATTACCGAGAATAAAACCGTATGATTTTATTATCCTTGTCATCCCGCTTTACTTTTTGTTCAAGGACTGCAGTTATCAGATAAAATCCTTGGTACTCTCGGCGATCTCCCTGCTGCCGTTATTTGTCTTTTTTGTCCGGTTGTACCCTCGATTCGGCATATCACTTTACAATCTTCCATTCCTGCTAGGGTGGTATGTCCAAGCCTACAGCCTTTTTCTTGTTTTCCTTGCGGTCATTCTCCACGATCATCTGACACCTGCATCAAACGATGAGGGAAAAAACCTGGGGGAATAAGACGCAACCATAAAGGGACTCCCAATAACAATAGCGAACAGCGAATAACTATCTAAAATTTTTAGTAAAAAACAAAACCCTGTAAAAATAAGGGAATTAAACCAGATCCAAGGGGGGGTCGATACTCTCGAAGCGCATATATTTACGAGGTTTTGCTTCTCATTAAAATTTTGAATGGATATTCGCTGTTCTTATGTGAGTATATTTATATAGCATGCCTCTTCCATTCATCGAATGAATAATATCACGGAATAACAAAACTAGCCTATAAGAATGCCCTCTACAAACGACGACATGATGGAAGTCAGGAAAGATCAGATTCCATTCGATATTTTTGCGATTACTTCCTTCATTTGCACCATTTTTTATGTATCCCTGTATTCGATTCTCATTACACCAAAATCATTTCCTCTTACTTCATTCCCGTTTCGGGTTATTGGGATATCCGTCTTGGAAGGGATCGATGTAAGTGCGAGAACTCACTTGTATCTTTATTCTTTAATTCTGACCGGAATTATTGCGGTGGTTCTCCTTATATATCTGGAAAAAATGATGAACCAGATCATACCATCTGTTCACTATGAGAAAGAACGATTTTTTCTGGCGTTAATGTCTATATTCGGCACGGCCAACCTGATTTTTACGATTCTTACGCAAAATTCAGTATTTCTTTTTAATATTTACCTGATTGTCTGCCTTTTATGTTGTATCATAACCCTTATTGCAGCCAAAAAATATGCGGAAATAAAACATCTTCCGAATTTCCAGTTATTTGGGGATTTGCCTCTCATAATTACGATATTTCTCATTCCTGTGCCACTCATCTTCATGCTCCTGGTAATCGAAGGCGGAGCATTCATTTTCACGTTCTCTACTTTTGTTGAATATTACCTCCTTTACTCAGTACTGCTGTTTGCCCTAACGGGACTTTGTATCGATAAATTCCCCCGGATCCGTGATGCCAAGTTTCGTGGAATACTGGTTACCAGTGCTGTCCCCCTCTATTTTTACCCCGTATCGATTCCCCTTACCAATGAACTGCAGTACACTCTTTCGCAATGGTTTTCATTCGATCCCAGAATACTCTCTCTCGTTGTTTTTATCCTTCTTTTCCTGATCAGCTGCCTGCTTTATTGGAGACAGACACAGCAAAATCGCCAGTTCTTTGATTCACAATTTTCACTCAATAACCTCTCTTTGCCTGCATTATTAGCTGCCGTTTCACTCTATGCAAATTATCTGGCTAGTGCCCCGTTTGCATCAATTGAGTATAGAGGAAATCTGTTCGAATTTGGTATGACAAGCACGGTTGTCCAACAGTTTTTTGATTTCGGTAAAATCCCCCTTGTTAATCTTGCAACCCCACATGGAATTATGGATATCTATTATCCGATATTGTATTCTTTTGTTAATGGATACCGACCTTTTGATTGCTTTTTATGGCAATGGATAACCCCGATGCTGATAGTTCTGACAGGATATTTTTTCCTGAAAGAATTTTTAGAGGGGCATGTAGCCGGATTATTGATTATATTCCTCCCCCTCTTCGGGATATTAAATTTTAACGATTTCCCCGGAACAAGTGAATGTTTTATTCTCATCGCTGGGATTTTCTTTATTCGATTCTGGAAAGATCCTCAACTGAAGAATTATTGTATCCTGATGATTTCCATTTTGTTTTGTTTCGTTTGGAGTGCAGAAGCAGGTGTTGCCTCCTTATTGGCTTTTATATTGATAACGATTATCTTATATTTTAGACTTCTGAAAAAATCACCCCGCCAATTATGGACCGATTATTCCGGATATCTTTTTGCGACGATCGGCCTTCTCGGATTGTGTGTAGCAATTTACGTTATATTGTGCCTGATTACCCATATATCTCCTATTTCATCTCTCAAATCCGTAGCAAATATGTACATTCAAAACGATCCGGCGGGAACCTACCCGGATATTTTTAAAACCTATAATGCGCAAGTGGCGTTAGAATATGCAATTTTTCCTCTCATTAGCCTAGGTCTGATTCTTGGTTTTATATGGATCGCACTTACCAAAAGAGTGAGTATTTCAGCCCAGCTCATACTTCTTACATTTCTAGCGATTGCAACGCTTTTCCTGTCGCAGAGAGGGGTACAGAGACACTCTCTCATTGAGATCTTCGCTTTGTATTATTTCCCTTTGTTGGCTTGTTCAATACCCCTTCTCTGGTACCGATCCCAACGATATATTTCGATAATCTTTGTAATACTTATTTTAACTGCAGGATCTTTTGTAGCACATTATCCGCTTACTCCTGTACAAAATGATCTTTCCAACAATTTTTTCGAATTCAAAACGTGGATTAGTCATGAAACACGAGTTCTGGTTCAGGAAAGAGATATCTCCCAAGTCGCAAAACTCACGGATTATCTTGGGGATAATCTCCATGCCAATGAAACATATTTTGATATGTCTCAATACCTCATGCCATATACATTATTACGAAAAGAATACATGTCGGATACGGTAATATCCCCCGCCGCTGGAGAGTGGCACCAGGATGAGACAATCCATATCCTCAATCAGAACATTGATCGCATCCCCATTGTTGTAACCGGGCAAATTGGGAACCCTGTTCCAAATGATGGTGTTCCCTATGAACTTAGGGACTATCGCATATCCGAATATGTATACTTGCACTACCGGCCTATCGGATATATCGATAATTATGAGATATGGCTTCGGAACGATTTTAATTCTAGTTCGTATGGTTTCTTCAGCAATCCATCAGATCCGATCCCGATTACAACAGGAAATCTTGTGTTGCATGATATCCTGTTAAAAAACGAAAGTGCCGGAATTAATCTTCAAACCGGGTCAAATTATCCTTATATAACTTATTTAATTCCCAATGATTCCCCGGTCCAGTTATTAGATTCAAAGGACACGGGGATCCATCTGATATATTCCTCAGATACTTCAGGCCCGGTTCTGATGTACTATTCAGTAAATAGTTCTCCCTACTCTGTAGAGCACTCGATTGTAGGAACTATTCAGGCAGGAAACATGGACCAAGACTTTTATGCGGTAATACCTTCGAATATCCATTATATTACCAATATTAGTTTCATTCTCCCGGATAATAGCAATATAAATCTAAAACGAGGATATATATATCCTCAAAATTCTCCGCTGATTCCGGATGAAACTTTCTATCACAATTTTAATTTAGAAAAATTACCTTATATTTGGGGAACTTTTGATACATCTGATCCTGCCCTTCATCAACCCGTTCAGGACATACTTTTTGATGGAAACACTCAAATTACTCCCAATGTACCTGTTCTATTTTCAAATATCACCTCAACACTGGACAAAACATCAGGAAATTATATCCTCATCAGTTTGAATTCAGAGAGAGGAGGAACGATACGTGTGGACTATGGTGATTCAAAGAATGGTGTTCTTGAAAAACCCGCCACCATCAGTTTCAATACAATCCCGTCTGATGAAACTCAAAATTATCTGATACGAGTTAGCGCCCAGTGGAATTGGTATGCCCAACCGGTAACCGATATACAATTGACGGCATCAGTTCCGGTGACGCTAGAAAAGTGTGAGATCCTAAAGGGAGATTAATATAATCGTTAGAGACCTCTGGATTGTGAGGAGTTATGAAAAATGCCCTAATCCTCAAGCCTGTTCTGAAAATAAGGCCCATATTTTATGATGTATACGATACTAACAAGCAATCACCAAAATTTATTTATTTCATCTTTTAAAAAGGATATCGAAAATTCCATATGCCACATACAGATTACTCCGGAGATTACCGTACAAATAATCATTAATGCATTTGCAACAATTGCATAAGCCAAAGCGGTATTGGAACTAACGCCAAAAAGCGTCAATGCCAGAATACAAAAATAATGATACGTTCCAATATTTCCCGGGGACGAGGGAATCATTATCCCAAAATTGATTATGATCATAGTAAAAAGTGCAATAAAAAAAAGGGTTTGTGAGGTTATATTGAATGCAATTAACAGAATGTAATAGACCAAGGCCTCGTTTAACCAGATAAATACTGAAATGACCGCTACAAATGATGATTGGGATTTGTTCTTTAGCATTCCCACACCAAGGACAAATTTTTCGATATAGGGTGTAATTTTTTTGTGAACGGTATCCGAAAAAAAATGCAAGATATAACATAAAAAATTAATGATTTTTATTTGGTAACGTGTTATCATAAATATCAGTGAGATACCTCCGCAGAACAGGACCGCTGTGAATATACCCAAATTTTTCACCCATCCTGGAAATGGATAAATTATCAACAACATACTTAAAAAAAAGACAAGGATCATCCCATCAAATATACGCTCAAGAATTATAGAGGACAATGACGCAAGTTTGCTGATATTCTCTTTTACACCTAAAACATATGCCCGGATAACCTCTCCCAGACGCAAAGGCAATAATGCATTTGCCATATATCCAATAAAAAGAATGCAAAAACTCGTCAAAAAAGGGATCTCTTTTACCGATTTAAGCATAATTTGCCATCTGATTCCGCGAAGAATATAACTGCATAAAAACGCACCTGCTGCCAAAAAAACTAAAAATATATTGACTTTAACCATAGCGGAAGTAAAATCATTAAGGTTAAAATTCTTAAACGCTAAAATAATAAAAAAACTACTCAATATTACCCCGATTACGGTTAATTTTCTCATAAATGACCTAATTATTCTCTTTACTAAATTTGAGATTATATAATCTTTTTATTGTCCACCACGTACTTGAAAACCTCCTCATCGTTACCTCCCCAACACGCTCATTATATTCTATTGAAATTTCTTTCATTTTATATCCCTTTTGAATGGGTTTGATTAATAATTCAACCGGAAAGGCTGCGCCGTCTGGATGCCATTGAAGGTTATGAATCATCTCTCTTTTATAGCCCCTCATGCCGCTGTGAGCATCCGTTATAGAAATTCCAAATAATACTTTGATTGCATATGCAAAAAACCGGTTTGCCAGATAATTGCCAAATGGCATGTTCTTTGGCTTTTTATTGGCCAAACGTGAGGCATTGACAATATCAAATCCCTGTTCAATCCAATAAACTAATTCTGGTATTTTTTCCGTAGGATATGTATCATCACAATCAAGTGTAATAATAATGTTATTACCTGCGGATAGTAGTGCAAGTTCCATCGCTTTTCCATAACCTTTTGGGGGGAATTGCCGGATAACCTTGCATCCCAGATTGGCAGCAATCTCGGGAGTTTGATCACTACTGCTATCCACAATCAATATTTCAGATCTTGGTAAGACTGTTTTTATATCATTAATTACTTTTGAAATGGCTTTTTCTTCATTTAATGTTATCATTACGACGGATGTATCCGACATAAAATATTCTCCTTTACGTCATTTGGGTTGGGCTATGATAATAAATTGAAAAGAAAACATATTTTTCCATATCTTCGCTTGTGTATATTCTAATGGATAGATTCACTTTATATAAATTTGATGTTGTTTTGATCCAATTATCACTCTGGGATTAATTGGAGTAATACTCCTCTTTATAAATTTCTGTTTAATCGATTTTGGCACATTAACGGAGATCAAGTGTATTGCAAAAGGGGGGATGCGTGGCGGAAGTTTTATGGTTGCGTGGTTGAGGGAATAATATTGGACGTTCCTGATGGAAAGTTTACTATGAGAATAGAAACTGCAATCAGGAGAACGATGATCATTATGTTGAAATGGTTGATCTGAGCGAAGATAAGTTTAGGGATCTCAGTGTTTTTTGTATTTTTTCATCGACAATCATTGCGATCGTTGAGATTCCAGCCAGCATTGCTAGATATACCAAGATCCCGGCATTCGATGCTATTGGGATGAGCGGCATGTGGTATAAGAACACAAAAAAACTCAGTTCCCCAAGAAATGATATCACACCGGTTTTCTCCTTCCATTTCAGGTAGCAGCCTTTCTTAACGAGGAAAATTCCAATCGCGAAATAGAAAAGATTACAAAGGAGAAACCATCTGGCGACACCCCCCTCTTGGGGTCGTATTATGAGATTTACATTGATCCAGAACGTCACCATTCATGAACAATTAAAAGGAGGAGGAGGATCAAGAATGATCTTTTCTCCATAATTTTGCTGATGAATGGGAACACGAGATACAGTATTATAAAAAGTCCGATGCACCACCCAACAGGGTTCAAGTAGCCCCCCAATCATTAATAAACGCGTTAAATCCTGAAAACTGCCAGAACAGATCTCCAAAATTGTGATTGTTTAACTCAAGAAAGAGCCCGATTGTAAATATAAGGCTGAGCCAATAGGCAGGGTAAAGTCTCGAAATGCGTCGGTACATATATTTTCCATAATCGATAACTGTGTTCATAGGTTTCTTGTTCAGTTCGAGGACTGCCCCACTAATAATAATAAATAGTATCATCCCAACATTACCGAGGTCTGCATAGAACACATTCCCAATCCAAGTGCCTAATGCTTGACCAAAAATAAGGCTGTTATAATTACCGATACCGCTATTGTTGAGATGACAAATAACAATCAAACTGATAGCAACAATGCGCAGAAGATCGAAGATTATTACTCGGTTTTTAGTCATCCCTTTTGGCCTTAATCCCGTATTTGTATAACGCCGTAAAAATCTTTACATTTTGCTCAGGTTTGGGGTTTTTGGATTTCCGGGCTCCATGCCAAATCACATTTCCACAAAAATAATTTATTAAAAAAATTTCCACATAGTCTACCCCTATTTTTTCGTATTAAATAATATCTTCGCCCCCTCAAAATCGAATCTGAACTTCATGGGTTTCAGGCCCTTTTCTTTCATTGCCCGTGTCAGGATATCGTGATTCTCCGGAGCGTAAAACATGAAGAAACCTCCCCCGCCGGCGCCCATGATTTTCCCGCCGAGTGCCCCGTTTTTCTTTGCTGTCTCGTAACAGGAATCAATAAATGGACTGGAGATATTTTTTGAAAGTTGTTTTTTGGTATTCCAATGAACATCAAGAAGTTCCCCAAATTTTTCCAGATTTCCGGTTTCAAATGCTTTTTGTGTTTCATAACCGATTTTCTTGATCTGGTGGAGGGTTTCAATGACTGCAGGTTCATCTTTTTTGCTCTTTTCATTTTGCTCTTTGAGGATGTCAGAAGCACTCCTCTCAATGCCGGTATAATAGAGGAGGATATTTCGCTCAAGTTCATCAATTGCATCGTCCTTCATTTTGACAGGCTTGACAATGACCTTCCCGTCTTTCTGAAAAGTCATTGCCGTAATCCCTCCCAATGCACTGATGTATTGATCCTGTTTTCCGATAGTTTGCCCAAGTTTTTCGATCTCAATCACGCATGCCTCTTCTGCAAGCTGCTGCTGGGAAACGTATTCGCGATTGTAGGCATGCAGGGCATTTAAAAGTGCAACGGTAAAACTGCTGGAAGATCCAAGACCGCAGTTTGCAGGGATATCTGCAATAGATACAAGTTCAATTCCCCCGCCATTCTGCAGATTTATAAAATTCAGAGCTTCCCGGAAGATAGCGTGTTTGATCTCACTGATATTGTTTACAATTTCAGTCTGGGAATAACTTAAACGAATTGAGTCATAAAATCGTTTATTCGCAGAAATAAAAATATATTTATCGATAGCTGTGGCGATTAAAAATCCTCCATGCTTTGAATAATATGATTCCAGATCGGTTCCTCCCCCGCCGAGGGATATCCGAACCGGTGCACGTGAAATAATCATAATGCAACCTCTTTACCCGTTCTTTTTCTGAATATATTGTCTGAATTCATCCATTCCTTTGTGAGAGCCGATTTCATAAAACCTCTCTGTCGCTTCAAACGCAGAAATCTCTCTTTGCAGGATCAAATCCACAATGACCCTCTCCAGGGGATACATCTGATCAGGAGGAATGAGATCCATTACGTGTTTACCAAAAATCAGTGTGCCATAATCAATATACCTAAGATCTCCGGTTGTATTCGTTTTATCATAACGGGAAATCATTCCGTTTTCGATTGCAACATTGCTTAAATCATAGAGATTGTTGTTTTTGTAGACTACCATAAGGGCCAATGTATTGGACTTTCTGAAATTAGCATACACTTCCTGAAAGTCCAGAAAAAGATACGAATCCCCATATATCACAAAAAAATATTCTTTTAATAGGGATTCTGCCCGTTTTAGGGCGCCTGCGGTTCCAAGAAAATTGTTTCCATCATAACTGTATGTTATGGTCACTCCGAATTTATGACCGTCCCCAAAATACCGTTCAATTTTTTCAGACAGGTATCCCACACATAAAACCAGATCGGTTATTCCCGCGCGTTTCAGGAATTCGATCTGGTATTCTAGAAAAGGTTTTCCCTCAATTAAGACCATCGATTTGGGGGTAGTCCCGGAGATCGGTCGCAGCCGGGTTGCAAGACCCCCAGCAAGAATTGCAACCTGCATCACTCAGGCCCCAATCTCTTTCACGAGTGCTTTCACAGTCAATCGTACTGCTTCATCAGAGGTATATTTAGCTTTCCAGCCAAGGCTGTTTATTTTGTGGCAATCGCATCGGTACTGAGGGATATCCCCGGGCCAGCCCCGGTCTGAACTGGCATAATTACATCTGGTATGGGGAAGCCCCATCTCTTCCAGAACCATGCCGGCAATTGCCCTGACATTGGTGGACGAATCACAACCTAGGTTGTATACATTCACCCGTTCCCGGGAATGGTTTAGCGCGAAGAGGATCCCTTCGATGCAATCATTCACTTCCAGGTACGGTTTTTCCTGCATCCCATCTCCGAGTATTTCCAGTTCACGGGGGTTCTTTTTTAATTTGTTGATAAGATCGAAAATAACCCCATGAGTCCCCCGATCTCCGACAACATTTGCAAACCGAAATATCCACCCCTGCATATCGAAAGTATTACAAAAAGCGCTGATAAGTCCCTCTGATGCCAGTTTACCGGCCCCATACAGAGAAATTGGTAAAACCGGACCATAATTTTCTGATATCGGGATAACCGGGGTTTCACCGTAGATAGTACCACTCGATGAGAAAACGATTTTTCTGATATTGTTCTGTCTCATTGCTTCGAGAATGTTGTAAGTGGCAATCGTTTCCTGGTGCAGATCCAGGGATGTATCAGATATCCCAAGCCGGGCATCCGGGTTGGCTGCAAGGTGAAATACGATATCATTACCAGCAATAGCTTTTTGTATTTTCTCAAAATCCAAGAGATCCGCTTCGACTACCATGAAGTTCTTTTTGCCCAAGTGATGCCGGATGAACTCTTTTCTTCCCGATGTGAAGTTGTCATATACCGTGACACTTGCTGTTTTCATTAAGTGATCGACCAGATGGCTCCCGATAAATCCTGCTCCGCCGGTAACAAATGCTTTCATATTAAATTGCCCCCATATTCCCGTTTATTTTTTTTGCCAAATCCATCGCACTCCGGATACAAGCATCCATATTAAGGTATTTATATTCCGAAAACCTCCCACATAATTCGATTCCCATCTCTGATAGGTAATCTCTGATAAGGTTGAGGTTTTGGGAATAATCCAAATCGGGTATAATATAGGCATATTGCGTTCTCCGAATATCAGTTTCACAAACATCAGCCTTTTTTATGAATCCTTCTTCAGTTAAGCTATCAACAACATCATTGATAATTTCCTGATCGCTCATATCCCAGATCTCATCACCTATGTTTGCAGTAATCTCAGCCATTACGGAGGATTTCCCTTTTGGCACGAGATTCTTACTAAAATATTTATTAAAACAAATTCGATGAAAAAGGTGTTTTGTGTCGGGTACGTATACTGCGGTCTTGTCAGATAATTGATCGACGTTAACTCCTACCATAACAACGATTAACGAATTATACTGAAGTTTTTTTGCTGCATTTTTTATATGATCTGGAACATTTTCCAAGGCATCCAATAAATGGAAAATGGGTATTGTGGAAATAATCATATCAAATATTTTTTCATCTGTCCCATTACTTACTATCCAAGTATCATTACGGCGGGTAATTTTTTTCACTTCAAAATTATTTGTAACCCGGGGGACCTTCTTCCGGATTGCTTCGATTAACCCTTGTATCCCCCCCCAAATAGGATAATAAAAATATAACTGGTGCGTATATCCTTCTGTTTCAATACCAATTGCTGATTTTAAAATATCTTCCATAGGTGGTTTGGGTATCCGTTCCACCCAGTCAAGCCCAATTGTTTCAAGATCACTCTTCCAGATTTTCTCATTGTACGGTATCAGGTATTTCTCGGCAATTCCTTTCCCAAACGTATAATAAACCCACTCTTTAAAATTTGAGGGTTTGGGATATGAATTATTGAGATAATAGTAGAGACATTCATAGGTGTCCAGTTTAGGAATTTCAGATAGCCCATTTTCAAAAGGATACTTAACAAAACACTTCTTATAGAGAACTTTATTATTTCGAAAATGTTTCTCAACATTATCTCCTAAAACAGAAACCATGAATTTGAGTATTTCCTCATCTTTGGAGAAAATGATGTGACCACCATAATCATAATAAAAATCATTTTTTGAGAATGTCCTGCATAATCCCCCACAAACAGAATCTCTTTCAATGACTTCGGATTCAGACTGAATAAAGTAACTTAATGATAACCCTGTTAGTCCACCACCCAAAATACCAATTTTCATGATAATCTTCATCCGCTAAGTATCCTTGCTGGTATTAGTATCCATATTTGAGAAAGTTCGGAAAAGTGAAAAAGAGATCCCCCCTAGATTTTGTATCCCGCGCTCAGCGCATCTGAGTGAAACATCTGCACGGTCTCAAGCGACAACAGGCTCAGGTCTTTACCCACCTGAGGGACCTTCTTCAAAATATCGTTCGTGATCGTGATGATATGGCACCCGCAGGACTCCGCCTGCACGAGGTTGAGGAGCTCGCGTGTGCTTGCCCAGAGCAGCTCGGCATTCGGATTGGATTTAAGGATATTTGCGGCGTCTCTCATGATTGGCATCGGGTCAGTTCCCGTGTCAGCAATACGACCGGCAAATATGGAAATGATACTTGGGGTCGTGGAAGAAAGCGCCTTTGCGACAGTTCTGACCTGGTCAACCGTGAGGATTGCTGTGACATTCAGTTTCAGGCCATCGTGGGAGAGCTTTTTCACAAGCGGTGTCGTGCTTTCTCCTCGGGTATTCGTCACCGGGATCTTGATGTATACGTTCTTTCCCCAACTTGCGATCTTCCGGGCTTCGCGTTCCATACCGACCAGATCGTTAGAAAAAACCTCAAATGAGATGGGGAGGTCCGGAATCGCCGTGAGGGCCGTCTTTGCAAACTTCTCGTAACTTTCCACCCCGGCTTTTTTCATGAGGGTTGGGTTGGTGGTAAATCCACTCACAATTCCTTTCTTGTATTCTTCGATCATGCCACTGAGATCTGCGCCATCGGCATAGAGTTTTATTTTGAATTGTGGTAATCCCGCCATGGAATAAATTCCCGGTACAGTTATCTGATTTAGGTATGAAGTATTATCTGCACCGCCTCTTTAAGATTCTCCGTGGTAAATTCCGGGTTGCTAATACCCCGGTATCCAGATGAACGTGGATTTACGATGAGTATCGTCCGGGTTCCTGCTGTTTTCCCACATTCGATATCGGAATCCCGATCGCCAATCATCCACGAACCGGAGAGATCAATGTTGTATCTCTTTGCAGCTACCTCAAGGAAGTAGGGTTTCGGTTTCCGGCATTCGCACATAAAGGAATATTCAGGGACCACTCCGTCCGGGTGGTGGTAACAGTAATAATAGTCCCGGAACCGGATCCCCAGAGATTTTAAAATCTGATCGAATCTGGTGTGGACAGCTTGAATAGATTCAAGGGTAGTTTTTCCTTTTGCAAAATCCGGCTGGTTGGAAATAATGAAGAGGTCAAACCCGTTTGTCTGGAGAGCCTTCAGGGATTCAGGCACATCTTGGCAGATGACAAGATCCTCCGGGCGATGAGGTGGTTCGTACTCCCCGGCTGCCGTATAGAGTACAAGCTCGTTGATGACACCATCGCGATCGAGAAAAACTGCCGGTTTCATCATTAAAAGAAAATTATTTCGTGCTCTCCCACTTCATCTCGTACTTCTGCATTGTGGGGCTCGACACAATAAGATGCCAGACAACGGCTTGGAATGCTTCTGTCTGGGGGGTCACAGTCTTCTCGTTCACAGTCGGGATAATCACACACGCATCAGCAACTTTTGCCGTGTAGCCACCATTACGTCCCACAACGCCGATAACTTTTGCTCCGGTTTCTTTTGCGTACTGCAAGGCATTCACCAGGTTCACGCTGATGTTCTTCTCGGCATCCCCCCCGCCGACGGAAAAGACAAAAATGCAATCCTTCGCGGTGAGCCTGCTTCCTTTGAGCCAGTTTACGAATACAGTCTCCCACCCATCATCATTGACCCGGGCAGTCAGTTCTGAGACATTGTCGGTCGGTGCATAGGATTCAATCCCGCCGATCTTCCGGAAATCGTTGACTGCGTGGGACGCATGACCGGCTCCTCCGCCGACCCCGAGAATAAAGAGGCGTCCGCCTTTATTACGGATTTCTTGAAGAATCTCAGACATCCTCCGGATTTGGACCTGATCTATTTTCCGGATTATTGTTACAGCATCAGCGAGAAACGCGGAAATATACTCATCATCGCTCATGGTTTTTCCTGGTATCCATATTCTAGATTGTAATTCCTGATATATTCCTCTGCCTCTCTAATTTTCAGGATTGCCTCAGGGATACGTGAAGGCTAAGCCGAACCACCTGCAATCGGGTGAAAATAAACGAGTTAATTCTTTGAGGGAATTTGTGGAGGGTCGTGAAATGAAAAGCAGAATCACGATTGATTTTCAATCGGATCTCGTTCATGAAATCGGTGAGTTCCACAGTACCACAGTAATTTTCTGATAATTACTCTTTCAACAAAATCGGGATCAGCAACTTTTGCTGAGAATAAGTCTATTTGGAGAATTTAGATGAGAATAGGGGGATTCTGGCATCTTTGATTAACCCGGAAGATAATTCAACAAACCTGGTATACCGGTTTGCTGACACTACTTCGTCTCCGCATCGTTTATTCGCATAACAAGGTAAGGAGACACCGTACCGTAGCTTTTCGGTTAATCAGGTCAGATTTTTCTTCTGATAGATGATTTCTGCTGAGCCCAATCTTTTTAAATAATACTATTGGTAAAAAAATATTCATAGATCAGGTGTTATAAATAATCTCGATAAAATCTTCCGGAAAAGGAAAACTCCCTAAAAAGCAAGGCACCACGGCCATGGGTGATAGACCTTGGAAAATCGTATATATCATAGTGTGTCTGGCACTTCTCGCACTCGCAGCATACCAGTTTTATAATCTTTTTATTAGATTTTCGATATCCGCACCTGATTACCGAGTATTTGTAGGTGCAGTCCAGGCATTCGATCATATGCAAAACCCCTATATTCTCGATAATATCAACCAGTACAACGGGCATGCAGGTTTACCGTTTGTCTTTCCGCCCCATACTCTGTATTTTTTTTGGTTTCTTCAGTTTATCTTTATTTTCCGGAATGTCTGGGCGTACTATGCATTTCTGATTGTCCTCCTTATCGTCAGTAGCTATATCCTCCTTACGCTGGATCAAAAACCACATTATCTTTTCCTTACAACCTTGTTGGTGACCGGTTTTATCAGCCTCTGGTGGAATTTTACTCGCGGGAATAAGGACATTCTCTTCCTGTTTTTATTCGCCATTATTTTCACACTGTTGATAAAGGAAAAATACTGGCAATCATCGATCGTGATGGGTCTCACCATTGGATTTTCACTTTTTGCAACCCAGTTTGCCGCACTTTACCTCGTTGTCCGGCGCCCGATCCTGGATCGTCTGGCCTATATTGTCGTATCCATTGGGGTAGTAGCGGCATTGTTTCTCGTGAGTTATTGCATAAATCCGTCATTCCTTTTCTCTTACACTGGTTCCTTGCTGGGGAGTGACAGCCAACTCATACAAACCGGTGGATGGAATGCCCCAATACCGTATTGGCTGTTTTATAATCTTCTCAAGAGCGTATCTCCCAGGAATACCATTCCTATGGTTCTTGTCTCATGCGGTTACATCGGCATCATCCTGTATGCGACTTGGAATTATTATCAAAAACATATCGGAGAACCCCTGAAGATCTACTCGCTTGTCATGCTCTCGATTTTTATGATGTTACCAAGAATGATGCCCTATAATTTTATCATCCTTGTCATCCCGCTTTACTTTTTGTTCAAGGATTGCAGCTACCGATTAAAATCTTTGGTTCTTGCAGTGGTTTCCCTGCTGCCGCTATTTGTCTGGTATCTCCCACTTTTCAGTATTAATAAGGATAATTTACCTCTCCTGCTGGGGTCGTTTGTCCAAGCCTACAGCCTCTTCCTCATTTTCCTCGTGGTCATTCTCCACGATCATCTGACTCCTGCATCAAATAAGGAGGAAAAAACCGGGTGAATAAGACGCCCCCCACCGAGGGACTTCCAACTACGAGAATCTCTCCGTTAACCGAGATATGCCAGCTCTTGGGGAGGGTATTACGATTATACTCCAGGAGATCTGCTGATGGTAAAGAGGGGGGACCCGCAGGCAACAGAACAGGAATAGCGCAATCCCTTCACACCTCGCGTTTCGCGACAGGTAGATAGGGAATTGCGGACAGGAACACCACATTCAGGGTGATGCTGCCGGCCCGGTCGATCCTTTCACCCTGCATCCCATGGCGGGAGGTGGCACGCAGCGAACTGGTCCGGGTGGCTGCAGGTATAGCGGCAGATGTTGCCGACGGCGCGGAACGCGTCCTCGAGGTCGGGGAAGTTGGGGATCGCCGCGTCCCGGAGGATCCGCAGGGGGGTCTTCATAGAGTCCCCGCCGATCATGCACCCTACGATCATCTTGTGGGTGTGCTTGGAGAACCGCACCAGCTCGTTTGCCACCCGGATCGGATCTGATATGGCCGACGGGACGGCGATCACAAACGCGATGTCCCAGAGATCCTGGTTTTTGATCATCACGTCAAACGCCTTCGCGTACCGGTCGGCACTTGAGTCTCCCACCATGTCGATCGGGTTCTCCCGGCTCCAGTCCGCCGGGAGCACGGCGTCCAGTTCATCAATGAGGGCGGGCGGGAACGAGACCAGCCCGATCCCAAACCGCTCGGCATAATCCGAGGAGAGCACCGCAAAACCCCCGGCATTGGAGATCACGACCGCACGGGTGCCTTTCGGGTACCCCTCCGACGCAAGCAGTTCTGCTGCCTGAAACGCTTCCCGGATCGAGCGGACCGGGATCACACCGGCCTGCCGGAAGGCGGCCATGTAAACGGCGAAGCTGCCGGCGAGGGAACCAGTGTGCGATGAGGCGGCTTTCTGCCCGATCTGCGAGGAACCGGACTTGATGGCGACCACCGGTTTTTTCGGGATGATGCGGCGGACGATATCGATGAACCGCCTGCCGTTCCGGATTTGTTCTATGTAGAGGATGATCGCCTTTGTCCGGGGATCGTCCCCGGCATACCGGATGAACTCCTCGAACGTGAGGTCTGCCTGGTTGCCAACCGAGAATACGGCAGAGAACCCGATCTCCTCGGGCAGGCTCCAGTCGACGATCGTGGTGATGATCGCGCCGCTCTGGGAGATGAACGCGATCGCACCGGGCTTGGGCGAGACCGGGTCAAAGGTCGTGTTGATTCCCTGCTGGGGGAGCATGAGCCCAAGGCAGTTTGGCCCCATGATCCGTATGCCATACTTTCTGGCGACCTCCATCACCTCGTCCTCAAGCGCTCTTCCCACCGGCCCGATCTCGCCAAACCCCGATGAGATGATAACAACCAGCGGGATCTTCTTCCGGCCGGCTTCTTCTACGATCAGTGGGACGCCTTTTGCCGGGATCGCGATCACTGCTGCATCCACGTCTCCCGGGATCGCCGCAAGCGTGGGGTACGCGGTTCGTCCCAGAATCTTCGGGTTCTTCGGGTTGACCGGGTAGAGGTTGCCGGGAAACGCGAGCATGTTCCGGCAGATCGCATACCCCACCTTGTTGGGGTCCTGCGAGGCGCCGACGATAGCAACCGACCTCCAGTGCAGCAGCTCGTCCGGCATCTGCCCGTTCCCGGCGGTCTGCGGGTTCCCTTGGGGCGTCTCGTCCGTCCGGTAGAACCGCGCGTCGACCGCGCAGCCTCCCTGCCCGTACAGGATGACCGGGTTGACATCGAATTCCACGATATCGGGACGTGAGGTGAAGAGCCGGGAGAGTGCGCCGACCATGGCGACGAGTGCCGGTTCGTCACGGGGCGGTTCGTGACGGAAACCGGCGATCAGCCGGTAGCCGCGGAGGTCGCGGATCATGGAGCGGATCTCGTCTTCGGTAACCGGCACCACCTGAATGGAGACGTCACCCAGCAGCTCTACAAGAAGTCCGCCCATACCGACCGTGATCACCTTGCCAAAGGTCGGATCGGTCTTCCCCCCGATGATCAGTTCAAGACCTGGCGGCTGCTGTCGTTCGACCATGACCCCTTCGATCTGCGCCGCAGGATCGGATGCCCGCACGTTTCTGGCAATCGTTGAAAAAGCGTCTCCTGCTTCCGATGGCCCGGCGATCCCGGTGATGACGCCACCGGCATCGCTCTTGTGGATCACCTGCGGCGAGATCACCTTCATGACCACGGGAAATCCGATCTCTTCTGCGGCACGCCGCGCCTCGTCTTCCGTCCGGCCGACGCGGTATTCCGGCACCGGCACACCGAAGGTTTTCAGCAGCTCGTACCCTTCCGCCTCGGTCAGCATCATCCGCGTCATGTCAGATCATTTACGGTTAGTGTGTTATTGTCGCATCGTTTATGAGGGTTGTTTACGCCCGCGGGGTTCCGGGCTGGAGTCCATAGGGATTGTTCGACAGGAGGCAATGCGCCAGATCGTCAAGGATGGGGACGAGATCCTTCTCTCTCCGGTACCGGGCGTCTATCTGCTCAGCGAGGCTCCCCTGCAGGATCCGGTTCTCTATGACCGGGAGGTACTGCCGTTCGTCACCGGTTGCCCGTTGCCAGGCCTGCGCGTACAGCCTTTCGAGTTCCGGACGGAAAGCGGCCGTCCCTTCCCGGATCGCCTCCTCCGTCAGCGAAAGCAGTGCCTCCTGCTCTGTCTCAACCGGCAGCGAACGGCACCGGAGCAGCGCCCGTACGAATGCGCAGACGGCCATATCGGAACGGATGCATTCCTGCTCATCGAGTGCCTTGATCTCGAGGCATTTGCGGGAGAACCGGATAATAATGCCGCTTGAGTTCAGCCATTCCTGGCAGAGGATTGCCGCGTCCCGTTCCCGCAGCGCGGTATATACCTGCTCCTGCACCGCGGTATATTCCCCAAGGTTCCGGATCCGCTCCGGGATGATGCCGTTGCAGATCTGCGGGATCTCCTTCTGGTTCTCGCGGTAATAGGCAAGCCGGTTGTCTGCGGTTCCCGTGAGTTTCCCCTCAACGATAGGTGAGGCGGCGGTGACCGCGATCAGGTACGGGAGAAGGCTGCGGACCCGGTTATACATCGCCAGTAGATCCTTTTCCTGTGCATAGGCAAGGTTGATCTGGAGGGCCTGGATGTTCAGCCAGCCGTGCTGCCGGATATCGAAGAGCCGGTCGTAGACCTCGTAATATTCGCCCTCGTCGTGGTTCCAGACCATGGCCCGGTCCGGGACGAGCGTCGGGTGCATGCCGAGCCCGAGCAGGACGTACCGGCCCCGGAAGATATGGCAGAATTTCCGGATCCCCTTCACCAGCTGGGCCTCGAGTGCGGAGATCTCCTCTGCAGGGGACCGCGGGACGAACTCGATGACGGTCTTCTGGAGTTCCTTTCCCAGCCTGACATCGCCAAAGAGGATCTCGCTCTCGTACCGCCCGCAGATATCCCTGATGATCCGGTCCGACACAGGGCACGCGGCAAAGTGCGGATCGTTGATGGAATACTCGTGCTCAGTGCCAATCGTCATGAGATACGGTCTCCTGCCCCTTCATAGGGCATACCGGCAGCTCCGGTACGATCTGCCCCGTTGCGCGTCACCGGTATCACTCCGCAAACAGGTGGGTGACGATCTGCTCGTAGACCTTCGGATAGCAGGTATCCTCGCCGCTTTCGAGAGACGGGTTGTCGTTCACCTCGATAACGCAGGCGTCACCGTTGTTATTTTTTATATCGACACCGTACAGGCCGTCGCCGATGGCATCTGCCGCCTCGATCCCCAGCCGGATCACATGCGGCGGCACCCGGTCTGCAGGCATGCTCTCGACGCCGCAATAGACGATATGGCCGTTCACCGATGCCTGTATCTTGAACGTGACCGAGGGGATCGTGTACTTGCAGACATAGAGCAGCTCTCCGCCCAGCACGCCCACGCGCCAGTCGTACCTGCTCTCCACGAACTGCTGGACGACGATCCAGTCCGACATCTTGATGAACCGCTGGGCAACCCGGTAGAAACCGGCGATATCCGTCACTTTTTCGACCCGGAGCGAGAACGACGTGGAGGGCTCCTTGATGATGAGCGGCGTGCCCAGCTCGTCAAAAAGGCGTGAGACCCGCTCAACCGAGAGCTCGTTCTTGGACACGAACTCGGTTCTCGGCATGGAGACGCCCTTTTTGATGAGATGGGAGTACATGTTGATCTTATCGCCGCATATCTGGATGGACTGCGGGTCATCGATGACCGGTATCCCGTGAAGTTCCGCCGTGCGTGACGCAACATAGGTGATGTTCATCGGGTCGGTGCGGGCCCGGATGAAGAGGGCGTCCATCCGGGGGATCTTGGCGATATCGACCGGGAAGAGAAACTCCGCATCGTGCCCCATCTCCTCGGCGACGTCCCGGCAGCGGATCAGGGCATTGAGCTGGTCGGAGTTGGAGAGCGTCCTGCGGTCGACGAAGATTCCGAGCCGGCTCATAGGAACTCCTGCCCGGTGCAGCAGGCGGAGAGGAGCGAGCGCTCCGCTTCGGTGAGCTGGTTGTACCGGACCGGCGAGAGGGACGAGAGGAGTGTGGCATCCCCGTTACTCACAAAGACCATCCTCACCAGCGGGATGGCAAACAGTTCGTAGATCTTTTCAGCGTACTGCGCGGAGGCGGCGGTCCCGGGCCCGCACGTCCTGCCGAAGATGGCAGTACAGCTGGTTATCGCCGCACCGTCCGGCAGCTTCTGGTAGCAGAAAGGGTACTTCCCCTTGTTCGTGATATGCTTGATCGTATCTTTTGCCTGCTCATTGTCCTCGACAATAAAGAACTCTGACGTGGTGGCAAAGTAGTTCAGCGCGTAGAGCACGGCCGGCAGCGGCACGTAGGCCTGTGAGATTCCCCAGTCGCAGACAGGGATTCCGGCAAGCCGGGCCCGCTCAAGGCATACCGGCACCACAAACGCGTCCAGTACCGCCCTGCTTGACGGCAGTACCGTTTTCCCCCCGAGTTCGTGGCGGAGAATGGTGTAATAGGATTCGGTTTTGTACCCGTAATCCTCGGAGACGACGTGGTATACGTCCCCCCGCCGGATGACCATAAGCGAATCCCTTGTCAGGCCGGCCTCCCGTTTTGCCGCGGGCCGCGGTGCCGTCTTCTTCCGGGAGCCGGCAACGGCCGTCGTCCGGTTCCGGCCGGTCACGGCGGGTTTCTGCGGGAAGAGCCCGGGGACGACCGTGGGGAATCCTGTATTCTTCACCTGCCCGTCTGCCTGCGGGGTTTCCCCCGATCGATCGTTCATCTGGAGATCAGCTCACAGCCGGATGTACCGTCATGGTACTGGGAACTGCACGTTCCCTCAGGAAGTATGAAACGCAAAAAGGCAAAACAACATCGGGGCAGGTGTTGCCCCGCGCACTCGTCCCCGTTAAGACACCGGTTCATGTTCGACACGAATCCAACAAGTCGGTGATTGGATTCTTCTATGAGCTTCTTTATGTGCTGTCCCTTATAGCGTTTTGCCCGGTGACCATGAAAAAATGAGCAGGGTTCATACCGGCTGCCGCAGTGGAGGCCCCCATATCCAATGCCGCGCAGGTATGGGTGCACATTCTGCTGCCGGATTTTGCCGTCTCGGTAATCATAAGGTTGATATTTTTCTATCACTATCAGTAATCAATCATGCACATACCCACACCGGAGGAACTCCGTTCGCGCCGGGAAACCCTCGGGCTGAAACAGACAGAGATTGCAAAAAGGGCCGGGATCAGCCAGTCGATGGTGGCGCGAATTGAAGCAGGCAGCGTGGATCCCCGGGTCAGTACCCTCAACAAGATCATCTCGGTGCTCAACAGCGCAGAACCCCGGAAGATCACGGCTGCGCAGATCATGCACACGCCGGTGCTCTCCGTCCAGCCACAGGCGGGCATCTCGCAGGCGGTGGAGATCTTCGAAAAGAACAATATCTCCCAGCTGCCGGTGATCGAACGGGGTGTGCCGGTTGGCTGCATATCCGAAGCGGTGATCGTGAAGGCGATTGAGCAGCAGCGCCTCCACCGGACACATCTTTTCATGGTGCGGGACTTCATGGAGCCCGGTTTTCCCACGGTGCCACCGGACATGGACGTCGAGACCGTGGTCAACATCCTGCAGCAGAACCACGCGGTGCTGGTGGTCGACGGCCGTGCTGTCCGTGGCGTGATCACCAAGCACGACCTTATCTCGCTCATCGTGTAGGGGGCAGTGCAGGTCAGCCCGGGCAGGCTGCACCCGCGCCGGCATGCCTGTGCTGGTCGTCCGTCGTTATCATTACGTGCCGGGATGCCGGTTTTCGTCAGGGACCTGATCACGGAACCGGAAACCTCTATATTTATATAGTATTACCCAGAGGAATTGTTAATGTGGCTTTGCCACATCCGGGAGTCCGAAATGGCAGAAGAACCAAAGGGATCAAAGGAACTCAGCAGCGGAATGGTAATTGGAATCGGAATCGTAGTATTTGTGGTGATTGTTGCAATCTGGTACCTGGTCATCAAATAACCATAAAATTCACCGCTTTTACCACAATCAGAGTTTTGAGACGAGATCCCGAAGTACTGCAGCGGGATCTGCAGCCTTTACTACGCTCGATGCAAGCAGCACGCCGTCGGTGCCGAGATCCATCGCGATCTTCACGCATTCCCCGCTCTGGATACCGGCACCGGTCAGCACCTTTACCTTCGGGCTGACCGCGTGCACGGCGGCCACCGAGCGGCGGATGATCTCCGGGTTCGCCTTGGAGACCGAGACCCCGCTGCCGATCAGTTCCGGGGGCTCGATCGCGACGTAATCGGGTGCAAGCGCGGCCGCGCCGGCGCTGGTGATATCGTTGTTCGTGCAGACAACCGAGATGAGTTTGTGTGCCTGAAGTGCCCGGACCGAGGCCTCGATCCCGGCGAGGGTGAGCCTCCGATCAGAATGGTTCACAAGCGAGCCTGCCGCCCCTGCCAGTTTGATCGCATCTGCCGTGATGTGGCCGGTGAATGCCCCCGGCTCGACACCGTCCACGTGCTGTGCATAGACCGGAATGGCGAAGTGGTGGGAGAGCGGGTGGAGATCGATATACCCCGGTGCGATGCCGATGGTCGCACCGCTCTCGCGGGCGACGAGCTGCGCAGCGGTCGCGATCTGGTGGGCGCGGTTGCCCATCCCTTCTTTGTAGGCCTTCAGGTTGACGAGAATCAGGGGAGACGGCATGATCTTTCTTCCTCCGGGTGTTCGTTGCACCCGGATTCCATTCAACCTTTCGATCCTTTGATATGGTCTGAATCAGGCGCGTAATACGTGCAATTTTACCCACGGGATCCATCGGTATTTACCCCGGGATTCCGGATAACCTCCCTCTATCCGGCTTGTGGTTATCTTGCAATGCCCACGTTGATCCCCCGGTTCATCCCGTACTTATTCTCAAGTGCCGTTTCTTTGGGCATGTAAACATTCTGGAAATTATCGTCCAGATTGTGCCACGTGGTGTAAGCGGGATAGTAGACCGTAGTGTAATAGTTCTGATAATCGTTATACGCCTGGTTGTACATTTGCAGATCGTACTGGTAGCTGGACATGCCGCCACTGGAATAATCAGTCTCCACTTTCGATCTCCATGAGAGTACTGCAGCTTCAAGGTTATTGAGCTGCAGAGCTGCTGCATTCATCTCGGTGGCAGCTTCATTCACCTGACCCCACGCGGAATAAACCGTCTGTTCAGTTTGTGCGTCGGAAAATTCCGCCCCGATACTCGCAAATGACATGCCGTCAGAAACCTGTATAACCTTCGCCGGGGTGAACGATGAAATGGGTGCGTTCATCCCGGCAAGGTAATAACCGTCGAACGTGGGTATTGTGGGCGCAGTACTTTCGATCAGTGCATAACCGGTATTTTCAAAGGTATACGGTGACGGGGCCTTTATCCCGACAGCCATGTGTCCTGACTGGTTGGAGCCGAAATCGAACTCGATGAGTGCGACATTATACCCGAGTTCTTTTAACATGAGCGCAAGGAGAAATGACTTCTCACCGCAGATTCCTCCCCATTCCTGAAAAAGGATGGTATAGGGATATCTCCCAATGTACAACTGGTCTGATTTGGATTTGTTGACCTGGATCTCATTGAGGGCATTGGCATCGTACTTGATATGCTGGACGAGGTTGATGGCAATCCGCGCAGCGTCATCAGGGTTTTTTCCAGAACTGTTGATCTCATTTACCATCGGCATGACGTATTCACGTTGGATCTCATTGGAGATGACGGCATTATAATCGTCCCCGCTGTAGATCGGTCCTAATGACGTGATGTAATTGTTCACGCCGGTGTAAACCTTGATGGGAATAAATCCCTGGTTCCCGTTCAGTGTATAGTAGTACATTTTGTTGACCGAACCCTGCGATTCGAGATCGGGATTTTGGGTTGGTGAGGGAACGGTAGTGGTGGCCGGGACCGTGGTCGTTGTCGGCAGCAGAGCTGCATACCCGGTCGCATTGCTCTCATTTATGGCAGAAGAACCCGGGGTTGGGGAAATACGTGGGTTTTGCGGGACAACTGGATTTGTCGTGATACATCCCGCTATCACCAGGAAAAAGAGTACGATGGAGAAAAAAAGATAGCGAATTTTCAAAAAAGTGTTGGATTAATCCGGCATGATTAACCTTCTCACATTATTTCGCGTGAGATACCTGGATGAAACAGGTGTGAACCAATCCGGTTCACACCCGAAGCATAAAAATCGTTCATGCACCCGGATTTGCGAGAGCTTTCCCGCATCAAGCGATCTCACGATCGCCTGAGCCCGCGGAGGAAATGACCGGCGGTGATCCCGCCCAGCGCGATCTCTTTTGCCCGGGCCTTTGCATCTGAGAGGATCGGTGCGGCTGCCTCCGGTGCAAGGTCCCGTGCCGCCACCGCATCGCGGTAGATGCGCACCATCTCGTCTGCATATGCCGGGGTGCGTCCCCTGCCATCGATGACAAAGGCGCTGATACCTGTCCGGATGAGCCGGGGGATCGCGTCCACAAGACAGGTCTCGCGTGCGTTGAAGATATGCGTCCGGCAGGCCGCATCGACCCGGACCGGAAAGACATGGCCGGTCCCGTCCCGGATCCCGTACCAGTTATTTGGCCCGGGCGGCCTGCCGGGTGGCGGGTGGCGGCACTGCAGGAGCGGTTCGAGCAGGCAGTCCTCTGAGATCATCGCCTCCACGTTTCCCTGCACCAGCACAGCAAGGGGCGGAGCGCCTTTCCTGTCCCCAGCGGCAGCGGACAACGTCCTGATCTCTGTTCCGGAAAGTTCCGGGGAAAGAGTCAGCAGACGGAACGGCAGGCCGGAGAGGACGTGCACTGTCAGGTGGTTGAAGATATTCAGGCCCACAAACCCGGAGAGGGCCATCCCGGGTTCAGCGGAAAGGACTGCCTGTGCCGTCCCCATGTTTTCAACCATACATTCGTCAAGCCCGTCCCGCCGGAGCCCGGGGAGATGGGGGAGTACCGCGTCAAGAAACGGCTGTGTCGTGACCCGGGGCAGTTTCCAGACCGGGCGGGCACCGGATACGGAGCAGCGTGCGCAGACCGAACTGACGCCGGCAGCAATTTTCTCTCCCAGCGCAACCATGTCACATGCCGGTCCATCCGGCGCGATGGAGGGTTCGACACCGATAATACCGGCTCCCGCCCGGAGGGCCGCATCGACGGTATCGATCCGGTCTGCAAGAAAAATGATGGGGGCCGAAGGGGGCGCCTCTTCTCCGGTCGTCCAGGAATCCCGGGAGAGCCGGGCGGTCAGGGCCGCCAGACGGCTGCCGGCTGCCGCCACGTCCTCCGGCAGCGGGGTTGCGGCAGCAACGAGCGCCGCTTCTGCCGCCTCGAAAAAGCCGCGCCGCACCCGGTTCAGTTCGCCAAGCGGTGCGAACCGGTCTCCCGTATAGTCGAGCGTGAAGGTGTGAACCGCAAAAGGAGTGCCGCCGGTTTTCTGGATCTGCGCTGATAATTCTTCCCGGCTGATCGGGCGTGACCTGGCCGGGGCAAGCCGGAGATCCGTTCTCTGGCTGACTATCACCGGGTTCCTCCCCGGCGCCTCAATAGTCCCGTACAGTTCGAGCGTCCCGTCTCCGGAAACCTTTGTAGCGAGATCGACCGGCACCGGGTGTCGCAGGGCAGCCGGCGCCTGGGAAGCGATCTGCCGGGCACGGGCGAGGAGTTCCGATGAGGCCGTGATATACAGGTGCGCTCCCGGTACCACCGTGCGCGGGGTGGCGAACGAGATCGTGTTATTCTCCCTCACCGGCTCGGTATTCAGGGAGAATCCCCAGTCTGATGAAGGATACCCCGGGTGGGCGAAGAGCATACCGTCGCCGGGGCGGAGGGAGACCGGCCGGGTCGCCCGGACCGTAACCGTGCGCGACCGCCGGTCCCACCGCATGACCGGGCCCACGCAGAGCCCCCGGTTATCCGGGCGGGCGCGCCCCATCAGGGTACCATGCCGGTCGCCAAAGAGGTACCCCCCCGTAAATTCCCTGTTGAACGAGAGGAGCAGATCGCGAACCGCTGAATCGTCCGGCTGCCATGTCCCTTCAGCGATGGCATCAAGTGCCCGCCGGTACGTGGATACCACGACCGCCACGTATTCCGGTGATTTCATCCGTCCCTCGATCTTCAGGGCCGCAACCGGGGATCCAACCAGCTCCGGGAGCCGGGTGTACGTGCAGAGGTCCTTCGGGGAGAGGAGATAGGGCTCTTCCAGCGGCAGGTCACGGAGGCCTGCCGGGCGGCCGTACCGGTCCGCCTGGGCTGCCACCAGCATGTAGGGTTTCCGGCAGGGCTGGGCGCACATGCCCCGGTTCCCGCTCCTTCCCCCGATGACCGAGGAGAGGAGGCACTGGCCCGAGTAGCAGTAGCAGAGGGCGCCGTGCGCGAACACCTCGAGCCCGATCCCCAGATCTGCCGTGATGCGGGCAATCACCCGCACGTCATGGAGCCCCAGTTCGCGGGCGAGCACGACACGGGAAAAGCCCTGCCCCGCTGCCCACCTCACTCCATCAGCGGAATGCACGGTCATCTGCGTGGAGGCATGGAGCGGCAGGCCCGGTACGACCTCGCGGGCGAGCGCGGCAAGGCCGGGGTCCTGCACGAGGACTGCATCAGCGCCGATCGCGTAAAGATCCACGAGGTATCGGGCCGCGTCAGGGAGTTCCCGGTCATGGACGAGTATATTGACCGTGACGTAGACCCGGACACCGCGGGCATGGGCGAACCGTACCGCCTCCCCGATCTCCAGGAGGGAAAAGTTCTGTGCATATCTCCGTGCGCCGAACTCTTTGCCGCCAAGGTAGACGGCATCGGCGCCGGCTGCGATCGCGGCGCGGAATGCCGCCGGGGATCCTGCCGGTGCGAGGAGTTCCGGGATTTTTTGGGGAGATTCGTGTCCGGACATAGGCAACCCGTATCAGGGAAAAAATACCCTGAGCAGCCCGATGGTCGCGAGGATCGTGATCGCCGCAGCGATGCAGTACCCGGTCATCGTGACCGCAAGGGAGACATTCCGCCGCCACCCAAGCACCCATGAGACCGGGGCGCAGAGGTACACGCCGATAAGTATTTCCAGCGGGATCAGGCCGAGGACCCCGTACCGGTGTATGGTTTTTGACCGGTTGGCGATCTGCGTTGTTGTTAAAAGAAACTGCCCGACACGCTCTGAAGTACATCCAACCGCAGTGAAGAGGTCGAACAGGCCGATAAAGATGCCGGCTTCAACGCAGACAATTGTGTAAAAGACAAAGAGGGGGGGCAGGCCAAGGACGATGCCGACCGGGGCGGCCCCATACTCAATCAGAAAAGCAGTCGAGATGAGGGCAATGGTATGGCCAAGGGAGATGCCCAGCGCGACTGCAGGGACGAGCGGCATAATAATGGCAAGGGTGACGCAGCCTGCCGCCGCTTTTAGAGTGCGGTACAGGAATTCCCGGATTGCCCTTGGTTCCATGGCCGTGATAGAATGTCGGCCCGGCAGGGGATAAACCGGTATGTCGCCGGCACGACACGGGGGCGACGGCTATCGGGTCTGCCTTCTCCCAACCCGCATCGAGAGGCTTTTACCGGTCAGAGGGTTTTTGTGGAGTGCCCTCCAACAGCTGACCAGCCATGAAGATTGTCGCCTCCCTTACCGATGCCGCGCAGGCTGCGGCTGCATGTGATCAGGGCGCGGACTTACTCGAGCTCCGCCTTGACCTCATGGAGGGCAACGCCGTGGCACAGGCTGCTATGTGCAAAAAAACGGTGGATCTGCCGGTCATCGCGACACTCCGATCGGCGCAGGAAGGTGGGAACTATTTCGGCACGGCGGATGAATGGCTGGACAGGATCTTGACGGTCATGCCGTTTGTCGATTATGTCGATGTTGAGCTCCGGTTCCGGAAGCATGCGGATGTGATCCGGGAGCAGGGAAAAACGATCATCGCGTCATACCATACGCGGGAGATGCCGCCGCTCTTCGAGCTCTTTGGGTTCGAGCGGGACCTCCGGACGTTCGGCGGGATCGTCAAGATCGTCGTGACCCCTCGGGACGTGGAGGACGTTCTTTCACTGATCACCTTCACGCATACGGCCCAGCGCCCCATCTGCACCGGCGTTATGGGCTATGCGTCACGGTATGCCCGGGCAATCCTCCCTTTCTTCGGGTCGGAGCTGGCCTACTGCCATGCCGGGACGGCGACGGCGGCGGGGCAGTATTCGGTCGGGGAGTTTGTCCAGCTGATGGATCTTCTGGCAGTTTCACGGAACCGTTAAGGGGGATCGGGCATTTCCTGGGGTGCATCCACGTCCTTTTCTCCATCGTTGTGATGGTCGTAACGTATAATACCTCCCATACGGAAGAGCGATCATCCATGTTCGCGGTATCCGGCATATGGCCGCGCGAAGGAAGGACGTTATATGGGAAAGATCTATCCGTATGGAATGGGTGACAGGATCGTCCAGTGGGTCTCTACCGAATGGCTGGAGAACCACCTTGGGGATAAAAACCTCGGAGTTCTGGATTGCCAGCCAAACATCCATGAATATATCCAGGCACATATTCCCGGCGCCGTATACTGGCACGAAGGGCTTTTCCGCATCCATGAAGGGAATATTCCCACCCGGTGGATCCCGCCTGAGGCGGCCCGGATCCTGTTTGGGACGCTCGGGCTCGAACCGGAGAGACCCATCGTGGTGTATTCGAGCAGCGGGCCGCTCAGCTCGTGTGCAACCTTCATCGGTGACGGGCTGGAACAGACGATGGTCGCGTACACGCTGGCCAGGTACGGGCACCGGAAGGTGTATGTGCTCGACGGCGGCTGGGAGAAATGGAAAGATGAAAAACGGCCAGTGACGCAGGAATACGGCACGACAACGCCGTCCGCGTTTACGCCCCGGCTGCAGAAGGATTTTTTCATCGGGTATAAAGAATTTAAAAAGATCAAGGACAATTCCGACGTGGTTCTGGTCGATGCCCGACCGGCCGCATTCTACGAGGGGCAGGGCCCGTGGATCCGGCCCGGGCATATCCCGGGCGCCGTCAGCCTGCCCTGGAAGAGCCTGATGGACGACAAAAACAAGAAACTCTTAAGACCAGATGACCAGATCCTGCCGGTGATCCGGGCGACAGGAGTAACCCCCGAAAAGACGATCATCTGTTCGTGCGGCACCGGGCGGGAGGCCACCAACGAGTTCCTCCTCTTCAGATGGTATCTCGGGTACCCCAAGGTACGCATCTTCGAGGGATCGTTCACCGAATGGGTCTCGTATAAGGACAACCCGGTGGTTACCGGGAAGAATCCCCGGTAACGGTCTTTCTTTTGTTACCGGTATTTCTTCTGTTCCAGCAGGCAGTCGAGGAGCACCAGCGCCAGCATTGCCTCGGCGACCGGGACGATCCGGGGCACGATGCAGGGGTCGTGACGCCCTTTGATCGAGATCTCCACCTCGTTGCCGTGGACGTCCCGTGTCTTCTGGACCTTCGTGATGGACGGCGTCGGCTTGACCGCGATCCGGACGACGATCTCCTGACCGGTCGAGATACCGCCAAGGATGCCCCCGGCGTGGTTGCTGGCAAAACCGTCCCTTGTCATCGGGTCGTTGTTCCCGCTCCCGAATTTTTTTGCAACAGCAAACCCATCGCCGATCTCCACGCCTTTGACTGCTCCGATCCCCATCATCGCCCCGGCGATCTCTGCATCGAGCTTGCCAAAGACCGGATCGCCAAAGCCGGCCGGGCATCCCTGTGCCACCAGCTCCACGATCCCGCCAACAGAATCACCGGCGGCTTTTGCCGCGAGGATCTCCTGCACGATTGCTTCCGGCGATACCTGCCCGTGGACTTCGAGGATCGTGCCGGCGATGCGGATGCCGGCCTGCCCGAGTACCTTCATCGCGACCGCCCCGGCGGCCACCCGTGCCAGCGTCTCCCGGCCTGAACTCCTCCCCCCGCCGCGATGGTCGCGGATACCGAATTTTTCCTGGTAGGTGAAGTCGGCATGGCCCGGGCGGAACACGTCGCGGAGCGCCGTGTAGTCCTCCGGGTGCTCATCCTCATTCCTGACAAGCATCGCTACCGGTGCCCCGGTGGTTTTTCCCTCAAAGACACCCGAGAGGATCTCGACCCGGTCGGATTCCTGCCGGGCAGAAGTGAGCGGGGACCCCCCGGGGCGCCGGCGGTCCAGGAACGGCTGGATGTCCTGCGTGGAGAGTTCGAGCCGTGGCGGGCAGCCGTCGATGATCACGCCGACTCCGGCACCGTGGCTCTCGCCGAATGTTGTGATCCGGAAATTTCTGCCAAAGGTATTCATGAGACAATCTCCCGTACGATGGTTTCAGGCACGTCTATACCAAAGAAAAGGTAGAACTGTTCGCGTGCCTGTTGGATAAACATCTCCATGCCGGTGATCGTCCGGCACCCTTTTTTTTGGGCTGCCTCGATGAGCGGGGTGACCGGTGGCGTATACACAAGGTCAAAGACCGTCATCTCTTTTGCCAGCTGGTCGTCCCGGAGCGGGCTCTGGGTGTCAGGCAGCATTCCCAGCGGTGTCGCGTTCACCACGATGTCCGGCTTGATCCGGTCGAATGCGTCCCACGCCGCCCAGCCGCACCCGCACCGCGCGGCAAGCTCCTGCGCCCGCTCCGGTGTCCGGTTCAGGATGGTGACCTTCATGTCAAGATCGGTGAGCGCAAACGCGGCCGCAGCTGCTGCACCACCGGCGCCAAGGATAACCGCGGTCGCCCCTTTCATCGGGACAAGCGGTTTTCGGACGCCCAGCCAGTCGGTATTGTACCCGATGGCCGTACCGCAGGCAAAGACGACCGTGTTCACCGCACCGATCCGCGGGGCTGCGCGATCGCCGATCTCGTCAAGGTGGTCCATCACGTCACGCTTGAAGGGGATGGTGACCGAGAGCCCTTTTGCATCGGTCTCCCGGGCGACCTGCATGATCTGCTGAATGTCAGGGGACTCGAACCACGTGTAGTGGTAATTGAGCTGGTAGCGGGAGCAGAGCGCGTTGAAGAGCGCGGGGCTCCTGCTGTGGGCCGCCGGGTAACCGGCTACACCGAGGATCCGGGCCTGCGGGTCGCGGTCAGGTGCGGTCAGGGTTTTTTCGAGCGCCTCAAGGGCGGGCGCGGGGATCCGGCCGGCCCGGAAAAAGTCCATGGCGGCTTTCCGTTGTTCCGGGGTGGTAGTCCCGTTTTTCAGGAACGCGAGCACTGCCTGCGCCGCCGTCTCCGGCGCTGTCCAGCTGGTATCGAAGCAGAAGTCCGCCGCAGCATAATAGTTCTGCCGCCGCCGTTCCATCAGTTCGGCGATCTCTTCCCGGAGCGGGAGGCCGGTGAGGGGCGGGCGCGGTTTCTCCTCGAGGCGGTGCTCGATGGTGGCGATATCCGCAGTGAGGAGCACGCAGACACTGCCGGGCCGGAGATGTTCCATGTTCACCGGGTCGGTGATCGCACCGCCGCCGGTGCCCACGACAACATCGGACGCCGGAAGATCCGCAATCACTTCGCGCTCGTGGATCCGGAACCGCTCTTCCCCGTCTTCGGAGAAGATGCTGGGGATGGACCGGCCGGTCTTTTCCTCGACCATCTGGTCGGTATCGATGAACGGCAGCCCCAGTCGCTGCGCGACAATGCTGCCGACTTCTGTCTTGCCGGTCCCGCGAAAGCCGCAGAAGATGATCCGTCTCATTGCAGTACCCCGGCGAGCGACTGCCAGAAGCCGGGGAACGACTTGTCCACGCATTCTGTATTCGTGATCGTAATCCCCCCGATACCCAGTCCGAGCACCGCAAAGCTCATCGCCGTCCGGTGATCGTCTGCCGGGTCGATGGTGCCGGCATGCAGCGGGGCGGGGCGGATACGGATCCGGTCGTCGGCCGCCTGCACGTCACCGCCCAGCCTTCGCAGGTTCTCCGCGGTGGTACTGATACGGTCGCTCTCCTTGAACTTTAAATGACTGATTCCCGTGATCGTGGACGGGCTCTCCGCGACCGCGGCAACCACGCAGAGCGTCTGGACCGTATCCGGTGATGAGGACATGTCGGCCGTGATGCCCGCAAGCGGCCCGGCCCGTTCAACGGTCACGGAGTCTTTCCCGTACGAGACTGCGCAGCCCATTGCCTGCAGGGCATCGAGAAACCGGCGGTCTCCCTGCACGGATGCCGGCGCGAGGCCGGTCACCGTCACCCGCCCGCCACAGATCGCGGCGATCGCAAAGAAGTACGATGCAGAGGAGTAGTCGCCCTCAACCATGTACTCCCGGCCGGCGTACCGGTGCCGGTTACTGATGGTAAATGTGCTATCCTTCTCCTGTGTCACCTGCGCTCCAAACCGGCGCATCACGTCCACCGTAATATCGAGGTACGACCGGGAGGCCGGCATACCGGCAACGGTTACGGTCATCTCATTCTCGGCATACGGGGCGACGAGGAGGAGTGAAGAGATATACTGGCTGCTCGCTGACCCATCAATGGTCACCGGGCCACCGCTAAGGTGCCCGCCAACCCGGAGCGGAGGGTATCCTGGCTTCACCGTGTACGTGACCGTGCCGCCGATCTGCAGGATCGCGTCTGCGAGTGGCCCGATCGGGCGTTCCTGCATCCGTTTGTTCCCGGTGAGCTGGACCGGGTGGTCGCAGAGGAGTGCGAGCGAGGTAATCAGCCGGAGGCTGGTGCCGGAGTTGCCAAGGTCGAGGGTGGTGCCCTCCGGGCAGGAGAGCGTCCCGCCCGTGCCCGCGATCTGAACTTCATCCGGCTCATACACGATATCGGCGCCAAGCGTGCGGAGCGCTGCGGCGGTCAGCCGTGTGTCCCCGGCATCCAGCGGGTGCCGGATGACCGTCGTTCCTCTGGCGAGCGCACCACCGATAAAGGCACGGTGAGTGTAGCTCTTGGACGACGGCGCCGCAACGATCAGGTCGACACTCCCGTGGCGCCGGATGGTCCGGTTCACCCGGGCACCTCGACCTTCCGGTAGCATCCCAGTTCCTTGACCTCCGTCATTGTCTTGAGGTACGTGATCGCGTCGCGGTAGCCTTCCGACGTTGCGTAATCGAGGAAGAAGACGTAGTTGCCGATCCCCCGTTTCGACGGACGGGACTCGATCCGGTTCAGGTTGATCTTCTTCACCGCGAAGACGGCCAGGAGGTCGTGGAGCAGCCCGGTACGGTCGGCTGCCGGGTCGATGACGATGCTGCACTTGCCGTCCTCTTTCGGTGCGCCGGGGCTGCTGGCGATCCGGATAAACCGCGTGACGTTGTCCGGACTGTTCTGCACGTGCTCCGCGATGACCGGGAGCCGGTAGTGTGCAACGGCGTACGACGGGACGATTGCACCTGCGGTCCGGTCGTTCTGGAACTCGATCGCGCTCTGCGCGTTGCTGCCGGTCTGGACGACCGGCACGCCCAGCCGCTCCAGCAGTTCGCTGCACTGCTCCTGCGTCTGGGGGTGGACGAAGACCCGGGTGATCTCGTTTTCGGGAACCCGGGCGGCGAGGTAGTGGTCGATGGGCATATACATCTCGGCCGTGATGAAGACCGGGTGCCGGACGAGGCCGTCCAGCGTGGCCCCCACGCCACCCGCCTCTGAGTTCTCGATCGGGACGATCCCATCCCCTTCCCCGTGGACGACCCGCTCGAAGATCCGGCCAATTGTCGGGACCAGCCGGATGTCGTCCTCCCGGAGCCGGACGGCGAGCTCGTGAGAGAACGTCGCCTCCGGCCCGAGCACAAACACGGTCATCGTCTCACCATGCAGTCGATCAGCGCGTCGGTCATCTCCTGCCCCTCCCGGCAGTATTCCCCGAAGTGCCAGCTGTTGTTTTTGAAGAATGCGCGAAACTGGTTCGGGTCCTGTGCCATGACGATGCCGGCGAGATTTGCCGCGGACGCACGGCAGGCAGCCAGTACCTCCGGCACGAAGGGGTTTGTCTGGAGGATGTCAGCATACAGGTCTGGATCCTGCGCGAGGAGCCGGCCCATGAGCGCGAGCTCGATCTGGTAGACGGGGCTCATGAATGCCCGTGTCTCGTTAATGTTGAGGCCCATCCTCCGGATAGATTCGGCCATGCAGAGCGTGACAAAGTGCGTGAGGCCCTGCACCACCGCCATCATCCGGTCGTGTGCCTCCGGGGTTGCAAGCGTGCATGTTGCTCCCTCTGCGCGGAAGATGGCAAGCAGCGCGTCGCGCGTCTTCCTGGTGCACCGGGCCGGGCAGGCGATGATCGTCTGGCCGGCAAGCGAGCCCACCGTGGGACCGAACATCGGGTGGAGGCCGATCACCTGTGCTTTTGTCCGGAGCATCGCCGCGACCGGTGCCACTTTTAACGATGTGAGGTCGCAGAGGAGCTGGTTTTTGGTGAGTACCGGGGCGATCTCTTCGATCACCCGGACCGTGTCCCGGATCGGTACCGATACGATAACAATCCCGCACTGCTCCGCGAGGTCGGTTGCCGGGAGTTTTGTTGATCGGCCCGAGACGAGCACCTCGTACCCGGCCCGTTCGAAGACGCCGGCAAAGAGCCGCCCCATCTTTCCGGTGCCGCCGATGATGCCGGCCTTTCTCTCCCGCTCACTTCTCGATGATCGTCTCTTTGACCGCAATGCCAAAATGCCTGCCTCCCTCGAGAATACACCCCATCACCCGGTCGCCTACCTTCAGGTGGACGACGGAGATGGCGCCGCCGTCCTCCTTCACGAGCCGGATCGTCTCCGCGTTCTGGAGGACGAGGCTCGCCTTCTTTTTGTCCGCCTCCGCCTCCACGAGCAGCAGCGGCCGGCGCTCGATCTTCGTCCGGCCGACGATCGCAGACTGCGCTTTTCCCTCTGCATCCGAGACGAGCACGTTCCCGCCGATCGCGAGGTCGGAGAGGTACGCAGTCTTGCCGTCCGGGAGCATAATGTACGCGTGGACGGCGCCGGCGTTCACCCGGAACGGGCGGGGCGCAACGTAGGGATTTTCGAGCGTCTCGGCGTGGACGAGGAGCATCGCAGACGAGGTGTTGCCCATCAGCATGCCCTGCCCGTCCTCGAGCATCGAGCACGTGTCCACGCAGACCCGGTCGCCCATGCCCACCGGTGTGATCTTCGTGACCGTGAACGTAACAAGGTTCACCTGCCCGGCCGATGCCTTCACCCGCTGCGCCACGGCCCGGACCACCGCGGGGTCTTTTGTCGAGAGCAGGATGCCGGCGACTCCCCGTTCGAGCACGGTGAGGGCGAGTTCCGCTTCTTTTGCATCCTTCACCTTCGCGATGATCCGGTTGGACTGCGCGGCGAGGTTTTCGAGCGGGATGATTGTCCAGTCGCTCGTGGTGACGATCACGTATTTTTTGTCCCGGATACCTGCGGCGAGGTTTTCGCTCGCCTTGTCGGTGATCGTCACCTCCGTGACGTCCGTGCCGGGCTTCAGGTCGCCGTCCTTTGCGATGGTGGTGATCCTCCCCAGCCGGCGCACGTCCTCGGCCCGATCGGTGACGATCGCGTCTGCACCGCTCTCGATGGCAGTCGTTGCGATCTCCTTGTTCCACGGCCGGGCATCCACCCAGAACTGCTTCATTACTTCTTCCCCAGCGCTTTCTCCGGGTCGGCGTCCCCGTGGACGACCTGGCAGAGCGCCCGGACAAACGCGCACGTGTCCTCACGCTGGAAGGCATTCCTGCCCACGCAGACCCCTGCGCCGCCGGCCTTCACGGATTCCCTGATAATTTTGAGGGACTCAAGGTCGCTGACCTTCTCGCCGCCGGCGATGAAGACGGGGACCGAGCAGGCCTTGGCGATCTTTTTGAACGCTTCGGGATTGCCCGGGTAGTTGGTCTTGATCAAATCTGCGCCCAGCTCTTCCGCGACCCGGACGCAGTGGCCGACTGCCTGTGGCGAGAACGCATCGATCCCCTTTCCCCGCGGGTAGATCATCACGAGAAGCGGCATCCCCCAGCGGTTGCAGTCCTTTACCACGTGTGCACCGTCCTCGAGCATCTTCGACTCGTTGGGCGCCCCGAGGTTGATATGGATCGAAACCCCGTCGGCGCCGAGCGCGATTGCTTCTTCTACGGTACAGACCAGCACCTTGTCGTTGGGGTCCGGGTTGAGCGAGGTGCTGCCGGAGAGGTGGACGATGAGGCCGATGTCCCGCCCGTGCCGGCGGTGACCGGTCTTGACCATCCCCTTGTGCAGCACGATCGCGTTTGCCCCGCCATCGCTCACGTCCGTGATGACCTTGGTCATATCCAGTAATCCTTCGATCTGTCCCATCGAGAACCCGTGGTCCATCGGCACGATCACCGATCGCCCGGTGTTCCGGTCCATGATCCGTTCGATCCGGATCTCCTTTCCAATCATGATTCACACCTTCAACAGTTCCATCGCTTCTTCGGCGCTCTTGTTCTTGTGCACGATACATGCGGCGGCCCGCACGAACCGGTCCGGGCTCCGGTGCTGGAAGGCGTTGCGGCCGATGGATATGCCGGCTGCGCCTCCCGCCATCGCGCCCTCGATCAGTTCAAGTGTTGTGCGGTCATCCGTCTTTGAACCTCCGGCGACCACCACCGGCACCGGGCAGCCCCGGGTCACCTCCCGGAACGATTCGGGGTCGCCCGTGTAGACCGTCTTGACGATGTCGGCGCCAAGCTCCGCTGCGACCCGTGCCGCGAGCTTGACGTTCTCGACATCGTTCTCGCTTTTGATCTTCTTCCCTCTCGGGTACATCATGGCAAGGAGCGGCATCCCCCACTCCATGCAGTCGACCGCGACCTTGCCGAGGTCGGCAAGCATCCGTGCCTCCGACTCGGCGCCGATGTTCACGTGCATCGAGACCGCGTCGGCGCCCATCTTCAGGGCGTTTGGCACCGTGTTCACCAGCACCTTCTCGTTCGGGTCGGGCCCGAGCGACGTGCTCGCGGACAAATGCAGGATGAGCCCGATGTCCCTCCCGCCCTGCCGGTGGCCGTACAGCGCAAGCCCGACATGGCCGATCACCGCGTTTGCCCCGCCGTCAGCGACGAGGTTCACGGTCTGGCCCATATCGATCAGGCCCGGCATGGGGCCATTGGTCACCCCATGGTCCATCGGTACAATCACGGTCCTTTTCGTATTGCGGTTCATGATCCGTTCCAGACGAATTTCCTTTCCTCTCATAGCAACAACAACCTCCCCCTGCATTCGCGGTATTTTCCCAAGCGAACCAGGAGGGTTAGAAATACCAGAAATAATAGCTAAAAAAGCCAAATGCGCGATACGCGGACGTAGCGTTGTCAGATGGCGTTCCAGAAATGTGTTCATTCATGCAACGGACGGGTGCTGCGTTTTCAGAGGTAAAGGCATTCACGAGCGAAAAAACACTCATGGGCGCTGGCGCACTCTTCCTGCATGGATATCAGGTTGGTGGCAGGGGTATATAAAAGGGGAGGGTTGGGAGGATGTCGTTCGAATCTCCTCCCTCGCACACTTGATTTGGGTTATCGTTATCTCAGTTTTTGCAACCCCTCAAATATGATATCACTTTCTGCAAAGGAGCGGAGCGCAAGTTTATGCGACGGGTTCGAAATTTTTGGATATTCAATATTTGATTGTGATAAAGTTATTATAAAAAAAGACTAGTAAAAATGCATATATGGGATTTTTGGACTTTTTTAGAAAGAACACCCCAAGTGATGGTAATACTTTAAGAAAAAATTTTCCAGGAAAGTTTCTAACCGTTGATTCCGCATATAAAGGCGATCAAGGTATGGGGAAAATACGACTTGATCCTGAAACTATGTTAATGCTCAAAGCCAGTCCTGGAGACATTGTTGAGATTGAAGGAACGCGTCAAACAGTGGCAACAATTTGGAGACAACAAACATATGATTGGAATAATGGCAAAGCGAGACTGGACAAATTTACATGCTTTAATGCTGGCGTAAAAATCAATGACACCGTCAGAATTTCAAAGATTTTCTCGAAAATTGAAGCCAGAAAAATTATTCTGGTAATACCGAAAAGCCTTCAAAAGAAAATTAAATTCAAATCCAATACGGAGATAGTTAATACTTTTGACAATTTTCCAGCAATTAAGGACGATATTATCCCCTTAACCGTTGGCCTTTCACTAGCTGAACGTCAGTTTTTTGGCTTAAAAGTTGTCGATATCGAACCCGCAGATGCGAACATTATTACTAAAAAGACAATAATTACGTTTTTAGACACTTTTATTGATGAATCAGATAGTCTAGTGTATTCTTTTTACGAGAAAAATAATGAATTGAATACCTTTGATGTATCTCACCCAGATTCTGCTAACGTTTATAAAATTACTCCTTCAAATGACGAAAATCGAAATGAAGATCCATTAAATATATTAAAAATTAGGCTGGCAAAGGGAGAAATTTCAAAAGATGAATATGAAGAATTGAAAAAAATTCTTGAGTCATAAGTGTTTTTACTTTTCAAAATAACTCATTGTTAACTGTGAAAAGGGAAAATATCTAGAGTTTGAATGGATTAACACCACAATTAGTATTTTCTTTCTCGTTCTTCCTTCAACTTGCGAGCCCGATATTCGCGGTGCGTTATGTTTTAGTTTTCACTTCCTTATCCCACCGATCCAGTCGCTCCCTGACATGCTTATTCATAGTGAACGGTTGATCCCCTTCAGCGTTCTTTTTCATATAATACAACGTGCCTTTTGAGAATCCACAATCACAATTAGAGGAACCACCGATCATCTTTGCAATTTTTACTTTCCTGAATGATATTGTAGAGTTTCTCCATGGTAATTGGTGTGAAATTGATCATCTCGCAGCTGACATTTACCCGTTTCTTGGCAATATCGATGAATGGGGAATTGACATGGTGGTGGCCGTGAATGATCCAGTCACCATCAAACCAATTCGTTGCATTGTCGGGGTCGTGTAATACAAGAAATTTCATATCACGATATTTCAGGATGTATTGCCGGTTCCATTGCTTTCTGTCATGGTTGCCCTTTGCAATGGTAATCCTACCGTTCAATCTTCTTTTAAAACGAAAATCCCCAAAATCTCCCAGGCAAAATACGCGGTCGTACTTGCCGACATTATAATTCCAGTTCGAGATTAAACGTTCGTGCATCTGATGCAGATTTTTGAAACATTCACTCCGGCACCATTTTATGATATTTTTATGACCGAAATGCGGATCGGAATAGAACCACACCCGGGTACCGTCCAGAATCTCGTCATCCTTTAAGATTTTATTTCCAATCAGGTTCCGGTAAAAAAAGTTGGAAATTTTTCTCATAACTGATGTCATCATGAGAGATAGACAGCCATTGAAACGAAAAACATTTGGGTAATACCTTTTGAAGGTGGGGGTGGTACCCCTCCCCCTGCACTCCCGGCCGTGTGGAAGCCTTTTGTAGTTTCATCGTCTAAAAATGATAAATCGATATTCAGTGATTACCATGACCGAAAAGAAAGGGCACTTTGAGAAGGGGTGCTGGGTGGAAGACCCCGTTGTAGCCCCCGCACAAGAGGAGAAACCGATCGACATTCGCCTTGCCGCCACAACCAAATCGGTTCTCTCTGCGATGGATGACCTCGCAAAAGTCACTCACGATCTCATGGCAACGGAAGAGGGTAAGAAGCATATCGAGAATACCGTGAAAGACACGAGGGTGAAGATCCAGAAGTCCTTTGACGACATACTCGCCCGGGCCAAAACCGAAGTGGACAAGGCGAAGGCAGAAATGAACAAACCCCCCGCGCCAAAAAAGTAAACCGGAATCTGCACTCCTGCATCTGGCCGATTACTGCTTGAAACAATGAATAAGTCCCGGTAAGAAGAATCTCTCTTGGAATGAAATCCGGGAATACGCTGCCCCCCGGTATCCTCATCCGGAAATTCCGTGGTGAGGATCTGGAGGTCGTGAAGCAGCTGGTTGACACCGTGATCAAGATCTCGTATCGGGAAGCATACCCCCAGGAAGCGATTGATTACTTCCTCTTGTTTCACAGTGCGGAAAATATCCGTGAGGATGCGGATCGCGGCTGCACTTTTGTCCTTGAAACAGATCGTATCGTTGGTACGGGGACATTACTCGGGTTGGAGATCAAACGGGTGTTCATCGATCCTTCCTTTCACCGGCATGGGCTGGGGATGCTCCTGATAGAGGCTCTGGAACACGAGGCGCTCCAGAGCGGGATCAGGAAAATCAGTCTCGCCGCATCACTGCCCTCAAAGCAGTTTTACGATACGCTGGGATATGTGACAGAATGCAGGACATTCATTCCTATCCAGAATGGAGAAAGGCTGGAATATTTTTCGATGATCAAAAATCTTGGATAATTGACGGCATTGGTGTGAAGTACAGTTCTGTTGTCCAAATCTTCGGCTCTTCTTAATGAATCTGTTCCGGGTCTCAGACATCTTTCTCCACCCCGCAATTCCACATCTGTGACCGTCGAAAAAAGTGAGTTCGAAAAGGGCCAAAACAGGCCTTTTTCCTGTTTATAGGGTGCTAGGTACGATCCGGCCTGGGATCGGCCCTCCAATTAATGCTATTTACTGCTTTTTCCGGGCTCGTTATATGCTGATTTTTGGCAAACCGGGCTCAGTTTAAGGTTTTCGAAAAAACCAAATGTCATTTTCTCGCGAATTATTGTCATATGTGCCCCCGGGAGAGGTAATCCGGGGTCGTATCGGGCCCGGATTGGGTTTATCCGTCCGGGAGTTACTAGGGAGAATGGAACAGGCAGTTTATCTGCTGAGGACCCTTCCATTCCAGCAGGTACAACCCGATCTTATTGAGATAGACAAACGTATTGAGCGGGCGGCCATCGTCTTTTTTATCGGGATCCACCCAGCATCCGGTATTTACGAACAGTTTTGAGAGCGATCTCCCGGAATCCATGCCGGGCTTCCGGGTAAAATCTCTGAACGCAAAACCGGCCTTGTGTGTGTGTCCGAAGATAATGATGTCGGCCTTGATAGTATCCCGAATATCGACAAATCCGGCATCCAAGACCTGGATCACGTCTTTATCTTTTGATTGGAATCTTTCGTACACCTTCCGCTGCATGAACCCAATTACCCGGGGAAGTACGCTGATTGTTGTAAAAATGGTGAGAATCGCGGTATAGGGGATCAGGAGCAGAGCCGCCGGTGTGGGAAGACTTGGCCACATAATGAAGGCTGCACAATAAGCGATCACCGCAATGAACGGCAAAACAAAAATTCCTTCAATGAGAGCGCGTTCCCACAATCTTGGTTTTCGCTCATCCATGACCCTTCGCGCAGCTGGGAATTTTGAAAGAAGTACGACAGAAACGATTATGGACAGGATGATCACTGCGGCATTCTGGATGAGAGCTTGGTAAGGAAATGTCGCATACATCAGGATGAGGAATACAACCCAGAGAATGAATATCGAAAAAATTGAGGTAATGCTCATTATCTTGCTCATGGACATATTGGCAAGATCCATCAGGGTACCGATGGGATCAAAGGGTTCCCCGGTGATCTCGCTGATGATAAAGGGGACTTGTTCCCCATCAAACTGATGGCCGTGAAGGAACGTGTAGTGAGTCCGGTTTATCCGAAGTCCGTGATGTACCTGACGCTTCTTTCCCTTATGATAAGTTGTAACCGGTTCCGGGTAATGGCGGCGATGTATGGAAAAATCAGATCCATTCCCCCAGGAAAAATTATTTCTCTTCTTGAACATCCCGCCCACATCAGCATCGTGATTTCCCGTGACATAGACCTTGTCACAGGGAATGGTATGGAGGATCGAGAATGGTTCGAGGGCATCCTGGATAACGTTGTTCCTGTCTTGGTCTTTTGGATCCCACAGGTCAACAATGTCCCCGAGGAGGATCAATTTCGTCAGGGGGGCGAAGTCAATAGTCAAGTCATGGGATTTATCAACTTCGTTTTTGCAGGGGATCCTGATCGTTCGTTGGGGAAATCCTTTGATCCATTTTAAAAATTCACAGAACTTATCATGATGCGTTCCTTGTGCCCCGAGGTGAATATCCGAGACGATAATAATACTCTCTTCCGGCCCCGCTATGGGCGAGGTTTGTGATGATTCAGGCGTCATAGACCACAGTAGTTTTCTGAGGCATATTCCGGAATTTATTTATTTTCATTTCAGGATCTTTCAGATTCCTTGTAATTTTTTATGAAGGTTAAGGGAAGCAATCGCACCAAGGCCTTTCCTTTCAGTTGAGTGGGATGCGGGAAAGACTTGATAGGGCTCTAGGAAAAACGCACGTTTTTCCGTGTTTACGGTCCAAAGTGCGCTCCGGCCCCGGGATCGCTGTCCCAAAGGTGCTAAAAAGTGCTTTTTCCGCGCATGGGAAGGGCATCAGATAGCTAATCCGAGAATAATACTGCCGAATCAAAAAAGATAGGGGCCGGTTTTTGGAAGTTAGGGATCGGTTCGTGATCCTGACCTCCCGAAAAGGGCAATCTGGGGTTGTATCGGGCCCGGATTGGGGGGGGATGCACTTTGGGGGGAGTGGCAGGAAGGCTTCAATGAGCTGGTGACCCGGATAATCCGGGGGAGACCGGAAATCCCGGTATGCATTTACTTCTGCAGTGCCCGGCTGATCCTTTTCTCAAGTGTATACCAGGAATACCCGACAGGAAGGCAGATGCAGAGATTCAGGATGACGACCAGTGCGTCCCCGATGATTACGCTGCCGAAATCCATAGGCGCAGCAATCCATGTATACACGAACGCTGCCGGTGTCCAGTAATAGATGAGCTGGGTGAGGAATATGTGCCACGAAGCCTTTCCGAGCTCCCCGATGTAGCGGGAGGGAAGCGATTCAATTTTTTTGGGAAGGTATCGCAGTCCGGCAAGCGCAAGAATGACCGTCCACATGAATGCAGGTGCCTGAAGGACTCCCGAATAACCGGAATAATTGGGGAACGAGGAGAAAAGCGGCGTATAACAGCTGAGCGTTAAGTACACAAGACTAATGCCCCCTCCCAAAATGAGCCAGCGCTTATCGGTCTTAGCAGATATGGCGATCCATACACCTAGGGCTCCGGCAAACATATACGGGAAATAGAGAACCGAAGTTGTGCCGGGGTCCCATCCGAGAACTATTGATACGGCATCGAAGAGGAGCGTTAAAAAAAGGGCTATGATAACCATGCGGTTGGGATTGCGCACTGCAAGGAGGTAGAGGAGTGGAACGAAGATGACGCTCTGGAGTATGACCGGGACGAAGTATGCCCCCCAGCCGTACCCGCCTCTCATCAGGTCGAAGATGAGAGAAACACTGTTGGACGGCAGCTGGTTGAGACTGAAGAGGATACACAGTTCTATACACCAGCAGAGAAGAAACGGGACCAGGAGCCGGCTGAACCGCCGGATCAGGAGGGAGGGATTATAACATTCTTTCAGGGTTTTGGATCCATATCTCTTGTACGCATATGCACCGGTAAAACCTGCAATCAGGATGAACAACGGGATCGCATGCCAGATATGGTAAGGTGACCCGATGAGTAAAAAAAAGCTGAAAGGTAATGCGTGTAAAAGAACCACGGCAATGATGGCAAGTCCTTTGAGGATATCGATCTGGGGGATGGCTGCAGGCAGTTTTTCCTGGCCTGTTCCGTCTCCCCCCTTACCGGCCCTGGATTTTTTCATGAGATAATAATCATTGAGGCTTTTTTGATAATATAATTTCGAACCATCAGGCCTGACAGTTCCTGTCATCTTTCAAAAGAGCAGCCGTCCGAAAAAAGCCCGGCGCAACTTCTTTTGCGCAATATGCGGTTCTACCACCGGAAATGCGGTCTTCCAACCGGGAAAACCTATAAACTTGAAAAAAGGATATAAAGTGTATAATTAACTTAACATGCGGGATGAACGAGAATGAAGATTGTTGACGCGATAATCGGAACTCCCTTCGAACGGCTCGAGCCAAAAAAGCTGGAACTGGAGAAGATCCGCCTGAAAACCAAGATGGACACCATCACCAAGACCATCGGGAAACTTGAGCGGGAGAAAGCGAGGTTATTCAACGCGGCGGTCACCTCGAGCCCTCTGATGATCAAGGTCCATGCCCACGAGATCAAGCGGCTGAGCCTGGAAGTCGAGCAGCAATACAATTTTTTCATGAGATATTCCAAGATGATGGTCGCGATCACCAACCTCCTGCTGCTCAAAAAGTACGAGAAAGAGCTGAAACAGAATAAACTCTGGACAAAACTGGTGCGCATGGATCCCGACCGGCTTGTTGACGTGATGGGAAGGATCAACTTGGTCGGCAAGAACTTCGAAGGGATCGTGGATCTCGTAAACGACACCCTTGAGAGCGGGATGGACGAATACAAGAGCGCTGAAGAGGACGAATCCGTCAGGCAGATCATCGATGCGATCACGAGCGTCCAGAAAGGCGTACTGCCCATAGAGGAAGCCCAGAAAGCAATCTCTTTTGACAAGACACTTGAGGATAAAGAGGTCTAATTAAATGGTTTTTCGAAGGATCCGATATTTTTTCACGAAAAATCCTCTCGATCTGCTGGATCCTGAAGAACTCCGGTCTGACCGGATCCGGTACAATGATGATATCAGGAACTTTCATGCACGGATCGCGGCACTGGAAAAGGAGATTGATTCATACTGGACCAGGGCAAAAGATACCACGTCCTCCGCGGATGAACGTGCCTTTGCCGAGCGCATCAACACCCTCTCCCAGACAAGAAATTCTATCCTGAAAAAATTAACCGATACCGAATCGCGCCTCCGCACGGTTGATGAATTCATCAGCAAGATCGACGAGAAGAACCGGAAGCGGGCGACCGACCGGCTCACCACCGGTTCCCAGATGCAGCTCGAAGAACTGTTACAAAAAATATCGGTATATGAAGAAGGAAAGCGCCAGATAGAAAAAACATTGACGATTGTTACCGAGCCGGGAATGGACAACGTGGATGAGAATGTCAGCCAGATCCTGCAGGCGATAAAAGCGACAAAACAGCCCGACACGATAAAAACTGCACCTGAACAGGAAGTCCCCACCCCACAAAAGAGTCTCGAACCAGGAAGCTGAGGGCCGGGTGAATGGGATCCTCCGGCGGGCGTGGTTGGAGCGGGATTTAAAAAAGGAGAACCAAGGAAGACCAGCATGGCAATAACGATCGACCTGACAATTCCCCTGAAACGCGAATTCGAGAAGGCGAACAAGCAGTTTGACGAGGCAAAAGCAAAAGGGGAGACGGAAGAGGCAAAGAAACTGGCCCTGGTCTGCTGTAATATCCTGATCCAACTCGCAAAATCCGATCCCATCAAAAAATCGGATTATCTCGAAGCAGCAAAAAGTTACAAGAATTTTGCTGATTCCGGGGCAAAACACGAGCCGTCCGCCACCGCCCCGATCAGCAACTTCGAGCAGATCCGCGAGGAGCAGAAGGACCTCAGCGGGTATGCGGAGAGCCTCATCTCGAAGTCAACGGTCACGTGGAAGGATATCGGGGGTCTCGACAATGTCAAGGTGCGGATCATGGAGACGATCGTGATCGCCGGCCTGAAAAAACCCCTCGTGATCAAGCCCGACAAGGGGATCCTCCTCTTTGGCCCCCCCGGCACGGGAAAGACCCTCCTTGCCGCCGCTGCCGCGGGCAGCCTCAACGCGACATTCTTCAACGTCAAGATCAGCAATGTCCTCTCCAAGTATTTCGGCGAGTCCACGAAACTCGTCACCGCACTCTACGAGACCGCCCGGAAAAAACAGCCCTCTATCGTCTTTATCGACGAGTTCGACTCCATCACCCTCTCCCGGGACGGAGAGACCGGCGATGCATCGCGCAAAGTGCTCTCAACGCTCCTCTCTGAACTCGACGGGTTCCAGGACAAAAAGAGCGACGAGCTGCTCCTGACCCTTGCGGCAACAAACGCCCCCTGGGACCTTGACGAAGCGATCCTCTCGCGGTTCCCCCTGCGTATCTATATCCCGCTGCCCGATCCCACGACCTGCATGGAGATCGTCAAGATCCAGTTGAAAGGACTGGACATCACCCCGCTGAACCTGGCAAAGATCGCCGATACCTGTATTAAGAAAAATTACTCCGGGAGGGATATCCAGTTCCTCTGCCAGGAAGCGCTCCGGAGCATGATCCGGGTCCACAACCCGGACCTGTATAAAAAGTCAGAACTGCCCTTCGAGGAGCTCAAGAAACAGACCCTGAACGTCGGCCCTATCGTGATGGAATATTTCCAGAATGCCTTTGAAAAAATAAAATCCCCCATGACCCCGAAGGATATCGAGCGGTTCAGGAAATGGAACGATGAGTTTGGTGTTTAACAGCTTCTCATCAGGTCTGCTACCATTCCGGGAAACCCCATGAAGATCGACATAACGTCCACCCTGCTGCAGGCGGCGGAACGGTGCGCAGCGGATTACCAGGGGGCGGTCGCAAGAGGCGATCTTGAGCATGCCCTGACAGATGCAGAGAAGTGTATCTTCATCTACCTGAAGCTGGCGGAGAGCAAGCCGTACCACCCACAGGAATTCCACCGGAAAGTAAAAGAATGGAAGACCGTTGCGGCCTCGCTTTCGAAGCAGGTGCGGGAGAAGGCCCGGCACCAGCACCAGAACAGTCCTGCCTCTATTGGGCCGGAGAAGGCCGGAGAGGAAAAGAAGAGTGGAGAACAGGTGCAGGAGAAAACGTCTGCCCCTAAGCCCCTGAACGTTGAAGATGAAAGGGGGGCCGGGCCTCAGGTGGACATAAAACCCCTCGCTCCAGAGCCGGAAAAGACCGGGAACGGGACGCCGGTAATCCCGGATTTGAAGGAGATCACGGATCAGTTCTGGAAGGATAATCTTCCCGCCCTGTCAGACATCGAGGTGCCGGTGATCGACGCGGTTTTCCATATCGCGCTGGAGATTGCCCGGGAGGGCCGGGAGGGACGGCCTGTCGGCACGGCCTTCCTTGTCGGCGATGCCGACGCGGTACTCAAACTCTCCCGGCAGCTGATCCTCAACCCGTTCCAGGGCCACCGGGAGGAAGACCGGAGCATAACGAATCCCGAGATGAAAGAGTGCATCAAGGAACTTGCCCAGCTGGATGGTGCGTTCATCGTCCGGGGCAATGGCATCGTCGAGGCAGCCGCCCGGTACATCACGATGGATACGAGCAGGGTAACGATTCCCCCCGGACACGGGACGCGCCATTCTTCTATCGCCGCGGTCACGCAGGAGACAAAATCCATTGGCATCATCGTCTCGCAGAGCGGGGGGAAGATCTCGTTCATCAGGGAGGGGAAAATATTCAAAACCATTCACCCATAAACGGGTGTATCGTTCTTTGAAGATCGTTATGACCGACAAAGATGATCTGGCATCCCTGAACCGGTTACTGGAGACGGCCGGGCTCGTCCTTGCCTCCCAGTTCTCCGTTCAGAACGAGTCCCCGGAACGTATCGGTGATCTCTTCCTGAAGATAGAGGAAGACTACCGGAACTACAAAGCGTGCCGGCTGGACGGGGAGGTCATATCACGCCTCGATCCGGACGTGCATGCCCAGTTCCAGATGGCCCTCCTTGTCCTCTCGCACGGTGCCGGAAATGACCGTCAGGCTGTACCGCCCGCCACGGATATCTCTCCCGCGTTCTCCCGTGAAGAGCTTGGCGTATACGATATCCTGAAAAAATTTAACCTGCTGGACACGTACTCCGAGGAAGAACTCCGGCAGAAACTTATCGCCGGCGACCCGTCCGTGGAATCGTTTTTCAAGGCGTACCAGGAGATCCGGGAATCCCTTGACCGCGTGGTCGGCCAGAAGGGGATCCGGCCCGGCATCCGGCACTACCTGAAGAAAAAGGGGGTGGCGTATGCCCGGAAATTTGCATCTGCATTCGGGACCGACGGGGGACAGTTTATTGTGCCGACATCGCTTGCCCGCCACCGGGAGCTGGACTTTATCGGCAGGATAAAATCCCGGCTGGGTTCCAACGGCGACCTCGTCACCTTCATGGGCACGGGTTTTACGGTCGATAAGATCGCCATCGGCCACGATTTTCTGAAACGTTTCCAAAGATCCGGACCCCCGGATCAGCATTCCTCATGGATCAGGGACAACCTGCCCAAAAACCAGTATATCTCGGCAGTACTGACAGAGAAGGCCCTCGCATTCCAGAAAAAGTCCTTCATCCTGTACGCGGTCTTTGCCGCCCATTCCGGGCAGTATGCGGAGTTCGGGTACGACAGCAGGCCCCTGGAGCTGAAGGAGATTACGGGATACCTCGAATCGCTGACCGTGAATCCCCCCAAAAACGGTGATCATGTCCTCTTCTGTATCGCCTCGCCGACCGGCTTTGAGGAGCGCGGGAGCTCCTCCCCGGAGACCAGCCTCCTTGAGAGTTTCAAATTCCCTGATCTCTCGGTCTGTTGTTTTGACCTGAATGCCAACCGGAGATTTTTCAATAAAGGGGACAGGTTCGCTGTCGCACTGGCAAAACTCTGCGATCTCGAGTCCGAAGGGGAGAAAAATGTGAAGATAACAGAGGTCCTGTACGTCGAGATGGACCACCGGCTTCTGGTCGACCAGTCGGTCTCGCTGGCGTATTGCACGGAGTTTGCAAAGAACCACCGGTTCAAAGACGAGGAACGGGTAAAAAAACTCTTTTACCACTATGCAACGGAGAAGAATCTGGTCGTCAAAGAGATCCCCCAGACGGGCCCGGTCATGATGAAAAGGACGTGACGCGCGTCCCGGGATATCGGGCGGGTTTCTCCCGGGATCTTTTTCATGGTTGCCGAATACCTGCCCTCTCTGCCGATGACCGTTCCCACCCCCACATCATCCTTTCAGGGCCGGATGTATCAGCGGTATCGTGCCTGAGTCCCGGCCAGGATTTCTTCTTCCCGGTGTAAAAGCATTAATCGTTTCATCGTCCAAATGGATGGGAGGACAGTCTGGCATGGATTCCCTGTTCCTGATCAACCTGATCATCATCCTGGGCCTGTCCATCATGGTCCTTTTCCTCTGCTCCTTCCTTCGTATTCCCACGATTGTCGGTTTTATCATCACCGGCGTGGTGGCCGGGCCGTTCGGTCTCGCCTTCATCACGGATGTAAATACGGTCAATACTTTCGCCCAGGCAGGCGTGGTGCTGCTACTCTTCACCATCGGGCTCCAGTTCTCGTTCAGGAGCCTCATCGGATTGAAAAAAGCCGTGCTGATCGGCGGTTCCCTGCAGGTCCTCACCACCGTCGCCGCGGTCTTTCTGGTGCTGGCGCTCAACGGGCATAATTTCGGGGAAGCCGTCTTCATCGGCTTTTTAATCTCGCTGTCAAGCACGGCGATCGTGATAAAACTGCTCCAGCAGCGGGGGGAGATCGACAGCCCCTACGGAAAGAACACGCTGGCGATCATGATCTTCCAGGACCTGGTCACGATCCCCATGATGCTGGTGATCCCGGTCCTTGCCGGGGGTACCGCCGGCTCGGGGATCTCTCTCCCGCTCCTCCTCGCTCAGGCGTGTGTGATCATCGCCGTCGTCTACATCTCTGCACGCTGGGTGGTCCCCCGGGTCCTGTACGAGGCGGCAAAATTCCGGAGCAAGGAGTTGTTCCTCTTCTGTATCCTGGGGATATGCGTCGCGATCGCGTACCTCACGTCGAATGCCGGGCTCTCGCTCGCGATCGGGGCATTTTTTGCCGGGTTGATCATCGCCGAATCGGAGTTCAGCCTCGAAGCCCTCTCCAATATCATCCCCTTCCGGGACGTCTTTACCAGTTTCTTTTTTATCTCTATTGGGATGCTGCTGGATATTCATTTTCTCGCGGGCAACCTGCCCGTCATCGTTCTTATCGTGCTCGGTATCATCGCCCTCAAATTCATGACGGGAAGTTTTTCCGCCCTTATCCTTGGCCTGCCGGTGCGGACCGTCCTTCTCGTCGGTTTTGCCATCGCCCAGATCGGGGAATTCTCTTTTGTCCTTTCGCAGACCGGGCTCCAGTACAACCTTATCTCGAATGCCACCTACCAGTTCTTTTTGAGCGGCTCATTGATCACCATGGCATGCACGCCGTTCCTGATCAGCACTGCCCCCCGGCTGATTGATGGCTTCCCCGGGACCTCAGCCGTGCCCGCACCACGCCGTGCGCCGGAGCCGGGAAAGCCTGCCCCGCTCTCCGGCCACCTCATCATTGTCGGGTACGGGCTGAACGGCCAGAACGTGGCACGGACGGCAAAACTCTCCGCGATCCCGTATACGATCATCGAGATGAACGCGGAGACGGTCAAGAACGAGCGGGCAAAAGGGGAGCCGATATTTTTCGGGGATGCAACACAGGAAGACGTGCTCGCCCGTGCAGATATCCCGTCTGCCCGGATCATCCTGATTGTCATCTCCGACCCGGTCGCCATCGGCAGGATCGTGAAGACTGCCCGGCGGATGAACCCCGGCATCCATATCATCGCCAGAACCCGGTACCTGCAGGACACGAGCAACCTGCACAAGCTGGGCGCAGACGAAGTGGTCTCTGAGCAGTTCGAGACGTCCATCGAGCTGTTCACGCGGATCCTCATCCACTACCTCATCCCGAAAAAGGAGATCGATAATTTCGTGGAAGAGATCCGGAAAAATGCCTATGTCATGCTCCGGGATTTCCCCATCCCGGACCTGACCTACGCGGAGATGAAGCAGAACAACCCGGAGCTGACCCTTGCGTCGATCCGGCTCCCGGAGCACTCGCGGTTTGTGGGAAAGACGATCGCAGAGTCCGCCATCCGGCAGCAGTACCGGATCACGATCCTCGCGATACGGCGCAGGAACAATGTCCTCACCAACCCGGCAGGTAATGAAAAATTTGAGAAGGATGATCTTGTTATCGTCCACGGAAATTCAGAAGATATCAGGGTATTCACCGGACACGTCGAAAATTTTATTTGAGATGGACATGGGAAGAACTCCTTTAGAGAAACTTGATATCCTGATTTTTTGAAATACTATCTGGAACCGGTGATTTTCCGTGAGAGTGAACGAAAAAAAAGAGAAATTCAACTTCCAGATATCCCTCATCGGGGGGCTGGTGATCTCGATCATCTTTTCCTGGATCGGATCCCAAGCGATCTCCGGTGGCCTGAATACTGCTGTCCCCGGCATCGTTTTTATTCCCGCGGTCTCGATAGCCCTGGGTTTCCTGCTGGTCTGTTCCATCGGGCTTTCCAATGACGAGAGCACGAAGATACCCGGCGTCTTTCTCACTACCTTCCTCGTCCCGCTGATTGCATCCTATCTCTTTTTGTCAGGTGTCCTGTATATCGATTTCTTCATCTACAGCCTTCTGGCCGGGATCATCTTTTGCGGGTATTATGTCCTGAACCATCACCACGAGATCTTTGCACGGTATGCCAGATTCCTGTTGAAGATATTCATGGCCCTGCTGATGTTCATCGTCCTCTACAATTTTATCATGTTCATCTACAACTGGGGGTTCACCAGCGCGTATAACAACTTCAAGGTGCCGTTTATCTCGTTTATCCTCAATATCATCATCATCGTCGGTATCTACCTCTTCGTGATACGAAAGATCCGGGGTGTCGACGGCTCGAAGATCTTCGTCTTTGGCCCCAGCCGGTCCGGCAAGACGTACTTCCTGCTCGGGATGTACAAGCAGTTTGTCGACTTCTTTGAGGGCCATCCCCGAGAAGTGATCTTCACGGGCGTACCTGCAGAAGAGAAGAATTTCAGCTCCGCATACTACCTTGGCCAGATAGAGAAGAACGAGCCTATCCCTTCGACCGTGACGGACATGGTGGGTATCTATACCCTCATGGGGAAGAAATGGGGGTTTTCACCCATCGACCTGACGCTCGTGGATTACGCCGGTGAATGGGTACATGACCTGCCCTCGAAGATCGATCCGGCCAACTTTCCGGAGGTCATTGCACGCCTGAGCGGGAACCTGAAGGTCGACCCAAAGACGCTCTCGGAGAATATCGGCTTTATTAAATTCATCACCTCGATCAAGGAGAATAGCCGTGAGATCGTCCCTACCATCATCGAAGACGTGGTACTGGCGTTCATCTACAAACGGATGACGAGTTCCGGAAAGATCATCCTCCTGATCGACGGCGACATGGTGGCAAAAAATGACGGTCCTTCGCGGGACGAGCTGACCCGGTTGTTCGGGTATTATGTCAGGATCATGGATTACCTCGGGCAGGAGAAACAGTATGCGCTCATCGTGACAAAGACGGACAAGATCGTACCGATAGATGCCGTCAGCGAAAATTCCCCGCAGGCAAAAGAGATCGAGCAGGAGATCTTCGACAGGCTCCATACCATCACAACATTTCAGGCAATTGAGAACAAGGCGGGATCTATACCCATCTTCTTCTTCACGGTCAGTGTCAATTCCATGAGCAGCAACGAAGAGCAGGCGGTGATCTCGCAGATCTTCCCTTGGAGGTTTGGTGAAGTTGCAAAATTCGAGTTCTGATTTCTCGGTCTACTCGACGAACGGGGAGCAGCTTGCCGGAGAGCTTGCCGGGTACCAGGAACTCGCCCACGAGATCGATAAGAAAAGGATCGTGTTCTATGTTGCGGCTTCGGGGACAGCCATCCTGTTCGGCACGAGGCTGATGGTCCAGATCGTCGGTGGCCGTGAAGAACGTGCGATCTTCATCAGGAGATATTCCCTGCCGGAATTTTCCGCCACCCGTGACAGCGTCAGGAATTTCTACGATGAGGCAAAGGCCCGCGTGGAAGAGGTGGCCCGGATCCGGTACCGGGTGGTGGGTCTCCTGAAAGATGGGGATCTTCCGGTGGCGGAGAGGGGTGCCGCCCTGCACACAATGGACGCCATCATGGGAAAGATACTGGCCGGGGAACCGGTGAAGATCAAAGTCGAGGACCTGCCCCTCTCGTTCGGGGTCGCAAAGAAGATCCTTGCATCGTTTACGCAGAAAGATCTCCTCAATTATTCGATCGCCATCGCCCAGTATCCCGTTGATGCCGATCTCCTCATCTCCCCGAATGCCGGCGGGATCGACCTTGAGATCCTCAATGATGGCAGGGAACAGGTCCAGCCGGGTTTTGAGAAATGCCTGCCATTTTTCCGGGCCATCTCAGCCGTTTATGACGAGCGCCAGACTGCCCTCCACACGGGTTCCCTCCAGAACCGGAATACCTTATCCCTGATGCTCAGGAAGTACCTGCTCGATTCCAGTATCGTGAACGGTTTGCTGGCAAAAGACCCGCACGGGATGGAGGTTCTCTTTGACATGTACCGGAACGATGCCGGTGCCCTCCACGCGATCCTGAAAAAAATTCTCGCCTCGCAAAAGAACCTTGACGGGGTGCCTGCCGGGATCATCGACCTCGTAGTCAGCCATATCCTCGAATCGGTCAGGGATCCGGGCCCTGATGAGAGGGTACTCTTGAAGACCGGGTATCAGCGGGGAGACGATGACCGGAAAAAGAGGATCCAGCAGTACCTGATCGCGCAGGGAATATTCGAGGACTTTCTCTTAAAAGATCTGGCTCAGACGAGCATGAAAGAAGGGGATATCCAGCTGCTGAAGGCCGTTGTGACAAACCAGAAATTTAATAATGCGGGTCTGCAGGTGCTCAAAGACACGATACGGCTTACGGACGCCACACAGGACCAGGTTCTGAAGTTTATAGAACAAATCTTTGCCTCCGATCTTGATACGGATCCGAAAGGGAGGGGGCATAAGCTCTGTCAGGTGATCATCGAATACTATCAGCAACACCAGTTCAACCCCAAAAAACTCAACCAGCTGCAGGTCAGGTATGGCCGGACCCTGAACCCGCCGGCCCGGAAGGCGGATAAAAAAACCCTTGTCATCGCGATATTATTTGCTGTTGCCGCGACCGGCCTTGTCCTGAGCGTTCTCGCCCATGCCGGTCTCTTGGCCTTCCTGCCGGCCGGTAACCAGACGACCGGCAACCAGACACCCCCTCACTTGCCGATACCCCCGATTGCATCCAGTCCTCCGGTTTTATCGATCACCATACTCAACGGTTCGTATTTTGAGGTGAATGGCAACCCGGCTGGCGGGCAGGAGCTGGACGAGGCCATTGCCACGAGCAATGCAACGTCCGTACGTTTCCTCTATAATACGACAAGCGAAATTGTGGCGAAGTCTTCGATATCCGGGAACGTAACCCTGGGCGATATCATTGCCCGGATTACGAATACGACCTGACGGTTACGGCGTATGGATGATGTGGGTCTCGTGATATTTTTTAAAAATTTTATCCAGATCGTCCACGACGCGTTCATCGAGGTCATTTCCCAGGGACCGGTATACTTTTACGGCCTCTATCTGGGCATCGATCATCTCCCGGATCTGATCAAACTCGGATAATTTCCGGATCTCCTGGAGATGGGAGATGACCCCATCGTAATTATTCTTCTGGCAGTGGACACGGATGAGCCCGAAGTGGCCCGTCAGTTTGACAAATTGTGAACCATGGGTGGTCTTCTTGGTGAAATCCTCGATCAGCACCTTCTCGATATCATGGGAGAGGTCATCGACTGAACGGTACCGCTGATCCGGTCTCTTCTGCAGGCAGGTGACAAGGATGGTATCCGCCCATCTCAGGTTCGGGTTGATGGTGGACGGGAGGTCAACCGGGTCTTCAGACAGGATCTTCTGATAGATGCGTTCCGGGTCTTCCGCATCGAAAGGATTTTTCCCGGTGACCAGTTCATACAGCACCACGCCGATCTGCCAGATATCGGTCCGGGCATCGGGGGGTTCGCCCCGTACCTGTTCCGGCGCTGCATACAATGGCGTGCAGGCCGGCTGCGCAGCACATTCCGGTTGCGATACCCCGGAGATCCGCCCGACGCCCCAGTCCGTCAGTTTTGGCTCGTCTTTCTTTGACAGGAGGATGTTCTCGGGTTTGATATCCGCGTGGACCCGGCCTTTTTTATGGGCGTACGAGAGGGCGTCCAGCACTTTCAGGATCATCTTCAGCGCATCGGTTGTCGGCATCGGTTTTCGCGTCTGGCTCAACGACCGGGGAAAATATTCCATGACGATGTAAGGAGGGTTTGCCGAATAATCGAATATTTTGACGATGTTCTTATGGTCCAGTTCCCTCCAGATCGCGATCTCGTCGATAAAGTCCTTCGATCTCTCCCGGTCAAATGCCCTGGGGATCTTGATGGCGACCGTTATGCCGTCCTTTTTCCGGATGCACCTGTACACCCGGGAATTCCCCCCCTCGCTGTGGAAAGTATGCTCCGGGTAATCCTGCGCAAGTTCCGGCGGGAAGAATCGGTCATAGCCCGATTGCGTTTCAGGGCTTTGGGGGCGGGCTGATTCGATGATCCTTTTTTTAAGGCCTTTGATGGATCGCAGCAGCGTCGGGATGACAGTTCTCTCGTCAATATTGGACTTGGCGATCTCGAAATCGCGTTTTACCTCAGGTAACCGGGGATTGTGACGGTAATGGTGATCGCACAGCGTCTCGAACTGCTGGCTGGTATATCCCCTTTTTCCTACCCCACACCGGAATGCCTGTTCAAATAACGGGATCGCACCGTCTCTGTCAAGGAGAACAGTCGTAATACCAAAATTCAGCCAGGCATCGACATTTTTTTTATTGGAATTCGTCGCATTCTCGAAGCACATTTTTGCTTCGTCGTATTTTCCCATCTTGATAAAATCGTACCCTTTTTTCAGAAAATTTGATGTACGCTGATCGACCAGGTTCCGGACCAGATCGTGGTCAGTATCCATGGGTGTCGTAATTATATCTGTTGTATATTGAAGGTTTCGGCGCGAAAACAAGATAAGAATGCCAGCCTTTTGTAGAACGTATATAAGAATAATCTCCAGATGATCCTGTAATCTCCGGCAATTGTGCGGGCTCTCATTTCCCGCGCCAGAATTCCGACTCAGACAGGGTGAAAAACCCAAAGACCAGCCCGACGATGATCAGGCTGATGATACCTGCAGTCTCCCCCTCACTAAAAATTGGCGGTGCGGGAGTGAGTGCAGGGGCAGGGGTCACGGTGGTGACCGGCAACACCGGTGCCGATATGGTTGGTACCGGGGTGATTATCGTGACAAAAACGCTCGCAGGGGCTGTATTCATTAGTATGGGGACGCTTGGTTCCACGACCACGAACGCGAGGTTGTTCCCTTTCGGCTCATACCCGATAGTACTGTCATATTTATACCACCTCCCCAGCCGGGTCGCGAAGATTGCCGGATCCACGTAAAAGTTATAATATCCGCCGTGACTGACCGGGAGGGTGATGGTATACGTTGGAGGTGTAGAATACATATCCACACCATCCCAGTATGCCAGCTGGGGGTACGGGGGAACAACCCCCGAAATATCAACCGTATCATTTACATAGACGGTCTGGCCCTGCTGGATACGCGGACTGCCGGAATTTGTCGCACCTGCACCGGGGGAGATAATGACGAGCGCTGCAACAAGCCCAAGAACGGGAACCGTCCACCACGAAATCGTTCGGCAGGTTTTCATCCTCATCCTCTCTCCACCGAGGAATCTTTTTTAAGAAGATGGCCGGGCGGGTTTTAAAACCATCTCAGGAGTACGTTTGCGATTTCACTGCTATATTTTCTTGGGACATGGTGAGGACAACAGGGAAATTGAACCGTGCACTACTGAGGCAGGCTGGTGAACAAAGGCTATCCCCGGATCACGTGGCCATGGGAAGCTGCCCCCCCATAACAGGCCGTATTTTCCTGTACGTGAGGGGTCGGGCGGACCCGGATCTGTCTGGGCGGAGTGCGACGCTTCCCAGAAGGGGGTGTTCCGGCCTTCACAGGTTTCCAGCAAGGCCGTTTATTGGAAACGATATGCTCCATTTGGCACCGTCATCTCGAACCGTGCACCCTTGCCCGGCTCACCGGTCTCGCGGATGGTCATACCGGTTATCCTGAGGATCTCGCGGGCAAGGAAGAGTCCAAGTCCGGTGTTCTTGCCATACCTCCGCTCAAAGATCCGTTCTTTCTCATCTGCAGGTACACCATCGCCATCGTCCTCGCAAATAATCGGATGTTCATCACCGGATTCCTGGATGGAAAACCGGATGGTGGTGATCTTCCCTCCATGCCGGATGGCATTATCTATCAAATTGTAGAAGACCTTGATAATCAACGGATCAGCAAGCACCTCCATACCGGCAGGAATATTATTTTGCACTACGACTTTTCCGAGGGGATTTTGCTTTTTCGCCATATCTACGAGAGTGCGACAGTCATGCCAGACGGGGGCGTTGACACCGATCTCCTCATACGTTTTTGTGAACTGGACCATTTCAGTAATCCGTTCTGCAGCGGTCATTATCTTCCGGAAATACCTGTTGGATGGAGTATCTAGTTGTTCCTTCTGGAGGAGGGCGAGGTATCCCATCAGTAAGGAAAGCTGGTTGTTGATGTCATGGCGGGTGATACTGAACAGAAGTTTGAGTTTGTTGTTTGACAGATGGAGTTCCTTTTCCGCCTGCTTTTGTCTGGTGATGTCATGAATAACCCCGAACACGACGTTTCTGCCGGGATCATATTCTGCAACCGAATGGATGTCCAGGACGGCCCCATCAGAACGCCTCTGGATCTTAAACTCTACATTATAAGGAGATTTTCCCGAGATAAGTTCCCGCATGGCTGTATCAAGAAGAGGGCGGTACTCGGGAAGGGGAATTTCCTGGATCTCATCAATGGTCCATTCCGTTTCTCCGAGACCGTAGAGGACCCGTGCACCATCAGATACACTGACCACATTTTCACTCAGCCGGAACTCCCAGCTGCCGGACCTGCCAACCTCTTCAGCCCGTTTTAATTGCGCCTCGCTCGCACGCAACTCCTGCTCTTTTTTACTGAGGTCGGTAATATCGTGAAGGATCCCTTCAACACCCAGCACATTTCCCTGTTCATCATAATAGAAATGACTGCTGGCTGTGACAAAACGGGAAGTTCCGTTCTTGGCTTTCAGAACGATGGGATAATCCTCAACAGATCCTTTTTCTTTTAGTGCAGCAAGAAATCGTTTGCGTTCTTCTGGATCTTGATACGTGTCATTGGCGATATTGAGCCCGATCATCTCTTCTTCTGAGTCATAGCCGGCAGATTTTACCCCATGGGGGCTGATCATGATAAGGTTGCCATCCCTGTCGGTCCGGTATACCATATCCTGTATATTCTCAATAATTTCGCGGTACTTCCTCTCACTCTTCCGCAGCGCGTCTTCTGCCCGCTTGCGTTCCGTGATGTCATGAACGGATCCGATCAGGTAGGTACAGTTACCTGCCGTATCAAAGACGGGAGAGACACTGACATCCCCGGTCAGCTGTCCACGGGGGTAATTGGAGATCTCCTCCCAATGAACCATGGCTTTTTCTTCGATGGCCTGCCGGTATTTTTCCAGGACCATGGAAAGAGACGGCTCAGGAATGATCTCATTCACCTTCCTGCCAATCACTTGGTCGGGAGGCAATCCGGTGATTTTACTAAACGCTGAATTGACTGAAATAAAGCGGTACTGCTCATCGGGTTCGACGGCCAGTTGAAAGATGACGTCTCCGACCGTATTATAGATGGAAGCCAGGCGTTGTTCGCTATCATACAGTGCATTTTCCTCCTGTTTTTGCTCGGTAATGTCCCGGCCTACCGACTGATATTCGATGATCGTTCCGGAAGGATCGAAGATCGCACGGTCGCTCCACCGCTGCCACTGAATACCGCCGTCCGGCATGATGATGCGGTGATCGATAATATCGACCGGGTGGTCCGGAGTCAGGGATGCAAAGAACCGTTCTACGCGCTCCCGGTCTTCGGCAGGGATTTTTGGCCGGAACCGGTGCCCGAGGATCGCGTCCCTGGTGAACCCGAAATACCGGCAGTATGCCTCATTCACGAAGATGTGTGTACCGTCTGGTAAAAACCGGGTGATAAATTCGCTCTGGTCCTCAACAACATTTTTATACCGCTCCTCGCTTTCCCGGAGTGCCATCTCCAGATTCTTACGATCTGTAATATCCCGGAATACCACTTGGATCGCGGGCTGACCTTCATCAAGAAAACTGGTTGCAACTACTTCGACATCGATGGCGCTCCCATCGATTCTTAGGAATTTCTCTTCGATAGCATCGACTGCAGTCATTTCGTTCCCGCTGATCATCGCTGCGATTCGCTTTCCGACAGTATTCCGGTAAGCAGGATGTACAAAATCGAGAACCTTTTTTCCGATAAGTTCTGATGATGACGATGCACCGACAAGGGTGGCAGCACCTTGGTTTGCAAGGGTAATGATGCCGTTGCGATGAACCACGATCGCATCGAACGAACGCTGCAGGAGTGTGCGGTATCGCTCTTCGCTGCTTTTTAAAGATTCTTCCGCCTTTTTACGCTCAATGATATCATGGATGATTCCCTCTACCCCAGCAATGCGGCCGGTATCGTCATAATAGAAATGGCTGCTTATTGAGACAGGAATCTCGGTACCATCCCGCTTCAGGATAATAACTTCATAATCTTTCACATACCCCTTTTCTTTCATTCTGGTAATCAGGTCATCACGCTTTTCAGGATGTGCCCAGAATGAGGTAATAGGGTGACCAATGATCTCATCAAGAGTGTCGTAATCAATCAAAGGAAGGATGGAAGGAGTCACAAAAACCAGATTACCGTCGCAATCTGCCCGATAAATGATATCAACGACGTTTTCCACTAGAGTACGGTATTTTTCTTCGCTCGCCCTCACTGCATTCTCAGCTAGTTGCCGCTCGGTAATGTCCCGGATCGACTCGATTGCACCGATAACTTCTCCTTGCCGGTTATAGAGCGGGCTTGCCATTCCCATGAGCGTGACCGGCTTTCCCTTCAGAAGGGGAACGGTTGTATCGGCGATCAGGGTATCTTTCTTGTGAATGATATGGGAATATTTTCTGGCAATGACCTCATCAGGTTCAAAGACCAGATTGATTAGAGTTGGCTGCCGTTTTCCATAGAATGGGATTGCGTACTCGTAATCCCCCTTTCCCAGCATCTCCGCTGCAGGAACACCCGTCATCTCTTCAATGGCACAATTCCACGCAATGATATGACCGGACCGGTCGATAACACAGGTGGCGTCGGGTAGAAAGTTTATGATATCCGCTTCACGACGCTCATGATCCCGTATGCTTTCTTCTGCAGATTTCCGATCATTTTTTTCGTCTATCGTCTTGAGGGCAAACGATACATCAGCGGCTAACTCACCCAGAAGACCAAGGATCTGATCATCATAAAATCCGACTACCGGGGCATAAAGAGATATAACCCCGGCGTTATTTGTTCCGAGAGCAAACGGGAATGCAGCATTTGCCAGATAACCGTGTTTCAGGGCATTTTCCCGCCAAGGTTCCATGCGTGGATCGCGGGTAATATCGTTGGAGAAATAGTACTTACCCTCCCGGTATGCCGTGCCAGTCGGCCCGCGGCCATGGGGGACGTCTTCGGTGGAGATGTTGATATTATCCAGGTATCCATCGACATGCCCAGCAGAAGCAACGGGCCGGATGATCTTGTGTTCCGGATCGGCAAGACCGATCCATGCCATGCGGAATCCCCCGGTCTCCACGAGAATCCGGCAAATCTCGGTAAAAAATTCACTCTTTGTCTGCAGGTATACAATAGCCTTATTCGTTGCAGTAAGCACCGAATATAACCTGTTCAGTGATTGTATCTTTCCCGCGGCGTGGTGATGATCGACCGCTATCAGGATCTTATGGGTCAGTTCAGCAAACTGCGATCGGGGATCCCCGCCTTTCTGGAGATAAAAGTCGGCGCCTTCATTTAAGGCCTGGATGACAACTTCTTCACGTCCCCGTCCGGTGAAAAGGATAAACGGGATGGTATTTCCCGATCCCCGGACCCGTTTTAAGAATTCGATACCATCCATGCCCGGCATCTGGTAGTCAGAGATAATGGCATCGTAAATTTTTGAATTCAAAAGAGAAAGTGCAGCCGGAGCAGAGGTAATGATGTCAACGCTGAACTGCCCGGTCTCCTCAAGGAAGAGTTTGCTGACCTCTAACAGGCCGGGTTCGTCATCGACATAGAGAACGGTATACATGATATGGCAGCCATGTGCGGCTGTGGAATATTTCATTCTGCGTGCTTATTATAGGTATTTTATCATCAGGATCTATAAAATCAACCTTATCAGCCGTTTTTTGAAACCGTCTGGTGGCCTCTGGCTTCTTTTGAGGTGTTTTTATTGTGGGGGTTGGCGTGTGACCATCCAAAAGACCGGTGCATTCAACTCTGCAGGGTGTGATATATGGCGGGGTGACCGCATAAACGACCTCCTGCCGGTTCTTGTCTCCCGGGTGAGTGACCACACGCCCAAAGATTCAGGACGAGGAAAAACGCGTAAGGATGTAACTGGTCAGGGTCTTACCGCTGATATTCCGGGTGGAGGCATCGACCCGGATGAAGAAGAACTCCTCGTTGCCGGTATTGACAAAGACCGGCTTCTCCGCCGGCATGATATGCACGTGGCAGAGTGTTTTTCCCGATACGACCGGGAAGGTGATATGGATAAACCGGCTCGCCGTTTCATAAACATCGGGAATGTACCGCCGGATCACGGAGTCGATCAGCATCCGCCGGTACCCGTCCGGGTTTCGGTCGTTCTCCTGCAGCCGGGAATAATCGTCCTCTATCCCCACCACTTTGATCACATTCTTTACCCGGTCCTCCTGGATGCCGATGATAAGATCCCCGCCGGCCGTGTTCAGGAACCCGGCAACCGACCGTGCGATAATCAACTTCGAGGCATTGGTCCGGTATTTCCGCACTTCTGGCGAGTCGCTGGCATCTGACTCCTCCTTGGAAAGCCTTGTGCTCCAGAGGGTCTGGTACTTGAACTCGACCCGGTCATTCTCTCCCCCAGCGATCATCATCCGCACGGCGCCGGCGTCGTCTTCGGGCACGGCAATCTGGAGTGATTCGCGGTGTTTCACGACAAAGGAGGAACCAAAGGCGATGCCGATGAACAGCAGCGCCTGAACAACCACGCCGCCCACGACCGCCGGGTTCGGGGTGAGGAAGTACACGGACACCAGCAGGTAGGAGACAGCGCAGCCCCCGGCAACATAAATCCCGCGGGAAGGGTAAAAATACGTCGCATACAGGATCGGGAAATAGAAGAGCTGCGGGACGATCGAACCGTATCCTGCCGCCATGGAGATGTAGGTGACGCCGATGATCGAAGCTGTGATCGAGGCGATCACCCAGAACCTGACCAGATCGGTATGCGTTATGCTCAACGTCCCCGGGAAACCAGATCCCGGGAGGGCGGGTGTTGCATCCATGGATGATGAGGGCTTTGTCCGGAAGGTTATTAACCGTATCGCCGGTTGGTCCCCATCACCTTTTTTGCCTCTCAAAAGGCAGCTGCAGGATCCGGAAGATGAGGGTGTCTCGTGTCCACGGGAAAATGGATCGTCTTCAACAAAAATTTATAAAGACCTTGTTCGTAACGGTATATAACCCAGATGGCAACGAAATCGGGCGATTATTATTTATTATGGAGTACCCAGCGGAATCTTGAAATAATCCCGTTTATCTGCGGATCGTGCGGGCGCCGTGTAACCTCCGGGAAAGGATACGACGGGACGGAGTATTCTTCGCTGACGAATGCCCCGACGGCACGGCGGGTGTATGTCAGGATCTGCCCCTATTGTGCCAGCCAGATCTATTTTAATGTTGATGAGTCCCAGAGTTCCGGCCCTGTTGCCGGGAGTACCCTACGGGGAACATCGTACCAATCTGTAGAGCGATTGTATAAATTATACAACGAGGCATGCAGGTGCACAAACGCCAGTGCATTTACCGCGTGTGTCCTGTGCTGCCAGACAATCCTCGTGAATATTGCACTGTCAAAAGGCGCACGAAAGGGATTGAAATTTGCCGAGTATGTACATTACTTATTGGATAAGGGATATGTTCCCCCTGAGGGAAAACGCTTGATAGGACCCATCAGGGAGCGATGGGATAATGCACCCCCAGCTCCCTCTATAGAAATTATAAAAAAGGGGGAGGCCGAAACATTGCTCAGTTTTACCGAGATCCTCCTGAAACATGTATTCGAATTTCCCGGAAGTGTACAAGAAGTGCCGTAATGCGGGAACGAAAACATTCACCCCAGCGTGGAATTTTCCCCGTTTATCCGGCATGGCGGTGCACCGTACCTTTATCGTTTTCCTGTCTCTGTGGCAGGTACCGGTAGGACGATGTATGCGCTCACGACAAACCTGCCACATTGGCAACAAAAAAAAAATCTCGCGATAAGGGAATTTTTCCCCGGAATTTTCCTTTTTTGACTGGTTTTTACCGGTGAACAAACACCTGTCGGACCAGCGTTGCTTCGTACTATCCCGGGAAACGAAGGAAAAAATAAAAACGGGAACCGATCGCCGTTATTTCTTCGCTTTCCTGATAACCGTAAGATCGCCCAGCGTCTGGGTGATCTTTGCCTGTGTCTTTTTCTCGGCCTCGGCAGAGACCATATCGACGAGCTTGATCCCGAGCGCCCGCTCGAGCTTCTTTCGCACGTCCTCTTCCGGGATCAGCTCCCTTTTTTCGATCTTCTTGATGAGGAGTTCTTTCTCCTTCATCTGCATGGCGAGGTCTTTCTGGGAGAGTCCCTTCTCCATCCGGGCCCGGCGGATTCGTTCCGCATAATCCTCGACGATCTCCCCTTCCATGAAATCGAAGAGGTCCCGCTTTCTCCGGGCCGGGAGCCTCACGGCAGGACCGGGCGTGCCTGCCAAGGGCCGGGCGGCCGGCCGTTTTACGTCTGTCCGGCGGGGCTGCTGCACCTCGGTGCCGTACTTCTCGCACCGGCTGCAGACCTGAAGTTCTGCACCTTCCACACGGACGAGTTTCGGAATGCCGCGGATCGTTTCGCCGCACATTTCACACTGCATAATCTCACAAACACTTTATATCCAGATTCCTATATAGCTAATTGAGGAACAGAATGGGTGATATTCTCCGCGAGTCCGCCGAACCGCAGACTCCTGAAGAACTGTACCGGCTCTACCGCACGCTGACCGAACAGCTGCGTGACCAGCTCCAGCAGCTCGAGAACGAGAAGCATGAGCTCGAGGTCCAGATGCTCGAGCGGGTTGGGAACCTCGAGTCGCGGAACGTCGAGATCCGCGAACAGCTCCGGCAGGTGGAGGCGGACAAGCGGTATATCGAGACCCAGAAGATCCGGTACGAGCGGGAGGTCCGCAAGCTCAAGAGCGAGAGCGAACAGCTCCGGAGCCCGCCACTCATCATCGGCACCATCGTCGACGTGGTGGATACCTCCCGTGTAATCGTCCGGAGCAGCGCCGGCCCGCGTTTTCTCGTGCGGAGCTCGTCCAGCATCAACCCGGACGATTTAAAGCCCGGTGCCCGATGCACCCTGAACCAGCAGTCCCTTGCGATCGTCGAACTCCTGCCGGGCAGTTTCGATGCGCAGGTCTACGGCATGGAACTGGTAGATTCTCCGCAGGAGACATACACGGACATCGGGGGGCTGGACGATCAGATCAACGAGATCCGGGAAGCCGTCGAGCTTCCCCTGAAGCGCCCCGAGCTCTTCACCCGGATCGGGATCGAGCCCCCAAAGGGCGTGCTGCTCCACGGGCCGCCGGGCACCGGCAAGACCCTGCTCGCGAAAGCAGTAGCCCACGAGACCAACGCCCATTTCATGCGGGTGGTGGGCTCCGAGCTTGTCCAGAAGTACATCGGCGAGGGAGCCCGTCTCGTCCGCGAGCTCTTCGACCTTGCGCGAAAAAAAGCTCCGACCATCATATTCATTGATGAGATCGATGCGGTCGGCGCCTCGCGCACCGAGGCAAACACCTCTGGCGACCGCGAGGTCCAGCGGACGCTGATGCAGCTTCTGGCCGGCATGGACGGGTTCGAGAACCGGGGCGATGTGAAGATCATCGGGGCGACGAACCGTATCGACATCCTCGACCGGGCGCTGCTCCGCCCCGGCCGGTTCGACCGGATCATCGAGATCCCGCTGCCGGACGAAGAGGGCCGGCTCTCCATCCTGAAGGTCCACACCCGGGGGCTCACCATGGACGACTCTGTCGATCTCCGCCAGGTCGCGAGCCTGACCGAGGGTAAGAATGGTGCGGACCTCCACGCAATCTGCATGGAGGCCGGGATGTTTGCGATCAGGAACGAGCGCCCGTCGATCATCCAGGGCGACTTCCTTGCCGCGATCGAGAAAGTGCGGCTCGACTTCAACCGGATCCTGCCCGATGTTGAAGGCGCGATGTTTGCGTAATTTTTTATTGTTTTTCAGCCACCCGAAAAGGATTTTTGAGCAAACAGTTACATACCTGATTACTCTGCCGGCATGATCGCAGGTGATCGGAGCAACTGGATTCACCCTTTCGGGGATTTATTCAGGAATGTTCATCAGCATACATCACCAGCAGGAAGCGATACCATGGGTAAACCCGAAAAGACGAATGAGAAGCCGGAACCGGCGCCCACAGCGCCGGGCCGGAAAATGTACTTCCTGATCGCAGCCGCAGCCATCGTTATCGTGGCGGCTGCGGCAATCGCAGCGTTTGTTGTTTTTGGTCCGCAGGTCGCAACCAAGGGCGATAAAGTCTCGGTGTACTACACCGGCATGTTCGAGAACGGGACGGTCTTTGGCTCAAACGTGAACGGGACGCCGCTCGAATTCATCCTCGGGAATGCCAGTAACATTCCTCCCGGCTTCCAGGACGCAATCGTGGGGATGAGCATCAGCCAGTCAAAGACCGTGCCGATCTCCGTTGCTCTCGTCCGTACCGTGAATCGGACCGGGCCCATTGCAAACACTACGTTTGTCGAAGGCCAGGTATATGCAATCCACCGGCAGTCCGATAACGCCACAAGTTTCGTGAAGATCCTCAATGTCACTCCCACGACGGTTACATGGGACGAGAATGGTCTGCTCGCCGGCCAGAACCTCACGTTCATCATAAAACTGGTCGGAATCAGTAAAACTGCCTGACCAGACCGGGTACCAGGCCCTTTTTTATTTTGCCCGGCCGCGATGAGCGTACCGGTTGACCAGAAATTTGGTATTACAGGAAACGCCGGCGAGCAACCAGCCCTGTCCAGAACCCATGTTTTTAACCAATATTTCAATATGCATTGATCTATCAGAACCATCATCAACAAAACGATGACAGTTTTAAACAGTCCTGCGTTAAAAGGGATGGTTTTTTTTAAAATAGACCGTAATCTTGGATTTTTCCGGGAACTGTGAATACACGTAAACCAATGTTAGTGTTGCACCTTGGGAAACCGCCATGCTCCTTCGGGCACCTTTATCTCAAACCGGGCCCCTTTGCCCTGCTCACCCGTCTCGGTTATCGTGATGCCGGTGATGGACAGGATCTCCCGGGCAAGGAAGAGGCCAAGCCCGGTATTTTTCCCGAACCCGCGGTTGAACAACTTCTGCTGGTCTTCTGGCGAGATCCCGATACCATCATCCTCGCAGACAATGGTGAGGCTCCCGTCGGCGGCGTCCCTTAAAAAGAAGATGCGGATTGAACTGAGGCGATTACCGCCATATTTAAACGCATTGTCGATCAGGTTGTAAAACACCTTTTCCATGAGGAGATCGGCCAGGACTTCCAGATCATCACAGGTGCAGACGACCATGCTATCCGCAAGAAGGAATGCCTGTCGCACCCGGGAAATTATGCCGGAAACACTCTGCCATTCCGGAGCTTTGATCCCGATACTCTGGTAGTCCCGCGTGAACGAAAGCTGGGTCCTGATCGTGCGTATCGCGTTTTCGGACCGCACGAAGTAATCATCTACTTTGGGGTCTTCGGCCAGGCTCCTGGCAAGATCCATGCACATGGTCAGTGCAAGCAACTGGTTCACAATATCATGCCGGGTTATTTCAATCATCAGGTTCAGTTTCCGGTTCGCCCGTGTGACAGCCCGTTCCCGAAGCGTCTCTTCCACCCGCTTGCTCTCGGTAATGTTCCTCACGGTCGTGAAGATGGTATGCCGTCCCTCCAGTTCAACAAAAGTTCTCGAAATCTCTACCGGGAAGACCGTCCCATCCCGCCGCTGGTGGTACCGGATCGGTGTGAATGCTATGGCATCCTGGAAATCATCAGCTGTTTTTTCGGATTCGGCGGAGATATCGGTGCTTTTCAGCTGCGTGATCTCCTCCTTTGTATAGCCGTATTCCTTCAGCACTGCGGTATTCACATCAAGTATCCGGCCACTCTCCTGGTCGATCAGGAATGCCGGATCCGGAATCAGTTCAAACAGCATCCGGAATTTTCTCTCACCTTTCCGGAGCGCGTCCTCTGTCTCTTTCCGTTTCGTTATATCTCTGACGACTGCAATCACGCCGATGATCTTCCCCGTTGCGTCATAATGGGGGGAATACAGGCCCTTGGCCCATCCCATCCTGCCGGTTGACTTGATAAGGAACGGGAAATCATTGGATTCGCCAGTGCTGCCGGCCAATGCCTCTTCGAGCAGGCGGGCGACTCCGGTCTCTTTGTGGAATGGAAACAACTCGATGGCATTCTTACCCAGCACCGTTGACGCCGGTAATCCGGTCAATCCCTCCATGAAGCGGTTCCAGAGCGTGATTCTCAACCCGCGATCATAGACAACAATGCCTTCCTGCACCCCCCTTACTACCTCGCTGATAAACTGTTCCCTCTCGTGGATCTCCTGCTGGCTCTTTATCAGCTCGTCATAGTTGGTCCGCAGCTCCTCTTCAACTCCGGTGAGCTGTTCATAGGCAGCGTGAAGTTCCACGTTTTTGCGGCGTAGTTCTTCTTCTGCCTGCTTGAGCTGGGTGACATCCCGACCGACCGACTGGTACTCAAATACGTTTCCTGATGCATCGAAGATCGCCCGGTCGCTCCACTGCTGCCACTGTATCCTTCCGTCCGGCAGGATGATGCGGTGCGTGACCGTTGCAACCGGATGTTCCCAAGTCAGGGATGCGAAATGCTGCCGGACAAGCGCCCGATCCGCTTCCGGAATATCAGGAATGAATCGTTTTCCGATTATCTCCTCCCGGTTTTTGCTGAAATACCGGCAGTATGCCTCGTTGACAAAGACATGCGTGCCGTCGGGAAGGAAGCGCGAGATGAACTCGGTCTGGTCTTCGACCACATTCCGGTACCGCTCCTCACCTTCCCGCAGTGCCTCTTCAGCTTGTTTCGTTTCAGTTATATCCCTGCCAACGGACTGGTACTCTGTTACGTTCCCCGATGCATCGAAGATCGCCCGGTCACTCCACCGCTGCCAGCGGATCTTCCCATCTGGCATGATGATCCGGTGATCGATACTGTCTACCGGGTGTGCCGTGGTCAGGGCCGCAAAGAACTGTTTCAGGTGGACCCGATCCCCGGCAGGGATTTCAGGCTTGAACCGGTGCCCGAGGATCGCGTCCCGGGTGAACCCGAAATACCGGCAGTATGCCTCGTTGACAAAGACATGCGTGCCATCGGGAAGGAACCGTGAGATGAACTCGGTCTGGTCTTCGACCACATTCCGGTACCGTTCCTCACTGGAGTGCAGCGCCTGCTCATTTCTGCTCAGTTCGTCATAATTTTGCCGCAGTTCTTCTTCAGCTGCGGTGAGCTGCTCATACGCGGTGCGAAGTTCTTCGTTCGTGCTGTGCAGTTCATCCTCTGCCTGCTTGCGCTGGGTGACATCCCTGATCGATTCGATGGCACCGGCAACCATGCCCTTCGTATCATAAAGGGGGGATGCAGTGAACCAGAGATAGGCGCCGTTCCCGTCATTGAAGTGGGGGATCAGGGTTTCGGATATGAGTTTCTTCCCGTCCCTGATGATGAACGGGTAGTGTTCAGCTGCTTCCGGGTCGTCCCCGAGGATAAGGTCGATCAGGATAGGCCGGCGTTTACGGTAAAAAGGGACTGCATATGTATAGTCGCCTTTCCCCAAAATCTCGGCTGCATTGATGCCGGTTATCTGTTCCATCGCACGGTTCCACGCGATCACCGTACCGTGGGTATCAATGGCAAAGGTCGCATCCGGGAGGAAATTGAGAATATCGGCCTCCCGCAGTTCCAGATCCCGGATGTGCCTCTCTGCCCTCCGTTGCTGGACGGCCTGGCGGATCTTATGCACCAGTTCGGCAAACTGCGCCTTTGCATCTCCGCCTTTCTGGAGGTAAAAGTCGGCTCCCTCATTCATCGCACGGATGACGACCTCTTCCCGGCCTTTTCCCGTAAAAATGATGAACGGGATGGTGTTTCCCGATGCCCGAACTTTTATTAAAAATTCGATGCCGTCCATTTCAGGCATCTGGTAATCCGAGACGATTGCATCGAACGGGTGTTCCCGGAGGATCTCGATGGCTTTTTGTGCGGAATTAACGATCTCGACGCTGAACTCGCCGTTTCTTTCAAGATAGAGTTTGGTGATATCCAGCATCGCGGGTTCATCGTCAGCATACAGGACACATATCAAAAGAGATCACGCCCGATCTATCCGCAGTAAAAACATTAGGAACTCGTCGATTAAACGCTTTCTGTTTGTAATTACCGGGCAGATCCCGGGATAAAGATGAATACTAATACCATACTATTTTTCTGAATGCTGGAAGGCGCACCGCTACCAGAAGAGACCCGGTCCCATCCCGGTCTTTTCAAAAAATGCAATTCAGGGAAAATATAATCCGAGAAATAAGGTGGAAATGGTTCTCTGCATACTGAAAAGAAAGTCTGGAGAACCCCTCAAGGCAAGAAAATACTTGGCTCCAGATCTATGAGATCAGATGCAAATTGATTTTCGATAACTTCTCTGGATCGATGTGATCATTCATTCTTCTCAAATATTGGTGAGGTTTTCTCCAGAGCCATAATTTCATGATTTTACAAACTCATACTATTTCAATCGAATATGTCAAAAAATAGAGAACTGATCTTTCTCATCCCCTCGTTATTGTTCCTGGTTCCATTAAATGTGTATGTCTACGACAGGATCGGTGCTGGTGTACAATGGGCTCTATTTCGGTACCAGGTGATTGGGGGCGGGGGAAGTCTCTACTCATTCACTTCTGATTTTGTTTATATGGTTGATGGTTTAATACCTTGGCGTAGCAATGCGGCAACCACCGTCTGGTTTTTATCTGTATCCCTTCTTATCGTATCATTTCTCCTTATTCTATGGGGGATGCAGACAGACAGTCAACAATGGTTCAGGAGATCTGCGATAATCGTTACTTTTTGTGGTGTATTGTTCCTCTGTTCAGATACACTGCTCTATGGAATATTCTTTTACGGCCCGGGAGGGTTCTGCATCCCGGTTGGTATCCCCCTTGTCATCATTCTAGGTGTCTGGGCTTATTTCAGTAATGGGACGCGGGAATCTGCCGCCGAACCGGTCCCGGTTCCATTCATGGAAGAGATACGTGATGATCAGGTGTCATTGCTACAGAAGATTTTGCAGTTATTAAAAAACAGAGAGCTCCTCTCTCTTATCGTGATCTCCATTATCATTAAAACGATAGTCTTTTTTTCCGGACTTGTGCCAAACATGCCACTTTACGTAGCATCGTACGACACAAGACTCTATTATTGGTATGCTACCTGCCTTCTGCATGGACAAATCCCTTATGTCAATTATCTGGTTGAGTATCCCCAGATGTTTTTTATTCCGGCATTAATCCCGTTGATCCCAACACTTGCTGTCCAGAATTATCTGGTTTATCTGTATTCATTCTCATTTCTCATGGTTGTCGCTGATACGGCAACCCTGATAATTGTATATCTGATTGCGGCCCGCTTATTTGGCCAAAAAAATGCATTTATGTGCGGTTTTCTATATTCCACGGCAATATCTGCAGCATTTTTTATTCCTATTGAGTATGATGCAGTCCCGACTTTCATGCTCATGTTATCCCTGTGGGCATTTTTATATCAGGATGAAATCGTTTCATTTGTCTGTGCCACCATCTCGTTTTTGATGAAATGGTTTGCCATTTTCTCTTTTCCCTACTATTTTCTGTATGGGTACAAAACCGGGCAGGATCGGAAAACCCGGAATAAAGCCATCGCAATTTCAGTCCTCCTTGTTGCCGTTACGGTTCTGCCGTTTATAATTCTTGATTACCAAAATTTTCTGATCACTTATACCGTGCAGATTTTCCGGCCACCGGAAATTCACAGCCTCGTCTATTATATGAATACCATATCAACGTTTTTCTTTCACCAGACACCATTTGAACCCATTTCGGTAATTATGCTTATCACGTTTGAAGTGGTCCTTCTGTTCTGGTTTTACCGATACCTGGATACCACACCCCAAACGCTGATTTCCCTGGTCTTCCTGAGTATTTTTGCATTTGTCCTGTTCAACAAGGTCTTCTCCGCCACCTACATCATCTGGCTCACACCGTTTTTGGCCCTGTTATTATTCGATTCAAATCGAAAGATTGTTCTCTTTTATCTTGTCCAGCTCGTGATGTACCTTGAGACTCCACTCCTTTTTGGGATAGTATACGGTTATGATACGAATTTACATCACATTAGCGGCTACACGGTTCTTGAAAATTCACTGCCTTCCGTTCCCTTTTTATTTTATACGGTGAAATTTGTCCTGTTATTCGTGGTTGTGTATGTCATTATCCGAAACGTAGCAAAGGATCATTACGAAGACAGGGAACCGAAGAGATCCAACGGTTGATTAAGGTACGCTGTATTCTTGTTCATATATCCCGATTCGGAATGGAAGACGAATCTCCGGATATTATCGATGAAAAATGATTGTGGTGTCCGATCCAAACCAATACCAGCTCATGATTGATGAATACATTCTCTGTTCTGATTATTGTGGAAGGAATCCTACAAAGCCGGATATTCACCCATCTTTTAAGCCCGGTAAATCCCGATGAACAAATACCCTGGTTATCCGGATCCCGGTTGCTGTTATCGGACCGGTCATGAGTTCTGAGACTCGGGCTATCCGCGCCGGTCAGGTGCAGTGGTTTGTTCTCCTTTCAATTTTTGTCTCAAAATGTGATTCCTGACCAAAATCTTATAAAATTCCATGGAATATACTCCGGCAGGGTAAAGAGTACCCCACATCGGGAATGGTCACAAACGTGACCTGTGAGGAATGAACATGGAAACAGGAAAATTTTATTCGTTACCGGAACTGCCCTACGATTACCGTGCGCTCGCCCCGCACATCTCCGAGGAACAGCTGAAGCTGCATCACCAGAAACATCACCAGGCATACGTCAATGGTGCCAACGCTGTTTTGGAAAAACTGGACAAGGCGCGCAAGGAGAACACCGATATCGATCTCAAGGCCGCCCTCAAGGAACTGGCGTTCAATATCGGGGGGTTCAGGCTCCACAACCTGTTCTGGCTGAATCTGGCACCTGCGGGCAAGGGAGGAGGCGGGACGCCAAAGGGGGGGCTTGCGAAGGCGATCGATGCGGAGTTCGGGACATTCGGCCGGTTCCGGAAGGAGTTTACCCAGGCCGCAACGAGCGTGGAGGGTTCCGGCTGGGCGGCGCTGACATTCTGCAGGAAGACCCAGCGCCCGCTTATCATGCAGGTAGAGAAGCATAACGTGAACGTGATCCCGGGATTCGAGATCCTGATGGTGCTCGATGTCTGGGAGCATGCGTACTATCTCGATTACAGGAACGACCGGGCAAAATTTGTCGATGTGTTCTGGAGCCTCGTGAACTGGGAGGAGATCGCCCGGCGGTTCGATCAGCTGAAGAAATGAGCAGGAACCTGCACTGCATGATCGTGCAGGCATCAAAAACTGAAAAAGACCCGGATTATCCCGGGAGCAGGAAGTGAAAAACATGCTCAAAAAAACATGGGAACTGATAAAAAAATTTGAACAGGACCATGAGGTCTATATCGATGCGCACGATGAAAAGTCGTACTGGGTCATCACTGCCAGGATACCAAAAACGATTCGGGACGTGCACCATACCCACCGGATGAAACAATACGTTTCCGCCCGGCAGGAGAAGGGTATGGTACTTGTTCTGCCCGATCCTGAAAGTTCCCGCCGGTTCACGGTCGAAGACTGGGGGAAGATGGAAACCATAGACGAGTTTGTCGAGAAATCATTCGGCAGGATCCTTGAAGAGAAGGAAGAATACGACAAGGGCATGGAGGAGTCGTGTGAAACCAGCTGCGCCTGAACCGGATACCTCCCTGGTAATAACAGAAAAAACGCTGCCGCACTCCTCGAAGATCGTGCTGGAGGTACTGGTCTCCGGGAATACGATGACCCATAAGGACCTCGTGCAACGGACGAGGCTTGCACCCAAAACGGTGCGGTATGGGCTCAAGAGACTTGTCGAGCGCCACCTGATCATCCGGAAGCTCAATTTCCGTGACGGGCGGCAGATCATCTACCAGACGTCCCCGGTGCAGCGGGCGGAACCTGTACCCGCAAACTAACATGCAGAGCCCAAAGAAAGATCTCCTTGAAGTTCGCCGGCGACCTGTTCCGGTGGAATGGGGCAGGATGACAAAAAAGCGGGCGGAGCAAAAAGGTCTCGTTTTTTAAGTTCGTGCAACCTGACGGCTAGCGAAGCTCCCGCCGGATCGTCTCTCCCCCTGCCGTAAGCGTGGATGGGGTGCCCGCTCATGCAGGACATAATAACACCACTCCCCATATTATGTCGTCCGGTGGGCACAACAAACCGTAAGCACCAATATCCATGAGCCACAATCGCAGATATCAGGGAGATGCAAGATCTTCCGGTGATTCGATATGGACTTACCTAAAGTTGAACATGTTGGAAAAGGGCTCGAGGGCGGCGTCAAAGGGCTCGGGAAGGGCGCACAGGGGTTCCAGAACGAATTCATGGAATTTTTGAAAAAATACCAAGTGATCGGCCTTGCCGTTGCATTTGTTATCGGCTCTGCTGCGACAAAACTGGTGACAGCCATTGTTCAGGACATAATCATGCCAATCATCGGCGTCGTCACTCCCCAGGGTAACTGGCAGCAGGCAATCCTGCAGATTGGGCCGATCAAATTCGCTGCCGGCGATATGGTCAGCAATGTTATCGATTTTGTGATCATTGCACTTTCCGTGTTCCTGATTGTGAAATACATCATGAGAGACGATGCGACCAAAAAAATCTGAAATTTTTTACGCCGGTGCGATCCGTGCAGGATCGTTCATCTCCAGTATGACCGGATAAAGAGCTCATGCTCCCGGATCATCGGGGTAACGATATACAATAGCGGCGCAATGAAGATCGCACTCACAATGATATTCCCCAGTGCCCATTCGTAAAATACGGCGCCCGCAGTACTCCTCGGGATGCCACCACCGACAGCGAGACTGGTGGCTCCCCAGACTGCGTCGCATTCCCGCAATTTTCTTATGACACGTATTCCCGGAATTTTTTGATCAGGTTCAGGGTATTTGCTGCCTCTATTTCCTTTTCCCGCTCAATACTGCTGATGATCTCGCTGACGGGTACGATGAGCTTGTACATCTTTAACGGCCGCCCCTTGTTCTCTCCCTTGATCTCCCGGCAGGAGATCCATCCCTTTCTGGTCAGATAACTCATTGCGAGGCTCACTCCCGGCTGCCGGAGATCGGTACCCCGATCGATACTCCGGGAAGTTGCCTCCCCCGAACCCGACAGGTACACTATTACCTTTGCGACATTCCGCTGCATCCCCAGTTCAACGAGAATGGCGGCAAATTCTTCTTCTTTCCGGGTAAAATAGGTCACTTCTTCGGATCGCATGATCCCGACCTGGCATGTTCCCCGAGCCGTTCGCGTGATCTCTGGCCCATGCTAGTCTGCCGGGGATATAGTAAAATATTAGTTACATAATGTTATAAAAACTTTACTTTATTGCACAACGGGTAATGCAACAGGAGTGTCGGATTGCTTGTGCCGGAAAAATCATCAGGATAAATTTGGGGTTATCATGCCTGTCCAGCACCTGTTTCTGATATTCCGATCCGTACAAAAGAACCCTGTCGCATCGCAACAATATGGAGATTTGGCCGGAACACGGCACCCCAAAAATACTTACCGCCACAACATCAGCCTGCAGGTTCACGCGTCCCCGTCCGGCTCGCCGCCCGCCTCTTCGAGTGGTTCAGGTTCGCCGATATCTTCCACCTCTTCTTCCGTGCACCAGACCTCAATCGTGGTGTCGACGCCGATGACTTCCTGGTGGTACTCCTCAACGGTCGAGCCTGGTGACATCACGACCTGGCTGACCAGCTTTCCGCCGGAGAACCCATACAGGCGGCGGAACGCCCACGGGCTCTCCAGGATCGCCGCCCGTTCGTAATAGACGTCCATCGCGAGCGTGTGGGTGCAGAAGATGCCGGGTGCGACCTCGAAGAGCGCCTCCCGCACGTACCGCCGGAGGTACCAGCGCAGTTCGGAGGCAAGAGAGAGGGCACTCCCGAGCGAGGTGACCGTGATATATACGCCGCAGGGGATCTTTCTCGGGTGGTAAAAACGGAGGACAAGCCGGCTCGTCTCGGATGCAAAAAGGGTATGGTGGAGATCGGTTCCTTCCCGCTGAAGCAACAGGATGTTCATCTGGTACCCCCGGCAGCGGTTGCTGGAACGACCCGCGGAGAACGGATCAGGTATACATGCGGGTATCGATCATCGTGTCAGCCCGTACTTTGCGCACGGCATCCGCAAAGTCGTTCATTCCGACTGACACCGCATCGCGGCGCACCGCGATCATCCCCGCCTCCCGACAGATCGCCTGCAGTTCCGCGCCGGTCGCCTGGTCGGTCATCGCGGCGATCGCTTCGAGGCTTACACCCGAGAGATGCATCTTCCTGACGTGGATCTTGAGGATCTCCAGCCGCGCCGGCAGGTCGGGAAGCGGTATTTTGATCAACCGGTCGAACCTGCCAGGCCGCAGGAGCGCGGGATCGAGCATGTCCACCCGGTTGGTCGCGGCCATGATCCGGATGTCCCCCCGGTTATCGAAGCCGTCCATCTCCGCAAGGAGCTGCATGAGCGTCCGCTGCACCTCGGCGCTGCCGGACGTTCCGTCGTTTGTCCGCATGCTGCCGACCGCGTCTATCTCGTCGATGAAGACTATCGCAGGGGCACGCTCGCGGGCGAGCATGAAGAGCTCCCGGACGAGCCCGGCACCCTCGCCGATGAATTTGTGAACCAGTTCGCTCCCCGACATCCGGATGAAGGCCGCCTTTGCCTCATGGGCGACGGCCTTCGCGATCAGGGTCTTGCCGGTGCCCGGTGAGCCGTAGAGGAGTATGCCTTTTGGCGGTTCGACGCCGATTCGCCGGAAAATCTCGGGTTTTGTGAGTGGGTACTCCACCGCTTCCCGCACCTCCTTGATCTCATCCGAGAGCCCGCCGATCTGCGCGTAGGTGATCGCCGGTGACTCCTCGAGTTCCATGACCCGGACCCGGGCGTCGTAGACGTTGCCGATCACTTTGACGACCGAGAGCGCGTTATTGACCGCGACTTTCGTGCCGGGTTTCAGAAGTGGCAGGATCTCGTCCGAAGCGTGCGTGATATACTCCTGGTTGTTTCCCTGCTGGCGGAGGTAGATCTCTCCGTTATCAAGGATGTCCACCACCACGGCAACGAAGAGTGGCATCCGCTTAAGCTGGTTGTTCTCCCGCTTGAGCTGGGCATTCTCTTTCTGGAGCTCTTCGGTCTTGACCTTGAGTTCCAGGAGCGCTGCCTCGAGTTCGTTGAGCTGGATCTGGTATTTGAGCTCGCTGGAAGGCGTTGCATTATTGACGGCGGACTCTTCCATATCACTCATATATCTTCATCTTCAACCATTTATGTGGTGTGATTGTGATCATCAGGGGTCGCGGCATATCGCGGGGCGTCGGAACCGGCACGCTGCTGGTCAGCCCGGTGCCGATCTCGTTTCTCTCCGGTGTCAACCAGGATACCGGGGTTATCGTGGAAAAGGGTCACCCGCTGCAGGGATCGTCGATCGCCGGCCGGGTGCTGGCGTTCCCGCACGGGAAGGGATCGACCGTCGGTTCGTACGTGCTCTATGCCTTGAGCCGGAACGGGCATGCGCCGGCCGCGATCGTGAATACCGAGGCCGAACCGATCATCGCGACCGGCGCCATCATCGGCGGCATCCCGATGATCGACCGGATCGAGGTCCCGATCTCCCGGCTGCGGTCCGGGACGATAGTACGGGTGGATGGGGATCGCGGCGAAATGGAGTACGAGGGTACGCCGGATCCGGCGTGATCCTGCTGCCGGTCTTTTTACTGATATTACTTACATCAGTCCCCCGTGCTGCTGCACGGATGACGGGGTTCATCTGCCTCATTCACCCTTCAGGATTTTTCATACCCGCTGCCGGCGTACCAGATCATCATCGTTCCCCTTTGTCCTCTGCCGTCGTTTCCTTATTTTTATCACAAGCATAAAATAATCCTGTCTCTCACTTTCTGGTATGCAGTCAAGATTGATCATTGCCGTTCTTGTGCTCATCTGCGCTGCGGCCGTAATCGCCGGCTGTACCGGTACGCAGGGCACACAGTCCGGCAGTCCGGCCGGCACATCCGGCCCGGCGGCCGCCGCGGTGGGATCCTCTCTCACGACCGTGCCGACCGATGTCGTGCCCAGTGTATACACGGTCGTCGTCGATGTTGGGCAGAAAGACTACCTCGGCAATATCCCGGTGATCTTCCAGGGGGGTGCAGGGCAGGACAATGTCGCCAGCATCTCGGTCAAGCTCACGCGGACGGACGGAACCACCGACACGGAAGCACTGGGGAAGGACAAGGGTGATACAGTAACTCTTCAGGGGACCCGGGGCACGCCTTCGCTGACCGGCCAGCCGGACCGGGTGGAGGTCTGGGTCACCATGAACAACGGCCAGACCTACAAGGTCGCCGATGTGATACGGGAGTACAGCACCCGGTAGCAACACCGGCAGGTGTAACATCCTTTTTCCCTGTCATTCTCCCCGGGATCCCTGAATGAAGGTGAACTGGCGGCTGATCACGGCCGCACGGAACTCATGTGCGGTGCTGGCTGCCGCGTGCGAAGCGTCAGGATTCTCCCTCCGGACCGTGGATGCACCCGAGAGCGACGTTACCTGTTATTCCCTGAATTCCCTGAACGAACCGGCGTACCGGGAAGAGATTGCGGCGGCCGATTGCATCACGATCGTCGGAGGCCCGCATGCGACGGCTGGTTACCGGGATGTCGCGCAGTATGCGGATTACGTGGTGGTGGGCGAGGGCGAGTATACCCTTCCCCGGCTGCTCGCCGATCTCGGGGCCGGGGGGAACGGGCAAATCCCAGGCGTGGCGACACAGGGCTTTTATGCGCCGGCGGACACCTGCGTCCGCCTCGACGCGTACCCGGCATTCTCCTCCATTAGGAGGGGGTACGTGGAGATCTCCCGCGGATGCCCGTTTGCCTGCGGGTACTGCCAGACGCCGCAGATCTTCGGGCACTGCATGCGGCACCGGTCGGCCGACGAGATCGCCCGGTACGCGAACCGGTACCAGCAGTCCCGGTTCGTCTCGCCGAATGCATTTGCTTATGGGTCGGACGGCGTCCACCCGGCCTTCGATGCGGTCGAACGGCTGCTGAAAAAGCTCCACCACGAGATTTACCTCGGCACGTTCCCGGGCGAGGTGCGTCCGGAGTTCATCTGCGACCGGTCGCTCTCGCTCGTAACCGACTACTGTGCCAACACCCGGATCCACTTCGGCGCACAGTCGGGAAGCAATGCGGTCCTCGAACGTCTCGGACGAGGGCACACGATTGAGGATGCGATGTCTGCAGTCGACTTCTGCACCGGGTACGGGCTCACTCCCATCGTCGACTTCATTGTCGGCTTCCCGTTCGAGACCGATGACGACCAGCGTGCGACCGGCAATGCGATCCGGCAGGTGGTCCGGCACGGGAAGGCCCATGTCCACCGGTTCATCCCGCTCCCCGGCACACCGCTTGCCGGCACCCGTGCGCGTCCGCTCCTGCCGGAGATCGAGAGGATGTGCGGGAAGCTCGCCCTCTCGGGGAAGCTGACCGGATCGTGGAATTCGCCCGAGATAAGGTTTTTGAGACGCCGTTTGAAATGATATACCATGAAAGATGTGCTTTTAATAGCAGATCTCCATGGTCAATTCGGTAAAATTGATTCATTTCTGGACCTGAATCCGGAAGCGGTATTTATTGCCGGCGATATCACCAATATGGGTCCGGTGGACTCGGTGGACGAGATGCTCTCCCGCATCGACGTCCCCTGTTTTGCGGTACCGGGCAACTGCGACCCCCGCGAGATCATCGACACGATCGAACACTCGGACACCGTTTGCCTCCACGGCACCCGGCTCGAGCTGGGAACGATGACGCTCGTGGGTGTCGGAGGTTCGAACCCCACCCCGTTCAACACGCCGTTCGAGTTGACGGATAAGCAGATCGACGATATCCTCCACGGCGCGATGGAGAAGATGGAGCGTTCGGTCCACAACGTCCTCATCACCCACGCTCCGCCCTACGATACGTTGGATTTTATCAACGGCGATCACGTCGGGAGCCAGAGCATCCGGCGCCACATGAAGACGTTCGATCTTGTCTGCTGCGCCCACATCCACGAACAGCGGGGCGTCAAGGACGTCGATGGGGTCAAAGTCATCAACCCCGGCCCGGCTATGGACGGCTATTGCGCCATGCTCCACTTCGGAAACGAGGCAAAAGATATCAGGGTCGAACTCCTGACCGTTTAGTGAGAAGGAGCTCGAGATACGAGGCAAGGATCGGCTCTCCTGTAATACCCAGTCCTTCTGCAATCTTCCCGATCTGCCCGGCCGCAGCCGGCCCCTCTTTTTCCGCGATGACTTCGATCTCGACAAAGGTGCCGAGTTCATCAACCACATCGAGCGAGATTGCCGCGTCGCCAAGCCGGTAGTTCTCACGCCACTTGTTTACCTCGGCGGTTTTGGTAAAGCCGAGCCGATCGAGCATCTGCTCGAAGAGCCTGCCGGACCCGACCACGATGTTGAGTTCTTCCCGTGCCTTGAGCCCGTACTGTTGGAGTTTGGCACCCTTGTACGTGACAATGGCATGGTCATCGGTGTACCTGACCCGGAGCGCCTCATCGGTTTTCCCGAAGTCGCGGTGCGGGGCGTTGTAATAGACGTCGTGTTCGTGCACCTTCCCGGAGAATTCCGCGTGCCGCTCCTGTAAGCGCCGGCGGACCGGATCGAATGAGTCCACCTGTACTTTGAGTTCTATTTCGAGCATTCCCGTGCCACACTTTTATCTCTCTCTGTTGCGATTTATAGTGATAGCGCACTCCAAGAGTCCAGCCCCCGGGATTACAGCCGGTGTGATCTTACAAAAAACCGGGTGCGTTCCGACCCGCAGCGGAGACCGACAGATACTAAAACCCCGGTCTTCGATGTATAATGAACAGGTGAAGCATGGCAATAAAAGAAGGAGATTTTATCCGGCTCAGCTATACCGGCAGCGCAAACGGGATTGTTTTTGACACCACCGACGAGGACGAAGCAAAGAGCGCCGGCATCCACAGCAGTGCGGCAACCTATGGCCCGGTCACCATCTGTGTCGGCCAGAAGCACGTAATCGTCGGGCTCGATGAGGAGATTGTCGGGAAGAAGAAGGGGGCCGAGGGCGAAGTCACGGTCCCGCCGGAGAAGGGGTTTGGCAAGCACGACCCCAAAAGGGTGCAGTCGTTTGCCAAGAGCAAGTTCAAGGAGAAACCGGTCCGCGGGATGCGGGTGAATATCGAGGAGCAGGGCGAGGGCCTCATCATCGACTTGATCGGGTCACGGGTCATCGTCGATTTCAACCCGCCGCTTGCGGGCCAGACGCTTACGTACCATTACAAGATCGAAGAGACAGTCACCGATCCGGCAGAGCAGTTCAGGGGCCTCGTCCGGCTCTATGCCGGCAAAGAAATGGAGATCACGCTTGACGATGGTAAGGCGACCGTCACCCTCCCCCCCGGCATCAACTACGACCGGCGGTGGGTTCTGTGGAGAGGCCGGATTATTCACGAGGCGTTTGAACTGATCCCTGACATTGCCGAGATTACGTTTGTCGAAACCTACAAGAGGCCGGAGAAGAAGGAAGAGTGAGGCCGGGATTTTATTACCGGTTTTTGATCTTTTGAGAAAATTTTGTTCTTAAATAATTATACACAATAGATGGGGAAATCGTCAAAAATATTATTCATGGTTACCTAATGTCTGAAAAATTTGGATAGGCGTGAGAACAATCCGCTTCCCCCTTTACGGCCCAGCCGAACCCGCCCGATCCCCCTGAGATGCACCCGGAATCCGGGCCCATCCCAGCCCCGGATTCCCCAAAACCGATCCCGGAAACGCCCGCAAAACGCCCGGATTTTCAGCAAAAATAAAACCCGATATAATGGCCCCGATTACCAGAATAAACAATTAAAATGGCGGAAAAAGACCACCATGATCTGGGTGAGTTTTCATTTTGACATCCTTTAGTACGATTTTGTTGAGAATCGCCATTGTAGGGGCATTAGCACCCTGTTATTGAAGTCTGGGGTATTTGGGCGTATTTTCGCGAAATAACGGTGATTCAAGCAGGGATTTATTGGGGGTACCATCGGGGGCTCCCTTAAATATTATCATGGAAAATTCCGCTTTTTGTTTTGACCCATCAGCAACCATGATGGCATTTTCGAAAAAAAGTCCGGGAAGATTCCCGGCAATCTTGAAAAAAATCCGGAAAGGTTTCATTGGCGGGTGAAACTCTTTAAGCGATGATATATGCTTTGAAACCGGCCCCGGCCAATGGCGGTGGATCCGGTACGGTAACCGGACATTCTGCACTTATAGATGAAAAAGAAATGAAAATTGGGCTCTGTAGAACTCCTCAGCGAGAATCAGAAACAAGAAGGTAGAGATTATTCTTGAGAGGTTGTAGAGAATCACTTTGATTTTGATCTCCTTGACCTGGAGCCGGTATTTTCTTGCTTTTAGAGATTCCCCGAATCTCCTTTTCAGGACGGAGAATACGGTTTCAGCCTTGTTCCGCTGATGATATTGAACAGGGTTGAACAACAGCATCATCCTTCGTCGATAATACCCGGAGATCCGTTTTCGTTTCCTGTCCCGGGTTGGGATAAGGGAGCGCGAGTTCAAACGGTCCCAGATAAGGCAGTGGATCTCTTCAGAATCGTAACCTTTGTCCATGACATAGAGGTCAGCTTGTCTGGCCCTGTGGCATTGTTTCAGAAGTGGTTCAGCGTGAAGAATATCATGGACAGGATGCTGGGAGATCTTCAAGCCGGTAATAACCTGAAGGTCAGTATCAACAGAGATCGAGGTTTTCAGGAACCGTTTTCTGGTCTTCCCGGTTCTGTTGTCCATGAATAATAGTGACTAGCATAGGAGCTGGTAAACCCGGATGAATCGATAGCGGTACAGGGGATTCTCTCGCCCCAGTCATAGAACATCTTCATGAGCCGGTTCAGTAATCGGGAGAAGGTGAACGATTTTATTCGGTGACAAAACTTCTGGATCGTCGTGAAATGGGGCACTTCATCGAGCTGGATCTTTTCTTTGAGAGAATCCATGATCTCGGTGAGTTCAACGATATCCCGGTAGTCTTCAACGAGGTATTCTTTCAGGAGAAGGAGAATGAGTAACTGGTGTTGGGTATAGGTCTTTTTTGAGAATTTGGATGAGAACAGGGGAATTCTGGAATCTCGGATCAATCCGGTGGATAATTCAACAAACCTGATATACCGGTTTGCTGACATTATTTCGTCTCCTCACCGTTTATTCGCATAACAAGGTAAGGAGACACCGTACCTTAGCTTTTGTGGTCAGTTGTTTACTTCGGAGAATGCAGGATTTCTACAGAGCCGAAAATTGTATTAGTTCCGTTTGGCAATGAAGACCCCTGCAATAATGGAAGCAACGATGGAAACTGTTGCCGGCAGAGATGCCCGGGTGGTCATCGGGATCATAGGGTTTTCAATCGTTGCTGATGGAGTCGGCGACCTGGTCGGCAGGGCAGTAGGTTGTACTGATACCGGTGGTACCGGGCCACTTCCCGGGCTGGTGCTGCTGGCGCTATAACGGACGGCTGGTATCGTTACCGTTCTCGGTAAAGCAAAGACGTTGATGTAATTACTCTGGATCCTCGTATTACTTCCATTGGCATTGTTTGCCTCCAGCGTTACCTGGTAGAGCCCCGGCGTGGTATAGGTGTGCGACGGGCTCTGTTCCGATGATCCGGCCGGCATAAGACGCCACACGTCACCATTTTCCTGGCCGCTCCAGCCACCCATCAGGACGATACTGCCGTCCGGCATCACGACACTGCTCTGGCCCGTTCTTCCTGACCACCCGGGACTCACGGTTATCTGCTTCCAGATCGCACCATCATCCACCGACCGCCACACGTCGTTATCATAGCCACCGCTCCAGCCACCCATCAGGACGATACTGCCGTCCGGCATCACGACACTGCTCTGCCCTGCCCGGGCCGGCCACCCGGCATTCATGGTCATCGGCCTCCACGTTGCACCGTCGTCTGTCGATCGCCACACGTCATTCTTATAACCGCCGTATTGGTCCCACCCCCCCATCAGGACGATACTGCCGTCCGGCATCACGACGCTGCTCTGGCCCGTTCTTCCTGACCACCCGGGACTTACGGTCACCTGGCTCCACGTCGCGCCATCATCTGTTGACTTCCATACGTCGTTATTAACCTGGCCGCTCCAGCCACCCATCAGGATAATGCTGCCGTCCGGCATCACGACACTGCTCTGGCCCGTTCTTCCTGACCACCCGGGACTTATGGTCACCTGCGTCCATGTCGCCCCGTCATCCGCCGAACCCCACACGTCGTTCCGATAGCCGCCGCTACCATAGCCACCCATCAGAACGATACTCCCATCCGGCATCACGACGCTGTTCTGGCCCGCCCGGGCCGGCCATCCGGGACTTACGGTCACCTGCGTCCATGTCGTCCCGTCATCCATCGATCGCCACACGTCGTTATCATAACCGCCGTAATTGCCCGGCAGGACGATGTAGTTATTCAGGATTACCCTGCTCATTTGTTGATATCCGGAAGGCAACCCGGGACTCGCGACCATCTGCATCCATGGTGCACTGTTGCCTGTCAGCGCTCCCGGACCCCTGCTGTAACCGCCACTATAACCGCCCATCAGGAGGATGCTCCCATCCGGCATCACGACGCTACTCTGGCCCATCCTTGCCGACCACCCGGCACTCACGGTCACCTGCTTCCATAGCGACGTGAAATTCTCGTCGCCAAAAAACCAGGCCCAGCTGGAAGGGTTGTTTGCTGACCTATCGGTAAATGAAACGGTGAGAGGAGCGGGACCTGATGCGGGAATGCCCGTGAAATTGGCAACAGGAGCGTCGGCAACCGCCGGCGGGATTGTTACCGCTGACAGAACCAGAAAAAAAAGGAATGCCCCAAAAAATCTGCCGGGTATCTTCATACGATGTGCCACGGTAACACAACTCCTTATCGAGACAGATCCATCACGATACGGATAATTCATTCTACCGATAAATACATTCTTGTTCCGCCGATATCTCCTGTGCCAATTGCATGAAGGACTGGACTCCCGACCTCCGAAATTATAACAATACCTGACAAAAATTCGCAGGTTGCCGTGGTTAATAAAGTTCAGCAGGAATATCGGACATCTCTAAAAGAGTTCAGCACGGCAAAAGACGCAACAGAAAAGACACATGAGATCGTGACGAAAGAGACCGCAGGGTTTTTTAATGTTCCCCCAGTATCCCCGTTCCTGTCATTTTCCAAAACCGGCCTCCAGATCGCTGAGAACGCCGGCAATATCTTTGGCCGGCAGCCGGCAGGCATGTCCGGAGCAGACATACGCTGTGGTCACCCCGTTTTGCGCCACCAGTTCACGCGTGAAAGGCGCGATGGCGACGACCGGATCTCCGGCCGGCCCTGCCGGGCGTTGGAGCATGACCGTCCGCGGGAGATATCTTGCGTGGAGGGCATGGATCATAGCGTCCGTCTGTTCATTGCCGGGATCACCGGCGATCACGATCTCGCGGGAGGGGCCGAGGGCGAAGTCGAGCGCGATAAGGAACCATGCGCACGAGGCAGGTGCATGATGCATTACTCTCTGGAACCATCGCGAGAGCACCGCTGCCCGCTCTTCAGCATCAGGATCGCCGGTGAGTCGTGAGAGGAGGAGCAGGTTTTCGCAGGCGACTGAATTGGATGAGGGGACTGCCCCGTCATACCATTCTTTCCTGCGGGCAATGACCACTTCAGCACGGTCGGAGACGGAGAAGAACCCGCCTGCCTCCGGATCCCAGAAATGATCGATAAAATACCGGTGCAGTGCAATGGCTTCGGACAGGAGATATACATCATACGTCACCTCATAGAGCGCAACAAGTGCCCTGATGGTGAATGCATAATCGTCAGCATACCCCAAAATTCCCGCCTCCCCGTCACGGTACCGGTGGTACAGCCCCCCATCCGGGCTACGCATCCGGGAAAGGATAAATGTGAGTGCGCCTCGTGCAGAATCAGCATACGTGCGTTCGCCAAAGGCCCGGGCAGCATGTGCAAGGCCGATACAGAAGAGCGCGTTCCAGTCTGCGAGCACCTTATCATCCTTCGAGGGCCGGGGACGTTTGCTCCGCACAGCGAAAAGACGCTCGCGCAAGACGTCCGTCCCCGCAGGGAGTCCAGATTCCCGGATTCCTTTCGGGTCATCGGATGGTCGCCGGGGAATGTTCTTTTTGTAACGGCCGTTGGCATCAGGATAATTGCCCCCGGGCAGGATGGTGAACGCCTCTGCTGCACGTGACGCCTCCTCATGGCCGAGTGCGGTTTCGAGTTCATCCCGCGTCCAGGTGTAATAGGCGCCTTCGCCGCCTTCACTGTCTGCATTCTCGGCCGAGAAGAAGGAGCCCTCAGGTGAGGTCATGTCGCGGGACACGTAGGTGATGATCTCCCGTGCCATCCTGCAGAAGAGGGGATCTTTTGTTGCCTGGTATGCTTCGGTACACGCGATCACCATCAGTGCCTGATCGTACAACATCTTTTCAAAATGCGGCACGCTCCACCGTGCGTCGGTGGAATACCGGTGCAGGCCGAAGCCGATCTGGTCGTATATCCCACCATCACGAATGGCACGAAGGGTCTTTTTTGCCATGTGCAGGGCCTGATCGTTCCCGGTGCGGTACCAGTACCGGATGAGGAAGACCATGATGTGCGGCGACGGGAACTTCGGGGCGGTGCCGAATCCCCCGTTCTCCGGATCGAACTGGAGCGCGAGGTGCCCGAAAGCATCATCCATCATCCTCTCATCGGGACTACTGGTGCCCGGACTTCCCGGCTGCAACGACCGGATTGCGGATGCAATACTCTCTGCCGACAGGAAGAGCGTGTTCCGTTGTTCGCGCCAGAGTGTGGTAATCCGGGAAAGGATATCGAGCAGGCCGTCCATGCCGAACCGGCTGACTTTGGGGAGATAGGTCGCTGCGAAGAACGGCATTTTCTCCGGTGTCATGATGATGGTGAGTGGCCATCCCCCCTGGCCGTTCATCATCTGGCAGATAGCCATATACACGTTGTCGATATCGGGATGCTCCTCCCGATCCACCTTGATGCAGACAAAATACTCGTTGAGGAGCGCCGCCACCGCGAGATCCTCGAACGATTCATGTGCCATCACGTGGCACCAGTGGCAGGTGGCATACCCGATGGAGAGAAATACAGGCCGATCCTCCTTTCGTGCACGGGAGAATGCCTCGTCACCCCACGGGAACCAGTTGACCGGATTTTCTGCATGTTGCAGCAGGTACGGGCTTTTCTCGTGGATGAGTCGGTTGGGCCGGCGTCTGTCCATCGGGCCGTTCTCCGTTGCGGTTTGCGTTCCGGGCATAGTGAGCCCATGTGCCGTTTATCCTGATGAGCTTTTTTGTGAGATCCCCAGTAAAGGATCTGCCAGGCAAAAATTATTTCCCGATCCTGTATCTCAGCAGCGCCGCGATCCCGCCAAGGGCATCGAGCCGTTCGCCAGGCTCGAAGCGTGACGAGAGGACGACAATCTTCGCCCGCATCCCCTCCGCCTTTTCCACGAGCCGGGTGACTGCCGCGTCATGCAGGAGGGTGTCGGTGATCAGCACCTCTTCGGCCGCACCGTACCCGATCGCGTCGGCCACGTCGCCCCTGCCGTAGGCGACCGCCCCGTCCTGCGCGATCCGCAGGAGCACCTCGTCCATCAGATTCACCTCGCGGGAGAGCTGGAGGTCGCCGATCAGTTTTTCGAGCGCGCCGGCACCAATCACGTCCTGCACTGCGCCCCTCCCGATCCGCCGGGTCTCGCTCACCAGCGCCCGGGCGGCGGGTTCGCTCCCCCTGCTTCTTGCGTATTTCACGAAATCGTCCCGGACAAAGCCCGGGCCGGCGATGATGAGCGGGCCTGACACATCCGCGATATGCGCAAGGACCTGGTCGAAAAATGCGGTCCTCGTGTCCGTTTCCCCGCCCTTGCCGCTGCCAGCCGTTGTCGTGACCACGCTCTCGGGCCCGTACTGCCGGAGCCGGAAGAGCTCTGCCTCCCCCTCCTCGATGGTCAGGACGTGGATCACGCCGAAGACCGAGGCTTTCACCGCCCGCCCGATCCGTTCAAGGTCGACCTGCCGCCACTTCTTGATGACCGAGATCTCGTGACCAATTTCGGCATTCAGGGTGTGGTAGGCACCGGCGTCCACGCCGTGCTCGATCGGCCCGCTGATCCGCAGCCGCACCCCGTGTTCCGAGAACTCGAGCCGCTCCACGCGGATACCGAGCCGAACCGGGCGTTTCTCTACCTTTTCCGGCCGTATCTTGTCTGTTGCCGCCTCCACGCTCCGGAACGTGGTGGCAAAGACGAGATCGCCCGGCGCGATGAGGTGCCGGAGGTGCCAGAGGTCGTCGATGCTCTCCGGCAGGAGCCGGATCTCGCCCGCATTCTCTTTGAGTTCGCCGTATTCAGCCTTCATGGTACCCCACGATATCTGACCCGCCGGGAGGGATGAATGCCGCCACCGCCTCGGTGTTCAGGATCCCCTTGAGTGCTTTCCCCTCCTCCTCACCGACCCGTTGCCGGAGGAGGCGGAGTACTTTTTTTGCAACGTCATTGGGTTCGAACTTCCCGGGCACCAGCTCGACGAGGGTCGTTGTCCGCGCCCGGATGGCCGAAGGAGGCCCGCCGATAACCGCCGTGTGCGGTTCGAGCACGAGACCGATACCGGCCGCGAGCGGCACGTTCCGGTAGTACGTACGCTCCCCGCGGACAATAAACGAACCCCGGGAGACATACTCCCCGGACTCCGGCGTCTTGCTCACCTGTGGCGGGAGTGCACTATAGACATCAGCAGAGAAGTGGCTGCTCTTCCAAGCGCCGGAATACGACGCAGCAAACTGCGCCACCTCGTCCATCCGCCCGGTGGTACCTTTCACGATCACGACACTGGCGCCGTGCACGTCCGCGTGTACGAAGAGATCGCCGCCGGTCATGTACTTCTTGACCAGTTCTTCGTTCTGCGCCGCGTCCCTACCGCCGAGCACCACCACGCCATCGCTGGTGATAAACCACCGGAACCGGTGGTACCACTGTTTTTTCATCGGGACGATCTCGCGTGGCCGGGCTTTTTTCATCGGGACCGTTCGTGCCATGGCGGTCGTCGCCCCCTCCTTTTTCCGTTTGAACTTTTTTGCGACTGCGTAGTACCGCTCCGCATTCTGCTCCACGCTTTCGCCTACGAAGATCGTCACCTTCACCCCGAGATCGAGGTCGACAGAAGCCTCTTCCGGGTGGATCGCAAGGATCTTTTTTGCGACCGGGAGGGAACCGGCCCGGACGATTTTCCCGATCTCCTGCCACGAATGTTTTTTCGCGGCGGCAGAGAGCGTCACGATCACGTCTGCCACGAACGGGTAGTTCTCGTAGATCGTGGCGGCCTGCTGTTCAGCCGAAGCGATCTTCTGGCCGAACTTTTTTATCGCTTCCTGTTGGTATTTCCGGATCCGGTCCGGGCCGGTCACTCTCGGCCCGGCCGTCCTGCGCACGGTAGCTGCCGGGTAAAATGTGTCGAGTGCTTCGGAAAATGTCAAAAACCGCGACGGTTCACCGGTTCCCTCCAGATCGACGGGCTCGCAGCTTTTCTCAGAGACGATGGGAGCGGGCGTGTCCGTCACGCGGGAGAGCAGCTCACGGATGGCGGAAAAGATCGGCGCCGGGTCTGCTGCTGCTGCCGGTATGGTCTTGTCGATGCCTGCCGTCCTGCAGATATACTCTGCACAGGTTCCGCCGAGCATGCAGCTGGTGGCAAGCGCCCGGACGATGTCCCGGTCGTCCCGTGCGAGCGTCGCTGCGAGGTCTTCCTGCGAACGGGTCGGATCGGTAGCGCTCATCGTGTACGTGGCGCCGGGAACGATATCGCGATCCCTGAACCGGTGGTGCCGGAGCGGTTTTACGATCCGGTACGCCTCGTCGGCCAGGATCACGTTTCCCTCGTCGAAGAGCTCGACGATGAGCCGGTAGGTGAGGGCGCCTTTCCCGATATCGAGGATGAGGATCCGTTCGAGACCGTGCTGCCGGATCGCGAGCACCTTGCCTCCCGAGATATACTTGCGCAGGAGCATGGCAAACTGCGGGGGGTTCTTGGGAGGGTCGGGGAATGCCTTCGTCAGGTACGCCCGGCGCCCGGCCTCGACAATCATCTGGTATTTCGCACGGTTTTCACCGTTCAGCCGGATACCGAGCGTCCGGGTGTCGAACTGGTAGACCTTATCGATCCAGAGCGGCAGCTTCCTGCACAATTCCGCGGTCACTGCCCGCACGTCGATCCCGCTCATGCCCTTCTGTGTCGCCATTGAAGTCTATACCAAACAAAATAATGGGGTTCAACTTATTATAGGATCTCTCGTTTTTTTCATTCCCAACGTATAATCACCCATCGCCACATGAGATTTGCCAACAGAAACGTATGGCGGGGCTCCTTTCATTATCGAAGAAGAGAGAGAAACATTATAAATATTTTTGGCGTTCTTTTCTGAAATTGGGATATACTCCGGATCTTGGATTACGTTTACAATCCGGCTTTGGTCTTGTATCCACTTTTTATATTTATCTAGAAAAAAACAATTTCCGTTATCTACTTTTACCGGGATCTTTCCAATTACACTATCCCAGATATAATAATCTACCATTTTTTAGCACCAATTCACAATCTAATGTATACATTACCATTAAAAAAGAGAGGGTCCAAGGGATCTCATGCGCTTGGTGCTGCCGCCCGGATCGCTTTGTTCTATCTAGTAGATCCTCCCCTCAAAACCGGGGATCTTTTCAAGCGCGGCATATACTTTTATCTCTCCGCGCAGAGAATGTCCCATAGAATTAATCTGTGAAGGTTTCTGATTCACCCACAAAAGAGCCGGTGCCGGAATACATGAGGTGAGAATATGCGTAGTCTGGTGGAATTGATCGGTATGATTGGAATTGGGGTTTCCACCCTAATAGTGATCATTGTTGTGGGCCTTATTCTGCTTGCAGTTATTCTCATATGTGTCGGAGCCTATGAACAGGCAACCAATCCGCATATCGCTCAGCAGAGCACGCAGGAATACCAGAATCTGGAGAATAATATCAGCCATGCGCAGGCCGCGATCTCCGGTGCGGTGGCCAATGTGACCGGGAAATGAATCATAATCCGCGATGTCCCGGGAGACCCTGCCAAAAAAACTGAGATCAATAAGGCTTGCGCACTTGCGGCCTCTCCATTTTGCCAAAGATTACTTAAAATACATGGTGCACGTGATGCCGTACACGTATATTATGACCGACATGCGGCCCAAAATTATGACGGTGGCCGTGAAAATTTACGAGAAAGCCTAGACACGAACCTACAATCAACCGGCAGGAAAAATAAAAAATTTTACTTTTTCTCTTCAAGTATCCCGGATGCAACGGCTTTTTTGCCCTTATGCCAACGGTACACCCCATATCCGATCCCACCGAGGATGATGAGGGGCAGGAGCGTGAGCACTCCGATGATCAGCACATCGATCATGCCCAAGAATCCGGCAATACCCTCATTGATCGTTGCAACGAAATCGTGCCCCGCCTGCCCTCCCACCGGTTCGGGCTCCTGGAGGTAGACCGTAATCGTCGAAATATCGATTTGGTTGTTAAGATAGTTCAGTCTGCCGTTCAGCCGGTCCAGTTGTGTCTGTACCTGATCGATTTGCTCTTGTACCGTGATGATGTCCTCTACTTTGGTGCTCTGCTTCATGATCACATTGTACTGGGCCAGCTGGTTGGTGTACGAGGTCTTCTGCGCTTGGAGGTCGACATACTCTTCCGTGACGTCCTGCCTGCTCGTGGAGATCGACTTGACCGTTCCAAGGGCTTTGACGCCAGCGATGGCGTTATCGAACCCGGCCTGCGGGATCCTGATGATGACCGTGCCGGTCAGCTGGTTGTACTCATTATTCTGTATGTTTGACGAAGACAAGTATCCGCCCTGTGCAATCGCGAGAGCTTTGAGAGCATCGACTGTCCCGGTCACATTCTTGACTTCAAGGGTTACATCTGCGGTACTGATGATCTTTGTGTCAATTTCTGAACTTCCCGTGTCAGATGATCCCGGAGAGGGTACCGGTGCAATTGCCAGGGCACCACCTCCTGTTGATACGCCATTTCTCTCCACGAGACCGTACCCGGTGGAAGGGGGTGAAACTCCCGCTGCACCCGGTGAAGATTGTGCATTCATAAAAGTACCAGATGAAAACACCGTGTAACCGGCAGCAGCAGCCAGAGCGATGAATACTACGAGGATTGCGATGGCTTTGTGGTTCATACACAGTCCATCGTTGTACACAATATAAAAGCACGTCGTAAACTACGAATTTTTTCGCAGTAATGAATGGGTGTCAGAATTTTTTTGGGATCGGAATTGATGATGTCTTTACCTGCGAAGAGGATAAGGATGGTCCTTCCGCTGATGATGGATAATGTGTTCTATTGCGTCTCATGTTGATGACCAATATTTCATATCAGTAAAATTTCCACTCGACCCGCCACCGCATCAGAGTCGCACAATGTAAATGAAACTGATTCAAATTGAATACTCCGAGAAAACTATATTGCCATTGCAGTGCACATACCTGGTTTTATTCAGGCCAAGGGCCGAATGGTGATGTCAGTATGGGAATGAACTCCACAGAATTATCAGGCAAAGTTGCAGTTGTGACCGGCGCTTCTTCCGGGATAGGTCATGCGACTGCACAACTTCTTGCAAGGCACGGAGTTAGAGTCGTACTCGTCTCCCGATCGATGGACAAGCTCGAAGAACTATCCAGTAACCTACCCGGTTCGCGGGCACTATCTGCCGACATGACACAGATCCCCCACATTAAGAGAATGATACGACAGACCAAGGACCAGTTCGGCAGGATCGATATCCTTGTCAATAATGCAGGGCAGGGATATGATGCCGTCGTTGAAAAGATCAACATTGGCACAATTCGCTACATCTATGACCTGAACATCATAGGACCACTCGTTGCCATGAAGCAGGTGATCCCCATTATGAGAAAGCAGGGAGGAGGAATGATCATCAATATCAGTTCCGGAACTGCACTGATGCACCTGCCGGGCATGAGTGCATATTCATCGTCAAAACGGGCACTGGCCGGTATCAGTATCGCTGCACGGCAGGAGTTGCAGGACGATGGTATTATTGTCAGCGTTGTGTATCCATATATCACCCTTACCAACTTCGAGAAAAATACAATACGCGAGACACCGGTGAGCGACGAGGAGGAACCTCCCGGTTGGTATCCGCCCGATACTGCAGAATTTGTCGCACAAAAGATCCTTGAAGGTATCAGAAGTGGGAACGCAGAGATCTTTGCCCATGACTGGATGAAAAGGCGTAGTGATGAAGAAAAACGATCGATAACGTGAGTCCTGCAATCTTTTCAATTACAATTTAATTCTCTTTTTAGGTTCTATTATGATATCGGGACACTTAAAGAATGCCCTTGTCGCTTCGGGTGCGTTGAAATCAGAAACACACATTTCGGTCATGCTTTCACCTCTATGAATTCAACTAATTTCGATGGTACCCGTCAAGAGACGTTTTGGATGGTATTCGTGGTGACAATCCAGTAATTTTCTTGATCAGAGCGAGCTGATTATTAGCTTCATTTTTCTTCTCTGCCTCGATGTTGTCTATGATCATGGTTATGGGTTTTGCCAACGCGTAGAATTTCATCGGCCGACCCTTCTTCTCGGGGGGGCTCTCACGACTTCTTATCCATCTCTGATCCCTTAGGTACTTTATGGCCAAGCTCACTTCGGGCTGGCGCAGGTCGGTCCCATGCTCAATTGCATGGCTGGTTGATTCGGGCGTGTTTGCAAGGAACACCAGCACTTTTGCAATGTTTTTCTTTATTCCAATCCCGATCAACAGATTGGCGAATTCTTCTTCCTTTTCGGTGAAGTATTGGACGTTTTTCTCTGTCATTCCACTACCTTATTATTCCGGATTGCTTCAATCATCGCAAGCCCAACTTCCCGTCGTAAGGGGATTTTTATGCGGCACTTTGCGCTCGTGATGGTCCGCCAGCTGCTTTGCCTCTTCGCGGGCCTTCTGTTTATCCTTGAATCCGGTGAAGAGGATGCGGAATTTATCGATATCGTCATTGAGATATACCGCTTCGTAGTATTCGATAAGCACGATCTGCCGTCTGCCTTACCAGCTCCCCATTCGGCTCAGCACGCCCCGGATATAGGATCGGATCGCCGGGTCCTCGTTTTCATCAGCGATGCACTCTTTCAGGCCTAGGATTGCAGTATTACTCCGGATAGCGGCAAGGGCTGCCGCGGCTTGCTGCCTGGTGGCGGACTGCTCATTCTTATCCTTCAAACGCCCGATCAGGGCATCAACCGCCCGGCCACTCTTGAGCGTGCCAAGGGCAGAAGTTGCATAGATCCGGATCTCTGGATCGCCATCACGTAAAATCCCCATTAAGGGACGAACAGCCCGCGGGTCGTCGCTCTCCCCCAGCGCAATGACTGCCCGCAGCCGTTCCATTTTGCTCATCCCGAATGTTGCCGTATCGATGAGACCATAGATAGCTCCTGTTTTAGGCAGGGCATTATACCATTCAACATCGGGTTGGTTCATACTCAAATCCATACTATCTCCATTCACGATCTTCTGAAAGCGATACGGGATCCTGCCAGATAACGGCAAAAATCCATTTCCCTACCAGATGAAGAAGAGCTGCCGCTTAGCATGAGCGGCATGTACCATTACGACGCGGATGGTTTTGTAAGAGGTGCAACGGTACATCGGATTAATCTGGTGCGCCCGGATTATAAATAATTAATCATGATAAATCCGGTCCAGATGTTGATAAAGTTACTTCTTGCACTGGCTTCACGGGAGGAAAGCCCGGACCCAGCAAGAACCGCGGATTTCTGATTTGATTTCCCGTTGGTGCCTTACACCCCCTTTTTTGCTGCCATTGCGAATGCGAGCGCAGGATCGTATCCAAGCCGGGCATACTCCTTGAGCATCCGACGGGCCGAGAAGCGGGGGGCCGTGCTTCTGATCGCCTCTTTCATTATCTTCACCCACATATGCGGGAACCCGCCGTTAGAGACCGTGTAATAGAGCGGAACCACTTCCCGTTCGAGGATCTTGTAGACCTGGCTTGCATCGCTCCAGTCACGGTTCTGTCCCGTCACCGTATCACCGAATGCCCAGCCGTTCATACCGTTGAACCCTTCGATCCACCACCCGTCCAAGATGCTCAGGTGGAGGACGCCATTGAGGGAAGCTTTCATCCCGCTCGTACCGCAGGCCTCGAGGGGTGGGAGGGGATTGTTGAGCCAGACGTCCACCCCATGAACAAGGTACTGGGCCATTTGTTCGCCGTAATCCTCGACAAATGCGATCCTGCCGCCGAAGTCCTGCTGGTGTGCATAGCGGTAGATCTTCTGGATAATCCGCTTCCCCTCATCATCGGCCGGGTGGGCCTTTCCGGCAAAGATGAATTGCACCGGCCTCCACCGGTTATTGACGAGCCGCTTTAGCCGGTCCAGGTCCTGGAATACGAGATCTGCCCGCTTGTACGTCGAGAACCTCCGGGCAAACCCGATAGTCAGGGCATTCGGGTCGAGAAGTGCGCCACCGGAGACGACATTGACCGGGTCCGTGCCCTCGCTCACCCATTTCCTGCGTTTGTGCTCCCGGATCCGGTTGATCAGTTTCCGCTTTAGCTGAATGTGCACTGCCCAAAGTTCCTCGTCCGGGATCTCGTTGATCATTTCCCAGATAAGGGTGCTGTCGTGTTTGGAGAGCCAGTCAGGACAGGACGGAGAGAAATACTGGTTGAGGAGCAGCTGCATCTTGGGATCGAGCCAGGTCGGGACATGGACGCCGTTTGTTATGTGGCGGATGGGAACGGTATCCGGACAGGCACCGGAGAAGATCTGCTGCCACATCTCCCGGGCCACCTCCCCATGCCTCCTGCTCACGCCATTCCGGAATGCGCTCATCTTCAAGGCAAACGCGGTCATGTTGAAGATTCCCGGGGGGTCCTGCGGGGCATGCCCGAGCCCGAGCACAGTCCCGCGATCAGTCCCGAGAAGGGAATAATACTTGCTGAAATACTTGTCCATCAGGGTATGGGAAAATGCATCATGACCGGCCGGGACGGGAGTATGGGTAGTAAAAATCGTGGTCTTCTGTACGCGATCAGCGGCATCCTCAAATCCATTCCTGTCCGCCACGTGCTCCCGTATCCGTTCGAGCAGAGCAAACGCAGGATGCCCTTCATTCAGGTGGATGATTGTGGGCCGGATACCGAGGATATCAAGAACATAACTTCCTCCGATCCCGAGCACGATCTCCTGCCGCAGGCGTTGCTCGTTATCACCGGTGTAGAGGCGACTGGAGATCATTCGGTTCTCGGGGTCGTTTTCCCTGATGTCCGTATCGAGCAGGTACAGGGGAATCGTGCCGATATCAACCCGCCAGACCGCCACGTAGATGGGGGGATCGATGAACGGTACCCGGGTCACAAGCTGGGTGTCGTGGTTATACATGACCCGCTTGATCGGGGCAGCGTCCCGTTTCAGGACCTCCTTTATGTTCTCCTGCCAACCGTCGGGCCCGATGTGCTGATGGAGGTATCCCTCGGAGTACATGAACCCGACTGCAACGAGCGGTAGACCAAGGTCGCTTGCCTCCTTGAGGTGGTCTCCGGCCAGAAAACCGAGGCCCCCGGCATAGAACGGCAGGGAGTGTTGGAGGCCATATTCTGCAGAGAAATACGCGATGGTATGACCGTGATCATGGAAGAAGTGTTCCGAATACCAGGTTTTCTTTCTGGCCAGTTCCTGCCGGAACCGGGACATCACGATATCGTAATGCTGGAGGTAGAGGGGATTTTTCGATGCCGCCACAAGGGTTTCCTCCGGAAGTTCCGTGAGCATTCTGACTGGGTTGTGGATGCTCTCAACCCAAGCTTGGGGGTTCAGTTGTTTGAAAACCATCTTGGCGGCAGGATTCCAACTCCACCACAGGTTATACGCGAGATCCACGAGTCCCGAGATCCGCTCGGGGACATGAGGGTACTCCTTCCGGAACCGGTCGGCTACTATAGTCATCAGTATGTGTGTAGTGGTGGTGCATAGGCTTTTTAAAGTATTTGTTCCGGGAGACCTGCCTTCGTTCTTGATTGAGTGTCCGGGCGGGTCGGGAAGGCGAGGGTTAATACGGCCCGGTACCCAAGAGGAGGCTGGAGAGATTCATGGAAGACAGCACATGGATCGCCCTGTGTCGGAGAGAGGATCTGCTCCACCCCGTCCGGGTCCTGATCGACTTCACCGTGAATATTGATCTGATTACACTGGTGACAAGAAACCTGCTGGAGTTACTGCTGGCCGACGGCAGGGGGCCAGGAGGGTTGAGGGGACGGTGGTATCACGCCATGGAGACCTGTACCACTGATGAGATGTTCGTGCATGATGCAGAACGCTACCGGCAGTTTGCTGGTATGTTCACTGGCAATGGCGCAATTGGCGGGCAGGCGGGCATTGCGGAGATCTCCCTGGCCTATCGGATGGTTTTTCCCTGACAGGAAAGGTGTTGAGCGATGCACCCCAAAAACTTCAAGGACACAATCGCCGCATCGCCCTATATCTTTACGATCGGTGTGGCGGGAGATAGCGGTTCGGGCAAGACTACATTCACCAATGGAGTGCGGAATATCTTTGGAGACGACCTTGTCTCCACAATCACGCTGGACGATTACCACAGCCTCGACCGGGCCGGTAGGCTCGCGGCGGGTGTCACCCCTCTTGACCCGCGGGCGAACCGGATAGCACTTCTCGAACAGGATCTGATCCAGTTCAAGCGGGGGGTGCCGGTTATGAAACCCTGCTACAACCATGCAACTGGTACCTTCGATCCCCCGGCGATCTTTCGGCCAAAGAAGATCCTGATCCTTGAAGGACTCCACACGCTCTTTACGGATACGCTCCGCAGGTATCTCGACTTCACCCTCTTTGTGGACCCGGACCGGGAAGTAAAGTACGACTGGAAGATCCGGCGAGACATGAGCAGGCGCAGATACACCCGGACGCAGGTGCTCAGGGAAATCGCGGAGCGGGAACCGGAGTATGAACGGTATATCGCGCCCCAGCGGGAGTTTGCGGATGCGGTGATAAGGATCGGGTATTCCCGGTATGGCCGGGATGCCGGCGCAAAGCGGAACGTATACCGGGTCACGCTCGTCCAGAAACGGATGCAGCGGAGCCTCGGGAACATCGACCTCTCCCTCGACCTTTACTCCATCCTCTCCCTCTCACAAAGGAACTTTGCCCTTGAGTTCGTGACCGGAGAGAAAAGCGGGGAGCAGATGGGGACGATGATCATGGATGGAGAACTAAGCAAACATGTGGTGCGGAAACTTGAGCAGAGTATCGAGCGGCAGACCCGGGTCTCGCCGATCTCCATCTTCAAGAACCGGCAGTATTTCACCGCGGGCGATGTTGCCCAGCTGATCCTCTGCTGGCGGATCATCCACCATCGGATCTTCATGGAGGTGAGCCGTTGAATCCGACCCGATGAAGGCTTCGGTGCTCATCTCGGACCATATCGAACACAAGCGGATAGATATAGGAATTTTAAGGTGCCGACGGGCATAACCCATTTCCGGAAGAATACTAGGAACGCGTCCACCTTACAAATATCGGTTCTCATAAGCTAGCGGCAGCTATGGTAACTTAACGGTTCTGTCAAGTTATCGGCAGGTGCCCCTTTTCAACACTCACTTCTTTAACTATGCCCCCAGAGTGGTTTGATTTTAGAGTTCTGATACGATTTCTGACCGTTCATTGGGTGATTTCATTCATTCGATTACTTCACTTGGAAGTGTCGAAATTCGGTAATTACCGACAACCTGACAGACCCCCGGAAAAGTTATTCGAGGGAACAGAAGCGACACTCGTTTTCTGCACAAGTGAGAAGAGAAGGATAGTATTTATTGACATACTCTTTGACCATACGCCGGGCTGAAAACGATGCGCTGGTACTTTTTATGGTTTCTTTCATCTTCTTAACCCATGCATGAGGTATTCCGTCAATGGTTGCAGAATAGTAGAGTGGCACAATTTCTTTTTCAAGCAGAGTATAAAGTGCAGCGGCATCGGATGCATCCCGTGATTCGGGAGAAGACTCACCGCTAAAAGCCCAGCCATTATTGCCATTATATCCTTCGATCCACCACCCGTCAAGAATACTCAAATTGAGTACCCCGTTTAATGAAGCCTTCATGCCACTTGTCCCGCAGGCTTCCATAGGGGGGATAGGATTGTTCATCCAGATGTCAACGCCATGAACCAGATACTGGGCCATCTGTTCCCCATAATCTTCGACGAACCCGATCCTGCCACCGAAATCTGGTTGCTGGGCAAATTCATAAATCCGTTTCAGAATTAGTTTCCCGTCATTATCGGCGGGATGTGCTTTTCCGGCAAAGATAATCTGCACCGGATTCCAGGGATTATTCAGTATCCGTTGGAGACGCGCCGGATCATGAAAAATGAGATCGGCTCGTTTGTAAGCAGAAAAACGGCGGGCAAATCCGATGGTGAGGACAGAGGGGTTGAGCATCAGGCCGTCTGCGACAAGGTTACTGGGTTCTTTTAAATGTGTCTCCCATTTCATTCG